>Ga0209417_1000115_pt1 | contig 217426 bp, 204 predicted proteins | sample RifGroF2_FD_184002 | JGI IMG/M metagenome (GOLD analysis project Ga0209417, IMG submission 184002) | Groundwater microbial communities from Rifle, Colorado, USA - Groundwater F2 (SPAdes) (version 2) | ecosystem: Environmental > Aquatic > Deep subsurface > Groundwater | place: Rifle, Colorado... | reverse complement strand
ACTGAATTGCCTCCCTGTCCAGCACGAGCGCCAGACTCTTTGGAGTGCTATGACTCGTCATAGCTTTGTTTTTCGGCGGCATGCCGCCGATTACTGAAAAAGCGGCGATAAATCACCGCACTCCAAGGGAATTTGTATCGGTGGGCACGGCCATATTTTTTTTATTTATTATTACACACATTATCACATTCTCTCTTTCCGACGCTCCGTCATGACCGTGGTGACAAAGTCACCTCTTCAATTTTCCACTTTCCATTTTCAATTTTCAATTTTTTTCGTCAGAGTAGTGTTTGCATTGTTTTTATTTTTTAGCCACTCTTCAGGAAGCAATTCGCGAATGTTTTTATGAGGATGATTATAGAGCATCTCGATATCCCAGTTGAAGTTAGCTTCTATGATTAATGGCCCTTCATTTGTTATAAAGAGATCGAAGGCGACAGACTTCAAAGCAATCAATTTTGAATGAGCATACACACATAAATCCAGAGATTGGGAAAGCATGAGCTTGATAGAATCAGACAAATGAGGGTCTTTAATATTTTCTGTCAACCCCATGGATTTGAAGATAGGAGTTACTTCAAAGGTTTTGAGGGTAAGGGGATAAATTTTATAGAACTGTTTGGAATTCTTTTGAATGTCAGGGATTTCCAACTGCATGTAGACAGGTTTGACTGAGCGGTCATTAAACTGTGCTGTTATGATCCTTAGCGTGATTGATTGTTCAGAATCCGCAAGAGCCTTTATTTCGCTGTGGTCTCTGATAAAGTGCTGAAGAATCAAGTCGTTGCAAGACTTAAGCTTTTCTTTTAAAAAGGCAGCAACTTCGGTGCTGCAGGTTACAGGATTACCATTGATAGGATGGAGTTCATAACGATTCTCTTCCCTGATGTATCTTACGCGAAAGGCATCTTTGCTCTGCGAGCCGTTGTTAGGTTTACAGAATATATCTTCTTCTCTGAAAAATATACTGATATCAGGATTCTTGACATTAGAGGTATTCAAAATTGTTGGCACATGCGGAATGTCGAATTTTTTCAGAGCTTCGGTAAAGCTGGTTTTGTCAGCAATAAACTTTCGGGCTTTGTCCAAATGCTGATTCCCCTTATTAGAGACTATATGGAAATGAGGCAGTTCGAAGGTATAGAAATAGTCTAATTCCTTTCCCCTGTTTTCAGTAAGATAGAACCTATACTTATAATATTTGACAGGGGTTATATTGTGAAGCAGGGATAGATTTATCAGGCTGGTAAACTGTTTGAATAGCGAGATGCCATATTTTTTTTGAGTTTCCCTGCCTTTATGGTAAAGACATATTGCGGACATTTTCCATCCATAATAGAAATACCATCTCAAGGTTGAGTAAGACTCCTTGCAAAAGGCAATAAATCCAGAGTGAAAGAACGCCATCAAAAAAATTTCTCTATGGATTGTAATAGATTCATTATTGCGTTTGAATAGACGGAAACTGATTACACAGGAGGGTTTTCCGGACTGGAAAAAAAGAGTGAGCTGTTTCAAGAATTTTTGTATCATGCCAATAATGATAATCAATGAAAAGTTTTGAGCCAGTGATTAATGGCAGAAACAGAACAGACATTCATGGAATAGCTGTAATTAATCTCTTTATTATTCCTGCTGTCGCGCAAAGAGTTTAATTTATCCAGTTTTCTAGTGTCGACAATTTGGTTTAGAGAGTCATGGAGTCCAGAAGTATTAAAGATAATATTTGCCTCATTTTCTCTGAAATCTTCTCTGACATTTTCTCTGACATTTTCTCCCATGTATTTATTTGGCTTCCAGTTTAACCCTTTAGGCAAGAAATCATCAACAGCCTTACGGTGGAAATAGCGTCCTGTTCCCCTGTGATACTTCATAGAGGAAGGGATGGATAGGAAAAACTGTATCATCCGGACATCTAGAAGAGGCCAATGATAGTCTATACCATAGGATTCGGCTAGTAGAGAGCAGTTGCCCATTCTGGTGGGCACAAACGGCGCAAAGCGGTTTTCCAAAGTAAACTTGTTAATATTGGTATAACCTGCGTCAAACTTTGCCGTATCAAAATATTTATTTTTCAAATCGTAAGCATCGATTATTTCGTCTTTGATAACGCAATACGGCCATCTTTGATTCCAGGCATTTAAAAACCTCTGATTGAATTCTGCTTTTTTAAATTGAAATTTTTGTTTGCAATACTTCTTTATGAATCTCAACGGTCTGGTAATACTGTTACCATGCAACATTCTGAAGAGGTCAAAATATTTTTTTTCTTCCATCAATTGTTCTAAAGCCAGATTCCCGTGAAGAGTCGTTACGAATTCATCTCCGCCGAATCCTGATAGCAGAGTTCTTATATTGACAGATTGAGCTTTCTTGTAAAATATGGTATGAAAGGTCGCATTGCCGTGTTCTACAGGAGAACCCAAAATCTTTAGAGCTCTTTCTTTTACATCTTCTATGTTATTTTCTATCCCGCAGCAGATGAAGTTATTTATTATGCCATATCTCTGGCTTACCTGAAGAATGTATTGCGGTTCATGCTCAAGATATGCAAAACCAAAAGCATAAAGGTTATCAATCGGCTGATTAAACAGTTTGGCTGCAAGAGCTGTAACTGTAGAAGAATCAATCCCGCCGCTCGTCTCTGAGCCGAGATTATACTTAGTCCTTATTCTCGAAGAAACTGCCTTATTCAGAAGCTCCCTGTAAATTTGCAGATAGTTTTCAATATTACCAAGTGAAGGGTCCTCCTCAGGGTTAAAAGTAAAATATTCTCTTATGGTGTGATTATCTCTGGCTACTGTGAGACAATTAGCGGGTCTCAATTTGAAGATGTCATGGTAAGCGGTTTTCACAAAATCCATAGAGAGATGGAGCAAATACTTTGCAGCCCATTCTATATCGGGTTTCATTGGAATAATTCTCAAATTGTGAAATACCGATACAGTCGAAGCAAAGGCGAAATAATCTTCACACAGATAGTAGTAGAAGGGTTTTACTCCCATGTGGTCAATGCAGCAGAAGAGAGAATTGTCCTTTTTGCTATAAATGACAAAAGAGAAGTCTCCGTATATATGAGACGGGCAGTTTTCTCCCCATTTAAGGTAACTTTTGAGGATAAATTCTGCGTCGCTGGTTTCCTTTAATTCTTTAGTAGGAAGATTGATTTCCTTTGCCAACTCATCCCTGTTAGTAAGAATTCCCCATGAAACAATCACATTGCCCGATGCCTGGTCAATGTATGGAGTAGGATCGAAAAAGGATTCAGGGGTATTGAACCTTGTCGTCTGAACAAGTAGGACATTCTCATTTTGATACCCCCCAATCTTATCAGCAGTATTAAACTGATTAAGAGTGTTCAGGATTATATCTTTTAATGGCGTCAGATCAATTTTTTTCTGTTTCCGCAAGAAAATTCCAGCAATCATAATAATTCCATCAATTAGGGTTCTTTAGAATATGAACAAAAACACTATTATATGGGGAAAGTTGAAATAATAAAACCCGGATTTTAGATATTTACTGTAATCATTATTTTGAATTGTAGATAAAATTTGCCAGTGGCAAATCCCACGGGTAGGTGATTTTCTGGTTATATTCTTTGTTTTCAACCAAATAAACCTCTTTGCCGCTTGCTTCCATAGCTGACGCGTCATCTGTTACGCTTAACTTATTCTTTCTGACAAGCTCATAGGCAGTCAGTATGTCTGCAAAATTGAATACCTGAGGGGTTTCCATAGCCCAGAGAGTGGAACGGTCAATTGTTGAAACTATCTTTAATTTTTCATCAGCGGATTTTATTGTATCTGTTATTTTTTTTGCTGCTACAGCGCTTCCTTTACGAATGCACTGATCAAGACATGACACCATGAGTTTTGATGAAGCAAGAGGTCTTGCGGCATCATGAATAGCAACATATTTGATATCAAAATTTTTTAAATATTGCAGACCATTATAAACGGAATCTCCGCGGGTATTTCCCCCGATGGCAAAAGAGAATGAATTATTCATAATAAATTTAGAAAGTATTAGTTCATAAAGGTTCAAATTTTCCTTGTTGCTGACAATGACAATATGATTATCAGGAGAAAGATTTCTGAATTTCATAGGAGAATGAGCTATAATAGGCATATTGCCGATTAGCTCCAGGAGTTTATTTTTCTCACCGTATCTGGAGCTTGAGCCACCCGCAACTATGACAATTCCAAGTTCTTTATTCATTGATTGTATATTTCCTGATTTTCTTGTAAGCGTACTTGTACTTATAAGGAAATAGTTCATAGGCCTTTTTGATGCAATAGAGTGCCTGGAGTTTTTTCCCTTCTTTTATTAGGATTACGGCTAAATCGTGATAATAAGAGGCTTTTTCGGGAGCTAGTGATACGGCTTTTTCCATGTATTGTTCTGCTAAAAGCAAATTATTATTGTCTGCTTCGTAATGAGCAACAGTTGCAAGTGGAAATGGAGAGTATGGCATATACCTTTGAGCTTTAGCCAGAAGTAAATTAACTTCTTCAGGATCAGCTTTCTGAGAGTCAGAATCGAATAAAGGATTATTAATGCAAGCAGAGTTTAGTCTGGCGTAATAATATTCTCCTATCAGGCGATTCGATCCTAACCCGAATATAGCAAGGCAAGAGGAAATAACCATTAGCAGCAGCAGCAGTTTGTAATATTTAAGAGGGAAATAATACTTACATGATGATTCTTTAATCATTATGGCAGAAAATATTATAGCTATTGTTACACTGCCTGGAATCTGAAAGTTCGTATCTGTCAGTGAGTGAATTAACCAAGCGCAATAACCAAGCAGAAGAGGGAACTCAATTGAGCTGAGTTTTTCTCTGATAGAGAGAGCAGCTATTGATTTTAAAGCAAAAAATATAGGAATAAGGAATATTGTCAGAGTTATAAACATGGCTAAAATGCCAGCTTGAGAGCCTATACTTAGCAGAAAATTGTGCGGATCAACTGGTGATTCTCCTGTCATGTACTTTTTCATATACGGGTAAGCAAAGGAAAAAGAACCCCATCCTGAGCCGGCGAAGATGTGATTCTTCAGAAGTATAAACGATGTGTAAAAATAGTCGAAACGGACTATTATTGAAGGCAGACCTTTTGAAAAAGCGAAGAATATTCCGGATATGAATACAGCCGCAGCCAAGATAAAAGCTCCGATGAAGATTTTCCGAAGTTTAAGAATCAGAAGCATAAAAAGAACTATTGTTATTAATAGAGAGAGGATTGCGCTTCTGCTGCCTGTCAGGAGAAGCGAGAGAATCATAATAAGTGTTAGTAATATTATTATAAGGTACTTAAGCATTATCGAAGAATTCGATTTGGATTTTAGCAGACTAAAAATGGTTAATGGAATTATAAGAATAAGGTATCCGGCAAAGTTATTAGAAATGGCAAAGGTAGAGAAAATCTGATTCTGTTTGAGTCTGTTAATCATGGCTTTAGATAGGATGGAAGGATTTGATTTTAAGAAGTTTGCCACATAGGTTCTGGTATCGTCAAAGCCGAAAAAATACTGATAAAGTCCATATAAACAGAGAATAAGCGAGCAGATAACAAGAGTATTGATAAGTTTTGTTTGATTGTTTGCGTCATGGAAAATAAAGAGGAAAACTAGAAGAGCAAAGGATGCAATGCCGAAAATATATGTGCATTCAAGCACAGGGAAATCAAAACATGAAGCGTGAATAAATCCAAGAAACGAAAAGCCGCCAAGCAATAGCCACAATAACGGAACTGGAATCAAATTTCCTTGGAAGTTGGATTTTGTTACAAACAGTCGTAAATAAATGAATACAAGAAGTATAGATGATATAACAGGAAAGAGAGATGTACTCCAGGGTTCAAAAATCCACTCATTTAATGACAAAGGGAAAACTCCTGAATTCGGGAGCATCGCAGGGACAGTAAATTTTATTGGAAGAAGAAATATGAAAATAAGTATAAGCGCATAGGAAATAGTATCGCAAAAGCAGGTTAATGACTTTCTGAAATTAAAGATTCTATCTTCCACTTATATTGCAGTATTGTTTCAGTTATTTGTCGTTCAGAGCTTTTAGTTCAGACGGGATATCGTCTTCCTTACTGTCTTTTATCTGATATTGAGGTGACTTATGTTTATCAGGATAGAAGGGTCTTACTTCCGATTTAGAGCAGTAAAGGCATTTTCCCGAATCTTCTATTTGAACTTTAACAGTCTGGGTAAGAAGGTTTCTGTCGACTACTTTTCCTATTCCCTCAGAACATTCGCAGTAAGAGCCGCGTCGAGGCATATCTCTTTCCATCTCTAAATACCCTTCATGTTCATATTTCAGGCAGCATTTAAGCCTGTCACAAATCCCTGAGATATTGACAGGATTGAGCGATAGATCCTGTTCTTTTGCCATTTTTACATTCATTGACTCAAAATGGCGAAGGTATTTTTTGCAGCAGAGCACTTGTCCACAGACTCCAAATCCGCCTATTATGGATGTCTCGTCTCTTACTCCTATTTGTCTCAATTCAATTTTGGTATTAAGTGACTGGGCGAGGTCTTTGACAAGTTGCCTGAAATCAACCCTCCCTTCGGCAGTGAATATGAAAAGTACCATTTTTTTATCAAAACTGTAGTGAGCGCTAAGGAGCTTCATTTCCAGTTTAAGTCTCTGTATATGCGAAATAGCTGTTCTGATAGCTGACTTGGCCAGCATCTGGTTTTCAGTGGCCTTGCTCTTGTCACTTATTGTGGCTTTTCTATCAATCGTGCCCAGTTCTGATTTTTCCATATCAGGCGGAAGGGATCCAAGATTGTTAACAATCTGACCGTAATCCAAAATCTTGTCTTTTTTTATAATTATGCAAAAATCACCTTCTTTAATGTCAAATGATTCGGGAGCGCAGGCTTCATAGAAAGTGCCGGTATCAAGAACTATTTTATATAAGAAATCCATTATTTGATTGTCTTTAGTGTTGTTTACTGATTTGCTTTCGAGTATTCTATCATCGCACAAGTCAAAAGCAAAACACTATTTATGATAACTCTTAAGGAAATGGAGCTTATTGTATGAGATTCCTGTTCAGATTGTTTATCTGGAGTTTATTATCTTTTATCCTGATAATTGCTTTATGCGCTCTTATAGTTTATCTTACTCTTTCAAGCTCCCCCTTCCCTGTTACTTTGAATGACACCTCGGTATCAGCTATGCTCAACTTGAAAGAAAATATGGATAATGAGACTAAGTCCATTAATTCTACCAACACAGACAAGGAGAGAAAAATAATTTTTAGCACACAGGATATTAACAGCGCATTCAATATATATTTAAGCGCCAGCCAGATTAATTCTTTTTTAGGTCATAGGAACTCCTTTCCGGAAGATTCAATTCAATTAAAAGGAGGAAGGTTTGATGATGGAAAATTCATCATCTCCTTAACTAAAAAGCTTTCTTTCTCTACACCTTTTGGAAAATATCTGAACATTAGATTTGAAGCTGTTCCGTCGATTAAGGACAACTATCCGGATATAAAAATATCTTCTCTCAATTTCGGCTCGGTAAGTGTTCCTGCTTTTGTAATTGACTACATTCTAAACAAAGAAAAAATCAATGACATTCAAGAGGTAAAGCTGCTATTAAGTGCGATAAAGAAATTAGAAGTGCATAAAGATTCAGTAACTTTGATATATAATCCTAACAAACTTTCTGATCTAACTGCATCATTGTCCGGACATATGGATTTCTGACAAATATTATTTTTCTTTCAGTTTGCTTCTATTCGATATACAAACAACGAATTCGCCTTTAATAACTCTCTTTTCGAGAATATCATGGAGTTCTGCGGCTTTTCCTCTTATGATTTCTTCGTGCATCTTCGTAGCCTCGCGAACTAAAACAAGATCCGTTTCGGGCCCTATTGCTTCTATAATCTCAGTCAAAAGTTTAATTATCCTGTAAGGCGATTCAAAAATAAAAGCAGTTTTCTCGTCATTGCCTATTTCAGAAAGAATTCTCATTCTTGCGCCCTGTTTTGGAGGAAGAAAACCATAGAAGGCAAATTTCTCTACAGGAAGCGCACAAGCTACCGCCGCAAAGATCAAAGCAGAAACTCCGGGAATAATTTCAATTTTAATTTCATTTTTGACTGCTTCGCGCACCAGGAGAAAACCCGGATCGGAAATACTCGGTGAGCCTGCTTCTGTTATCAGAGCTACTTTCTTTCCATTTTTTACTTCTTTAATGATATACTCAAGAGTTTTATGTTCGTTCTGAACATGATGGCTGATTATTTTTTTATTGCCTATTGAATATCTGTCCAAAAGAATTTTTGCTTTGCGGGTATCTTCCGAAGCAATCATATCAGCTTCGCCTAATATCCTTACAGCCCGATAGGTTATATCTTCAAGGTTTCCGATAGGCGTAGCTATCAGGTATAAAACTCCGTCTGATGATTCATTTCTTTTCATAGCGTAAACAGGATAAATGCCATATCCTTTGCCTCTAAACTCAAAACCTTATCATAACTACTCTTTCTCAATGCAATCATTTTCGCCCCGTTTAAGTGATTAATTTTAAGTGTTTCATCTTTGTTAAGTAATCTTACTATGATAGAATATTCTCAGAAAACAACATTCTTGTATGGAGTAAATATGAAACAAGTTTTTGCCCCTGGCTGCGCGCCAGTGCTTTATAAACCTCTGCTTGGGAAAAAAATCTTTCCTATTTGAACTATGGGGACTCTAATATACCTGAATATATGACCTGCTGCCATCATGAGCCTGTGTTTCTCCCGGAAGGCACACAAGTAATAAATGTCTGTCCTGGTTGTGACAGGCGTTATCGTGAACTTTACAAAGGCATTTCGACGACTTCCCTCTGGGAAATATTATCCGAAACCAAAGATTTCCCTTTTCCCGACTACAAAGGCAAAACTATGACAATCCATGATGCGTGCCCTACAAGAACGGAACCAAGAGTTCAAGAATCAGTAAGGAAACTTCTAAAGCGGATGAATATAGAACTTATTGAGCCTAAACTCACAAAAGACAAGAGCGTGTGCTGCGGTGATGATTTTTACGGCAAAGTCAGTAAAGATAAACTTATTGAGCAGATGAAGAAGCGCGCAGATCAAATGCCGTCTGAAGATGTTGTGGTATACTGTGTTTCCTGCATAAAGTCCATGTTTAACGGAGGGAAAAAACCTCACTACTTGATTGACCTGCTTTTTAACGAAGAGACCACTTCTGGCACTCTGGATCCCGATTCATGGCACTCAGAAATTGACAAATTTATCGAATCGCATTAATCACTTCCTTCCTATTACGACTCTGACTTCGTCACCAGGCATAAAAGTATATAATGGAGGAGGTATGCAGACAACTTCTCCGTCAGCAAGAATAGCGGCTGAGTCATCAGATATAAGATCCCCAGATTTCAAAGTCCCGGAATCAGAGAGTTCCTGAAGATCCACATTACCGTTTAAAAGCCTGCTCTTTCCAGAACACTTAACATACATTTTCCTGACTTTATGAAGAGAAGACTCCTTAGTATCATCAAATTTTTCAAGTTTAAAAATATATTCCCCTTCAAGATCACTTCCCAGAGAAAAAAACGGAACAGACAGCGTACTATCTTTGGTATTAATATAAAAATCCGTAACAGCGAATGTATTTCTTAATATCTTGTGTCCTCTGGCATCAGGCGGAAGAGAAGGTTTATTGAAAGTGACAAAAGTTATCCCGTCAGGATTAAGCATTGAATATCCATAATATATACCTTGAGGTTTATCTGAATAAAGAGGATATATTTTTACAGGTGTATCAGTACCGATTAATCTTGCTTTATCTCTTGGTATTTTTACATGGATGCCTATGGGATTAAGCATTGTTACCTCCAGAGGTGCGATATTTGAATCAGTAAGACCCTGATTATAGAGAACTTTATCTACGATTCCTTCAAAAGATGCCACTTGATATGAAATTTTCAGAAACTCCTGATTCTCAATAAACGAAGCTTTATCATTAAGATAATTTGTATAGGCAGTACTCATAGTAGATAAATAGTTTTCAAAGTCTAGCCAGCTTACAGCCCCAGGAACAACGAGATACTTGTATCTTTTAAAATTAATTACCGTTTCTTCAAAAGTTTTTTTTGCATAAACCATAAGATCTCTGCTGCCAATCATCTGCTTCTTCCAATAGTTCTGATTCAAACTGTAAAGCAGAGTTCCTCTTTTTACGGTCTTATTTTCAGAATTTTTCACTGCCGGTCGGGTAATACCTCCAAGTCTTGCCACATAAACAAGAGAACCATAATAGTAAGCGTCAGTTCCAGTTCTGTACTGCGTTACAAATAACGATGTAACATTCCCTTTAAACTCTTCTGAGGCTAAAACTGGAAGGGAATATGCAAGAAGCATCAATAATAATAAAATAATCTTAATGGATTTTTTACAATTACTCATTTTTGCTTATCTTTCTCAGTTTTTATATTATTTTCAATTTCGCCTGTTCCTACAATTACCTCAACTTCATCACCAGGCATAAAATAATATCTTTCAATAGGATAATAAACTTTCAGCCCTTCTTCATAAGACTCATCGGGATTTCTTACGAGTAAGTCATCAAGTTCCAGTTTTCCTGAATTTTTTACAGCCGTAATTTTCTCGTAACTGAATAAGATCCGCAATAGGAGGCCTGTTAGTGGCCTGCCCCTGAGCAAAATACAATTTCGTAATTATTCCCTCAAATGGAGCAACGGCATAGCAGCTATCCAGTACCTCTTTGTTCATCATAACACTTTCTACATTATTCATATACTGACCTATGATATTATACAAAGATATATCCATATCAGTTAGAGCCTTGTAACTGACCGCATTTCTCTGTGCTAGAAATTTGTACCTGTTTTGATTCCTGTAGGCAAGAAGAACCAAATCTTTGTCTATACTTGAGTCAGACTCACTAGCATAATAAGCTGCTGCCCATGGAGTAATATCCATTATTGACAGGATGGTTCCCATTTCTATGGTTTTTCCGCCAGAGCCAGCGATAGAAGGTTTAATTATCTGTCCAAGTCTGGGCGCGTACTGTATATAACCAGACAAAGGAGCATCCGTACCGAACATGAATGTCTCTGTATTGATAGAAACAATTTTTCCTTTGTATACACGGGCGGCTTCAAGCTCATGACATATGGATACGATTAATAGAGATAGGATATTAAGGATTATAATTTTAAATGGAAAAAATCTCATAATCATTGCTCCCCGACTATTACTTTCACCTGATCTCCGGGCATAAGCAGGTATCTCTGATCAGCAAAATATATTTCCTGTCCGTCCTTTAAGTCATCTTCTGCATCTATGATTGTAATGTCATTTAGTTCCAAAGTACCTGCGTCCTCCAGTTCAGCAAAATGATCATAACCGAAAACGGATCTTTTCAGTCCGGAGGGTTTTACATAAACTTTCTGTATTTTAAATTTGGAATCTATGCCGTGATCAGGATCCATAGTTTTCTGTCCCAAACCTTTCCAGACATAATATCCATTTCCATCTTTATTAAGTGAATCGAGATGAACAGCAAGTGATATTTCTTCAGAATCAATATTAAAGTTAATTACCGGCATCAGGTTTCTGTAGACGCTTATTCCATCATCAGGGATAAGCTCATACCTCTTAAGCACAGGATAATTTTCAGTAAAAAACAAAATTCCATTATCATTTAACATGTTGTCAGCGCTGAAAACACCTTGAGTATAGCCATTTGGTAATACAATTTTTACAGGGTCTGTCGAACCAATTAATCGTGCCTCTTCCCTGTTCATATTTACTTGTATTCCAATAGGGTTCAACTGCGTTATTTCAATAATATTCTGCCAAACAGCATCTCCTTCAATGACATATACATTCGAAACATAGCCTTCGAAAGGGGCGTAATTCATACACGCATCAACAAATCCCTGGTTCATTTTTGTAGTAGCAATATCGTTAGTATAACTATAATAACCGTTATAAAAGGAAGTTATCATATTCTCATACGATTCCTGACTCACGGCATTCGAACGATACAAGCTTTTGTATCTCTTTATATCGCATTCGGCTATTTTAAACTGTACTATATCATTCTGGACATCAGCAGCAGTAGCGCTGACCTGAGCGAGAAAATATCTGGTATTTATTCCAAGGACAATATTGCCGTCACGCGCTGAAAGAATATTGCCTTTTCCGTCAAGAAGCGGAGGATAAATAATCTGTCCTAGCCTGGCTACACGGGAGATATATCCGTAAAAGGCCATATCTGTACCATGACTGCTTGTAGAAACATCTAGCGGGATTACAGTTCCATTATACTGCTTTCCAGTAAGAGAGAAACAAATTGCAGTAAACGATATTATTGTCAGGATTAACTTATTCTTCACCATGCAGTTCTCGAAAGCGTTTTGATAACTTTAAAAGATAATGATAATCATTGGTCTTAATTTGTCCATAATGTTAACAAATTTGGAAGTTGAAAATACAACTGCATCAACTAGACTTAATCACAATAACTCTATAAAGTTCGGAGCAAATCTCAATTATTGAAATGAAACACATTGTATCAATTTTGTATTTCCTTTTCTACTTTGTACCTCTATTTGCGTCAGATGCAGAAACTAAAATTGACTCAGGCACTGGGCAAGACTCCCTGCGCCCAGCAGTAATGAATCTGCAAAAAATGCTTCCAAATCCGATAGATGTAAATATTAACAACTTAACGCAATCTTATGAGCAGGATCCTGTTCTCCAGAATTCAAGAGAATTAAATTTCAATAATAGCGACAATGAACCGGTCATTACCAATTCACAAGTCGATACAAATGTTTGGCAAAACGCATCGCGCCCTTCGATAATGAATCTGCAGAAAGTATTACCCAATCCGATAAATATAAATAACAATGAGCTGCTGCAATCTTATGCACAGGATCCAATTCTCCAACACTCTTCACAATCATATTACAGCAATGGAGAACAGTTGAGCGGGACAAATGCAGCCAATATTGTAAACTCTAACGCAAATTCTCTGACTGGAATACAAAAACGACTCTATTCTGATGAAACTTCACTTAATAGTTGTTTGCCATCCCAAAATGAAACGCCGAGCCAGGAAGCAAAATATCTATCGAAAAATGAAGATAGCCTTGACTCTGACATGCAGATTGAAGGAAGTGGCCTTCCTGATAACCAGCCTTAAGTTCAGAAAAAGCGAACGCCCATTGGAGGCATATATGGATTTGGCTTAGTTCCGCAAAGCCTGTCTCCTGCGTCACCGAGTCCCGGCAGGATATAACCTTTTTCATTCAGCTTCTCATCAAGGCAACCCGCATAAACTTCAATATCAGGATGAGCTTCGCAGAAAGCTTTCACTCCCTCAGGAGCAGCTATAAGGCACATAAATTTTATTCGTTTGCATCCTACTTCCTTTATCTTGGCAGCAGCAGCGACAGCTGAACCGCCTGTAGCCAACATGGGATCTATAAGTACGATTGTCCTCTGATAGCTATCCACAGGCAGTTTGCAGTAATAGGCATTGGGAAGAAGAGTTTCCTCGTCTCTGCTTATACCTATGTGCCCTATTCTTGCTGAGGGCATAATTTTCAAAAAACCATCAAGCATTCCTACCCCTGCTCTTAATATTGGAACAAGGACAGGTTTTTTTCCTCCAAGAATCTGTGTACGGGTTTTGCATAATGGAGTTTCTACCTCAACTTCCTGAAGGGGAAAATCCTGTGTCAATTCATATGCAAGAAATATTCCTATCTCGTCCACAAGTTCCTTAAATACTTTCTTGCATGTATATTTATCTCTAACATAAGTAATCTTATGTTTGACCAGTGGATGATCCACAACATTAAAATTAGGATACTCCTTCAATGGCTTCATTCAAAAACTCCGCAATATATTTATTTAATTATTATATCTTTATACGATTTTCCTGGCGGTATCATAGGAAGAACATGTTCCTGATATTCAATATGAACATCAAGAAGATATGGACCGGGAGTAGCAAGCATCTCCTTAAGAGCCTCATATAGTTCATCTTTTGTATAAACTTCCTTTCCCGGAATCATATATCCTTTGGCAATAGTCACAAAATCAGGATAAGGTCTCTGGGCGCGCTCATTGACAAGAACCGTATTTCCACGCTGACTTCCATAAAAACGATCTTCCCACTGTGCTACCATTCCGAGATGCTGATTATTCATGACAATAATCTTTACTCCGATCTCGTAAGCATGAGCAGTTCCAAGCTCTTGTATATTCATTTGCATGCTGCCGTCACCGGAAATACATATAACAGTTGAGTCAGGGTTAGCCACTTTTGCGCCGATCGAGGTTGGAAAACCAAACCCCATGCATCCCAGGCCTCCTGAAGTAATTAACTGCCGGGGTTTAGTATATGTGAAATACTGGGCAGACCACATCTGATGCTGTCCTACGCACGGAACTATTATCGCGTTACCTTTAGTTACATTATATACAGCTTCAATTACTTCCTGAGGAAGTAGTTGAGAAGAATTCTTCTCGTACTTAAGGGGATATTTTGCTTTCCATTCGTTTATTTGCCTGAACCAGTCAGCATAATCCTTATAAATGGGATTCTGATTCAACTTCTGTAAAACATATTTTATATCACTGACTATGCCTATATTGGCTCTTTTATTCTTATTAATTTCCGAACGGTCAATATCGACATGAATGATTTTCGCATGAGCCGCAAATGTAGGAAGAGGCCCTGTAACTCTGTCATCAAATCTAGCCCCGAAAGCCAAAAGAAGATCAGATTCATTAGCTGCATTGTTTGCATAAACCGTTCCGTGCATTCCCAACCACTTCAGAGAAATTGGGTGATTCTCCGGAAACGAGCCTATCCCCATAAGAGTTGTCGTAACAGGAATATTATATTTGATAGCAAATTTCGTTAGTTCTTCTGCCGCATTTCCTCGTATTATTCCTCCCCCTACATAGAGGCAAGGTTTACTGCACTCTGAAATAGCTTCACGGATCATTTCTATCTCTTTCTCAGTCGCCTTAGGATTAGGCTTGTACCCTCTCATTGAAACACTTTCAGGATAAGGCGGCATCTCAATAAGCTGCTGCTGAACATCTTTGGGTACATCAATAACCACTGGGCCAGGTCTTCCGGTGCTTGCTACATAGAAAGCTTCTTTTATTATTGTCGGCAGATCGTAAGCATCCATAACAAGATAACTATGTTTGACAATCGGTCTGGTCATCCCTATCATATCAGTTTCCTGAAATGCAGTTTTCCCTATTAATGCTTTAGGGATCTGTCCTGTGAGAACTACCAGAGGAACAGAATCCATATAGGCATCAGCAATGCCTGAAATCAGGTTGGTTGCCCCTGGGCCGCTTGTAGCCATGCATACGCCTACTTTTCCAGTAGATCTGGCATACCCGCCTGCTGCAAAAGCCCCACCTTGTTCATGTCTTGGCAGTATAACTTCAATTTTGCTTTTACAGAGAGCCTGATGAAACTCCATCGAAGCTCCGCCTGGATAAGCAAATAAGACTTTTACACCTTCATGCTCCAGGCATTTAATGGCAACGATAGCGCCTTTTATCTTTTTCGGGGCATGTTCTGTGTGTTTCAATTGCATAATTTCCTCACAAAATAGATAACTGTTCGGGATTTCAAAAGTTTTATTACAATATGGAATAAATTTATATTATAATAAGGAGCAAAAGTCAAACTCAATGTCATCTTTAAATTTGTATATATCGCCAAATAAATTATGGCATAAGGTTACTTCTTGCTTTAAAATTTGATAAAAACAACAAAAACAGGAGCTTTTTATGAAAAAATTCAAGTTTATAGTAGTGCTCATAATCTTAATAGTGCTGGCAGTTTTCCTCCTTCAGAATCTGAGCAAAACCGATATCATTTTTATTATCTGGTCCTTTGAACTTCAGAAAACATATATTATACTTGGCTCTTTCATTCTCGGAATTATTCTTGGAATAATCACAGTATTTGCTTCCAGAAAAAAATATTAAAAAAGTTACTTCAGGAGAGTTTCTTGTGATCATAGGAATTTGCGGCGGGACAGCTTCAGGAAAAACAACTTTCACAAAAAAGCTTCTAACAGAGGTCAATCCAAGTTTTATTGTACACATGGAACATGACTTCTATTACTTCAACAGAAAAAATCTCCCTGACTTTTTAAAAAAAATAAGAAATTTCGATCATCCTGAATCTCTGGATAATGAACTTTTTGTCAATCATATAAAAGCCCTTCAGAAAAACGAGTCCATTCATCAGCCAATTTATGATTTTACTACAGACAGCAGAAAAGAAGAAACTACGCTCATAAGACCAAAGCCGATAATACTGGTGGAAGGAATTCTTATCTTTTCTATAGAAGAACTTAGAAAAATCTGCGACATAAAAGTATATATCGATACTTCTGATGATATAAGGCTCGCAAGAAGGGTTCTTAGAGATACCAAAGAAAGAGGAAGGTCTGTAGATTCCGTTATCCATCAATATCTGGAAGCAGTCAGACCCATGCATAATCAGTTTGTAGCCCCCAGCAAACATCACGCTGATCTGATCATTTCCGGAAATACAGAAAATTACATAGGAATCGACCTTTTAGTAACCAAAATCAACGCCCATATCAGACACTTGAAGAGGGAACACTGGAAACAGAAAATAGCCAAATCCAAAGGAAAAAGCTGATTTCAGCTATTCCTTATAAGCGAAAGCATTGTCAAATCGTCAAATAGATTATCCTTCTGGAAGTCTATTGCCTCTTTGGAAATAATTTGAATTATCTCATCTGCTCTCTTGGTGATGTTATTGTCGACTAGATTAACAAGTCTCTTTTCCCCAAATCTTAAACCTTCGGGAGATGTTGAGTCAGTCAGACCATCTGTATAGCATATTACGCTGTCGGTTTTTTGAAGCTGTAATGTGCCTGTTTCATATTCGGAATCATTAAATATTCCAAGCACAGGCTGATCGAAGGCTCCAAAATATGACATCCTTTTTTCAGACGCGTGAATAAATATTGATGAATGATGCCCGGCATTGGCAAAGGAAAGCACCCCTGTCCGAATGTCATAATACATTAGAAAAACTGAAGCAAACATGTTTTCTTTGTTATTCGAAAATAAATCGGCATTGACTTTAGAAAGAACTTTGCCGGGCAGAAGCAGATTAAAGTTTATACAGAAATTTCTTAGCGTTGTCTTAATAACTCCCATAAGCAATGCGGCCGGAACTCCTTTTCCTGAAATATCCCCAAGAATAACAGCAAGCGTTTCTCTGGAATCATCAATATAAAAGAAGTCATAAAAATCCCCGCCGACTTCCCTGGCTGGTTTGAAAACTTTTGATATAAAAAAATTATCTCTCCTAAAATCCTTACTTAGATCAGGAAGGAGGGACATTTGGATTTTGCGCGCTATTCTTAGCTCACTTTGAACAGCTTCCAGCCTTCTGGTTTCGTCTTTCAAACTCTGCATATATTTTTTGAGTTTATTTCCAAGGTGATTAAAGCTTCTTGCAAGATGAACTGTTTCGACAGTGCCTTCTTCTTTTACATGAGCATCGAAATCCCCGTAGGAAAAAGCCAGAACAACATCTCTGAGCTTAACAATAGGCTTAGATATATATTTAGCCAGTAAAAAGCCGGAACATGCAAAAACCGCTGAAAGAACAGCTATTACACCAAAAAACATGCCGAAACCCAGAAGCCATGACTTATTGAATTCATCAGTAAGATTACGGTCAAGTGAATCTATTACCTTTTTCTGCTCATTTGTATAGTTTGCAAATATTGGCCTTATGGCCTTTTTCATATCTACGAAACCAAGCAAAATATAGTCAGTATCAGGAATTTTTTCTGAAACGATATAGTAATCTTTTCGAGTTGATTCTATTTCATATTCAGATTTAGTTAAAATCTTATCTTCCAGGTTCCCTTTTCCAAAAAAAACAGAACTGGTATCGAAAAATTCACTTCCTTGAAAATCCCTGACATTCTTTCCTTCGTATTTTTCTTTATTGTGGCTGAATATGATTTTGCCTGTTTTATCCACCAGGGTAAAATACCCGACATGGTTTCCGTCAGGTTTAATATCAGCAGTGGAAAGCTCATATATTCCCGGAATCTCTCTTATGGGAACAGCCTTAAATTTTTGAAGTTTTTCAGTTATCTGAATAGAGTAGCGCTCTGCCAGACTCTTCAGAAGATCACGGGCGAACGGAGCAATCGCTTTGAGCTGGAGATCATAATTTACATCAGAAAGTTCATTCAGTGAAACATATGCTTTTTTTTCGAGATTGTTTAACTGGGCTAGTGAAACGGTGAATTGTATAACGCAAAAAATCACTCCTGAAAGGAATATCGAAGCGGCAAAACTGATGGCCACCCTAGTGCTCAACTTTGAAGGGTAGCGGGTTTTCATCAAATAGTTTTCACTACTGAGAGTATGTTTTTATCAACTTGTCTCATGTAAGAAACTTCATCCATAAGTGTTTTTACGAGGTGTATGCCTAAACCTCCCACACTGCGGGTCTCTATTGGAGCTGAAAGATCAGGGGACTCTTTTTGAAGTATATCAAAAAATTTCCCTTCATCTATGAACACGCATTTAAGTTTCTTTTCGCCATCTGCTTCAAGTATTTGGCAATGAATTTCGATTTCTCCCTTTTGGTTCTCAGGATAGGCATAACTCATTATATTGACAAGAATCTCTTCAGCAGTCAGTATCACATCAAAAATTTTTTCTTCTGAAGCGCCTGCTTTCTCTATAAAATCCCTAATAGACTTTAAAAAGAAATTCAAATGGACAAGTTCAGCTTTTTCCCTTATCACCTGAAACATAACTTCAGAATATTATTATAGACATAATTAATTATTGAACATTTAGTTTCTCTGAAAGACCTGAGACCTTAAATACCTTTTTAACTGAAGGCACTACATTGACGATAGAAAAATTATTAGTATCAACTTTGTGAGATGCCTTTCCGCATAACCTTAAAAATGAGGATGCAACATATTCAACACCATCTAAATCAAAGACTATTACTTCAGCTCCTTCAATGGATTCCATCACAACTTTTTCCGCGTCTATGCACTTTGTTGTATCTATTCTTCCCAAAAATTTACATACAACTTTACCATTATGGTGTCTGGTACATTCTACAGACATAATTAAGACCTCCTGAATAATTTATAATATATTAATAATTGTCATTATATCTAAAAAGAACAGCTTTGGCACTCAAAGAGTAACCGTAAAAGCATTTTTTATCAAAAATAATCTATGTTGTCACTGAATCATTTTGCAATAAAGCGAACAGTAATTATTAAGATCTTTTTACAACAGCAAACTTCAGAGTCCTGAAAGCTCCCATAAGTATATGAATAATAACATACCCGTTTACTACTACTGCTACTCCGACGGACGGACGAAGAAGTATTATTATCAAAATCAGTATAACAAGAACCATTCTGAATTTATTTCGTTTGACAGTCGGAAGCCATTTAGCGAAGTGGGCATATTTGATGTTGCTTACAAAAAGCAAACCTAAAATACAGGAGTAAAACGGCAGTATTCTTACATACTGATGATGGGGGTCTATTTTGTTTGAACAAAAGAGAAAAACCAGAGAGCATATCGCGGCAGCTCCTCCGGGAGTGGGTAAACCTGTAAAACCATGGCTGCTTTTCTTTTCTATCATAGTCGAAACATTATATCTAGCCAGCCTATGAGCAGCTCCAGCCAGATAAACCGCGCAAAAAGCCCAGGCCATGGGGTAACCATATATTGTTAGGGAATATTTATGAGCCATCACACATACAAGAACTGCAGGAGCCACGCCGAAAGTAACCATATCAGCCAGGGAGTCCATCTGAATTCCCTTGAGGCTTGCGGCATTAAAAATCCTTGCCGCAAAACCGTCTAAGGCATCAAAAATCATTGCTCCCAATATCATTATTGAGCTGACTATAAAGACATATTCAGGTTTAGTATGCTTGTTATATACCTGCAAAGTATTTACAATTGCCAGAAATCCGCAAAGAGAGTTACACACTGTAAGAGTATTAGGTACTGCCTTAAGCCATTTATTCCTTTCGACAAAACCTTTAAAATTTTTTCTCATATCAGTTTCCCCCCCCTCTTATTTATCTATTTCAGCTACTATGCTCTGAGCAGCTTTTAGTTTGTCACCGATTTTTATTCTAATTTTGATCCATTGGGCATTAGGCATATAAATCTCGGTTCTCGAACCAAACTTAATCATTCCGTACCTCTGTCCTCTCTTGAAAGTGTCACCCACATTTACGGGACATACGATTCGCTTAGCTATCGCTCCTGATATCTGTTTTACAACAATTGGAAAATTCCTTCCGGATATATGAGCTTCAGCCAAAAGAGCGTTGGATTCATTTTCTTTTGTCGCTCTTATGTCCCTGGCGTCGTAAAATTTTCCTTCCTTATAAATAACATTTTTTACAGTAATATCACATGGAACTCTATTTAAATGGACATTAAAGACAGAAAGAAATATGCCGATTTTCAATACGCCCTGACCATTAAAGAGTTCCTTATACTCTTCTGCGTTATCTAATATTGTTATATCTCTCACAGTACCATCAGCAGGAGATAAAAAAGCGTTTTCCTCAGAAGGAAGAGTTCTTTCAGGATCGCGGAAGAACCCAGCTATAACCAGCCATATAAAAAGAAATAATATCGGAATAAAATAAAAAACATTCGAGTTTGTCAGGCAGCCAATCCATATCGAAAGCGCAGATAAGATCAGTGCTATTATCAAAGTTCCAAGCCATTCGCGTCTGCCATAATGCGTTAAAGTCATATAAAAACTCCTTAAGAAATTATATTAGAAAGTAAATAAGATATTATCATGGGAATTAACTCAATGTCTAGCCTATTAAGACGGTTTTTTCCTTTTTCTGTATTTCGATACAAAATATCTGACTGAAAAATATCCACCAGCACCAAGCACTGCACCATAAATAAGCCCTCCTGCAAAAAATGAGACGCCTAATTCAAATCCAATCTCCTTTAGTTCCAGCCAGGTAAAATCCTTACAGATCAAAACTATATCTCTTTCTATCTGAGGCAGAGTCAGCCCGAATCCCATTATTTTTGAACCGGTAAGACAAAATATTGGATACATAAAGGGCACTGTGTAAGGATTGCATATCCATGTAGAGGCAAAAGTCAAAAGCTTATCAACTCTAAAAATTATAGCTGCAAGAATAGCCGGTATAGTCTGAGTGCCTATAGGCAAAAAGCAGCCTATAAAAATACCTATTGCCACCGCAAGAGCGATACCATGAGGTGTATCATTGGAATTAATTACCTTAATATAATATTCTCGGAATTTTCGCAGGAATTTCACTGATGTTTATTTGTTGGAAGTTCTTTTGATTTCTTCTTCCTTCGAAGCAATTGAGGCAGAAACTTCTCTCTATAAAACTCTTTGCGTTCTTCCTGTTTCTCAATTTTTCGATTCCTATAGACCCGGAGAGAAAAATATGTTATAAGATATCCGGCAAGTCCTAAAACTAATCCGAAGGCTAATCCTCCTATAAGGAAACTGAAAAAAAGTTCTTCCCCGATAATTTTAAAACTGTCCCATGAACTGTCTTTTATTGATTTTAGCAAGAGATGCTCTATATGCTTAAAAGTCAGACTAGGATCGATAAATCTAGATCCCAGGTAACAAAAAGAAGGATACAAAATAGGCATTGTGTAAGGATTAACTATCCAAGTAGTTGCAAATGAAATTAACTTGTCTAACCTAAAAATAAATGCAAGTGCAAGTACAACTGCAGTATGCAGTCCTGGCGGAACAAAACATCCTACAAAAATTCCAATTGCTACAGCAAGTGAAACTCTATTTATCGAATGGTTGGATCTTAGTATTTTTAAAAAAAAACTTTTTGTTAACCTTAAAATTCTATTCCACATTATTCATGTCGTATTTCTGCGGGAGTTTTCCTATTTGAGGTTCCAAGCCTAATTCTAAACTAAAAAAAAGAGTTCTCAACCTGATAAAAGAACTAGTTTTATTTTAAATATAAAAAATTGAAATATTCCGTTGAGTCATGAGACACCAGAAAACACGGATAAAGAAAATAAATTATCTATTCCATTTTCCAAAAAATGCAAAAAAGATTTTGAAGCATTTCACTCTTAGATTTATTGTAAAGTCGAATCTCACTAATAATTTTCTTTTTTACATAAAAATTAAATTCAATATTTATAAGGAGACTGTAGTATGTCCAAAGTTGCTCACCTAGATGAATCCAATTTTGAAGGTCAAACAGCTAAAGGAATAGCCCTGGTAGATTTCTGGGCTCCTTGGTGCGGCCCCTGCAAAATGCTCGGCCCGGTGCTTGATGAATTAGCAGAGGAAGTAGGTTCAAAAGCTCTAATTGCAAAAGTAAATGTCGATGAAAGCCCTGCACTTGCTCAAAAATTTAATGTAATGAGCATCCCTGCAATATTTCTGATGAAAGAAGGCAAACAAATTTCTTCAATGATAGGGCTTCAAGACAAAGAAACCCTTTTAGCCGCTATCAACGAAGCATAATTAAACATGAATGCCGGAAAAAACTCTAATATCGTAGTTCTCGGAGCATCAAACAAGCCGGAAAAATATTCTTATATGGCTGTGGATATGCTGAAATCTCATGGTTTTAATGTTATTCCGGTTCATCCTTCAGGAATCAGTGTATGCAATCTTGATACCAAAAGATCTCTTTTGGAAATAAACGCAAGCATCGATACACTATCTATCTATGTAAATTCGTCTCTCTCCTCCAGGGAATCAGAGGCAATTCTCAAGCTAAACCCAAGAAGAATCATATTCAATCCAGGGACAGAGAACCCTTCTCTTGAAAATATCTGTTCACAAAAAGGAATAGAAGTAATACATGCCTGTACGCTTGTATTGTTAAGAACTTCGTCTTTTTAATAAATAAACTAAGGAGATTATAATGAAATCATTCTCAAAGCTCATCCTAATTACACTATGCACTCTTGCCATTGCAGGATGCGACAACAACAAAGCTACAGCAAAATCTTACTCCAAATTCTCATACATTTCTGATAAATGTCAGGTAATTGGAGCAATTGATATTAAAGAAATTGCAAAAATGGAAAATGTTCAGAAAATGCTTCAGGAGGATCAGACAATTCCTTATTACAAGGAAATCAAAGCTTCCGGGCTTGGTTTGGATAACTTGAACTGCCTCTATTTTGGAGCAGAAATTCCCGCAAGCGTAGATCAGGCTAGCATCCAATCTGAAGGAGTTTTCCTCCTTGAGGCTAAATCAGAAATTAACCTTCCTGAATTCATATCTCTTGCAGAAAAGAATAATAATATTAAATTTAAAACTGAAACAATAGGTGCTAAACAAGCTTACATCCTTTCTAATGACAGCACCGCCGACACACCTCCTACATATATCATTCAACTTAATGATAAACTTATAGCTATAGGAACTAAAGCTGAGATAACAAATACAGTCACACTTTTTGAAAAAGGCGGAAAATCTGTCCTTGATAATGCAGGCCTGATGAAAACTGCCGACAATGGGCAGAGCAAAGATATGGTATGGTTTGCCGCTTCAGTTCCTCCTGAAGTGAATAAAGAAAATGATCCTAATTCTCCGGATATCAACGATCTATTCATATCCGCAAACTATATCAATGAAATCCTCACGATAAACGGTAAGATCGTTTGCGCTACTGACCAGGATGCCCAGAAAATCTTGATGCCTGCTCAAATACTTACATCTATGGCTGTTATGACTTCTAATAACACTATCAAACCGGAAGATCTTTCTATAAAAGCTGATAAGAACAACCTTGATATAAGTATAAAACTTTCAAAAGAAGCTCTCAAAAACATGATGGAAAAGAGTGCTTCACAAATACAGCAGCAGCCTGTTGTAACTGAAGAAGTAATTACTGAAGAGATATTAGCTCCAGATACTTCATTAGCCACTAACGCTCCAGTTGTTAAACCAGTTGTTAAACCAGTTGTTAAACCAGTTGTTAAACCAGTTGCACCGGTAACTGCGCCGAAAGCTCCGGTAAAAACTAACTAACGCAAAAGTTATTACTAATATCCACTCCAATTTTTTAACGGAGTGGATATTTTTTTGTTATGAAAATAAATGACCTTCTATCCATAATAGAGCAAACAGGAATATATCCTTCAAAAAAGCTGGGACAGAACTTCCTGATTGATGAGAACTTACTCAACTTCATAGCAAAAACAGCTGATGTAAAGAAGGATGAAAATATCATAGAAATTGGCCCTGGATTAGGTTCACTCACAGAAAGAATTCTCGAATCAGAAGCTATGCTTACTGCTATTGAGTTTGATCATAAGCTTTTTGATTATCTGAAATTTAAATATAAGTCCCGTGAAAATATTACCCTTATAAATGAAGACGCGTGCCGAACCGATTATACGAAACTTACTGCGAATATTCCCGAATACAGGCTTATCTCCAACCTCCCCTATTCCATCTCAACTCCGCTTATGGCCAAATTTGCCGACCTTGAAAATCCACCTGCTGGAATGTTGCTGCTTCTTCAAAAGGAAACTGCCTTAAGATTTATAGCAACTCCAAATACTAAAGATTACGGAAGTATCACTATCAGACTGCAGCTTCTCTATCAGGGAGAACTTGTAAGAACCGTTTCGCCAAATGTCTTTTTCCCTAAACCTGATGTTCAATCTGCAATTTTAAAGCTGACAAGAAAAACAGTTTACCCAGACATATCCGCGCGAAAAAAAGTTGATGCTATTGTTAAGACAGCTTTTCTAAAACGCAGAAAAAAACTGAAAAATACAATTGCCCCTCTTTTCGGAGAAAGGGCAATAGAAAAAGCTTTCTCTGAAATGGGATTAAACCCAAATGCCAGACCGGAAGATATTTCTCCTCAAGATTACCTTATACTAAGTTCATACTTGCCAGTTCTTGCGGCAAGTAACTGAATGTGTTTTGGAAATTAGGTTATAAACTCAGAAATGATCTGTAATCCGACGCAAGAAGATACGAGTAATGCAATAAGGATAATGCACCTCTGCAATATTAAGAATAACGGGCGATCTTTTTTCTGACGCTGCGCCTATTACCGCCTTTAAAAATGCGAATCAATTGCATTAAAAGCTCCTATTGCATATCCTTTCTGGTACGCAGGAGCAAGAATTTCTTTTAGAGTTAACAATGACATACAACCCTCCTGATTTTTATTCATTTTAAAGAATTATACGCATAATAAAACAAATAAAAAACTATATAAAAAAGAAGAAATAAAAAAAGTATATTTCGATATTGACTGTTCTTAAGAAAATCCTAGAATGTAAAATACATGATGTTCATTTTAATAATCTCACCAAAAAATTATAAGGAGACTTTTCATGAATCAAAAAATGGGACTTTTAACAAAAACATGTGCTACTATCGCTTTTACGGGCATGATTACATGTAGCGCGTTTGCAGATGCACCAATAACCGATTTTAAGACGACTAGAGAATTCCAGGGGACAGCTACTGCATTGATTACATGCAATCTGCTTTCCGGATTCAATGATGACTGGCGCGGCATGATAACTCATACAGCTTACCCTGGCGATATTTTCCATGGCCCGACAAAGAACAAGGATGGAAAAACACTCGATAAAGGCACAGTGCTCTTCACAATAGATAAAGTTGGAAGACAAATACTTGTTGACCAATTTGTGGCACAGCTTGCCGTTGCTAAAGACAATTACGAAAGAGATAAACAACTTATTAAAAACAACGCAGTATCCAGACAGCAGCTACAGGAAGACGAGTCTGCTTATTTCGCGGCAAAAGCTCAGGTCGATCAGCAGATATATCTCTTGAATCTTTGCGAAATCCGTGCCCCGTTTGACGGAATAGTCAATAGCATAAATAATGTAGGCTGGCTATCAGGTGAACCTGCAGTCATGAATATTTCCCAATTAGTGCCAATGGGAATTGCAGTAACAATGGACAGAACTTTAGCTAATAAAATCACTCCTTCTACTCCTATAACAATATATCCTGACCCTAGCATAAGCAAAGAACCTTGGGGAATAGCAAGAGGGTGGTCCATTCTAACTCCTACAGGCATAACCTTCTTAGTAGGTAATATTGAAGTTGCAAAAACCATAAAGTCCGATGGCAAATCTTTACCTATTGTTACTTATGCTAGCCCTATACTCCCTTTCAGTTATGAAGATGCTAATACATTATCTATTGAATCCATCTGCATATTCAAAGATGACAAAGGTACTTTTGTATGGCAAGCCGTAGGTCAAAGAGACATGACTTCAAAAGGATTTGACAAGTCTTTCCCAGTTAAAAAAGTTTATGTCGAATTGCCAGGTCCAGTTACCTGCGACATGACATTTACTGAATATTATGCTATTAAATCTAATCCAAACTTAAACCTATATGACACTGTAATAGGTGATGTACCGGAAGGAATAAAAGATGGAGATCTCGTTACATTCCAGGATCCAAGATTTATATTTATGCCTGGCGACAATGTAAGAGTCGTAATTGGGCCAGAACCATCCAATTAATAACAAAGCTACCAGTTTAAACCCGGCATTTTTAAAGCCGGGTTTTTTTTTGAAAAACAGAATTTAACCTGTTGGAGATGAATAATGAATTGGAAGAAAATAACATTGATGGCAGTAACAGGAACAATTTTATGTACAGGCACATTCGCATCAGATACTGCTCCCACAGATCTTAAGGAAAAAAGAACTTTTACCGGAACTGTAGTATATACAGCCGGCGGCCAAATTCAGTTTGGATTCAATGATGCTCACCGTGGATGGGTTGACTATTCTGCAAGGCCAGGTTTTATTTTCCGGGGACCAATTAAAGATGTCAACGGGACAATTATTCGCGAGGGAGATTTATTGATGCACATTACCGACACTTATAGAGTCGCCCTTGTGGAACAGTTTACAGCAGCATTTAGATCTGCCGAAGTTAATCTGAACTACAATAAATGGCTATATGAAATGGCAAAAAAACTGGAACCAACCAACTCGCTTTCCGAAATGCAGGTAAAACAGGCAGAAGAAACCTATTTCGCTGCTATTGCTGCTCTTGAAGGGGCTAAAGCGCAGCTCATCCAGGCTCAGCAACTTCTAGAAGTATGCACAATGAGAGCTCAATATGACGGCATTGTCGACACTGTAATGGTTCCTGCCGGATATCTTGCTGGAGAAGAACCTGTTATGAAGCTATACGAAATGAACCCTATCGGCATTAATGTAGCACTTAACAGTAAACTTGTAGGACAAATGAATTATAATACTCCCATAACTATTACTTCTTACAGGCCTGGTTCAGAGCCTGTCGGAATCATAAGAAACGGGACTCTTTTCAGCGCCGCAGGTCAAACCGGTGTTACTTTTCAAGTTTTAAATAAATTATTGCCGCCCCCTAAAGAAGCTGAAGGACTTCCAATTTTCGAAAGATGGGGCTTTGCGGCAAACTTGGGATTTGATGAGACAAATTCAATATACTACAGTAAATCCTGCATGATGATAATGGAAAAATGCCTAATCAAGAAGGGCGACAGCTATTTTGCCTGGAAAGTTGAGGGCGCTAAAGAAATAGCTCCTAAAGCAGGGATGAACAACATATCCTCAGTTAAACTTGTTCCAATTACCGTAGGCAACTTCAAGAAATATTTTGATAATAATACTCCGATGATCCAAATCATGAATTCCGATATATCCGAGGGTGATGTTTTTCTGAATAACGATTATCTTCCTGAAACACTTAAAGACGGAGATAAAGTTTGTCTCTTTACCCCAAGATACACTTTCATGGAAGGAGATGTAGTAACTGTTGAAATAGGGCCTAATCCTTAACAGAATAAGTCCTTATAAAGCATTAGAAGGCCGGAGAAATTCGGCCTTTTTTATTTCTATAATAGTCAACAACATCTGCAATAATATTATCCAGAGAGTAGTGAGGTTCCCATCCCGTCAATTTTTTAATTTTAGATATATCAGGCGCTCTGTGAAGCATATCTTCAAATCCCGGAGCATACGCTTCATTATATGACTTATAAACTATTCCTGAAGTCGAACCGGAAATGGAAATTACTCTTCTTGCAAGAGCCTCTATACTGCAAATTTCGTTGCTGCCTATATTGTAAACCTGTCCATTGAATTCCTTTTCTGACAGGGCAAGGACGCAACGGACAACATCTCTTACATGACAGAAACATCTAGTCTGTTTTCCAGTTCCAAAAACATTAAGGTCTTTTCCTTCAAGAGCCGCTTGCACAAATCTGGGGAGAACCATGCCGTACTTGCCGGTCTGCCTGGGACCAACAGTGTTAAAAAGCCTCACGATATTTACTGGCAATTTATATTCTTTGTAAAAAGCGGAACAGTAAAATTCATCGAGAAGCTTGCTGCAAGCATAAGACCATCTGGAGTGAGTCGGAGGGCCAATTAGAAGATCGTCTTCTTCTGAAAAGAAATTTTTATTTGATTTTCCATAAACTTCACTGGTAGAAGCAACAAGAATTTTTGTTTTATTTTCAAGAGCAGCCTCAAGAACCCTCTCCGTGCCTTTAACATTTGTTGTAATAGTATAAACAGGATCTTTTACTACTATGTCCACCCCTACGGCAGCCGCCAGATGATAAACTATATCGCTTTCGGATACCAGATCTTTTAAATTCTGCATATTCAGAATGTCAGAATGTAGAAAGTTCAGTAACGGATTTCGTATTATTGAGCTGAGATTATGGATATTTCCAGTAGAAAGATTATCAATAACCGTTACTCTATTTCCTCTGTTGATAAGTTCTTCTGCCAGATACGAACCAATAAAACCAGCTCCTCCGGTAATTAAACAATGCATTATAAACCTGCTTTTCTCAAATTTTCTTAAAAGAATAAATATTTTATAAATATATCAATTTCTTCACAGATTAAATATAATATAAGAAAAATAGTTTCTATTATTGGATAAACTTAAGGAAAAAGAAGTGGAAGCTTATTCGGTCGAAGTAAAAATAAAGAACTGCCTTGGCTTGCACGCGCGCCCTTCTGCTGTCTTTGTTCAGACTGCCTCAAAATTCAAATCCGATATATGCATAGAAAAAAATGGTGATATAGTCAATGGTAAAAGTATTCTAGGACTTCTGATGCTTGCTGCAGGACAAGGAAGTATTATAAAAATTTCCGCATCAGGGGCTGACGATGCCCAATCAGCAGTATCAGCGCTTGTTAAACTAGTTGAACAAGATTGCGAATTCAATGAAATATGAATGACTCTAAAATTACAATTCCAGAAATACGATTGAATGGCATTCCAGCTTCTCCAGGCATTGCGATTGGTACGGCTTTGGTTATTGGCAATAGAATTTCAACTGTTGACAGACGCGATATTCTGCCATCTGAAATTGACTCGGAATTCTCTCTGCTTGATGATGCGATAGAGCTTACCAAAAAACAGATAACCGCTCTTCAGGAAAAGGTTAATGCCGAACTCAATGATCAGGATGCAAAAATATTTGACGCTCACATTCTTTTACTTGATGATTACACACTAATAAGCTCTGTAAAAGAAGAAATCAAAAGAGAATTGATATCGGCTGACTACGCCTTCTTCTGTAAAATACAGTCTTATATTAAAATCATAAATAAAATAAATGATCCCTATATTAAAGAACGAAGCGCTGATATCATGGATGTAGCTTCAAGAATCGTACTGAATATTTACGGCAAAGAGTTTGAAGAAATAAAAAACCTTCCGGGACAACGCATAATAATAAGTTCCGAACTTTCACCATCAGATACTGTAACAATGGACAGGGAGAATGTTCAGGCTTTTGCCACAGAAACAGGCAGCAGGACATCTCATGCGACAATTATAGCGCGCTCAATGAAAATACCTGCCGTCGTAGGAGTAAAACCTAACCTGTCACAAATACATACTGGAGACATTATAATTGTTGACGGATATAAAGGAGTCGTAATAATTAATCCGTCTATTGATTCGTTGAATTTCTACGCCCAAAAAGAAATTATAGGCGGAAAACTTCTCGTAGAACTGATGGAAGAGTCAGACTTGAAATCCGAAACACTTGATTCTCATAAAGTTCAAATAAGCGCAAACATTGAACTACTTGAAGATATCAAAGAAGCTGAAGCAAACAAGGCCGCCGGAATCGGCCTTTACAGAACTGAATATCTTTATATATCACGCAATTCACTGCCAAGCGAGCAGATTCAATTCGAAACATACAAGCAAGCGGCTCAATCTCTGCATGGCAAACATCTCATAATAAGGACTCTGGACTTGGGCGGAGATAAGATGAAACCAAATTTAAACTCGTACTCCGAAAAAAATCCATTTCTGGGCTTTAGAGCTATCAGATACTGCCTAGCCTATCCCGAACTATTTAAAACACAGTTAAGAGCTATTCTCAGAGCAAGTGTCTATGGCGATGTTAAAGTCATGTTTCCTATGATAAGCTGCCTGGAAGAAGTTACTAAAGCGCTCCAGTATCTTAATGAAGTGAAAGCAGAGCTAACTAGAAAAGAAATTCCATTCAATAACAATATTGATGTAGGAATAATGATCGAAACCCCTTCCGCGGCTCTAATGGCCGATAAACTTGCAGAAAAAGTTAAATTTTTTAGCCTTGGGACAAATGATTTGGTACAGTACACGATGGTCGTTGACCGCAACAGTGAAAAAGTCGCTTATCTTTATCAGCCGTCCCACCCCTCTGTGCTGACCTTAATAAAAATGGTAGTCGAGGCTGCGCGCAGAAAAGGCATCTGGGTAGGAATTTGCGGAGAAATGGCTAGCGATCCTCAATATACGATTCTTCTCTTGGGCTTAGGAATAAATGAATTAAGCATGAGCCCCGGCTCTATAAATATAATAAGAAAAATTATAAGAAACGCAAAAATGCATGAAGCTGAAAGAATTGTTCAGTGCGCGCTTAATTCATCTACTGCTGACGAGGCTTTGAGTTATTCTCTCGAATACCTCAAAACAATAGTACCAGACATCTATAATATAGTAATAAAAGGCTCTTAAGATGAAGAAAAGACCAGGTTGGGATGAATATTTCATGAACATAGCTGAAACTACAGCTACAAGAAGCAATTGCTGCCGCAGACATGTTGGCGCAGTCATTGTTAAAGATAAAAGAATAATTTCCACAGGGTATAACGGCACCCCTAGGGGAATAAAGAATTGCTCAGACGGAGGTTGTCCAAGATGTAATTCAGAGGCTGTAACCGGCGAAAAACTCGATCAGTGCCTATGCTCTCATGCTGAAGAAAATGCCATAGTCCAGGCTGCCTATCACGGAGTATCAGTTAAAGATTCCTCTATATATACGACCTACAGTCCATGCCTTATATGTACAAAAATGATTATTAATGCGGGAATTAAAGAAGTAATATATCGTGAGATATACAAGTTTGAAGATATAGTAAGAAGCCTGTTTTCTGAAGCCAATATCATTATCAGGGAAGCTTCTAAAGAATAATACACGATGATTATCCTGGCATCCGAAAAGAAAGATAAACTCGTTGATAAACATTTTAGAACTTCCTGGACGGGATGGAGAACTTGGGGAACTTTAGCTATTTTCCCCTTTTTCGCATTCATTCTTCAGTTTTCAATCACACTTATGATTGAACCCATGAAATCAGAATTCAACCTAAACGATATCTGGATTGGAATTTTAGGCGCAAGTTATAGTATTTTCTATACGATTATGCAAATCCCTCTGGGGACTCTCGTTGATAAATTCGGTACAAGAAAAATAACATTAATATCTCTTACTGGCTGCGCATTTTGCACAATGCTTTTTTCGTTTTCTCATAACCTTGAAACTGCTCTTATCTGCAGACTTGGAATGGGATTCTTCACTGCTTCTTCTTTTACCTGCGCTTTTTATGCGGCTGGAAAATGGTTTGAATTTAAAACTTTTTCAATCCTTGTAGCCACAACCGAAAGTCTGGCTAATCTTGGCGGAGTAATCGGAACAAGCGTTTTGGCGTATTTAATTATAAATATTGGATGGAGATATACCTCCCTCTTCTTAGCGGCACTTGCTGTTTTAATTTTAGTCCTTTCTGTTTATAATGTGAAAGATAAAGCAGAAGATAGTTGCCAAACAGCCGTCAGCACCATTAAGACTGGCCCCAGTATATATTCTATAATGGGCATAGTTCTTAGAAATAAACATGTTTGGATTTGCGGTCTATGCATAGGTCTGCTTTTCGCCCCATTAAGTTCTCTTTCCGGCTTATGGGCTGTTCCTTTTCTCAGAGCCAAATACAATATGGATCTTGTAGAGGCTGGCCGGATCGTATCTCTTTCTTATCTTGGCGCGGCAATTTTCAGCCCTATTATGGCCGTCTTGTCCAACAAACTCAAAAAGAAAGCAGGTATTATCAGAGTATTTTCTCTAATTATGTTTTTCATATTAATTATTATTATCTACTTTCCAATAAATAATGAATTCATAAACGCTTTAGTCTTTTTTCTGATGGGAGCTATAACATGTTCTTATGTAATTCCTTTTGCTATAGCAAAAAAAATAGTAAAACAGAAAGTAAGCGCAACAGCATTAGCTTTAACCAATGTCCTTGGAGGAGCTATCGGAGCATTGATCTTCCAACCTCTTACAGGATTTATAATGCATATCATTAACGATTTTTCAGGATTTGATAAAAGTGCGGAACTCTTCAGCTACTATTTCGCTTTTTCTGTATTTCCGCTTTCCATGTTGCTTCTTTATTATCTAGCCGGATTGATAAAAGAACCCGAAGCTTAATAAACTAAAATATAAAACCTTTATTTCTTTATAGCTAGCTTGTTTTTTTTACGAAACGCTCAGATATAATTATCCACTATTAATAATATAGTTACCCCCTCAATCCATTCAGGAGAAAAATTTATGTCAATAAACATTCAGGAAATTTTAGGAAGCGAAAGAGATTATCTTCTCAATCATCAATGCAGCACTATCCCAAAGAACATGCTCCATGTTCCTTCAAAAACTTTTGTGGATGACATATTCTCATCCTCTGACAGGCCTATTAATGTCTTGAGAAATCTTCAAGGCATGTATAATAGCGGCAGACTCGCCGGCACAGGATACATATCCATACTTCCCGTAGATCAGGGAATAGAACACTCTGCTGGAGCCTCATTCGCGCCAAACCCGATTTATTTCGATCCTGAAAATATAGTTAAACTGGCAATTGAAGCCGGCTGCAATGCTGTAGCCTCAACCCTTGGCGTACTATCCTCAGTTTCCAGAAAATATGCTCATAAAATCCCGTTTCTCCTTAAACTCAACCATAATGAAATTCTTTCTTACCCCAATACATACGACCAAAGACTTTTCGCTTCGGTAGAACAGGCATGGAATATGGGAGCTGCGGCTGTAGGAGCAACAATCTATTTTGGTTCGCCTGAATCCAGAAGGCAAATAGAAGAAATATCACCTGCCTTTGAAAGAGCTCATGAACTCGGAATGTTTACTGTTCTCTGGTGTTACCTGAGAAACAACGCATTCACAAAAGACACAGTGAATTATGAAGCTTCAGCTGACTTGACCGGACAAGGGAATCATCTGGGCGTAACTATCAAAGCAGATATAATCAAGCAGAAACTTCCTGACTGCAATGGAGGTTATAATGCAATAAAATTCGGAAAAACAAGTCCCCTGGTATATTCAAAACTCACTACGGAACACCCGATTGACCTGACAAGATATCAGGTGGCAAACTGTTATATGGGCAGATCAGGCCTGATTAATTCAGGGGGAGCGTCAGGCAAAAACGATTTGCAGGATGCAGTGAAAACTGCTGTCATAAACAAACGCGCAGGGGGAATGGGGCTGATAATGGGAAGAAAAGCTTTCCAGAAGCCTATGGAAGAAGGAATCAAACTTATCCAGGCAGTTCAGGATGTTTATCTCTCAAGTGAAATAACTATTGCGTAATAAAGGTTCTTATAAATCTAAAAATACGATACTTAGTTAATGCTGTAGGCTTGAGATTTATTTTTTCATGATACAATGTATATTAAATTTTTAATTATAATTCAAAAAAGAAAGAGGTTACTTTCTAATGAGAAATAAAGTAGTTGTCACCGGAAGAGGACTAGTAACTCCACTTGGCGTTGGTTTGGAGCCCAACGAAAATGCTCTTAGAACCGGAAAAAGCGGAATTGTATTCGTTCCTGAATGGCGTGATCTGGGAATAGAAAGTAATGTTGGCGGACTTATTGATGAAAAGAAACTTGTCTGCCCTCTTCTCGATAAAAGAACATTGAGATACACTCCTGTCCACGCAATGTTTGGCATCGTAGCTGCTTATGAAGCCTTACAGGAGGCAGGACTTGAAACAAATTCTCTCAGGCACAGAAGGATGGCTGTGGTTTTAGGCCATGGGGGCAGCGCCCATACTCATATTCTCGATGGCGCAGAAACTTTGATGATGACTCATAAATCAAAAAGAATCTCTCCGTTTACAGTTCCAAAAGTTATGCCTTCTTCCGCTGTAGCAAACATATCTCTGGTCTTTGGAATCAAAGGAGAAAGTTATTCAATAAGTTCTGCTTGCGCGAGCAGCGCTCATGCCATAACAGTAGCTTCAAGATTACTCCAGGCAGGATTATATGACATAGTACTAACTGGGGGAACCGAAGAATTAAACTGGATCCATGGACTTGGTTTTGATGCTATGAGAGCTTTGTCAAGATCATTTAACGATACTCCTGAAAGAGCCAGCCGTCCATTTGATAAAGCCAGAGACGGTTTCGTAATAGCATGTGGTTCCGGAATGATGGTTTTGGAAACTGAAGAACATGCCAGGAAAAGAAATGCTAAAATCTTCTGCCAGGTATCAGGTATGGCAGGGAACAGCAATGCTACAGACATGGTATTTCCAGATGCTCCTTCCTGTTCTCAGGTAATGAATGATGCTCTGAATGATGCCGGATTAACTCCCGCTGATATAAACTACATAAATACACACGGCACATCGACTCCTGTTGGAGATCCGATTGAAACAAATTCCATAAAATCGGTTTTTTACGATACCAATAAAGATGTTCTGATTAACAGCACCAAATGTATGACAGGACATATGATTGGAGCTACAGGCGCAGCTGAAATCATATTCACAAGCTTAATGATGGAAAAAGAATTTATTTCTCCAAATATTAATCTGGAAAATATTGAAGACGAATGTGCCTGGGCTAACTTGCCAAGAGAAATAGTAAAAGGTGTGAAAATAAAGCACGCTTTAAAGAATTGTTTCGGATTTGGAGGAACAAACTCCTGCGTTATTCTTTCTGCCATTGAATAGAAATGTACATTCTTGGTATTGAAACAAGTTGTGACGAAACTTCTGTTTCAATCGTTAAAGATGGCTATCTGGTTCTTTCCAATGTGATATCTTCGCAGATATCAAAACATGCCGTCTACGGCGGGGTAGTCCCTGAACTTGCTGCAAGAGAACATTTAACTGCTCTTATACCTGTTACTAATCAAGCTTTTAAAGAGGCAGATATATCATTGAAGGATATAGAAGCTCTTGCAGTTACAAATGGCCCCGGACTTATACCTGCTCTTCTTGTAGGGCTATCATTTGCGAAAGGCATTTGTACTGAACACAAATTGCCTCTACTCGGGGTCAACCACTTTATTGCCCATATTTATGCGGCATTCCTCAACGAATCAAATAAACTTCTTGCCAATGCGGATTCTTATCCGGTAATGGCACTTGTAGTTTCAGGCGGGCATACCGCGCTGGTACTTATTGATAAAGATAAAACTGCAAAAATCATAGGAACGACTATTGACGATGCCGCAGGAGAAGCTTTGGACAAAGGAGCAAAAATACTAAATCTGGGATATCCTGGAGGACCTGTTATAGATAAACTTTCAGAATCAGGCAATAGGAATGCCTATCATTTTCCCAGATCTCTAACAGGTGGAGCGGGAAAACCCCTCGCAGAAGAAAACATCTTCAATTTCAGTTTTAGCGGGCTCAAAACCGCATTGCTCTATCATATCGATAAAATCAAATTAGAGAATTTTAAAGAACATACTCTTCTAGACACAGTCGCTTCCTATCAGTATGCTGTCATTGATGTCCTATGCATAAAAACCATCAGAGCCTGCAGGAAATTCAAATGCAGCTCTGTAGTTCTATGCGGCGGGGTAGCCCAGAATTCCCTGCTGAGGACAGAACTGGAATCAAGAATTCCAAAGAATGTTAAGTTTATTCTTACGCCTAAGGAATTCTGCGGAGACAATGCCGCGATGATTGCAGGTCTGGGTTTTCACTATCTGAATTGTAAAGAAAAAGACATAGAAATTGATGCTTTTTCCCGTCTTCCTGAAATCACACAAATCCCTTTTGTTCCTGATATATAAAATCGATTTTAAAAAACAAAAAAGGCGGATTTCTCCGCCCTTTAATTTATTAAATGGTTTTATGGAAGAATTACATCATTCCGTCCATTCCGCCCATTCCGCCCATTCCGCCATGTCCTGGCATTGGGGCTTTGTCCTTTTCAGGAACTTCAGTCACAAGGCATTCTGTGGTAAGCAGGAGACCAGCGATTGAAGCAGCATTCTGGAGAGCTGTTCTTGAAACTTTAGTAGGATCGATGATACCAGACTTAACCATGTCAGTATAAGTACCTTTTGCAACATCAAAACCTTCGTTGCCTTTCCTCTTCATAAGTTCCTGAACAACTACTGAACCTTCATATCCGCCGTTAGCAGCAAGCTGACGAACAGGTTCTTCAACAGCGCGCTTGATTATTTCAAGGCCGATTACTTCATCTTCGTTTTCAGTTTTTACACTGTCAAGAGCCTTTAAAGCTCTTAGCAGGGCTACACCGCCGCCAGGAACAATACCTTCTTCTACAGCTGCTCTTGTAGCATGGAGAGCGTCTTCAACTCTTGCTTTCTTTTCCTTCATTTCTGTTTCAGTAGCAGCGCCTACATTAATTACAGCTACGCCACCTGCGAGTTTGGCAAGTCTTTCCTGAAGTTTTTCTCTGTCGTAATCAGAAGTAGTTTCTTCGATCTGCTTACGGATCTGGTTGACTCTGGCAATAATATCAGATTGTTTGCCAGCGCCTTCAACGATTGTTGTGTTTTCTTTGTCAACTGTAATCCTCTTTGCTTTGCCAAGCATGTCGACTGTGACAGATTCGAGCTTGATACCGATGTCTTCTGTGACGCATTTGCCGCCTGTGAGGATAGCAATATCTTCGAGCATAGCCTTTCTGCGGTCTCCAAAGCCTGGAGCCTTAACTGCGCATACATTGAGTGTGCCGCGGAGTTTGTTTACAACTAAAGTTGCGAGAGCTTCGCCTTCTACATCTTCAGCAATGAGGAGGAAAGGTTTGCCCTGTTTAGCTACTGACTGAAGAAGAGGAAGCATATCATTCAGATTGCTGATCTTCTTTTCGTATATTAGAATCAGCGCGTCTTCAAGGACAGCTTCCATATTCTCGGAGCTGGTGACAAAGTACGGAGAAAGATATCCCTTGTCAAACTGCATGCCTTCAACTACATCAAGAGTTGTTTCGATAGTTTTTGCTTCTTCGACAGTGATTGTGCCGTCTTTGCCTACTTTGTCCATGGCATCGGCAATAGTTTCACCGATTGTGCGGTCGCCGTTTGCAGAGATTGTAGCAACCTGAGCTATCTGCTCGCGGTCTTCAACTTTCTTGCTGAGTTTTGCAAGTTCTGTTACTATAGATTCAACAGCCTTGTCTATACCGCGTTTCAGGCTCATTGGATTTGCGCCTGCTGTGACATTCTTGAGTCCCTGACGATAAATAGCTTCGGCTAGAACTGTAGCTGTAGTTGTTCCGTCACCAGCGATATCTGAAGTTTTGCTGGCAACTTCGCGAACCATCTGAGCGCCCATATTTTCGAAAGGGCATTCGAGTTCTATTTCCTTGGCAACCGAAACGCCGTCTTTTGTTACAGTCGGTGAACCGAATTTTTTATCCAGAACCACATTGCGTCCCTTTGGTCCGAGTGTAGCTTTTACAGCTTTGCTCAGTTTTTCTATGCCGGCTAGAAGAGCGCGACGAGCTTTATCATCAAACAGCAATTGTTTTGCAGCCATTTTTATATTCTCCTTAATTAATTATTAATTACTTACAAACTACAGCCTGAATATCGTCGGAATTCAGAATCTTGTATTCTTTATCATCGTACTTGATTTCTGTGCCGCCGTATTTGCTGATAATCACTATATCGCCAACTTTGACTTCGAAAGGAATCTTATTTCCCTTGTCATCATTTTTACCTGTGCCGAGAGCTACAACTTTAGCTTCCTGTGGTTTTTCCTTGGCGCTGTCAGGAATGAAAATTCCGCCTTTGACTTGTTCTTTTGCTTCCAAAGCTTCGACCAATACGCGATCGCCTAATGGTTTAATGTTCATTGTTCCTCCTTGATAGGGTTTTGTTTAGTATTTGTTAGAATACGCAAAAAGCGTTTAAATTTGATTTTCTAAAGTTAGGGGGGTGAGAAAGCCCCTTCTTCAGACCAAATATATAATTGCCTCTAGAGTTTATTTACTTCTTATCATCGTCCACAATCTCTGCATCTACAAATCCGTCGCCGGATTTCTTTGAAGAAGATTCTGAGCTCTGATTTTCAGGATTGTCCTGATGAGGTTGCTGCTCTCCTGCTCCGCCCTGCTGTCCTTGAGCTGCCTGAGCGTGTTTGTAAATTTCTTCTCCAAACTTCTGAAGAGTCTTTTCCAATTCGGCCATTGTTGATTTCATACCCTCTGTATTGTCAGATTTATGTTCATCCTTAAGCTTATTAATCAGGTTTTGAACAGGATTTTTAACATCAGCAGGCATTTTGTCGCCAAATTCCGAAATCTGTTTTTCGGTCTGATAAATCATAGAATCAGCTTTGTTTCTGATTTCTACTTTTTCTCTTTCCTCCTTATCCTGAGCTTCGAAAGATTTGGCATCGTCAACCATCTTTTTAATTTCGTCATCACTCAAGCCGGAATTGGCGGTGATAGTAATTTTCTGCTCTTTGCCTGTTCCCAAATCCTTGGCTGTCACATGAAGAATACCATTTGCATCGATATCGAATGTAACTTCAATCTGAGGAACTCCTCTCGGAGCCGGGGCAATACCGTCAAGACGGAATCTGCCAATCGTCTTATTATGGGAAGACATCTCTCTTTCGCCCTGAAGCACATGGATATCAACCGATGGCTGACTGTCAGCAGCAGTGCTGAATATTTCTTTTTTCTTGGTTGGAATAGTAGTATTTCTTTCGATTAGCTTTGTAAATACACCGCCAAGAGTTTCTATGCCCAATGAAAGCGGAGTTACATCGAGAAGAACGATATCCTGAACCTGTCCGCCCAGTACACCGCCCTGAACTGCTGCGCCGTAAGCGACAACTTCATCCGGATTGACGCCTTTATGAGGTTCCTTTCCAAAGAACTTTTTGACTATTTCATTGACTTTGGGCATTCTGGTCATACCGCCGACCATGATGACTTCATCAATCTCTTTTTCACTCAGCTTGGAATCCTTGAGACAATTTTTCACAGGCGGGATTGTCTTATTGAGAAGGGTGTCTACAAGCTGTTCTAGTTTAGCTCTGGTAAGAGTTACAGTAAGGTGTTTGGGGCCTGACTGGTCTGCTGTAATAAAAGGAAGATTGATTTCAGAAGACATACTGCTTGAAAGCTCAATCTTAGCCTTTTCAGCTGCTTCTCTGAGTCTCTGGAGAGCCTGAGGATCCTTTCTGAGGTCTATGTTATTTTCTTTTCTGAAATCTTCAGCGAGCCAATTAAGCACTTCAATATCAAAATCATCTCCGCCAAGGTGAGTATCGCCGTTTGTGGCATTAACTTCAAATACGCCTTCGCCGAGTTCCAGAACAGATATATCGAATGTACCGCCGCCAAGGTCATAAACTGCAACCTTTTCATCTTTTTTCTTATCAAGTCCGTAAGCGAGTGATGCCGCAGTCGGTTCATTAATAATTCTGAGGACTTCCAAACCGGCTATTTTTCCGGCATCTTTGGTAGCCTGTCTCTGACTGTCATTAAAGTAAGCAGGAACTGTTATTACTGCCTGTGAAATTTTTTCGCCGAGGAATGTCTCAGCGTCAGTTTTCAGCTTCTGCAGAATCATCGCTGAAATTTCCGGAGGAGAATATGTTTTATCTCCAGCTTTTACATGAGCATCGCCATTTTTAGCCTCAACTACTTCATATGGCACAAGAGTAGTTTCATGTTTTACTTCGTTAAACTTCCTGCCCATGAACCGTTTGATAGAGAAAACTGTATTTCTTGGATTTGTTACAGCCTGTCTTTTGGCTGTCTGCCCTACAAGCCTTTCACCTGTTTTAGTGAAAGCTACTATGGAAGGTGTCGTTCTTGCACCTTCGGAATTAGGGATGATAATGACCTCGCCTCTTTCCATAACAGCCATGCAGCTGTTAGTTGTTCCGAGGTCTATGCCCAAAATTTTACCCATTATTGCCTCCTGGTTAAATTGTTAATTTTACTAAGTGGCATGTTTAGCAGATAGCATGCCAGAATTTATTCATATTTGTCATTCGTTTATTATTTAATTACTTATGCATTATTATGTAAAATATAGCATTCGCTTTTTATCCATAATCTGAGCCAACACAATTAAAAAGTGAGACATCATGTCTCTTTTTTATCTGCAAACAGCTATTGCAAAGAAGAGCATGGTTGATAACATGGAATACAAAATAGAATGCTCACTTTTAATTCGTTAATTTTTGAAATGAGAAAACTTCCTTCACTTTCCGGTTCAGCAGGAATAAAATCCCTTGCCCGCAAAGAAGAAATTTCATCCGCGAAAAAAAGCGGTATCGCCATGATAATCCTTGTTATGGCAATAACCATATTCGGGCTGTTGATGCTCTATTCGACTACTTCCACTGCGTCAGGAGAATCAATGCTAATAAAACAGGTCATGTGGATAATTGTAGGGATATTCGCAATTACTTTTATCAATCTGGTCGGATACAACGCTCTGCTTCCCTATTCAAAATATATTCTTATTATTACATGGTTGCTGCTAATCTTTGCGCTTTTCTGCAAACCGGTGAATGGCGCATACAGATGGATACCCATTCCTGGGGGGATAGGCAATATCCAGCCTTCTGAGCTTGCAAAGATAGCAATTATAATGTTTCTGGCACACTTTATACCCCGTAACCAGCGAAATTTAAAATCTTCGTTCAAAGCCTTGCTGTTTCCAGGCATTGTATGCGCAATTACGCTAATGCTTGTTCTTTCAGGTCACGATCTGGGAACAACAATTTTAATTGCATCAGTAATATGGATACTTGCATTGATAGCAGGAATCAAATTAAGGTTGCTTCTTCCCCCTCTGGCCTTATTGGCTTTCTTGCCGTTTTTTCTGAAATATGCTGACAAAATGAGGTGGGCAAGAGTCACTTCTTTCTTAAATCCAGAAATTTATCAGAAAACGATTGGATACCAGTTATGGTTTTCATTACTTGCTCTCGGGTCAGGGTCATGGACAGGTCTGGGTTTCACAAACAGCAGGATGAAAGCCCAGTATCTGCCAGAAGCTCATACCGATTTTATCCTTTCAATAGTCGGAGAAGAACTTGGGTATATAGCTTTGCTCTTATTAATTTGCGGTTATATAGCTTTTCTATGCCTCTCAGTTTATATAAGTATCAAAGCTAAAGATAAGGAAGGAATGCTGCTTGGTTTTGGATGTTCAGTCATGCTAGCTCTTCAGTCTATCATTAATATAGGGGTGGTTAGTGGAGCTTTCCCGACCAAAGGGATGCCTGCGCCTTTTGTAAGTTACGGAGGTAGCAATATGATTGTCTGCCTTCTCTGCGCGGGGTTTATCCTGAGCATCTCCAATCCCAGGAAAAATGACACTCAGGAACCGACTAAAAGCGTTCAATTGAAAAAGAACAAAAAAGCATCCAGATCCTGATAAAGTATTCGGTTTGCCCTAAGCTTTATTAAAATAAATTGATTCGACATATAATTCGGTTATTGCGTTTTTCAGATTATTGAGTTTATTTAATCCAGACTGTTTTTAAACCATAATAAATGTAAGAATAAATTTATGAATGTAAAGATCATTAAAGCTCTCTCAAGAAGCGGTTATATCCACTCTAAAACACATCTTTTCCCTGACTACATAGTAGAACCCTCTGTAACTCAGCCTGGAATCAAAAACATGCTCAATACCCTTCAGATTCCATGGGAGGACATAGCTGAAATCAGAGAAGAAAAAAGCAAACTCTCCGATATGGGAGACGAAAAAATTAAATACGCTGATCAGATAGCTTCTTTCAACAAACGACTCAGAGATGAAACTGCTAACTGCATAAAAAGCGATGATGACTTTCCCATTATGGTAGGTGGCGATCACAGTTCCGCTATCGGCAGCATAGCAGGAGTATTGCAGAAGCGCAAAAACGCAGGAGTTCTCTGGGTGGATGCTCACTCGGATTTGCATACCTATGAAACCACAGAGACAGGCTGGATTTACGGCATGCCTGCGGCGGTTGTCTGCGGACATGGACATCCCAAACTCGTAGATATAATGCAGGGGAATTATGTCAAACCTGAAAATCTCTGCCTTTTCGGCGTAAGATATGCGGAAGCAGGAGAACTAAGGAATATGAAAGAATGGGGAGTCCATATGGTTACGATAGACCAGATTGACGAACTTGGAATTTATGAAGCATATAAAAAGGCCATGAACTACATAACAAAGAATACCGACTACATCCACCTCAGCCTAGATATAGATGTTGTAGACAAAATGTATGCTCCTGGAGCTACTGAACCTACTCAGGGCGGTTTGACTTTCAGGGAAATAAATCTAGTAGCTAGAAGGCTTGGCACAAGCGGCCTGGTCAAGTCAATGGATCTTGTCGAAGGAGAACCTGACAAGGATATAAACTACCAAACCGGCAAGCTTTGCCTTCAGCTTACAGCCAACATCCTCGGCAAAAACTACTCTGAATATGATATGTACCTGAGCGAAAACCATATTTAGGAACTAACTTTTCAGATGTTGACATGTTTGCTGATCTTTATAGCAGGGGGGCTTGGTTCAATTTGCAGATATCTGGTTTCCTTTTTTATCGGCAGCTTCGTGAAAACATCTTTCCCTCTTGGAACTCTATGCGTAAATTTGCTGGGATCTTTTATAATGGGTATGTCCTTTGCCTTTTTTGAATATTTTTTACTTTCTCCGATGCTTAAAATCACTCTGACAGTAGGGTTCCTTGGCGGTTTTACCACTTTTTCAACTTATGCCCTTGAGACTACTAATTTATTAAGGGACAGAGAGTACAAGCTATTTGCCTTTAATATATTGACAAGTAACATATTCGGCCTGGCATCTGTAATTGCTGGAATGTCGCTGATATATATAATTCTAAAATAACCGAGGTACAAAATGCATCTTCCTGAACAAGCCAAACTTCTTAGAGTCCATATTCTTGAAACAACAAAGCACAAAGGCAAACCGGTTTATGAATTAATAGTCATGAAAGCTAAAGAGCTGGGGCTTGCCGGGGCTACCGTACTTAGAGGAATAATGGGATTTGATCTCGGAAGTAAAATTCACAGTTCAAAGATGCTTGAGCTCTCTCAGGATCTTCCTCTAGTCGTAGAAATCGTGGAAACTCAGGACAAAATTAACAAGCTTATGCCTTTTCTCGATGAAATTTTTGAAGGCACTCCTCATCCAGGCCTTGTAACAATCGAAGACATACAAGTAATTAAATACAAACCTACCCAGAACTAATCATTTTGATGTTCAAATATATATGCATATTTATCGGCGGGGGGGCAGGTGCAGTATGCCGATATCTTGTCTGTGCGGCAATGGGACACTTTTCTTATTTGTCTTTCCCCCCTGGAACTCTGACCGTAAACCTTATAGGCTCTTTAATCATTGGAATATTATTTGAGTTCTTTGAAAGATTTATAGTTCCTCCTGAAATAAGATTATTGCTGACAACTGGTTTTCTGGGAGGGTTCACTACATTCTCTTCATTTGCTTTGGATAATACAGTTTTACTAGAACAGTCAAGGTATTTCTCTCTCTTTCAGGATATGATCATACACAATCTGGCTGGATTATTTTGCGTAATCCTGGGTATTATGTCTGTAAAAATGACTCTAAAAAATTATCGTTAAGTTATGGAAAGAATTCTAAACGGTACAATTGAATTCAGAAATTCAGACTTTCAGGCACATAAAGAACTTTTTAAAGAACTGGGAAACAAACAGAATCCTCATACGAAGAAGTGGCTCGAACTTGCTCAAACTGCAAAAAGAAAGTCCTTGAAATCATTCCTGACAGAGATGATATCCCCGCAAGAGAATGGATGACTGAACAAACCAATGTTCTTGAACAGATTAAACATCTTTTCTCCTATCCTTTCATAAAAGAAAAATTCCAGGAAGGGAAACTCAAAATTTATGGCTGGCATTATATTATTGAAACCGCTGAAGTGTTTTGTTATAACAAGGATAAAGGTTTTTTTGAACTGATAAACTAGCCAAGTATTCGGCGGCATGCCTCCGAAAAATAAAGCTATGACAAGGCATAGCACTCCAAAGTTAAAAGAGCACTCTGCTCTTGCGATTGTTTTTTTCCCTTCATAGTAAGTTCCGTAACACAAAAACTCCAATATTATTGTCCTACTAATTATTCTGCAGAATAAGCATTTTTAGTATTATTCCTGCTAACTACTTGACATTTCGACACATGCTATTTATAATTGCCGTTCTCAAATGTATTGGGGGTGATAGGATGAAAGAATCGATCCATTCTAACGGAGAAACTTTTTGTGCTGCTGAGGAAATCAGAATACAAACTGTTTCAGATCTAAAGGCGGGCGATCATCTCTGCCAAATATATCGAACCGAGAGAGAGCACAAAAATTTCATTAATGAATATTTAATTTCCGGCCTCCTGCAGAATGAAAAAGTCTTATACATTATCGACATCCACACAAAAGAGACTATTCTTGGTTATTTAAAAGAGAAAAATTTCGATCCGTCTCCATACCTAAGTTCCGGCCAACTTGCCTTTTTTACCCATAAGGAGTCTTATACAAAAGAGGGTGACTTTGATCCTGACAGAATGATAAAACTGCTTGACAGCGAAACAAATAAAGCAATTAATGAAGGATACCCTGCTCTGCGCGTGACAGGAGAAATGACCTGGTCACAAAAAGGAATAAAAGGTTCGGAAAAACTTCTGGAATATGAAGCTAAATTAAATAATTTTTTCCCGGACAGCAAAGCCCTTGCTATTTGCCAGTATGACAAAAGAAAGTTTCCTCCTGACATTTTAATGGGAGTACTGAACACTCATCCTATAGCAGTAATAGGCACCGAAATAATAACAAATCCATTCTATATCCCCACTGCGTCATTTCTTAACAATGAAAGATCTCAAGCCACTCTGGACGGTTGGTTAACCAATCTCCTTGATGGCAAACGATTACAGGATAAACTTCAAAAGTCAGCAGACGACTGGGAAAAAACTTTCGACTCTATATCTGATTTAATTTTTATACAAGATAATCATTTCAATATCATCAAATCTAATAAATCTTTTGCCGATGCTCTGAAAATGAACCCTGAAGATCTCGTAGGGAAAAAATGTTATAATCTTCTGCATGGAGCTAATAAACCATGGGAAAAATGTCCTTTCAAGGAAACCCTGAGAGACAGAAAAGCTCATACTGAAGAAGTTTTGGATCCGAATATCGGTGTTCCTCTTCTGGTTACCACATCACCTTTTTTTGATAAAAACGGTAAACTAAAAGGTTCGGTGCATGTGGCAAAGGACATTACTGAAATAAAAGATGAACAGGATCGCTTCACCAAATTAAACGCACTGCAGAGTTCTCTTGTTAATGGAGAATCACTTGATAAGAAATTAACTATCATTACTGATGCCGTAGTAGATATCTTCAAGGCTGATTTTGCCAGAATCTGGTTAGTAGCTCCCGGAGACAGATGCTCCGGCTCCTGCCCTCACGCCTCAGTTACTTCAGGCCAGCATGTATGCCGCGCAAGAGATAAATGCCTTCATATGAAGGCAAGTTCAGGCCGTTATACACATACAGACGAAGGTATTCATGCCAGAGTACCTTTCGGCTGCTATAAGATCGGAGGGATAGCATCAGGAGAATATCCTTCATTTCTTACAAACGATGTTGTCAATGACCCTAGGATTCACAATCACGATTGGGCCAGAGAATTGGAACTGGTTTCTTTCGCAGGAGTGCAGCTGCATCATCCCAAATATAATACGATGGGAGTTCTGGCTCTCTTTTCCAAAAAATATTTTTCAGAAATAGAATATAAATTCCTCATAAATATCAGCAATGTAGTCGTGAGGGTCATATGCTCCACAATGGAACACGAAACTCTTAAGGAAAGTGAAAATAAGTACAAAACTCTTATTGAAACAATTCCACAGAAGATTTTCATAAAAGACAAAAACTCTACCTTCATATCATGTAATAAAAAATATGCGACAGACCTGGGAATATCTCCTGAAGAAATAACAGGTAAAACCGACTTTCTATTCTTTCCTAAAGACCTTGCAGACAAATACAGAGAAGACGATAAGATGATCATGGATTCAGGAAAAACAGTAGGATTTGAAGAAAAATACATTGAAAAAGGAAAAGATAAATGGATTTACACAGTCAAAACACCATTTAAAGACTCCATAGGCAATACAACTGGTGTACTTGGAGTTTTCTCAGATATCACTGACCTTAAAGAGAATCAGTGTAAAATACAGATTTTAGAAAGAAAACTTTATCAGTCTCAGAAAATGGAACAAATTGGCGCAATCGCCAGTAGCGTTTCTCATGATTTTAATAATATTCTGGCCTCTATTTCCGGTTTTGCCGAGTTATTCCTGTGTGAACATAAAGAAAAAGATTCAAAGAGAAAATATGTCGAAGGAGTCCTGTCTGCAGCAAATAAAGGCAAAGAAATAGCAAAGAATATCCTTAGTTATTCAAAGCCTAAAGAAGATTCCTTCGAGCCGCTGGATATAGTTACTATTGTTGATGATGCACTAAAAATTCTTGAAGCTTCCCTAAAACATATAGCAAAAATCACTGTAACTGTTATTCCTCGACAGCGCAGGCCGATACTGGGAGATTCTTCTCAGCTTATGCAAATGATGATAAACCTTATATTAAACGCAAGAGATGCCATGTCCGGGAAATGGGGCTATCTGGATATAATCATAGATGAAATATCTCTCATGAAAGACAGGCTTCCTCTCCCAGACATTACTCCGGGAAAATACATGAAAATGACAATTAGAGATACAGGACATGGCATGAGCAAAGAAGTCCAGGAACAGATATTTAACTCTTTTTTTACGACTAAAGGAACTGAAGGAACGGGGCTTGGCCTTGAGATAGTCCATAGGGTAATCAAAAATCATAATGGCGCCATATCAGTCCAAAGCCAGCCTGACAAAGGCTCATCCTTTGATATTTTCATTCCTATTATTGCAGAAAAATAATTTTCCGATATGATATAACCATATATTTTATAGTCTTGATTGATATATCCCATTAACGAAATGATTTTCGAATTTTACATAGCTTTATTAGGCAGGGTCAGATCCACGCAGAGAAAGCGTGGCCAAGCTCCGAAGTTTATAACGCAGAAGCGTTACTGACCGTAATAAGCGGACGCCTCGGAGCCTGCCCGTTGATGACGGAGTCGGCCAGGGATGCGTCCCTACCTGGAAGTTCGAAAAACAAAACGGAACTGGTATATATTGTTAAACAAACCTCATGGAGTCTGGAAATGAGCAGAATATTATTAGTAGATGATGATGACAACTTCAGAAAGATAGTGAAAATAAAACTTGAACAATCAGGTTATGAGGTGCTTGAAGCTCAAAACACACCATCTGCTCTGGATATCACCGGAAAACATTTCATCAACTTGGTAATAACAGATTTGTATATGCCTGAAATTGACGGAATCCAATCCATAATATTGTTCAAAAAGCAATTTCCCGGCCTGAGAATAATAGCTATGACAGGAGCCTGTTCAGAAGGCCGAACCGATTGCCTTTTAAACCTTGCCATGGAAAAAGGCGCCATCGATTCCTTCAAGAAAATTGATAGTCTGGATCTGCTTTTAAATAAAATAAAATCAGCATTGGCTTCAAATTAAGTCCAAGCCTCCTGCCTTTAAATCTGACTTCTAAATCAATGCGGTTAAATTAAGGCAGGGACGCATCCACGCCGAGCGTGGCAAGCTCCGTAGTTTATAACGCAGAAGCGTTAGCGTCCGCTTATAAGAGGTGACCACTGTCACCCGGCGCTTTCGGAGCCTTGCTAAGGCGCATGGCTAAAAAAAGTCGCACTACCACATGATCGGATATGTCACATTAAAATTCGAAAACCATTTCTTCATAGGTATATTAAAATCATTTCAATAATCTGTAATGGAATCAAGGAGTTCAACTTCCTGGTTTTTCTCTCTAAAAGTCTCAAGCCGCCATTTATTTTCAAAAAAAAGTACTTGCCTTTTTAAATAATCAGTCCCTGATACACCGCTGTAGATAAGCTTCTTTTTCAGTATTTCAGATTCAACAGGATTTTCGAGCCACCTCATAAGTGTCCATGGCATTATTTCCAGGGTTGTTTCAACTGCATATTCATCCCGAAGTCGGTACTGGAGAACCTCGAACTGCAGCAGTCCGAGTGCGCCAAGGAGCGGAACGCTTTTGAAATTGTTATCCAGCTGGAAAGTCTGCACTATGTCTTCTGCTATCAGATGCTCGAGCCCTTTCCGGAAAGCTTTGTATTTTGAAGTGCTGCTGTTATTTATATAGGCAAACATCTCAGGGGCAAAGCGAGGGATTTTCTCAAAAATAATATTAATATCAGAGCTAATGGTGTCGCCTATCTTAAAGTCCGCGTTAGTAATAAAGCCTATGACATCTCCAGGATAGGCCTCGTCAGCAGTTTTTCTTTCTTTGCCGAAAACACTGTGCGAACTTGAGAGGCGTATTTCTTTTTTATTCCTGGAGTTAAAGACCTTTGTATCCCTTTCGAACTTGCCGGAACAGACTCTGGCAAAAACCATTCTGTCCCTGTGCATAGGATCCATATTAGTCTGGATTTTAAAAACAAAAGCCGAGAAGAATGGAGCATTTAAAGGAAGCAATTGACCAGTATTAGTTCTTCTGGGGGTCGGGGGGCTTGAGTGTTCCAAAAAACCTTTAAGCAGAAGTTCTACTCCAAAATTGTTGGCGGCGCTGCCGAAATAAACAGGAGAGAGTTCTCCCTGCAGAATTTTGTCACGGTCAAATTCAAGCTGCAGTTCTTCCAGCAAATCTACTTCTTCGATAAAGTTATTATAGGCTTCTTCATGCATCATTTTTTTAATTTCATTGTCGTCTATTGAGTGCACGCTAAATGGCGCTCGGTAAGTGCCTCCTGAAGTTCTCTCAAAAAGATGAACTTCTTTTACCATCCTGTCATAAACCCCCTTAAAGTAATATCCATTCTCTATGGGCCAGTTAACAGGATAGGTCTTTAGTCCTAGGATTTGCTCTACCTCATCAATGAGAGTCAATGGCATTTTTGTCGGCCGGTCAAATTTGTTAATAAATGTAAAAACTGGAATTTTGTGTTTCTTGCAGACCTCATAAAGTTTGAGAGTTTGGTTTTCTATGCCTTTAGCTCCGTCTATAATCATTATGGCTCCGTCAACCGCGGTCAATACACGATAAGTGTCTTCGGAGAAGTCCTTGTGACCCGGGGTATCAAGGAGATTAAATCTATAGTTTTTATATTCAAATTGAAGAACTGTGGAAGAAATCGATATTCCTCTCTTTTTTTCAAGTTCCATCCAATCTGACGCTGTATCTCTTTGTTTTTTCTTGGCAGTAACTGAACCTGCTAGATCTAAAGCGCCACCGTAAAGCAGGAGTTTTTCGGTCAGAGTAGTTTTTCCTGCATCCGGGTGCGATATTATAGCAAGCGTACGCCTGCGCAATATTTCACTGTTCATTTATAATTTCCTTATCTCAAATTGCCAATGGAAATTTGATTCGTTCTTTTGACAAAATTACGGCTAACACTTTATCTGTTGATAGGCAAAGTAAATAATCAGAAGTCAATAATAAGTCAATCCATAGAGTGTAGAAAAAAGCCTTTTAACTGAAACAATATCGGTGTTTCTAGTATGAGCCCTGGGGTTTTAGCCACTATCACGGGCATACTTTGTGAAATTTCAGCCTTCTTCTGAGGCTACAACTGCAGCAATAATTGCCGCCCCTATCCCTGAACCATCTTTTGCATAATCACAAACAATGTTTTTAGATTTATCTCCAAAGAGTTCATTAAAGACACTTTCCATAATACCTTTGTAATCCGGATATCTTTCATAAACAGCACCATCAATACCAACAATGTGTTTTCTTTCAAGCTCAGGATCCATCCATAATATTACCGCAGATACTGCCGCAGCAGAGAGTCTGGCTGACCTTCTGGCGATAAGGCTGCTTATATATTTAAAAAGAATCCTGGATTGCAAATCGCTCTTTTTTAATCCCTGTTCCGACAGAAAAACCTCTATCGCGCCTAAATTACTACTCTTATCATTTGCCGCAAGAGACATAAATTCAGATTTAAGGCTCCATTGTTTGTCAAAAAGATTCACCGCGTTTTCATCCTTGAAAATTATATCCCTTTTTATCAGGTCTCTAAGCACCAGTCTGAATATCTCTCCGAGATACATGCCTGAAATCATTTTCTCAAATTTGTGCTCTTTTGGGTTAATAGTTCCAGCATCCATTTCCCTGTCATAATAAGTAACTGAAATTTTATCGAAATCACCCCATTCCATGTTTATTATCATGTTCGAGCTCTTTGGCGCTAATCCTTTCCATTTCTTTATGTTGTTTATTTTTTCACGGTAACATGCATTGGTGCCTGTTCCTAATATCACACCCAAATCGCATGCTTGCTCTTCATAGCTCTTGGCCACAAGGGTTCCTACTGTATCATTGACAAGAGCCGCAACTTTGATATTTTTAATCCCTTTCCTCCTGAGAGCCTCATTCAGAAGGGCAACAACATCCTTTCCTTCTACACCTGAAGCTTCAAACCCCTTTGACCATGAGATAAGCTTTCCCGAATCAATGCTTGTCTGATCGACTGCGAAAGAAAAAGTAAAAGCCAGGTCAACTTTTTTCTCATAGGAAATATTGTTGCTTTTCATAAAGTTATCGATACATTCGGCAATATAATTAAAAAGTTCCTCTCCTGTGCCTTCCATATATTTCTTTTCAATCACATATCTGTTAACTCCTGAAATTTCTATACCTTTGGCTCCGTCAAGATCTACAGCAAGAACTCTCAGGTTTGTCCCGCCCAAATCAAGAGCTATGAATTTTCCAGTCTCTTTTCCTATGGCCACATCAGTAAATGAAGGAATCATCTGCAGAGAACTTTCTTGCCCTGATAAACCCTTCCTCATTTCAGAATGGAAATTCGCAATAATCTCTCTTATATCGTCGGGAGTTACTGCAAAATTTTTTTCAATGTACCTTATAAAATCTTCATCCGCAGTACTGCTTCTCGAAGAATATAAATCGTAATTGCTGCCCCTGGGCTCCACTTGAGAATTATTTGCCAACAGATCAGCCGAGAGCAGAAACAATAGAAGAAGTATCAATATTTTTTTCATTTTTATCCCATTATTCCATGCAATTAGAAGCTAAATTCTGATTTCCATATTGCTGATTTTAGCTAGCTAGCTCCATTAAGTCAATTTGCTTCTTAATAATCTAACAGTTAAAAGGTAACTCCTGAGAAAATTAATCAAAAGAAAAAGTAGGCTGGAAAAGAAGCTGTTCCTCCCTATAAAAATTTGACACGCTTATACCCAAAAGCCTGATTTTTCTTTTCCCTGCTTCAGTTTTATTCAACAGATTTTTCCCCAGTCTAAAAATTTCTTCCCGTTCCTGACTTATAAAATCGTTGAGAGTAATGCTTCGTGTGATTGTCACAAAGTCACTGTACTTAACTTTTAATGTAATCGTTCTTCCCTGAATGGTGTCTTCTTTGAGTAATTCAGAAAGTTCTAATGCAAGCTCATTAAGCTTAATGTATATATCATCAAGTTCAATCAGATCCGTCTGATAAGTTTCTTCCCTTCCGTATGATTTTCTCACCCAGTTTGTTATAACTTCTCTATTGTCAATGCCGCGAACTATGTCATAGAAAAAGTCACCGCTTCTGCCGAACAGAGAGTGCATTTGAAACTTGTCAAGTTTCTTCAGATCAGCGCCTGTATTGAAACCCATTTTCATCAGCCTGCTTTCAGTGACTTTCCCAATCCCGAAAAATTTTCCGATAGGAAGTTTTTCAATGAAGTTTTCAGCCTCATTGGGTTTAATAACTGTCAATCCGTTCGGCTTGTTCATGTCAGAAGCTATCTTTGCAAGAAATTTATTATATGAAACACCTGCTGACGCCGTTAGTTTAAGTTCCTGAAGGATTCTTTTCTTTATCTCTTTTGCTATCAATGTAGCCGATGGCATCTCCATCTTATTCGAAGTGACATCTAGAAAAGCTTCGTCAAGCGATAGAGGCTCGATTATATCTGTAAATTCATGAAGGATTTTGTTTATCTGATAAGACACAGATTCATAAAGTTTCATGTTGGGGTAGAGAAAAACGGCTCTGGGACAGAGCTTATAAGCTTTTGCAGATGCCATTGCAGACTTAATGCCGAATTTTCTGGCCTCATACGAACAAGTGCACACCACACCTCGTGTGTCAGGCATTCCTCCAACTATAATCGGTTTGCCTTTGAGTGAAGGATTCTCCCTTTGTTCGACAGAAGCATAATAAGCATCCATGTCTACATGAATAATCTTTTTTATCTCTGAGGACAACACTATTTTCAACTCAAAAATTTTTAGAGTGCTCAGCTATTCTTCTCTTTGCAATATAGAAAGCTCCCAACCCTATAAAAGAAAAGAACAGTGATATCAGAATAAGCCCTACCAATGGTTCCTTATGAAAAAGAGTAACAAGAAAAACCCCCAAACTCATAGCCACATAGTTAATACTCATAGCCATTCCTAACGCCAATCCTCCTCTCCTCTTGAAATAATTAATTGTAATCACCTGAGTTGTAGGATTGGTAAGGGCGTTTGCCGCACGCATAAATATTGACCCCAGAGTAACAAGAATGATAATTACGATGGTAATTGGAAAAAAATCAGAAGTACAGATAACCAAAGCGCCTACAAGAGTAAAAGTCACTCCTATTGATATTATTTTATTATAGGAAGCCTTGGCTCTGTTCAAAGCAAGCATGTACTGATTGCCGAGCAGATAGGCTACAGACATAAGAATGTAGATGTAAGAATAGGTTATCGGATGCACTCCCAAATGGTCTATATACAAATAACTCGATATGCCGATAAAAGCCCAGAAAGCACCTGAAGCGCTTGCGTAAATCGCAGTAATCATAAGAAAAAAGCGATCCTTAAAAATATGGAAATAATTCATCACATAAAGGTTTAATTTCGGCAGGGATTTAAGTTTCTTGTAATTCGTTTCAGGAAGTATTTTCAAAGTAAGAATCAGAATCAGCATCCCAAGGATTCCATTAAATACAAAACAGCTCCTCCAGCCGAAATGATGAGTAAGGTAAGCTCCTATTACTGGAGCTATAGCAGGAGATATGATTAATCCTGCAAGGATTATCCCATTTGCCCTCACCTGCTCTCTCTGGTTCATAATATCCTTAAGAACCTGTCTGGTACAAATGAAGAGAAATCCCACAAGAGACTGTATAAAACGAAGGATTACTATTACCCATATTGAAGGAGATAAGCTTATCAGAAAAGAAGTAACTATATATACGCAAAGAGAAATAATAATTATGGGTTTTCTACCAAACCTGTTACTCAGCACATCGGCAAAAACCACAAAAATTGCTACACCTATTGTATAAATAGAGATAGTCAGATTTATAACATTTGGGGTAGTATTGAAATCGCTGACCATCCGAGGCAAAGCTGAAATATATATATCCGTACCGGCCATACCCATGAAAAACATGGAAGCCATAAGCAGGAGAATGTAGTTTTTATTAAGCTTCTTCATATTTGTCTGATATATTATAAATGTAAGTATTCACTAGAGTATGTCATTTCACTCGCCCTTTGAGGCTATTTGTAGAGACGCAAAATCCCTGGCCGTCTCCGACTTGCTCGGGCAGGCTTGCGTCTCCCTCAACGGAACATGACTTACTCAATAAGTACTTATAAACCTCTATATTCAATCAAATTTTCCCACTATCTGTAATTTTAGCAATATTTGAAAGCACCTTTATCGAGAAAGCGTGCATTTCCTTGTTATATGAAGCACAGGCATCTTCTATTATTTCAACAAAATAGTCCCTGTCATGAGCTTCTCTTACAGTAAGTTCAACTGCCATATTAGTCGAAACACCTGCAATAAGGATTCTTTCAATCCTGTTTGCTCTCAAATAAACTTCAAGGTCAGTATTGTAAAACGCGCTTATCCTGTGTTTGCTTACTATTATCTCTTCCTGCAGAACTTTCACATCTTCATGGAACATCGTTCCCCATCTGCCTTCTTCAAGAGCATTTTTCTCTCTGGCTTTTGTAAATACCGGTGAAACATTTCCCGCTGCGGTATATTTTTTGTCAAAAGTCACTCTTACATGGATAACCAGATATCCCTTCTCTCTGGCATTTTCCAAAGCGCAATTAAGATTCTTTATTATGCCGTTTGTTTCAACATATTCTGCACAGCTTGGAATTTTACCGTCTTTGTGTACAATGTCATTTATATAATCGATAACTATTAATGCCGTTTTCATAATCGCCTCCATTTTTTAAATGTTAATAATCTTATACAGAAAATATGATTTCCTCTTTTAAGTGAAAAATTCTGCCTTATTTTTTGATATTGATTGTAAGTTAAATTAACAAATAAACTTATTATGAGAGAATTTATACCTCCGTTTAAACAGCTTATCGCATTTGAAGCAGTAGCGAGATTAAAAAGTTTCTCTAAATCTGCTGAGGAACTGAATATTACCCACTCAGCTGTAAGTCAAAACATCAATTCTCTGGAAAAGCTTTTAGGGAAGAGCCTCATAAAAAGGAATACCCATAAAGTTGAGCTCACTTCTATTGGAGAACTCTATTATAATGAAATATCGAAAAACTTTTCATTCCGACAAGGAAGTAAACTCGACAAAATAGCCACCTCTGAAAAACTCAGGTTCAGTCCGTGACTATGCTTGTCAAAAATTCAATTATATCTTTATCTGCCTGAGCAAAATCATAGTTCTTCAGCTCTGATCGTTTAACCCATGCAAGCGTCTGTCCATCGAGCTGATCCGGACAAAAGTTATTTCTGTCTTCCGGAAGAGCTCTGTAAAAATCAATGCATACAGTTTTTTCAGGATAAGCAAACACAGTATTAAACACCTTATCCAAAACAATTATTGATACGCCAAGCTCTTCCTTTATTTCTCTTTTCAACCCCTCTCCGGGTGTCTCTTGCAATTCAATCTTTCCTCCTGGAAATTCCCATTTCCCTGCAAGGTGCGTCCCGTCAGGCCTTGTGGCAATCAGGAACCTATCATCAATGCATATTACAGCTGCCAAAACATGTATCATAAAAATCTCTTAAAAATAATTTGGCTCGGCCAGCGGCAGAGCCTGAAATTTCACAATGAAACTTTTATGAGCTTCTACCATGGCCGCCTCGCCCATGGCTGAGTACGGTGCAAAAATGCCAAAGTTTCATAACAGATAAAACTTAGCTTCAAATTCAATGCAAGTCTAATGATTATGCAGTTTGACACCGGAAAATGGATTATTAATGACATTTTTAATAGTTTCTATTTCAGGTTCCGGCAATTATGATTTAATTTGAATAAACATGATAGCTAAATACAACTGAGCTACTTCAATACATTATTTTATCAGGTTATATAAAAAACTAAGAACAGACATACGATGACCCTTGCTAAATTATATGGGAAAAAAGGTTATTTCATCACAGTCATGCTGCTGGTTTCACTTATCTGCAACATTCTGGCTTTACTGGCTCCTTTCACGACAATAGGAAGTCTTTTCAGCAGTTATTCCTGCACCCTTCCCTATTCGGTTTACCTCATGTGGGAAGAATCCTTATATCTCATTGCCATACTGATAGCAGGATTCTCGATTCTATTTCCTTTTTTTAAACTTTCCTGCTTATTTTACATCTGGCTTTTTGCTGAAAACAAGGAGAGAAGAACCAGGCTGCTGGGATTTGTGGAACCGCTTGGCAAATGGTCAATGCTTGACATCTTTGCCACATGTATAATCCTATTGCTGTGCAACAAACAGATGCTTATTTACGGAAGCCCTAAGATGGGTGTCTATTTCTTTCTTGCTGCAATTTTCCTAAGCATATTGGCTTCTTTAATCATTGATCACATTCAGGAAAATCTCTCAGGCGCAATTGAGCTAAAAAACAAAGAAATAACAACCTCTTTCTCTTTCAAAATAGTATCGTTTATAGCTCTCCTTGTCAGTATTGCCATTCTTATTCTGGCGATACTTTATCCCTACCTGAAAATTACCAGTTTTCTTCTGATAGGATATTCATACAGTATCTTCACATCTGTCACTGCCCTGAGCAATGTCTCAATAATCCTGTCAGGTTTTATGCTCTTGACTATGATTATTTTTCCGATATTGCATACTGCTTCATTGATCCTGCTTTATTACTTCAAGGTATTTAAGAGGAGAGAGAGCTTTCCGCTTTTAGAAAAAGTCATTAAAGTTTGTTCAAGGTTTAACATGCTTGATGTGTTTATCCTTGCATTTATTATCTTCCTGTCAGAAGGCCAGGCGCTTGTAAAAATTGAAGATAGGCTGGGAATCGTACTCATAGGAGCTTTTATTTTCCTGATCCTTATTATGCCGAAAGCAATATGGATAGTTCGCAGAAGCGTTGCTGACCGTAATTGACGGACGCTAACGCTTCTGCGTGATAAACTCCTGAGCTTATCACGCTCTGCATGGATGCGTCCCTTATAAGTTAGAAAAATAAAACGAAAAGGGTTTAAATTCTTTCAATAACTGAACTGCTATTGCTTATCGGTATCCGCCTTCTCAGACTGAGCTGTTGATGGCATTTTTTGTGATGGTTCAGCAGGCGTCTTCTGGAGCAATGTTGAATACGGGTTCTTTTTGTTCTGCTTAAGTTGTACCTTTTGCAGTTTTGCCAAATCTCTCTGCATCTTTTTCAAGTAACGCTGTTCTTTGGAAATCTGTCTTTTACTTGCACAGTTACTAATTAGGTCAGATATCAACTTCTGCTGACTGGCAATGAGTTTTTCCTGTTCGGTTATTGCACTCTTCAGAACTAAGGCGGTCTGATCGTTCATGCTTTTTGCAGAAGAGCTTTTCTGCGAAACAGGATTTTGCTGAGTCTGAGAAACTGAGTCTCCAAAAGCACTGAATGATAATCCTGAAATAAAAAATAATGCTACAAGTAAACCTTTTCCGGTAAGTGAATTTTTTGCCATAATCTTTTAGCCTCCGTTTTTTCGCTAATTACTATTCTTTCTGAAGTACTTTAATCTGCAATATGGTTTCTTTGAGTATATTTATTGTAGCCTTGTCGTAGATATTCTGATCAATTTCCCTGTCTTGCAATACCTGATTATTAAAAGACATAATAATGAGCATTGAAAGATCAACAGGATGCTTCTCTACAAAAGGTTTCTCATCTGGATCAAGGTCGATGCCAGATTTTTCCATAATATCAATCTGTTTGAGAACTATATCTCTTAATTTCTCCCTCTTATCCTTAGGAATCGTACTTAAGTAATCAGAAATTGAATATTTGACATATGAACCTCTGTTTCCATCTTTCTTATCTATACTGGACATATCAACTATCTGACGGCATAAAATATAGGCCAGTTCATTAAAAACCGGATCTGCATTTGTATGGTTTTTGCTTTTTGTTTCCTGACCGGTTAAAGTTGATGCGCAAAAAGCAAAAGAAACAAGCAAACAATAAACAGTGAATCTTTTCATGTTATACTCCCTTTGTTGGATAGATTAAATAAAATTATATTTAGATTTCGAAGATTTTCAACGCATTGCATAATTACTCATCCTGAATAAAATTTACCTGATTACGCACAGTGTCTTATCCTGATATAGGTTGTTTATCTGTCAACCTATATCAGGACAAGACATGGTTGGTTTACTGTTGACAGTTCACAGTTGACCGCTGATAGCAAATTGAAATAAACCTAATCGATTTCATCAATAGTAAACTGATAACAGTTATAACTTAGTCGAATTGGTTTTCTAAAAAATGGGAAGAGATGGCTCCATGCAGAGCGTGGCAAGCTCCGGAGTTTATAACGCAGAAGCGTTACCGTCCGATATAGAAGGGACAGTTGTCCCTTCGGCGCTTTCGGAGCCTTGCTAAGGCGCATGGTTAAAAAAACACGCCCTACCATCTGCTTGAAATATGTCATATTAGAATTCGAAAATCATTTTGTCATAGGTATAACTACAATAACAACATACTAGAAGTAAAAAGCTTGTTTTTATTGCATGTTTTTTACGGATAGTAGCACTAATCTGAAACGATATGAGTATGAATTTCTGATTCCTGTCTGCCTTTTTTAAGTTTCTTTATCGCGATTATCAAAGAAACAGCCACGCTTAAAGCTGCCAGGATGTACGCCAGGGAAATACTTATAGACATCGCCATTTTCAGTTTTGAAACAAGAATCGGAACTTTGTCATCTGCTATTATCCCTATCAGCGCTTTGTCTCTTAGAACTTTAGGAATTGACAGGGTTTTCATTATCGTATAAAAATATTTCGGATCTATGGAAAGAGTAGACATTATTGTTTCAATCCGCACCTTGTCTGAATGATTGAAAATAGTGGCCAGCAAAGCTAACCCTATAGTGGCTCCCAGTTGCCGTGAAGTCTGAGTCAGCCCGGCCGCCTGCCCTCTTAATGTCGCAGGAACCCTGTTAAGAGCATCAGTCTGGGAAGGGCCTATGGCAAAACCTGTACCTACTCCAAGCAGAACCATATACGGAAGAATAAGGTATATATTTTGAAACTGAAGGACAATCGGCGCTACTATGTAACTCAGGACTACCAGACTCAGGCCGAAAACTACTGGTGATCTTGCCCCGACCTTGTCAAAAAGCCTGCCGGAAATATGCACGACTGTCGCCAAAGGCAAAATAGTCGCCATAGAAATAAGCCCGGACTGCATAGGAGAAAAACCAAGAACATTTTGTACATATATGACATTAAAAAAGGTTTGCCCCATCATAGCCAGAGAGAGAAAAAACAAAACAAAGAAATTCACGCCGAAATTATCGTATTTGAACAACCTCAAGTCAATAAGAGGAGATACTTTTTTAACTTCCAGTTTTATAAAAAACAGAAGCATAATAACACCAAGCAGGATAAGCCCGAGAGTAAAAGGAGAATCCCACCCCAGATTTGTAGCTTCCTGCAGACCAAGCACCAGACAAACCGAGGCAATAACAAATGTAAGGGCTCCTGTAAAATCAAACTTCTGCCCCCTCAAAATAACTTTTTTCGGACTTGAAATAAGAGTTAGAACAATACTTGCTGCTGCTACAGGAAGATTTATATAAAAACACCATCTCCACGAAACATATTGAGACAGGAAACCGCCTATAAGAGGTCCCAATGCCATGAAAACCATTGATATCCCTGCATAAATGGACATGGCCTTCCCCCTCTCATTGAGTTCGAAAGCAGTGTTTACTATGGCAGAGGAAGCAGGCACCATCAAAGCGCCTCCAATCCCTTGTAATCCCCTGGAAAATATCAGAAAAGAGCCGTTTGAAGCAATTCCGCAAAAAGCCGAAGACAAGGCAAATATTATCATCCCTGCAATAAAGGTTTTTCTCCTCCCGATTATATCACCTAAACTGCCTCCAACTGCTACCAGGGAAGCAACCGCCAGCACATAGGCATTCATCACCCATTCAAGCCCGGTGTTTGACATACCAAGCTGATATTGAATAGTCGGCAGGCAAACCCCTACTATAGTTCCGTCGAGGAATATCATAGACAAGGAGCCGGTCATCGCTACAAGCACCCACCATTTCCTGTTTTTCTCGTTAATCATCTCATCCAACTCTCAATGATATTTTAAAATTTCAAAAGCATTTCTAATGCTTAACATTTTAAAAATTATAGGCTAAATGACCCTTATAAAAACAGTGTTCTTAAAAGTACCCTGAAAAATTCAATGCCCCCTGATGTTTTTTCAGACTGTTAAACAAAACGCAAGATATAGTCTAATCTCTCTAGTCTGCCTATCAAGTTAAATATAGCTATTCACTCACCATATTATCATAAGATTTACTTATACTATACATCAGAAGAAGTAATTATTGCTAATATTAAATGCCATTGTAACTGATTTAATAACAAGTAATTTTATAAATCGCAAAAAATAAGAACTATTTAAAATAAAGGGGGCAAATCATGTTAAACATATCAGTAAAAAAAGAAGAATTATCTTACAGGGTAGAGCTAGATGGAGAGTTTGATGCGAAATCAGTCCTAAAGTTCGATACAGCTATTAATGATTATGAGCTTACTAAACTGAAATACGACATGGAAAAAGTTACATTTTTAAGCCCAAGCGGTTTAAGAAAGTTAATGCTTATAGCAAAAAAACAGTATTCGATAAATAGAACCAAACCCAGACTCATAAAGCCATCAGAGAACATAAAAATGGTATTGTTAGCTTCAGGATTATTGCCTTTTTTTCAGGTAATTTCTAAACCTTTACAATCAAAATGTTGAGCAATATAACAGATAGCATCAGGAATAGAGAAATTTTTAATAAGGGAGAGATTTCATGATTAAGAAACAGGTATTATTTCTGATTTGTCTTCAAATGTGTTTGGCTTTCGCGGCGTTTGCTGCCCAGACACCAACTGTAGTTCAACCGGTGGTCACTTCCGGAAGCATGAAGCTTCTGACTTTTCCGGATGCGAAGGATGAACTTATCAGTGAACTTGATAAGCTTGATTCAAAGGACTCTCTTTTCCTAGAGATATATGAGTTAGACGATCAAAACGCATCAAAGCTGGGGAGCATTGAAAACCAGCTTGCAGAACTATCACAAAGAGGCGTCTCTTTTTACATGATTTATGATGATTTTATCAGCAAAGGAAGCCCGAGCGATAGAGAAAAATATATTGAAGAGCATGAACAAAAATTATGTAAAGATAATAACTGGAACGGATATCCTTCAACCAAAAAGTTCAATTTGACTCACTCTAAAACTTTTCTTGCACCTGACAAATTCGCCATAGTAATGACAGCCAACCTTGTTGATAATGACGAATCACCTGTTAATCAAAACTGGAGCACCTCCAGAGATTTTGCGCTCTACACGACAAATAAAGGGGTAATGAATTCGATTCAGGATGTGTTCAATTGCGATACCGAATCTTCCGGGGATGGAGGAAAGCACGAACCCGACGCAAGCTCTTTAGCTCCAGAAATAGTTCTCAGTCCTATTAATTCTAAAGAGAAGCTTAGTAATTTAATTGATAACGCCAAGAGCCGTATCACCATATACATGGAAAGTTTTTCTAATTACAAAACAGGCGATTTGACAACTATACTTGATAAATTAGCTCAGAAGGCAGCTAAAGGCATTAAAGTTAAAGCTTTGGTTCAAGATACTGTCGTAATGGGATCAGATTGGAATAAAACAAGAATTACCCAATTGTATAATGATTATAAAGATAACCCAACGGTACTTAATAATCTTGATATAAGATTATGCCATCTGGAAGAAACACTCTATGTTCATGCCAAAGTGATTGTTGTAGATTCAAACACCTTTTATCTGGGCTCTATAAATATTTCTAATAATTCAATGAATGAAGACCGTGAGCTTGGAATCATTATAAGCAATTCAGACATAGCTCAGGCAATAGAGAGACAGTTTAGATCTGACTGGGATTATTTCTCTTCCACTCCCAATTCGTATTATGATTTGAACCCGAGCCATAAGTAACACTGCATTCAATCTTATTGTAAATATAAAAACAGAAATAAAGCGGGCAGTGTATTTCGTACGGCAAGCTCAGTCATATATAATTCGATTTTTCTAGTTTGGCCTGATGGACGCATGGAAATTCAAGATAAGATTTATATGACCCCTTTTGAAAAAGTTACGCAAAGCCAGAGCTAAAAATGTACAATAAACGGCTAAAGACCAGAATGAACGAAATTTAACATTGAGGGTTTCTACTGTTGATTGAATTGAGTTCATTTACTCTAAGTACGATTTAGTTTTGTGTTATTAGCTCGCTACACGGTCGGGAGACCCGTGCTACAAAAGACTACAATCACCCCTTAGGTGAATGTCATAAATCTGACTTTGTCTTCTTATGCTCTGGGCACAGCTGTATTTGTCCTTTTTGCCGATATGCTTACAGCCAGATATGGGAGGAGGCCTATTATTCTTTTCTCACTCATCATTTTTACGCTTTCCGCCCTTCTTATAAGCGTCTCTCCCTGGATATGGGGTGATAATATTTCTCAGAATAATGCAGTCTGTAGGACTAGGACTCTATATTATGGGAAGCAGTATGGTTATCAAAAACATAATGACCGAGAGAGAACAAATAAGGGCAACAGGTTTGATTTTAAGCGGCCTTGTCCTCTCTCCTGCCATATCACCTGTTATAGGAGCGGCCTTTATACTTCTGGCTCTGCTTTGTTCGTCTTCGCTTCTTATAGCCGGGATGATAACTTTCGGAGCAATTCTTATGAGAGGGGCCAACGCTCTGGTCAATACTACGACACAGGTAATTACAATTAACCGCTTTAAAAACAGGGGCGGAGTGGCTCTCGGGATGGCAATCAGCGCCGGGATTGAAGTTCAGGGAATAAGCGTTATCCTGGTAACTCTTTTTCACAGCAAACCGCTTGAAGGACTAGTTATAATATCCATAGTTCTTTCAGCTATCGGAATAATTACATTTCATCTGATAAGAGAAAATCTGAATTATAAAGCTTAACAGTCAAACGGAATAATATGTTGAGATGATTATTTTTTTCATAGATTGATAATGACTTCGCACTCCTCAAGCTGATATTCATCAGAAGCTTTGCTGTAAAGTTCATTTCTTATATACTTTTCTATTTCAGTTAGCTGTATCTTGGTATACTCTTCCTTGTTGCCAATTTTCTTTTGAATTTCATCATCATTCAAATTTACGGGATGCAGCCAGCTTTCCAGTGTGAAGAGTTTACATATAGAAAAGAAATCTTCAAAGTTTCGGGTCTTGATATGGCTTGTATATGGCATAATTTCTATAGTACAGCCAAGTTTATGCAGCAACAGATGGCTTATTTTGTCCAAATCACAGTTCATATCAAGAAAAAAACGGGAATAAAATTCAAATCCTTTTCCATATGATGCAGGCGTAACAAATGAAGCGCATCCGCCTTTATTTAACAGGTTATACGCTTTAAGGAAAAACTTTTTAAACCTTTAGGAACTCTATCTAATATCTTGTATTCTACTCCATTGATCCTTATAATTCTACCCATACGAATGATAGTTCAAAGCAACTGCTATCTGTGACTCAAACAGGTTCTTTGCGGATTAAACAATTATGAAAAACTGGAAACCACAGCAGCTTATAGAAATCCTGATTGATTCAGCAAAGATTGCGTTGCGATACTACGGCAAACCAAAGAAAGAGATAAAAAAAGATTTAAGCATAGTTACAGTTGCGGATAAAACTATAGAGGCAAAGCTTGCATTGCTCTTCGATAAACCTGATGACCATATCTACATGATAGGAGAAGAAACAATCCTGCAGAAAGACAAATCATATCTGGAAGATGCCCTTAAGCACACCGCATGGATTGTTGACCCAATTGACGGAACTGTTCCTTATGCCAATGGCCTTGCCTACTGGGGAATCTCAATTGGTTATGCTAAGAGAGGCGTTATTAAGGAAGGAGCAATCTATTTCCCGATAACTCACGATATGTATATTACGGACAAAGGAAAAGTTTACACGGCAAAAATTAATCCTCTTTCTAATTCTATGCCTGAAATTAAAAACTTCTCTGTAATGAAAAAACCAGACATGAGGCTTAATAATTACGACATAGTAGTATTAACTCAGAGTTTTGCAAAACACGGAATTATCGACATTCCAAACCCTGTAATTGTGCTTTGCTGCGCTACTGCCTCGTTCGCGTTTACTGCGGCAGGTAAATTTATGTCATATATAGGTTCCAGCATCAAAGTCTGGGATTATGCTGCAGCTTTTGCCATTCTTAAAAACCTTAACTTCATGATGACATTTATCGACAGAAGACAGATGTCGCCTGAAATAAAACTAAATCATGAACTTAAAGAAGACGGCTCTCTCAATCTGACAGTTAGAAAGAAAGTTATAGTAGGGGCAGACGAAGAAATTATCAATTACATTTTAAAAGCAGCAAAACAATTCGTCTAAAGCTGTATTGACCAAAGTTCACTTTTTGACTATCCGTTATACTTTAGGATAAACAAAGTTATATCATCAGACTGTTCAGCTCCTACTGCGTGCACGCTAATGCTGTCAAGAACTTTCACAGCTATATCCTGAATTTTTATATCCCTATAACTATTGACAATATCAAGGAGTTTATCGTCAGAAAATTCAACGGAATCTCTGCTCATTGCTTCAGTTATTCCATCTGTGTATAGCAGGAATATATCGCCTTTTTCAAGTTTAATACTTTCCTTGACATATTCTGATGTATCGAAAATCCCAAGAGCTGTATAAAATGTATCGGCTTTCAAATAACTGAAGACATTTCCTTTTTTTATCAGAGGTGAATTATGACCGGCATTGCAGTATTGAAGTTCGCCTGTTCGAATATCAAATATACAAAGGAAAAAAGTCACGAACATTACCGAGTCATTCTCTCTGCACAATTCAATATTAATAGCTCTAACAGCATCAGCGACACTTAGCCCCATTCCAATTTTTGCTCTCAATAAAGTTTTCGCGACGGCCATAAACAGAGCTGCAGGAACTCCTTTCCCTGACACATCACCTATTGCAAAACAAAGTTTGTCTTCAGAGATAAAGAAAAAATCATATAAATCTCCTGCTACCTCTTTTGCGGGAATGAGTTTAGCATAGATTTCAAACTCTTTACAGTCAGGAAATTGACGCGGAAGCAGGCTCTGCTGAATTTCTTTGCCGATAGCCAAATCCCTTTCTATCTTTTCTTTAGCTGCTGTAGTTTCCTTAAGATTCTGAATATATTTAATAAGGTTTCCCTGCATCTTTATGAACGAATCGCTTAGTACTCCTATCTCGTCAGAAGATTTCAGATGAGGAATTTCCGCATTAAAGTCTCCCTGCCCTATCTTATTGGTGGCTTTTGCTAGTTTTTTCAAGGGCATAGTAGCCCTGGCAGAAAAGATCAAAATCATTACGAGGACAATGACATACCCTATTACTCCTATTACAAAAAGTTCAAGGGTAATGGAGTCAAGCTTTGAATACAGTTCGTTTTCAGGTATAACTATCCCCAAAGACCAGCCTGTGGTCTCAAGCGGCTGATAGAAGACTATGGCTTTGTCCTTTAGAGTTCTGGAGAAATATCTTATCTGCCCTGATTTGCCTGCTGTCATGTCCTTGCCGATTCTCATTTCATCGGGATCATTGTATTTTTTAGCTAGTTCGGAGAATGTGACAGACTTTTTGAAGTATTCTTTATTAGGATGAGCAATAAAAGTTTCTCTTGCAGAAAGAAGAAAAGCATATCCGGATTTGAATATAATTATTTTGCCGACTAAATCTTGAAGCCAGTCGAGCTCCAGGTCACAGGCAACAACACCAATAAACTCTTTCACACCATTTACATCTCTGTAGAAAGGTTCAGAATAAGTAACCATCCATACATCGCCTCCTCCCTCATCATAATACGGTTCACTCCATACTCCTTTTCCCAGTTTTTTGGGAAGAGTGTACCAATCCCATTTGAAATAATCGTACTTTTCATCACTCTCTTCATCGTTTGAATATGTAACAACTCCACCAGGCTTATATACATAGGGATCAAAGTAATATTTGTTTTTATCAAACTTATAAGGTTCAAAGGCTATTGTGCAGCCATATATTTCCTGATTATTCCTGACAACATCAAGCTGAAGCTCCTTTAATTCGTTTGCGTCTATCTGACTGAAGTTATTCATAACGAATCCCAAATCCTGGGATACTTTTTTTATAGGCAGAAGAATGTTATCTATTTCATTAAGTGTAGAACTCTGAAGGTTTTTGATATTTTCGGCATTATTCTGGAGTATGAGCGCCTTGGAAACGCTGTAGTTATATATAAGTACAGCCAAAAAGATAGCAACCACAATTGTAATAATTGACAAGCTAAGCTTTAACGAAAAACTCCTTCGGATTCCAAACAACATATTTATTTTCACGACACTTCCCTTATATTCCTAATGCTTTAATTTTCTTTTATCTGTATAAATTTAGTTTTCTGAAGATAATGGAATTGTAAGTATCTATCGTTATACTTCAATACAAGATGGAATTTAAAAAGTAACATGGAGGGTACCTGATATGTTGGAGTCTGCAATTAGAAATAAATCACGGACTATCATAGTAGTTCTTTCTGCAGTTATTCTGCTGCTTGGATTGTTTACGATATATAAATATCTTCTTATAAAAGATAGTCTCAAAACGACACTCACTACCGAAATATCCCTTATAAACAATGCCACAATTTCTCTCTCCAGGGAAGAGTCTACCGTACAGGAAATGGCCGACTATTTCTGCGAAAAGTTCAAGCAGGGCAGTTATGCTTTCACAAAAGAATCTTTAAATAATTTTATTGAAGACATTAATCCTTTCCAGAAAAGCATTCTTCAGGCCAACAAAAATATAAACGGAGCCTGGACTACCTTAAATCCTGATCTTTTTATGGAAATAAAAGGCAAGAAGATAACCTTCCAGAATTTCTCTTATACATGCTGGTACCACAGAGACGAGAAGAATAACATAGTCAAAGCACCGAGACTTAACGAGAGAATCACACCAGAAACAGACCCGTACTATTTCAAAGCAGCAGAAGAGGGAAAACTTATCATCACAGAAATTTATACTGACCAGAAATTAGGAATTGAAATGATATCTCTTGCAACTCCAATGTATATTGACGATAAGCTTCTGGGAGTAACAGGGATAGATATAGCCGCACAAGATATTTCTAAATCTGTACAGGAAATGGATGAAGTTTCAAGAGATACCGAAATATTCATTTTCGATCCTCATGGCAAATTCATAATTGGTTCAGCGACACCAGACAAAGAGCTTACTGCATACATTCAGAAAGTATGCCTGGCATCCGGAAATAAATCAGAAAAGAGCACTATACTGAATAACAAACTAATACTTATTGAAGACAAGAACAATGAGGGGCCTTTTATAGCTGGGGAAATACCCCTTAATTCAGTTCAGGGGAATTTAAAATGTATTCTCTATACCCTTTATTGTTCGCTTGTATTGCTTTTAGTCCTGATAATAATTATTCTGGCGCTCGTAAAGAAAGATTTTTCTGAACCGGAGATACCAGACACCAATACCCCTTACAAAAAGGAGACGAAATTATGATCGCAACTTCTTCCTGTCAAGTTCAATTCAACAAAGTTGACGCAGCCAAAAACACTTTTATTCAAGTGCTTATTCCGCCAGCTGATAACAACAATTTCATCATGAGAAAATTCATTGTCAGAAAAGGCGGGATGATTCCTGCTCATAAAAACCTTGTTGAACATCAGCAATATGTCCTGTCCGGCAAAGCTGAACTTATGATAGGAAATGAAACTGTCAATGTTCAGAAAGACAGCGTTGTTTTCATCCCTGCCGAAGTTGCTCATTCCTACAGAAATACTGGCGATACCGACTTTGAATTCCTCTGCATCATCCCGAAAAAAGAAGACAAGATGACGCTTATAGATTAAAATCAGCTTCCGCCAGCCCCAAACGCAGGACGGTTTAGAAGGTACCCTATACACTAAGGTCTATACAGAAACAAAGTTTTTTCGTTGAATTCTCAAGATTTCTTCTTCGATTTAACACCATCAATAATTTTCTGAATCAGCACATAGAAAATCGGAACGAGTATAGTTCCGAAAATGCATGAAATCAGCATCCCTCCAAAAATAACCGTGCCAAGGGATTTTCTGCTTATAGCTCCTGCTCCTGATGCCACCACGAGAGGAATAACTCCAAGCACAAATGCTATTGATGTCATCAAAACTGAACGGAAACGCAGTTTTGCTGCAAAGACAGCCGCATCGAATACACTCATCCCTTTTTCATGCTGTTCTTTGGCAAATTCAACAATTAGAATAGCTGTTTTGCATGCAAGTCCGAAAAGTATCACAAACCCCACTTGAGTATAAATATTATTCTCTACATTCCACATCCATAAAAAAGCAAGCGACCCCAGAAAGGCTATTGGCACTGAAAGCATTACAGCCATAGGAATCATCCAGCTCTCATATTGAGCTACAAGGAACAGATAAATAAAGAGCAGCGCAAACGCGAATATATAGATAGTTTTATTGCCTGCAAGTTTTTCCTGATAAGACATATCCGTCCATTCGTATTTATATCCTCTCGGAAGGTTGGTGCTTGCTATTTCCTCCATAGCTTTCATTGCCTGCCCTGAACTGTATCCGGGAGCCGCGTCCCCATTGATAGTAACCGAAGAATATAAGTTATACCTATTCATAAACTGAGGCGCATATCTCATTTCAGGAATTATCAAAGTATCGAGGGGCACCATATCATTTGAACTATTTTTAACATATAGGTTGTCCAATCCATCAAGATTTGAACGATAAGCCTCCTGAGCCTGGATTTCTACCTTGTAGGTTTTGCCGAACTTATTGAAGTCATTTACATAGGTATAACCGGTAAAACCTTTCATAGCAGTATTTATTTCATTTATGGAAACTCCCATTTTCATAGCCTTGTCCCTGTCTATATCAAGAAAATAATTAGGCACATTTGCCTTGAACGTAGTAAAGGCCATACCGATTTCCGGTCTCTGGTTTGCCGCTACAATAATTTTATTGGCTACTGATGAAAGTTCCTGAGGGGTACTGGAATTGGTAGTATCCTGCAGCACGAAAGAAAAACCTCCAGTCGAACCTAGGCCAGGTATTGCGGGGATATTAAAAGGCGCTATCTGAGCGCCTGGCATCTTCTTAAAACTCATATATAGATTGCGGATTATACCGAAAACACTCGTAGCATATTCTTGTCTCTTTGACCAGTCGTCAAGAGTTCCTATGACAAAAGCATTATTAGAAGAGCTTGTATTATTAATTATGCTAAATCCGTTAGTGGCTATTACATTTGTTATACCAGGAACTTTAATCATCATATTTGTTATTTCAGATGTTATATTCTGAGTTCTTGGCATTGCAGCAGCATCAGGAAGCTGAACATTTACCATAAAAGCTCCCTGATCTTCAGCCGGGACAAAGCCTTTGGGTATAATTGTATATAATTTTCCGCTAAGCAGAGCCAGAATGCCGTATAAGATTATCAGGATTACGGCTTTTCTTACTAGGCTGGATAAGAGTGAAGTATAACCATTAGTCAGCGAACCGAAAAAAGTATTGAACCATCTGAAAAAGAAAAACTTCTTCTTATGTGAAGAAGTATCGACCGGTTTAAGGATCATCGCGCTGAGTGCAGGGCTTAAAGTAAGCGCGTTTATCGATGAGATAAGGACAGCTATTGAAATAGTTATCCCAAATTGTCTGTACATTTCGCCGGTAATTCCAGGCATGAAACATATAGGAATAAACATAGCAAGAAGAACCAGAGTTGTAGCTATAACAGGCGAAGTAACAAGCTCCATTGTCTTTATGGCAGCTTCTTTCGGCGAGAGCTTTTCTTCCTCCATCATACGGTTAACGCTTTCAATAACCACAATAGCGTCATCTACAACTATGCCGATTGCCAGGATAAGCGCGAAAAGAGTAATAAGATTTATGGAGTAACCTATTAGATACAAAAATGCAAAAGTTCCGATAAGCGAAACAGGAATAGCGATTGTAGGAACCAGCGTGGCTCTCCAGTCCTGCAGAAAAATAAAAGTTACCAGAATCACAAGCAAAACTGCTTCAAAAAGAGTCTTTACAGCTTCATCGATAGAGGCCTGAATAAACTTGGTAGTATCATACTGAACTCCATAGTCAAGATCAGGAGGAAATCTGGTTTTTAGTTCTTCAAGTTTTTTTCTGCATTGTTCCGCTATCTGTATTCCGTTGGCATCAGAAAGCTGATACACGGCAAGGAGCGCAGCCGGCTTTCCATTTAGGGCACACGACTGGTTATAATTCTCAGAGCCAAGTTCGACTTTCGCGATATCTTTGATTTTGACGCTGCTTCCATCGGGTAATGCTTTGATAATTATATTTTCAAACTCAGATACTGTTTCCATTCTTCCCTGAGTCTGCAATATATACCTGAATATTTGATCTTTTGAGCACGGCATATCACCCAAAGCACCCGCAGAAGATTGAGTATTCTGCTGCTGTATAGCATTTGTAACATCTGCTACACAGATTCCCAGATTGGCCATAAGGTCAGGGTTTAGCCATATTCTCATAGAATAGTTAGATCCCCCAAGAACCTGAACATCGCCAACACCTATAATTCTGGCAAGCTCATCTTTGATGTAGAGATTTATATAATTAATAAGAAAATTCGAATCATATGTTTCTTTAGGAGAGAAAAGAGTTATGCCGAGAAGCATATTTGCAGACTTTTCCTTGACTGTAACTCCCAAGTCTATTACTTCTTTGGGAAGAGTCGGTTCTGCTATGCGTTCTTTATTCTGAACATTAACCGTATTTATGTCCCCGTCGCTTCCAGGAGGGAATGTAACGGTTATCATGGCAGTACCATCGTCAGAACATGTCGATGATATATACATCATGTTCTTTACGCCGTTAACCTGGGTTTCAATCGGTTGAATAACAGTTTTCAAAATTGTTTCCGCGCTCGCTCCTGGGTAGGAAGCAGAAATCTGAATCTGAGAAGGAGTAATATCGGGGTACTGCGTGACAGGCAGAGAAGATATTGAAACAAGCCCTGCAATTGTTATAATAATCGAAATTACAAAGGCAAACCGCGGCCGTTCTATAAAAAACTTGCTAAGCATCTTTTACCTCTTGTTTTGCGCTCTTTGTGAATCTGCAGAGGGTTTAAGAGGATCTGCTCTTGTGGAATCTGCCGCATAAGCCAAATCGTATGTATAACTGACTTTTACTCCCGCAGCAAGATTCTGCAGGCCTTCGGTAACTACAAGATCGCCTTCTTTCAATCCATCATTAATTTGTATGTAGGGCGCTTTTGATACTCCTGTTTTGACCATTTTCATTGAAACAGTACTATCGCTGCCCACGACATATACTGAAGAGCCTGCTTGCCCTTCCATAATAGCGCTCTGAGGAATCACTATGCCCGGAGTCGTAAAATTCGACTCGAGTAAAACTTTTACATAAAATCCTGGAATGAGCTCTTTCGCCTTGTTTGGGAATAAAGCCTCAACCATAATTGTTCCGGTTGAGGGATTTATCCTATTGTCTGAGAAATATAGTTTTCCTGGTTGTCCATACTTTGTGCCATTCTGAAAATAGATACTCACATTTACATATTTGGATGTTTCCTCGAATGAAGGATTCTCCTTCTGTTCGAATTTCAGAATGTCCAATTCGCCGATATTGAACTGAACTCTCATAGGATCAACTGACAATATTGTCGCAAGTTTTGTATCGTTGGTTCCAACCAGATTCCCCACACTAACATATGCAACGCCTATCTGTCCGTCAAAAGGCGCTAGAATTGAAGTATAATTCAGATTTATCTGAGCTTTTTTTACAGCCGCTTCTGCTGACATTACAGCAGCTTTAGCCTGGAGGTATTGAGCATTGGCAAAGTCATATTCTCTCTTTGAAACAGCGTTTTTCTCTACAAGACCTTTATTTCTATTGTATTCTATTTCAGCATTATCTCTAAGTGCCTGAGCTTTAAGGAGCGCTGCCTGAGCTGTCTGCAAATCCGCATCATACTGGTCTTTCTCTATTTCAAAGAGCAAATCGCCTTTCTTGACCATCTGCCCTTCCTTAAACAATCTGTTAGTCAGAAAACCCTGAACTCTGGCTACCAATTCTACATTGTCATAAGCTCTTGTCTGTCCAATAATCTCCTTTGTTATCGTCAGTTCCTTCTGTAATGCCGGAGCCACAACGACAGGCATAATTCCTTTAGATGCCGTCTGTTCCGATTCACCGCATCCCTGAATAAAAACTACAGAAACAGCCAAAATTAAACTTGAATAACGAGTCAAAAAGTTGATCACACAATACCTCCGTAAGCCTTTTCTTATGTAAATTTATAAAATTTGTCTCATTTATCAGAGAAATACTGATACAGATATCCGTTTAAGATTTGATGATTTTTTGAAATTGAATAAATCTTGTGCTAGAGTTCAGAAAACAATCATAATATTTAACCTATATTAAAACCAGTCTTCTTATGAAAAAAATCAAGAGTTACCTGGAATGTATCAGCTGTTCAAAAAAATATTACATTTTCGACCCCAGATACACATGCACTTGTGGAGACCTTCTGGATGTAAAAAGAGATTTGTCTGAGATTAACGGCAAGAAACTCGTAAAAAAGTGGGAAGAAAGATGGGGAATGAAGAGCGGAGTTCTTTCTTCAGGCGTCTGGAGGTACAAAGAACTTATAATAGATGTTGATAAGGAAAAAATAATAACCAAACAGGAAGGTAATACCAGACTCTACCCTTCAGGCCTTGCTGGCATCTATGCAGGAATTCCAAAACTCCTTCTCAAACACGAAGGTGAAAATCCCTCAGGAAGTTTTAAAGACAGAGGAATGACTGCGGGAGTAACAGTAGCGAACATCCTTGATTCAAAAATGGTAGCCTGCGCCAGCACAGGCAACACTAGCGCCAGCATGGCTGCATACGCATCAAAAGCCGGATTTAAATCCGTTATTTTCATACCTTCTGGAAAAATAGCTTATGGCAAACTTGCCCAGGCTCTGGCATACGGAGGGAAAACGCTCCAAATTGAAGGAAATTTTGACGATGCAATGGAACTGGTGCAAAAAGTATGTTCCGAGCTGGATATTTACCTTCTAAACTCAATTAATCCTTTTAGAATTGAAGGTCAGAAAGCCATATGCTTCGAAGTCTTGCAGCAGCTTGACTGGAAAGTTCCGGACTGGTTTATCATCCCCGGAGGAAATCTCGGAAATAATTCTGCCCTAAGCAAAGCCCTTATGGAATTATATGAGTTGGGAATAATAACAAAAATACCTCGGATTGCCGTAATTCAGGCTGCAGGAGCTAATCCGCTTTACAGGATGTGGAAAAACAAAACAGCGTACAAAGCTGTTAAAAACCCTGATACTATTGCCACAGCTATAAAAATCGGAAACCCTGTTTCATGGAAAAAGTCTCTGCGCGGAATAGAGTGGAGCAATGGCGTTGTAGAAGAAGTCACCGAACAGGAAATAATGGATGCCAAGGCAATGGTTGACAAGGCCGGAATAGGAGCCGAACCGGCATCATGCTGCGTAGTTGCAGGAGCAAAGAAACTAGTTGAAGCAGGAGTTATTGACAAAAAAGCTTCAGCTGTTGGCATCCTGACAGGAAATATCCTGAAGGATCCTGACGCAGTAATTAATTACCATATGGATAGGCTTAAAGAAGTAGGGATAAACGGTTCCTATAAGAATATTCCAATCCAAATTCCGGCAGATATTCAGGCCGTAAAAACAGCTCTTTCCAATTACTAAATTAAACTCGGCTAATAAATTTTATATAACTTTTGTTTATGCGCATATAGCATAAAATATCTTGATCTTGTAAAATTATGTTTTATAAAAAATATACTGCTTAATACTACAAAAATGTAAAAAACGAATTTATTAAGGAGATTTATAAAATGAAAAAAATTTATTCAGGACTAGTAACTGCATCATTAATCTTATTAGTTGGCGCCTGCGCGAAAGACACATCCGTGATTGTTGAGCCACAACCGGCTATTGCTGCTGCTGCATCTGGAAACGAACAAACTCAGACTGTAGCTCAGACACAGGATTACAATCAATTCCAGCAGGCCTTGACAGATAAGGAATACAAACAGGCTCCTGTTACGGATCAGGCTAAACCTTTGATGAGCGGCGCAGACATAATAGTAGAACCAACACCGGCGCTAGAAACAACTCCCCCTACAGTAACAGGTCAGAATCCGGCAGTAGCAGCTAAGGCAGGTTATCCTGTAACCAGCCCGCAGGATAAGATTTCAAAGAATACCAACATAGAAGGCATAGATAATTTTGTTACTGCTCTTACTGACACTACATACGCCAAGGATAAAGCAGTTCCAACTCCTGGGCCTAAAGTGCTTTATAGCAATGAAGGCAGCGACATAACACCTACTCCTGAAACAGAATATACACCTCCTACAGTAACAGGCGAGAATCCTGAAGTAGCAGCCAAGGCAGGATACCCTACCTCAAATATACAAAAAATTAACACAAAACAGGGACCTCCTGAAATAGACAATCTGGTTTCAGCCGTTGCAGATACAACTTACACAAAAGACCAGCTAACATTGGAAAATACCCCGCTTTCAAGCAAGGACGAATAATACAACTTAATTCATGTGATACTATTAATTATTAGGAGCCTCCAAGGCTCCTTTTTTATCTGGTGATGAAGTTTTAAAAATCAGATACGGCTAATAATCCTCTTTTTTTCTTTTATGCAAAAATTAAAAAAACTTGTCATCTTATGTGGCGGAACTGGAGGTCATTTCTTTCCTGGTCTTTCTATCGGAAGAATCTTCAAGGCCGAAAGTGGAGAAGTTATACTTATTACTGGAAGACATAAGGTAAGTTATGCTAAGGAATTTTCCCCAAAATACAACATTCCAATTTATGAAGTTGAAAGCTCTTCGATTTCCGCGTCTCCATTAAAACTCATAAATTTTATAATAAAAACTTCATTTGGATTTTTCCAATCTTGGAAAATATTGGTTAAACACAAACCTGATGCAGTGCTGGCTATGGGAAGTTATACTTCTATCCCTTCAAGTCTGGCAGCAATTGTTTTAAGAATACCATTATTTCTGCATGACGGAAATTCTGTTATAGGAAAAGCCAACTGCTTTCTTTCAAAATGGGCTAAAATTCTTATGAGCGCATTTCCTGTGGTTAACCAAAACCTTGATATTTCAAAGATATTAGTTACAGGCATGCCTTTAAGGCCTGAACTTGCTGATACAAAAATTAAAGATAAGCAAGAAGCAATAGCATTGTTCAATAAGATTTTCATTAGGAATTTTGACATTAAAAAAATAACTCTGCTTATTTTCGGAGGAAGTCTAGGTGCAAAGAAAATTAATACCTCTGTGCCTGAAGCTCTGGCATCCTTGAATTTAACTGCAAATTCGCTGCAGGTTGTCCACCTTACAGGCAGAGATTACGCTGAAAGCACATCGGAACGCTACAAACAACTTCAGTTTGACCATTTGATACTTGAGAAATACGACGATATGTCACTGCTCTATAAAATGGCAGATATAGTTATCTGCAGAAGTGGCGGAAGCACAGTAGCAGAACTTCATTATTTTGATAAAAACTCAATTCTCGTCCCCTACCCTCTCGCTGCAGAAAATCATCAGTATTTCAACGCGCTTTTCCTGCAAATGAAAAATCCAGATACACTCATTATTGAAGACAAGGATTGCTCCGTAGAAACTTTGGCCAAAGCTATCTCTAACCTTCTTACTAAAACTCCTAGGCTCCAAACACCAAAGACAAACCCAGCTGTTTCCGTCCTAAGTGTCATCGAAGAAAAACTCATTTAAACACCAAACCCCAAAGGACACCAAAGATTATTAGAAATAGAGGTCTAGGTTGTTAAATGCCACGAGTTTAAAAAATGAAGATTGCATAAGGAAATCAGAAGTCCATTATGCAAAGTTGCCTTCTGGAACCGATAATTACTTTAAGTGTCATTTATAAGCGCTATCATGATCAACATGGATACTCATGAAAATCATAAAGCTTTTTACTTCTAGTAGCCGGCACTATGATTTCTTTTCGGAGTGATAGTCGTTTTTGCCTTTGGAATGGCCATTTCCGTTTTTCTGCCAGGCAGGCTTTTTGTATTCTGGAGGTTTCTTGTTTGCCCTGATTTTCACAGACTCTTCACCTACTATACATTTCAGCTGGTTTATCAGGTCGTTGTTTACCCTTACCATGAAATTTTTTCCGGCTTCTATAAAAGCCTTTTCCCCAGAGCTTAAAGTTGAACACAAAATAATATCTGTTTTCCCCTTAAAAAGCTCACTTGTTAATGAGTTTCTGATTTCATGCAGTGTTTCTGTTTTCGTAGTTCCTTCATTAATATGTATATGGAGTTCTTCTGTAAAATCCTTCTGAACATCTTCCATAGTCATAATTTTATTAACAGTAATTTTCTTGTTCCCGCCTTCATCCTTGCTTGAAGCGATTCCTTCGATAAAAACAGGTTTGTTCAGTTCAATCAAGGGTGTATATTCCTTGTAAGTTCTTCCGAATACGACACACTCTATAGTGCCTCCAAGATCCTCGAAGTTTATTACTGCAAACTTAGAGCCGTCTTTTTTAGACGACTTGATATCGAGCGATGCTATTATTCCACCGATTCTTAAGGATACTTCGTGCTCATGCAGATTAAAGTCCTCATCTCCATTAGATTTTAGTTCCATGATTGAAGTTGTGGAATAAAGTTCAATGATGCCGGCATATTCTCCAAGGGGATGGCCGCTTACATAAAAACCGAGCAGTTCCTTTTCATCCTCAAGCATCTTTTTCTCATCAACTTCAGGGATATCAGGCATAATCACATTGTTCGGATTGTCATTACTTTCTTCTTTAGAATCTCCCATAAAATCAAATAAGTTCCCCTGTCCGTTTATCTTATCCTGAAGAGTCTGATTAGCTTTTCTTACTACATCTGCCATGACATGTAAGAGCTGGGATCGTTTATATCCGAAACAGTCCAGAGCTCCAGCTCGTATCAGAGACTCCATGACTCTGGTATTGAGCTTGGTTCCTGCTCTTTCGGCAAAATCAGTCAGATCCTTAAATTTGTCATTACTTCTGGCTTTGATTATCTCGTCGGAAGCAGAGCCTCCTACGCCTTTTATCGCGGATATGCCAAATCTTATAGAGGCTCCATCCACGGTAAAGTTCATATTGCTCACATTGACATCAGGAGCAAGAACTTTTATTCCCATCTCCTTGCATTCTTTAATAAAGAAAACGATTTTTTCAGGATTGCTTACTTCGCTTGTAAGCACTGAACACATAAATTCAACAGGATAGTTAGCCTTGAGAAAAGCGGTCTGATATGCCACAAACGCATAAGCCACGCTATGTGATTTATTAAATCCGTATTCGGCAAATTTTGAAATTTTCTCCCATATTGCAGAGGCTTTCTCTTCGCTTATCTGGTTAAATTCATAACAGCCTTTAACAAACTTTTCTTTCTGTTTTGCCATCTCATCGATTTTTTTCTTGCCGATGGCTCGTCTTAAGATATCTGCCTGACCAAGAGTAAAACCCGCAACTACCTGTACTACCTGCATGATTTGTTCCTGATAGAGCATGATACCGTATGTTTCCTTCAGCACCTGCTCCATACTGGAATGATCGTAATCAATCATCTCCTTGCCGAATTTTCTGTTGATGAAATCACCGATGAACTGCATAGGTCCAGGACGATAAAGGGCAAGCAGAGCTGAGATGTCTTCAATCCTGTTTACACCAAAGCGTTTGCAAAGATCTCTCATTCCGCCTGATTCAAGTTGGAAGACTGCAATCGTATCACCGCGATTCAAAAGCGAATACGCATTTTTATCTTCAAGGGAAATTCTGTTTATATCTAAATCTATGTCTCTGGTTTTCTTAATTGCGTCGATTGTATCCTGAATTATCGTCAGAGTCTTCAGACCGAGAAAGTCCATTTTTAACAGTCCCAGGCTTTCGCATGGGCCTGCCGGATATTGAGTAATTATTCCGCCTTCAGAATCTTTAGTAAGAGGTACCAGATTATCAAGAGGCTGGTCTCCAATGATTACACCTGCTGCGTGTGTGCTCATATTTCTATTCAGATTCTCGAGTGGCTCGGCATACATGAAAATTTCTTTGACCCATTCATTTTCATCCATGAACTTTATCAGGTCTGAGTTATTTTCCCTGGTTCCTTCAAGCGTTAGATTAGGATCAGCAGGCATAAGCTTTGTAATCATATTTCTCTGATCAAAAGAGTGTCCCAGAGCACGGCCTATATCTTTGATGACTGCTTTTGCTTTAAGTGTTCCGTAGGTGCCAATCTGCGCTACACTGTCCTGCCCGTATTTGGCTCTGACATATTCTATTACTTCCCCTCTTCTTCTTTCGCAGAAATCTATATCAAAGTCAGGGGGGCTCACGCGATCAGGATTCAGAAATCTCTCAAAAAGAAGATTGTACCTGAGGGGGTCGACATTTGTAATATTGGTAAGGTAGGCCACTATACTTCCTGCTCCGGAACCTCTTCCCGGGCCTACGGGAACACCGGTTTCCCTTGCATACTTAAGGAAATCCCATACAACGAGGAAATAACTGCAATATCTGGATTTGTCTATTACTGTAAGTTCGTGGTCAAGCCGGTTAATAACTCTCTGCTGCTCCTTTGTAAGCTTATCATCGCTTTCGTATTTAAAACCATATCTTTCAGGCAATTCTTCCAAGCATATGGCTTTGAGATATTCCTTGTGGCTCTGGCCTTCGCCTATTTTATACACTGGATAATGATTTGCTTTGAAATCTAGAACAAGATTACATTTATCAGCTACAGCCAAAGTATTGGTAATGGCTTCCGGAACTTCCTTGAATATTTCCAACATCTCGTCGCCATTCTTGAAGTAAAACTGATCATTGTGAAACTTAAATCTTTTCTCATCGGTAATAACATTATTGGTCTGAATACAAAGCAGTAATTCATGAGATTTATGATGCTCCTTCTTGAGATAATGAGCGTCATTTGTAGCAACCAGCCCTACTCCAAATTCTTTAGCCATTGAAATCAGTGCTTTGTTGACTATCTTCTGTTCTTCCATCCCGTGATCCATGAGTTCCAGATAAAAGTTATCCTTTCCGTACATTTCCAGGTAATCGCTAAGGGCATTCTTGGCCTCTTTGGTCTTTCCTGCAAGAATATTAACGGCAAGTTCGCCCTGAAGACATGCGCTTAATGCTATCAAGCCTTTTGAGTATTTACGCAGCAGTTCTTTATCAACTCTGGGTTTATAATATATCCCTTCGAGATTGGCCAGAGAATCCAATTTGCACAAATTCCTATATCCATCAATATCTTTAGCAAGAAGAACAAGGTGATAACCTTTTATATTGGGCACATTCTGGTCTCTGTCTTTATAATGAGTCGGCGAGACATACATTTCACAGCCTATAATGGGTTTAATACCATTACTATCCATCTGTTTATAGAAATCCAAAGCTCCGCCCATCACTCCGTGATCAGTAATAGCCACAGCGGGCATATTGTATTCTTTGGCAAGTTTGACTATATCTGTCTTGCCTTTCTCCTTATGATATATGTGGCAGGCTCCGTCAAGCAGACTATAGTCAGTGTGCACATGCAGATGCACGAAGGGAGTTGAACTCATTTTATTTCCAAGATATTCGAATCGTTATAGGTTGATAAATTTATGAAAACTATAGGAAGAATTTACACTTTACTAGAAAAAATCACACTTTCTTGAAAGATAAAAAAGAAAGATATTTGAAGGGAAGATATCCCTTCAGGCTATCCTACTAGACATGATATGTTTTTAAAGGCGGAAAACCGTTAAATTCCACAGAGCAGTAAGAAGATGTATAAGCTCCGGTAGTTAACCAGTATATGCGATCACCGACCGCCAGACTTAAGGGAAGAGAATACTGAGCGTATTCATACATTACATCCTGACTGTCACAAGTAGGTCCTGCTATAACAGACTCTTCACATACTCCTTTTTTCTCGCAATAAAGAGGGTATTTGATACACTCTTCGAGTGTTTCTATAAGCCCGTTAAACTTTCCTACATCAAGATAAACCCAACGGTCAAGGGCTGTTCTGGATTTACGCGAAATAAGAACAATCTCGCTTACAAGAATTCCGCAATTACCCACCATAGAACGACCCGGCTCAAGAATTACTTCCGGAAGCTCGTCTCCAAAGTCGTCATGAAGATAACGCGTAATTTCGTCAGCATAAATCTGCAGATCATTTGTTTTTGACAGGTATGGCGCTGGCAGGCCGCCTCCCATATTAATCATCTTCAATCGGACATCCTCGTTTGAGGACATCCAGTCATAAATGTACTTGACTTTGGCTATAGCTGAATCCCATGTGCCGATATCTCTCTGCTGTGAGCCTACATGAAAAGAAACCCCGTAAGGAACAAGTCCCAGCTTCTTGGCTAAAATGAGAAGGTCAATAGACATATCGGGCTGGCATCCGAATTTTCTGGAAAGAGGCCAGTCTGCTGTTTCTGCCCCTTCAGTCAATATTCTACAGAATATTTTTGAACCTGGAGCTGTCTTTGCAATATTGCGTAAATCCATTTCGCTGTCTGTAGCAAAAAGACGGACGCCTTTGTTGTATGCGTATTCAATATGATTTGGCTTCTTAATTGTGTTGCCGTAGCTCAGTCTCTCAGGTTTTACACCAATGGCAAGAACTTTATCTAATTCATATATGGAAGCAATATCAAAATTTGAGCCAAGATTATTTAGTTTGTTCAAAACTTCCTTGTCCGGATTGGCTTTCACTGCATAATATGTTTTGGCATATGGAAAAAAGGTCTGCAGATCTTTGTAATTCCTTTCGACTATATCCGTATTTACAAGCAGGAACGGGGTTTCGTATTTATCTGCTGCACTTTTGAACTTTTCCCATTCCTCCGTAGTGTAGTACTCTGATATGTCAATATTCATGACTGAGTTATCTCCTCAAGATATTATTTTTACAAAAAAAACTCTAAAATTGACTATATTTGTCTGTAATTACAAATCAGATATAAAAGATTGCATTAATATACTTTTTTGCTTTCTGTCGACACTATTTTTTTCCGGGCTTTTTATTAACATTTTAGCAGCTATTTTTATAGTTTCATTTACATAAACATTAACTCCTATACCAAATGGGGAAAATTCTGCAGTTTAGCAACTTTTTCTTGTTATGAAAAAAGACAAGTATCTGATATATACGCTTTGGGTTATAGTTGCTACACTGATTTTTCATCTGATTATCGCTTCGTCGATAGGACTTGGGGTGGATGAATCTTATACAGCATCAGTTTCCAGAATATTCAGCCTGGGTTATGTTGATCACCCGCCGCTGCATTACTGGATGATTAAGCTTTCATCGTTGTTATTCGACAGCGAAAGACCTATTGTTCTGCGTTTGCCGTTTATATTATTTTCTGCCGGAACAACCTGGATGATGTTTTTAATTACCGCTAAATTGTTCAATGCAAAATCCGGTTTTTTTGCTGCATTAGTTTTGAATCTAACCGCGCTCTTCTCCTATATGAGTTTCGGGATACTTCCTGACGGACCTCTGATGTTTTTCATGCTTTCTTCGCTCTACATTCTAACTAAGTTATTATTTGAACCGGACTTTAAGAACTCGGCTTTTTACTGGACTTTATTTGGTGTTTTTTCAGGTCTTGCAATGTTGAGCAAGTATCATGGCGTTTTCATATTTTTCGGGCTATTCTTTTTTGCCATTACTTCCAGAAAATGGAGATATCTCTTCAAATCAGTTTACCCCTATCTATCAATAATCATCGCTTCGATCCTTTTTTCAGTAGTGGCAATCTGGAACATACAGCACAATTTTGCTTCATTCATCTTTCAAGGATCAAGGGGAATACCAAACTCTTTTACCCTTACACCGTTAAACTTCATCATTAACATAGCAGGTCAAATAGGATATATATTGCCATGGATATGGCTACCTCTTGCTTATTTATTAATAAAAGGTTTAAAAAAAGGGCCTGATAACAAATCGTTAAAAATAGTTTCACATCAGGATATAACATGGTTTTTGTGCTGCTTTGCAGTTTGGCCTATTTTGTTATTCACTCTCCCTTCCCTGTGGGGCTGCAAAGGATTGCCTCACTGGCAGTTTCCGGGTTACTTAATGCTCTTTCCTTTGCTCGGAAACTGGATAGAAACGAAAACTAAAATCAGAAGAAAACTTATTAATTGGGTTCTGGCTTTTTCTATAGCCGTAATTGTATTTGCATGGACTTTTATAGTTACTCAGGTAAAATTTGACTGGATAAGCAGAATAAATCCGGTTTTATTCGCCAGGAAAGACCCTTCGCATGAACTGCTTGACTGGGATGATTTAAAAGTCGGGATTGACCGTAATAACCTTATCAAAAAGTACAATATCTCATTTATAGTAACCGCAAACTGGATATTGGCAGGAAGAATCGACTATATAATGGGTGGTGAAATACCTGTTTTAACGCTTCCGAACAATCAGCACAATTTTGCTTTGATGCATGATCAAACTCAATTCAAAGGCAAAAACGCATTAATTATATTGCCAGAAGATAAACTCAATGATATTTCCAGATACAATTTTTATTTTAAAACAACTACAGCATTGAAGCCCATAGCCATATTTCAAAATCATGCAAACACACTAAAACTTAATCTCTTTCTTGCAGAAAATTATAAGGGATATTAAATCGGCACACCGTAATGCTGTCCCCCCCCCCTATCTTTCAAAAGTTCCAGCATAGGTTGCTTTAGCTATTACATATGGTTTTAAAAATACCTCAATCTTATTATAATCCATGAAACTGCTTAGAGGCTGGATATTTTCCACACTTAAGGCATACACAGTAAATACATAAGTATGAACACCGCTTCCTGCCGGCGGCTGAGGTCCGCTATATCCTTTGACTCCAAAGCTGTTGAGCAATTGGATAGAATTCTCAGGCATACCTTCGTCATCTGAGTCTCCCTGATCCAACATCGTCACAGAAGCAGGAATATTGCAGGCAAACCAATGTACCCAGTTATTGGCTTTTGGCGCTGTATCAATGCAGACTAAAGCATATGACTTAACGCCACTGGGAGCATTATTCCAGAAGAACTGAGGTGAAATATTATTTCCGTCAATTACTCCATAATTAGCATTCTTAGGCAAAATTCTTCCTCCATTATCAAAAGACAAAGAAGTCAAAGTGAAGTCTGCTGAAAAAGCATTAAATACTGCAAAGAAAAGAAAAATTCCAAAAACAAGAAACTTATAATTTTTTAACATTGTTAACCCTCCATGGTTTGAGTACTCTTTCCAAACATTTCTGTCCATGAATATATGATAGAAAAATACCATAATTTGTGTAAGGAATTCCTAAGTTTGATAAATCTCTCAGCCTTGCCGATATCTTCTGGGGACTTATCATACATCCTCCGCAATGAATTATCAGTTTATAGCTGCTTAAGGCTTTATTTTCCTGAAATTCCCTACCGAAGTTATGCTCAATAATTACTCCCGGAACAAGCTTATTAAGAATTCCCGGTATCTGCGCTGTTCCTATGTCTTCTGCAATTCTGGAGTGGTTGCATGCTTCGACAATCAATATCTTGTCGCCTGTCTTAAGCTTTTTAACTACTTTTATTCCTTTAGCAAAATCGTTCAGTTTCCCACAAGACATGTAATTAATCATCATGATAGAAAATGTAGTAAGCTCAATATCTTCAGGAAGCAAATCCTTCACAATGTCCATTGCCTGTGAATCAGTTATCATCACCCTGGGGCGTTTGCTGAAACTTCCAAGGAAAGTTTCAAATCTCTTCTTCTCCTCTGTCTTGCCAGCCCTTATATTGCCTAAGTCCATTCTGTAGGAAACAGGGTATGCCCAGTGCCTTGTAATAAACTCTTCGCACATCTCCTGCGGTCTCAGGTAGCGCCCCTGTGGTGTTTCTTCATCCATAGGAATGTTCAAGATATAAAACTCATCTCTCCTGATAAACGGCAGGAGTTCTGTTTTTATATTTTTTGAAGAATACTTTTCAAGGATAAAACTTATCAGGCTCTGCCGGCATTTCGGATCATCTGCCGATATTGATAAACGCGGATAAAATTTTGTTAAAGGCAGTGTTTCTTCCAGATCAAGAATTTTCAGCGTATAATCTTTGCCGTGAAACGCGTTAAATATAATGAGGATCTGTTTATCCAGTTCTCTTGATTCCTCCAGAATCTCCTTTTCAGAGTTAAAATCTTTAGCCCTGGGGTCAATGATCAGGAGCACCAGATCACACTCTTTCAAACAAGAGAAAACCTTTACTTTTTTTTTGACTCCCAGTTCCCTGATTTCGTCCGTCCCTGCTGTATCAAAAATTTTAACAGGCCCAAGTCCGTGAAGTTCCATGAGTGCAATTTTAGTATCGGCTGTAGTCCCAGGGGTAGAATCTACTATGGATGTCTCGCTCTGGGTCAGCAAATTCATTACAGAACTCTTCCCTGCATTCATTCGCCCGAAGATTCCAATATTGTCACGATGAATAATCATAAAGAAAACTATTTGCGCCTCAGTTCCATTATTTTCATTATCTGTTCAACTGGTTCTTCCACGCCTTCATCTACCTGAATAACAATCAAATCGTCCTTCTGGACTATTTCAAGCGCGTTATCTATCGCTTTATGATAATCATTTATTATCTTTATATTTTCCGGATTGAATCCTGCCTGAATCATTCCTTTTTGTACAACTAGAGGTGTAGCTCCGCTCTCTCTGCCTCTTGGATCGGGATCGCCGATAATCACATAATCATAAGTTCTGGAAAGAACTGCTCCCAGCTCCATAAGAACTTCATCTTTTCTGCTGCCTGTTCCGTGAGAAACACCTATTTTTCGCCCATCTGGTGAAATCTTTTTTAGCATTGCGCCAAGAGCTTCAATAGCAGGCTTGTTATGCCCGTAATCAAGGATGACTTTGAATGTGCCGAAATCAAGCATATTCATTCTTCCCGGATTCTGCTGTACTGATGGGAAAAATGTGGTTATTCCTGACCTGATTAGATGATTAGGCAGCTTAAGTCCATGCAGAGCCGCCACAGCGGCAAGAGTATTGGCTACATTAAAATCAGCCGCACCTCCAAAGGTAATAGGCACTTCGTAAACTGAAGCTATAATCGAATCGATATTATTAGCGCCGTTTCTTATCACGATATTTTTATTCGAGACTGTTACCGCTGTATTTCCTTCCTCAAGATGAGTCTTTATATACGGATTATTCTCATCAAGTGAAAAAAGTACTACATTCCCTTTAGCTCTTCTATAAAAGTCCATGACAAGGTCATCCTGGGCATTGAGTACTGCCGTGCCGTCGGGTTTAACCACTTCAACTACCGCAGCTTTGACAAATGCCAAATCCTCAACCGTGTCCACAAAATCATTGCCTATATGATCATCAGCGACATTGAGAAATATGCCTACATCGCACTTATCATACGCAAGACCTCTTCTTACTATGGCTCCTCGCGCGGTTTCCAGCACTGCATGATCAATAGTTGGCTCACGAAGCACCATCTCATGCCCCGACGGACCGGAATAATCCCCCATGGCTATCGGAAGCCCATCTATCTCCACTCCTGTAGTTGTTGCCAATCCTACCTTATGTCCTGCGTATTTGAGGGAGTGCGTTATAAGCTTGCAAGTCGTGGTTTTTCCATTAGTTCCGGTAACTGCTATTAATGGCATAGCCGACTTTGTTCCTTCTGGAAATAACATGTCTATTATTGGTTTTGCAGCATTACGGGGTTTCCCGAAACTCGGTTTTAAGTGCATTCTCAAACCAGGAGTGGCGTTTACTTCCACTATTCCGCATCTCTGGGAAGATATCGGCTTGCTTATGTCACTGCAGAGAAAGTCAATACCAATCACATCGAGCCCTATTATTTTAGCAGTTCTTTCTGCCATAAAACGGATTTCCGGGTAAACCTCGTCAGTTACATCTGACGCAGTCCCTCCCAGGCTTAAATTAGCCGTAGTTTTCAAGTAAACTTTTCTGCCTTTTTCTAAAACAGTCGATGTATTGAGGTTTAACTTTTCAAGCAGCTGTTCTGTCATTTCGTCAATTGTTATTTTCGTAAGCACATTTTCGTGACCATAACCTCTTAGCGGATCTGAATTTACTGTATTTATCAGTTCCTTTATGGTTGATTTGCCATCGCCGGTTACAAAAGGCAGCTGCCTGTGCGAGGCAGCAGTGAAAATTCCGTTAACTACAAGCAATCGGTAATCATTTCCTTCAATATAACTTTCTACCAGTATTTCCGAACAAACTTTCCTGGCCAGGTAATAGGCAGATTCAAGTGTTTCTTCATTTTTTATATTAACTGTTACTCCCCTGCCGTGATTTCCTCTTTCAGGTTTGATAACAACCGGATAGCCAATGGCTGAGGCTGCATCAAGCGCATCTTCCAGAGTAGAGACTTTTTCTCCGTCTGGCACAGGAATACAGGCATTTTTCAGAAGCTCTTTCGTCCTGGATTTTTCTCCGGCTATTTCAGCGGCAAGAGCAGATGTTTCTGAGGTCATGCTTGCCTGTATCTTTTTCTGGTATTTCCCATAGCCTAACTGAACAAAACTCTGGTCGTTCAAACGCACATATGGAATTCCACGAACTGCGGCTTCATCAATTAAAGCCTGTGTAGTTGGGCCAAGCTTACCTTCTTCCCGCAGCTTTTTAAGTTTCTGAATTATTTTATAAAGATTTATTTCAACGCCGTCAATACAGTCTTCTACAATATCCAGAGCCGCTTTTGCAGCTTCCAGCCCTACTTTTTCTACAATATAATTGACGATTATTATGGATTGTCCCGGAAGTCTGGTCTCAATCGTCCTGCTAAATTTTACATCAAGCCCGGCAAGCGTCTGAAGTTCCCAAACTACATTCTCTACGATATGGGCAATAGTGGTTCCTTTTCGGAGAAGTTCAGTAAAAAATATGCCCTTTGCTGTCTGGTGATTTAATAACCCTGGCATTAACTCAAGCAGCCTTTCAGATAAACCAGGGAAGGATGCTGAAGATTTTTTCTCTTCATTCAAACCAATCAACATTAATATGGATTTGCGCAGGCTATACCTGTTAGCCCCCCTCAAAGCTCTTACTTCAAGAAGTTTTATGAAACTCATTTTATCACTCGCTTTTATTTTTTTATGTAAAGCTTTTCTTCATTATAATAAAGCAGAAACAAAAGGAGCCTGAAGAAAACTATGCTCTTATTATAAGGCATATAACAGAAGTTGCCAGAAGAAGGAATTTTAGCCATTATAAAAAACAAAGACAGGAAAATCCGTCAATGAATTTTCCTGTCAAAAAATTGAATTTATTATTTGGCCTAAGCTTTCATATTGATTTTATTAAATTTGGGAGCAAGCAGATGATTCAGGATAAAAGCAATCACATACGCGCAACTGCACCATCCGAAAACAATAGAATAGCCAAGTTTGGCATTCCCAAGAGATTCAAAGTGATCCAGAATAAGTCCTACAATAATCGGAAATATAGCTCCGCCAATACCAGCGGCAAAACCGCCAAGACCTACAACTGAAGCTACAGCTTTTTTGGGATAAACATCCGAAGCTATTGTATAAAGGTTGGCAGACCATGACTGGTGAGCGCCGCCTGCCAGGCCAATAATTACAATAATCATCAAATTCGGCACATGTGTCGTAAAAAAGAGAGGAGTTGTGCATAAAGCTGAAACTAGCATTATGGTTTTTCTTGAAGCAGTTACGCTCCAGCCTTTATTCATTAAATATTTAACCATCCATCCGCCAAAAATGCTCAACACCGTAATCAGAACATAAATTCCGGTGAGAAGAGGCCAGCTCTTGCTTATGGCCAACCCTCTTTCCTTGTAAAAAAAGTCCGGAAGCCAAATCAGGAAAAACCACCATACAGGGTCTCCAAGAAATCTTGCTACAACTATAGCCCATGTTTCCTTATGCATCAGAAGATTCAGCCATGGGACTTTTTCTTCCTTGCTTTCTTCAATTTCATCTTTATCGCTCTTGATATAGTCGAATTCTTCTTTGGTCAAACGGGGAGCATGCTCAGGGAGGAAGAACATATGGAGCCAAAAAATAATCCAGATAAAAGCCAGGACTCCCAAAACAATAAAGGCAGCCTTCCAGCCAAAATAATAGATAAAGAAGGGGATAACAATCGGGGTAATAATTGGGCCGACATTTGTGCCTGCATTAAAAATGCTCGTAGCGTAAGCGCGTTCTTTTTTGGGAAACCATTCTGCTACAGCCTTGATTCCTGCCGGAAAATTTCCTCCTTCTCCAAGCCCGAGGCCAGCTCTGAAAACGATAAAACTCATTATGCCTGCAGCAAATATATGCAAAATTGAAAATACTCCCCAGACAACTACCGAGCATGCGTAACCTATCTTAGTTCCAACTTTATCTATAAACCAGCCGAATGCCAGATAACCGAACGCATAGACAAACTGAAAAGCGGAGTTTATATAACCAAACTCAGCATTTGTAAATCCGAATTCCTTATCCAGAACACTGTTTTTAATCAGTGCAAGCACCTGTCTGTCCATGTAGTTTACAGTCGATATAAAAAACAGTAAGGCGCAAATCACCCATCGATAATTCTTCCATAGTTTCAAAGTCTTTTCACCACCCACTTTATCCGATCTCCTTGTTTTCAAATATTTTCTATCAGAGCTTTTGCTACATCTCTTGTAGACATTCTTTCAAGGTTCATCGGGCTGACCTTCATAAGCGATTTGTCTATATCTTTAGCTGCAGAATTTTCCCCGAGAAATTCAAGCATCATTTTTATGGTCATCACGGCAGCAAGCGGATTAGCTTTGTTTTGTCCTGCTATATCCGGAGCTGAACCATGAACAGGCTCAAACATAGAAGGTGTATTTTTCTCAGGATTAATATTGCCGCTTGAAGCCATCCCCATTCCACCCTGAATTACAGCTCCGATGTCCGTAAGTATGTCGCCAAACATATTAGTCGTTACCATAACATCGAACTTTTCAGGATTTTTTATCATATGCATGGCTGCCGCATCAACATGATAATATTCTCTCCTGACATCAGGAAACTCTTTTTCGCCTAACTCATTGAAAACTCTTTCCCAAAGATCAAAAACATAAGTAAGAACATTTGTTTTGCCGACAAGCGCGAGAAGTTTTCTTGGCCTGTTTCTAGCTACCTCAAAAGCATACCTGACACATCTTTCTACCTGTTTGTAGTTGTATACTTTAGAGTTTATAGCTATCTCATCTTTAGTTCCCTTCATCATTATGCCGCCAACACCGGAATACAGTCCACCGGAATTTTCCCTTACAACAACGAAATCTATCTCAGCAGAGCCTTTCCCTTTAATTGGCGTTTCCACTCCTGGATAAAGCTTTACAGGTCGAAGATTTATATACTGATCCAAAGTAAATCTTATATTAAGAAGTATTCCCTTTTCAAGAATTCCTGGTTTAACTTTCGGAGAACCTATAGCTCCCAAGTAGATTACATCATATTTTCTGAGCTCATCAATAGATTCATTTGAAAGCACTTCACCTGTCCTTAGATAGTGTTCACCTCCAAAAGGGAAAACTCTTTCAATGTAGGTAACATTGTGCTTTCTGGCGACTTTAGATAGAATCTCGAAAGCCACATTTGTCACTTCCGGACCTATCCCGTCACCTGGAATCACAGCAATTTTATAACTCTTATGAGGCATGGTAATCTCCTTGTTTTATTATTTTTTGTAATTAAAAGAATATTTTTAGTATAAAATGCTTTATGAAAATATCATCCTGTTTTTCTTAAAGAATGGCTTTTTGCTGTTATAGAGTTTGACAAAGACACAGGTTTATGCGAATTGTAAAAATTTCTTTGATTATTTTTTTTGAACCGAACACCATGAGAGCTTAATAAAATTTATGTCAAATAAAAATCTCGTAATTGTAGAGTCGCCCACAAAGGCAAGAACTATCGCCCCAATGCTGGGCAAAGATTATACCCTTATGGCCTCGATGGGGCATATCAGAGACCTCCCCGAAGGCAGCAGACTTGGAATAGACATAAAAAATAACTTCTTACCGGAATATGAAGTTTCAAGAGAAAAAAAAGATGTAGTTAAGAAGCTTGTTTCTGCCGCAAAAAATGCATCTGCTATTTTTCTGGCAACTGACCCTGACCGTGAGGGAGAAGCTATTTCATGGCATATCAAAGAGCTGCTCTCGGAAAACACCAAAGCTCCGTTTCATAGAGTCGAATTCCATGAAATCACAAAAGGAGCCATCAAGCAGGCTTTTGACCATTCGCGCGATATAAACAAAGATCTGGTTGACTCACAACAGGCAAGAAGAGTTCTTGATAGACTTGTAGGCTACCAGCTCAGCCCCCTGCTCTGGTCGAGGATTGAAAAGAATACAAGCGCCGGAAGAGTTCAATCCGTCGCCCTCAGAATAGTTTGCGAAAGAGAAAGAGAAATTCAAAATTTCATTCCTAAAGAATACTGGGACTTCGGCGCAAAGTTCATGCACGAGAACAAAGAGGACAGACTTTACCTGGCAAAACTCTTTCAGATAAACGGTAAAAAAGCAGATATTTCAAATACCCAGAAGGCTCAGGAAGTCTATGACGCAGTGACAAACGCAGGAAAATACTATATCTCATCAGCTAAAACCGAACCTGCAAAAAAATATGCGCCTCCTCCATTTATCACAAGCACTCTTCAACAGTCAGCCGGAAATTCACTCAGGTTTTCATCCAGCAAAACAATGCAGATAGCTCAGCAGTTATATGAAGGAATTCAAACCGAATCAGGTGAACAGACAGGTCTTATTACCTACATGAGAACCGACTCGTTCACTGTTTCAAGAGATGCCCAGAATGCATGCAGGGAATTTATTGTTTCAAAATATGGCGACAAGTTTGCCCCGGAAAGATTTAATTTCTTCAAAAATAAATCAACAGCGCAGGAAGCTCATGAGGCTATAAGGCCAACAGATGTATTTAAAACTCCCGAAAGTTTAGCAAAGGTTCTAAGCAGAGATCAGCTTGTTCTTTATAAACTTGTCTGGAAAAGATTTATAGCAAGCCAGATGTCTCCAACAGAACTTTCAAGAACCACAATCGACACACAATGCAGTAATACGAACGATATTTATACATTCAGAACTGTTTCTACTATAACTCTATTCAGCGGATTTGGTATCATCTATTCAGACAAGGAAACAGATGACTTGAATGAAGAAGATAAAAAATACAATTTCTTGCAGTACATTAAGGAAAACGATTCCAGCTCCTTAAAGGAACTGACTAAAGAACAGAAATTTACAGAACCTCCGCCCAGATACACTGAGCCTTCCCTTATCAAGGAACTCGAAGCTAACGGCATAGGAAGGCCGTCAACTTATGCCACAATTGTAAACACCATCCAAAACAGAAAATATGTAGAAAAGAAAGAAGGAAAACTTATCCCTCAAAACCTTGGATTCAGAGTAAACGACTTCCTTGTACCGACATTTCCAGACCTTCTTAATATCAGTTTTACCGCCGGTATGGAAGAAAAACTCGACAACATCGAATCAGGCGGCGTAAACTGGACAACAATGATAAAAGAATTCTACGGCAGCCTCCAGACTTGGCTTAACAGCGCCAAATACGAGGATGCTCCGACAGAAGATAAAGCCGAAGGAGCTATCAACCTTCTGGAAAATTTTACTGGATGGAAAACCCCTGACAAGAAAACCGGAAGAGTCTTTGATGACAAAAAATTCTTCGAGTCAGTCCAGAGGCAGTACAAAAAGAATAAGGCCATTACTGCAAAACAGTTCTCAGCTCTGCTCAGGCTATTGAATAAATATTCTTCACAAATCACTGATTTCGATAATTTTGTGGCTAAATTCAATCTCAAAAAAGATCTTAATGATCTATCCGCTCAGATTGAAGAAGAAAATGAAAAACGCGAACAGTTAAGTGAAGAAAGAGCCGAATCCGTTATAATCATGAAATCAGTTTTAAGCATTATACGCAGTTCAGACTTAATACCTAATCATTCTTTTGATGAAAAAGCTTTTGTCGAATCTCTGAACGAACAGATTCAAAACAATAGACCCCTTTCTTCCAAACAAATTTATGTTCTCAAGCGAATTGCTATCAGAAGCAGAAACAAGATAGACTCTTTCAACGAAATTTCAGCAACTCTCGGCATCACCCCGAAAGACATTGAAGCTATCGAAGCTAAAAAAGAAACGCCCAAAGAGAGCAACCCGAAAATTGAAGAGTTTATCGAAAAGTTAGATAAAATTACTGACTGGAAAGAAGAAGGAAAAAGAAAAATCAAAGACAGCGCATTCTTTGCTTCCCTTAAAAAACAATATGAGGCTAAAAAAACTCTAAGCCCGAAACAGCTTTCCGCCCTCGAAAAAATCGTCGCCAAATACAACTAAATACGTTTTGCCTGTTCCTGTCGGTCGATAAGCACAGCGTTTATTCTCTTATGAACTGCTCCTAAAAATCTTCGGAGTCTGCAAAACTCTTCCTGCAAAAAAAGTTCCGCTTGATGTGGCATAATAATAGTCAATAGGCAAAAAGAAATTCCTACAATGTATTTTTGAGGCTAATTGCCTGAATTTTATTTGAACGAATAAGCCGAATAATTTCTATCCTCGATGTCAATTAAAAACAAAAGGCCTATAACTATTCACAAACCAAAGAATATATTAAAGGAGATATATGTCTGCAGTTTCTTATTATAAAAACCTGTCACTCAGCAAAAAAATATATATATCTACATGCATCGGTCTTTTTCTTGGAATGTTCTTTGGAGACAGATGCGACATACTTCAACCATTTAACACTCTATTTATAAAGATATTTCAGATCGCGATCATACCTTATATGATCTTCACAATAATACAGTCCATAGGCTCCATGACTACAGCGAATGCTAAGCTTATAGGAAAAAGAGGAGGAGTTATACTTGTTGCTTTGTGGGCTATCAGTATATTTTTTGCTTTTGGACTTCAATATTCTTTCCCCGATATATCAAGAGCAAAGTTTTTCCGCTCCCTGGATATACCCAAAAGTACAGACGGCACTTTATTTGATTTGTTTATTCCGTCTAATCCATTTTATGCCGTATCGCATGGTTTAGTCCCAGCTATAGTGATATTCTGCATTTTAGTAGGGATGGCGCTTATTCATGAAAAGCGTAAAGACATTGTAGTGCAGTTTGCAGAAGTTTTCGCTTCAATCATGAAAAGGGTTAACGATTATATTATGCTGTTATTGCCTTTAGGTGTGCTGATTATGTCTACTTATACATTTGGCACTTTGAGCTTTGTAAAATTAAAAGGCGTTCTTCTCTATATTATTGCTTCAATCTTTTATATTATATTTATTTCAATGTTTGTTTATCCAGGGATTCTTTCAAGTTTAAGCAAGATTAGTTACAGGAAATTTCTTCATTATACAATACCGGCAGCGTTAATAGCGTTTACGACAGGAAGCGTATTCCTTGCATTACCGGTCATATACAATCTGATGCATAAGTTCAACGAAGAAGAGAGAAGCCTTCATGACCACGGAATCATAAATACTGAAAATGGGCGTCATTTGATAAGCATCCTTGTCCCATTAGCCTGGATTGTACCAGCAAGTTACAAGTTCCTGATTATTTTTTTTATTGTCTTTGAGCAATGGTACTACAATTGTTCCGTTAATTTCTTTGAGAAAGTTATGTATTACATATGCGGGATTCCCTGCCTATTCGGAAACAACTCAGTTACTGTGCCTTTTCTTCTGGAAATAACTAACCTTCCTGCAGAAGCTTACAATATCTTTATGATGGTTTCTAATTTTATGGTTTATTTCAATAATGCCAATGGAGCTATTTTTATCGTTGTATCTACTATTCTGTGCTATTTGTCAATAACTGGCAGCCTGAAATTAAACCTGTCAAAACTTATCTTTATATTTGCTTCCTCCATAATTTTCTTTAGTGTTGTCGTGACAGAAGTAAGTTTTGTGATGGATAAATTCTTATCCGGAGATGAGGAAGCAAAAAAAGAACTTTCTAATATGGTTACACGGGCACGCATGGATAACTGGTTCTTCAAAATTAATGCAGAATATCTAAAATTGAGCGAATATCATCACATACCTTCTCTTAATTCTAGTGAGTCCTTGCTGGATAAAATCGATAGAACAGACATTCTTCAGGTGGGGTACAATCCAGATTCGGCTCCTCTGTGTTTTTTCAATGCTAAAAATGAACTGGTTGGCTACGATATAGATTTTATATATCTGATAGCTCAAGAACTTGGTTGCACCAAGATTGAATTCTACCCTATTGACAGTGCCACAGTGTATCAAAATTGTCTTGACAAGGGAATACAAATAGCTATCTGTGTAGGTGGTTACACCTACCGTTCTGCATCAGGCAGTAGTGTAGTTGCCTCAGATCCTTATCTAAGAACTACCCCTGCTGTAATAATTCCTAATAAATACAAGAACAGTTACCCTGACTATGAATCTGTTGACAACGATGCTTCAGGATTAACAATCGGCATTCTGTACAAAACTATATTATCTTTAAAATCAAAAGAGCTATCTGAAGATATAAAAGCAAATAATGTAGTTTTATTAGAAAGCATTGATGACTACTATATAAATAAAAAATGTGATGCATTATTCATATGGGGAGAATTAGGTGCAGCTATCAACATTGTCCATCCTGGATATCAGATTTATTATCCAACTAAAAACCTGGAAGATCTTGAGTATTTCGATTTATTTCTTTCTTATCTTCTGCCTTACGACGATAATTCAACAACTTTCCGGGATTGTGTTAATTCCTGGATCACGGCATGGTACAGATATGGAATACAAAAAGAAAGATATAAATACTGGATACTGGGAAAAACAGGCATAAAGACATCTGAACCCTGGTCAATACTTGACTGGCTTATGGAGCATAATTATTTTCTCATTAATTTACAGCCTGACCTATTACTTTAGTCGTCATTAATAAATATCTATTTATTTGCCATGCAGATAGATATATGATATTTCAAGGAAACAAAATATAAAATATGAAAACTTACAAATGATGTGTTGCATTTATTCCTGAATCCTAGTTTGTTTGCTACTCAAAAATATCTCCATTGCCCTCATATTCTTCTAGTCTCCTGACATCTGATGAAACTTCTTCATTTGAACCGGCAAGCAAAGGCTTTTCATCATGTAGAAATACTTCCGTATGACATATGCCATCCACATAGCCAACTTCATCTAAAACTTTTAAGCAATATTCCGCTGCAATGACTGCTTCACTGCTTTTAATCTCTACCGTTGAACAACTTCATTTTAGTCTGCTAAATCATACATAAAGTCAGTTCAGTATTAATTCAGTCAAAAAGAGTATCAATAATAGTATCATCGACTTTTAATTTACGAAGTTTGTTGATTACATTATTTTTTATTCTTTCTTCAGCATCCTTTACTTCATCTCTTTCTACTATGCCAAAACATAAATCCAGGGTAGAATCATAAAAAACGGAATCTTTTATACAGACAATTTCACCGGCATCAGGGACTTTTATCTTAAACTTAACGGCAGAATATCCTTTTTCCTTCAGAGCCTTCAGGTCATGGCTTGGTTTTTCAATTCTCAATGAATAAAAATAAGCGATCTGTTCGTCTAACGGCAAACCGGAGCCCTGCAGGAAAAACTTTTTGCAAAAGTCATTTTTTGAAGCATAAAGAAAGTTCTTCCGTGTGATTTGGTTGTCATTTATAATTTGCCCGGTGCATAACCAAACTTCTTTATTGAGCTTATTAATAAAATGTTTTAAACAATCTGACTTATATTCATCTTCTTTGTTCTTAATGGCATTTCCGGTAAGTAGAACTTGCTCGTCTTCATCGGAATTGGCTTTTGCTTCTTTCTGAGGAAATAAATCCTTGTCTGTTTTTCCGATTATGCTCTGTTCACTATCACAAGAAACCAGGCTGATAAATGCTTTGCTGGCTGAAAGATAGTTTTGGGATGTATCTTTTACATAGAGCATGACATCGCTGAAATTTATCAATGAGCAAATAATTGTTTCTAACTGGTATACTCTATTAAATTGTGCTTCCAGAAATTTCAGTGTGGACACATGATGTTCTTTCTTGTCCAGCAGAGTTTTATCTGAAAAGGATATCCATGAAGAAATTGTGTTTCTTTGCTCAATGTCTGATTCATTCGCCTTAAGTATTTCAGGCTGCAAATCAGAAATTTTGTCAACAGATATATCAAGAGCTTTTGCAAGCAGCCTTATTTTCTTTTCTGCAGGCTGTATCCTGCCAGCTTCCCATAACCATAAGGTATTACGGTTTATTTCCATTTTTAAAGCCAAATCAGCAATCTTTATTTTCTTTTCAGCTATAATTAGAGTCAAGCTGATCAAAGAATCGTGAAAATACGACAAAGAAATAAGAAATTTAAAGTAGGAGAAGAGGATTATGAAAAATAATATCTTTGCGACATTTGTTCTAACGCTGAGTTTTAGTGCAATGGCTATTTATGCTGACAACAGCGCAACTGACTATCTGAATAGCGGCATGGATAAGCAAATGAATGGCGACTGTACAGGAGCTGTACAAGACTATAATAAAGCAATAAAACTGGATCCTCAAAGCGACAATGCTTACTCTAATCGGGGATATGCAAAGAGCGCTCTAGGTGATTTTTCAGGAGCTATAGAAGATTATAATAAGGCAATAGAGTTAAATCCTAAAAGTGAAATGCCTTACTATAATAGAGGATTTACCAAATGTAACATGAATGATTATAAAGGAGCCATAGAAGACTTCACTAAAGCCATAGAAATTAACCCAAAGTTTGCACAAGCCTACTACTACCTGGGATATGCTAAGAGCAATTTAGACGATAATAAAGGCGCTATACAAGATTTTACTAAAGTCATAGAATTAGACACTAAGTGTGCAATGGCTTATTATTATAGAGGAATGAGCAAAGGGGATTTGGGGGATTTTAAGGGAGCAGAACAAGATTTTACCAAACTAATAGAAATAGATCCTAAGTTTGACAACGCTTACTTTTATAGAGGAATGGCCAGAAAACAGTTAAATGATAAGGCAGGAGCTTTAGAAGATTTGAAGAAAGCTAAAGAATTAGGCAATGCCTACGCGGACCATGAAATAAAAATAATCCAAGACGGTAAGTAAAAATATACAAAGTTGCTAATATTCTAATTACGGAGAGCTCATGAGTAGTAAAATTAGAGTCATTGTTTCACTTGCGTTAGTCATTATATGCGGCTTTACATTCAATTCCTCTCTCTCTGCAGCTAATAAGGAAGCTGAATATACTTTAATCGTCTATTTGAATGGCTGTGATTTGGAAAACGGAATTGATTCTGACAGAATTAATAAAAAAACTAATCCAAAGGGACTTAAGGCTGGAGCTACAAACGATGTTTTGAATGAATTGCGAGAATCATCTTTTGATGACAGAAAACTTAATGTTATTGTCATTACAGGCGGCACTAATGAATGGCTGCAGAAAGAACCGGCTATTAGCACTACACAATGTCAAGCCTGGAGGATATACGGCCCTGATAAAAATAAGTTTATGGAAAAGGTCAAAGAAACTCCTCCTTCCATGTACATGATGGACAAAAAGACTCTCTCTGATTATATCTCATGGGCAATCGATAAATATCCAGCTAAAAAATATGCATTGTTTCTGTGGGGCCACGGAGGTGGACCAATAGGAGGGTTCGGAGTAGACCAACTAAATAAGGACAAGAGTATCAGTATTTCAGATATGCAGGAAGCCCTTAAAAAAGCTTTAAAAGGAAAGCAATTCGATCTTATAGCATTTATAGCCTGCCTCATGGGAAACTTTGAGACGGCTTACAAGCTTAAAGATTGCGGCAAGTACATGGTTGCCTCAGAGGAACTCGAATTTGACGATTGCTTTGAAGGAATCATTAAGGGTCTTAGTGAAAGACCTAACATTTCTGGCAAGGATTTGGGTAAGTTATTTATTGACGCACATTTTAATAAGGTTCAAAAATGGCTCAATAAAAAAGAACGGGAAAACCTATATACATTCTCTGTGATAGATTTAGCTAAGATATCAGATGTTAAGAATAAATGGGATAATTTGATTCAGAAGCTGGAAGAAAGAATGAAGAGCAAGAACAAATCTACCGTTCGCGATACTTACCGTTTCCTGGCTATAGCAAGAGGATATTCCGAATCATATAATGAATATACAAGATCTGGCTCCGGACTTACCGACTTGTATGAATTTTCGAATTTTATTTCTCTTTTATGTAATATTAACACTGATGAATTGCAAAGAGCCATAAAGGACTGCGTCATATATAATAAAGTATGCGAATACAGGTCTGCCTCTCATGGCCTTTCCGTATTTTTTGTAGATAGAAAACTAGAGTATAACTTGGGGACAGACAGTGACTTAATAAAATATGAACCTCAAGCTCCATCAAAGCTGTATTCTAATTTTATTTCTCGTTACTACAATACACTCTTTGTTCAAAACCCATCAAAACTCATAGGAGAAATAAGCTTTATTAAAGTACCTATAAAAAACCAAAACCCTAAATCCTATCCTCCTGTTTATTTTGTTGATATCGATCCTGGCAGCTCGGGAGATTTTTTGCTGGTTAATCAAATATTTTTTGTGATAGGCAAACTTGAAGTATCCGGATCTAATAAAGTGTTCAAAACACTATGCATTGATAAGGATGTCAATAATGATCTTAGTAAATTAAGTATAAAATTTACAGGGAACCAATACTGTATCGGAGGGAAACCTATTGCCATATATTGGGACGGAAATGTAGAAAGGTGGAAAAACCCGAAATACATTCCTATAGGTTCGTTTGCTGTAAAACATAAAGGAAAAATGAAATTCCTGGTTGTCACTGAAACAAAACCAAATGTCGTCAAGATAATTGACACATTTGACGGCGACTACTCACCGAGTGGCAAAGTAATTATGCCTAATGGTTTTGATGTAGGAAATCCTGATAACCTTGCTGAAATTAAAAAAGATCCAACAATAACCATACTGTATAAAGTTGATGGTAATTATGTCGATGGCCCTGAAGTGAAACTTAAAATTTCTAAATTAGAAGATGGTGTTGAATACTTGGAAATTTCTAAATCCAGCTTAGAAGATGGTGAATACTGCGGAGCTTTTTATATCGAGGATGTAATTGGCCGCGGGACATGGTCTTTCCAAAAAACTTTCAACATTAAGAGTTCCAAGGAAATAAAAACTTCGGAAGCTCAAGGCAGTAATGTTCCAATGACCGTAAATCAGTCATTATAAGATAAAGGGCAGTTGACGCATGTCGGCCAACTGCCCTTTGTTTGGTTCAGCATATAACCTGGAAAATAAAAAACTCAAATGAAAAACAAATAAGTCGAAAGTAATAAATATGAAGGTAAAGATAAGTTTATTAATTGTTTCGTTTTTTGTGTTATTTAGTGCTTCATATGTTCATGCTATCGCAAAAGAAGATTTTAACTATGCAATAGTTGTAAAAGAAAAAACATATAATGATTCTGACTGGAAAGAAGTTGTCAAAGTATTATCAGAGAAGTATCCGAGCACGCATATTTTTACCTATAAAAAATCTTTAGATGAACTTGTTAAAAATGTAACTTCATTTTCTCCTGACTATCTAGCAGTTGTTTCAAAGCCTGAAGATGCAGATCCTAAATTCATAAAAGCTGTTAATCAGTTCAACAGAAAACTAGGCACAGCACCGTACGGAAAGGCTGTTCTGGGGATTGTTACAGGTCTGACTGCTGAAGATGCATTAAGGATAGCCGAAAACAAACAAAAACTTGAAATAAATTTTGGCCTTGGCGGTATGTTGAAATTTATTGATTCCTTACCAACAGGAATTGCTTATTGTGAATTTTATGAAGAAAAGGAAAACTGGCAGGCAAAAGCCCCTGATACGGATATAGAAAATTTTACAGACGCGCCTGATGATCATCTACCTGATATGGTTGAGTTAATAAATAATGATAATATTGACGGAATATGGACCAGCGGCCACGCTACCCCAAGCGGATGGCTTGCTTATTATCCCGATGGACCATCAGGCATTAATGCTGATGACGGCAATTTAATTGGATATGCCGGAGAAGAAACATACCCCATAAAATCAGTTAATCCCAAAATATATCTCGGTATTGGTAATTGCTTGACTGCTTGTATTGAAGATAAAGACAATGCTTATTCCCTTGCATGGATTCATTCCGGAGGAGTAGATCAGTTTTTCGGATATACTGTGGAAAGTTATTATGGCATGATGGGTTGGGGAATGGCTGATTACTTTTTTTACAGGGGTGGAGACTTCACGCTAGCCGAAAGTGTTTTTATCATTAACCAGGCATTGATTATGTCCATGGAAAACGACTTGGCAGGAGATGAAATAGATGATATGGCCTACGATAAGGATGTTTGCATAGTTTATGGAGACCCTGCATGGGATGCGAGAGTTCCTGCATCTTCTGCAAAAGAAACCGCAGATTATGAATATTCCTTAACAAATAAAAAAACAGATGAAGGCAAAACTCTTTGGACATTAAAAGTAACATTTAATAAAGATATGAATTTCATTCCTGAGAGTCCAAAAGATATCCGCCCTATCTTTGCATTTCTTTCTGAAAAGGTTAACTCTCCGGAAGCAGCAGGAGATTTATCGGCTGTCGGTGTCTGGCATGTCAGCGATAACTTTGTCATAGTTAATTTTAAAGGTGAAGTTAAGGCAGGAGATACAAGAGTTTTCAAATTTACTACCACTAATTGATTTCAACTCCATTTAGGTTATCATCATTCATAAACAGAGAAAACTTAAATGTTGACAAACAGCAGCAATAAATGAAAAATTTTCTATATATTTTCTGTGCTTTAATATTTATAATTTCCTTAACAGGATGTGGAAAAGAAGATGCTGCACAGAAGACTGCTGATACAAAAATTAACAAAGGAAAACTTACGACAAGAGCCAGAGCAGGAGAAAATAAAGTTTATGAGCAGTTCTCAAATGTGGAGCTCTTTCCCGATATTCAGAAAATTATAACTAGAGGAACTCTTAATATCGGAATATATCAGGATTGCAGTGTTCCCTTCCTCACAAAGGATTCAGACGGTAAAATAACAGGAGGGCTTGACATGGAGATAACTGGTTTTTTAGCTAACCATTTGGGAGTAAAACCTGTATATGATTATAACATAAAGAGCCGAAATGAGCTCTTCAGAAAGCTTCACACTGGAGAAATAGATATAGCAGCAGGAGAACTCAGCCATACATTTGACAGAGGTAAGTATGTTTATTTCTCCAATACTTATGTGCAATTACAGCAATCTTTAATTATGAACAAAAAAGATGTTGTTGAACTAGGCATAAGATATAATCCTTATAAATACTTAAGCGAAAATACCTGTAAAATCGGAGTTCAGGCAGAATCAGCATATATTGAATATGCTCAGAATCTTTTTCCGAAAGCGGATGTTTATGAATATCCTTCATTGCAGGATGCAATGGACGCTCTAACCAGAAATGAAATAATTGCCATACTACATGATGACAATGAAACAGTGTTGCTTGCAAGAAAACATTCCGAAATAGCTCTGAATTATACTGTGTATGTATTAACAAATAAGAAAGACAATATTTCTATTGCGATCTCGCCCAAAAGTCCGAATCTTTGTGATACTGTTAATCTTTATTTGGAATCTGATGATTTGTTGTTTGATGTCAATGATCTAATAGAGAGATATCCTGATGCCTATAAATGCGAATAAAGAGGATCTGAATGGAAAGGATTAAACATATTCTAGGCAGTTTTTGGACAATTATCTTCTCTCTCTTTTTGGGAGTTGTAATAGGCATTTACGCACCAGGGATCGCTACAGTCTGCGAACCGTTTGGAGATATATATTTCAAACTAATCGAAATGGCCTGTACCATTATGCTTCCCATCATCATAATCTCAAGTATAGGAAAAATCGTAATATCTGAAGGCAGTTCAGGATTTGTGTACAAAATATTAATTGCGCTTTTCATTACTTTTGCCACTATTTCCGGAATTAGTATTTTATCTTCTATTATTGTATCTCCCATTACTGCTCCAACTTCTGAGACGACAAAAAACTTAGGAAAACTTATAATAAACAGTCAGGAAAAAAACCAAGATGAACCAGTCGATGTATTAAAAAGTTATTATTTCATAAGAGAACTAGATACAGAAAAGGAAGTGCAGAAAAAGGACACTGGAATATTAAAAATTATAGCTGACTTTTTCCCTAACAACATATTTGAATCTTTAGCTAATAAAAAAACTGTTGAAGTCTTAATCTTTTCAATTATTTTCGGGTTGCTCTTTAAATATATCCCCCAGCTTACATGTAATTCAATAATCAATTTATGTGACAGCCTTTTTGAAGCTTTCAATACTTTTCTTACAATCCTTTTGTACCTCCTGCCGTTTGGAATTATTTCTCTAATATCTCATCAAACAACCGGGCTGGATTTCAGCGTATTATTTTCTCTCATTAAGCTTGGGGAAAGAATAGCTTTGGTCTTTATTGTCATATTCATAATTTGTTTATTAGTAATAAAATATAACTCAAGAAAATCTTTTGTTGAAATCTTTAAGGCTCTCAAGGAGCCAATGGTTCTTTCCTTCGTCGCAGAAAACCTTGTAGCTATGCCTTCTCTGATAACAGCTATGACGGAAAAACTTAATTTTAACAGAAACAAAGTAGGCTCTACTGCACCTCTATGGATGGGCATGGAAATTCATGCGGATATCGCATTGTTTGCCGCAGCATCAATTTTCACCTTGCAGTTATATGGTATTCCTTTAGGTTTTAATGAGATAATGATAATTTTTGTAGGGTCTATTGCTGCAGGTTTGTCTTCACTTGGAGCTGCCGCAGTGCTGTGGGTAGCCTTGATAAGAATAATATTAGACCCCCTGGATATCCCCTCTTCTCCTATAATTCTTGCATTAATGCTTTTTGAACCCTTTTTTAACGGTCTTCTTTACCTCTTGAATGCAGTGATAAGCTGCGCTGCAGTCTCAATATTGGCAAGAGAACAGAAACCAAAAGAAAAGGCATCTTTGGATAAAGAAGAAATTGCTGTGCCGTTGAAATATTAGACATACTTATAACCCTTAATTAATAACACAATACATAATACTTATAAAATGTTAAGTGCTTATGAATAACTTTAAGTACATTCTCAGTTACTTTGTTTTACCTTTATTAATGACCTTTAATACTTATGCTATTTTCGCTTATGCCTCTGAAAATGAAAAAAACAATCAGGAAGAAACTCAATCTAGAATTCCAGATTTAAAGGCGGGCAAGTGGGAACCGATTTACAGCATGGGTAAAAACCTCTTTCCATCTGTCGTTATAAGCACAATAACATTAAAAAATGGAGGAGATTGGGATACGGAATCGAATCATTTGGGCGAAAATTGGGGGACTATCGGCATAGCAGTCTGTTCACCTAAAGATAATTGTTCTATTAATGTGGAAATATCGAGTGATACATTTATAAAGCCAACGACCTTTATTGGAACCTTGCCTAAAAAAGGGATTACTTACTTTATTTTTCCGGATTTAAAGTATGAATATGAAAAACTTCTCATGGTAAGTCAGAAAATACCTGAAGACCTTACATTCAAAGTTTCTATAGACAGGAAAGCAGACATGGATAAAACTGACCATATACAAGTTCGATCAATTAATGAATGCGTATATTATTTCGTTGACTACGATGGAAATTCTGTTGATACTCCATGGTTTTTTGCTGCGTATGTCAATGAAAACCACCCTTATATACATAGGATTTTGGCTGATGCCTTAAAGGCACAAAGAGTAAGCAGTTTTTCAGGAACTTTGGGTAATATTGAGTCACAGCTTGAGGAAATAAATGCAATATGGGAAACGCTCAAGAAAAAGGGCATCCGTTATAGCAATATTACTACTACCGATGATGATGAAAATCCTGAATTGGCAACACAGTATGTCAGGCTTATTGGACAAAGCATTAACTATTCTCAGGCTAACTGTGTTGACGGTTCAGTCCTTCTTGCTTCAATTTTGCGTAAAATTGGTTTCAATGTCAGCCTTATCACAGTTCCAGGACATATGTATATAGGTTTAATTTTCGGCACAAATGAGGACAGTTTTATATGCATAGAGACAACCATGATTGGAAATTATACATTGGAAGAAGCGATTGAAGAAGGAACAAATGATTTTACTGAAAATGAAAGTAAATTCCTTTCCGACAGTGACGAATACTACGAATACAACATAATCAATATCATGGATGCTCGAGCTATGGGCATTATATCCATTAAAGATTCTTTATCTCATCAACTGTAGTAGTCCAAACTAATCATCGTTTCCCTAAAGAAAGTGAGTTCTTCGCCTCCCCTGACAAGAAAACAGGAAGAGTCTTTGATGACAAAAAATTCTTCGCGTCTGTCCAGAGGCAGTACAAAAAGAATAAGGCCATTACGGCAAAACAGTTCTCAGCTCTGCTCAGGCTATTGAATAAATATTCTTCACAAATCACTGATTTCGATAATTTTGTTGCTAAATTTAATCTCAAAAAAGATCTTAATGTTCTATCCGCTATCGCAGAAAATGTCATAGTTGGCAATTTTAGCTTCATCGCAGACGATATATCAACTTATATCACAAAGAAGACAAACTCTTCAAAGTCCTCTGCTTCTTCCTATATCAAAGGTTTAAAAAAACTGTAACTTCCCTTATTGGCTGGAAATTTCCAGCTCAGAGAGGATATTTAGACTATTTGCGCAGTGTGTATGATTAAGATACAGCGTTTGTAAAGCACAAAATGTTAACTGCAAATAGGCATTTAGAATAATTTTTATGTTTTTTTTAAAACTGAATTGGAAATGTATCTGCTCTATAGCTATTTTCTACATCTCGTTTGTCACAGTTTTATCTCTGCCGGCCATAGGCGACACAGTCTCGTCATCTTCAGATTTGCTTAACCGAATTCCTAAGAACAATAACAACAGTTCTTCCGTCGTTGGGTTGGCAAATGCTCTTTTAAATGCTGAAAAAGAGAGGAGTAAGTTCCTATATTACAATATGTTTCTTTCTGATATCTTTTCAGGTCAAACTGATACGGATCTGAGCGAGAGATATTTAAATTGTATAGAAGATCTCGAAGAAAACTCCCGCAATGGTTTATACCTCGTTGACAAAGTATTTGACATGTGCAGATATTTTGAAGGCAGAATAGATGAGATGCCTTTAAGCTACGAGGAAAAACTAAAAATGAAGTTGCGGCTCGAAGAATTGAGAAACGATGCCGAAAATTACGGTATGACTCTAAAGAGAAATAGTGATGCTCAAAATCCGACAGAATGCCTGGTGCTTGAGACCAACAGAGAGCTTCAGGTAGTTATACTTGGAATAGGTTTTCTCGACAATTCAAGAACCGGAACAGTTTGGGTGATACCCGAAGCAGAAAATGCCGAAGCTAAAGTCGTAGCAGTCAGACCTTACGCGTCTGCGGCGCTGATAACCAAAGGAAAACTGGAAAAGGTATCAACAGGTATGAAAGCTAAAACACTTAACAAATAGTAACAAAGTAACGGAAAAGAAATTATGGAAGTAAGAGCAGTTACAAAGTATGCGAAAATTGCTCCTGACAAAGCCAGGCAGGTTGCTAGGCTTCTTCAGGGCAAAAGCGCTATCAAGGCTCAAAGCGAAGTTGACCTCATGCCGAGGAAGGCTGCCCGTCTTTTTGCCAAGACATTGCGTTCAGCAGTAGCAAATGCTGAAAACAACCATGACCTGGACAAGAACAGTCTGGTCGTAAAAGAGGCAGTTGTCGGAATAGCTCCCATCATGAGGCGCTTTAGACCGAAAGCTAGAGGAATGGCTGGAAGAATCCGCAAGAGAACCAGTCACCTGACAGTTGTAGTTTCAAATGAAAAATAACGAAAGGAAGTTATCGTGGGACAAAAAGTAAATCCAATCGGCTTTAGAGTCACGACCACAAAAGACTGGGATTCGAAATGGTTCGCCAGAAAGTCCACTTTCGGCTTATGGCTTAACGAAGATCTTAAGATTCGTGATTATATAAAGAAAGAATTCGTTCATGCTGCAATAGCAAGAGTTGTCATTCACAGAGCTTCAAACAGAATAGCTGTTGATATCTATACCGCCCGCCCGGGCATTCTGGCAAGCAGAAAAGGAGATTTCGAAAAACTCCAGACAGGTTTGCAAAAAATGGCTCATGGGCACGAGATAAAAATAGACATTCATGAAGTTAAAAATCCTGAAAGAAACGCTCAGCTTGTTTCAGAAAGCGTAGCTCTCCAGCTTCAGAGAAGAATTGCCTTTAGGCGCGCAATGAAAAAATCTATCCAGCTGGCTATGGACAGCGGCGCACTGGGAATCAAGATAATGGCTTCCGGCCGTCTGGGCGGAGCTGAACTTGCAAGAACAGAGCATTATAAAGAAGGCACAGTGCCTCTTCACACTATCAAAGCCAATATCGAATACGGTTTTTCAGAAGCTATGACTCCTACCGGAAAGATCGGCGTGAAAGTCTGGATCTGCAACCCTGAAGTAGTAAGCAAGGAGGCCTAATCATGTCTTTGATGCCAAGTAGGACCAAATACAGAAAAATGCAGCGCGGCAATATGGGCGGACTTGCCCAGTCCGGCAATAAAATAGATTTCGGAGATTATGCTCTCATGGCTCTCGACAGAGGATGGGTAAGAAATAATGAAATCGAAGCAGCTCGTGTTGCTATTAACAGATATTTAAACAGACGCGGAAGAGTCTGGATCAGATTCTTTCCTGACAGACCCTTTACCTGCAAACCTCTTGAAGTAAGAATGGGTAAAGGAAAAGGTAATGTCGAAGGCTATGTAGCAGTAGTCCTTCCAGGCAGAGTCCTTTTTGAAATAAGCGGTTGCACAGAAGTTACTGCCAGAGAAGCTCTTTGTAGAGCTGCTGCCAAACTTTCTATCAAGACCAAATTTCTAAAGCGTCAATAAGAGGGATAGAAATATGAAAAAAATGGCTCAGATTAGAGAAATGAGTGATGCCGAACTCAAGAGCGCAATAAGCGACCTTGAGAAAGAAAAATATAATCTCAAGATGCAGGCTAAAACCGGTCAGCTTGAGAAAAGCGCAAGGATTGGTCAGGCAAAAAAAGAGATCGCTATGATCAAAACTGAACAGTCCAGCCGCGCAAAGAACCCCGGCAAGTAAGGGAGATTAATCAATTATGGAAAATGAAATAAAAGATACAAGGAAAAACTTTCGCAAAGAACGCGAAGGAGTAGTACTAAGCGATTGCCAGAACAAGACTATTGTTGTCGAAGTCACCAGGCGTACATCTCACCCGCTTTACAAGAAAGTTGTAAAGTCAAGTAAGAAATATTACGCTCATGACGAAGAGAACAAGGCTAAAAAAGGCGATAAAGTAACAATTACAGAAACCAGACCTTTGAGCAAGCTTAAACGCTGGAGACTCGTAAAGGTCCATGGAAAAGAGCAACAATCTTAAACTATTATTAAACTTTAGAGGTAATAACTTATGATTCAGATGCAAACAAGCCTTGAAGTGGCAGATAATAGCGGCGCAAAGCGGATTGTTGCTATAACTGTTCTAGGACAGAAAAGAAAATATGCAAGAATCGGCGACATTGTAACAGCCTCGGTAAAAGAAGCTATTCCAAACGCCCCCGTTAAAAAAGGCGATGTAGTAAAAGCCGTTATCGTCAGGACAGGCACAAAGGTAAGAAGAGCAGATGGCTCTTATCTTAGGTTTGACAAGAGCGCAGCGGTAATTATTGATGATCAGAACAATCCGAAGGGCACGCGTATTTTTGGTCCTGTAGCCCGTGAGCTTCGCGATAAGAACTTCATGAAAATTATTTCTTTGGCTCCGGAGGTCTTATAATGCAAAAAAAAACACATGTAAAGACAGGTGATGAAGTCACCGTAATAAGTGGAAAATGGAAAGGGGAAGATGCCAAGATTAAGGCTAATCTCAAAGAAAAAGACCGCGTAGTACTGGAAATATCCGGTCTTTCCCCTGAAAAGAAAAAGCAAATTGGCGTTAAAACTGTAAAAAAAACTCAGCAGAATCCCAAAGGCGGAATGGTTGAGAGATCAGTTTCAGTTCATATCTCCAATGTTAAGCTCAAAAAGGCCAAAACCGAATAAGAAATGGAGAAGAATTAATTATGCCTGACATGTTTAAATTTTTTAAAGAGAGCGTAATTCCCAAGCTCAAGGAGAAAAGGAATTATGAGAATCCAATGCAGATTCCTAAACTCTCAAAGATAATAATTTCAACCGGTATCGGTACAGCATTTGATAAAGATGCTTTCGCCGAAGCCAAAAAGAATATAACAGCTATCACCGGACAAGCTGCTTTAATTACTAAATCCAAAAAAGATATATCCAACTTCAAACTCCGTAAGGGGCAGCCGGTAGGAATAATGGTAACTCTGAGAAACGAAAGGATGTATGAGTTTCTAGATAGACTTGTACATAATGTCCTCCCTCAGGTTCGTGACTTCAGGGGTATTAGCCCGAAAGGTTTTGACGGAAAGGGAAACTACAGTTTCGGAATGAACGACATCAGCGTATTCACGGAAATCGATCTTGATAAACTGAAACGCCCGATGGGTATTAATATCTGTATGGTAACTACAGCCAAATCAAATGAAGAAGCCAAAGAGCTTCTTACGCTATTGGAAATGCCTTTCGCAAAAGAAGGGAGTAAGTAATTATGGCAAAGAAAAGTCTAGTCGTAAAAAGCGAACGCGAACCTAAGTTCAAAGTGCGCAAATACAACCGTTGCAAGAAATGCGGCCGTTCACGCGCTTATATCAGAAAATATCAACTCTGCAGAATTTGCTTCAGGGAGCTTGCTTCCTCAGGGCAGATTCCCGGCGTAATAAAAGCCAGCTGGTAAAATAAGGAGCCAATAAAATGAGTATGCAAGATCCATTGAGCGATATGCTCACAAGAATCCGCAATGCAGGTATGGCTTCTTTGAAAGAAGTTTCACTGCCTGCTTCAAAACTTAAGAAAGCCGTAGCTTCTGTTCTCAAGGAAGAAGGTTTTATCGGAGATATGACTGAAGTCGGAGAAGGCGTTAAAAAAACACTTGTTCTAAAATTGAAGTACCACAAAAAGTCACCTGTTATCGAAGGAATCAGAAGAATAAGCAAACCTTCATGCAGAATTTACTGCGGAAACACTCAGATTCCGAAAGTAAGAAACGGACTTGGACTCGTGGTTCTTTCAACTCCGCATGGTGTTATCAGCGGTAAGAAAGCCGCTGAAATGAATATCGGCGGTGAAATAATTTGTTATGTATGGTAAGGTGAACTATGTCAAGAATAGGTAAAAAACCAATCGCCGTACCAGCTGGCGTAAAAATAACTGTGGCAAACGGTCAGATGACAGTGGAAAACGGAAAGAATGTGCTCACACAGGCTGTTCCGCCCGAAGTTAAAATAGCTGTCGAAGATAATGAAATAATTGTATCCACACCTGTTGAAACCAAGAGATCAAGCGCAATGCAGGGTCTTACAAGAAGTCTGCTTGCAGGCATGGTCGAAGGCGTAACTAAAGGTTTCAAGAAAAACCTTGAAATAGTTGGCGTAGGATACAAGGCTAAAATAAATGGAAACACTATGGAGCTGGCTCTTGGCTTCTCTCATCCTGTTGTCTACAATGTTCCTCAGGGAATCAAAGTAACAGTAGCCGACAACACTAAGATAAGCGTAGAGGGCATCAATAAACAGCTTGTAGGGCAGGTAGCAGCCAATATCAGAAGATTCAAGAAACCTGAACCTTATAAAGGTAAAGGTATCAGATATGCCGGCGAACACATAGTAATCAAGGAAGGAAAAGCCGTAGGATAATACAACAGCTGTTTCATAGCTTAATTCATGGAGATTATATAACATGGGAAAATTAAATAAAGTAGAGGCACGCCAGCGCAGACATATGCGTTTGCGTCAGAAAATTGCAGGAACAGCTGATCGTCCAAGAATGGCCGTATTTGCTTCCTGTAAACACATATATGTTCAGTTTATTGATGACAATGCTGGAAAAACCATTGCAAGTGCATCAACCAATACTGAAGAATTCAAAAAAACCGGTGAGAAAGTCAATGCGAAAGGAGCGGAAGTTCTTGGAACAATAGCCGCAGCCGCAGCCAAAGCTGCAGGAATAAGCGAAGTTGTCTTTGACCGCGGAGGTTTCTCATTTCACGGAAAACTCAAAGCTTTAGCCGATTCTGCGCGCAAGAGCGGACTAAAAATATAGAGAGGTCTATTATATGGCACATCCAAGAAAAAATGCCCCAGCTAAAGAAGTCAGTGACTTTGAAGAAAGAGTGGTCAGCGTCAATAGATGCTCGAAAGTAGTTAAGGGAGGTCGTAACTTCAGTTTCAGCGCTCTTGTAGTGGTTGGAAACAAAAAAGGCCTTGTAGGAGTCGGACTGGGAAAAGCCAATGAAGTAGCAGATGCTATCAGAAAGGGCGGAGAAATCGCAAAAAAGAATCTTATGCAGGTTCCGATGAATAACCAGACAATACCACATGAAATAAAATCCAAGTTCGGCGCGGCTAAAGTATTCATGAAGCCCGCAGGACCAGGTACAGGTATGATAGCTGGCGGTGGAGTAAGAGCGGTTCTTGAACTTGCAGGAATCAGAGATGTACTTACTAAATCACTAGGTTCTACAAACCCTGTAAATATCGTCAGAGCCACTTTTGAAGCTTTCAAGAACATGATCACAAAAGACGAATACATAGCAAAACGCAGCTAATTAAGGATTATTAAAATGAAATTACATTCACTTAAAAATACAGAAGGCGCCAAACACAGACGCAAACGCGTCGGCAGAGGCGACGCTTCCGGTTGGGGGAAAACCGCCGGAAGAGGAGACAAGGGACAACACTCAAGAAGCGGTTCCGGTTTCAGGCCATATTTTGAAGGCGGACAGATTACGCTTTTCAGAAGATTGCCGAAGAGAGGCTTCAAGAGTCTGAATCCGGTTGTTTATACTGTGGTCAATGTCTCAAATTTAGACAAGGCTTTCAATGCCAATGACACAATTGATAAAGCCCTTCTCCTGTCAAAGAATTTGATTCATAAAACAAAACTTGAATTAAAGATTCTCGGAACTGGCGAAATTACCAAGCCATTGACAATCAAAGCTAATGTATTCTCAGCCACGGCAAAGGCCAAAATAGAAGCCGCAGGCGGAAAATGCGAGGTTGTTAAATAAAAATAAACAACAGATAAAAAACCAGAGCGTATATATCTGGTTTTTTATCTTATTATAAATAAGGTCTGATATGTTTTCTGCTTTTTTAAATGCTTTTAAAATCAAGGAAGTAAGAGATAAGATTCTCTTTACGCTAGGCATAATTGCCCTTTGCAGAGTAATGTCCAATATACCCTGCCCTGGAGTTGACACTCATGCTTTGAATATTTACTTCAACCAGTTCAGCCAGAACGGCAGCACAGCGGCTTTTTTTGGTCTCTTTGATATGTTTACAGGAGGCGCCATACATAAGTTTGCCATAGCCACTCTTGGGATTATGCCCTACATATCAGCATCTATTATTATGCAGATGCTTCAACCGGTTGTGCCGCAGTTTGAAAAAATGGTTCGTGAAGGCGGCGATGCCGGAAGGCAAAAATTCAACCAGTACACTAGGTTTCTGACATTGATAATATGTGTAATCCAGGGAGCAATGGCTGCTTATGCCATGCAGAGGCCTCAAACTATCGGTCTCCCAGTCCCGACTTCTCCGCTTGTAATGACCACAGGACCCTCATTTGTGATCATGACTGTGATTATCCTTACTTGCGGTTCTATGATTCTTATGTGGCTCGGCGAAAAAATAACAGATAACGGAATCGGCAACGGCGCTTCAATAATTATCACAATCGGTATTGTATCCAGGATGCCAAGCGCAATTTTCAGCTTATATGAACTAGTTATTGGAGGATCAAGCGGAACATCAATCAGACCTGTCCACCTTTTCCTTCTTGCATTGCTGTTCATACTCGTTACTGCTGCGACTGTCATTCTTACACAAGGTCAGAGAAAGATACCGATTCAATATGCTAAAAAAACAGTTGGAAAAAGAATGCTGGGCGGAAACTCTTTTATTCCCTTGAGAGTAAACTTTTCCGGAGTAATGCCGATAATTCTCGCCGGTTCTATCCTGATTGTTCCAGAAATGATTTTCAGGTGGATTCCGGCCACAAGATGGCTTGCTGCGTACTTCAACTACGGAAGTTCCTCGTATATGCTCATTTATGGCCTTATGATATTATTCTTTTCCTTCTTCTGGGTTGCCAACCAATTCAACCCTGTACAGATTTCAGAAAATCTAAAGAGAGACAGCGCGTTTATCCCTGGCATCCGTCCAGGAAAGCCGACGGCCGATTACCTTGATTCTACCATGACAAAAGTAACTCTGGCAGGCTCAATCTTCCTTATGGCTCTGGCTGTTTTTCCAATGCTTCTGAACCAGCATCTGAATCTGCCATATATAATTGACAGTTTCTTTGGCGGTACAAGTTTGCTTATCATGGTTGGTGTGACTCTTGACTCTCTGAGCCAGCTTGAATCTCACCTGATTACGAGAAATTATGACGGCTTCCTCAAAAATGGGAAGATTTTAAACAGAAGAAATTACAGATAGGCTTGAAGATTTCTTCATTCTCTCTCAGATGTATATTTGAGTATTTCTTTCCTGCTATATGTCCAAACTGCAGGAAAGAAATTATCGACAGCGGTGATTGCCTTTGTAAGAAATGCTCTGCCGAAGTTGTCATGATGACTTCGAGTGCTCTGTGCTCCTGCTGCGGCGCCCGTTTAGACACGGTGCTTGATTTATGTTCAAAGTGCATATCCGAAGAGAAACATTCGTGGGATTCAGCAATATGCATACTTGAAATGAATAACATCATTCATGATATGATCCTGAATTTTAAGTATAAAAATAAAATTGAACTCTACCCTTTTTTTGCAAAAACTGTTTCAGAAAGAATAATTCATGATAATCTGAAATTCGATTTTATCACATCTATCCCCCTTCATCCATTAAAATTTTTTATGAGGGGATACAACCAATCGTCTCTTGTCGCAAAAAGAGTTGCAAAATTGCTGCAGATACCTTATAAAAGGCTTCTCTTAAGGAGGAGATATACAAAAACACAAACCAGTCTTTCGGCTGAAAAACGAAGAAAAAATCTAAAAAATGTTTTTTTACCGAAAAACAGAGCAATAATTGAAGGAAAAGATATACTTTTAATCGATGATATTTTTACCACAGGTTCCACTCTGCGATCGGCCGCGAAGGAGCTGGCCGACTCTGGAGCCAATAAGGTAACTATTTTAGTTTTAGCAAGGAGATAAATTTATGTCGCTTTTTGGTAAACCCAAATATACGGCAACAATTAAAACCGAAGAAGAAAACAAGAATGTTAAAATTCCTGTCGGTATCTTTGAAAAATGTAAAGGTTGCGAAGAGAGTTTTCACAAGGATGAATGGAAAAAAAATCTCGAAGTTTGCCCCGAGTGTGGATATCATAAAACTTTACCATCTGCAAGGAGAGTTGAATTACTGACAGATACCGACACTTTCGATGAAGTCGATGCAGGTCTTTTATCAGTGGACATTCTTAAATTTGAGGGAGTCGCGTCATACACGGATAAGCTCGAGCAATATAGAAAAAAAACCGGCATGAATGATGCCGTAGTGTGTGGTACAGGCAAGTTGAACGGTATTGAATATGCCCTTGCTGTTATGGATTTTAGTTTTCTGGGAGCCAGCATGGGTTCAGTGGTGGGAGAAAAGATTACCAGAATTACTGAACTTGCCACAGAAAAAGGAATCCCCCTAGTTATTGTTACTGCCAGTGGAGGCGCCAGGATGTATGAAGGAATGTTCAGTCTCATGCAAATGGCCAAAACAAGCGGAGCTCTAGAAAGGCACAAGGTAAAAAACCTTCCCTATATAGTTGTAATGACTAATCCGACAACAGCTGGAGTAACTGCAAGTTATGCATCTCTTGGAAGCCTTATTGTGGCAGAACCTCAGGCTCTTATAGGTTTCGCCGGTCCCAGAGTAATCAAAGATACTACGCAGGCAACTCTTCCGGAAGGTTTTCAGACCTCAGAATTTCTTCTCAAAAAAGGACTCATTGACAGAGTTATACCAAGATCTGAGCTCAGAAGGGAAGTCGGACTGATGTTAGAATACTTTACTGCCGGAAAATATCCGATTCAGAGAAAGAAAAAATCATAATCTCTCTTTGCTTTTGATAACTTTAATGTAACTTAATTGAAGTCGCCGATTATTCGGACCCTATGCATTGGATTTTCGTTAATCGGGTCAGATGAGGAATCAAGCAGCCCTACATGTTAAAGACAAGTGCCGTAGGTGCATCTGATAATCGGCGATGTTCTTTTCTAAATATAAATTGTATATATCAATTGTTTATATCGCTGCTGATTATAAATTTCCCTGTTTAAAACATTATCAACAGTAACATCAAATTTATAATTTCTTATGGAATATCAAGTTCTTGCTAGAAAATGGCGTCCGGGCAAATTCTGCGACATGATTGGACAGGAACATATTGCAAAGACAATCCAGAATGCGCTTCTGAAAAATAAACTGGCTCATGCTTATCTTTTTGTCGGCCCCAGAGGAATTGGGAAAACCACTATTGCGAGAATTCTGGCAAAGGCTTTCAACTGTAAAAAAGCACCGGCAAAAGAACCTTGCGACGAATGCTCTTCCTGCAAGAGCATTAACGAAGGAAGCAATATAGATATAATTGAAATAGACGGAGCAAGCAATAACGGGGTTGATAATGTCAGAAATCTAAGAGAAGAAGCGCTCTATGCCCCCGCAAATTCAAAATATAAGGTTTATATAATTGACGAAGTGCACATGCTTACAAATCAGGCATGGAACGCATTATTAAAATTACTCGAAGAACCTCCGGCTCATGTCAAGTTTATTTTTGCTACTACCGAAGCTCATAAGATTCTTCCAACTGTAATTTCAAGATGTCAGAGATATGACCTTAGAAAAATTCCTTTAAATCTTATTATCCAGCAGCTTGAAAAGATAACTACTTCCGAGAAAGTAAAAATCAGCAAAGAAGCTATCAGATCCATAGCACAGGCAGCTGACGGAGGAATGAGAGACGCCCTCTCCCTTACTGACCAGATGATAGCTTTTCATTCTTCAGAAGAATCAGAAGAAATCAAAGAAAGTGAAATCTTATCTATATTTGGGATTGTTTCCACACTCCAGAAAGAAAAAATTGTCAAAGCCATACTCTCCAATGATTATTCAACGCTATTTTTTGAAATAAACACTCTTGCTCAGCAGGGGAAAAATCTTGAACATCTTTTCTACGATATAGTTGAATACCTTCGCGGTGTTGAAATTACGGTTCTTCTCAAAGATCCGGATGAGATACTTGAAGTCGGCTCTGATATTATTCAAATCTATAAAAATCTTTCGCACTTTACAACTTTGGAAAAAGTTCAATTAATCCTGGAATCACTTTCTACAACCGGAAAACTTCTCCATGATGCAATAAATAAGCATGTGATAATAGAAACTGCCCTGATGAAAGCTATGAGATTCTCTTCATCAACAAAACTTAATGATATTATAAACAGACTAAACCAGATAAAAAATAATCTACCTGACAGCAGCAGTGTTAGCGGCAATACCTCATATATTCAAAATCAGCCCCCTGAACCTTTGGAATCAACCCCATCAGAGCCTGTTTATATTCCGCCAAAAGAAACTGTCGTGAAAGAAAATCCCACTGAAGATGCTCCTCCCTCTGTACCTGAACCACAAGAGCCAGATCCTATTGTTCAAAACATACCTAAACCGCCGACTAGAGCTATATCTCCTGAAAAGCTGTGGCACAAACTCATTGAAGCCATGGATTCTCCTCAGATAAATAATCCTCAGCTAAAGTTCTGGATGCAGGAGGGAAAACCCGTTTCCTTTAAGGACAACACCCTTACGGTGAATTATGATGAAGAATATAATATTATTCATGCCCAGAGAGTTAGAGAAGAAAAGCAAATTATTATAAAGAATATCGAATACATGACGGGCTTAGACCAAGTCAAACTTGAAATCCAAATGATAAAAGGCCTTGTCTCTCCGCTCAATTCTCCAAAATCAAAAGATATAGATGAAGTCAGAGAAAAAATCCAAAATAATCAATTTGTAAAAAGCACAATTGAAATCTTTGACGGGAATATCGTTGACTTTAGAGGTTAATTATGGCTGAAATTGTTATTGAAAGAAGCCGAAAAGTACTGCAGGCAAAACCATATAGCCTCAATAGTCCTAAAAGCTAGTGACTCCGGCAGGCCGATATATAAAACTTACGGATTCAAACCATCCCCTTCTTTCATGACACTTGATATTATACTTAAAGCGAAATGATTTTCGAAAAATATTTACACAAAATGAGTTCATATGTGCGAAATAAAACCAATATTCAAATACCCTTTGGGTATACTTAATTTTTAAATACAAAAGGAAAGAAAAATGTTTGGAAAAATGGGTGAAATGGGCGGAATGCTCAAAAAAGTCTATGAAATGAAGAAAGATATGGAAAAGATAAAGGAAGAACTGCTCAACTCAGAAGTAAAGGGTTCTTTCGGCGCTTCTGTAGAAGTAATAGCTACTGGAGGAATGAAACTTAAATCAATAAAGATAGCTCCTGAAATAATAAAACAAGGCAATACTCAGGAAGTCGAGGACATGGTTCTTTCCGCAGTAAATAATGCGCTTGAAGAAGCAAAAAAAATGGCACAAAGCAAAATGTCTGTCCTTACCGGCGGGATTAATATTCCCGGCCTCTTCTGAAAACTGGCTGAACGGCAAAGCAGCTTAAAATATTTAAGACCATACTAATGAAAATAAGTGCACTCCCAAAAGAAATCGAGAACATAATATCTTTTTTCAAAGAGATACCAGGAATCGGACGAAAAGGCGCGGAAAGAATGATTTTCGCAATGCTGAAATGGCCTCCTGAAAAACTCACTTCATTTGGCAATCAAATAGCACTGCTTCCTGAAAAAGTAAAAAAATGCTCAGTCTGTTCAAATATTTCTGAATCAGATATCTGCCCTATCTGCGCTTCCCATGAAAGAGATCGTTCATTATTATGCATCGTAGAGGATTTTACACAGATTCCACTACTTGAAACAGCTAACTATAAAGGGCTTTACTTTGTCCTTGAAGGGAAACTCTCTCCTCTCGATGGAATTACTCCTGATTCATTGAAAATAAACAGACTTACAAAACTTATTTCCGATAGCCAAAACCTGAAAGAAGTAATAATAGCCGTCAGCCAGGATATAGAAGGCCAGGCAACTTCAATATACCTTTCAGGAATAATCAGAAAACTGGGAAAAAGCGTCACCACTCTAGCCAGAGGAATACCTGCAGGCGCTGATATATCTTTTGCAAATTCAGCTACACTGGCTGCTGCCATAGAAGGAAGGATAACTATCAATTAATAACAATCTGCCTTATTCAGGATATGACGCAGAACAGCATACAATTCCAGCAAGTTAGAATAATTAAATCCATTCTTTCCTATGGACTTTATATTTTAGTATTTTTAATGCTGCTGTTTAGTGGAACTTCAATAACATTTTTAAATAGGAAGGCAAAATAAAACTCATTATCATTCTTAATTCTTATATGCCTGCTTCTTATAATCTTAATGTTATTATGACTATCAAAGACACTGAATTCAAACATTTGATCATTTTTTGGCTTGGACATAATGTTTGTAATAATGCCAATATCATCTGGGTGAATTATTTTTAAAAATTCTGTGAGTTTGTTTAATGGTTCCAATTGAAATCCATCAAAAACCCTTTTAAAACATTCGTTTACATAAAGTATTTTATTCATTGAGGTCGAATCATAAATTAATAAAGCCAGATTTGATATATTAAGGGCCTCTTCCATCAATCTTCTGCCGATTTCCTCCTGTCTTCTTAAAGTAATATCAGTTATTATGCTTATGGTGCCTTCTATTTTAGATTCAATATTTTGTATTCCTCTTTTATACAATATTCCCCACTTAGCTCTTCTTGTTCCTGGGATATAATTTTCAGTTGTGACTTCGTTTTCATTTCCCAACAATATGGATTCTTCGAGCTTTTTATGGAACAACGCCTCAGACTTCGAAAAGAAATCAAAGTCGGTTTTTCCTTTGATGGGATATTTTTCATCCAGTTTTAAATTATGGAAAAAAGCTTTATTTGCAGCAATATATTTACCTTCGTTGTCTTTGATATAACAGATTTGATGCATAGAATCCATAATGACTTTCAAGGTAAAAGTAGAGTTTAAGAGGGAATGAGTTAAGAATTTCGCAGAATTAACTATGTTGCTAAAAGCTTTTTCTGCAAGCGGCGAAGACGATTCAAGGTTTTTCAGAGAAGCGTCAATTTGTATTTCCAGAGATTTATCTGCTGTTATTCTGTTCGATGGCAAATCCGAAATAACTGTTGCGTCAACATTTAGGATAGAAGCCAGTTTTCTAGTTATCGTTTCTGAAGGAACTCTTTTCCCTTTTTCCCATGCCCATACTGTAGCCCTTGTGACGCCTAACTCCTTAGCCAAAGCTACAGTAGTAAATCTGTTCCTCTTTCTAATAGTTACGAATGCATCGGTTATAAATTTCATTGACTGTCCCTCTTTTTTATCACAATAATATACTTTTATGTAATGTATATTATACATATTAGTATTTTATTATCAATATATGTTTTCTTTTTATACCTTTGAAGGAAACACGATATTTATTAAGTCTCAGTGTTTTATAAAGTTAATAAAATAAGGAGATACAATATGAAAAAGATGCTTACAACAATAATTCTCAGTGCTATTTGCTGTTTCAATGCTTTTGCTGGCACTGTGGCAAACTCTAAACCAGTTTGGGCTCTTTCTAAGGCAGAAACGCCTCAAAAGGCAGGACAAGTTTCTAAGAAAGGAACTGCCTTGCTTATTATTGATGTTCAGAATTTCTGCTGCAACAAAAAAGGGATTTTGGGAGGAAATACTCTTCAATGGAAATATATAGAGGACAATAAAGTTATTGCCAATATCCAAAGGGCAATAAAAAAGGCAAGAGAATCAAATGTTCCGGTTATCTATATCGCAAGCTCTCTTGATACCAGAATAATGCCTGATACAGACCTTTTTAAAGCCATAAAAGCAAAGATGGAAAAACTGAATTTATCACAAAAGGAATTGGCATGGAATTGGGAAGTGGTTGACGGAATACAACCAAATAAAAACGATATAATAGTGCACAAGGGTAACTGGTGTAATGCTTTTATAGATACAGATTTAAGAACAATTACTGAATCCATGGGAATAAAAAGGCTCATCATAACTGGAGCAGTAGAACCTGCTTGTGTATATGCCACTTTCATGGGCGCATTTGATGATGGAATTGAACCGATTGTCCTTTCGGATTGTACTATTCCAGCAGGCTCAGATAAAGAAACCCAGGACAAAATTCATAATTTCTCTATAGATACATTTTATCCATTAATGGGTGGGGAAGTAACTACTTCTGAATTTTTAAGATTTATGGAGTAAGACTTAATATGAAAACTGAAAAAATTAAATTAATTACATATGTGTTTCTTCTTATCCAGGCTGTCGGCTGCGCTTCCACGGATATATTTCTTCCTTCTTTGCCTAAGCTTGGAAAGGAATTTTGTGCTTCTGTGCCAGTAGTTAACCTTACAATCAGTCTTTTTGCTGCAGGAATGGCTATCGGATGTTTGTTTACAGGTTATATAAGCGATCGAATAGGCAGGAGATCTACTTTTCTCTGGAGCAATGTTTTATATTTTATAGTCTCATTATTAATATCTACAACTTTCTATATATGGCCTATGATCATACTGCGTTTTATTCAGGGGTTGACAGTAGCAGGCCCTATGATAGTTTGTCGACAGATAGTAAAAGAATCATTTCCTAAGGACACACATTTAAACGCTTTTGCTACTCTTTCCATAGGAGCTTTTCTTTCTCCCGCTGTAGCACCGATAATAGGAGCTTATATAGTCCACTACATATCATGGAGATTCTGCTTTATTCTTCCTGCCTTATTTATTGCAACCCTAGTTTTCTTCTCAAGAAAAATCATTCCCGAAACAGTAACAGATTATAAAAAAATTCCAGACATTTCAAAAATAGCAGGAGATTTTAAATGCTTTGCCTCATCAGACATTTATATCTTATATGTACTTATCATTATCAGTATTTTCGGCGCGTATTTTTCATTTATTTCACTGTCAAGCGAAATATATGTGGTAAAACTTCATCTCTCGATCTTGCTTTATTCCAAGATATTCCTGCTTCTGGCGCTATCGTATCTTGCTGGAAACACACTGATGGGTTTTTTAGATAAAAAAAAGTGGGGTGTAAATAAAATAATTAAAACCGGAATTGCGTGTGCCGTTGCTGGAGCTCTCATATTTTTGATGAGTTTATTTTTTAAGGAGACTCTTCAGAAAATATTCCTTATTACTTTAGCAGCATCTTTCATCAGAATGGCTTATGCTTGTGCCGTAAATCCGATTGCATCACACTTGATGAGTATTTTTCCTGAAAAAAGCGGATTTGCTTTGGGCTTTTTCCTCTTCTCAATATTAATGTCTGGTTCAATATGCAGCGCTATTGCATCTCTGATGCATTCAAATCTACTTTTTGGAATGACCTTGATTACAGTTATACTCATCTTAATATCATTAGCAGCCTACATGATTATATCGGTAAAAACTAAGAACCAAAAAATTGTCAAAGCTGATTTAAATTCTTAAAATCTTATCACCGTTTATAACAGAAAAGTGCAAAGTAGCTACCGCAGGAAAATCGGAATTGGTCTGAATTTCGAGAAAGGGAACCGATAGGCTACTTGTTCTAAGCGAAGCTGGGTTCCGCATAGGCTATAAGACAGGAGTAAAAAGAGAGCATAAGTTTTCCAGAAATCTCTGATACAAACTAATGTTTAACCTGTCTGAGTATGTAACTTCCTGAGACTCTGCAAGTTCCTTCTGGAATTGCCTATGTAGCTGATAAGCAAAATTCCCACTTTCCACAGTAAAGTCAAGCTCATAATTGAGCCTGAAACTTCTCATGTCGCAATTACTTGACCCCATTATTGCCCATTTCCCGTCAATAAGAGCCGCCTTCGCGTGAGAAAACATTCCTTTCTTTTCAAACACCCTTATATTCGCACGGATAATGGTATCGTAAATACCTCTTGAAGCATATCTTACATACCAGTGATTATTGTTCAGCGGAATTATAATTTTAACATCCACTCCTCTGGCAGCAGTTAAACATATCGCTTCAATAAAAGATTTATCAGGCACAAAATATGGAGTAATAATCCATAGAGATTTTTTCGACATGGAAGCCGCGGTCATGAAGAGTTTTTTTGAAGCCTCGTACGATTGACCTGGTCCTGAGGGAATGACTCTCAGCACGGACTCACCCATGTTTTCAGGAGGAAGAAAATAATCTCCGTGCTCCAAAAGGATTTCAGGATCGATTCTGGCCACATATGACCAGTCCTTTAGGAAAGCAAACTGCAGCTCTCCGACTGAAGGGCCTCTTACTTCACAATGCAGATCATGAATGTATTTAGCTTTTAAGGTAGCATCATTTTCAGAACTGATGTTAATTCCTCCGATAAAAGCGACTTTCCCATCACAGATAAGAAGTTTTCTGTGGTTTCTCAATTGAATGCGGTATGGAGCAAAAAGATTAAATTTTGAAAAAGCTTTTACTTCAAAATTTTTATTATTTCTGCTCCATTTTTTAAAAAAATGACGAGAATAAGCATTTGAGCTTCCAAGTCTGTCAAATATAACTTTTACTCTAACCCCTTCTTCTCTGGATTTTCTTTCAAGAGCATCAAAAATTTTGTTGCCTATTTCGTCATCATTAATGATAAAAGACTGCAGGTGTATATGCTTCTTTGTTTTTTCAATCGCATCAAGCATTTTAGGATAGGCGCTAGTCCCGTCTTCCAACAAATTTATGCTGTTGCCAGTCGTAGGAAATGTATTTGGAAGAAGCCTGTCTAGAAGAGACATATAACTATCTTCCGGTGATTTATAGTTAAATTCCATTATACCTGCAATGTATGAAAGAAAAGCCCCGCCTTCGATTTCTTGTTTGGCATCGGTCATCTTTTTGTTGACCTTATCAATTTTTATCGCAGTGGTTTTTAACCGATTTATGCCTAGGAACAGGTAGAAAAATATTCCAAGAAGAGGTAAGTCAATTACAATAAATATCCAGAGAATAGCACTTGCAGGTTCATCATACTTATTAGCCAGAATGTGCAGTATAGTAATACCATCTAGCATGATAAGCACTATCAGGCAAACCAGCCACATCTCAAATGAAAGTTCCTTAGCAAAGAAGAAATCGATTATCATATTGCAAAATCAGCTGAAATTTGTTAATCTTTATTTATATTAGAGAAGTTTTCAATTAAAAGTTACATGTGGAGAGCATTATAGTGCACCGTGTATTGATATACAATATGGCTTATGCCACGGGAGCGCCTAAAAGCCTTCCTGACAGTATCCTTAATATTTCCAGATATTTCATGCCCACACGGAGGAACCTCAATAATATAAGCCGGTTTATAAACTCGCAAAAAGCTGATGTCATCGGCCTTATCGAAGTTGATACCGGTTCATACAGATCGGAAAATGTTAATCAGGCTGCCAGAATCAGCAAACATCTAAGCAATTTTCATCATTCAACTACAAAATACGGAGACTCTCTGACAGGCAGAGTTTTGCCAATATTAAGCTCGCAGGGCAACGCTGTGCTAACAAGAGATAGAGAATCAAACAGCATATACCATTATTTCCCCAGCGGATTCAAGAGACTTGTAATCGAACTAGATATGGGCTTATACAGATTCTTCCTGCTGCATCTTGCCTTATCCAAAAGAGTCAGACAGATACAGTTAAATCACATCGCCAATCTGCTTCACACAAATAGAAACAGGCCGTTCATCATCGGAGGTGATTTCAATACTTTCGGAGGAACAAGAGAAATCGAATCTATCTGCCAGGAACTGAACCTGATCAACCCCAACTCAAACAATATGCCGACCTTTCCTGCCTGGGAACCAAAACATCAAATAGACTTTATACTTTGCTCCAAAGAGGTCAAAATAGTTAATTTTACTATTCCTGAAGTAAAGCTTTCCGATCATCTTCCGGTAGTTCTTGACTTCGATATTTAGTTTTCATCTCATTCCTCCATTTTTTCAGCAATATCAACTCTGGTAATGTTGCGAAAATAAATGTTATAATGTAACATTGAGTAAAATTAGAAAATAAGGATAAGCAATGATTTCTTTCCTTTTCAGAAAACTATGCATTTTAATTTTATTCTGTATTACTTTTGTAAATGTTAACGGAGCCCAAATTGCAGTTTGTTCAGCTGAAAATTTTTACGGCAGCATAGCTAAATCCATCGGCGGAAAATATGTAAGCGTAACAAGTATTATTTCCAATCCTGACGCCGATCCTCACCTTTTTTCCACATCCCCAAAAACAGCTATGGCTTTAGCCAAAGCCAATGTAGTTATATACAACGGTGTTGATTATGACCCGTGGATAAACAGCATGTTATCGGTTCTGGATACTAAAACCCGTAAAGATATGATAGTAATAGAAGTATCAGACCTGGTAAAAATAAATGAAGATGAAAATCCCCATATATGGTATAATCCTGAAACCTTTCCGGTTCTGGCTTTAAAGCTCTCCGAAGTATTTTCGAAAATCATACCCGATAAAAAAGATTATTTTGAAGACAACCTTGAATCATTTCAAAACAACTACAAACAGGTCTACAAACTCATTGATGCGATAAAAAGAAATTTTGCCGGAACAGAAGTAACAGCTACTGAACCGGTTTTCGATTACATGGCAGGGATGCTTGGATTCAATATTAAAGGAAAAGATTATCAGTGGATCATCATGAACGGGTCAGATCCATCACCGAAAATAACGGCTTCTTTTATCAACTTGCTTAAAAGTAAATCTGTGAAAATATTGTTCTATAATAACCAGGTAATAAGCTCTTCTACAAGGAACATGCTTGATATAGCAAAAAGCAGAGGGATTGAGGTTGTAGGTGTTTCTGAAACCATGCCTCTTGATACGGATGCCACGCAATGGCTGATAAAAACACTCGAATCAGTAAAAACAGCTTTAACTGCAACTAATAAGAAACAAAATCAATGAATCAGAAAAACATAGTAGAAAGTCACCAGCTATGCATTGGCTATAATAATAAAAGCCTTACAGAGCCTTTTGACTTGAAGCTCAAAGAAAATTGCTGGTATGGTGTTATCGGCGCAAACGGCTCAGGAAAAACCACCTTCTTTAAAACCCTTCTTGCTGAAATAAAACCGATATCAGGACATCTGCTTATTATGGATTCAGAAATCGGAAAACACAACTGTCATATAGGTTATATACCACAGGAAAGAGAGCTCAATGCAAATATTCTTACCAGCGCATACTCTATTATATTAAGTTCATACAATGCTCACAGATGGGGAATACCGATATATTCAAAAACACTGAAAAAAATAGCTTCAGATATCATAGATACAGTCGGCGCGTCTGATTTCGCTCATAAGCCGTTCAATACTTTGTCAGGCGGCCAGAAAAAAAGAATTTACCTGGCTCAAGCACTGATAAGTGAAGCTAAACTCCTCCTTATGGACGAACCACTTGCAGACCTTGATCCGCAATCCAAAAAAGGATTTCTTGATGCTCTGAGAAAAATACACAAGCAAACAACTTTGAGCATGATGATGATTTCACATGATATGCATGAGATAGCCCAGTATCTTGATGCTTTTATTCATTTTAGAGACAACAAAGTGCATTTCTGCAAAGAAATGCCCTGCATAAAGGAGTCTGCTTATGTGGGAATATGATTTTATGCAAAATGCCTTTATTGCCGGAACAATTATCGCATTTATCTGCGGAATAATAAGTTATTTTGTTATTGTCAGGCGTATTGCCTTCGCTGCCCATGCTCTGGGACATATAAGCTTAACAGGAGCGGCTGGGGCGGCAATAATAGGGCTTTCCCCCATGTCGGGGCTTCTTACTTTGAATATAATTTCTGCAATAATAATGGGACTTATTGGCGACCGTATAAGAAAAAGTGATATGGCTGTCGGAATAGTCCTGACTTTCTTTCTCGGTATAGGCGCTTACTTCTTGTACCTCTATCAGACAGGATATGCCGGAAGTATCATGGCTATTATGTTTGGAGACATACTCTCCGTCTCGAGCAGACAGATATTCATAATCGTAATATTAACTTCAATAGTCTTAATATCTCTGCTTATCATTATGCGCCCTCTTCTTTTCAGTTCAATTGATCCTACTATCGCCTCTTCCAAGAGAATTCCTTCCGAAGCACTGTCTATCTATTTCCTTATCCTTCTTGCTATAACCGTCAGCATGGCCTGCCAAATAGTGGGAGCTCTTCTTATTTTTGCGTTGCTGGTCGGTCCCGGCGCGGCAGCTTCGGAATGCTGCGACGGTTTTTATTCTTCGCTTTCAGTAAGCATAGGCGTTTCAATTTTATCAGTCTGGCTCTCTCTCCTGATATCCTTCTATGCTAATCTCCCGACAAGTTTCTGTATAACCATGCTGATAAGTTTTTTCTATATAATCTCTCTTTTTATCAAAAGATTAAGAATGCGTCATGTCTAAAATTAACTCAGATATTACTAGAATCTGTGACGACAGATGCATAAAGATAACTTCTCTTAGGGAGCAGGTAATCGGTATCCTTTCCAGAAAAGAAGAGCCCTGCAGCGCATATGAAATCCTCGAGTCTTTAAAAGAGCATAGACATAATGCTGAACCAATTACAGTTTATAGAGTCCTTAATTTCCTTGTCGCAAATAATCTTGTTCATAGACTGGAAGCTCAGAAGAAATACATCCTCTGTTGCCATCCGAATCATGGCGCGTGTCAAATTTTCATCTGTTCTGACTGCGGCAAAAAACTCGAAATGCATGACAAGGAGATAAATAACATGATTAAAAAAAATATAGCCTCTTCAGATTTTGAGCTGACAAGCAAAAGCATAGAACTTTACGGACATTGTAAAAAGTGCAAAAGCAGGAAGAACAAAAACGCCCTCAACAATAAAAAATCAGTTTCTGATAACTAACTCTTTAAAACCTGTTTGCGCGTCATATTTTCTGTGGAAAACTTTCCCGTCAACCAAACCGATTATCAGCTCCGCTGTTGTATAAATCCTGCATCCTTCCAGCAGATGGCCTCCTTTCATATCAGCATTTTCATCTGCTAAGGCTATATGAAGATGCATTCCTTCGGTTCCCAGAGTGCCGGACAGTGATATTATTTCGAATTTTCTGTCGTATTCTTTAATAACAGATTCATTCGCAGTTCTTATTCTGGCGAAAGAAAGAGAGCCAGCGCAGGAAAGTATAAACCCGGCAGTAATAGATTCTTTCCTAACTATATCTATAATGGAGTTCTTCAAATCATCGCCTGGCATGAGTCTAAATGCAAGTGTTTTCATAATGCTATTTCAGATGAATTAATAATATTAATCCCAAGGCCATTCATCTCCTCGAGAGCCTTTTCTATAGATCCTTCAGGATGAAATTCTGCTCCTTTTGTTCCCTGTACGCAGTGAGGCACCCACAGCACTGCAGGTTTAGCGTTAATTAGTGTTACGGTAAAAGCTTTGACGCCAGGATAGTTCGTAAAACTGCAATGATTAAGTGGATGATAATCCTGAGTTGCTACTGTCAAACATTGTTTTTCCCTGAAGAGTTTTATAACCTTATTGGCTATTGGTACAACTTTGCCCCCATCAGGAACCGCTAACGCTCCCCCGGGACAAAAATCATTTTGAAGATCAACAACTATTAACGCTTTCATAATCTCCGCTTCTTTTGACAAATTAAGATAATTATAAATGGATATTCATATTTTTCAGTCTGTTGACGATAGAACTGCGAAAAGTTATAATAGATTCTATGAAAATATCACTAGAAACATTGGCTCAAAACACAAACGGCAGATGGATAAACCTGTCTGATGACACTCGGTCAGTTACTTCTGTTTTTACCGACACGAGGGAGCACGCTTCCGATAGCCTTTTCGTAGCGCTTAAAGGGGAGAATTTCGATGCTCACTCGTTTCTTGAGGCTGCATCAGAAGTAGGAGCCATAGCCTATTGCGTTGAGGAAAATAAATATAATCCCGAACTGAATAAATCAAACTTGCCTGTTCTCTTTGTAAAGGATACGCTCAAAGCTCTTCAGGAGATAGCCAAAGCCTATAGGCAGACACTCAAGGATTTCACTCTGATAGGAATTACAGGATCAAACGGCAAAACCAGCACTAAGGAAATAACAGCTCAACTTTTATCGCAGGAATTTGGAGAAAACAAAGTTTATGCTACAAAAGCAAATACCAACAACCATATAGGCGTCCCGCTCAACTTACTCAAAATTAAAGAAGAACACCGTTTTGGAATTATCGAACTGGGTTCTAACCACCCGGGAGAAATAGACATATTATCAGATATCGCGCGCCCTGATATTGCTGTCATAACTTCCATTGGTTCGTCGCATCTTGAATTTTTCAAGGACACTTATGGCGTGGCCGAAGAAAAAGCATCTATTTTCAATTACTTTGGAGATTCAAATCTTGCCGTTATACCTGAATATTTTTTGAAAAAATTCAGGTGCATAAGAGAAAAACTCTATAATAAAAAATTTCTTACATTTGCGGAAAGAAACTTAGGCTTTGCTAATATTACTTATCAGGAATTATCTTCATCCCTTGACGGGGCAGAATTTGATTTAAACTGGAAGAACTCACAGTTTTCTGAGTCTGTCCATTGGGGAATACATGGAAAACACCAGATTAGCAATGGAGCAATAGCCGCATTAATAGCTTCTTCCCTAGGCATCTCTCATTCAAATATCGCAAACCATCTATCCAGCTGTCATCTTACCGGCATGAGAATGAAAATACGCAAAAGTGAAAACATAACCATCATTAATGATGCCTACAATGCAAACCCGACCAGCACAAAAGCCGGCCTTCACTGGCTATCGGGAGTTCTTCCGAAAGATAATCCTAGGGAAAACTTTATTGTCATAGGAGATATGCTGGAACTCGGAGAAGCAGGGCAAGCCCTGCACCTAGAAGTTTTGCAAACTTCATTAAACCTCATGCCTCTATGCACCCATATCCTCGTCGGTCCTATTATCTCCGAAACTGCTAAAACCATTAATTCCCATAATATCACATCGTTCCCTGATTCAGCCGCTGCCGCAGAGTACATCAGAAACAAACTCGATCAAATCAGCATCATCTACCTAAAAGGTTCCAGAGGCACTAGACTCGAAATAATTGAACAGATGTTTCCATGAAAAAAAGAATATCCATGACCGACAAGGAATTTCCAATAAACAGGTATTTAACTTCCGAATTCAAACTTCCCACTTTCCACTTTACTTATGAATATTGTTGTATGCATTAAACAAGTTCCTATCTCAAGCGATGTAGAAATAGACCCAAAGACTGGCACTCTCAAGCGCGACGGAGTAGACTCAAAGATTAATCCCTATGATCTTTATGCTATAGAAACTGCTATGCTCATCAAGGAAAAAACAAAGGCCAGAGTCACAGCTATTACCATGGGGCCTCCACAGGCCAAAGAAATTCTCAGGGAAGCCTTGATGATGGGGATTGATAAAGTGGTCATTCTTTCAGACAGAAAATTTGCCGGGGCTGATGTGCTTGCGACTTCTTATGCTCTCTCGCAGGGTATCCGAAAATTGAACAGTGCTGATATTATAATTTGCGGTAAACAGACTACTGACGGCGACACAGCCCAGATTGGGCCGGAACTTGCCGCCTTTCTTAATATCCCTCATGCTGCATATGTGTCCTGCATAAGAGAAGTTAAAGAATTTTCCATCACAGTTGATTGCGATATGGATGAAACAATCCAAACATGCAGACTGGAACTTCCTGCCCTTATTACAGTAGGAATCGAAATCGGCCAGCCAAGACTTCCCTCATTTAGCCTGAAAATGAAGACTAGAGACAGGAATATCGACCTCTTTTCTCTTGATGATTTATCTGATAAGAATGAGGATAACTACGGACTCAACGGCTCTCCGACGCAAGTAATCAAGATATTCCCGCCAGAATCCAGGAGTGAAAAAACAACTTGGGAAGGGGATGCTGAGACAAACGCTTCGAGAATTCTCTCAAAACTTAACGAATTTAAAATTATCTGACTAGAGACTTTCCAATGCCTGAAATAAAAATAAACCACTCTAAAATAACAGATATTGAAACAGTTATAAAACTCTGCCCGTTCGGAGCCATTGAAGTTAAAAATGGTAAAGTTTCTATAAACGAACTGTGTAAACTCTGCCGCATTTGCATCCTCAAAGGACCCAAAGGCGCCTTTGAACTTGTAGAAAAACAGAAAAGGCAAATTGTTAAGGAACAATGGAAAGGGATTGCTGTTTATGCAGACCATTTCAAAGGCCATATTCATGGTGTTACATATGAGCTTATTGGCAAAGCAAGAGAAATGGCAAAGAAGCTTGACTACGAAGTTTATGCCTTAATCTGCGGTTCATGTATAAACAAGAGCGCAGAATCTCTACTGGAATGGGGAGTTGATAAGGTTTTTTCATATGATTATAAAGAACTGAAATTCTTCAAAATTGAACCTTATACAAATGTTTTCTGCGATTTCGTAGCAAAAGTAAAACCTTCCGTCGTCCTCGTCGGTGGAACCAATTTGGGTCGTTCTCTTGCACCTAGGGTTGCAGCTACCATAAAAACAGGACTTACAGCCGACTGCACGCTACTGGACATCCAATCCAACAGCGACCTCGACCAGATCAGGCCGGCTTTTGGAGGAAACATTATGGCTCACATAAGAACTCCCCAGCACCGTCCTCAGTTTGCCACAGTTCGCTACAAAGTTTTTCCAACACCTGAAAGACTCAAAAAAGAAAATGCCGAAGTTGTCCAATGTACAATAGATACAGAAAAGCTCTCTTCCAGAATCGTTATCCTGGATGTAAAACCGAAACCTAAAACTCTTAATATTGAAGAAGCAGAGGTGATTATTGCCGTTGGCAGAGGGTTCAAAAAGAGAGAGGATCTGGCAATGGCAGAAGAACTTGCAGAACTTTTAGGCGGGCATGTAGCCTCCTCCAGGCCTCTTATCGAATCCGGCTGGATAGATTCTCACAAACAAATCGGACTAAGCGGAAGAACTGTTAAACCAAAACTTATCATCACTTGTGGAATTTCCGGTTCAATCCAGTTCAGATCAGGCATGTCCAATTCTGATGTAATCATGGCTATCAACAAGGACAAAAACGCTCCGATATTCCAAATCGCCCATTATGCCATAATCGGTGATGTTTATGAACTTATCCCTAAACTCATCGAGAAGATAAAAACAAGCAAGACAACATTGAAAAATTAGCTCTTGCGTTTCTGAGGCAATGCTATTATTTCAATTATTTTTGATTTTAATATTTTGTCATATCCATAGATTTCCACAGCTACAGCAGTATCAATTCCCTGGACACGGCCGCCCAAAGCTATTACTAAGCTTCCTTCTTTTATCATACCTGTATCGACACACATTGAAGCACACTGAAGAGCTACTTTGAATCCGCTGCTTACAACTCTCCATGCATTAACAATGTCAGGCCTTTCAGAATCAATAAATTTAACTTGAGGTTCGTCAGGGATTAACTCAACTCCCAATTCCTTGCATCTGGATATATTATTTGGAGCTGGTGCTCCCCATTTTGCCTGACGGTTGGATTGAAAAGGCACACCTATAATCCTAATGGCTTTTCCTTGCAGAGCTTCGCCGGCCTTTACGGCAGTTTCGCCGGTAGTAGAAGCCACAATAACAGCATCAACTTTTATCCTTGACAAGGCTCGTTTAACTGACTCAAAAGTGTTAGAAATATTAACTTCTCCTTCAATTTCAAAATATACAGTCTCATTGGTTTTCACTGTTTACACCTCTTCTAGTTTTTGTTCTTTATAGTTATAACTTGATTTTTTTATAAGTGCAACTAAAATGCAACTATAAATATGGAGGTGCTTATATGCCAAGTTTAACGGTAAGAAATATACCAGACGGGCTTCTGGATAGAATCAGAATTCTTTCTATTCACGAAAGACGAAGCATAAACAATGAAGTGCTTGCAATTCTTGAGAAAGGTGTTGAATCCCAGATTGTTACTGAATTAAATAAGCCCCAGTCGATATTGAGTAAATCCACTCAGATTGATTTATGGAAAGATTTATGCGGAAAATGGACTGATGATCGCAAGACCGATGAGATAATAGAAGACATTTATAATGCCAGAACTAAAGGCAGAGATGTTAACTTATGATTATACTCGACACAGACATTTGTATAGAACTCCTCAGAGGAAATAAACAGATTATCAAGAAGCGTTCCGAAACAGAGGAACCTATCGGGATAAGTTTTATAACAGTAGGCGAACTTTATTACGGCGCTGCAAAATCTGTTAAGCCTGAATATAACACTATGCTTGTAGAGAAATTTCTTTTGACCGCACTCATATTTGGAAGCTCCTGCGATAGTATGAAAAGATTCGGGCAAATGAAAGCCGAACTGGAAAAAGAAGGTCTCCGCCTTGCTGATGCCGATCTTCTTGTAGCTTCGATAGTTCAGTCGGCATCGGGAACCCTCGTTACAGGTAATACTAAACACTTTTCAAGAATTAAAGCTTTACCTGTAGTTAACTGGCTTCGCTAGGAATATTGTCAATAAAGATCCTTCGGTCATGCTATTTGCCTAATTTTATCAGAGTTGCACGATAACAGATCAAAATAATTAAAACTCAATTATGAACTACAAGAAGATAACACAGCAGGATATAGATTTTCTCAAAAATCTCCTCGGCATAGAGAGAGTTTTCACTGATTCACTGATAAATGAAGACTTCAGTCATGACGAACTTACCGGAGAAAAACATTTTCCTGAAGTCCTTGTTGAGGTACTGACAACAGATGAAGTTTCCGAAATATTAAAATACGCCTCTGATAATAATATTCCTGTTACTCCAAGAGGACAGGGAACAGGTCTGGTAGGCTCTGCAGTCGCCATCTGCGGCGGCATTATGATGTGTTTTACAAAAATGAATAAAATTCTGGAACTCGATGAAAACAACCTTACGCTTACGGTAGAACCCGGCGTGCTTCTCATGGATGTAATCAGTTTTCTGGACGGCTCCGGACTTTTCTACTCTCCCGAACCCGGAGAAAAGAGCGCAACTATCGGAGGGAATGTCAATACCAATGCCGGCGGAATGAAGGCAATGAAATACGGCGCAACCCGAGACAATATTCTGGGACTTGAAATAGTCTACCCTGACGGAACCATTGACAGCATCGGAGGGAAAATAGTCAAAACAAGCTCTGGCTATAACCTTATGCATCTGATCATTGGATCGGAAGGCACACTTGTAGCCGTTACCAAAATCATTCTCAAGCTCCTCCCTGTGCCCAAATACAATATCAGTCTGCTTGTACCATTCCCCACACTCGAAAAAGCAATAGAAACAGTTCCTGTAATTCTCAGGTCAAAAATCATACCAACGGCTTTAGAATTCATGGAAAGAGATGTCATTCTCTGCACTGAAGAATATTTAGGCAAGAAACTCCCCCACAATACTGCCGATGCATATCTCCTTCTCTCCTTCGACGGCAATACAAAAAACGAGATAGAAACCGCCTATGAAAAAGCAGCACAAACTTGCATTGACTCAGGAGCAATTGATGCTCTCATATCAAATACCCCGGAAAGGAATAAATCAATCTGGTCTGCCCGCGGAACTTTTCTTGAAGCCATAAAAGCTTCCACAACAGAACTGGATGAATGCGATGTGGTTGTCCCCAGAAACAGAATTGCGGACTTTGTTCACTTCGCCAACTCCCTTCAATCAAAATATGACATCAGAATAAAGAGTTTCGGTCATGCCGGTGACGGCAACCTCCATATCTATCTGCTAAAAGACCATATGGACACAACTGTATGGCACAGAAAGATAAAAGCAATCTTCGATGAGCTCTATGAGAAATCCAGAAGCATCGGCGGTCATATCTCAGGCGAACACGGCATAGGGTATGCGAAGAAGGAATTCCTTAAGAACAACATCCACCCTAAAAACCTTGAAATCTTTCGGGGCATCAAAGCAGTTTTCGATCCTAAAAACATCCTTAATCCAGGTAAGATAGTATAGAGCTAAAAAAATAAGGAAAATGCATATGAAAAGAATCACTTGTTTGTTTGTTACACTTATTATTTTTTTAACTATTAGTGCTCCCTGCGAAACAGTCCAACTCATACAACCAGTTGGCAAAAAAATCGGTTTTGATAAACAAGGTAATACCATCTATCAGGTTCATGCGAATGGAATAGATATAGGCTATAAACTAATTGGATCAGGAGAACCTCTCATCATGATAATGGGACTAGGTGGGACAATGGATCTTTGGCCACAAAAAGTCATTGAACCATTATCAAAAGAATATCAATTAATCTTAATGGACAACCGAGGGATAGGATATACGACAACCAATGAAGAGACATTCACTTATAAATTATTTGCCGATGATGTTATCAGTCTCCTTGAGACTCTTAAAGTAAAAAAAACAAATGTACTTGGATATTCAATGGGAAGCACTATCACCCAGGAGTTGTTACTGGAATATCCTCAGCGATTCAATAAAGCAATCATTTATGCTACTACAACCGACGGAAGTAATGTTGCTGATATCTTGAATAAAGAAAAAGAGACAAACTCTACAGCTAAAGAAACACCCAAGACTATTCTACGACAACTTGAAGCTACAACTCATTGGAAAACACCTATGAATAAAGTGCCTTTTATTCCCAATCAGGTCATGTTCATCGTCGGGACAGCAGACACTACAGTGGGGGTTGAAAGTTCAAAAACGCTTGCTTCGGCTATTCCGGGTGCGTGGCTAATTCAATTCAAAAATGCAACACATCTTTTGATTTACGAAGCACCTGACGAATTTGCCAGGGTCGTACTAGTTTTTCTGAATACTAGCGAAACAGTTAAAGAGGAATAATTTTCGAAAATCTTCCGGGGCATCAAAGCCGCCTTAAATCCGAAAAACATCCTCAATCCGGAAAAATCGTTTGGTTAGACGCTATCAGGCTTCACTATCCCAGGCACGGTCATTCAATGAAGGATTTGCAGAGAGGTCATTGGATAAGAGATCTTCTATTATAGATATCTGCTCTTTTGCATTAAAGATGTATGCATCCTGATTGTGACGGTGCTCACAGAGTTTGGACAATGATGCCTCGTCATATTTTATAAAGTTCTGCCCTGCCCTGTAAGCAGTATATTTCCTGAAACCAAGGCTTACTAAAGTATCAACTCCAAGACGAACAGGAGTGTCTAGAGCTTCCCTATAAGGCGATTCAAATCCCGCGTCAATCAAGTCATACGCGCAAAGCCTGTTTTTAGCCCTAACCATTATTTTCAAATGCGGGAATTCTGCTTTTGCCTTGACAGCCATTTCCTGATTTATCTGTGGATGATCCACTGCGGCAATAAATATCTTTGCATTCTCAGCTCCGGCAGATCTTAGAATGCCCAGCCTTGTCGCATCCCCGTAAAATACTTTGAATCCCATTCTTCTTAGTAAATCAACTTTATCTGAATCATTGTCCAGAATGGTCGCATGAATTCCGTTTGCCCTGAGAAAACGCCCGACAGTACTGCCGAAATGCCCGAAACCTGCTATGATGACAGAATTTCTCTCTTCTATTTCATCAGGCTTTCTTTCAGAAAAAGCATGCTTTGTGCCAAACCTTGGAAGTATAATCTTCTCATTGACAAGCAGAAGAAGCGGCGTAACGGTCATGCTTATCGCAGTAACTCCCATCATTATGTCTGTCCAACGGCCTGTCAGTATCCCAAGCTGACCAATAAATGAGAAAAGCACGAAGGCAAATTCCCCTACATGAGCAAGACTCAAGGTAAAAATAGTGTTCTGTTCAAAACTCAGTTTACTTAAAGCCCCTGTCGCAAAAAGAACAAAAGCCTTGAGTATTATGAGCCCGAAAACAAGCCCAAAAACAATTAAGGGACTTTCAAAGATAAGCCTAAAATTTATCGAAGCTCCGACGGCTATAAAAAATAACCCAAGAAGCATTCCTTTGAATGGTTCAATATCGCTCTCAAGTTCGTGGCGGAATTCTGAGTTTGCCAAAACCACTCCTGCCAGAAATGCCCCTAATGCCGGACTAAGCCCCAATACCGTCATCAAATAGGCCGCAGATATAACAATGAATAAAGCCGCCGCAGTTAGAAGTTCATGCAGTCTTACTCTTGCTACAAAACGAAGGAATGGCACTACTATTATCCTTCCGGCCGCTACAAGAACAAATACAGCCCCGATAAAAATAAGCGTCTGCATCCATGCCGGAGATTTATCCATGAGAGACTGATTAACGCTTCCTACCTGATGCATAGCGTGTATCGACAGGAACGGGAGAAACGCCAGTATCGGAATAACTGCCATATCCTGAAAAAGCAGGACACCAAAAGCGCTTTCGCCTGATTCAGTTTTTGACAATCCTTTCTCCCTGAGCGTCTGCATGACTATCGCTGTTGATGACATCGAAAGAGCAAGGCCTGACGCAAGTGCCGCCTGCCAGGAAAATCCAATCCATACGAGGCAAAAAAAACAGAGAAGCGTCGTTGCCGTTACCTGAACTATTCCTGTTCCGACAATCAGCCTGCGCATCCTCCACAATGATGCCGGCTCAAGCTCAAGGCCTATAAGGAAGAGCATCATCACCACCCCGAACTCGGCAATGTGCATTATATCTTTGCCTTCTGCCCCGATGAACCCTAGAAAAAAAGGACCAATAATGATCCCGCCGATCAAATACCCTAGCACAGACCCCATTCCCAGTCTTTTGGCAATTGGGACAAATACCAGCGCTGCAATAAGGTATATTAGCGCGTCATGAAGAAAACCGTCATTCATCTGTTTCCTACTCCCTTATCTGCTATCCATTCATTGAGATATTCATACTTTTTAAGTTCCTGATGTTTGATGTCTGTAAAAATGATTCTGTCAAGAAGCTGTAAATATTGTTCTCTATAAAACTCAAGGTCTCCATCTGTAAGAAGATATGTTCCATGAACAACGAAAGGCGGCAGATATTCCATTGAACATAAACGGGCAGTCTGTTCGTAAGGCGCTAAAAATGTACGAATAGAATAACCGTTGTGTCCGCCGTTTCTATATGATTCTTTCTGTCCGCCGACAGTCACAGCGTTGAAAACAAGTTTTCCCTTAAGTTTATCTCCTCCTTTGCCATAGGCCCATCCATGTTCCAGGACAATGTCCATCCACTGCTTCATCAGAGGAGGAACTCCATACATATAAATAGGGTGATGCCATATAATTACAGAATGTTCACTCAATAATGTTTTTTCCCTTTCAACATCTATGTTAAAATCCGGATATGTTTCGTATAAATCATGAAGCGTAACATGTGAAAGTTTCCCTATATCTTTCAACAGCGCCTTGTTGACTTTTGATTTCTCAAATCTTGGGTGTGTAAAGAGAATCAGAATTTTATTTACAGCTTCCATTTTAATCCAGGAATAATTAAAAGATTGAAACCTTAATTAGATGATACAAGTTTATGGATCATGCTTCTAATATAAGTTTGATATGGTAACCCTTCTTTTGCCGCTATTATTTTTACTTTTTCTAAATCTCTTACATCAATATTAATAGTGATTTTATTACTTTTCTTCTGCTTTGACGCGGCATTCATCATAAGTTTTTTCAGTCCTTCCTGATTATCAGCTAACTTCCAGTCTTTATTGTTTTCTATAGAATCAATCAGCTCTTTTTCTTCTTTGTCATAATGTCTCATAATTCACCTCTCAATTTGTCGGCATATAATTTATTAAATTTTCTGCTTTGATATACTGTAGTCAAAACAATTTTATATTCGTGTACTTTAGAAGGAACGGCATAAACATAATCATTTATTAAAACAAGTATGATTATCTGATCCGGGTATTTATTCTTATCTGGATGGTCAAGAATAAGAAATTTCCCCTTTTGAATCTCATCTAAAATTTCTTCAGAACAAACATTTCTTTCTGTTTTAAGAAACTCATTTTTAATTTTATCGTATTCATATTTCATCATATCCTCTTTATTTATACATACATTATATGTCAATTATCTGTATAACATAATAGCAGTTTTCCAGATTTTACTCTTCTTAAAGAAAGGATGTTTTTAAGAATTTCAGAACTTTTACAAAAGTTTCTAAACCACTTCGGTACGAGGTGAGTCACGGATTCCCTAACAGGACTGAGAGATATTCTCACCCTACTCAAAGTGTTGATTCTTGCGGAGTACTCGAGTTCAAGTTTTTCATGCCCTATTGCAGTTTCGTAGTTTCAATCCACGCTCTCCGTGCGGAGAGCGACTGCTTACAATCGCTGTTAGAGATGTAATGCTTAGTTTCAATCCACGCTCTCCGTGCGGAGAGCGACGACATAGTCTGTGAGCATCATAAATTAGAAGAGAAGTTTCAATCCACGCTCTCCGTGCGGAGAGCGACGTCTTAATGCTTCTGACATCGACTTTGGAATTTGTTTCAATCCACGCTCTCCGTGCGGAGAGCGACATTTCATTAAGGCATTCAAACCACACTTTTTCAGGTTTCAATCCACGCTCTCCGTGCGGAGAGCGACGTTCGAGGAGATGATAGAAGCACTAAAGGAACTTGTTTCAATCCACGCTCTCCGTGCGGAGAGCGACAGCAAAGCCAGGAGAGAATGAGAAAGGTTTAAGTGTTTCAATCCACGCTCTCCGTGCGGAGAGCGACTCTCAAATTTTAAACCATTGAGTATCAAAAAGCAATTTCACTAAATTTGCGAAGGTCATATTTTCAAAGAACATTTCATATATTCATAAAGATAAATATTTATATCTATCTATTCTGCAGAGATATAAACTCTTCTGCGAACCTTTGAATATGGAAGCTATACTACAGAAAGTTCGCAGTTTACATTCAGAGCATCAAAAGTCCTTCCATATCGATAGATGGTTTTGTGCCTATGTGTTCAACTTTTGTTTTGTAATTATTACCAAGAAAATAGAAGCGAAGGCTATCTTGTTTTTCGTCTATTTCATCCGTGAGTTTCTTTTTCAAAATTACAAATTGAGAATTATCAAGAATACATTCAAATACCGAGTTCTGCACCCTCTGTCCATAATCCATACAAACCTTGGCCACCCTTCTAAGTCTTTTAGTTCCTCCTTCAGAAGTTATCGCCACATCATAGCTGACTAATACAAGCATAATTATCTCCAAATAAATGGTGGATAGGCATCAAGATCTCCGCGAATGAACCTAGCCATCAGCAAAGCCTGAATATAAGGGATTAAACCTATATTCATTTTTTCACTAATAAATGGATGAACAAGTTCTTCCTTTTTTCGCTCCTGATAAGCTAGCAAAACAGTTTTTCTTGTTTCATCATTCATGATCACCGCACCGCTCTGAGTTTTTCTGAACCCTTTTGCAGTAATTCTCTGCAAGTTAATCAGAGACAAGACAAGCCTGTCAGCAAAGAATGGTCTGAGTTCCTCCATCATATCTAGGGCAAGACTCGCCCTGCCCGGTCTATCTCTGTGAAGAAAACCTACAGCTGGATCAAGCCCGACTGTTTCCAATGCAGATTCCACATCATGAGCAAGCAGTGTATAAATAAACGAAAGCAAAGCATTAACATTATCAAGCGGCGGCCGTTTGTTCCTTCCTTCAAATACAAAATCCTCTTTCTGCGCCCTAATAAGTTTATTAAAAACAGAAAAGTATAATTTTGCAGAATCTCCTTCCAAACCTCTAAGTTCATCTATTCTTAGAGCTGATCCTAGCATGGGTATTTGGTTGGCTAGCCTTCCGGAAATGTGTTCTATTTCATCATCCTTTCCATAATCTCTGATAAACCTATTCAAAACCACTCTGGAGTTAGAGAACTTACCGACAAGCATATTTCTAGCTACTTCAAGTGATTTGGACTCATCATCAGATATCCGATATTGAGTTTTTCTTAGAAGGACATTCCCAGATACAGGTCCTTTAATTCTGGCGAGGAATCTTCCATTTTCACTAAGAAAAGAGACACCGACATCTTTCTCAGCACAAAATCCCATTAAAAAAGGAGAAAGCATTACATTTCCAAAACAAACAATTCCAGAAAGGTTGTGGATAGGCAGTCTGAGTTTTTCCACCCTGTCCACGGACACCACTACGCATTCGCCTTCTTTTGAGAGATATGCGCCCTGGGTTGAGATATACAAAGTATTGAGCAGTTTTTTCATGGGAGCTCCTTCATATAGGTTGAGACTCTATTTTTTATAGCTTTTGGAAGACAAATCTCCAGGAATGAACAATTATCGCATTTCCCTTTTTCATAGTCTGCAGCCGGAGTTGCTCCAGCCTCAAGAAACTCATGAAGTTCGTAGATGGTTTTTGCTGTCAGGTCTCTTAATTCTGCATCAAAAGCAATATCGTGTCTATGCCTGGTTTTCCCGTAATACAGAGCGCCGCTTTGTATTTTTGCTCCGAGCATTTCCTCAAGGCAGAAAACCTGAGCGCAAAGCTGTACTTCATCGCATCTTTTTTTCTTGGGCTTTCCAAGTTTGTATTCGACAGGAAAAGGAATCCATATCCCTAAAGAGTTCTTATGAAATTCCACGACATCAGCTTTTCCGGAAAGGCCGTATTCGAGAGACCTTATGAGCAGTCCCCTCTCTATCTTTGTATCATTCCCATGAGAACTTGCTCTTTGTTCGTCCGCTTTCTCGTGAAAGAATTCTCCTTCCAAAGTGTATTTATTTTCCACCCATAACTGTTCTATATGGATAAGAGCACACTGCCTTTTACAAAAAAAATAGTGCTGAATAGCCGAGAGTTGTATAAAATCGTCTTCTTTGTACATATTCGCTAACTTCACCTGTTTTGTTTCGTAACGCTACATCGGGGCATATCTGAATAATTTCTCTTTGAGGAGTGTAGAAAGGTTGTTCTTGTCTTTCGGGTATATGGGAATAAGCTTTTTGCCTTCCTGCTGATAGAGTTTCTGTTTTTTCATCATGCCTATCTTATAGTCTATTGTATCCATGCCCCAGTATTCGATATAAACATCGAATTCAGGCAGATAAAAGTCAGGCCTGACGGCAAAACCCTCTATCAGCCTGATCCTCTCGTCATACCTGAAATCTATATTGTTTTCATGAAGAAAATCCGCAATCAACCGCTCACCATCAGACTGCACAAGCGTCCCACTCTTTGCTTCAATCGTCTTGTTGAGTTCGACTTCGGTATCAAAATTCCTTCTCTTCAGATAGACTTCGTCAAAACACTTTGAGCAGTATATTCTCTGAAAAGCCTTCATGCTTCTGGCATATTCGTCTGAGACTACATTTACGCTGCATCTGGAGCATTTATGAACAGTTTGCTGTTCCTTCAGCTTAACAGCTTCACTTATCAGAGCCAAAGCTTTTTCAGCATCACGCCTGTTGTACTCCTTTTCAATATAATTTGCTGCGATATCTTTCAGGTCATTGAGAGCAGACGCAGCTTCTGCTCCATAAGCGCTAAGAGCCTTGATGACATATTGTTTTACCTGAGGATGCGGGTCGTTGAGCATGGACTTCAAGGCATCGACTGCCAACTTTGCGTCAAGTAGTCCTGCAAGCTTTCCTATAGCAGAGGCTGATAGCCTCCTCACATGCTGCGACGGCATCTTCAGGTACCTTATCAGCTCCGGCAGAGCAGAAACATCTCCGTTCCTGCCAATCTCTACTGCCCTGTCTGTATATTTCTTTTCTAATTGCCTGTCCATAAATTTGCCCTAGTAAATGTTACGCAACGCAAGTGTAGTTAATCAGTTTATTATATTGTATCTCATCTACTTCAAAGCTTCTCCTCAATACTCACTCCGGAATTGTATCACTACAATATTGCACATCCTTTATCTTTAAATTCTATCACAGGAATCATGCCTTTCATATATCCTAAGAAATCCTGGTCATATTCATAAGACCATTTATAGATATCTGAATATCCTCTAATTTGCTCCAAAGCCAGATTATTAATTTTATTCATCCAAATCTGCACACTGTTTTGTATCAGATCAATAGGTGTTATTTTATCCCCTTTCTCCATCCTTGCTGTAATTATCTTATTGACAACAACAAGTCTTGTATCAGAGTTAATTACCTTACACAAAGCTTCAACATCAGGATAGTCCATCCTATTCTCAGCTATTCTAATTTTCTCAGATTCTATAGAAATATCTTTTAGTTTGATTTCTTCCTGTAATGCTCTTGTCATAGCTATAGAAGGATGTTGTTTTTCCAAAATATTATCAGTTAAAAAAAACTCGAGAATAATTCTTGATGATTCAAAAGCAGGATGTGAATTAAAGAGTGGATCGGCTATCCTAAAATCGTAAACCTTTGCATCGTTCCTTTCACCATCTCTGTTAATTCGCCCCCCAACCTGGATAAGACTAGCCAAAGATGCGCTTTCCCTAAAAGCAGTTTGAAACGAAAAGTTCATACCTGCCTCAACACAGCTCGTTGCAACAAGAGTCCAGTCAGAAGAATTTTCCTTGAGTCGATTTTTTATTCGATTTATTATCCTAGCCCGATCGGCAGGAGATAAAGCTGTAGAAAGATGCTCAACATTATTGTCTGAATGGTTCAAAAGCTTTGCGAATATTGCTGCTGACTGAACTGTATTGAAAATAATAAGACGGGGCCCCTTTTCCGATAAGACAAACTCTTTTAAAGATTCCTTATTAAATGGAGCTTCTTCTCTTTTCCTAATATATGCAATTCTAGCCTTTTCATAACTTTCTGCTTTTTTCCTTAATTCATCTGGAATGATGTCCGCTATTTCATTCTCTGGTGGATTCACAAATTCTTTGAGAGTCCAAAATCTGGCTAAAGACCCAGAAGCCAAAACAAAATAACAATTCCAACAGTTCGCTAACTCTCTAATCCATATCCATTGTTGAGGCCATTGATATACTGGTATTGCCGCATGAGCCTCATCTATAAAAACTGCCGAATGAGGAAGTTCATGAAGTTTTCTCAGTTTGCTTGGAGTTGAAGAAGAAAGTGTCTCAAAAAACTGAACTGCAGTTGTCACAATTATTGGAGAATTCCATAGGGAAGCCAATTGTCTACAGTTAAAATCCGAAAAGTCTGCCTGATGATGGTGAGCTGCAACAACATGTTCAGGATTTTCTCCTTCAAGGGTAAGAGCTTTTCTATAGACATCAACGGATTGATTTATTATATTTGTATATGGAAGTACAACAAATATATGTTTAAGCCTCTTTTCGATAGCAACTTTCAGCAAATATACCATAACAGCCGTTGTTTTTCCTGTTCCAACAGGACTATCACATGAGCGTATTTGGTTATTAATCTTAGACTCTTTGCATGCAGAATAGATATCTGAACGAATCTGACTTCTTTCATCATTAGGATCTTTCAGCTTTGAAACATATTCATCTAGAGCTTTTAATCTATCTTCCCATTTTGTATCAGGTGTTGGAATTGCAGATTCCTGCTGATAGTGTTTTGCCGTATCTCCATAGTCTGCATCTACAATGCATGATAAAGCAAGTCTTCTTGTTAATCCTGACCACGGAAGAGTAGCCGTAATATTTTCAAAACTTTTATTAATGTAAGCTTTATGCAAATTTTCATATTCATTAATAGATTTATCTGTAATTTCTTTAAATTTAGGATCTCTCAAGAACAACTCACTAGGTTTTTCCAACTCCTTTGATTTAGACAAAAGACCAATGTGGTGTCCATACACGAGGACTGCAGGTTCTAATGACCTATTTCTCAAAAAATAAGTAGTACCTGCGTCCACATGATTAATAGGTAGCGAAACATGGCTATCTGGAGCATTCAAGACTTCTTGATTTTCAGGATCAAGTTTACCCAAGTCGTGAAAAAGTCCGGCATTATAAACGGAGCTAACAAAATTTAAAGGGCTTTTATTCAATCCATCTGTAGCCGACTCGGCATTTCTTCGAGCTCTTTCAGCTACAGACAAAACATGATCATCATAATATTGTTTTTCTATATAAACTCCGTTTATAATCTTTGCGCTATGCGCTACTGGTCTGTTATCAGAATCGTTCATCCATCAAATCTCTTAATGGTTTGACCTTGTCTTGAATTTCTTTTGGCAGAGATTTTGGCTTATGATACTCTTCCCAAGATTTCGAAGGCTCGCTGTTGCTTTGCTCATCTTTCCTTGTAGGAGTAATTGCCGAAATTATTGCAAAATCTGAACAAGATCCTAACGCTGACTTATGTTCAACATACCAGGCATGCCTGATTTCTACAGCAGTCCTTATGTAAGAAGAGTTATGCGAATATGCGTACGGGATAAGTTTTAACATCATTTCAATATCCCTAGGCTGACATCCTGATTTAATTGCTGCAGTGGGGTTAATAAAGAATGGCATACAATAAACACCATGCTGAACTATACGGTAAGCAAGCGGAGCCATCCCTCTATCCTTGCCTTCTTCTACCCCTGATTTGTTCGTAGTAGTGTCTCTCTCAATCTTGACTGGAGAGATGGAAACCCCCATCCCGAACTGAACAACTCCTGTTCTGATAAAATGCTCTTTCTTATCCTCTTTATTATCTATGGATTCAAGAAATGTCGTTCCAAATACTCTTGCATCCCAATAAGTTGCCTGAAACATTTCTTTAGTTAATTTCTTTATATCATCCCTATTACGGCCTCTATTTTCCAAAATACAAAAATCTTTCTCTTCCAATGCAGAATTAAAAGATTTAGAAGCAGCATCCCAAACTGGGCCTCTAGGCTGATTTAGATCAGATTGCACCAGATCACGCAATTTACGCTTAAATGAGACAGGAGAAATTTTTCCGCGTCCATCTGAAGTTTGTCTTGGATCGCTTTCTCTGTCAGGGTCACCGTTAGGATTTGAATTAATGACCTCTATTATTAATAAACCGGTAGCTTTTAAAATCCCATTAGTAGTTTCATTGATACTCATTTCTTATCTCCTTAATTTTTATATATTAATCCCTAATTTTATTCTGATTTAGCTAGATAACCTAACAGCATTTGCGCCTTGTCAGTATCCTTCAATTGTCTTGGTAATTCCAGTTTTCCAAGTTCATAACAAATATCTCCCATTCTCTTAAGGCACCATTTAGCAAGCCCGATATCTCCTGTTGTTACAGTGCTAGCCCATGCCTGATATGGTCTTATCCTCTCCATAAGAATAGCAAGAGCGCTTTCAGGATTGTCCAGAGCTGTAGAAATAAGTGCATTTCCTATAAGCTGATGTGGAATTTTGCCTTTCATTACATGTTTTGAATACTCCTTATGAAGAGTATCCACTGCCGATAATAGTGAGCCGATTAGATATGCGGATTTATTCACATATTCCTCCTTTTTTAAATCTAATTTATATAAAGCAATTGCAATCAAAGAAATAGTTTTAAGCGCAGATACTCTTGCATCTGAGGAATACTCAGATAGCTGTTCATATCCTTCTGAATGAAGAGCCTGCCCTATCCCACTCAGAAGAGGGAAGGTTCTTTGTAAAAGTAAAGACAGTAGCCTGGAAGCCACATCTTTCACGAATTCACTGCTTTTTAGAAAGAAATCAAAAGCATCACTTAATGGACATCCTTGTATCTTTTCAGACTTTTTGCCTAAGTTAGAAAACTGCTTTTGTAGAAGAGCTATTATTTCTGTCGGATATGGAGAACATGGTTTTCCTATTTCTGATTTCTCTCCTTTCTTTTTCGGAGGCACAGGAATCCATACTTCAGGACAATTCTTGACTGCCTCAACCCAAAGGTCTCTGGATTCTTCGATAGTTTTTAGAGAAATAAGATCAGATAGAACAATTTGACCTTTTCCTTTATCAGGCTTTCGTAAAGCAAAGATCCTAACATTCTTGCTTTCATAGCTTTCAAGTCCTTTGATTGCTTTTATGACATTACTTGATTTTGCTTCAAAGTTCTGAAGTGCGTTTTCTTCTGTAGAACCACCAAGAAGCGCAGCCAAATCAAGTTCTGAATCAGGTTTATACTCTAAATACGACAATAATAATATTTTTTCTGGCACGCCAACCCAAGTCTTTCCTTTCCTTCCTTCATCAGTGATAAATTTCATAGCACTATCAAACTCTGACGCAAGTTTTCTTGAAATTGGAATAATTTCTGTTGATGATTTCCCATACTTAGACTGACAAGGAATATCTTTGTTCCATGCGTGTAAATAGGTTGGACCGATAATAGGAAGAGTTGGATCAGGAAATTTATCATCTTCAATTTCTGTTTGTTCCCCGCTCAGCGCACATACGCCATTTATATTCTGAGTTGGTTTTGATCTTATAAGGTTCTCTGTTACCCATGATTTTGTCTCACAACTTCTCACAAGGGTCTGATATTTCTCCCTATCAGCAATATCCAAAAAGACAGATATAGTGCATTCTTCATATTTTTTATCTTTCTGCTTCCATTCACCTACAAAAGCTTTTTGAATAAGCATTTGCCCTTCAAGATTAAGATTATCAAAAGAGTCTAATGCTTTGTTTGTAAGACATTTCAGCCATTCAGATATTTTTGTGGGATCAATTCTGCATAGCGAATCAATTAGTGCAATAAAGGCGTTATTCTCTTCAGTGCTTAGCAGTTTTTTTAATTCATGAGGGAAAGTTATAATATTCGCTTTAAGACTATCAAACTTGTACTTTTCTTTAACAGCAGATTTATCTTTGATTTCTTTCAGTAAGTTCTTTCTTTTCTCTGTATCTTCTTTTTTAAGTTTACTTAAAGTTTCAAGTGAGACAGTATCTCCACACTCAAGGATTGGTCCAGACAAGTTAATTGCAGGAAATCTTTGATGATTACTTGGCGCAAGATTCCACAGATTTGCTGAATCTTTTTTTGAAAAACATGAAATACTTGACGGCATGCCGTTGGAATCTATTTCAAGATATAACCCGCCTTCTTTTTTTAACGGTTTAATATCAGGATGAGTCTGAGGGATGACTGTTGGTAAACTTTGCTGAAGCTTATAAATTTCATTAAGCATATTCCATTACTCCCTTTTTTATCCATATATTCTGTTTATAAACTGCATTACTATTTCCTGAGACATTTTTATCAAAAGGAGAATAAAGCATTGACGGAATAAACTCGTTGATAGATTCATTTGCTTTGGTTTCAGCTCGAACAGTACCAAAATATGAAGGTGTAAACTCTTTCCAGCCAAGGCAAGGCATATAATAAAAACGGTCATTCCTAAGACGAGTTTCAAATTTATCTTGAAGCAAATGCAAATGATTTGTTGTTATAACCTTATTCATATCAGGCAAACCAACCTCTTCGATGATTCCGTATATCTTATAGCAAACATTAGATAAAACAGTGGCAACTAGTTGATAAGAACTACCCTGAGCTAACTGATTTGATTTTCTCAATGGGCCTCCATAGTTAGTGACATAATTTGTATATTGAATTGGAGAGCATATCTCGACTTTTGTCGGTTTTATAAATGCGCTCTTAACTCGAGACACAGCTTCAAACATACCTTTAGCAGCTGAATATGTCGGGCAAGGATATGAAACAAATGCCGCCCCTGCATCTGGTCTAGTAAACATTGCCATAACTCCCTCAACCTCAAAAGAAACTTCATAAACTTTGTTTATCATATGGTTCCTCAATATTAATAAATTTATTTTTTTGCGCGTAATAAGTCATTTCCCCACCTTTTGATTTATGTCCTTCTGGCAGTTATATCATAGATTCAACTTATTTTAAATAATGCTTTTCGGGAATTTTATCATTTCCCATAGGTCAAAACGCGTCCTAGCTTGACGAGGAGATAGAAATAATTCGTGTTTTTTTTGTGTGGCACAATCGTGCCTTCATGGTTAGCTGGCTTAGGCTAAGGTTCTATAAACTTCTGGAAGTCTTCGGGGAGCGGGCATTCAATGGAGAGAAGTTCGTTTGTAGAAGGGTGAGGGAATTCTATTTTCCATGCGTGAAGCATCTGGCGCGGAGCAGATATTGATTGTTTTCCTCCATAAATTTTGTCGCCGAGAACAGGCAGTTTTTTATGTGCAAGATGGACTCTGATCTGATGAGTTCTTCCTGTTAGTATCTGCACATCCAGAAGGCTTAAAGTTACTTCTTTATACACAAAACTTCGGACAAGGTCATAAATTGTTATTGCATCCCTGCCGTTATGGTTGACGACAGCCATTTTCTGTCTGTGTATATGATGGCGGCCAATAAGAGTTTCGATTTTTTCTCTTTGTTTCGGTGGTTTTCCGATAACGATTGCCTTGTAGATTTTGTTTACTTTTCTAGAAGAGAAGCTTTCGGAAAGTTTGGCCTTGCTAACTACATTCTTAGCGATGACAAGGCAGCCTGAAGTATCCTTGTCCAGACGATGAACGATGCCGGGTCTGTTCAATGAAAGCTCGTCAGCGTTCTCTTCAGTGACATTCTCTATGAAGTTTTCATCTCTTCCGAGGAGGGCATTGACAACTGTTCCGGAATGATTTCCGGCGGCGGGATGCACGACAATTCCTGCAGGTTTGTCAATAACCAGAAGATCATCGTCCTCATAAAGGATTGTGAAGTTAAAATCCTCAGGCAGAAGCAGAGAGGAATCTATCTTTTCCGGCCATTGAATCTCTATCTGGTTACCTTCTGAAACTATAGTTTTTTTTGTAGTTATATGACCGTTGAGTTTCACTTTTCCGCAGGAAACCATCTCCTGCAGGAAAGTTCTGGAATAATCCGGAAAAACTCTATGAAGGTATTTATCGATTCTCTCGGAGATTCCTGAATCGACTATTAAATTGTTTTGTCCATGCGTCACTTCTGTGACCCCTTAACAATTTTATGATGAATGTAACCATATACTGCAATGATAACTACAAGTCCTACAATAATCCAAATAAAGTGTTCGGCAAGAAGCCCTTTTCCCTTGTTTACGATATCAGCGTAAGACATGTTTTCAGCTATATGCCCCAGATAATATCCGATATAGGTAAGAATAGCGCACCACATTCCGGCTCCGAGAGTCGTATAGAACGAGAATCTTTTTATATCCATTCTAGAGAGCCCGGCAGGGATTGATATCAAATGCCTGATAGCAGGAAGGAATCTGCAGACAAAAGTAGTTATATCGCCGTATTTCCTAAATATTTCCTCAGCGCGTTCAAGAAGCTGCGGCTTCAGGAAGAAATATTTGCCGTATCTGTAGAGGATCGGTCTGCCCAGCCAGAGTGAAATATAGTAGTTTACCATGGCTCCGACAAGAGAACCTACTCCGCCTACAGCAATCGCCACAATCACATCCACATGAGGAGACTGGAAAGTTAGGCCTCCTCTGTAAGCAAGAAAGCCAGCGGGTATCATTATAACTTCGCTTGGCAGCGGAATTACAGAACTCTCAATAGCCATTAGAACAAATATTATTACAAAACCCCAGACATGGGCATGTGCAGCAGCATACTCAATGTGCTGAACCAAAATTTCAGTCATTACGATTTTCTCCTGTTTTTTATATCGCAAAAGCTTTAATATAGTTTATGAAATATTATCTGCAACAAATTCAAAATCTGAAACCATCCCTATTCCCTTTACACTGTCCCCTATTCCCAAAATATTACTGAATCTGATTTCTTCTAATCGTCAGAACCGTTATATCATCAAACTGAACGCCATTGTCGAACACATCAACGGCATGGATTAATTCAGAAACAAGGCTCTCAAGTTTACTGTCGTAATTAATCGCGGCAATTTCTGAGAGCCGTTCATCTTCAAAGAGCTCATCGGAAGGAGAAGTTGCCTCGGTAATCCCGTCAGTGTACAAGAGGAGAGTCTCTCCGGGATTAATGACATCATCTCCCATATTGAAATCAAGGTCTTCAATAAAGCCCGCGACAGCGTTATTCATTTTTCCGAAATACCTTGAACTGCCAGTTGAAGAAATCATGAGCGGTTCATTATGTCCGGCATTGGCATATTTAATAATTCCTGTATCCAAATCAAGATAACAAAGGAAGACGGTCACGAACATCTCTGTGCCGTAACGGGAAAGGATTTTATTGGCAGTGGTCATAGCCAGAGCAGGATTTTCCGGTTCGTTTATACAAGAATTCCTGATAACGCTCTTGGCTATACTCATAAAAAAGGCCGCGGAAATTCCTTTTCCGGATACATCGGCAACGAGGAAAATAAGTTTATTATCCTGGATTTTCATCAGATCGTAGAAATCACCGGCAACTTCTTTGGCAGGGATGAGTTTGCAGTAAATAGAATACCTTTTGTCGTCACCCATAATATCATAACTAGGCAGCATTGATTCCTGAATTCTTCTTGCAATATCCATTTCTGATTCAAGATTGGCCTGAGCTTTTATCTCAAACTCCAGGTTTTTCATATATCTGCGAAGTTCGCCTGAAAGCTGATTGAAAGACCTTCCAAGGTCGTAGAGTTCTCTGCCGCCTCTAGCTATAACCGAGACTCCGAAATTGCCCTGGCTCATTTTTATAGACCGGTCATTGAAGCCTTTTATAGGATAAAGGATGTAGCGCCTGAATAAGAATATTGTTACGGAAGCAATCACAAGAAAGAAAAGTACGCTCATAGTAATAAAATCGAAATTAAAATCATAAATAATATCAAGCATGTTCCTTTTGACTTCTTCAGCTGGGTTCAACAAGATTGAATAGGGAATGGCAGTAAAAAGAATCCAGTCCGCATAATCAAGTTTCTGATAAATCAGGAGATAATCCATATTATTAATTTCCACATGAAATCGGCCTTCTTTTTCTTTTTTAATCATAAGGGAAAGATTTTTTATCTGTCCGTTGGATGACTCGGAAGTAAAAAGCCTTTCTTCAAATACACTGTTGGTGTCAGAGTCAGGCTTGGAAACTGTTTTTGTATTGGGAACAAAACCCAGAAGAGTCCTTGCTTTCTCAGGAAAGACAACGAATTCCGAAGATTTCTCATCGTAAACAAAGGTAAAGACATATTTTCTGGCGAATGACTCCTCATCAAGTCCTTTCCAGTTAGCAATTATTAAAAGTTCTTCTTTTTCCATATCTTTTGTCAGATTAAACTTATCTATTCCGATAGTCGAGGAAAGAATAAGTTTTTGGTCTTTTTTACTGAAGTATTTTGCAGTACAGGTCAAAGCACCAAGAGTGTCCAGGCTTTTGTACCTGTAATTAACTTCCTGCAGAAGGCCGGGTCTCGAACTGAAATCAACATAAGTTTTGTCGATATATTTTCTTAAATAGTCTGCGTTATCTATTACAGACATATTGAAGTTTTTATCTTTTGTAAAGAAAGTCAGATAATGAGTATCGAAGAGAAGCAGACTGAAATAATCAAAACTCCTGGATTCTGAAATAGCCGTTTTCATGAAAGGGTCAAAACAGGAGATTGCATAATAAAGAGGAAGGTCTTTCTTTAGCGATTCGTCTTCTTTGCTGCCGGCAAGAGCATGAGCGTATCCGCCATTCTGATGAAAATAAAAGTCCTTGCTGCTGTCCTTTAAGTAGTTATCTCTGAATTTATCCAATAGCGTTTCATTAAAATCAAAGGATGAGGCATTATCACATATAAAACCAATCTGAGAAGCATAGATCCCGGAAAGCTTGAGCCCCAATTCAATTAAATGGGTATATTCCTTTGCTTTCCTGTCCATGAGAACTTTCACATAGTCCAAATACTCTGATGTAATATCTTTCTCTGCTACAGAAACAGAGATATTTCCAAGTTTGAAAACAAGAGTAGAAGAGATAAATCCTATGAAGATTATCGTCGAAATGAGAATTAATGAAAAGCATATAATCACTGATGCTCTCAATCCGAGTCTTTTTGTCCGTTCATTTGCCATAAAGCTTTTAAATCAAGTATTAAATTAATTAAAAAGGTCTCTTCCCTGAAATATCAAAATGGCCTTATCCTCATTGCGGATATCGCCGAATTTCACAATATCGTCTGCTATTATAGAACATGCCTTGCCTGCAGGAATTCCCATACATATCTTGAGCTGTCTGACAACTGCGTCAAAACTGTATGAATGCCCCCTGGAATTCATTGAATCCATCACTCCTCTTGTAAAGAGTATCAGCTTGGTTCTAGGGATTATCAATTTTTCCTCATATTGGTAAAACGCATCGTTTATCAAACCCAAAACAGGCGACTTTTGCCCTGTCAGCTCTTCAGCAAAACCGCTGGGAGCCATTCTGAACATTGAAGCAAAACCAGCAAAAGAATAAAATAGTTTGGACTGTTTTTTGTCGTAGAAGACAAGACCAAGGGAAATAAACATATCCACATTCTTCCTGCACAAATGATGGTTAACCTCCCCAAGCACATCCGCAGGGCTGTTCGGGTATTTCATACAGGCATCTTTTATAAGAGTTTTTGTTAACATCATGTAGAATGCCGCTGGAATACTTTTGCCTGAAACCTCTCCAATTAGAAAAGCAAGCTTATCTTTCGAAAGAAGAAAATAATCATAAAATACGCTGGAAATCAGATCTCTGGAAATGACTTTCCCGCTTATATCTATTTCAAAGTCTCCTATGCCTGCAAGGTTGGGTTGAGGAAGTACCGCTGATTGGATATGCCTGGCGATATCAACTTCGTGTTCAATATATAATCTGTTTGTAATTCTCTCCTTAACCTCAGAAGAGTATTTAGAAAGCTTCTCGGAAAGGAAATTAAATGAACTTATCATTTCATAAACTTCTCTGGCTCCAGCCTGTTTGACTTTAATACCTAACTCACCTTTCATTAACTTTTTAACACCTATCTCAAGATCATAAATAGGCAAAATAAGTATTTTTCTGAAAAAAAATGCCAGAGCTGCTATGCAGATAGTCACATAAATCAATCCCATTATTATCAGATTGATGCTAAGTACAAAAAAAGACTGAACCAGATACTCCTTTGCAGAAAGAACCGAACCCATAAGCTCTTCCATTGGCACAAATGAAAATAGCCCCCAGTTATTTACATGGATTTTCGAGTAAACAATTATATATCTCCGGTTGTCAATGTCCAAAGTTGCGTACTTGTCGTCTACTTTCTGAAAACTCCGGAATAATTGCTTTAACTGTTCCAGTTTTGAATCAGTAATTTTCAAATTCAAAAGAGCCTGGTAGTCCATTGTATCAATATTTTTGGGAGTAATTCCCATTTCATTCAGCCTTGATTTCTGGCATGCTATAAATTCTCCGTCATCCATATTCAGGATAAAAGAAAAACTCTTGTCATTCAGAGACTCCTGCAGAAGGCCTATACTATTGTCGATACTCTCTTTTGAATGAAACACCTCATAGTGAAAATTCTTAAGATCCTGAATGATATAATCTATCGAAAAGTCAACACCTGCTCTCCCGAGCACATTTCCTTCCTTATCAATTATTTTCCGATAAGTTGTAACAAGGAAATAGCCCGTTATATCCTTATAGACTTCTGTCCATCCGTCATCTTTGATTGTATGTGTCGAATAATATTTATTAAATCTTTCCTGATCAGGAGGGATAAGGTTGGCTCCAATCTTAGGATCATAAAAATAGTCTAATAAAAAATGCTCATTACTGTTCGCTATGAACGCAGCAAAATAAGGACACTTCCCCTGCTCTGAAATTCCCTTCATGAGAGCTTTCATGAGGACTTCCAGAGAAAGCATAGCGCGTATCCTATAAAAGAGGTCACGGTTCAGTTCACTGTCCCCCCAGTAAAATATCCTTGGATTTTCTATTGGGTTATTAAAATATATTTTTCTTTCCGGGTCATAGGAAAGCGAGGAGACTACAAGTGTAGACATATTATAATTATGATAGTACGGAATGAATTCGCGGACTATCCTTACCTCTACAGAAAGCATCTCGGCAAAAACCATGGCTTCTCTGAACAGCCTGTCGTAGTTAGTTGCTTTTCTTTTATTAAGTTCAAGCAAGGTGTCGGCCTTTCTTTCGTAAAGAGACTCTGAAATGTTAGCCCATAGTACTTTGTCTATCTTCTTTATTGAGATTATTGCAAGAATGATAATAAAAACAGCGCATAGCAGGAATGTAAAAACTATTCCGCTTAAAAACAAAAAAACTATGCTAACTCTTTTGAATTTCATGTAAGGCAATAAATTCATAAATTAATAGAAGCTGATATTGGATAATTTTAGCATGACGAAAAAGAAAAATAAGATGATAAAAGTTTAATCAGTTATTATCTTGGCTGTTCTTGCAGTAAAAGCCGTCGCAAGAGCGCTCGGCGTACTTGAAAAGTTTCTTGCCAAATCGGTCAGAAGTATTTTTTCTGACTTCTGCGTTCCGGTTATTACTACTTCATCCCCTATTTGCACATTTTCAATTTCCGAAATATCCAGCATCATGAAATCCATACACACACGCCCTACTAAAGGAGCTTTCTTTCCGTTAACAAGAGCATATCCTCTTGGCACACTTTGCCAGACGCAGCCGTCAGCAAAACCAAAAGGCACTGTACAGATCTTTGAAGGTCTGTAAGTTATGCCTGCTCCGGCATAGCTTATCCTGGTATTTTCAGGCACGCTCTTAATAAACGAAACTATTGATTTGACGGTTAAGGCCTGGAAGAATTTATTCTGAAGTTCTTCTGGAACAATTCCATAAAGGGATTTTCCAATTCTAACCATATCGAAAAAAGAGTCTTTGATATTTAATATCGAAAAAGTACCTGCAGCGTGGCTATATTTGAAATAAAGACCTTTCTTCTCCATTGCTCTAAGATAATCGCGAAACGATTCGAGCTGGTTGTAAGCATAAGCTGAATCAATGGCATCAACGCTTGAAAGATGAGTAAAAGCTCCCTCTATTTCAATTCCTGGAAGACAAGCTATCTTTTCTGTTTCGGATACAGCCTCGGAAAATAGTCTTTTGTAAGATTCCATATCCCCTGTCTTATGAAGAAACAGCCCAAGCCTGCCCATCCCTGTATCGAGCTTAATATGAACTCTCAGTTTCCTGCCTGAATCCACGGCTCTGTCAGAGTACTCTTTGGCTGTCTGATAAGAATGAACCGCCTGAGCAGCATTGCAGTCAAAAACAATATCCAGCATATCAGGCGGGGTATAACCAAATATAAAAATTGGCCTGGCTATTGACCTCAGCCTCAAACCAACTGCTTCGCTAAGCCTGCTGACACCTAAATAATCCACATATCCGTCAATTATCCTGGAAACATCCGCGGCACCATGACCGTAGGCATCGGCTTTGACTATTGCCATTATACTGACTTTATCTCCAACAATGCTCCTGATTTGCCGTATGTTGTTGACTAATGCTCCGGCGCTTACTTCTGACCAAACAACATTTTTCTTATGGACAGGAATTCTGCTCCATTTTTCGCGTAAACTGTCGGATTGATTGGATATGGACTTTGAAAACATTATTTTTTCTCTATTTAGTTGGCATATATTTTATGATTGCCTTGCGTAAAAACAATCCGAAGAGTAAACATCCATCCTTTATTCCCACCCAATTGCATAAATGAATAACATGTCTATAATTTCAGTTCTAAAGCTTTCTATCCCAAACCCGATAAAAAAAAGTAAAAATGCATCCTAGTAGCATTATAATAAATATTAAAACCTTTCAGGATAACCTCAACTATATCAGACAGACCCTATCTGAAAATGTTAAAATTTGCCTGCCTGTCAAAGCAAATGCCTACGGTCACGGGATTAAAGGAATCTCAAAGCTCGCTGAACTTTTCGTGGATTACTTTGCTGTAGCATGCCTTAACGAAGGTGCGCTTCTTAGAAAAACCGGGATAGAAAAACCAATTTTAGTTCTTGGAGCGATTGATGAAGATCAAATCCCAGGGCTTATAGAGAATAACCTTGACATAACTATTTCCTCTTTTTTCAAGGCAAAGCTTGTTTCTGATTTCTGCAAAAGAATCGGAAAAAGCTGCAAAGTCCATATAAAAGTCGATACAGGGATGAACAGAGTCGGAATCAAGGCAAAAAACGCCGCCTCCCTTATTGATTACATTCATTCAGATCATAACCTTGAATTGGAAGGAATATATTCCCATCTTGCAGAGAGCGAAGAGATTGACCGAACCTTTACGACCTCCCAGATAGAATCTTTCCGAAAAGTCTGCAGCTATGCAAAATCAAAAAAAGAAGATATTATCTGCCATCTGGCTAACTCCGGCGCCCTCTGTTACTCCCCTGAAAGTTATTTAGACATGGTGAGGCCGGGAATCCTAAGCTACGGTTATTTCCCGGGCAAAAAAGAACCCCAATACCCTCTGAATCAGGTTAAGCCAAGTTTCATGCTCAAGACTAAAATTGCGTATTTTAAAGCTATAGAAGCAGGGGAATCAGTCAGCTATAATCGAAAATACAGAACGGACAAACTGACCAGAATTGTGACTCTTCCAATAGGTTACGGCGACGGTTACCGCCGGGCGCTCTCAGGAAAAGGAACTGTCCTTATAAGAGGACATAAATACCCGATATCCGGCACTATATGCATGGATATGACTATGGTCGATATTGGCTCTGAAGGAACTGCGTATGTTGGTGACGAAGCTGTTCTTATAGGCTCACAGGGAAAAGAACAAATAACTCTCGAAGAAATTGCCGACATCTGCCAGACCAATACCTACGAAATTCTGTGCTCTCTAAGCGAGAGAATTCCAAGAATATATGCCTGATAATATGTCGCTCTTTATCTAACCAGTAATAGTTTTTCTAAAATCGTCACGCCAAAGCAATATCTTCATAACTGCTTACTCCAAGTCTTCATAAGACCAGAAAAAAACTTCTATATTGAAAGATAATATCCTCAATTCCCGCAAATAAAATTTTTAATAAAAATACTTAATTTTGAAATATAGACTATTGGGAAATCTAAAAAAGCAATATACCATTAGTTTAGTGTCATTTCTTTAACACACAGTTTAAAGGAAGTGTTCATGATGAAAATTATAACTCTGTCAGTGTGTTTTTTTGGTTTTTTAGCATTAGCTAATTTAAACGCCGATATAAATGTAAACTTACACAATGACACCGGTCAGGATGTTTATGCCTACTTAGATTATCAACCTCCAACAACTATAATAACCAAGAACTTGCTAATCGATGGCAAGTTTCATAAGATCATGAAAGGAGAAACATATAAATTTGTAACATCATATATCAACAGCGGCAATCTATTTTTTGCCATACCAGGATCTGAATCGAAGAGTTTCATTTATGAGGGAGGAAAAACTCAGCCGCCGGCTAATGGCGACGCTTTCTCAGGCTTTATTGAATTTTCATATGTGCAGGGTTCTCCTGTATATTGGGACGCGAGCAATGTTGATAGCGTAGGAATGCTTTATGGCGTCCAGCTTACAGACCTTGATCAGGATTATTCCCCGAAATTCGGCTACAAGTATCCTCAGGCCGATTTTATCAATAATCTTATAGAATATTGCCAATTTACTCAATCAGAACAGAAAGATGCTTATAAAAGCTTCACTATTGACAGACAGAAATTCAGCAAATTGCTAGGTTCAACCGTCTGCCCGCAAGCCTACAGTTCAAAGTATTCAGAGTACCTGAAGGCGCTTCGTGAAAACATTATCGAAGTTACATTCTACAGTGATGATATGAGCAATGATAAAGTTCATATAAAAAATAATCCGTATATTCTCTGGCCAAATACGGCTTTTAATGGAAGTTTTTACGATGCCGCAACCGTAGACGGCATCAATAATGTAATCTTGAAACTCACAAGTCAAGACGAAAGCACAATGACAACAATCTACCTTACAACAGATGCGTTGAACGGCAATACTGTCGTTCAATCAAATAGCAGCAAAGGTATGTATGTAAGAGGGCCTGAAGGCTGTAATGATAAAGACGCTAATAATGTGAGCTTGAACTGGACGGGTAAAACACCAGCTACAACCACACAATTCCAGGCATGGGTAGATTCTGTAACAAGAGGTCTGCTCTGCGACTTGAACCTGGGACTAATCCCAGTTGCTCCCAAGGACGATCATTATGACCAGAACAATCAAAAGACATGGGACAAATCGGGAAAATACGCAAACAGATATAACCAGTATATAGTAAACAATTCTAATTCATACGGCATGGCCTATTCTGACGCGGCTCATAGTAAAGTTCAGTTTGTAACTACGGGCAATGTACTGGCTGATGTCTATTTGTTTTCTCCTGACAGCATGATGACTTCAGAGTATTATAATCCAGATCCTAAACCAGCTCCGGATGGATACTCATTCGGTGTTGGAGAAAATAGCGATTTTGGAACTATTACATTTAATGGCCAGAGTTTTATCAGAAATAGCAATGGCACCTATGGAGGAGCTTTAAATCCAGTAAAAGGATGGCATAAGTTTGAGTTCAGCAAACCCGAAAATACCTGGATATGGGTAAATCTGGAAGGAGATGGTACAGTTGCCGGAGTTAATGGCAAGGTAGCTGGCGGCGCATTTTTTCAAAAATCAGCCAGCGGATTACACTGTTTAACTTTCGGCAGCGGAGCAGTATGGCTGGCAGGTGCGGAGCCTGAACCTGAACCTCCACAATAATAAAAACCTGGTTCCTTTTCATTTTAAGTGGGTACCCGTTTATGTCAGTGGTTGATAATGAGAGTTGACTTTGGTAAAGTCCAAGGCTCCTGTAACAAGATAAATCACTACCATGAAGTTCTTGAATGTCTTGTTTCTGACTGGTAAATCTCCTGAAAGGACTCCCTAAGATGAAAAGCCCTTACTGTTTTCAATCTCACTCCTTTAAGCTCTAGTTTTTCATTGAGGTATTTCAGTTGCGATACAGTCATATTTTCACGATTCTTATTGAAAATATTCCTTGTTCCTTTCAAAAGTTCATTCTCCTTTGATAAAAGCCGGAGACATATCGCAACTGACATCTGTAATGTTCTCTTGCTTCTTCGACATAGCATTGCAGCATTCGCCAGATTTTATTATCATCAGCATTGGTCAATCTGGAAACAGCATTAATAGACATTAAACTGTCTATAAACCATGGTTTGCTTAGCCCAAGCGCCTTTTCGAAAAATTGTTTCATCATTGTCTGTTCTTCCTCATTTATAATATTGATTTCTTTTGAATGATGAAATAAACTGTAAATTACTATGTGGGAATATTCACTATTACCCACTCATTTTGAGAAAGAACCAAAAAAAAAGTAGGCACTAATATGTTAATGAACAAAAACACCCGGAAGAGACTAAGTTATGTAATGTTGCCTGTGATGACACTATATACGGTATTACCGGCGACGGCCTATGGGGCAGAAGAATACACAAGAGTTGCAAGCAGCGTTAGCAGCAGCCAGGCAGGGAATGACAGCAGCTATGATATTGAAGGAGCTGTAGCTGAAGCCAATGCGCTGAATCTTAAGCCTGTTTCTCTTCCACAGGACGATGACGATACTGCTCCAACGATAAACTTCTCTTCTCTTTGGGATGGACAGACAATAACGCTAAAGAGCCTTTCAGCAATAGATGTATCTGTGGAGGTTACAGACGAGAACTTAAAATCATCCTCAATTACTGTAGAAAGGATAACTTACGATGGAAACAGTATTTCATGGACTCCTTCTGCCTTTGGCACTTATGGAATTCTTGCTTATGCCGAAGATTCAAGCGGCAATAGCAGTGCCAAAAACATAACTGTAGTAGTCGTTCAGGATACAATTCCTCAGCCCCATGGTTCGCAGTTTTGAGAAATGGCTATTTTCTGGCAATTAAGAACTCCGATTTTTATGCTATAGATGGACAAATCCTGCTCTCAAACAAAGCATTTGAAGTAAAATTCCCTATGGTTTTAAAAATGGCTTATACTCACTGATCTCCTGTTATGAAAAAATGCTATTGGCTTTCATTTAGGCTCAGATGAGGTATGTTGCAATCCCGCATCTCCGGTGATCAAGTCGGCGCTTTGGATGGCAGATGGAGTCAGCGTTTAATCATTCACTAAATCGTAACATTGAGCATTTTTCCATTTCTTTAAGAATATTATAAGAAAATACTTTTTTAAATGAATATCAGAAGAAAATCTTCGGAATTCTCAACTGCCATAAAATGGGACTTTGAAAATCCCACTTACAATCCCCACATCCCATTGTTGAAATGATCAACATAATTCTTCACTTTACGAAATTAGCTGATAAATCTGCACCAGCCGCTGCAATGTCGGTACTAAAACTCTCATCAGACAGGATTTGGTCGCCATCGTTCAAAGGTTTCTTTTCTAAATTTTTCTTGGTATTCTTCCTGGTATTCTTTTTCATAACAGCTTTTTAACCAAATTAAGAATCGCTGAATATAGAGCGAGACGCCGTCAGGGTTGGGAATTCCTCCTTTTTTTGGATTTCCCTTCTGGCGTTGTGGCTCATAAAGCCGCGCCGCTAGTTTTTCAGCAAATTTACGAACCGTTACTTTCACCAAACTCATGCCTTGAGGAATGAACATAACTATAGAAACATTATGGAAACTTGGAAAAAACAAATCAGAAATTTCCCGTTCAGTAAATCATGACTGGAAAACAGTCTCAAAGGTAGTGGAATCCATGAAGGAAGGTAAATACCCGGAAAAGAAACCTCATCCAAAGCAATTAGACATATACAGGGCTAAAATCATCGAATACCTGAAAAATGGCCTAACAGGACGAAGAGTATTTGAAGAGCTTAGGACTCTTGGTTCAAAAGCGTCGTATTCGGCAGTAAAAGATTATATTTCGGAGATAAGAAGACGCCAAGATATCTGCGTTCGATTCCATACTGCTCCCGGAGAAGAAAGCCAGGTAGACTTTGGCGATGTCGGGCTCACAAGAGATAATGCTGGCAAAAAAAGGGAAACCTGGGTATTCAGAGTTATTCTAGGTTTGATTATGACCAGAACAATCAAAAGACATGGGACAAATCGGGAAAATACGCAAACAGATATAACCAGTATATAGTAAACAATTCTAATTCATACGGCATGGCCTATTCTGACGCGGCTCATAGTAAAGTTCAGTTTGTAACTACGGGCAATGTACTGGCTGATGTCTATTTGTTTTCTCCTGACAGCATGATGACTTCAGAGTATTATAATCCAGATCCTAAACCAGCTCCGGATGGATACTCATTCGGTGTTGGAGAAAATAGCGATTTTGGAACTATTACATTTAATGGCCAGAGTTTTATCAGAAATAGCAATGGCACCTATGGAGGAGCTTTAAATCCAGTAAAAGGATGGCATAAGTTTGAGTTCAGCAAACCCGAAAATACCTGGATATGGGTAAATCTGGAAGGAGATGGTACAGTTGCCGGAGTTAATGGCAAGGTAGCTGGCGGCGCATTTTTTCAAAAATCAGCCAGCGGATTACACTGTTTAACTTTCGGCAGCGGAGCAGTATGGCTGGCAGGTGCGGAGCCTGAACCTGAACCTCCACAATAATAAAAACCTGGTTCCTTTTCATTTTAAGTGGGTACCCGTTTATGTCAGTGGTTGATAATGAGAGTTGACTTTGGTAAAGTCCAAGGCTCCTGTAACAAGATAAATCACTACCATGAAGTTCTTGAATGTCTTGTTTCTGACTGGTAAATCTCCTGAAAGGACTCCCTAAGATGAAAAGCCCTTACTGTTTTCAATCTCACTCCTTTAAGCTCTAGTTTTTCATTGAGGTATTTCAGTTGCGATACAGTCATATTTTCACGATTCTTATTGAAAATATTCCTTGTTCCTTTCAAAAGTTCATTCTCCTTTGATAAAAGCCGGAGACATATCGCAACTGACATCTGTAATGTTCTCTTGCTTCTTCGACATAGCATTGCAGCATTCGCCAGATTTTATTATCATCAGCATTGGTCAATCTGGAAACAGCATTAATAGACATTAAACTGTTTTATTCTCTATAATTTTCATCTTTTTCCATTTCCCGCCCTTAAACCTCAGATAATAGATAAAGCTCATTATCGTTATATAAGCTGTGGCTATAGCCCAGCAGCTGAAAAGCCCGGCTTCCATCACATAGAGTGCAATAGTTGTCGCAAGAGACAATGCTATAGTTGAAACTACCGCTACACACATAGTAAAAATTGTGTCACCGGCACCGCGTATCGCACTTGAAAAAATAATGTTTGCCGAATCGAAGAAACAGTAAAATGCCACGAACCTTAAAAGCATTACAGTTATCGGAAGAATCCTGTTCATTTCATCCGGACTGTGACTTTTTGCGAGAAAAAGATCCACAAAAATATTTGGAAATATCAGAAAAAGCAGAGAAAAAACCGACATATAAATAAATGTAATGTGATAGCTGGTGTAAACGCTTTTCTCAGCAAGATCGGGTTTATTGGCTCCGATATACTGCCCTACCATTATCGATATAGTAATCCCAGAACCAATCATGGGGAAAAAGGCTATTGTATTAATATTAAAAGCAATATTAGTAGCAGCAAGACTCTCCATGCCTAACTTTCCAATAAGAAGTATAAAAAGGGAAAAAGCCGATACTTCAATCAGAAACTGGATTCCAGACGGCAGCCCATATCTCAGTAATCTCTTGAATAATTCAGGTTCCAGATGCCACCCTCTTCTGGTATTGTATTTTTCTGCCAGAGGAGAAGAGAGTATTATTATTATGTAACAAATCATACCGCAAAAAGCAGAAGTCACTGTAGCAATTCCTGCTCCTTCTATTCCTAGTTCAGGAAATCCATAGTTTCCGAATATCAGGCAATAATCGAGAGAAATTGTTATTAAAGTTACAAAGATATTCACATACATTACAGGCCATGTCTTTCCCCTGCCGGAAAAATATCCGGCAAACGAAGAAGATGCAATCATAGGAAAAGTCCCGAAACATAATATCTGGAAAAATGCGATTTCGTTTTTCTGAACAATTGGATCATGTCTAAAAAAAGCGAATATTTCAGGAGCAAGCGGGATGAAACAAAGAAGAACAATCCCTCCAATAATTGAGAAATATACTCCCTGCCAGACTGATGGGCCTATCCTGTCATATTTTCTTGCTCCATAATATTGAGCGACAAATGTGCCGGCATAAGATGCGGTTCCGAAAAACAAACCAGTCAGAGCAAAATGCAGAATCCCGGCAGGCATGGCAGCAGCTACAGTTTCAGGAGAGTACCAGGCTAGAAATATTCTGTCTACAAGTTCCTGCAAAGCCAACGATGATGTGCTTAGAATAAGGGGAATGGCTATGACGAAAAATTCCCTGTATCCTCCTTCGCAATACCATCTTTCTTTTAACTTTTCATAAGATTTAAAACACATGTAAGAATCTGATAATTAATTGTTTTATCATATTTTTTTAAATTATTGATAATGTAGCATGAAATGCAAATATAGAAAGGATGGACTTATTCGTATAATCTTTTGGGATGTTTATTTACAATGGGGTTTCTCTTTCAAAAAGAATACGGCAAAAAGCTAAATAATCGTTGTTAAAAAAACTGAGGTTTTAAAGAAGTTGCGTAATTTACTGTAAATATCTAAACTGTAAAGCTTATCCCCTTGCAGAAACGGTCGATAGCTTCCTTGAATCTGTCGCCAGTTACTGCCCCGAAGCCCAATCTTAGATAACAACCGATATTTGAACCAAATGCCGTTCCAGGAATTACAGCGACTTTAAACTCTTTAACCAGTCTTTTAACAAGTTCGATCGGCTGAATATCGCAGTTAACTTTCAGATAGAAATAAATAGCTCCGTCCGGCTCCTTGAATTCTATCTTGTTTCCTAATGATTTTAGAGCCTGCAAAGCATATTTCCGGTTCTCTTCAATTGTCCGGATTTGTTCCAGGCAATAGGCTTTGCCGACATCAAGAGCATAGGCCGCGGCATACTGGGCAATAACATTTGGACATATTGCGTTTGTATCCTGTATTTTTCTGAAAGGGCCGACAAGTTTTTCAGGCATTACAGAGTAACCTATCCTCCAACCTGCCATTCCATAGGATTTTGACATAGAAAACAAAGATATAGTATAATCTTCCGAACCTTCTATCGAGCCAGAGGAAAAATGTTTTTTGCCGTTGTAAACAAAATATTCGTAGGCTTCATCTGATATGTGATAAATCATTTTTGATTTGCACAAAAAGTTTACTTTTCTTAAAAATTCTTCGCTTAAAACTTCGCCTGTCGGATTGTTTGGAGAAATAGTTACAATAGCTCTGCTCTTCGGGGTTAGAGCAGTCTCGATCCTTCTGTAAACTTCCTCTTCAGAGCCAAAAGAATCTATAACTACCGGAATACAGTTAAACATCCTTATGGCCATTTCATAATTGAAATAATAAGGGGAAAGTATTATCACCTCATCGCCTTCATCAATTATTGATTTGAGGATATTATAGAAAGCCATGTTTGCTCCTGAGCTGACCTGAAAGGAACTATTTCCCTCTGAAACTTTAATCCCGTTATCTGTAAGAAGTTTCTCTCTTATCTTTTCACGAAGAATCTTTATCCCGCCAACATAGCTATATAGATTTATCTCTGAAGAACTTAAATCGAGTTTGGCTATATCTTCAAATACTTTTTTAGGAGGCTGGTAGAATACCACCCCCTGACCTAGTGATATAGTTCCTGGATTCTCATTAACAAGCCGTCCGACAAGCGGTATGACCGGCTCCTGTATCAAAGATATCTTATTGGAAATTTTCATTGCTTTTTCTCATTGGAATCAGTGTTGTTTATCCCACATTTGTCTGTAAAAACCATTCAACTGCATAAGTTCTTGATGAGCTCCATGCTCTACAATCTTTCCTTTTTGCATAACAAAGATTTTATCCATGTTAACAGCTGAAGAGAGCCGGTGAGTTACGGAAATAATAGTTTTGCCGCTTTTAGCAATATTAGCCAGAGTAGCATTTATTGCCGCTTCGCTGACAGGATCAAGCGCCGAAGTTGCCTCATCGAGGATTAGAATATTCCCTCCCCTTAAGAGAGCTCTGGCAATTGCTATACGCTGTCTCTGCCCTCCGGAAAGCATTCCGCCTCTCTCCCCAGTTTTAGTATTATAACCTTCCGGCAAACTGATAATAAAATCATGTATTTCTGCTTGTCTGGCTACCTTATAGATATCTTCGGAAGAAGCATCTAAATTTGCAGCAAAAATATTATCCATGATGGAAACATTGAATAAAATATTCTCCTGCAGAACTATTCCCAGTTGTTTTCGAAGTGAAGCCTGGGAAACTGACTTTATATCTATACCGTCAAATGCGACAGAACCACTGTCCGTATCGTAAAACCTCATAATAAGGCTTAGGATTGTGCTTTTGCCGCATCCGCTAGGCCCCACAAAAGCTACTGAAGAGTTTTTCGGAATAATAAAACTTACATTATCCAAATTTATAAGCTCCTTCGTGTAACCGAATGTGACATTATTGAAACTTATCTCTTTGGCAAAAGGTAGGAGTTCCACGGAAGACGCACTATCTGTTACAACCGGTTTTTCCGAAAGAATTCCATTGATCCTCTCCATGCCTACTTTACACTGCAATACCATGGGCATAAAAGAGCTTATCGTAGTAAGAGAGTAGCTTAATCCGAGAAATAATGCCTGAAAAGCCACCAGTTGGCCTACTTGTAAATATCCTTCTAATGTCATGATTGAACCAATGGCAAATATCAATACCTGAAGCACTACAAGCCACATTTCTCCAAACCTGCCTACAAATGTGCTCAAAAATAATGATTTATGCATGCTCATGAAGAAAAAATCATTGCTCTTCTCAAAATAGTGAGTTGCCAGTTTCTGTAAACTGAAAGCCTTTAAAACTGTCTGGGAGGCAATATTGGTCTGCACATTGGAAATAGTTTTCGCTTCCGCTCTTTTCCGTTTGAAGTTTATTTTTTCTGCTCTTTTCCCGTAAAGCAGCGGCCCCAGGAAGCATGCCGGAAATATCAGCATTGAAATCAACGCCAATCTTATATCCATAACAAAAAGCAAGATTGTATTTGTTAAAACATTTATCAGGGGAATGATGAAATAACTTGGCGCATATATCATGGACTCTTCAACTTTTGATAAGTCACTTGAGAATTTTGAAAGAAGTTCTCCCGGCGGCGTAGATGCATAAAAACCTATTGATAGATTTTGCATATGCTCAAAGGTTTTGCTTCTTATTTTCTTCAAAATCTCTGAACAGTGGCCAAGATATATATAATCCCTTACAACTTTTGATAAGGCTATCAATATTGCCAGAATAATAAGAACAGTAAAAACTATGATTAGAAATCTATAGTTTTTGCCTAGAATCCCTTTATCTATAATAAAAGAAAAACTATAGCCGACCACTGAATCAAAAGCAGCACTAAGAAAAGCTAAGAAAAGAACAATAATGATCCTTGTTTTATTATTACAGTAAAAATCCCTGAACCCAACTTTTAAAGACTCCATACCTCTTCTCCTTTATTTGAGCATAATTATATAATGTTTCCTCAATAACTTAATACATAAAGTAAATAGTTTAGTTTAATAATCCTGAGCCAGCATAAAGGCTTTTCTGTTTGGGGTTCAACTTTCTTACAGTCTTATTTCCTATTAAGTATATTGAGATTGAATAACTGCCGATTTTGTGCATAATCCTATACTCAAAACAATATAAAAACTTTGTCCTAGGTTTATTCATGCCTAGCAATTAATTATGCAGGAGATGATATATGAGATACTCATGGAGATGGTTTGGCCCTAATGATCCAGTTAAAATCCAAGATGTGATGCAGGTAGGAGCTAGAGAAATTGTTACAGCTCTTCACCACATTCCAAACGGACAAATCTGGAGCATAGAAGAAATTAAAAAAAGGCAGCATGAGGTAGAATGGGATTCTATAAATAACAGGCCGACTAACTTGACATGGACGATCGTTGAAAGCGTCCCTGTCCATGAAGACATCAAAAAGCAAAAAGGGAACTTCCAGGAATACATTGAAAATTACAAGAAAACACTCGAAAACCTCAGTGCATGCGGAATCAAAATTGTAATCTACAACTTCATGCCTGTAATAGATTGGACAAGAACTAATCTTGAATACGAATTGCCTAATGGCGCAAAAGCCCTGAGATTTGATGAGGATGAATTTGCCGCTTTTGATCTTTTCATCCTTAAACGCAGAAATGCCGAAAATGAATACACTGTCGAGGAAAAACAGAGAGCTAAACTAGTTTTTGAAAAGATGAATGACAAGGCAAAAGAAAAACTGACAAGAACAATCATTGCAGGTTTGCCTGGAGCAGAAGAAAGTTTCACTATTGAACAGTTCAATCATATTCTAAATGAGTACAAGGATATCAATTCAGACAAACTTAGATCAAACCTCATATATTTCCTTAAAGTAATTATGCCCACAGCTGAAAGGGTCGGAATAAAAATGGCCATCCATCCAGACGACCCACCGCGCCCGATGTTCGGACTGCCAAGAGTCATGAGCAACATGAAAGACATGGAAATTCTTCTTACTTCAGTGCCAAGCAAATCATGCGGTCTTAATGTCTGCGCCGGATCGCTCGGAGTTAACGAAGACAACAATATTCCTGAAATGATAAGGCGTTTCGGCGAGAGGGTTTATTTCGTTCACCTGCGTTCTGTTAAGAGAGAAGGAAAAACCTTCTATGAAGATGAACACATCTCCGGAAGTGTTGACCTAGTTGAAGTCATTAAATCTGTTCTGGATGCAGAAAAGAAAAGCAACCTTGAAATTCCCATCAGGCCTGATCATGGGCATCAGATGCTCGACGATTTAAAGAAGAAAACAAATCCTGGTTATTCCTGCATAGGCAGGATGAAAGGGTTGGCCGAAGTCAAAGGTATTGCAGCAGCCCTGAAAAGCACAATGAATTAAAAGGTAGGGACGGCACTCCGCAGCCGTCCGCGGCGGTCTCGGAGAGACACGCCCTACCAGAACTGACCCAAAAACAAAAACTCAGGAGAAATTATCATGAAACTTCCATTTACAATAGATTTGAAAGACAAAGTATCAGTAGTAACAGGCGGAGGAGGAGTTCTCGGCGAAATGATGGCCGAAGCTCTGGCAATGTGCGGTTCAAAAGTCGCAATTCTTGATCTTAACAAAGATGCAGCTGACAAAACAGCAAATAAACTTACAAACAAAGGACTTATCGCAAAAGGTTTCAAAGCTGATGTTCTTAGTCTGGAAAGTGTCAAACAGGCCAATGAAGAAATAACCGCGACATTCGGAAAATGCGATATACTGATTAACGGAGCAGGCGGAAATCATCCAAAAGGAACAACTTCTAAAGAATATCTCTTCCCTGAAGATTTGGATGCCGAAAAGGAAATCATTACCTTCTTTAGTCTGGATTCAGAGAGCATCAAGTTTGTATTCAACCTGAACTTTATCGGAACTCTTATCCCGACACAGGTTTTCGCGAAAGGGATGGTAGGTTCAGAAAAACATCCTGTAATTATTAATATTTCTTCAATGAACGCATTCTGCCCCCTGACCAAGATTCCAGCATACAGCGGAGCAAAAGCCGCGGTAAGCAATTTCACACAATGGTTGGCTGTTCACTTTTCAAAAGTCGGCATCAGGGTCAATGCAATTGCTCCGGGATTCTTCGAAACCAACCAGAACAAAAAACTTCTCAGAAATGAGGATGGCACCTACACGGAAAGAGCCAACAAAATCGTTTCACACACTCCTATGGGCAGATTCGGCGAGGCTGAAGAGCTTATCGGCACATTGCTCTGGCTTGTAAGCAACGAAGCTTCAGGTTTTGTAAATGGCGTAATTGTTCCTGTCGACGGCGGGTTTAATGCATATTCCGGAGTCTAATTCAATTTTTATCGATATCTATTATAATGTAAAGGTCGGGTTCAGTTATCTATCTATGAATCAGTTGCATACTAACTCATATATTTGATTATGAACAAGAGATATATTAAAAACGCTGACAAAATAAATGACGGGATAATCAATCTGTTGATGGTAGGCACCTGGGCGGTAGGCTGATTACTATTAATAGCCATATTTTCGAGCAGAATAGATTTCATTACTTTAAGATTAGTAGTAACTTTGCTATGTATTTTCTACTGCATAGGATTGTTCCGCAGGGGCATGTGCATATTATTTCTTGCCTATCTGGCATGCGCCGTAATATTCAATCCAGTAATAAGATTTCATTTCGAACGGTTTATATGGCAGATAATAGACGGTGTAATGATAACTATTATGATATCGCCTATTGTTTATGAGTGTGTATTAAACAGCAGATATCTTAAATGGAAACAAAAACAAGAAAAACAAATTAAAACCGCACAAACCTGACCTATATTTTTATCCAATATTCTTATTCAACAAACTCTATTTTTAAGAGGCCAATTAATAAATGGATAATATGAGCTCTATACTGTTTACACCTATAAATATCGGTGAACTTAATCTGAAAAACCGTATAATAGTGGCGCCCTGCACAAGATGCAGAGCAAGCAAGGGAAGAATCCCTAACGACATGATGGCTAAATATTATAGTGACAGAGCTACTGCAGGTTTAATAATAACAGAAGCTACTTCAATCAGCCCTATGGCTGTAGGGTATCCTGATACTCCCGGAATCTGGTCGAACGAACAAATTCAAGGATGGGAAAAGATCGTTAGTACTGTTCATAGAGCAGGCGGAAAAATAATTCTGCAGTTGTGGCATGTGGGGCGTGTATCAGATCCTTTTTACCTGGATGGAAAACTTCCTGTGGCTCCGAGTCCAATTGCAGCTGAAGGACATGTTAGTTTATTGAGACCCAAAAGCAATTTTGTTACTCCTAGAGAGCTTCATATTTCAGAAATTCCAGGATTAATTGAAACCTATAAACAAGCTGCTTCCAACGCAAAAGATGCCGGATTTGACGGTGTGGAAATTCATGGCGCCAATGGATATCTAATTGACCAGTTTCTTGAAGATTCAATTAACAAAAGAACTGATATTTACGGAGGACCTATTGAGAACAGAGCCAAATTTATGCTTGAGGTTACTGATGCAGTGATAGAAGTCTTCGGTTCAGGAAGAGTTGGAATGCATTTATCACCACCTTGCGACAAATATTCAAAAGGAGATTCAAACCCTCTGGAGACCTTCACATATATAGCAAAAGAACTAAGTAGACGAAAAATAGCATTTATTTTAGCCAGAGAATCAATCGGACCGAAATATATTGGAGATAAATTAAAAAAAGAATTCGGAGGAACTTATATAGCAAATCAGGGATTAACAAGAGACACAGCTGAAAAAATTATAGAAAATGGAAATGCAGATGCAGTTGCTTTTGGGTCATTATTTATAGCTAACCCTGATCTCCCCGAAAGATTTAAATTGAATTCACAGCTCAATGAACCAGACAAAAATACATTTTACATGGGTGGGAATAAAGGTTATAATGATTATCAAAAACTTAAATAATCTAAAATAAACCCAATGAAAAAATCTTTATTATCATTTTTATTGCTGGCAATGCTTTCAACGCATTTAATAGCTCTTGAAAATTTAACTGAAGAGATAGATTCTTTCAATCATATCAGCATAACTACAAATGATCTGCCTAACCTGCTGGAGTTTTACCGGAATATAATAGGATGCAAACTCTTACCAAATGGTGGAGAACGAAGCGGTGATGCAATCTCTAAAGGAATCGGGCTGGAAAACGCTAAACTCCTAAATTATAAACTTCAGTTTCCAAACTCGGATGTAATTCTTGAATTGATTCAAATGGAAAATCCTCAATCAGCAGATGGAAATAAGGCAAAAATAAATTCAACAGGATATACTCACTTCTGTTTAATGGTAAAAGATCTTGATAAAACATACCAAATACTCAAAGCTAATAAGGTAAAGACTATCTCTCCGCCTGTGGAAGTGAAACAAACTAAGGCAAAATTCTTCTATGCTTATGATCCCGATGGAAATATTATAGAAATCGTTCAGGTTCCTTAGAACGATATTTAATATTTAACTTTCCTTATCCAATAACAATCAATAAACATTACAGAAAATAAAATGAAATCAGGTGATGAGATAAAGTGTCAATTCTGCGCAAAAGACGCTTTCGCTGTTAAAGAAACACTTATGGACGGCTGGATTAAAAAAGGCGACATCCTTAAGTGCTCAGCCTGCGGAGCAAAGCTTGCAGATATTCAACAAGCAGATGCTCTCACTAAGCAGGCAGTTTCTTCTGAAAAACTTGACAAACTCGCTTCTTTCCTTGGCACAGAAAAAATTGTTAATAAAAAACTTGAAAGCGATGGAGAAAAGGCTTTCTGCAAAGACTGTAAATATTATATCAAACATCCTTTTATTAACAGGTGCGGCCTCCACACAAAGGAAGTCAATCCCATGGACGATTGCGAAGATTTTGTTACCCCAAGTTTAGAACTCCTTACCAGGATAAACAATTTAACCTTAAGACAGGACAAATAGCAGGAAATTAGACATGGCACTTTTTCTATTTGGTAGGGCGCCTTTCTCCGAAAGCGACGAATTCCGGACACCTCGGAGATGTGTCCCTACATTGAGCGTCCCTACACAAAAACCAATACAACGATGAGTCCAAAGGAGCCCTTCATCCATTGGCTTGGTGCCATCCTTGTTTCCATCGGATCAAGATTTCTGAAGTTAGGTTTACCCATCTTTTAAAAAAATCAAAAATAACTTAAAACTGAGCATGAAAAATTCTTTGGCTTATCCTTGGAATTCTTTGGTCATATTCTTAGCTGTTTTCTCGACTTTGCGCTAACATTCTACTTATGGCAAGGATTCAAATCAATTAAACAATACTACTGTAAATTATCATGACGGAACAGTAACGGAAATTCTATTGTAAATATTGTTCCGTTATCAATTTCTATACTAAGTTTGCCCTTAATCTGTTCTAGCATAAAGTCTACCAGGCTAAGGCCAAAACCTTTTTGTCCATTCGCTCTTACTGATTCAGGAATTCCCACTCCATCATCCTGAATGATCATTACAGCATTGTTATTTTTTTGTAAAACAGAAATTGTTATCTTCCCACTATTTGCCTTATCTCTGAAAGCATATTTTATACTATTAGTTATTAGTTCGTTAACTATTATTCCGACAGAAAAGAATATACTTGATGGCAGAAAAATATTCTGTATTTGTTTCTCAATTACAATATTAGGCAGTCCACCGAAAGAAGCACAAACTTCATCCAGAAGTTTCTCAATATAATCTTTGAAAGAAATATCGGAGAAATTTTCAGAACGGTAGAGTTTGTCATAGAGGATACTCATACTTTGAATCCTCATCTGTGCTTCCCTGAGAGAATCAACAACCAAAGGATTCTTTGAACTGTGAGCGTGAAGAGCAAGAAGCCCAGCTGCTATAGCCATATTATTTTTTATTCTATGATGAACCTCTTTAAGGAGAAGCTCTTTTTCCTTAAGAAGGTTCTTGATTCTGTCTTCATCCTTTCTCCTTTCAGCTATATCCCAGCCGGCATCTGCCAGATATGATACTACTTCTACATCTCTTTGAGTATAATCTGCAGGCTTGTTCCCTACTCCAAGAATCGCCACTACATTACCGTTTCTCATCACAGGCACGACCAATTCTCTGATAACTTTGGCATGTCCTTCAGGCAATCCTTTTTTATGGGGTAGAGATTCATAGTCATTATGTATAACAGGCTTTTTCTGATAAAAGCAATCCACCCACACTCCGGCTTTGTCAATGCTATAATGAGAACCTTTGCCCTGAGCATTGCAAAATTCTTTCTGCGTACGGGTAGACCATGCTGCAAGTGTGAGAGTCTTCTGATCAGGGTGGACTAAGTGAAAGAACCCTATAGGGCTATTTACAAATCTTGTTATTTCATCAAGCATTCTCTGGAGAGTTTCTTCCAATCCATGAATCAAAAAATATTCAATGAGCTTTGCTCTTACGGTAAGAAGCTCTTGAGCATTGTTGCGTTCTGTAATATCTATAGCATATTCGATAATCTGGAACACTTCTCCTTTATTGTCCAAAACAGGATAAGCGTGCATTTCTTCATAGTTTTCGATACCTGTTTCATCCAGGAATGCATGTTCTCTTGAGACATGGATTTTTCTCTTTTTTACTTCCTGCAAAAAATTAAAGTGCTCGATGTTGGATGTGGCATCAAATCCATTCGTAATATTATAGTAGTAACTTCCTTTAATATTGGAGTTTACTGCATTTTTCCTGGCAGCCTCGTTGCATGCAACAAGGTTATATGTCTTGGCATCAATTATATAAAAAGGAGTAGCTATAGAATCTAAAGCCAGTTTGAAAAAATTGTTTTGCTTATTTCTTTCATGGTCAGCTGCTCTAATTTCATTATTGAGCAACTCTATCTGTGAAATCTTTTCGACTAGTTCGTGTTGGATAAACTCTAACTGGTTTTTGCTTTTTTGCAGTTCAAGAAGATTTTTAATCTTTCTACGAAGTATTTCATTTGGAAAAGGCTTTCGGATAAAATCAATTGCTCCCAGTTCAAGACCTTTAATAATATCGGATTCATCTTCGACATACCCAGAAATGAAGAGAAACGGAATAAGCTTATTCCTTGCATCTTTTCTTATAGATTTTAAAGCTTCAAATCCATCAATACCTGGCATCCTCACATCCATAATTATCAGATCAAAGTCAGATATAATACACTCTTTTACGGCTTCTTCCCCCGATGAAGCCGTTGTAATTCCTATATTCAGATCCTTAAGAAGAGCAACATAACAAGACAGATTTAACTCACTATCATCAACAATCAATATTCGTTGTTTTCTATTCATCGCTTCAATAATAACCTTTTACTAATAAAATTTACGGTTCTTTTCCGTTTTGCAACACGCGATTTGGCGGAATTATAAGATAAATTTTCTATAACTCAAGAGAGGTTGCCCCCACTATTTAATCTAAGTTAAAAACTAATAGCCCAGAAAGAACTTTCTGAGCTATTTCGCCATGATAATTAGTTACTCAATGTCATTGAATTAAGAGCTGGTAGGGCGTGTCTTTTTAACCATGCTCCTTAGCAAGACCCCGAGACCGCCGAAGAAGATTATATGTATTTAGGACGGTAACGCTTCTGCGTTATAAACTCCGGAGCTTGCCACTCACTTGCGTGGAGCCGTCCCTACCTTAATTCAACCGTATTGATTAATTACTTGGAAACAGTCGCAGCATTTCTGTAGGCAGTGACATTTTGGTTCAGCCAATCACTTCCTTTAATCCATTTTGTCGATTGGCCATTTTCCAGGAAGTAAGGGCTTACTCCAGGCATCTGCCATGTTCCAGCGCTTCCGCCCCAGCAAATAGCGAAAACTCCAATGTCTTTCAGTGTGTCAAGGTGCGGCAATGTCCAATCGTAATTATTAGTCATTTTTCCTGTATTGTTCTTTAGAAAATTTTCCAAAGTTACACCTTTAAAATCAAGATATATTTCCGGCATTTCAGTATTATGTAAAATATCACTTGACAGGTAGGGAGTTCCTGCATCAGGACAATAATTACCAAAGATGTAATTGGGTAATGTATTATAAGGTGTATCCTGATCAGTAATAGAACTTATTTTTGAAGTAGGCAATGCACCTCCAGAAACCTGATACAGCATTATAGGCAATTTGTATTCTTTATTGAGCTGACTCAGGAAAGTGAACCAGTTTTGATATGAATTATCATTGAATAGCCAGCCGGCATTGAAAGAAACCGGATCAGACAGTGGATTATATACGCCAAGGTCAGCAACTATAAAATCAGAGTTTAACATATTATTGCTGCTGGTAAGAGGAATATTTGTTTCTGTTGAGTACAGTAATCATAGATATACGATATATTCTGCTCAAGAGTATTGTCTTTTGGAGTCATAATCCATTCCTGCTTTGGATAGTAACTTTGGAACATATCAAGTGCAGGATACTTGCAAGTATTCATATAATAATCTATAAAACCTTATTTTTCTTTATAGCATCTAGTCTGTTATACCAGCTCTGTTTTGTTTTTCGAACTTCCAGGGAAACCTTCTCCGTAGGTGTCAGTCAATTACGGTCAGCTCGGAGATGACCCTACCTAATAAAACTACATGAAATTCGAAAATCATTTCGTTATTGTTATAATATGGGATTTATTAATAATTTGGACTGTTTATCAGGATAAAAGCTATAGTACATGGCTTAGCTCCAATGTTATGCCATGCGTGGCTAGTACCTCGCTGTACAATTACATCGCCTTTCTTTAGATGAACGGTGCCTTCATCTAAAATCAAATCAATTTCTCCCTCGAGAACTATTCCATAGTCTATTGTTTTTGTAATATGCACTCCAGGCTTGCTTTTGTCTTCTATAAGTCCATGAGCATTAAATCTTGACAAGTTCTTATCTAATTGTTCTTTTGACAAATTATGTTTCCAGTTGTCCGGATAAAAAGTCCAAACTCTCATACATGATCCGTTTTTGGGTGGTTCTAAGTTAAAAACTTCTTGAGTTGCGGGATCCTTTAAAACTGTTGTATTTCTGTTAGAAGGATCATCAATCCATATTTCGTTATCAATGCTTGTCCCCATATCAATTCTGCCGGGTGTAATCCGTCATAAACAAAATATGATTTACCTTCGGCATTATTTCCTGTAACTATTCGTCGTATTTTCATTTTAATACTCTCCTGGCTGTTAATTAAAACCCTACACTGCAGCTTCTTGAAAATTTAGGTCTTCATTCCCGCAGCTTTTATGAGAAGTTGATGTAAAAATCAGTTTGGAATTGCCGGTGTTACGAAAATAATGCAGGGCATTGGATCTGAATTTAACCAAATCACCCTGCCCTAAATTTTTTGGCTTATTAAGTTTTGGGAAATTTGTTTTTTGGAAAGGAACCAAACCGTCTATTTCATGTCCGCCAATTACACAGTCGGCAAGAGTTTCTATTAGGTTCAGACTGTTTATGTATGCTTCTTTGTTGTTTACGACACCGCTTAAAACTTTATTTTCAACTATATATTTAGTGTTAGCCGCATCACCTAAAACCATCAGTTTTGAATCTTTAACAGTATCTATCAATACACATTGATGAGCAGGTGAATGCCCTGGGGTAGGAATAAGAGTTATTCCGGGTAATAATTGAGTTTTTCCTGCAACAAAGACCCATCTGTCAGGAGATATGGCTTTATCCTGACATATTATTCGGCTGGTATGATAAAATATTTCCTGATCATCCCTGCAATTGAGCATAAAATTCCATTGCTCTTTCTGAACAACAAATTTAGCTTTTTTAAAAGCTCTCAGCGTATCGCCCATATGATCCCAGTGTAAATGCGTGAATATCACATAATCAATATCTTCAGGAGTTATACCTGCTGCTAGTTTCAAGGCTTCCTCCTGATAATCGCTTTTATCTCTTTTGCAGTTAAAAATCATGCTGCCTATTATGGGATCGCAGATTCCAAGGTCAATCAAAATATTCTTGCCGTTAGATTGAAGAAGAGTTGTCCATGCCGGAACATCAACCTCGCGGTCTTTTTCACCTGGATCAAGTTTTTTTATCTGTGAATATTTCATATTAGGAAAGTATCCCATTCTTATTGCTTGTACATTCCATAAATTTTCCGTATTCATAAATCACCTCTTTCTTAAAGCTTTATGCCAAGTAATCATATACGACTTTTGTTCCGGACAGTGTAAAAACTATATTTAATTTTATATATGTTCCGGATATTATTTTCCTGATAGGCAAATCTGCTACTTTAGCTCTGACATGCCGGAATAATTCTAAATCTGCAGGCGAACTCCAGCCTTCAACAATCTCAATGTCGCCAACGCAGCAGCTTACTAACTGACAGACTTTTGCAGAACCATCAACATCCGGTATTTTCTTAATAAGATATGTGGGAGATTTAGCTCCCTGCAGTAATTTATCATTGTCCAGCTTGTCGTATTTGTATGCCATTGTGCCGCGAGCAACTAACTGACCGTCGTAGTGCAATTCACCAAGCATGTGGTTCCTTTTTGTAGTCAGCGAAGGTGTTCCCAAAACTTTCTGAAATCCGAATATTTCGCGCCCTGTGGCTATAGCTTCAAAACTGTCTACGAACATGACATGGCAATAATTACCTTGCACTCCGTTGTATTCAACAGGGATTATCTGCCCTGATTCCTGATATGGCCCGAAGCCTCCGGTAGCTTCATTAAATTTCATAAATTCATATTTGACAGTCGGCTTAGTTATCTTAAGAGGTTCCGGGACTACTCTCTTTAAAGCTTCCATGTCCGTTTCATATTCTATTATCATCATTTCCCTGTTTTTAAAATAATACGGCGGACGAGGATAAGCCGGGTTTGATATTGGTGTACAAAATGTTTCTATAACTTCTTGCTTATTCATTTTAATCGCTCCTTGTTCGAATTTATGGTGCTTTTAAAAACAACCCTACAAATTATCACATTCATATAATTAGCCAAATAATAAATTCTTATAACGGTTATTACCTAAAGTTATACCTTTTCACAATTGAGGAGTTTTCTTAAGGATACCTTTTTCCATATTCAGCTCCTCAATCATCGAAATCAGATTAAAAATAAGTTTATCAAATGTTTGTTAAAACATAGCTATTGCCAATTGCGTTGTTTGAAAGTTATATTGAAGTGAAAGTCCTTTATTAAAAAACTAAATAGAAGGAGACATATTCAAATGAGCAGGTATTTTAAATTTGCCTTCGTATTATTTTTTTTATTTTCTTATCATTATCTGAATGCAGAAGACAAACCGTCAAGCAGTGAAAATACCGCGTTATCAGTCACTCAGGCAAGAATGGCAGATAATAAAGCAAAAGTAATTCTCATTGGAATGATTGTTCAAAGAGACCATGATTACTACTTAAGAGACCTGACAGGGCAGGTAAAACTGGAAATTCCGAGAAAGATAATGAGTCAAATAAATATGGCGTCCAAAGTCAGAATTGAAGGAATAATCAAGACTAACTTCCTGCGTTATATCTCGAAAAGCGTCGATCCGACAATAAGAGTAAAAAGCATTGAAATTTTCAAACCTAAACCAAAAACTTCTGAAATTGACTCTGACTAAATAAAACGGAACTACTCTAATCTACTTATTCAATCCAGGAAAAATTTATATAGTAACTGTTCATCATATATTGAATTTGACAACTACATCATATGTAATTGAAAAGAAACAATTGATAATTTAACATGGAGGTCTTATGAATATTTCAGTGCTCGGAGATGGAGCATGGGGCAGCGCTATAGCCAATCTATTTGCACAGAACTTGCACAAAGTCACTTTATGGGGGCCTTTTCCTGATTACATGGAAGAGATGGAAAAAGCAAAAAAAAACCCGAGGTTTCTTCCCCAGATTACATTCGATGACAGTATAAAATTCACGCCGGATATTAAAACAGCTTCTGCTGACGCTGACTTATTGGTGCTCGCTCTTCCCTCCCAATACCAGAGGAAACTTCTAACTGATCTGAGACCTTACTTCAATAACAGCAAAACAATAATTATCAATATAGGGAAAGGTATAGAAAACGATTCGCTCGAAAGATTAAGCCAGGTAACTCATGATATTCTTGGAGATTGCAAATATGTAGTTCTCTCAGGCCCAAGCCATGCAGAAGAAGTTTCAAAAGGCACACCCACAGCTGTTGTAGCAGGATGCGAATGCAGAGAAACAGGCGAACTAATTCAATCCTTGATGATGAACAAATTTTTCAGGGTTTATTATACTGACGATTACATCGGCGTAGAACTTGGCGGAGCATTAAAGAATGTTTTTGCCATAGCCGCAGGGATAGCCGACGGAATGAGCCTGGGCGATAATTCAAAAGCCGCCCTGGTGACAAGAAGTATCGCTGAGATGTCAAGGTTTGGAAAACTCCTTGGCGGAAAATATGAAACTTTTTCCGGATTGAGCGGAATAGGTGATATGCTTGTAACCTGTTATAGCAAACACAGTCGAAATCGTTTTGTAGGCGAAAGGTTAGGTCAGGGAGCAAAAATGCCTGAAATTCTTAAAGAGCTTGGAATGAAAGTCGCGGAAGGGATTAAAACTACAAAAAGTGCCTATGAACTGGCAAAGAAACTCAATGTTGAGACGCCTGTAATAGACGAACTTTACAGAGCTATTTACGAAAATAAAAACCCTTCGGAAATTCTGAAAGACCTGATGGAACGCTCTGCTAAACCTGAAATATATTAAAATAAATCTTTTCCCAGTTGAGCTTTTTCTTTTCCTAATTTAGAATGAAAGAGAATTTGTTTTTATAAGTACTTTTCCCTAAGTGGAGTTTTCTTTAGAGTGCCATACAGAAAGTTTTTCTTATATTTCCTGTTCATTATTCTAAGTGTTCTTCCTTTTCAAAGCCTTTTTGCTACTGATGCGGAAGCTGAAGAATCTTATAGTAATGCAGAAAAAGAGTATAATGCCGGCGACTACAGAGACGCCGCGAAAACTTTTGCCGCCGCAGAATTGTTCGCTGACAGTTACGAACTCAAAGTCAACGCTATCAAAGCAAAAGTCCTTTCCTATAAAAAAGCCGACATGAAATATCAAGAATTTCTTGCGCTTAAACAGCTTACAGAGGAATATCCTGATAAGGTTTTTTTCCGTAATGCGATAAGGCGCCAATACGAGATTGGTAATGCCTATTACGAAGGCTACAGAGAAATGCCCTGGTCGTGGGTACCTTGGCTGGAAGATGAGGATAAATGCCTGGAAATTTACGAATCAATCTATAAACAATCGCCTTTTGCTGACTTTATTCCGGAAATGATGCTAAAAATGGGCACTCGATATATTGTGACAAAAAAACCGGACAAAGCCCTGGACATATATAAGGCAATGATAACACAATACAAATCATCACCTCTTACCAGAATAGCCTATCTTGACGCTTCAAATGTCTACCTTCAAATGGCATCATCCGGTGATGGCGACGGAAGTAAACTGCGCGGGGCAAGGATCAATCTGAAAGAATATGTAGAAAAATATCCCGATTCTCCTGAAATAAAATGGGCAAAAAACATGCTTAAGCTGACCTATGAAATGGAAGCCAGAAGGCTCTATTCTCTTGCACACTATTACTACAAGAAAGGAAACGATAATGCCGCTAAAAGATATATACAGGAAATACTTGTAAACTATCCTGAAACAGAAACAGCCCGTAAGGCAGACGAACTTCTAAACTACATTGAAATGCCCATCTATCCGAAAGAAATGGCTCCCCTGCCCGAAGAACCTACGAAATATACAACTTTCTCAATGCAGGGAACAGACGCCAGAATCATGGTAATCCCTGAAAACAGCGGAAACAAATGGCTGAACCCTCTCAAGGAAACAGGCACATCAGAAGACAACCTTAATAAGGAAAAATATATCAATCAACTGTAAAAGGCTTTAAGATGTTTAAACTAGTAAAATTATTTCTCTTCAGTTCTGTTATTATAATTATATCATCATGCGGGTATCACAGCGGTTCAATAGCCCATCCTCAGATAAGAACAATAGCCTTTTCTCCAGTAATAAATGAAACATATCTTCCGCTCGGCTCAGCATATATGAGACAATCGCTTTCTGAAGCTTTTCAGAGAGACGGCTCATGGAAAGTAGTCAGCATTGAAAAAGCAGACTGCATTATGTATTCACGGATAGTCAATGTGGTTATTGCAGCACCAGACATTACTATCCCGCAGAATAGTATTAACTATTTTACAACCCAGTTCGGTATTACAGTTTATTTTGAATTTACAATAATCATTCCTGGCAGGCCTCAGCCGCTGGTGCCGACTACTCAGGTAAGCGGTCAGGTTCAGTATCAGGTTCCCGTTGATTATTATGTTTCTCAGGAAGTAGCCTTCCAGCAGGCCTGCTACGAAGCCGCGTTAAATGCTGCCTCCACATCAACTGAATCCTGGTAATCTGCAACAAAAAAGGAAGCATTTTTCCTATGCAATTGAGAATCGGACAGGGCTTCGATGCCCACAAATTCATAAAAGGCAAACCTTTTATATTAGGAGGTGTAAGACTTCCTTATGAATATGGCCTGGATGGTCATAGCGACGCCGATGTTCTTACTCATGCTATCATTGATTCTCTTCTTGGAGCTTTATCCCTTGGCAATATCGGAACATGGTTCCCTGACAATGATCCGAAATTTAAAAATGCCGACAGCATGGAACTCTTAAAAAAAGTGCTTCTCCACAAAACCTTTAAAGCCTGGAAAATACTCAATATAGACTCAACAATCATAGCTCAAAAACCCAAACTTTCTCCTTATATTGAACAAATTCATTCAAATCTGGCGGAGCTTTTTTCACTCCAGAAAAACTGTATATCCGTGAAACCAAAAACAACTGAAGGAATGGGGTTCTGCGGAAGAGAAGAAGGAATTGCGGTACTGGTTAACACTCTTATTATAAAAAATTAAAAATAGTATTGACTTGAACCTTTAAATTCAATAGAATTCTTAACAAGTTTTATTTAGTAAAACCCTTTCAAATTTTGCTATTTTTGCTATTTTATAATCCAGCTGATTAAAAATTTACATAACTTTTCCAAACAGGAGAAAATAACAATGTCACAAGAACTCCAAGGCTTGCTCAATCGGATTCAAAAGGAAGGTGTGGAAGCGGCCGAAAAGCAGAGAGACGAGATACTTGCAGCTGCCAAAGCCAATGCCGAGTCCATAATTCAAAGGACAAACATGGAAGCTGAAACCATACTCAAAACCACCCGTGATGAAGTCAAAAACATTGAAGAAAGATCAAAGGCCACTATTCAGCAAGCAGCCAGAGACATACTTATTTCTCTTGAGTCAGAACTCATGAAAAGAATGAAAAGATGCGTCAAGGCCACTGTTAGCGACGCAATGACTGTACAGGTTATGACTGAAATCATCACAAAAATGGTAGATGCCTTTTCCAAATGCCCGAAAGGAGAAGTTCAACTGGATTTGATTCTTTCCCAAAAAGACATAGAAGGTCTTTCAGAATCAATCAAGTCAATAATAGTTAAAGATCTCAAAATCAATCCCAAAATAATAAAAGGAACAGATTTTTCATCAGGCCTTAAGATGGGCTTCAACGGTTCAGACATATTCTTTGACTTTTCTGATTCTACTATTACTGAACTTGTTTGCGAATATTTAAACCCTAAGCTCAGCGCTACTCTCAGAGGAGAATCCAAATAATGTCAATTTATTATCTGGTCAGTTCATTGCCTTCCTTCAGTTTCGGAGATAAACCTTTCTATACTTCAGAGAGCTTTATCAGGCTTTGCACTGACTGGGTTAATGATTCCGACATGAAAGAACTTGAGAGTATTTCTCTTACAGCAAGGGAAAGGTACTCAGGCCAATCGCCTTTTGCGCTCAAATGGTATAAGCTTATCGGAGCTATTGCCAACTCCACGGTAAAATTAAGAGCGGCAAAACTAAATAGAGACTCATCTGAACTCCTGAAAGAACAAAAAGTTATATATTCGGATATAGACAAAGCTGTTCAAGATGCATTTGCGGCAGAAAACCCTATGGAAAAAGAAAAGAAACTCGATAGGTTAAAATGGTTTGTCCTCGATTCTCTGGAAGTCGGACATTTTTTTGATTTTGACAAACTCTGTATATATAAACTAAGGATTCTTCTTTCTGAGAAATGGCTGGCAAGAAAAGAAGCTGAAGGCATTAAAAACCTGGATAAGGCGCTGGCTATATTGTATACGCCTTCTGAGGAAAAATAACAAAAACAAATTTATATAATTAGGAGATTTAGGAATGCCCGAAACAAATCAAGGTCGAATAGTCGGCGTAAACGGAAATATGATTACCGTCAAATTCGACACCTTTGTTACGCAGAATGAGGTAGCCTACGCTATTCTCGGCGATAAGAGACTCAAATGCGAAGTAATCCGAGTAAGAGGGTCAAATGCTGATTTGCAGGTTTTTGAGTCAACAAACGGTCTGACAGTCGGAGATATAGTTAGTTTCACAGGTGAACTTCTTAGCGTCGAATTAGGGCCTGGACTGCTTACCATGGTCTATGACGGGCTCCAGAACCCTCTGGATCAACTTGCAAAAAAATCGGGATTTTTCCTTGAAAGAGGCGTCTATCTCCCGGCACTTGATCAGAATGCTAAATGGGATTTTACACCTTCTGTAAAGGCAGATGATTCTATATCCGCAGGCGACTATCTGGGAAGTGTCCCGGAAGGAATTTATACGCACTATATATGTGCCCCGTTCGATCTTCAGGGCACATGGAAAATTGAATCAATTTCTCCCGCCGGCTCATATACAATTAAAGACAAGATAGCCTCAGTAAAAAGCGAAAAAGGCAATGTAAGAGAACTTACAATGAGTCAGAAATGGCCGGTTAAAATACCTATAAAATGCTACAGAGAAAAACTTCTCCCTGAAAAGACACTTATAACTCAACAAAGAATTATCGACACATTCTTTCCTGTGGCCGTTGGTGGAACATTCTGTACTCCAGGGCCTTTCGGAGCCGGAAAAACTGTGTTGCAGCACGCAATAAGCCAGCATGCCCAAACAGATGTTGTTATAGTCTGCGCATGCGGTGAGCGAGCAGGAGAAGTAGTGGAAATCCTTAAAGAGTACCCTCACCTTGAAGACCCAAGAACAGGTAGATCCCTAATGGAGCGTTCAATTATTATATGCAACACAAGCTCAATGCCTGTAGCTGCTCGTGAAGCATCAGTTTACACAGCAATAACCCTTGCAGAATACTATAGGCAAATGGGTCTTAATGCACTGCTTCTTGCTGATTCCACTTCAAGGTGGGCTCAGGCTCTTCGCGAAATGTCAGGAAGACTTGAAGAAATCCCTGGAGAAGAAGGTTTTCCGGCATACTTGGAATCTTTAATTGCAAGCTTCTATGAAAGAGCCGGACTTGTCAAGTTAAACAATGGGAAACTTGGTTCTGTGACTGTAGGAGGTGCGGTAAGCCCGGCTGGCGGAAACTTCGAAGAACCTGTAACTCAGGCAACACTGAAAGTAGTTGGATGCTTCCTTGGACTCTCAAAGCAACGCGCTGACTCGAGACGCTTTCCGTCAATACATCCACTCGAAAGCTGGAGCCATTATACAAGTCTTGTTGACAAGGAAGACATTGCTAAAGCAAGAAAGATGCTCAGACGAGGAATGGAAGTTAATCAGATGATGAATGTCGTAGGAGAAGAAGGAACCAGCACGGATGACTATGTAATATACCTTAAAAGCGAGTTCCTGGACTCGGTTTACCTGCAGCAGAACACATTTGACCCTGTTGACGGCGCAAGTGATGCCGACAGACAGATACATGTATTCAAAAAAACTATTTTTGTCCTTGATTCTAAGTTCAGCTTTAAAGCCAAGGAAGATGCCAGACAGTTCTTTATGGGACTTAGACAAATGTTTATTGACTGGAATTATCTCAAATTCGGATCCGATAAGTTCAAATACCAGGAAGACCATATTAACAGCAGATTGAAGGAGTTAGCCAATGCGTAAAGTTTACCACAAAATAATACAAGTCTCAGGCAATGTCATCTCTGTTGAAGCTGAAGGCGTATCATACAACGAACTGGCAGAAGTCTCTACCAAAAGAGGAGTTTCTCTAGCGCAGGTAATCAGGTTAAGCGAAAACAAAGTTTATCTTCAGGTATTTGCAGGAAGCAGGGGCGTATCTACCAATGATGAAGTAAGATTTTTGGGCAAGTCCATGCAGATTTCGTCATCCCAAAACCTTCTCGGAAGGATATTCAATGGAGCCGGCGTCCCCAGAGACAACCGCCCAGCTATCAAAGAAGACATGATAGAAATAGGTGGGCCTTCCGTAAATCCGTCTAAGAGAATTATCCCTAAGAGAATGGTCAAGACCAATATTCCTATGATCGACCTTTTTAACTCTTTGGTTGTTTCTCAGAAGATCCCTATTTTCTCGGTAGCAGGCGAACCTTATAATGAACTGCTTGCCAGAATCGCCATGCAGGCTGAAGTAGATGTGATAGTTCTAGGCGGAATGGGGCTTAAATATGACGATTATCTTGTTTTCAGAGATACACTTGAAAAACACGGCGCCCTTACCAGGACTGTGATGTTCATGCATACGGCTTCCGACCCTGTCGTTGAATGCCTGCTTGTGCCGGATGTGGCATTAGCAGTTTCAGAAGCATATGCTTTGGAAGGAAAAGATGTACTGGTACTTCTTACAGATATGACCAATTACTCCGATTCCCTCAAGGAAATTGCTATTACAATGGAGCAGATCCCCTCCAACCGCGGTTATCCTGGCGACCTTTACAGCCAGCTTGCGGCCAGATACGAGAAAGCAGTCGATTTCGATGGAGCAGGTTCAATCACTGTCCTTACGGTAACCACTATGCCAGGCGATGATGTAACACACCCTGTTCCTGACAATACCGGTTATATTACAGAAGGTCAGTTTTATCTCAAGAATGGAAGGATTGAGCCGTTTGGTTCTCTAAGCCGACTCAAACAGCAGGTAAATGGCGATACCCGTAAGGATCATAGAGCCATTATGGATACAATGATCAGACTCTACGCGAACTATAAGGAAACCTGTGAAAAACAGTCAATGGGATTCTCTATGAGCCAATGGGATAACAAGCTATTAAAATATGGAGTTCTTTTCGAACAAAGGATGATGGATCTTTCTGTAAACATCCCACTTGAAGAATCTTTGAATATAGGATGGAAGACTTTGGCTGAATGTTTTGATAAAGCGGAAACAGGTATCAAGACAGATATGCTTAATGAGTTCTGGCCAAAATCTGAAACTACCGCTTAAACCTAAGCTCTATCTGGAGTTCTATGAATGCCTAAAATTAAACTTACAAAAAGCGAACTTAAGACACAGAGAGACTCTCTTAAACAGTTCACCCGTTTCCTCCCTACTCTTCAACTGAAAAAGCAACAACTTCAGCTGGAAGCCAGGAAGAGCCAGGAAAGAGTCGAGCTGAACAAGAAGAAAGAATCTGACTTCAAGAACAATATTACCTCATGGATAGCAATGTTTGGGTTGAATGATGAAGTCGAGAGAATCATAAAATATATCAAGATTGAGGGCATATTTACTGACAAAATGAATATCGCCGGAGTTGGTATTCCTGTTTATAAAGGCGCTAAGTTCGCCATTCATGAGTATGACCTTTTTATCGAAAATCCTTGGGTTGACGATGGGATAAAAGCTCTTTGTGACCTTGTCGAAATAAGAGCTGAAAGAGATGTCATTATAGAGCAGTACAGGAGAATATCCAATGAATTGCGTATAACTACACAAAGAGTGAATCTTTTTGAAAAAGTAAAAATCCCGCTATGCAAGGAAAATATAAAGAAAATACAGATATACCTGGGCGATCAGCTTACTTCCGCAGTAGGCAGATCCAAAATAGCAAAAAAGAAACTTTCTGAGGCTGTATTATGATAGAAAAAATGCTAAAAGTCACAGTTGTCTGCACAAAAGAAAATCAGGATTCTACCTTAAAAGATCTTAGAGGATTAGGAATACTTCATGTCGAACCGGTACAGAAACTCTCAAATACGGAACTCTCTTCTGCTCTGCAAAAGGAACTGGAAAAAGTAAACAGATCGCTCTTCGTCCTTGTGGAAGACCATAGCAGAGAAGAAACCCACGCCTATCGGGATATTCATCCCCAACACCTGACTGACAAGCTAATAACTGCTGTTACTGAAAATGAAGCTCTCAAAAAAGAAATTGAAGGGCTGACACGGGAAAAAGAGAAGCTTGAACCCTGGGGCGATTTTTCCTTTGAATCCATAGATAAACTCCATAAAGCCGGAGTAAATGTTTATCTTTGCATGGGATCGGAAAAAATAATTCCTCTCTATTCCGACAAAGGAACAATTGAAATTGTATCAAAAATTAAAGGCTCTGTTTATTTTGCGCTTTTATCAAAGGAGCAATTCACTAAAGATGAACTTCCTTTAGCTGCGCTGCCTGCTCAAAAAATGAATCTGTCAGATATTAATTTCAAAATAGCAGAACTTAATGTCAGTATTTTGGCAAATAAGGAAATAATACACGACCTTACTGAATCTATAGCAAACATTAAAGACTATAAGACATATCTCGAAGAGAAACTTGAATTTGCAATTAATAATGAAACAATGGGAGAAGAACAAACCCTCAGATATATAAGAGGTTTTGTCCCGAAAAAACATGAGCAAAGGCTTTCAGAGGAAGCAAAAAAGCGCGGATGGGCAATTCTCTTTGAAACTCCTACAGCCGATGACAAAACTCCCACTTCCATACATGTGCCTAAAATATTTAATATATCCAAACCGATCTTTGAATTTATTGGCCTCTATCCAGGCTACATGGAATGGGATGTAAGCGGATGCTTTCTTATCTTCTTCGGAATATTCTTTGCCATGATAATAGGCGATGCGGGATACGCTACTATATTTCTGATAGTATCATTGGTATTGAAATATGTACTGAGAAGAAACAAACGGGCACAGTTATCCATAAATCTTTTTATTTATCTAAGCATTCTGACTGTAATATGGGGGATACTTACATGTTCATTCTTCAGTATCCCCGCTGAATATCTGCCAAGGAGGATGCGTGGAATTCCGTTTTTTACTGATGACGCTTCGGCTAACCAGCACTTTGAGCTTGTCTGCTTTCTCCTGGCTGCAATACACCTCTCATTTGCCAGACTTTGGAAAGCATTCATTATGATTAATTCGCCGCGCGCTCTTGGACAAGTAGGATGGGCCTTGATTCTCTGGGGTAACTTTTTTACAGCCAAACACTTGATAGTTTCACCTGAAATACCTTTCCCTCAAATCGGTTTCTATCTATACGGAGTTGGAATTTTACTGGTCTTTATTTTCTTTGTCCATTGGAAAGAACCTGTGGCTCTCTTCGAAACACCGCTTGCGTTAATAGGAAGCTTTATAGATGTTCTTTCCTATATTCGTCTATTTGCCGTTGGTATAGCCTCAGTTTATATCGCTGAAAACTTTAATAATATGGGAGTACAGATTATTGAGTCATCTGAATGGCTGCTTCCATTCGGCGTAATCATCTTCCTGGCAGGACATTTGCTCAACATCGCTCTCGGCCTGATGGCTGTTCTTGTACACGGAATAAGATTAAATGCTCTGGAATTTTCCAATCATATGGAATTGAAATGGGCTGGAAGCAAGTATTCGCCTTTTAGGAAAAAACTTTATCATCTTAAAAAGAAAAAGATTCAATAAAATATAACTGAAACAACAAAGGAGTACACAAAATGGAAGAAATCATGATGAAAGCTCTCGGACAAGCCGGAGCATTTCTAGCAATCTCAGTAACTTGCCTTGGTTCGTGCTTAGGCACTGGCATAGCTGGCTGTACAGCTATCGGAGCATGGAAAAAATGTTATCAGCAAAATAAAGCAGCGCCGTTTCAACTTGTAATTTTTGCCGGAGCTCCCCTTTCCCAGCCTATCTACGGCATGATTCTAATGTTCATTATCAACGCTGGAGCCATAGCTCATCCTACCTACTGGCCCTTCTATCTTGCAGTAGGACTTACCGGAGGACTGGCAATGGCACTTGCTTCATGGTGGCAGGGAATAGCCGGTGCAGCAGCTTGTGATGCTTTCGCTGAAACAAGCAAAGGTTTTGTAAACTACCTGATTATTGCCGGTATAGTAGAAACAGTTTCTATTTTCGTGCTTGCTTTCGGTATCGTTCTCCTGGCCACAATCAAGTAATAATCGATAACTCTTACTTCCAAATACACTTTGTTTTTTTGCAAAGTGTATTTTTTTGTATAGTTGCTCGCATTTAAAAAGAACAAATCAGGAGTTTGACATGTCTTCTTATATCTACAAGAGAATCCTTCTCAAAGTTACAGGGGAAGCACTTAAAGGCGAAAGAGATTTCGGATTCGACCCTGAATCTGTAAGTGCACTGGCTGACACAATTGCCGCCGTCCACGCTGAAGGGCTTGAACTTGGCATTGTACTTGGAGCCGGAAACTTATGGAGAGGAGCCGTTGGCAAAAAAGTCGGCATGGATCCTGTAAGAGCTGACTATATGGGTATGCTTGGCACAGTAATGAATGCCCTTATCTTGAAAGATGCTTTCAGTCAACGCGGAATAAGCTGCGAGGTACAATCTGCCATTAATATGTTTCCGGTGGCAGAACCCTTTGATCATGAAAAAGCAATCCGTTATCTTGAAGAAGGCAGAATCGTAATATTTGCAGGAGGCACAGGTCATCCTTTTTTTACTACGGATACAGCCGGAGCACTAAGAGCTATAGAAATAGGTGCAGAAGCATTCTTTAAGGCTACAAAGGTAAATGGCATATATTCTGATGATCCTGTGAAAAACATAAATGCAACCAGATATGAAGAAATATCCTATGACGAAGCTCTCTACCAAAATCTGAAAATTATGGATTCTACTGCATTTTCTATCTGCAGAGATAACAATCTGCCAATAGTGGTGTTTAATTTTTCTGACAGGAAAAACCTGGAAAAAGTCCTTTCAGGAGATACCAGCCTTGCCACACTTGTGAAAAATAATTAAAACCTGGCCAGTAATTTTTTACTGAAGATAATAAAATTATTTCTTCATTAAGGTTTTGTCAAAGTCAATCTCTTTAATTTCCATTCTGGCATTTAATCTCTTCTTCGATATAATCTTGTTTATCTCTATTTAATTATAGCAAACTTGAAATCTTGAAGCTTTATATGAAATCCTGATGTAACAAAATTAATAAAATAAGGAATAGATAGGAGGAAATTTATGGCATCAAACATTAATGACTGGAAAAAAGAAGCAGAAAAGCAGATGAAAGGAAAGCCAGTTTCATCACTTGACTGGCACAGCCCCGAAGGTATAAACATTAAACCATTATACACAGCAGATGACCTTACCAGCCTCGATACAATCAATACATTGCCCGGGCTGTCGCCCTTTATAAGAGGCCCTTATCCCACAATGTATGCCGCAAGGCCCTGGACTATCCGTCAATACGCAGGATTTTCTACTGCCAAGGAATCAAATACCTTTTACAAGAAGAATCTCGCTGCAGGACAGATGGGTTTATCTGTGGCATTTGACCTTGCCACTCATAGAGGTTATGATTCCGATAATCCGAGAGTAGCCGGCGATGTGGGCAAAGCAGGCGTAGCTATAGATAGCGTCGAAGACATGAAAATACTCTTTGATGGTATTCCACTGGATAAAATGTCAGTCTCGATGACTATGAACGGTGCTGTGCTTCCTGTGCTTGCTAACTATATAGTAGCAGCGGAAGAACAGGGAGTAAAACAGGCTGAACTTCAAGGAACAATACAAAATGATATTCTTAAGGAGTTCCTGACAAGAAACACATATATTTATCCACCGCTTCCGTCAATGAGGATTATCTCAGATATTATAGGTTACTGCTCGAAACATATGCCTAAGTATAACACTATAAGCATAAGCGGTTATCATATGATGGAAGCTGGCGCGAATTCAGTTCTTCAGACTGCTTTTACCATTGCGGACGGAGTAGAATATGCAAAATCTGCCATAAGAGCCGGAATGGATATTGACGATTTCGCTCCAAGGCTTTCCTTCTTCTTCGGCATAGGAATGAATTTCTTCATGAATATTGCCATGCTGAGAGCTGCCAGGTTCATCTGGAATGAAGAAATCCTCAAAATGAATCCTAAGGATATTAAGTCCTGCATGCTAAGAACACATTGTCAGACCTCAGGATGGAGTTTGACAGAGCAGGATCCTTACAACAATATAATCAGAACTACCATTGAGTGCATGGCAGCTGTTCTTGGCGGCACGCAGTCCCTGCATACAAATGCATATGACGAAGCTATAGGACTTCCTACGGAATTTTCTGCAAGGATTGCCAGAAACACGCAGATAATAGTTCAGGAAGAGTCCCAGATATGTCATGTAATTGATCCTATGGGAGGAAGTTACTATGTTGAAAGTCTCACTAATTCAATAATTCAGGAAGCAAGAAAAATCCTAAATCAAATTGAATCTCTGGGCGGCATGGCAAAAGCAATTGAATCAGGTCTGCCTAAAAAAATGATTGAAGAAGCTGCTGCAAGAACTCAGGCCAGGATAGAAAAAGGCGAAGAAATAATCGTTGGCGTAAACAAGTACAAACCAAAGAAAAATGAGGAAATTCCTGTTCTTGAAATTCCTGATACTGTCAGACTAGAACAGATCGAATCAATAAATAAACTCAAAGCTACAAGAAATAATGAACTTGTCAAGAAAACTCTTGCTGACCTTACAAAGGCTGCTGAAAGCAACGCAAACCTCCTGGAAGCCACTATCCCTTGCGTAAGGGCAAGAGCAACAGTAGGAGAAATAAGCGACGCTATGGAAAAAATCTTCGGCAGATATAAAGCTAAAACTGAACTCATCTCTGGAATATATTCATCAGAATACAAAGTCGGCAAACATGACGAGTTTGACGAAACAAGAAAAAAGACAGATGACTTTGCAGCAAAACACGGCAGAAGACCGAGAATTCTCATTGCCAAGATCGGTCAGGACGGACACGACAGAGGAAGCAAAGTCGTAGCTACAGCTTTTGCCGACCTGGGTTTCGATGTGGATTTAAGCCCGATGTTCGTAACACCTTCAGAAGCCGCCAAAATGGCCGTAGAAAATGACGACCATGCAATCGGAGCTTCTTCTCTGGCAGCAGGGCACAAATATATAGTTCCTACGGTGCTTGAAGAACTCAAAAAACTTGGACGCCCTGACATCAAGGTCTTCATAGGAGGCGTAATTCCAAGACAGGACTACGATGAGCTCTATAAGGACGGAGCAGTAGGTGTATTCGGACCTGGTTCAAATATTGTGGAATGCGCCAATAAAGTTTTGAGCGAGCTTGAAAAGATCTAACTTATAAGGAGGGATTAAAAATGTCTCTTATTATTAAAGAAGTTCATAACAATGTCGGATTTATTACACTAAACGATCCCAAGAGACTTAATTCCCTGAGCGCAGAAATAATCGAAGAGATCATAACAGCATTTAATGAATTTAAAATACAAAAACTAAGAAGTGTTGTTCTGAAAGCGGCAAAAGGGGTAAAAGTTTTTTCGGCCGGTCACAATGTAAGAGAACTTCCGATGGGGGGGGTAGATCCACTCACCTACGGTGATCCCCTTAGAACAGTTATAAGAACAATTCAGAAACACCACTGTCCAGTTATAGCAATGATTGAAGGCTCAGTCTGGGGCGGAGCTTGCGAAATGGTTATGGCCTGCGATATTCTTATTGCCTCTGAGAACTCTACCTTCGCAATCACTCCGGCAAAACTTGGAGTGCCTTATGATATTGTAGGAGTACTCAACTTCATGAAAAGTGTAAATCTTCCTCTTATCAAAGAGATTCTCTTCACCGCCCAACCTATATCGGCTCAGAGAGCAGTCCAGATTGGCATGATTAATCACGCTATCCCTGATCATGAACTGGAAAAATTCACATATGATATGCTCGACATAATAGTAAAGAACGCTCCACTCGCAATCTCTGTTATCAAGGAAGAACTTAGAGTCCTTTCAAATGCTATTCAGCTCAATCCTAATGCTTTTGAAAAAATCCAATGCGGACGCAGACAGGTTTATAACAGTTCAGATTACAAGGAAGGTTTGACCGCTTTCTTTGAAAAGCGAAAACCTGTATTTAAAGGAGAATAACAAAATGCGGGGTTGATCCCCGCATTTCATTTTATTTTTATAATTCCTGTTTTAGGTTTAATAATCTCATGGAGACTTCAATATGGCTATAAATGGTTTCAGAGAGTTATCGCCTCAGGAAGCGGCTTCCTATGTAAAGAATGGCGACATGATAGGTTTCAGCGGATTTACAGCCGCAGGCACGCCAAAAGTTGTTCCAAGAGCTATTGCTCAGATGGCTAAGGAACTGCATTTGCAGGGAAAACCTTTTACAGTAGATGTAATTTCAGGAGCCTCTACAGGTAAATCGGTAGATGAAACCCTTGCTCAGGCCGACGCCATATTGCACCGTTATGGCTACCAGTCTTCTTCAACGCTACGGAACAGGATTAATCAAGAAAAGGTTTTCTTTCAGGACATACATCTTTCTCATGTCTCCAAGTATATAGCCATGAACAGACTCCGCCCTGTAGATACAGCAATAATCGAAGCATGCGATATTACTCCTGACGGCAAGGTGTACCTGACAACGGCTATTGGCATCTCCCCTATTCTGCTGGAAAAAGCCTCAAAAATAATAATTGAGCTTAACTCTTTCCACTCTCCCAGACTTCGCGAAATGATTGATGTCGTAGTCCTTCACGGTACTAATTCATGGCCGAAAGGTTTGGATACTCCTATGAGCAGAGTCGGAAAACCATACGCCCAAGTCGATCCTTCCAAAGTTATTGGTGTCGTAAAAAATAATGAACCTGACGAAGTAGCTGAATTCTCAGATTCAGATGAAACATGCGTTAAAATCGCGCAGAATGTAGAAAATTTCCTTCTTGATGAAATGATTAAAGGTTCTATCCCTAAGACATTCCTCCCCATCCAAAGCGGAGTAGGCAACATAGGCAACGCTGTTATGAAACAGCTCGGCGAAAGCAAAGAGATTCCTCCTTTCTACATGTATACTGAAGTTCTTCAGGATTCCCTGATTCCAATCATGCATTGCGGAAAATTACTCGGAGCAAGCACATGTGCTTTAACTGTTACGACAAAAAGCTTAAATGAAGTCTATTCCAATATGGATTATTTCGCTAAGAGAATTGTCCTTCGTCCTCAGGAAGTATCAAATAATATCATCGCATCATCCCAACTCGGAGTAATTTCTATAAATACTGCATTGGAAGCTGACATTTACGGCAATGTGAATTCAACTCATGTAACAGGAACAAAATTAATGAATGGAATCGGTGGAAGCGCTGATTTCTCCAGAGGTGCTTATATTTCGATATTTATATGCCCTTCCACAGCTAAAGGCGGAAAAATTTCATCTATCGTCCCGATGTGCCCGCATATAGACAGCTCCGAACACTCTGTTCAGATAATTATTACGGAAAAAGGAATCGCTGATCTCAGAGGCAAAGCGCCAAGCGAAAAGGCACAGCTCCTTATCAATAACTGTGCACATCCAATGTATAAGGAGTATCTGTTTAATTATATTAAATCCTCAAAACCGGGGCATATCAGACACAATTTGGATAAATGTTTTGAACTTCACTCCAATCTTCTTAATTTCGGAACTATGCTTCCTGAATAGAAATAAAACTTTTTCCTGATCTGCTTTTAGTTAATCCTTGATGGGTTTTGTTTTAAATAGTCGGAGAAATCTTTCTTCATTTCATTATAAAGAATAGCGCCTTTAAAGTTTCTGGGCACACTGGCAAATCTGAAGAAATCGGGTTTAGCTCCTTTAGAAACATATCTTGCGGCCAATGGTTTAAAAGACTCTTCTATCTCTTGCTTCTTTTTGATAGCTTCTTCAGTAATAAGTTCTATGGTTACACAACATGAATCCTCGCTTTCGCTCTCTACTTTAAGCCCGATAGCCGCAAGAAAGAAAGAAGAAAAAGAGATGTTGTATTTATTGGCTAGAAAATGGGATAATTCATTGCTTACCTGATCGCATGAATAGTTAGCTCCGCCTTTTATCATTAATCCTACATCTCTATTCATCCAGTATATTTCTTTAGCTCCATCTTTAGTATTTATAAGGTAGAATGCTATGTCTCCCAGATTAAGATACCAGTCGTTATCGAAAACTTTAGCTGTTCCTTCAGGATTGTTTACATAACTGGACATTACATTCCCTCCGCGGGTAATAATATATCCTGCCTGTCCAGATCCAACCTCTTTCATATATTCCTGTTTGTTTCTGTCTACGCTTCTTACGATTTTAACCTCTACATAAGGAGCAGCAGCGCGCCCGATATAATATCCCGGAGCCTTCTCCCCATTCTCTTCATGATTCCAGCCTTTTTGAAAATTAGCCAGCCTGGTTTCCTGGTCAAGGAAATAAGGGATCCCTATTACATGAAGCGTAGTTTCTGTAGAACCATACCTGACACAAGGAATTTTCCCTGCATATTCCTGCATGGTTTTGATCGCATTAGGCCCGGCAGGAGCAGACCCATATACAAAATCTATATTCCCCATTGAATGCTTCAGTTTTTCTAATGGAACTGGAAGAGCGCCAGTTGTTATAAGATGCGTTAGAAACTCAAAATGTTTAGCTACTACCGGAGCAATAATTTTCTTCCCTTTTTCCAATTCGGTAATATCGCATATCACTTTCCAGTACTGGGTAGAGTACCTGCTCATTAAATGAATACATGTATCAGGCTTCCTGAAAAAAGTATCAATGAATGCTGAAGCATTGGTGTGATGAAGAGGGTTTACGATAATTGCGGCTATATCATCGTTTTCCTGAAGGCCAAAAAGAGAAAAGAGTTCATTATAATTGGTAATATAGTTCTTATAGGTCTGTTGAACGCCTTTTGGGATACCTGTTGTGCCAGATGTATAAACTATAACCCTTATTGAGTCAACTGAGATATCATCTATTATGGATACCTCGTCAAGTTGATCAGACTCCTGCAGCTCATATGTGTATATGAATTTAGCTTCAGGAACATTGCTTTTGATAATATCAATATATCCCTGATTACAGCCCTCTCCTACCAAAACTGCTCTTGCTCCGCTATCTTTGTATTTAAATAATACTTTTTCCGGTGTATCTGCCTGCCAATTCACTGTCACGGGGACCGTCCCTGTCAAAGTTGAAGCATGTCTGAAAACGCAATCAGTATAGTCGTTCATACTGAAACAGTGAAGAATTTTTTCCTGCTTTTCAAGTCCTGCTTTTTTCAGTAAACAAGCTGCTCTCTTAATTAGAGAAAAAAAAACCTTCCTGGTAAAGCTCTTTACTCTTACTTTTTTCCCTTCATCAAAACAATAATAATACAGAAATGGTTTAGGATTGTCTTGAGTAAGAATATTCTTGTACATTTCTAACATCTGAAACTGTTTTTCTCTCATGGCATTTACATATATTATTTATTTGATATTTCAAAAAAACCGCCGTTCATAACTTTGACGCAATTTTTCAATCAGCTATCTCATCATGGAAAATTATTTATCATACGAAATTTAAACACAAAACTCAAAGATTTCCAATATCCCATTCATAACAATATACTCAAACTCCATGGAAAATAGTGAATAAAAACAAAATCTAACTTGCAGCATTAAAAAAGTTTCGCAATCTAAGGGCATGAAAATATTATCAGAAAATGAGCGTACAATAATATTAGACTGCATACACTTAAAGAGATAGTCAGCCAGCGTATTTATCAGATATGCCAGGGCTATGAGGACGCTGATGACTGCGATTATTTCAGGAAAGATGCTGCATTCAAGACAGCAGTAGGAAAACATCCTGGCACAGGGAAGGAACTTGCCTCTCAGCCTACCATGAGCCGCCTTGAGAATTATGGAAAGGTAAAAGATTTATTTAGAATGTTTTATGCCCTTATTGATAATTACCTTAATACATTTCCAAAACCTCCAAAAGTAATTGTTCTGGATGTGGATCCTTCGTTACATTATTGCCATGGTCATCAGCAGATGTCACTTTTCAATGCGCATGAGGATGAATACTGCCTGATGCCGTTTTATGTTTATGACGGACTCAGCGGCAAACTCATTACTACAGTTATCCGACCCGGCAAAACTCCGACAGCTCATGAGATAAATGCCCTGCTCAAACGAATTGTCAAAAAAAAAGAGCGTTTTCCAAAGACTAGGATTATTTTCCGCGCCGACAGTCATCACAGCAAGCCTGAAGTGCATAACTATTGCGACAATAATGGCTTAAAATTTATAATTGGACAAGAGCCAAATCCTGTTCTCAATAGACTATTTGCCAATACTATATCTCAGGCTAAACTTAGATATGCCAACACCCGCAAACCTTGCACGGTATTTGCCTCTGCAACCTATCAGGCTTCTACATGGAGCAAGCCAAGAAGAATTATCTGCAGTGTTATCGTCAATAAGCTTGGTGTTGAAGATGTTAGATATATTGTAACATCGTTTGAAAATGCCGGAGCGAAATATTTATATGAAACTGTTTACTGCGGTCGAGGGAATGCCGAACGTTACATCAAAGACCAAAAAACAGGACTCAACTCAGATAGAACAAGTTGTAACAAAGCAACGGCTAATCAGTTCCGTATATTTTTACATGCAGCGGCATATCAGATGATGCATGCGCTCAGGGAAAATATCCTCAAGGGAACCTCGCTGGCCAGAGCGCAGTTTGATACAATCCGGTTAAAACTTCTGAAAGTGGCAGCTCAAGTGCAAGTTATGAAAACTAAAACAATATTTCATCTTCCAAAACATTTTCCAATTCAAGATATTTATGAAAAAGCAGTTAGAATATTTACAGCAATCAGGACATAAACAATCTAAGCGGTCCCCGCCGCAAAGAAAATAGCGGGGATTGGGGTGCTATGCTTTAATATACAACATGTTATGATATTTGCAATAATTTTTATGCTCTAAATGATCCGTGATGGTATATGAGCTTATCGGAGATATAATTTTTAATCGTAAAATGATTTTATGAATAATTCAGGTTAGAAGTGATGGCATCCCTGATTTAAAGATTTTCAGATATCAAGGGAAAGTTTCTAAATTAAGCGAAAGCCAATTAATGGAGTTAAAACTTCATTTGAGTGTAAAAATTTATTTAAAAGCAGAAGATATCTGCGCTTTCGCGATGAAGGAATATGCAGTTTTCTATAAATCAAAAGACATGGTAAAGCTTCTTAAAAGGCTAGGATTTGTGTACAAAAAGCCGAAAATAGTGCCAGGAAAAGCTGATGGAAAAATACAGGATGAATTTCTTAAAACTGTACTCAAACCTCTTCTGGATCAAGCAAGCGACGATAATCCATTGTACTTTAGTGATGCAATGCACCCTACGCACAATGTACAGCCGCATTATGGTTGGATATTAAAAGGAAAAGACAAAGAGTAAACATTAATAGAGCTATTTGTTTTCACAATAAGAAGTTAGTCTATTGAGAAGATGAAACCATAAACAGGGATTCTGCGACTGCCCTTCTGGTTCAAATAAGAGCCAAACATCATGTTGACAGCGTGATAACAATTATTTTAGATAATGCAAAGTATAACAGAGCAGCAGATGTAACAAACTATGCTTCTTTGAATAAAATCAAACTTATTTATCTGCCTTCATATTCTCCAAACCTAAACCTCATAGAACGGCTCTGGAAATATTTCAAGGAAAAAGTCTGTACGAAATATTATGAGTTTTTTGACGGGTTTAAGAGAGCTGTAACTGATTTTTTTAACAACATAGAAAAGTACAAAGACGATTTAATTTCCCTTTTGGCTCCTAATTTTAAAATCATGAACTGCTGAAATCTCTAGGAGTAGGAGTATAGATGTAATTTCAGGAGCCTCCACAGGTAAATCGGTAGATGAAACCCTTGCTCAGGCCGACGCCATATTGCACCGTTATGGCTACCAGTCTTCTTCAACGCTACGGAACAGGATTAATCAAGAAAAGGTTTTCTTTCAGGACATACATCTTTCTCATGTCTCCAAGTATATAGCCATGAACAGACTCCGCCCTGTAGATACAGCAATAATCGAAGCATGCGATATTACTCCTGACGGCAAGGTGTACCTGACAACGGCTATTGGCATCTCCCCTATTCTGCTGGAAAAAGCCTCAAAAATAATAATTGAGCTTAACTCTTTCCACTCTCCCAGACTTCGCGAAATAATTGATGTCGTAGTCCTTCACGGTACTAATTCATGGCCGAAAGGTTTGGATACTCCTATGAGCAGAGTCGGAAAACCATATGCCCAAGTCGATCCTTCCAAAGTTATTGGTGTCGTAAAAAATAATGAACCTGACGAAGTAGCTGAATTCTCAGATTCAGATGAAACATGCGTTAAAATCGCGCAGAATGTAGAAAAATTCCTTCTTGATGAAATGATTAAAGGTTCTATACCTAAGACATTCCTCCCCACCCAAAGCGGAGTAGGCAACATAGGCAACGCTGTTATGAAACAGCTCGGCGAAAGCAAAGAGATTCCTCCTTTCTACATGTATACTGATGTTCTTCAGGATTCCCTGATTCCAATCATGCATTGCGGAAAATTACTCGGAGCAATCACATGTGCTTTAACTGTTACGACAAAAAGCTTAAATGAAGTCTATTCCAATATGGATTATTTCGCTAAGAGAATTGTCCTTCGTCCTCACAGGAAGTATCAAATAATATCATCGCATCATCCCAACTCGGAGTAATTTCTATAAACACTGCATTGGAAGCTGACATTTACGGCAATGTGAATTCAACTCATGTAACAGGAACAAAATTAATGAATGGAATCGCTGATCTCAGAGGCAAGTCGCCTTTTGAAAAAGCTGAAATTATCTTAAAAAACTGCGTTCATCAGAAATATCATGAATATCTGACTAATTATTTAAAATCATCAAAACCAGCTCACTCCAGGCACAATATTGAAAAATGCTTTGAACTTCATACGAACCTTCTTAAGACAGGCGCAATGCTGCAATTAGATAAATATTTATTGGAATTAGCTCATCGGTATGTGATATTCTCTAAAATCACTCTTCCAGAGCCCTTAATATTTTGCTAATCATATATATATCTTCAGTTTAGGGGCGAGAGCAAACATTATAAGGCAGATAATAAAGGCGGTAATGCCAAGTTTAAGGAATAGACCGGAATAAATCCCAAGTGTTACCGAGGGATCTGTAATGTGTTTTGGAATACTTGCCCATGCTACCACATATCCGCCCAGAAATCTTGCAACGGCTGAAACCATGTACCAGGCTCCTATCATAAAACCCACTTCTTTATGGGGAACCAGTTTAGAAATCATTGAAAGACCCAATCCTCCAATCAGGACTTCCGCAGTACTTTGAAAGAAATATGTCCCGACAAGCCAGTTGACTCTAATCATCGAATGGGCATCAGCAAAATATTTTGCTCCAATCGGAAGTATAAGAAACCCAAGGGAACATAAAAACATAGCGAAAGAAAATTTCACAGGCATTGTAAAATCTTTACCTTTTCTGCCAAGAGAAGCAAAAATTTTGCCAATATTAAACCTGATACTATCACCCAAAAAGGATTTAACGCCTGAAATGATTCACCTTCTACTGGAATTCCTGCAATAGAGTGATAAACATTTCTTATCGCAAAGAGATTAAGAGATGTAGGCATTTGCTGATAAAGCACATAAAAAAAGATAGCTTCAAACATCAATACCACGCAAACCAGAAATCTTATTTTCGACTCTTTTTCTTTGATGGTAAGAAGGATTTTGACCATGACAGCCAGAACGACTAGAAAAGATGCACTGAGAAGCCATTTCGTCACTGAGAGATTCTTAAGAAGCCATGCTGAAACACAAATAGAAACAATTATAAATATGACAGTAAGTACAAATTTCTTTGTTCCCATCTTTTGGAAATCAGTTTCTGAACCTATATCTTTTATTAGATGCTTCGTAGCCAGATAAACGAAAATAGAAATAAGCAGGCCTGCAGCAGAAATCCATAGAGCCACGCTCCAGCCGAAAATAGATTTGGCTATCGGACAAATAATCATAGAAATAAATGCGCCGCAGTTAATAGACAAGTAATAGAAAGTAAAAGCACTGTCTACCCTATGGTCTCCCGGCTTATAGCGTATCGGACATCTCATCGGTAAAACCCAGCTCTTTTATCAGATAGACTACTAGTAGAGCCTGCAGTCCATAGAACCCGAATCTTTCCCAAAATTCGATTATAAAAATGGTTGCAAAAGCTTTTGTTGGTTTTTCTACTCCGATATGAGGTTTTGTAACTGTTTATGCCATAGTTTTTTCCTAAGTTTATTTACAAGTTTATCAAAGTTGATAATCAACACCTGGTACTATTATATCTGTTTTATGCCCTTTGGCTTCCAGTAACATTTTAAGGTTTGCCTGAGCTTCCTTTTCCCCATGTATAAGGAATATCTTTCTAAGAGAGGAAGTATCCATTGAAGCAAGATAGTCCAGAATCTCCTGATAATCAGCGTGCCCGCTGAAACTATTGAGCTTGGTTACTTCGCATTTAACATAGTATTCTTCTCCGAAAATCCTTATCGGGTTTATCCTTTCTACAATTCTCCGCCCTAAAGTATTTTCAGCCATATACCCTACGATAAGCAAAGCATTTCTTGGATCTCTTACGCTGTGCGCAAGGTGATGTAAAATTCTTCCGTGTTCACACATCCCGGAAGAAGAAATGATAATCATCGGTCCTTCCTGCTCATTCAGCGCCTGGCTCTCTTCTTTGGTTGTTAGATAAATCAAATCACTGAACCCAAATGGATTTTCATGATGATCTATAAATGCCTGAACTGTCTTCTGATCATAGCACTCTTCATGCATCTTGAATATGGTAGTAGCATCTGCTGACATAGGGCTATCAATATAAACTGGTATTTTGGGAATGCGCTTCTGGTCATGAAGAAGATGGATAAAGAAAACCAGCTCCTGTGTTCTTTCAATAGCAAATGCCGGAATAATTATTTTGCCTCTACGGTCAGCAACTCTGTTAATTATGTTCGCAAGTTTATCAAGTGTAAAGTTCATAGGGTCATGGAGTCTGTTGCCATATGTACTTTCAAGAACAAGGTAATCGAGAGGAGGAAGAACTTCCGGATTGCGAATAATAGGCAAACCATTTCTTCCAAGGTCTCCGCTGAAACCAATACGAAAACTCTCCGAGCTATTCTTTACCTCAAGAAAAGCCATTGATGATCCTAAAATATGCCCTGCATCGTAAAGGGTTGCATTAACTCCCTGCAATGGAGCAAACTGCTTATGATAGGCTACTGTAGAGAAATGTCCCATGCAATTAAAAACTTCGTCTTCTGTATAGAGAGGTTCTTTGGGCTTATGAGATGTCCCGAACTTCTTATTCTTCTTGTGCATGTATTCGAAGTCATGTTTCTGAATTCGGGCAGAATCCATCATAACAAGTTTTGCAAGATCCATTGTAGCCGAAGTGCAATAAACAGAATTCTTGTATCCTTCGGCTATAAATCTGGGAAGCAGTCCACAATGATCGTAGTGAGCGTGAGTGAGAATTGCCGCAGTAACACTTTCCGGATTAAAAGCCCAGTTTCTGTTTTTCCTGTCGCATTCATCTCTCCTTCCCTGAAAAGCGCCGCAATCAATCATCAGTGTGCCATTTTCTGTTTCGAGAAAATGCTTAGAACCTGTTACTTCCTGTGCTCCGCCCCATGAATATAATTTACACTGCATCTATTTCACTCCTTTTGTTTGAAAGCTAAAGCCGCCTCGAAATCAAAAACGACATAGGTAATACTTTGAGAGAGATCTTTTTTCCTGTCTAAAATTATAAGCGACAGTTAATCTGCCTTAAATACTTATATTAATAAATTATTAAAATAGTTTCAGGTATAATGCTGCTCTTCTGAAAGATAGAATCTCGATTTCATTAAAGGCACAAAATCTAGTGATTTCTTGAGTGATATTCTGACGCTTTTCTCACAATCATTTCGGCAACCTTTGGGCAACCCATAAAATGAATATGAAGATATGATGCGTAAACATTTCTAAGACAGAATCCTTCAATTATTTTTATTTGTCCGTCCGGACTCTGCATCTCACAGACTTTGTCAATCTTTCTGAGCTCAACCGCATCAGACTGGTGAAACAGATGCCCTTTAATAACATCTCCCTTTTCTCCAATAAAAGAGTCTTTAAGTAACTTTCCTGTAGCATAACTTAATGTAAGTTTATTTCCCATAAATATTTTCAAAGGCAATATTCCCACGCCCATAGCCATTTTGTCAGATTGATACTCTTGAATTTTCTCTGATAAATAGATTAATCCCCCACACTCGGCATAGATAGGCATTCCATTTAGAGCCATAGTCTTAATTTGTAAAGCAAGACTACTGTTATTCTCTAGCGACGAAGCATATACTTCAGGAAAACCTCCTCCCAGATAAAGAGCATCTATATCATCAGGCAAATTCTTATCTTTCAAAGGACTGAAGAAAAATAAATCAGCTCCGAGTTTTTCAAGAAAATCCAGATTGTATTGATAATAGAAAGAAAAGGCTTTATCTCTTCCTACAGCAATTTTGCATAACTTCTTTGCTGACGGCAAAGTCAAAATGGGATTTGGATTAACATGGCATTTAAATTTGAGACCTGTTAAAAACTCTTCAGAAATAGTGTTTAAAAACTTTTTAGCCAGATATTCCACCCTTGCCGACGGGCAATCCGATTCTCTTTCAGTAATAAGACCCAGATGCCGTTCTTCAATAAAAAGGTTATTATCATTTGGAACAAAGCCTATTACCTTGGATTTTATTTCAGGACGCATTGTTTCAAGGATTTTATAAAACTGTTTTTCGCATGCAATCCTATTTATCAAAACCCCTTCAATTTGAAGTTTTTTATTATACTCCAGTACTGAATTTAGCATTATCCCCAAAGTCTGGCAATAGGAGTAGCCGTCAGCTACAAGAATGACTGGCAATTCTATGTCAATAGCAATCTGTGCAGGATTATTACCGTCGTTATTCCAGTCATCAAAAATGCCGCCAACAGCCTCAACCACCAATGCGTCAGACTCATGCAAGTATGAAGAGAAGACATCCTTTAAAATATTTGATCCTTTATCTTCTTTTCCATATGGCGTCATCAGAAACTTATCAAGGTTTATGCAAGGATTGCCTGTGAGTTTAGCATGATATGCGCTGTCTATGTAGTCAGGACCCAATTTAAAACTTCTTACCCTGAGTCCTTTTGTAACAAGAATGGATAAAATCCCTTGTGTTATGGTAGTCTTGCCTGATCCGCTAGTAAGACCGGCTACCATAAATGCTATTTTCCCTTCTATTCTTCCGTGGAATATTTTTTTCGTTGTCATAAGGCAATGACTTTTGATATTTTACACAGATTTACTAAAATAAGCTTCCGATAAAAATAAAAAGACCGGCTATTGCGAACCGGTCTTAATAGTCCTATGTCACATTTAGTATCTTATTGTATTCCTGCCGGAAGTTGTTATAAGCAATCTGAGTTTACTATTAAACTCTTTTTCGTTCATCAAATCTTCCAGAGTAAGATGGAGACGATATCTCCAATAGTGATGCGGAATACTAGGAACATTAATCCTTTCATCATTGGGGTTTTCCAATCTTAACTTCTCGTCAATGCCAATTAAATCCTGAATCGGGAATACAGCCCACATGCATGAAGAGTTCAAGTGGTCTGAAATGATTCTTTCCACTACCCATGGTTCGCAGTAGTAAGGAGGATTGCCTTCGCAATGAAGAATTTCATTATAGAATCTCTGTGTTTTGCCCCTGTCTTCTTCCCACCAGCCTCTTACAGTGGACATATCATGGCATGATGGTGTACAAACTGACAGATAAGGATAATTTTGAGTCACTCCAAAAGTTCCTTCCTTTGGCATTCTCTGAATCTTCAAACTAAGCAGGCCTAATTCATCCATTACACCAGGAACACAGTTGGGAACCATTCCAAGGTCTTCTCCGCAAACAAGCATATCGGTAGATTTAGCCAAAGCAGGAAGTTTAACCATTGCCTGTTCGCGCCAAAGGCCTTCCTGTCTCTTATAGAAGTAGTCCAGATAAAGATCATATACTTTTTTTCCGGTCTCATCTTTCAATGCCTTGAAAGATTCGGTTTTATTTATCTCTATTCTAGGATGATATGCTCCAGATTTATCTTTTATGAAAAGGACATCCACAAGCAGATTAGATAAGGCTTTCTTAGTTACAAGAAGTTCTGCCTTTTCTTTTTCGCTTATTCCGGAAGTTATTTTTATATTTTCGTCTATAAGTCTTTGAGTTTTAAATTCGTCTTTAAGAGCATATCTGTCAGGCGATATTTCTTTAAGATAAGTTTTGATAATAGCATCTTCCGAACCTTTGAATCTATTTGAAATTATCTCTTTTGTTATTAGGGGATTACACAAGATTTTATCATCGAAAGGAAGACCGGCAGCTATAATTTCTTCTTTAGAAATAGGTAAAGCAGGATAGAAGTTGCCTAGCAAACCGCTGATAGCTTCATAAGGCATTTGCCATATTCTGAAAAATCCGAGCAGATGGTCTATTCTGTAAGCATCAAAATATTTGGCCATATGAGTCAAACGGTTTCTCCACCATTTGTAATTATCCTTTGCCATTTCATCCCAGTTGTAGGTTGGGAAACCCCAGTTCTGACCGTCAGCAGCATAATCATCAGGAGGAGCTCCTGCCTGTGAACCCATATTATAAAGATGAGGAGCAACCCATGCATCAATACTATTTCTGATTATTCCTATCGGAAGGTCTCCTTTAAGGAAAACTCCGTTCTCTCTTGCATAGCATGACGCGTCGAGAAGCTGTTTATGCAGCTGATACTGTATATAATAGTGAACAGCAATGTCATCGTATTGATTGGCTTTGGGGCTGACAAGCTCTTCTATCTTCCTCTTGTCATATACAGCATAAGTACCCCATTTTGTATAATCTGGCGTCTTATAAAGATCTCTGAGATAGCTAAAAGCAGCATAAGGAACCAGCCAATCTTCATTCTCCTTAAAGAACTTCTGGTAGCCTGAGTCTGCCAGAAATTTTTCTTTCTGATAGTCGTAGGCCTTTTTGTAAATTATAGATTTCTCTTTCATTACAGCTTCATAGTCGACACTGGGAAGGCTATTGAGTATTTTCCTTCTTTCCTGGAATTCTTTACTTGCTGCGCCGAACGGGAGATTTCCCAATGCATCGATATTTATATACATAGGATGTAATGCAAAAACCGATATTCCACCGTAAGGATACGAATCCACCCATGTGTGTGTAGAAACTGTATCATTAACAGGAAGAAGCTGGAGCATATTGATCCCTACTTTCTTGCACCAGTCAACTAGTAGCTTTATGTCAGCAAAATCCCCTACTCCGCAACTTTTTTGCGTCCTTATGGAAAAAACAGGAATAGCCAGTCCCGCACCTCTGTACTCCAGGCTGCCATAATTAAAATTCTGATCTTTTTTCAAAATAAAAGAGTACTTCATTTCTCTCAGATTAATGCTTCTGTTATCGCCTGTCTCCATAACAGTCATTTTTCTAGGCTCCAGAACAGCATACTTGTACTCAACTTTCCAGGCAGAATCTATTTCTACGGCAACTCTCCAGACATAAGGATTTACTTCTGTCATGGCAACTGACTTATCAGTATCCCAACTCCCTAGTTCAGGGCAACTTCCTACTAGCACTATAGTATGTCCAGGCATAATTTTAGGAGTGGCAACCTCAAAAATAACCATTTTGGATTTTTTGGATTTCAGTGCAGGTATTGCGAACTTCTTGGCATCAACATCTCTTTTAAAAACCACTTTTTTAAAAGCAGACGAAGAAATCACCATCGCGTTATTATCTTTCGCTTGCCATGTATCAGCTATTTCCGCAAACTCTACCGGCGGCGCAATTTCGATAACTCTGTTTTTTCCAAGCTCCCAGTTCGGAGCTGTTCCATCATCATTGCACTCCACATATTTATATTCAATTCTCGCGCTTGAATCCGCAAATTCCATTTCTGCTATCCATTTGCTTTCACCTTTATATTTCATTTTATGAGCTTTCAGAGTATTCCATTCGCCAAATCTCTCTCCTGCTCCGCAAATAAAAAGGCATCTTCCCAAGGTTGAATTATATGTGATAGAAAATTTTAAGTTCATTTTTATTATCCTCCAAATAGAAAAAAGATTAGGGAAACTCCCCTAATCTCTATAAATCTAACATTCAATTTTCAGAAATTATAAAATATCTTCATGTATATCAGGCTGTTCTTTTGACATGTATTACCCTGACTACAGCAACCAGTATCACTATTATAATCAGGAATACAGGTCCCAGATACATAGCAGCATATCTACCGAAAGCTTCTCCTATAAGTCCGCATCCGGCTGTACCTAATGGTATACCTAAAGAGCCTATTGTAATCATAAAGGATGTAGCGGCCGGACTGACTCTTCCAATCTGGTCAAGACCGTGGCCGAGAAGTGAAGGATACATACAGGAATCGGTGAGACCAAGACAAGCGATAATTACAAGAGCGGCTGCAACTGTAGATATTTGCAGGAACGCTACTATGAGAATAGCATAGATAACAGCGCTTATCATTAAATATTTATGCACTTTGACATTTGGAATAAGAAATTTTCCGAACACTACTCTGCCGATCATCTGACAGAAGGCGTATGTTGTAACTATTGCTCCAACCACTTCAATTTTAAATTTCAAATCTTCCATCATGTGCGGCTGATTGAAGTAGTTCATTATCTGCTCAACATAAACTATAAGGAAGAAAGCTATTGCTGTTAGAATCAATGGAAGAGTAAGAAAACTTTCTTTTTTCTTTTCTTCTATATTTTGCTTTTTTCTTTCCAGTTTGTCAGCTCTAGCAGAATCAATCAACTCATGGACATTAAGAAGAAGCATAAAAGCTATAAATATTGCAAACAATACGGCAATTAAAATGAACACAGCCTTCCATGATAAATTAGCAATCAATACCCCAATAATTATCGGGCATATCATAAATCCAGCACTGAAAAATACATTAAGAATACTAAGTGTCCCTGCGCTCTTTCCTTCTTCTGTAACTGTACCCATAATCATGTAATTACAGGAAACAAGGATGAATCCTATTGCCATATTGCAAAGAAATGACATCGATGTATATATATAAATATTTGGAGAAATAACAGAAACAATAGATCCTATTATCATTATTATGGCCGCAAGCATCAAGGTATTCTTACCTTTGATTCTTGAAATAATAAATCCGCCGATAGCCATCGCAATAATCTGTCCCCAAAGCCCGAAAGAATCAAAGAACACTATCATTGATGAAGTAATCTTAAAATGTTCCGCGATAGGTACTGTGAGCATTCCATAAATAGCGCATTGGAAACCGCCAAAAAGAAAAGCTACAAATGTTAATAAAACTGCTTTGGTGGAATCCACCTTTGTCGTGAAAATCATTTTTCTTTCACCTGACATTACTACGCCAGCCTGTGCCATAAAATTCTCCTTTTTTTAGTGAGTGTTTTTAATTTATTCATTGTGAAAATACAAATGTCCATAAATACATTATTGTCATAGTTCCGACTTTACCAATATCTCTTATTAGTAATTTGACTTAAAATCTTCTTTCTATCTCTCTCTTAAAATGTATTCAATTTAGAGTCAATCAGCGAACATCAGTTGTTAAAATAAAACTCCAAAACTCTAGGTTATAATGATTCTAAACTTTCGGGGGGCTATTTCATATTCTTTTTTTTCTGACACTCTTATATTTCAAAGTCACTTTCTAAGCTTCTTTTCCGATAAATATTCTATTGCGTACATGGCTTTGTGACATGCCTCTACCTGCATATGGAATTCTTTGATCATTTCGATTATCTTCTTAATTCTATTCTTCATTTTCTTTTCTCCTTGTTTTACTTATTTGTTATTGTCCTTCTGAACGCCCCAACTGGTAAAGCCCCAGCCTAGTGAGGCCAGTGCTATTTCGCTTGCTGTTTTTACCGATATTGGCATTTTCCCGATTATTGTAATTAGTTTCTTTTTCATACTCTCTTTCTCCTCTGAATGTTTTGATTTATGGTTCGCATGTTTATATAGAGCAGAAGGCGTGCCAGAACAGTAAATAACTGTAAAAATACTTGCTAATGAGCCCATATAAATAATTTGTATAAAGGAAGATGGATAAAAAAGAAACTGCCGAAATCTCGTCAGGTGACGAAATTTCGGCAGGAAGAGCTATGCGATTACTTATACCTAAAGTTTCGAGTTTGTATATTTATTCAATTAGTGCCCATCAGCGAAGATCAGTGGTGAAAAAGAGTCCCAAATACTTTAACTAAAATTCAAAATTTGCAATTGAATCATTGCCATAAACTATTGTCATGCCAAGCGGCGGAATAGCTATGCTGTTCATGACTACATCAAAGTATTCATTAGATGCCCTGTGTCCCTTTACAACTACAAACCACTTGCCTACGACATTGAGAATAAATTCAGAATCAGTATTGTTGAAAGCTACTATTATAGTTTTCCAACTATCGCCATTTGCATTGTTTATAAGAGCATAGGCTATAATAGAGTCGCTTTTAGGCATGGTAAAAAATCTCATGCTGGACTGAATCATCATAGTGTCTGTCATTCTGAAAGCCGGATGTGCTTTTCTTATGGCAATTAATCCTTTGACAAAATCAAACATCTTCATGTTTTTTGTCTTGATATCCCAATTGATGGGATTGACAAAAGGTTCATTGCAGTTGAAGCTATTATCATTTCCCTGTTTTGACCTGCCGAATTCATCTCCTTCGTAGAATAACGGGATCCCTTGAGAGGTTATTACACATCCCAGAGCCAGCATGGCTCTTTTTAGAGTCTTGTCGTCAGGATCCTTAGGTAATGAAGCTTTAATCTTATCCCAAAGGCAGAGATTGTCGTGGCATCCTGCATAGTTTATACTTTCATTCGGAGTAGCTACAGGAATCTGTTTTTTTTCATTTCCACCTGTAATAGCTCCCTGTATCTGCTTTTTGAGCTTTTCCAAGACTCTTTGCGTATCAGCGCCCTGAACATAGCCTAATGATTTATTTATAAGTATGTTGCCTACAAGACAGTTTCTAATTCCGTCATTGAATGCTCCTACTCCGGTTTTCTGAACATTTTCCTGTATCATTCTCTGGCTTTCGTCTATTCCTGTCGGGATATTCCAGCCCTCTCCGTATATAATAGCATTGGGATTCATCGCTTTTATCATATTATGTACATCGACTACCGTTTCCTTGTCCATTAACCCCATCAGGTCAAATCTGAAACCATCCACATGAAATTCTTTTACCCAGTATTTGGTCGAATCCAATATGAATTTTCTGACCATCGGACGCTCAGTAGCTATATCGTTCCTGCAAGACGAGCCATTATAGTACTTTCCGTCGTCTCCTACCCTGTAGAAATAGTAGGGAACAATTTTATCAAACACAGAAAATCTGCTTTTAAAGCCTGTTTTGAATGTATGATTATAAACACCGTCAAAAATTACTCCTATTGAGTTGGAATGTAGAGTCTGAATAAGTGTTTTGTACTCAATAAGCCTGAATATATCATTAGGGTTGCGGGCATATGAACCCTCCGGGGAGTTGTATAGAACGGGATCGTAACCCCAATTATACCAGGTATAACAATTATTCATTTCAGCCTCATCTCCTGTCCCGTAATCAAATGTCGGCAGTATCTGGACATGCGTCACGCCCAACTCAATCAGATTATCCAATCCTGTCGAGCTTCTTGCGTTGTTCTGTGAATTGTATTGAGCCAATCCAAGGTATTTGCCTCTAAGAGGAAGATCTATTCCAGAAGTTGGAGATATCGTATAATCCCTCAAATGCAGCTCGTTGATAACAGCATCTACATTGTTGTTAAGACGAACATATCTGTCTGAATTCCATCCCAATACACTTTTATTTACTTCTTCCATATCAAAAATAAGAGATTTACCTGAATTAACAGCTGAAGCTCTGGAATATGGATCCTGCACAAGAAGAGTTCTTATCTTTCCGTCATATCTCTGAGTTATTTCATATAGATAATATTTTCCTTTGAGATCTCCGCTGATAAAACCCTTCCATACACCTTTTTCTAATATGAACATAGCCTGTTTTTCTGAAAACTTGTCATTTCCGCTATTGTAATAATCATATATTTTTACACTCACCCCCAATGCCAGAGGAGCCCATATTCTGAATTCTGTTCCTATAGGTTTGTAGATGAAGCCAAGATCTTCCCCCTTATATTGAAAATCCTGATTGTTCAGCACATTGCGCGCTATTATCAGATAAGTGTCTTTTTTATCCACGACTACAAAATATCTGGAGATAATATCGGGCAGTTTATTAGTTAATGTGATTACAGCCGTATCAGATTTGTCAGTTTTTTCCCCTGATTTCGGAGATACTGACGCTATAGCGTAACTATTTTTATCAAAATCTATTACTTCGAAACGGTTTTGGGTCTTGCTGTCAAATTTGATTTCAGAGGGAAGTTTGATTGTTATTTTATTATAATCATCAAGCCATGCATTAAGAATTTTTGCCCCCATAATTTCGTCATCCGCCAGTTGATTGTTTTGTTTTACAGAAGAAGTATTAGTATTTACGAGTTTATTAGTAAGATCCGTAATTTTTTTCTTTGCGCTGTCCAGTTCAGTCAACTTGGAGCTATACAATTTATCTTTTTCATTCAATTGTTTTGAAAGTGCATCCACTTCTTCTTTTATTTGTTTAAATTGAGTCCAGTTAGGATTTAGCACTTCGTTCTTTTCGTTCAACTGCGCTGCTAACGCGTCAACTTCATTCTTTACCTGATTAAATTCAGCAAGTTTGTCATTGTACAATTTATTTCTCTCATCAATCTGCGCTGAAAGAGCTTCAATTTTCTCTGACGAACTGCTGAGTTCGGCTTGTTGCGCTGTTTGCAATTTATCTTTTTCATTTAGCTTCGTAGACAGAGAATCGGTTTTTTTTGTCAGGTATACTCCAAAAATAATCAAAAACAGTACAATTAAGACAAGAACAACAGAAGCAAGTTTGAACGGGTTATTTTTAAAATTACCGGGCATAATTAATCCTTTAGGTTTGCATGACAATATTAGGTTTGTTTTTTATAAACTCTTCAAATGAGTAAAAATGCACAAATGAATTTAAAATCAGAATGATTAAATACTTTACATGAAATTGACTTATTACAAAAAAGGCATTCATTTACTTTCAAAATTATTAAGGAATAGACTAAATCTAGCTTGATTCTATCTAATTTGAATCTGTTTAACAATAGGTTTTCTTAAATTTTATTTTTTAAAAAAAGATGAAGAGACGCATTAATTTCTTTAAAGATTATCTGACCGAAAGGTTCGGACACGCTCTTTACAGGATTCCAATAGATCTCGGCCTGGGCTGCCCTCATAAAAATATAAATAATCATGGATGCATCTACTGCGCTGAAGATGGGGCAAGAGCTATACACTTGCAAAGAGTTCTGGATATTAGAGAGCAAGTAAGAGAAGGAATAAAATATGTCAATAACCGATACTCAGACTCTCAAGGCAATTATATAGCCTATCTTCAAACCTATACGAATACCTACGGGAACATCGATAAACTCAAGTCTCTCTATGAAACAGTCCTCTCTTCTGCAAATTTCACAATGCTGATGCTTTCAACACGCCCTGACTGCCTCAACGAAGAGATTCTAGAATATATATCTGAATTGAATAAGAGCATTGAAACATGGGTAGAAATAGGTGTTCAGACCTCAAATAACAGAACCTTGTCTATGATAAACAGACAACATGACTTCCAGTCTGTAATAAACGCATCAGCAAAACTAAATCTAGCCGGAGTTAAATCCTCCGCCCACATAATGATCGGACTTCCAGGAGAAACAATGTCTGACTATATTCAAACTGTCAATGATGTCTGTTCTTTAGGTTTTACCGGAATCAAACTCCATAACACTCTTATCCTGAAAAACTCTTATCTAGGCAAACTCTTTAATACCAGCTCAGTTATAACTCCTGACTCTGTAGAAATAAAAGGGATATTCTCAATACCTAAATTCAACGAATATGAGTACATAGATCTGTTGATTAAACTCCTGCGCATCATACCTGAGGATAAAGTCATTATGCGCCTGACGGCAGATGCCGAAGAAAAGAATATCCTTTTCCCGAAATGGCATATACCCAAACCCAAAATACTTGAAACGCTTTTTTCTATAATGGAGGAGAGGAACCTCGCCCAGGGCGATTCTGTCGGACAAAAAATAGAGTCGGATGACTCTTTTCTGAAAATAAAGACTTCCGACAGCAGTTTTACCTTCTATAATCCTTTGTTCAAGGAAAATTATCACTCAACCTCAGGAGGTCTTTCCGAAGCTCTTTATAAATTTGTTTCTCCATCCAACCTTCCGAAGAGGTTGGCTATCAAAAGAGAGTTAACTCTCTTGGATGTAGGATTTGGGCTTGGATACAATGCCTTAACGGCTCTTAACGAAATTAATAAACTCGGTGGGACTGTCCGCATTACATCTCTTGAACTTGATGAATCCTCTCTAAAACTAGCCCAATCTCTTTTTCAAACAAGTAGTTGTGAATATAAGATTCTTGAATCTCTCAGAAAACAAAATCGCTATTCAGATACCAGAAGCTCTATAGAACTTATCCTCGGCGATGCCAGAACGGCAAGTCTGCCGTCCACTATTAAATTCGATCTCATTTATCTGGATGCTTTCTCAACTCAGAAGAATTCAGAACTCTGGACCTATGATTTTATCAGGGGACTATCGTCCCTTTTGTATGCTGACGGCGCAATCATCACTTATTCGGCAAGCTTTGCCGTCAGAGGAGCCTTTATCAGATGCGGAATGTTTGTCGGAACCACTGAGCCCTTCGGAAGGAAAAACGGCGGAACAATTGCTTCTTTCAACAAAGAAATTATTGAATCCCCTCTCTCAGAAAAAGATATGAATATCATACTTAAATCTACAGCTGGAACTCCTTACAGAGATACATCATTAAAATCATCAAACAACGAAATACTCGTAAGGCACGAAAAATTAATCCGCAAACTCCGCTTAAAAGGCATCCCCAAGTGGTATAAGTGAGCGGTATCACTATCTGATACTCTCAAATAAATCTGACTGTTTTTGATTTGGGATAGCCTTCTAAGGATTTTGAGAGAATACCATCTTCCCTGAAATGCCCAATGACTATTTCATCGGTCAATTCTATCATGAATTGGTTTCGTTTTGCGGATGTTTTAGAGCTGACTCTTTTTATCGAGCTTTCAAAGGGTGTTACAATAAGCAGTCGGTCTGCTGAGTCTATTGCCTTTTTTATTTCTGGTTCTAATCTCTTTTTCATCCCTCTCGCTAAAACCATTATAATTAGCTGTTTTCCAGCAAGAAGATAATAAAACACATCCTTTTCTATTTTTGAATGAAAGCCGCTTATAACGCAGTTTCCCATATTTCGCTGTTCTATTGCCCAATCATAGCATTTCAGGACTACAGAAGCAGGAATCTTCCGACTGCAAAGAAAGGCTGTTTTATGCAGTTTCAATAACTCTATATTCCCGAGCGATGAGACGATCATTCTTCGTTCTCTCTATTGTCTGGTTTTTGTCCTAACGGCTTTTGTTTCCTGGAAGGAGGAAGATAGTTTTCAGATGTTACGACGCTTTTTCCTCCAATTCAAGCCGCGCTTTTTTGGCTATCCTTCCGCCCTTTATACCTGCATGGGCATTTTCAGCAATACCGGTAGCCTCGACGCTTTCGGCTATCTGCCTCGTGGAAAGTTCGGCAAGAGCAGTAAAGATTAGCTCTGCCTCGTTCATGTGGTCTCTGAGGTTCTGAGATTTAAGCTTCTTTATCTCTTTATGTTTTTTTACTGAAACTCCCGACCATTCCTGATGAATAATATTGGTGAGAATAGCATATTCTTCTTCTTTCGTAACTTCATGATCTTTCCGGTAATCGGTAAGTTTATTACGGGTTTCCTGCCCCATCATGCGTTGCTGAATCCATTTCTCGCTTCTGCCCAGTTTCTGCCAATATGCCCTAGCTCTGTCCAGAAAAAGCGACGGGTCATTCATGTCCTGAATCCGCTCATAGCCAACTTTCGCAAGCCATTGTTTAAAAGGTTCTGCCTTAGGCGACGGAATAGATTGAATAAGACGCAAAATTTGCTGAACCGAACCTGCAAGCGTTTTTCTCTTTTTGCCTGTATCTGTCATCATCTCTATCTGGGGACAATTTGTCCCCAGGTAAGAACCCAGTTCAGAATCTCTTTTCCTTAGTTTTTTAAGATAATCTGTTGGATTTTAGGACATTGTAAGTGCTTCTACAACATCCATAATCGGGAAATACCATGTTTCGCTAGATTCGTCATAGTGCCTGCAAATTTTCTTACTCTCAAAAACGGCTAATTTATTATCTAACATTACTATTTCCTTTTTAATTGCGAACGCAGTGCGTTCGCAATTGTATTAGTTTACTCATTCGCTGCCTCCGTCTCGGTGTCGAGTTCTTTGCCCATACGGTATTTGATGTCATAGTTGATGATGAAATCCAGCTCTTCCTGAGTAAAACCATAATGTTCTGCTAAAACAGAATCTATCTGATCTATGATAGAGTTGGACATTTTTGGATAAAACTCATCATATTCTACTTTCCCAGAAGTTTTGTATTCATATATGCGTCTTTTGGAGTTATACCCCGAGCGAATTAAAAATAGAAAAAGTATTGCAAACTTAAGCTGACAGTTTAGAATGTCACTCATTATGTCAAAGTATAAAGGATTCTTAAGCACAAATCAACGAACAGCAATAATTGCTGAACAAGTTTGAAAAAGGCGAAACAAAAGAGCTTTTATCTAACAAATACACAGGATATAGCGGATGCCTTAGCAAGGATGAAGAGAGCAAACTTTCAGCACATCTTGAAGAGTTTACATATCCTGATGTTAATCCTATCATAGCCTATGTGGAGTTTACTTTTGGAAAAGAATATACCAGGAGCGGAATGCGTGACTTACTACATAGGCTCTGTTTTACATACAAAAAAACATCTCATGCTCCTGGTAAAGCCGATCCTGACAGACAGCAAAAGTTTATTGACGGCTTCAAAGAGTTTTTGAAGAACAAGTCGCCTGATGTCCCTGTTCTCTTTATGGATGCGACTCATCCGCTGGATAATTCCATTCCTGCCTATGGCTGGATAAAAAGGGCGAAAGAAAAGAGATACAATCCAACACAGGCAGAGAAAGGCTCAATATCAATGGAGCTCTTAATGCTGAAACAAGAGAAGCCGTAGTGGTTGAAGCAGATATGATCAATGCCGAGTCAACTATACTCCTCTTGAAAAAAATAGAAGAACATTATCCGACAGCTCCTCATGTTTATTTGTTTTCAGACAATGCCAGATACTATCAATCTGAAGAGGTGCTAAACTACTTGAGAACATCCGGAATAATGCTGGAGAAAATTCCGCCGTATTCTCCGAATTTGAATCCAATTGAACGATTATGGAAGTTCTTTCATAAACAAATCCATTACAACAAGTATCATGCGACCTTTGCAGCGTTCAGGTTGGAATGCCTTATGTTTTTTGAAAGACTTGATGAATACTCAGAAAAATTAGCTTCTCTGATTACATTGAACTTCAATGTTCTGGATGGGATAAATTCTAAGATGAAGGCAGTATGCTAAAATTCGAAAACCATTTCGTTATTGGGATAATACACAATGCCGGAAGTTCAAATTGTTGAGTTATCTATTATGCTATAGCTTCTATGAGGTGATCTATTTCTGTTTTGAAGAGGTCATGTTTGTGTAATTTAGCGCTGATTCCTTTTCCAAGGGATGAAAGCACTTCCTCTGAACCTTTCCTGACTCTTCTTGCAAATGGCAGTGCCAACAATGTTATAGGCAGCATTGCGTGGAGCGGAGGATTAACTACTGACACTCCCGCTGCTACTGAGTATGTTCCTCTATACTGAGATAAACCTCCATTGAAGGTTTTTGTCCCTGAACCAGCTGCAGTAATGTTGTTGTATATTATTCCTGCCGCATTTATTGTCTGGCTCCCTGCTCTGTCATACCACACTGTGCCCATTGAATTGTCTGTAAGCGTTCCAAGGCTTGTTATCGTTGCTCCTCCCAGACTCAGGTTCCCTGCTCCGGTAAAGGTTACAGTCCCTCCTGTGGCATTGAATTTACTATTCGCATCTATGGTTCCTGTTCCTATTGTAAGGGTGCCTATTATATTTGAAGTCCCGTTCACTGTCAGAGTGTTCGCTCCAACCGCCAATGTTGATCCTGCATAGACATTCAGTGCATTGTTTACTGTCACAGTTCCGCCCAGTGTCTTGGTCCCTCCGTATTTTACTACAAGTGAGCTGTAAGTGTCTGTCAGAATTGTCTGGCTCCCACTTGCACAATACCATACTGCCCCCATCGCAGTGTCTAGACTACCTAGGCTTGTCACTGTACTTCCTGATAGCAACAGTCTTCCTGCTCCGGTAAAGTCTATCGTCCCTCCAGTAGCGTTGAATGTGCCTTGAGCTCCAAAATCGCCGGTTCCAATTGTCAGTGTACCTAGGATCGCGG
>Ga0209417_1000114_pt1 | contig 218084 bp, 242 predicted proteins | sample RifGroF2_FD_184002 | JGI IMG/M metagenome (GOLD analysis project Ga0209417, IMG submission 184002) | Groundwater microbial communities from Rifle, Colorado, USA - Groundwater F2 (SPAdes) (version 2) | ecosystem: Environmental > Aquatic > Deep subsurface > Groundwater | place: Rifle, Colorado... | reverse complement strand
CTGGAGTAATCCACGAGGTGCGAGCAGAGACGCTTTTTTGTGAAAACAAAAAAGCGCCCCGCGATTCCGCAAGGAATTTTGCGGGGCGAGCTCTTTTGGTGACAAAAGAGGTGAAACGGCTAAATCCTTACCTGAGTGCAAGGTCGTGCCCCGCAAACCTATTTTATAGGCGCGGGGAGTGCCGCATGACCCCGACGGTAACGTCGGGGCTAGATAAATGATTGGGCTAGACAGAATCCGGCTTATAGATTTGCCCTGATAAATAATTAAAAAATTTTTAGCCAAATATTTTTGGCTTTACTACAAATACACAAATCTGTTACAAATATACAAATGGGAACAGATTATCTTTGCGGAATTTGTAGATTTGTAAAAGATTTGTAGATTAGAGGTATATTACTATGAAAAAATCAGAATTATTTTTTAGTGCTGTCCGAATTCCTTTGGATGCTTTGGCAATTATGGGTGCAGCTTTGACCGCTTATTGGTTGAGAGATGCCCAGATAGTTAAAGAGGCATTGCAGTTAAGGTCTTTATTGAACCTAGTTCCTCTTCACGAATTTTTAAAAATAGTTTTAATTTCGCTTCCTTTTTTTATATTAATTTTTGCTACTCAGGGCTTGTATGATATCAGAGCCACGAGGAAATTTTGGCAAGAAGCTCCAAAGGTTTTCTCAGCTACTACGGTAGTTTTGATGTTGGTAGTTGTGGCATTTTTCTTGAAACGAGAATGGTTTTCTTCTCGTTTTATAATTTTATTAGCTTGGTTTTTGGTAACTTTTTATGTGATAGTTATAAGGCTTTTTTTGCAAAAAGCTCAGAAATGGCTTTTGCAAAAAAAGAAAATCGGGGTACATAGGACGCTTCTGATCGGAAGAAACGGAAAAATAGAGCTGCTTAAAAAAGTCATTAGAAAAAATCCAAAGATGGGTTATGAGGTGGTTGATGTTATAGAAACAGCCAGAATAGCAGTTGTAAAAGAGGTGAGGGAGAAAAGAGGAATTGATGAAATTATTTTATCAGATTCAACTATTCCCGAAGATGATATTGAAAAATTGATAGATTTTTGCGCTATTAACAATATTACTTATCGTTTTATTCCAACTACTTTGCAAACAGCTCATTTTGAAATGGGTGTTTTTGCGGGAGAGCCTATTATCGAAATAAAACATACTCCTCTGGATGGATGGGGCAAGATCATCAAGCGAGCTTTTGATATGATAGTGTCTTCATTCTTTATAATTTTAACTGCTCCGATTTTATTGATTGTGGCTATCTTGATAAAGATTGAAGATGGTCGCGGACCAATTATTTATAAAAATAAGAGAGTAGGTTCTGACGGTAAGGAGATAAAAGTTTTTAAACTTAGATACTTTCAATGGAAATATTGCATAGATAAAAAGAACCCTAATTTTGAGGAAGCTTTGGCTTTCGAGCAAAAATTAATCAAAGAATGCAGCGTGAGGCAGGGACCACTTTATAAAATTAAAAATGATCCTAGAAAAACAAAAATTGGAACCTTTATTGAAAAATACTCCATTGATGAATTCCCGCAGTTCTTTAATGTTTTCTTGGGAGATATGAGTTTGGTGGGTCCAAGACCGCATCAAAAAAGGGAAGTGGAAAAATACAGAGAGTATCATCGAAGATTGTTAACTATCAAGCCTGGGATAACCGGTATGGCTCAGGTTTCAGGACGATCAGATCTTGATTTTGAAGATGAATATAAGTTGGATTTATACTATATAGAAAATTGGTCTTTATTTTTAGATATTCAAATAATATTTAAAACAGTAGCGGTTCTGTTAAAAAGAAGAAAGAATAATTCGTAAAATAAAAATAGAGTTTATTATGGAAAAGATGATAGAGTGGTCCAAGGGTGTAGAAAAAAATGAGAATCTTGATGAGATGGTACTACAGGCAATAAAAAAAATTGAATGTGAAGGATATGGAATAGGGGAAGGAAGAACAGCTACGGTATGCGCCTTGGAGGGTCGCTTTGATGTGTGCGTTAAGATTTTAAATAAATCTATAAGGCCAAAAAATGGAGCAACCGAGGAGATGAGATTTTTGGATAAATTGAAGAGTAAGAAATTTCCCGTGCCTCAAGCAGTTTGTTGCGCTAAGACAGAAAGATCAGAATATGTTTTTATGGAGATGATAGATGGGTTGTCCATTCTGGATTTAATTGAAGATGATCTTTTTGAAGAGTTGCCAGAAAATTTTGATTTTAAGGGATTTTTTGAAAAATTAAGAGAAATTGTTAAAAGAATGCATAGTGAAAATATTTATCATAGGGATTTGCGCCCCGGGAATGTCATGGTTGACAAAATTGGAAATCCTGTTATAATAGATTTTGGTGAATCCAAGGAGCTTTCCTTATCAACGGAGGAGCCATATATAGATGAAAACAGCTTAGGTGAAGCAAGAATTATATCACCCGATGAAAATAGGATTATTGAGCTCTGTAAAGAGCTTGGTTCCTATTTAAAAAATAAAAACTACTTCACAAGGTGAAAAATATGGAACATAAAATATCGGAAAACATCATCTCATTCATAAAGAAGGCCTTTCCTGAATTGTTAAAAAACAATGGAAATGTTTTTCTTGATAAGCCTTTTGGCGGATTTTTTATCTCTTTTGATAAACAACAGGAAGGTAATTTTATAAAAGAATATTCGGCTCAAGAAATTGGAGCTGAAAATGATGGAAAAAACATTTATTTATTTTGTAAAGATATTTTTGGTTAGAAATTTAGATTCATCTATAGAAGGTAAGCACGACTTTAATGAGCGTGCTTTTTTATTAATCAGAAAACCACCACCTCTAGATAGCGTGCGCTTTTACTGGTAGACAGATTTAAACTGCAAGGCTCTGCCTTTGAATTTTTTCTTACTAACTTTTTGACAGCCCGCTTCGCCGAGGCGAGCCCGCTTCGACAAGCTTCAGCGAGGCGAGCAAAAAGTTACCTGCCCGCAGTGCAGAGGGTGTTGCAGGCGGGCAAAAACCCCGAAAAGCATTCGCCACGGGGCATCGCTGCCACACGTACTCCTAAAATATTACTAGATATTTTTATGGAGATCCCACATAAATGAGTTTCTAAAACTTTCCGCCAGCTGGCGAATCGTTAAGAAATTCTATTTTATGGCCCGCCTGCAATGCAAGCAAAGCTTTGCGGGCAGGGATGACACTTCGCTCGGTGTCAGTTTTTTAACGCTCCCTCTCGACCTGCCCGCCAATGCCTAATGGCTAATAGTAAGAAATAAACCGATATTGTATTAATTTTTATTTAATAAAATATTAGTTGATAATGGCAAGGCGGGCGGGGTTGATTTATTTTATTTTAGTCGTAAGGTGTGGACCCTGTATCTGATAAGTGTTTGAAATATGTTTGATATGTATTTATATTATATTTTAGCTTAGAGGCCCGCTTAAAGAGGGAGGAATAGAGGATATGATGGTTTTTATTAATTTTGCAAACTAAATTTATAGTGATATGATATCATTACAAATATGAAAAGTAATTCACATATGCCTCTAGCTAGCCGAATGCGGCCTAAATCTTTTGCGGAATTTTTTGGTCATGCTGCTTTGGTTAGTAAAAATTCTTATCTGAAGAAAATCATCGAAAATGATGCCCTTTTTTCAATGATTTTATGGGGTCCGCCTGGAACCGGTAAAACTACCTTGGCTCAATTGATTGCCGAGGAGACTAAAGCGGATTTTATAAAAATTAGCGCAGTCGATAGCGGGGCGCAAAAGTTAAGGGATGTCATTGCAAAAGCCCAAGAGAATTTTAAAAATAATAAAAGAACCATCCTATTTTTGGATGAGATTCATCGTTGGAATAAAGCACAGCAAGACAAACTGTTGCCTTATGTGGAGAGAGGTTTGATTATTTTAATCGGAGCTACAACCGAAAACCCTAGCTTTGAAATTAACTCCGCCCTTTTGTCTCGAGCCAGAGTTTTTGTGTTACCAAAATTAGAAGTAGAGAGTCTGGAAAAAATAATCAAAAATGCTTTGGCTGATAAAGTTAATGGGTTAGGTAATAAAAATATTAAAATAAGTGAAGAGACTATTTCTTTTTTGGCCAATATCGCCAATGGGGACGCACGCGTGGCGCTTAATGTTTTGGAGGCTTCAGCTAATTATTCGTTAAAAATTGATAATGAATTAATTAAAAAAATAATTCAAAAAACCAATTTGATTTATGACAAAAATGGTGATGAACATTATAATGTTATTTCGGCACTTCACAAATCGATGAGAGGAGGGGATGCGGATGCCTCTGTTTATTGGTTGGCAAGAATGTTGGAAGGTGGAGAAGATCCGATTTATATTGCCCGCCGATTAGTGCGTTTTGCCTCCGAGGACATTGGATTGGCCAATAATACCGCTTTGCTTTTGGCTAATGCGACCTTTGATGCTTGTCATAGACTGGGCGTGCCGGAGTGCAATGTGCATCTATCGCAGTGTGTTATTTATTTAGCTAAGTCTCCCAAGAGCATTGTGGCCTATGAGGCTTATAATAAAGCCAAAAGAGATGTGGAAAAATTTGGCAATCTCCCAGTCCCGCTTCACATAAGAAATGCGCCCACAAAATTGATGAAGAATTTGAATTATGGCAAAGACTACAAATATACCCCCAAAGAAGACAGCTCTGATCAAGAATATTTACCAGAAGAATTAAGAGGAATAAAATATATATAATTTATTGCAATATTTAATAAATCAAAACTTATGAAAAATTTTAAGGGTGTCATTATTGAGGAAAGTTTGGAAAATAAAGATATTTTAGAAAAAGTTAAAATTATTAAAACCGATATTGAGCAAGTCACTGAGGGACATAAAACACCCTGGATAGAAAAATGGACTATTCACGCTGTTGAGATTTTAGATAATCAAGTCGATGATATTGCAAAAGAAATTAGCGAATCACTGGATTCGAAACATAGTTGGTACGCTGATTTTAGAAATCACGATTTTCACTATGTTATCTTTCGCGATAAAGTATTTAAAGTTGATCGATCTAAATCGGAGCAATATGGTGCTGTAACAGAATATGGCACATCCTTGGGTATTCCTGACTATCAGCTTGATTTTTCACCGCATATTAAGGAATGGGGGAGATAAATTTATTAATAATTTTTTTAAATATTATGACAATTGAGGAATATAAAAAGATAGCTGATCCGCTTAGTCAACGCACTCTTGTTTTTTTAGTGCACAATGATGAAGTTTTGCTTGGCAAGAAAAAGTCTGGTTTTGGGAAGGGTAAACTGCTTGGAATTGGCGGAAGTGTGGAGGAAAATGAGATCGTAGAGAAGGCAATGATTCGCGAGGCGATTGAAGAAATTGGCGTAATTCCAAAAAATTACGCACGTGTAGCTACTTTAAATTTTTACTTTCCTTATGAAGATAATGCTGAAAAATGGAATCAGCAAGTTTGCGTTTATAAATCTGACCAATGGGACGGAGATATCATTGAATCAAATGAAATTTTGCCAAAATGGTTTAAAATTTCTGAAATACCTTTTGACCTTATGTGGTCAGATGCACGATACTGGCTGTCAGATGTATTAGCTGGTGAAATGTTGATTGGAGATTTTTTATTTGATAAAAATTTAGAAGTGGAGGAGAATAAAATCAGAAAGGTTTTGAGTTGGGATTTCAATTAATTGCTATAAAAAAGAAGATTATCGCGAAACAGCTTTGTATCAAAAAAATATAGATGGTGTAATTTGAATAACAACTTATTGTATATGCTAATTTTAGTTTGCGGATATATTGGTGTGGGTAAGTCTACCGTGGCGCAGCGAATTGCTCAAAAAATAGATGGAACTATTTTAAGAACAGATGAAATAAGAAGTGGGATATATCCTAACCCAACTCATTCAAGAGAAGAAATTCAGCATGTTTACGAGTTGTTTTTTGAAGAATTAAAAAAACTTTTGAGAGAGGATAAAAATGTAGTTTTAGACGCTACTTTTCATCTGAAGGAAAATAGGGAAAAAATAATTAACATCGCTGAGAAATTAAAAGTTGATTTGAAAATTGTTGAAGTAAGATGTGATTCCAATGAGGAAACGAGGAAGAGAATTGAAAATAGAAATGATGGCGTGAGTAAAACTGATTACCAGCAATATTTGAAACATAAGGCGGAATTTGAAGAAATTGATGAAGAAAAAATTATCATCAATAATAACACAGAGTTGAAAAATGCCTATGATCAAATAGACGCATTTGTTAGTAATATTAAGTTTTAATTTATTTTTAACTTGCAGAATTAAAATAATTTTTTTAAAAAGACTGAGCTAGTTAAAGTTATAAACTAGCTCAATGTGAGCAGAGGGCAATAATCAATTCTTTTTTGGAGGAGGTATATACAGAAAGTTGTCGCATCTTTTTGGAGGAGGAGGTGTGTATCGGAAGTTGGGGTGCGTTTCTGGAATTGTTTCAATTTTATCTGAAGGTGTGTGCCAAGCCCTATCAAGCTCCTCCTTTAATTTGACAATCTTCTCTTTTTGCTCATTGATTGTTGCTTCTTGCTGTTCAAGTTGACGCGCTTTGATAATATTTTCATTTATAAAATAAGCGCAGAGTATTAGAAGCACGAAAAGAACTATAGCCGATAGAACAACATGGATTTTTTTCATTACTTGTCTCCTTATGTTGTAGTTGGTGGATACTAAATTATAACATAAAATGTGAGTTGGATAAACAAAAAAATATTCTTTTTATTGCATTAGCCAGAAAAATCATCACCTTTATTTAATGCGCGCATTTAAGCTGCAAGACTTTGGTAGTAAATTTTTTTTAATTAACTTTTTGACAGCCCGCTTCGACAAGCTTCAGCGAGGCGAGCAAAAAGTTACAAAAACTGCCACACGTACTCCTAAAATAAATAAATCTAACTCTCGTTCCGCTAAAACTTCAGACTTCTCATTCGCTCCGTAACAAAGTTTCTTAACGCTCCCTCTCGAGTTGATTTATTTTATTTTAGTCATAAGGTGTGGACCCTGTATTTGATATGTATTTAAAATGTATTTGGTATGTGTATTTCTTAAAATGGAAGCGGTAAGTTTAATTTGATATAGTGACTGCTGGCTAATTTTTCCAAAATCTTGACAAACATGGTATAATATGTGTGATAATTAAGCATCGGCTGGCGCTGGCTGGCTACTAATAATAAATATTAAAAAAATATATGGATAATACAGAAAAAAAAGAAGAGATTAAAAATGAGCCTGTTAAAGAAACTAGTAATTCTGCTTTGAAAAATAAGATTGAGAAACCAAGATATAGGCTACCTTTTAGAATTTGGATGATTATTATCTTGGGAATGTTTTTATCATCTGTTTTGGGTGGATTTTTCGGGTTTGTGGCCGGAGGATTCTCGGGTGCTTTTACTGATAATGTAAAAAATAGAATAGAAAGTAAGCTTGGATTAAATAAAAACGAGGTCGTAACGGAAAGGGGCAGTGTACTAAGGGAAGAATCAGCTGTAATTGATGTGGTAGAAAAAAATTCCGCGTCGGTGGTAAATATTGTAATAACTAAAGATGTTCCGATATTTAGAAATAATGGTTTTGATTTTTTCTTTAATCCCTTTGGCTATCGAAATGAAAATTCTCAAGATACAGAAAGGCAAAGAGTGGGGGGAGGAACAGGATTTTTTGTTTCAAACGATGGTATGATAGTTACCAATAAGCATGTGGTAAGTGATGAGGCGGCTGAGTATACTGTGATAACAACCGATGAAAAAGAATATAAGGCAACTATTTTAGCTCGCCACCCATCTTTGGATATCGCCATTATTAAAATTGAGGGAAATAATTTTCCGGTTTTAAACTTGGGAGATTCTGATAATTTGAAAGTAGGACAATCTGTAATTGCAATCGGAAATTCACTGGGAGAATTCTCCAATAGCGTGAGTTTGGGAATAGTGTCGGGACTCAAAAGAGATATTACGGCTGGAAGCGGATATGGAGAAAGTGAAAGATTGAGCAATATTATTCAAACTGATGCTGCTATCAATCCGGGAAACTCCGGAGGTCCACTTCTTGATATAAGAGGAAATGTAATAGGCATAAATGTGGCAGTAGCTCAAGGTGTGGAAAATATCGGGTTTGCTCTTTCGGTTAATGATATTAAAAAAACAATTGAGCAGGTAAAAAGAAGTGGAAGAATATCCGTTCCATTTTTGGGAATTCGCTATGTGATATTGGACGAAGAAATTCAAAAAGAAAATAATTTGCCCTATAACTATGGAGCCTTGATTTCTCGTGGAGAAAAAATGACTGATTTTGCGGTAATTCCAGGCTCGCCAGCTGATAAGGCAGGATTAATTGAGAATGATATAATCCTTGAAATTAACGGTCAAAAAATTGATGCCAACAATCAAATAAATGATATGGTTGCTTCTATGGAAGTGGGAGAGAAAATCACTATGAAAATTTGGCGCAAAGGAAACGAACAGCAGCTGGAGGCTACCTTAGAAGAAAGAAGATAAAAAATTTAAAATATCATACTTAAAACAGTTGTTGGATTAATTTTGTAAATCGAACAAATGTATGGATATAAATAAATTTACTCAAAAAAGCCAAGAAGCTCTAAAAGGAGCACAGGATATCGCCATAAATAAAAATCAACAGCAAATAGATGTTTTTCATCTATTGAGTGCTTTGATTTCTCAGCCGGATTCTATTGTAATTACAGTTTTAAATAAGCTGGAAGTTCAAGTAGACAATTTAAAAACAGATATAGAGAATCAGATAGATAAATTACCAAAACATCAAGGCTATCAAGCTGGTCAAAATCAGATATATGTTTCACACATGGTTGGAAAAATTCTGGATCAAGCGGAAAAAGAAATGCAAAAAATGGGGGATGAGTTTGTGTCTACGGAGCATCTTTTTCTGTCTTTGATAAGTATGGAACCTTTTGACAAATACTTGATTGGTTATGGAATTGATTATGATAAGGTGTTAAAAATATTATCCCAAACTCGAGGAAATCAAAAAGTAAACAGTTATAATCCGGAAGAAAAATTCCAATCAATAGAAAAATACACCATCAATTTAACAAAGTTGGCCAGAGAAGATAAATTGGATCCCGTAATTGGAAGGGATGAAGAAATTAGAAGGGTTATCCAAGTTTTAAGTCGTAGGACCAAAAATAATCCTGTTTTAATCGGAGAAGCTGGAACAGGTAAGACGGCTATTGTCGAGGGCTTGGCGCAAAGAATTATAGCTGGGGATATTTCCGAAAATCTTAAGGACAAGGAAATAATAAGCTTAGATTTGGGCGCGCTTTTGGCGGGAGCAAAATTTAGAGGTTCTTTCGAAGAGAGATTAAAAGCTATATTGAAAGAAATAGAAAATTCAGCGGGTAAATATATTGTTTTTATTGATGAATTGCACACGCTGGTAGGGGCGGGGGCCATTGAAGGGGCGCTGGATGCTTCCAATATGTTAAAACCAATGCTTGCAAGGGGCAAAATGCGCACCGTGGGAGCTACCACCACCAAGGAATATCAACGGTATATCGAAAAAGATGCGGCACTGGAAAGAAGGTTTCAGCCAATTTTAGTAAATGAACCTTCCGAAGAAGATGCGATTGCAATTTTACGAGGAATAAAGGAAAAATACGAACTTCATCATGGAATAAGAATTACTGACACTGCGATTGTGGCAGCGGTAAAATTGTCCAAGCGTTACATCGCAGATAGATTTTTGCCTGACAAAGCGGTAGATTTGATTGACGAAGCAGCTTCATCTTTAAGAATTGAGATCGATTCTCGCCCCACAGAAGTTGATCAACTGGAAAGAAGAATTAGAAGATTGGAAATTGAAAAAAAAGCGCTCAAGAAAGAGAAGAGTGAAAAGGCCAAAGAAAAAATATCTGAAATTAGTAAAAATTTAGCTGAACTAAAAGAGAAATCAAAAAAACTAACTTTGCAATGGCAGTCAGAAAAAGATTTGATTACAGCTACTAGAAAACATAAGAAGGAGATTGATAAACTAAAATCGGAATCAGAAATGCTTGAAAGAAATGGCGAATTGGATAAAGTGGCGGAGATTCGTTATGGAAAAATTCCTGAGCTGGAAAAGAAAATTAAAGAGGAGGCGGATAAATTAATCAGGCTTCAAAAACAAGGCGCAATTTTAAAAGAAGAAATTACCGAAGAGGATATTGCCAAAGTTGTTGCTCGCTGGACAGGCATCCCTGTTTCTAAAATGCTACAAAGCGAGATTAAAAAGCTTGCCAAATTAGAAGAATTTTTATCTTTGAGAGTAATTGGTCAAGAGGAGGCAATAAGATCTGTTTCTAACGCTGTGCGTCGTTCTAGGGCGGGCATATCGGAGGAGGGGCGCCCTATCGGTTCATTTATTTTTTTGGGACCGACAGGTGTGGGAAAAACAGAATTAGCCAAAACTTTAACCGAAGCTCTCTTTGATGATGAAAAAGCGCTTGTTCGATTGGATATGAGCGAATTTATGGAATCTCATTCAACCGCTAAACTAATCGGTTCTCCCCCTGGTTATGTCGGTTATGATGAAGGAGGACAATTGACAGAAATAATCAGAAGGAAACCATATAGCGTTATTTTATTTGATGAGATTGAAAAAGCACATCCGCAAATTTTTAATATCTTGCTTCAAATTTTGGATGATGGACGTTTGACTGACGCCAAGGGACGGACGGTTAGTTTTAAAAACACTGTTATCATAATGACTTCCAATGTAGGTTCGGATATTATTTACAAAAGTGATTCTTTGGGATTTAATGGGGGTGGGAGCAAATCGGAAAAAACAAAAGAATCTGAGATGCGAGAAAAAGTTTTAGGAGAATTGAGAAATAACTTTAAACCGGAATTTCTCAATAGGATAGATGAGATAATAATATTTCATCCTTTGAATAAAAAAATGCTAGCCAAGATAGTGGATTTGCAACTAGCTATCGTGATAGAAAGATTGGCTAAAAAAGATATCGAATTAGTTATTCCGCCTTCTGTTAAAAAATATTTAACTCAAAAAGGTTTTGATCCGATTTATGGCGCAAGACCCCTGAAGCGAGTTATTCAAAATGAAATTTTAGATGATTTGGCTTTAAAAATTATTGAAGGAAAAGTTACTCAAGACGGAGTGGTGAAGGTTGATTTAAAAAAAGACAAGATTGTGATAAGATAATACTAGCTTGTAGAAATTAGGTTTTAGCAAGTAGGGACGAAAAAATTTACGTCTTAGTATGAAATTTAAGCCGAAAATTAATTTAATTAAACTTATTTAAAATACAATGAATACATTTCTCGATAATTTTCTCAAAAAAACTCTTTGGATTTGGCTGCCTTTTTATGCGTGCTATAAATTGACCAAAGATTTGGCTAAAAAAATAGATGGAAAGTAAAAAGGTAAGTTGCAATTTTTCTAAAATTAATTTAATGCTCGTAATCATTTGGATGGGGGTAATTTTTTTGTTTTCCTCAATTCAGGGAGATGGCGTGAAGTATCCACATTCCTTATGGTTTTATTTTGAAAGAAAAGGGGCGCATGTGGGGGAATTTTTTATTTTAACTTTGCTTTTGATTAATCTATTTTTTAGAAGATATGCTACCAAAAAAGGTGTGGCCATAGTTTCTGCTTTGATTGCGCTCCTATATGCTTTTTCAGATGAATTTCATCAGTTGTTTGTGTTTGGGAGAGAGGGCAAAATAAGCGATGTGGGTTTTGATTCTTTGGGAATTATTTTGGCTTTGTTAACTTTTTGGTTTTTTATTAAAATGAAAGAGAAGTTTAAGAAATAAGTATATGCTCATAAGCACATAAATAATTTTTTAAAATATATAATATGGAAAAAATAAAAGTTGAGCAACATGGATTTACGGCTTTTTCTTGGTTTGCCGGGTGGTTATTTACCATTGGTTTTCTCCATCTAGCCTTTTGGAAGGGGGTATTGGCAATTGTGCTTTGGCCATACTATATAGGATTGGTGGTTAGTCAACTGATAGAACGCTAAGGTTTCTTACGAAAAAATAAACCCCGACTTTTTACGATAGAATAAGTTGGGTTTTTTGTTTAGGTATTAGATTCTGGTGTGTAATCGATTGGGTAAATGTGTAAATAAATTTTTTTGAATTTCTGTGTTACCACTAAAGCTACCGTGTGCCGCCCTAGCTTTAGCGGTGGAGCAAGGCGACACGCGGTCCACAAGGTCGAGATGAAAGAGGGGAGTTTTGAATTAAGAAGAATTAAAGTTATGCCCTCACCCCAACCCTCTCCCGAATACAGGAGAGTGGGCAATGTTTTGCTTTATTCTATTGGGGTGTTATAATAATTTTATTGGAAAAAAGAAGCTCTTAGTCATTAATAAGCTCGATAAATAAGGATGATTTTAAAAACTATTCACACCCCCTCTGTCCATTCGGACATCTCCCCCTCAAGGAGGGGGAGAGGGGAATAGATTATATTTTATGTTGGAAAAAATTAAAAAAATAAAAAACGAGGCTATTGTTAATATTTTAAAAACTGATTCAATTGCTGAGTTAGAAAATTTGCGCATTAATTATCTGGGTAAAAAAAGTGAATTTAATCAGATTTTAAAGGGATTAAAAGATTTAAATGAAGAAGAAAAGAAAGCAGTTGGACCCGAGGCTAATAAAGCCAAGAAAGATATTCAAGACGCGCTTGAAAAAAGAATTGATGATTTGGAGGAGATGGTTGATACGGAAAAGGAATGGATTGATGTGACAGCACCAGGGAAAAAAATAAAAAGAGGACACCTTCACCCAATTACGATTGTGCAACGCGACATCGAAGATATTTTTACTTCGATGGGTTTTGAAATTGCCGATGGGCCGGAAGTGGAAAGCGAATTTTATAATTTTGACGCAGTTAATGTGCCCGAGGAACATCCTGGACGAGATATGCAAGATACTTTTTGGATTAGCAAAGAGGAAGGTCGGGAGAAGGGCACCGGAACAGTACTTCGTACTCAAACTTCTTCAGTCCAAGTGCGCTACATGCAAACTCACAAACCACCTTTTCGCATAATTATTCCAGGGAGAGTTTTCCGCCAAGAAGCGACTGACGCCAGTCACGAACACACCTTTCATCAGTTTGAAGCTTTGGTGGTAGGAAAAAAAGTCAGCGTGGCTAATTTCCTTTACATCGCTGAAACATTCTTTTCTCAATTTTTCGGTAAGAAATTAAACGTAAGATTGCGACCCAGCTATTTCCCATTTGTGGAGCCTGGTTTTGAATTTGATATTAGTTGCACTAACTGCGGGGGCAAAGGATGCAGTTCTTGTAAGCAAACTGGTTGGTTGGAAGTGGGAGGAGCGGGTATGGTTCACCAAAATGTTTTTGAAGCTGCCGGATATGAGAAGGGGAAATATCAAGGTTTTGCCTGGGGATTCGGTTTAGAGAGACTGGCTATGATGAAATACAAGATTGATGATATCAGACATTTTCATGGAGGGGACGTTCGATTTACTCGACAATTCTGATTTAGCGCAGTAGCTGATTAGTTTCTTAGCTTTTTAGACTAACCGCAAATTTACAAATCTGATACAAATCTACAAATTGTATATGCTAATATATGAATGAAAAAATTATTATTGTTGATGAAAATGATAACCCAATTGGGGTTAAAGAAAGAAAATTAATTGAAACAAAAGATATTTATCGTGTGTCTGCACTTTGGATTATTAATTCTAAAAATCAGATTTTAATGGCACAAAGAAGTTTTAATAAAAAAAATAATCCAGGGAAATGGGGGCCAGCGGTGGCTGGTACAGTGACTGAGGGAGAAGATTACACAGACAATATAATAAAAGAAACACAGGAAGAGATTGGAATTGATTTGCATAAATATTTATTTGAAAAAATTGAAAAAATATATATAGAAAGAAGTCGTAAATATTTCTGTCAGTGGTATTTGTTTAAGGCGGATATAGAAATTGAAAAGTTTACTATTCAAGAAAATGAAGTAGAAAAAGTAACGTGGATAGATAAAAATATATTTGAGGATGAATTAAAACTTTTTCCCGAAAAATATATAGGCAGTATGTTAAAACATTTTGAGTTTTTAAAAAAATATTAACTAGTAAATAATTGTTAGCTAAAAAGCTAAAAGCTAATAGCTGAGATACTTAAAAAATGAGATTTAGTTATAATTGGCTCAGAGAATTGAGCGAAACAAAAAAAACACCAGAAGAAATTAAGGAAGATTTAACTTTGCACAGTTTTGAGGTAGAAAAAATAGAAAAACTTGGTAAAGGTTTGGAAATGGTTGTAATTGGTGAGGTCCTAAGTGTAACTAAGCATCCAGATGCCGATAAATTAAATGTGGCCGAAGTTAATGTGGAACCCTCACCCCAACCCTCTCCCAAAGGGCGAGGGGGTATTCTGCAAATTGTTTGCGGGGCGCCAAATTTAAAAGAAGGACAAAAAGTTCCTGTGGCACTTGTGGGCGCAGTTTTGCCGGGAGATTTTAAAATTAAAGAAGCGGAAATTAGAGGCATTAAATCCAGTGGAATGATTTGTGCCCAAGATGAATTAGAAATCGGTGAAGATCACGCTGGAATTATCGTGTTGCCTGAAGACGCGCCAGTAGGAGAGAAATTTGCCCAATATATGGATTTAAATGACAGCATATTGGAAATTGATGTGTTGCCCAATCGTGCCCATGATGCCCTAAGTTATGAGGGCGTGGCTAGGGAAATAGCTCTTTTGGAAGAAAGAACTATTTTAAATGAGAATAAAAAATTAACCGAAGAATTTAAAATTGATAATCAATTGAAAATTTTCATTGAGACAGAAAAATGTTCTCGATACATCGGAGCTAAAATTAGCGGTATTGAAATTTCTGATTCGCCCCAATGGCTCAAAAATAGATTAATAGCTTCTGAAATAAAACCAATTAATAACATTGTTGATATTACAAATTATATAATGCTTCAAACTGGTCAACCCTTGCATGCTTTTGATGCCAGTGGAATTGATGAAATAAAAATAAGAATGGCTGAGGGTGGAGAGAAATTGGTAATTTTAAATGGCGAGGAAGTGAGTCTGAGAGATAGCGATATCGTAATCACAGATGGTAAAAACCCGATTGCTTTGGCGGGAGTAATGGGGGGATTGGAGAGTGGAGTAAATGAGAAAACCCGAGAAATAATTTTAGAGTCAGCCAATTTTGATGCAGTGACTATTCGAAAAACAAAATCCAGTCACAACATTCAATCAGACGCAGCTTATCGCTATGAAAGAGATATTGATGTTAATTTTACCGAAAGAGCGATGATAGAAGCATTGACTTTAATTTTAGAAATTACAGGCGGAAAAATTGAGTCTATTAGTGATAATTATCCGCAAGAAGTAATGCCATGGGAAATAAAATTAGAACTAGAAAAAATCGGAAAACTTTTGGGAGTAGAAATTGAAAAAAACAAAGTTATAAATATTTTGAATAATTTAGGAATTATAGCAGCTGAAATTGATGGATTTCTAAGCTGTCAGATTCCTACTCGAAGAATTGATTTGAAAAATCAGGAAGATTTAATTGAAGAAATCGGAAGAGTTTTCGGTTATACAAATATTTCCACTAAACCCCTTAAGGAAAAAGTGCAAGTGCCTCAAAAAAATGAAGAGAGGGAATTGGAGAAAAAATTAAAAATAATCATGACCCACAGTGGATTTAATGAAATAAAAGGATACTCTTTTTATTCTAAAAAAGATGCCAAAGCTTTGGGACTAAATGACGAAAATCATGCTACCTTGCTTAACCCCATGAATCCGGATCAAGAACTAATCAGACGAACTTTAATTAGCGGACTTTTGCGAGCCGGAAAAAAGAATCTGAGTTATTATGATAGCATCAATATTTTTGATATGGGCAAAACATATATTCCTACTGACAGTTCTCTGCCCAAGGAAGATTTACTCTTGTCTGCTTTGGTTATCGAAAAGGGGGAGCAGGGCGAGCAATTTTTTATGCTCAAGGGAGTTTTGGAAAATTTGTTTTCTAAAATTAAAATTTTTGATGTTGAATTTTCAGCTGAATTTGATGAAAACAAAGAAGTTGTAGTTTCGCTTCACCCTTCCAGAAAAGCTATTATTCGAAACGGTAAAGGTGAAAAATTGGGAATAATTGGAGAAATCACCAAAGGAGTGCACAAATATTTTGGAATCAAAAAAATGCGCGCTTGTGTTTTTGAATTGAGTGTAAAAAGTCTTTTGGCTGAAATTTCTCGAGAAAGAATTTATACTCCTTTGGCTAAATTTCCATCAGTACATAGAGATATCTCGATGGTGGTTGATAAAAAAACTTTAACTTCACAAATAGAAAGAGCGATTAAAAATTATGGCGGAGAATTATTAAAAGAAGTTTCCCTATTTGATACCTTTTTGAATCCAGAAACACAAGAAAGATCAATGGCTTTTCATTTGACTTTTGCTAATTCAGAAAGAACTTTAACAGCTCAAGAAGTGGATGAGAAAATAACAGAAATTATGGCAAATTTGGAAAAAGAACGGGGAGTGGTGATGAAGAAATAGGCAATAAATATTCAATGCTCAATATCCAATAGTCATTGAATATTCAATTTTTTAATTTTCAATTATTGATACTATCTCTCGAACATGTCATTTCGCCTCGGCGAAGCGGGCTAAATAAATTTTGTACTCAAAATTTAGACACGGAGAAATCTCAAGAAAGTTGAAAGATTAGATCTCTCGACAAGCTCGAGATGACATAATTGGTTAGTACTTTAAAATTGTAGGGATAAGTGAAATCGTTATCTCAACTCGCTAATTCTGCCTGCCGGCAGACGGTGCTATCAAGAAGCGGGTTGGATAACTTCTTGGCGGTTAATATTTGTTTGTTTTTTTAGTAAATAAATATTAATCGCCACGGGGTGATTAAGGTTAGGGAAGCTGTACCAACATTTTTTCATTTTACCTAGGAGACCGTATATGTCAAAGAAGAAGCCGGAACTGGTTTGGAAAGAATGTAAAGAGTGCAGTAGAAGACAAGAAGTTCTTCCGGAAGTTGACAAGTGTTATGCTTGCAACAAAGAAGGCGCCTTGGAAGCTTGCAATGCAAAAGAGAATAATTCTCAAGGCAAAATAAAACCCAGAATGAGAGATCATAAAAAAGGTCGAAAAGTAGGCACCACAGGATATCGTGTCCCGGCGCTCAGATAGTTCTTTGAAGATCGGGCATTGTCTTTTTCTTGGGCAGTGCCTGACCTAATTTAGGAGAAAAAATAAAATGGAATACGATCCAGGAGAAGATGATGACATCAATGATGGTCCGGGCTGAGAAGATTATCGGATGAGATCAGTTAGATCTTTGGAGGCGCTTTGGGAAACTTTCCCATGAGCGCCCTTTTTATCATTATTTTTTAAATATATCGTAGAGACGAAGCACTGCCTCGTTTTTACAAAGATTTGATTTAATTGTGGTGATAATGCTATAATACATAGGCTTTTAAGAAATGTTCAATGGTCAATATCCATTCAATAATCAATATTAAAAAATTCAATTATTATTTGTGAGTGGAGAAGTGGACAATATATAAAACTAAATAAATAACCTAAATTCGCTTCGTAATTTCGTAAAATTCGTAATTCGTAGAGAACTCAAATAAATGAAAAATCTAAAGAAAGTTGATAAAGAAGTTTATTCAGCCTTGACTGGTGAGATAAAAAGACAAGCGGAGGGCTTGGAAATGATTGCCAGTGAAAATTATGTTTCAAAAGCTGTGCTTGAAGCTCTGGGAACAGTTTTTACTAATAAGTACTCAGAAGGATACCCAGGTAAGAGATATTATGGAGGACAAGAATATACTGATGTGGTAGAAAATTTAGCTATAAAAAGAGCGAAGAAAATTTTTGGTTGCGATCATGTGAATGTGCAACCTCACTCGGGAGCACCGGCTAATATGATTGCTTATAGCGCTGTTTTAAAGCCAGGAGATAAAATATTGGGCATGGATTTATCTCATGGTGGACATTTGACTCATGGTCATCCAGTAACTCTTTCGGCTAAAATTTATAAATTTATTGGCTACAAAACAGAATCTAACGGGAAAATAGATTATGAAAAACTTGAACAATTAGCTATCAAAGAAAAACCAAAAATGATTTTGGCTGGCTTTTCGGCTTATAGTAGAAATTTGAATTACAAAAAATTTAGACAAATTGCTAATAAAGTTGATGCGATATTAATGATTGATATTGCGCATATCGCAGGATTAATTGCTGGCAAGGCTATCGCAAGTCCTGTGCCATATTTTGACATTGTAACTACTACTACCCATAAAACTTTGCGTGGTCCTCGCGGGGGAATGATAATGTGCAAAACTAAATACGCATCTGCTATCGATAAATCAGCTTTTCCAGGATTTCAAGGCGGACCACACATGAATAACGTGGCAGCTAAAGCAGTAGCCTTTGGCGAGGCGCTAAAGCCGGAGTTTAAAAAATACGCCCAGCAAATGATTTTAAATGCCAAAACGCTTGAGAAAGAATTGAAAAAATATGGATTCAAAATAATGTTTGGCGGAACAGATAATCATATGGTTTTAGTGGACGTTTTTGGAAGCAAGGGTGTGACTGGCAAAGAAGCAGAGGAGGCATTAGATAAAATCGGAATTACAATCAATAAAAACATGATTCCAGATGATCCAAGAGGTCCAATAGATCCAAGTGGAATAAGAATTGGAACCCCGGCCTTAACCACTCGCGGCATGAAAGAAGAGGAAGTGAGAAAAGTAGCTAATTGGATAAATGCAACCATTGAAAATTATAAAGATGAAAAAGTTTTGAATATTATTCATAAAGAAGTAATCAAGCTTTGCAAAAAGTTTCCTTTAAATAGATAATTTTTTAGATTGTAGGTTGTAGTTTATAGATTTTTAGGGTTTATTTAGGATTTAGTATTTGATATTTGAAGTTTTCCGCCTTTGGGCGGATTGCGGGATGTAGTATAGTGGTAGTACGCAAGGCTGGGGGTCTTGTAGTCCGAGTTCGATTCTCGGCATCCCGACGTAATAGAATTAAGAATGAAGAATTAAGAATTAAACCTAGTTAAATAGTGCGCGGTATCGTGATTTAACGGAACAAGAATTATGAGCAATAGAAAAAATAAAATGAAAGGAATAATTTTAGCTGGCGGGACGGCAACTCGGCTTTTTCCAATGACCGCTACAACTAGCAAGCAACTTTTGCCAGTTTATGATAAGCAAATGATTTTTTATCCACTTAATACTTTGATTAAGGCTGGAATAAAAGATATTTTGATTATTGTAGCGCCAGATCATAGCGGGCAATTTTTAAATCTATTGGGTTCTCTTTTTAAGCCCTATGATATCCACATTTCTTTTGAAGTACAATCAGTGCCTCGCGGTTTGGCGGAGGCTTTGATTTTAGGAGAAAACCATATCGGAGATGGCAACGTGGCTTTGATTTTGGGAGACAATATTTTTGAAAATGATTTTTCCTCTCAAATAAAATCCTTTAAATCTGGGGGGCATGTTTTTGCCAAAAAAGTAACGGACCCAGAAAGATTTGGCGTGGTGAAATTTAATAAAAATAATCGGGCAGTGGAAATTGTGGAAAAACCAAAAGAATGGATTAGCGATTATGCAGTAACCGGATTATATTTGTATGATAACCGATGTATAGAAATTGCCAAAAAAATGAAACCATCGGAGCGCGGAGAAATTGAGATTACTGATGTTAATCGGGCCTATTTGAAGAAAAAAGAATTGGAAGTTACCTTATTTGAAGGAGAATGGCTGGATGCTGGTACTCCTGAATCACTTTTGGAAGCGGGAATGATAGTAAGGGAGAAAGGAATTTCTAAAAATTTTCATCCTGTCTTAGCTAAGGCAATCGAAGAGTTTAATGAGGAATTGAAAATTAGATCGAAGAAAAGGCTGCAATAGCAAACTGCTGTTTGCTTAATTTTAAATTTCGAATTTCAAATTTTAAATGAATTTCGAATGACTCAATGACTAAAATTAAAAAAACCAAAATTGTCGATTGCTTGTCTTTGCGAGTTGGTACTCCGACGTGGCAATCCAGAATTACATTTTTTTCTAGACTGCCACGCAATTTGAGAGTACTCAAATTACTCGCAGAGACGGAATAATAACTCGTTAATGCGTTAACTCGTTAACTAAATAATAAATAATTAAAATAAAGGTATGCAAAAAATAAAAAAAGCCATATTGCCTGTTGCTGGATTTGGAACTAGATTTTTACCAGCTACTAAAGCGCAACCAAAAGAAATGTTGCCGATTGTAGATAAGCCAGTAATTCAATACTTAGTTGAAGAGGCTGTTTCTGCTGGAATTGAGGAAATAATATTTGTAACAGGAAGAGGCAAAAGAGCAATTGAAGATCATTTTGATACTTCTTTTGAATTGGAGTATAACTTGGTTGAAAAAGATAAAAATGATTTATTGGAAGAAGTGCGTAGAATCTCAGGATTAGCTAAATTTTCTTATGTTAGGCAACCGCAACCGTTGGGAGATGGACATGCTATTTTGCAAGCCGCTCACATAGTGGGAGATGAGCCAGTGTTGGTTATATTTGGGGATTGTCTTTATGATAGTGAGGTTCCAGCCTCAGCTCAATTAATTGAAACTTTCGAAAAATATGGTGATCCAGTGATTGGTCTTAGTGCTATAGAAAAGAAAGACGTTTCTAAATTTGGAGTTATTGATGGAGTGGAGCTGGATGAATATACTTGGGAAATTAAAAAGATGATAGAAAAACCCAAAGTTGAAGACGCCCCTACGAATTTAGTGGCGGTAGGAAAATATATCATAACTCCTAGTGTTTTTGAAACTTTATCAAAAATGAAGAATGGTAAATCAGGAGAAATAAGATTGGCAGACGCTTTTGAGATTATGCTTAGTAACAACAAACCATTGTACGGAAAAATTTTGGAAGGAAGCTGGTTGGATACTGGAAATAAGATTAACTTTATGAAAGCGGCTATTCACCTGGGGCTTAAGCACCCTGAAATCAAAGACGAACTTAAAAAATACTTAAAAAATTTAGATTTTTAAATTTAAAAAATGAATCAGTTTAAAATATTGGGAGTAAAGATAGATAATATTTCCAAGAGAGAAATTATTGATAAGATGAATGATTTTTTGAAGGAAGATAGGTTGCATCATGTAGCTACTGTTAATCCTGAAATCATCCTTAAGGCACAAGAGGATGATGTTCTTTTTGATATTTTAAATAATGCAAACCTATGCTTGGCTGATGGGGTGGGTGTTAGATTTGCTTTTTGGAGATTTGGGCGACATCTGAGAAGTAGAATGACAGGAATTGATTTGATGTGGAAAATTTTAGAAATAGCCAATGAAAAAAAGTTATCAGTTTTATTGGTGGCCAGTAAGCATGGATTGAGTACTTGGCAAGAAACCCGAGATGCAATTTTAAAAATTTATCCTGACATGAGAATAAGCGGAGTTTGCATTGATCCATCAGCAGGACATTTTGATAGAAGTACAGAATTAGCAAACCTCAATATTAAAGAAGGACATACAACTTTTGATGTTTTGTTTTGTAATTTTGGAGCACCTTATCAGGAAAAGTTTATCGCTAGTTTGAATCGTTGGAGTAGTTGGACAAGGTTGGCGGTGGGAGTGGGGGGAAGTTTTGAATTTATTACAGGAAAAATAAAAAGAGCTCCTAAAATAATAAGAATATTTGGACTAGAGTGGGCCTGGAGATTTTCTCTGGAGCCAAAGTATAGAGCCAAGAGAATTTTTAAAGCAGCCGTAATATTTCCAGCAAGAGTTTTCTTTAATAGATGATAACTAAATATTTGCAAATCAAGTACAAATTTACAAATTTCTGACCACCTCGCTAGTTGTCATTCTAGAAAGTAGATTTTTACCGCGAAGAATTGAGTGGATAAAAATCACTTATGTAGAATCTCCGCCAAAAATAAACCCGAATTTATTTAAACCTGAGATTCCACATAGATGATTTTCTAAAAGCTCTTCGCTGTTGCGAATCGCTTAGAAAATCTATCTTCTGGAATGACAAAAAAATAACTTTTCACAATTAAAAAAATGAAAATAGAATTTGAAGCAACTTTTACGAATATAGACAAAGATGAAATTAGAGATAGATTAAAAAAATCTGGCGCAGTTTTGGTGCGAGAAGAATTTTTACAAAAACGAGTAACGTTTAATTTTCCTATTGGGCATGAAAGGACAGATGGATGGTTGCGAGTGAGAGATGAGGGCGATAAGATAACGATGATTATTAAAATTATTGATGGTGAAAAAATTGAAAATCAAAAGGAGATAGGACTCAATGTGGATGATTTTTCTGAAGCAGTGGAGTTTTTGGAAACTATAGGCTGTCAGAAAAAATCTTATCAGGAAACCAAGAGAGAGTTATGGATCTTGGACGATGTAGAAATTACAATTGACCACTGGCCATTTCTTGAACCGCTTGTAGAAGTTGAGGGAAAATCAGAAGAAGCTGTTAAAAGTATTTCAGAAAAATTAGGTTTTGATTACGCTCAGGCATTTTTTGGATGCGTCAGTCCGCTTTATGTTAAAAAATATAATGTATCTGAAGAGTTTGTGAACAATCATGTGGCAGAAATAACTTTTGAGAGCAATAATCCATTTGAAAATAATCCCAGTTGAATGGTGCGGATTACCTCAATTTAACGGGATAAATATATGCATAAAAAAATAACTTGCAAAACTGGTCTTAAGAAAAATGTGATTTCGAAAAATGTTTTTGAGCGTGAAATTGCATTATGTCAGAAACTTAATAATGAAGGGGATAGCAAGGGTTGTAATTGGGGTAAATGCACTAATTGCGGCGTAATCCCATTGCTAATAAAGCTATATGGGGGAGTTTTGATTGAAGATAAAAAAGAGTTAAAAGAGGTAAAAAAAGAAATTTTTAATTAATTATAATTTTTTAAATCGTATGGCAGTACTAATAAACTTTAAAATTTGCGATAATGCCCAAGAATGTAATGGTATTGCGGCTTGTCCGACAGGTGCTTTATCTTGGAGCAAGGAGAAAAAAGGCATTATAATAGATAATGAAAAATGTATTAGTTGCGGAATATGTGAAAAATCTTGCGAAGTAAGTGCTATTCACGTTGCCAGAGATAAGGAAGAATATGAAAAAATAAAAAAAGAAATTGAGAGTGATCCACGAAAAGTTTCAGATTTATTCGTTGACCGATACGGCGCAGTTCCAATTCATACTGCCTTTCAGATGAAACCAGAAAAATTTGAGATTGAAGTATTGAAATCTGATAAATTGGTGGCAGTTGAAGCTTATAGTGAAGACTCCATAAAATGTCTCAGAAGATCGATGCCGATTAAAGATATTTTTAAAGATATTGATATTAAGTTTAGAAAGATGCAGGTAGAGAATGAAAAATCATTGAGTAATTACGGTATAAATATTTTACCCTCCATTTTATTCTTTAAAAAAGGAGAAATGATTGGTAAAATTGAAGGATATTATGACAACTCTCAAAAAGATGTAGTATTGGATAAGATAAGAGCTATAACAAATAACATTTAAATTTATGGGTATTAGAGTTGAATTTAATCCAGATTTGGCTTTGCGGGATATTTCTAGCTACAACTCCGGAGAAAGAAAAGTCCAAGAGTGCGTCCCGGAAAATTTGGAAGAAGGAAAAATTTACGAATTTCTCAAAAGTGGACAGAGGCTTTATTATTTGAGCGATAGTGAGTTTTGGGGCAATGGTCAAATTCCGTTGATGAAAACGAAGGGCAATGAAGAATTATCACGACCCATAGCTAGCATAAAAATTTTAGAAGCTACGCATTTTTTGGAAAATGGCGAAGTGCATACAAAAGGGAAATATCAAGTTATAAAAGTGTTTAATGAAAATGATGAGAAAATTCATTTCGAAGCATGTAAAATAATAAATTAATAATATGTCAAAATTAGTTATAAAGAAAAATCCTACATTATCTGATTTTCAAAAATATGCGACTGAAATGGAAAAGCAGAGAGGTTTTCAGGAGGAAACGGTTTTGGAACAATGTTTATTGTTAGGAGAAGAAATAGGAGAACTTTTTAAGGCGGTACGTAAGAATAATACAAATTTATCTTTTGATAATAAAAATTCCAGAGCTAAGGATGTTGCCAACGAACTGGCCGATATAATGATATATTTATTTTGTATTTCAAACAGACTTGGTATAGATTTGGAGAAAGCAATTAGGGATAAAGAAGAAATAAATGAAAAAAGAATTTGGGAAAAATAAGATAAACTAAATGAAAAGAAAAATAATTTTAGCTTCAAAATCATATTGGAGAAAGGCTTTGCTTGAGCAAATTGGCTTGAAAGATTTTGAAATAATGGAGAAGAGCGATTATGAAGAAGACATGGCCGCTTTGGATAATCCCAGAGAATTGGCAAAATTTCTAGCCCTTAAAAAGGGTGAGGCGGTGGCAGAAAAATTTGATGATGCTATTGTTTTATCTGGTGATACTTTTGCAGTTTTTGAGGGCAAATTTATTGGCAAGCCTAATGATAGTGAGGACGCTAAAAAGACTTTGCGCATGTTTTCTGGCAAAGAAGTGGTAGCAGTTTCCGGTTTTGCTGTAATTGATACTAAGAGTGGAAAAATAATAAATGATTTTAATGAGGGGGTAGTTAAATTTAAAGATTTAAGTGATGAGGAAATTGATGATTATGTGGCAACGGGAGAGCCATTGAATTTAGCTGGTTCATTTGGAATTATGAAGCGCGCTTCGATTTTTGTTGAGTCAAGTAGTGGAGATTTTTATTCAATCGTAGGTTTTCCTATCGGAAAAATTTATTTAGCCTTAAAAGAAATGGGAGTTAATGTTCTTAGAGATTAATATGTTAGATATTTGAGCGTTGCTTATACTTGCTTGTCATTCCAGAAGATAGATTTTCTAATTGAGTTTACGAGCTTTTAGAAAATCATCTATGTGGAATCTCAGTCTAATTCTAAATCTCCCTTTTTATTGCTAGCAGAGATCCCACATAAGTAAATTTCTAAAGCTCTCCGCCATACGGTGAATCGCTAAGAAATTTTACTTTCTCCGCCTTGGCAAGCTAGGGCGAGACAGGTGGGATGACAATGCTAGGGATTTTTAAAAATATAAACAGTAACAATTAATTTAGCAATTAATAGTATGATTAAAAAAGCAGATATTGAGAAAATTGAAAAAATTGCCAAAAAATATTTTGAGGGAGCAAGTGGTTGTCATGATTGGTCACACATTGAAAGAGTTAGAAAGTTGGCATTGAGAATAGGCAAGTCCGAAAAAGCTGATCTAAAAATAATCGAAATAGCAGTTTTGTTGCATGACATCGGCCGAAAATTCGAAATGGAAAATAGAGGCTATAAAGATGGAGTTAAGCTTTGTCATGCAGTTGAAGGTAAAAAAGAAGCGCAGAAAATATTAGAAAGTTTTAAAAATATTAGCAATGAGGAGAAAGAAAATATACTCCATTGTGTAGAAGCTCACCGCAGCAGAAACAACCTTGTCCCTAGAACTTTAGAGGCTAAAATTGTTTTTGATGCAGATAAGTTAGATACAATGGGGGCGATTGGCATTGGTAGAATTTTTTTATTTGCAGGTTCATCAAGCGCTAATCGTCTTTATACAGGTCAAGAAAAGCAACATGCTGATGAAAAATTTGATAAATATGCTTATACAGATAAAGACACTGCACCATTAGAATACGAAATTAAATTGAAACATTTAAAAAATAAAATTATTACTAAAGCAGGAAAAAAGATGGCAAAAGAAAGAGATAGATTCATGGTGGAATTTTTTAAAACATTTTGGGCGGAAGTTGAAGGAAAAAGATAAAATTTGACCATTTTTGATTTAAAAGTTAGAATTTATCAATAGGAGTGTTAATTAAAAAATTGATTATTGAATATTGTTTGGTTATTGAAAATTGTAAATTGGTTATTCTCCGAAGGAGTAAAGGGTGTATAGCTCAGTTGGTTAGAGCACTCGCATGACATGCGAGGGGTCTCTGGTTCAAGTCCAGATACGCCCACCATAGAATAAAAATAGCTCTTCATTGATTTCTCATTACAAAAATTAGGTCTGTCTTTGCGAGGAAGGTACTCCTGACGTGGCAATCCAGGAGTATATAAATATCCAAATTTTAATCTTCTGGACTGCCACGCAATTTGAGAGTACCCAAATTACTCGCAGAGATAGAGAAGAATTTGAAAGAAAAAAATAATTAAAACGTAATAATTAACGAAATTGAAGAATAAATTTACTCATGAACAAAATATGCTAAATGTAGAGGATTGTGTAGATAGGAGCGATAATGAGTTGGTGAAATTATCTTTGGAAAATCAAAAATATTTTTATTGTATAATTTCCCGTTATGAAAAGGTTATTCTGTATTATATTTTAAGAATATCCTCTTTCCCCAGAGAAGATGCAGAAGATATTTTGCAAGACGTTTTTATTAGTGTCTATAAAAACCTGAATGAGTTTGATAATAGCTTAAAGTTTTCTTCTTGGATTTATAGAATAGCTCACAACAAAACTATAAGCGCTTGGAGAAAAATTAAAGTTAGACCACGAGCTATTCCGACCGACGAAGAAGATAATCTTTTTGATTTTATTGCGAGCGGTGAAAATATAGTACTAGAACTGGAAAATAAACATACTGCTCAGGAACTGAGAAAATCTCTGGAAAAGCTTGATGAGAAATATAAAGAAGTACTGGTGCTAAAATTTTTAGAAGATAAGGATTATAAAGAAATTTCAGACATTTTAAAAAAGCCATTGGGAACAATCGCAACTTTAATAAATAGAGCTAAAAAGAAATTGAAAGATGAGATAATGAAGAATGAAAAAATATAGTTTAAAAATTGATAAAATTTATGAACAACAAAGCTAATCAAATATTAAAAAAAATAGCAGAAAAAAATATCAAACCACAATCAAAATGGATATTTTTAATAAAGGATTACTTAATTTGGGTATTGTGCGGATTTGCGATATTGATTGGAGCATTGGCTATGGGAGTAATAATCTTTATTGTTAATGATAATGATTGGGATATTTATTGGTATCTGCAAAAAAGCTTTTGGACTTATCTTTTTATTCTAATGCCTTATTTTTGGATAATTATTTTGAGCCTGTGTTCATTTTTGGCGTATTTAAATTATAAACATACGCGCAAAGGATATCTTTTAAATCGTTATATTTTGATTTTTGTGAGCATTTTTATTGTGTTTATTTTGGGTTGGACTATTTTTGCAATTGGAATTAGCGAAAAAATAGACAAGGCTTTTGGGCAAAAAATTCCTTATTATAAAAACACTGAAATGCATAAAGTGAGTTTCTGGTCTAATCCTGAAAAAGGGTTAATAGCTGGAAAAATCATTAAAATGGGAGATGGGCATAATTTTTATTTGATTGATCTAGAGGACAAAAAATGGAATGTTATGGGCAATGAAGCAAATTTAAAAAGAGGAGTGAATATGAAAGTGGGCGAGAGAGTGAAAGTTATCGGTGGAATAAACGAAATAAAAAACGTTTTTAATGCTCGAGAGATTAGGCCATGGGGATGCGGATGCAGTTTATGCAAAAAAAATAATAACACCGAGGAATGCAATCAGGCCTTAAATGAAAATAAAACAGGGGGAATTGTTTCTGACGGACGCATGATGAATTATTGTAATTAAAAAATATTGTCTTAAAATAATATTTTTTTAATTATAATTTAATATACAATATAAAAGCCGCTAGAATAACACTAGTGGTTTTTATAAACAATGAAAGAAATTTTAAAATAGCTGCGTAATAAATAATGTTGGAATTGGCCATTCCTTGTTTTAACAAGATAATTAAGTATAAAATAAAAAATTATGGAAAAAAATAAGGTAAAAATGATTATTTTAGGAATGTTAATGTTTGCGCTATCTCTGGGGGCCGTTTCTGGAGCAAGCGCCTTTAGGGGAGATTTTGCTCAAAGAGGTCCTAATTATTCACCCGAAAGACATGTCTTGATGGAAAAAGCATTTGAAACAAATGATTATGAATTGTGGAAATCTTTAATGGGAAATAGAGGGGTAACTAATGTTATAAATAAAGATAACTTTGCCAGATTCGCCGAGGCTCATCGTCTTGGGGAGGATGGAAAATATGAAGAAGCGAGAAATATAAGAACTGAGTTGGGTCTTGGATCTGGTAATTGCCATGGCACAGGAAAATATCAAAATAATGGAAATAATAAACAAGAAAATGGATATCGAATGATGAATTAATGCTATATAAATTTATTTAAATAGTTTTTTTAGAAAAGCGCTTCGTTTGCCGGTTAAGACTGGTAAATTGAAGCGTTTTTGTTTTTGCAAATTTTTTATTAAAAAATTAAATTAATAATATTTAAGAAAGCTTTGCAATAAAAACGATGCGTGTTATGATTGTTTTATTAAGATACTTTTACGAGTGTAGTTATTTTCTCTAATGCTTTATTTAATTTTAGCATTTTCTTAAAAGTTAAAATGTAGGTAAACAAGAAGGAGGTGAATATCTCTGTTTTAGAATTTATTAAATCAAAAACATTTAATAGCTAACCAATGATTAGGAAGCGAAATTTAAAAATATGAAAACTTCAAAATTTGCAATTTTAGTAATATTAATTTTTTTATCTTTTTTGGCGGGTTCTTTAAAAACAGAAGCAGGCTCAGCCATGTTAAAATGGAATTCTAATACTGAGGACGATTTGGATGGTTATAAAATTTATTACGGCACCTCCTCTCATGCGGGAACTTGTCCTAGCGGTTATGATAATTCTGTTGTTGTTACTGATAACGCTAATACTGGCTATTGGTTTGATAATCTTACTCCAGGACAAAATTATTATTTTCAATTAACAGCCATTGATGATTCTGGCAATGAAAGCGGATGTTCAGTTTCTCCGGGTGAAGTTTCCAAACTTATTACTTACAGGGGAGATATAAATACCAATCCGGATCATAGCGTAAATATGAATGATTTTACACTACTGGCTTCTGATTATGGAAAATCTTCTTTTTGTGGTACAGCTACTACCAATAAGGCTGATATAAACAGGGATTGTGTGGTAAATATAAACGACTTTACGTTATTGGCTGATAATTATGGGCAGTCTTTTTAATTTATTTTTAACAAAGAAACAATAATATGGCTGAACGAATAATTAATAAATTATTAATTAGCATTTTTGTTTTATCAGCAATTTTTGTTGCAAATATCAACAAAGCTAGCGCCGCCACAAACGCCACCCTTGTATTTGATCAATCCAGCGTTTCAACTACTGTTGGTCAAACTGTAAATTTTATCGCTAGGATAAATCCTGGCACTAATGAAGTCGGGGGAGTTGAATTGTATATAGATTTTGATCCAGCTGTATTGCATTTAGAGAGTATCACTCGATCAGGTAATTTTAATACAACTCTAAGCGGACCAACAATTAACAATACTGCCGGAACAGGCTTAATTGATGCCGGGCTATTGACTAATCCCGCCACCTACATTACAACAAATGCTGATGTAGCTACTTTTGTTTTCACAACTTTATCAACTGCATCTAACTCTTTAATTTCTTTTACGGAAACTTCCAACGCTTCTGCTCATGGGGAATATGTTGTAGCTACAAGAATAGATTCTCAAATTACCATCGCATCCAGCGGGATAGATGTTACTGCTCCAATTATATCAAACCTTACTATTCCATCTACGGCTACTACATTAGTAGTGCCAATTACAACATTTAATGCTACCGACAATGTCGCTGTTGCAGGATATTTACTAACTGAATCCGCAACCACTCCTTCTGATGGGGCTAGTGGATGGTCTGTGAATGCTCCGTCCAATTACACTTTTTCTTCAGATGGAATAAAAACGCTTTATGCTTGGGCAAAAGATGCTGATGGAAATGTTTCTGAAAGCTTAAATGCTAGCATAACTGTTACGCTTGCAGATACGACATCTCCATTAGTAACAACTTTTAATATATCTTCTGTTATTTATGAAACGCTTATCATTCCTATAGTTACCTTTACTGCTACTGATATAATTGGTGTAACGGGATATATGGTAACTGAATCATCTTTTGCCCCATCAGCAGGAGCATCTGAATGGAGTAGTAATGCTCCTATCAATTACACTTGCTCGTCAGCTGGAGAAAAAACTCTCTACGCCTGGGCGAAAGATGTCGCTGGAAATGTTTCTGCGAGCTTAAATGATAATGCAATTATTATTATTGCAGATACTACCGCTCCGATAGTTTCTGAATTTGATATTCCCAACACTTCATTTTCCTTGACTGTTCCTGTAAACACTCTTATCGCTACTGATTTGACAGATGTGGCCGGCTATATATTGACTGAATCAGACCAAATTCCTTTATCAGAAGCAGTTGAATGGACAATTGATGTTCCTAGTAATTATACATTTTCGTCAGCTGGAGAAAAAACTCTCTACGCCTGGGCGAAAGATGCGGAAGGAAATATTTCCGATAATTTAAGTGATAATGTAACAATTATAATAAACAACATCACATCTCCGATGATTACCAATGGAATTCCTGTCGGAAAACTTTCTTCTAAGACAAATTCTGTAAACCTCTCCGTTATTACCAATGAAAATGCTATCTGTAAATTTTCTTCAAATAGTAACACTCTTTACGATAATATGAGCGCTACTTTTAGCACCACTGGCGAAACTACCCACTACCACCCAATCAATGGTGTGGATGATGGCAAAGACTATAAATATTATGTAAAATGCAAAAACAGTGATAGTAATGTCAATGAGGGTGATTACCAAATCTCTTTTTCCATTGAAAAAGAAAGCTCTTCTGATGATAAAAAAAAGCCCAAGAGAAAAATATCCAATTCAAAAACCAAATTATATAAAGGGGAAACGCTTATACAAAGAGGCAGCGGTTTTTCAAAAAAGGCAGATGTATTGCTTTATTTTACAAAGGCCAATGGCAGTTATTATGCTCCCCTCAAGGTAAGAACTTCATCTAGCGGAAAATTTGTAATTTATTATCGAGTAAATAAGCCAGCTGGAAAATATAGTTGGTATGTAGTTGACACAAAAACCGGCAAAAAAAGCAAAATCCGTAGCTATACTATAAAATAATGACTTGTAATAAAAAAACTTTTTTAAAATTAATATTACCGACACTTATTCTAGTAGGTATTTTGGTTTTTTGGAGAATTAATAAGATTACAAAATATCAAAAAAACGCAGAAGAAAAAATATTAGTTCAAACAGGAGATATTTATCAAAATATTCACCTTCCATCAGGGGCTATTTCTCAAGCTAATTTTTTAGAAAGAAATGATTTTAGCAGTTTCCAAGGGTTACCTGATAAAAAAGGAAACAGGGAATTTTACAATAATTATTCTCTGATTTATTCTGAGGATAAAAATAAAATAGCGCTAGTTTCTTTTATTGGTTCTAAAGAAAAAGAAAGTAAGCAAAAAGAATTCATCTGCAACATATCAAAAAAAGAATGCCAGCAAGAAAGCTTATTTTTTAATAAATATAAAATAAATAATCTTAACATAATATCTCGTTCAGTTTTATGGCTAGGTTGGAATTCTAAAAAAAATATAGTATTGGGATTAGTGACAAATAGTGTAAATAATGGAACGCTATACGCTTGCAATATTGATACTGAAATTTGCAATAAAAACACAGAAGCCAATTTAAATTTTCCCAATGGCGCACTCAATAAATCTTTAGATAAGGTAATAGCTATAAAACAAAATGATATCGCTAATGAGAAAATTGGTGACAAATGGGAGTTGTTTTTATATGATATCATGGATTTAAACAAGCCTATTAAATCTTATGATATATCTCAAGTTATAAATAGGGACGAAGATTTAATTTATGATGGAATAAATTCTATTGCTTGGAGTGTCGACGAAGATATTATTTTAATTGGGAGCACGAGAAATATATTCCAATTTAATCTAAAAAAAGGTGATTTAAGAAAAATATTTACCGATGTTTCCGAGGGGGAAGGGGATACCTATTGGAATAGTGACCACATTAAACTTTCGCTTAGCGGACGTTATGCTATTTTTATTGATAATCCAAATATGGACATGGCTGATGAGAAAAATGATGAAAGTGGGGAAAATGGGATACTGAAAATAATTGATTTGCAAAATAAAAATAAGATTATAAGCTTACTCCAGGCCAAAAATTTAATATTAAAATAATTAAAAAACATTTAGGCAATCTAGGGATGTTATGCAAAGCTCTCCATAATGCAAGCGGTGCCTCTAGTACACAATAAGTAACACCTTTAATAAAAAATAAGATTGTTCAATTTTATAAGTAAAATAGTAACATGCTAAAAAACATAATTTTAATCTTTGTAGGATTGCTTGCTATTGCTTCTGTTGCTGAAGCTGCTTGTGATTGCGGATCAATCAATGCAGCCAACCCTTGTACCGGCCAATCAATTTCTATAACTGTTACAGCTGGCACACCTAATGGAGGAACTGCCGTAAATTCAATCTACAACTGGTCATTTAATTCGGGAGGAGAAGACGCTAAATGCGGTCAATTTGCCAATGGTGATTATTGGATTGCTCCAGCTTCGGGACAAGGCAACATTACACTGACCGGACTTGCCAGCAATGGAGATGTAAGCGCGGATGTCAATCCTAAATTAGAGTCTATGGGATTATTTGGCGGAACAAAAATTTACGGCAATTACAATGCAGCTGAAAATATTATTCCTAATTTACCGCAAACATATTCAGGTATTACTTCTATTTTGGCTGGGATAAAACGCAATGAGATATCAGAGGGAAATTGTGGGACCTCTGCAATAATAGGTTCCTGCGCTGATTCTTATAATGTTCTTACTGTGTTGTCATCCGTGCCAGCTTTAGCTGGCTCTGAAACACTTAGGCCAAATATAACTGGAGAAACCAAGGAACTTTTGAATTTTGATGATTTTGACTTTACCAGACTGCCTGCTAAAGATTTTCTTACTGGTACAAATACCGCCGGTTTTGAAATAATCCGTCAAAGATGGTCGCATAACACCGAAATATTCGGAATAAAAGATGTTTCTGGCACAGGTTATTCCGAGGGTGGTCGAGCTTTTAGGGCTCATATTTTAGTTGATGATTATGGTGCTGGCACCACAGCTTCTTGGAACAATAGTATGATGAATTTGTTCTCAGACGATAATACTCTTGATGAAAAAAAACCGGCCTTGGCTGCTATGCTATCTTATGGATTAGATTTATATCATAGTATGAATGATGCTCCACCGGGGGTAATACGTTACTGGGGTCAGGGTGCCACTCAGTCACCAGGTAAATTTTTGCCAGCGGTATTTATGGCCTCTTTGCGAACGGATGCAACAGAGGCAAATTTATTAAAAACAGTGGGTCCAAATGTAAATAGTGTTAAAGATGATAGAGGTCCTCACGAATTAGGGCAAATTCATCAGGGTAAAACTACTCCGGTATGGGGAGATTTCACTAATTATGCAGGAAGTTATTATCTAGGAGCGTATTGGGGAAGCCTACTGAAATCACAATGCTATGACGGAGCGACTGGGATATGCAATACTGGTATCGGAAAAAAAACACAATTAGATCCACATGGCTACATAGATGGACCGCCTAATAGGCCGGGTTCAAATTATATGGGAAGTTCTTTGGGAGTTCAAAAATCTTTCATGGCCGCCATGTGTCTAATGCCAAAGATTAGAGAAATTGTTAATTATGAAAATTTAGTCATCTATGTTAATAGGATTGTTGATTTTGGACTAGTGACAGCCAATGATCCCTGTACTACTCCAGACTCACGAGAAAATTTAACTACCTGTGACCCGTATAGGAATACTGGTTGTCTATATTATGGAACGACATGGGGGCCAATAAATCCAGAAGATGTCGACTCTGACTGCATAAAAAATCCAAATCCTCCATATACTAAAGTGGGTAGATTTACTGCTTTGGAAGGAAATCATATTGGAATAGCTTATGGCAGTGGTCAAGTTGAGAGTAATTGGACAGCAATAAAAGCCCTATGTGGCAGCACCTCATCAATTGATGCAACTCCTCCTGGCGCTCCAACAGGACTTGAGGTGATTTAAAAAATGGATCAAAGTGTTCGATTCCTATTTTTAGTTAATAGGCTAAGTATTGCAATAAATAATAAATGTGCTATAATTGCTCCATAAAAATACTTTTGTTGTTGTAGTTATTTTTTCTAATACTTAATCTAACTTTGGCATTTTCTTAAAAGTTAAAATGTAGGGAAATAAGGAGGAAGCTATTATCTCTGTTTTAGAATTTATTAAATAAAAGAATTTAATAATTAACTAATAGCTAGGAGGCGAAATTAAAAAATATGAAAACTTCAAAATTTGCAATTTTGGTAGCATTGAGTTTTTTATCTTTTCTGGCGGGTTCTTTAAAAGCGGAGGCGGGCTCTGCCATGTTAAAGTGGAATTCTAACACGGAGGATGATTTAAATGGTTATAAAATTTATTACGGTACCTCCTCTCACGCAGGAACTTGCCCTGTTGGTTACGATAATTCTATTGTTATTGCTGATAACGCCAATGCTGGTTATTGGTTTGATAATCTTACCCCAGGACAAAATTATTATTTCCAAGTAACAGCCATTGATGATTCAGGGAATGAAAGCGGATGTTCAGTTTCTCCGGGTGAAATTTCCAAGCTTATTACTTATAGAGGAGATATAAACAATACCCCTGATCATAAGGTAAATATGAATGATTTTACATTACTGGCTTCTGATTATGGAAAATCTTCTTTTTGTGGCACAGCTACCACCAATAAGGCTGATATAAACCGAGACTGTGTGGTAAATATGAATGATTTTACTATTTTGGCCGCCGAATATGGCGAGTCCTTTTAATTTTTTAATAATAAAAATATGATTAGAAAAATGATTGAAGCAATATCAATGATAATTTTTATTATTCTAATGGGGTTTGCGCAGATAGGTTTTGCCACTGATGCAGAACTTTCGTTTAATCAGTCTAGCGTGTCGGCTAATGTTGGCCAAACAATTACTTTAATTGCACAGTTGGATCCTGGCACTAATGAGGTTGGCGGAGTAGAGCTAGATGTAAATTTTGATCCCGATGTACTGAGACTGGAAAGCATCACAAGATCAAGCGCTTTTAATATTAACCTGGGTGATCCAATCATTAATAATACCAATGGAACCGGATCAATTGATGTGGGCCTTTTAACTGATCCAGCTACCTACATTACAGATACCTCCGATATAGCCACTTTTATTTTTACAACCCTATCAGCATCCTCTGATTCGATAGTTTCTTTTGCGATTACTTCAAATGCTTCTGCTCATGGAGAATATGTCGTCGCAACCAGAACTCAATCTCAAGTGACGGTAACAGCAGTTTCTGAAGATATGGAGGCCCCCGTGGTTACAGAATTTGTCATTCCATCTTCATCTTCTTATTTGACTATTCCCGTTATCACCTTTACCGCCACGGATTCTATGGGCGTAACTGGATACAAATTAACAGAAACTTCCACAGTTCCATTGGCTAGTGACTCTGGTTGGACTGCGGCTGCTCCAGAAGAATATACTTTTTCTTCAGCGGGAAATAAAACTCTATATGCTTGGGCGAAGGATGCTATTGGCAATGTTTCTGCAAGTTTAAGTAGTAATATTATTATTACAATTGATGAGGAGAGTGATGGGGAGGGAGAAGATGACGGGGCGGATGAAGAAAAGGAAGAGGAAAATGAAACGACTGACAATTCAAATGCGCCCGTCATATCAGATGGCTCTCCCTCTGGAAGGCTTTCTTCTAGCACTAAATCTGTTAATTTATCAGTGAAAACGAATGAAAATTCCACTTGTAAATTTTCAAGTGATTCTAATGCTGAATATGATTTAATATCCAATACTTTTGCAACCACGGGGGAGACTAATCACCTATCAACTATAGGGGGAATAAAAGATGATAAAAATTATGCTTATTATGTACGTTGCAAAAATAGCAAGGGAGACAAGAACGCTATTGATTACAAAATATCTTTCTCTGTAAAAGAAAAAGATTCCGATAAAGAAGAGAAGAAGGAAAAAAGGAAAATTACCAATTCTCAATCAAGTATTTCTAGAGGACAAATTCTTGTCCAAAATGGGAAACGTTTCTCTAAAAATGCAGACGTTTTGCTTTATTTTTCCAAAGCTGGGGGAGGATATTATCCACCTATGAAAGTAAAGACTTCTGCTGATGGAAAATTTTCTGTTTTTTACAAAGTAAATAAATCCGTAGGGAAGTATAATTGGTATGCTATAGACACAAAAACTGGCCGAAAAAGTAATGTGAAAGCATATACTGTAAAATAAGGGTTTTTTGAATCTTTAGTCGTTTTTATTAACAATGCATGGAGTTGTATTTAAGGTGTTTTAACTGTGTACAAAGACTTTTTTATTTTGTATAATAATTAAGAAGGTTCTTTCTGATAAATTGATTTTTAATTAATATCGGAATGACGGAGATGTAATTTTTGTATTATAATAAAAAATGTTTAAAACAAATATTTTAATAAATAAAATATCATGGTATTTTTTGGTATTGGCTTTTTTTGGAATAAGTAGCGGTTTTTTTGGCTTGATATCACAAAACGCAGAAGCGCAAGAAATAAGCACCGCTAAGCACATCTTTGTTTTTGTACGTGAAGGTTGCAGTGCTTGCGCTAAAGAAGAGTCTTTTTTAAAAACTATAAAAGATAAGAATATAAAAGTTATTCTTTTAGATATTACAGACAAGGATAACTATGCTAATTTTTCAAAAATAGTTGAGAAAAATAATCTTTCCAAAGTAACGCCTATCACTCTAGTGGGTGGTGAAGTCCTGGTTGGATTTGATAGTCCTGATTTGATGGGTAGAAAAATAGTCAGCCTTGCTGAAGGCACTCATAACAACGTAGAGTCTTATTTAAAAGAAAAATCTAGCGTCAATAATGATGATACGGCTGGAGTATGTAAGCTAAGTGGCCAAGAGGCTTGTACGCAAGATGAGATAAAAAAAGATACTTTAGAAAAAGTAAAAGTGCCATTTATCGGCGTAATCGAAACTAAAGATTTTTCACTTTTTTCCCTAGCGGCTCTTTTGGGGTTTATTGACGGATTTAATCCTTGTGCGATGTGGGTTTTGGTTGCTTTTTTAATCGCGCTTTCGCAGGTAGGAAGTCAACTTAAAATGATTATTGTAGCGGGCTTATTTATCATTGCCGAATCAATAATGTATTTCTTTATTTTAAATGTTTGGTATCAAACATGGGATTTTATAAAATTAGATTGGCTGATGCTACCGCTAGTGGGACTTTTAAGCTTGAGTGGAGGGATTTATTTCTTATATAAGTTTAAGAAAAACAAGGGACAATTGGTCTGCGATGTGACCAGTCTCGAACACCAAAGAAAAACGACTACTCGGATAAAGGATATCGCTACAAAACCTTTGAATATTTTGGGTGCTTTTATGATTATCGGTTTGGCTTTTTCAGTTAACATCGTTGAATTTGCTTGCTCAGTGGGACTGGCGCAATCTTTTACAAAAATATTGGAAATAAATAATTTAAATTTTTGGACTCAACAGTGGTATACGGGAGTTTATACTTTATTTTATATGGTTGATGATTTTATAGTTTTTGGCTTGGCGATTTTCGGTTATCGAAAGTTCTATCAATTTGGAGCTAAATATTCTAATTTAGCCCTTTTGATTGGAGGAATTATTTTGATAATTTTAGGAATACTAATGATGAGCGGAAAAAATGTTTTTGTTTTCTAAAAAGAGATATTCAGTTTTCTCCCCCTCCACCTCCTTGACCGCGTGTCGCTATGGCTTCAGCGGTGGCGCAGGGGGAGATGTCCGAAGGACAGAGGGGGTGTTATAAATAATATTTAATTTTTATAAACTTTATAATTTTATGAATAATAACAAAAAGGTTAGAATAAGATTCGCCCCCAGTCCAACTGGCTATATGCATGTAGGAAATTTTAGGTCTGCTTTATACGGATATCTTTTTGCTAAGAAAAATAATGGAGATTTTATTCTTCGCATAGAGGATACTGATAGAAAAAGGCAAGTGGAGGGTGCCTTGGAAAAAATCATAGAAATAATTAATTGGGCTGATTTTAGCTATCAAGAAGGAGTTTTTATTGAAAATGGAAAAATTATTCAAAAAGGAGAATATGGGCCGTATATTCAATCGGAACGTTTGGCTATATATAAAGAACACGCTCAAAAATTATTGGATAATGGCACGGCTTACTATTGTTTTTGTACTGAAGAAGAATTGAGCAAAATGAGAGAAGAACAAATTTCTCAAAAAAAGCCCCCTATGTATGATAGGAGATGCCTGCACTTGTCTAAAGAGGAGGTGGAAGAAAAAAAAGCTAAGAGCATGCCGTATGTAATTAGACAAAAAATAAACACCGAGGGCATCACTGCTTATGACGATATGATACGCGGACATATTGAATTTAAAAATGAAATTTTAGATGATCAAATCCTTATTAAATCAGATGGTTATCCGACTTATAATTTTGCTAACGTAGTTGATGACCATTTAATGCAAATCAGTCATGTTTTTAGGGGCGAGGAATATGTTTCCAGTACTCCTAAATATATCCAACTTTATCAAAATTTTGGTTGGGAAATTCCGGAAGTCGCTCATTTGCCACTGCTTTTAAATTCTGACAAATCAAAACTCTCCAAAAGACAAGGCGATGTTTCAGTTGAAGATTACATTAAAAACGGATACCTCAAAGAAGCAATTATAAATTTCGTAGTGCTTTTGGGTTGGAACTTAGGGGATGGAAGTACCCAAGAAATTTTTTCTTTAAAAGAGTTAGAAAATATTTTTGATGTTCAAAGAATTCATAAAGCTGGGGCGATTTTTGATCTAAAAAAACTGGATTGGATTAACGCTCAATACATAAAAAAACTTTCCATAGATGATTTGTATGAAAAATCTCTACCATTTTTCCAGGAAAAAGATTTTTATAAATCATGGAGCACAAAACATGGCGCATGGAGCAGCGCCCAAAAAGAAGAATATTTAAAAAAAGTTCTGACCGTTGAGCAAGAAAGATTGGTGAAATTATCTGAAGTAGGGGAGGCTGACAAATTTTTCTTTCTTGAGGCTGACAAAATTATAGTAAGTGCTGATGATATGCGCTGGAAAGAAAACTCAGATGAAGATACAAGGGCTAACTTGGAAAAATCTAAGAATGTTTTGGGTGATATTAGTGATGAGGATTGGACGCTAGAAAATATCGAGAAATTATTATTGGAAGCCGCCGGCGATAAGCGCGGGGATTTACTTTTTCCATTGCGAGCTGCTTTAACAGGTGAAAAGAAATCTCCGTCACCCTTCCAGGTATCTTGGGTTTTGGGCAAAGAGGAGACCTTAAAAAGAATAGATAGAGCAATGGAGAATTGCAAATAGAAAATAAGTTACAAAAACCTTCAAAGAAACAAAAAATAATTTAGTTATAAACAATGAAACAAATAATAAATAAAAATTATAGCATCGAAATATTTTTTATAATAAGTTTTTTTGTTGTTTTTGCTTTTTTTAACAATGCCCTGGCAACCAACGTATCAGATGTATCCAATATAAACTGTGATTATCTAGAAGGTGAGGAAAAAAAGAAATGTGAAGATGCCAAAAAAAAAGAAGAGAAACTCAATGAAAAAGCGGAGACTTATGAAAAAATTCTTTTATTAAAACAGAAGCAAAAAACTCTTTTGGGAAATCAGATAAGTAATCTAAATTCAGAAATAAGCGATATCAAATCTAAAATAAAAGAAACTTCAGAAAAACTTGAAGACCTTAATAAAAAAAATGACGAGCTTCAGGAGGAGTTAATAAAAAATGATTTTTTAATTAAAAATCAAAGAGATTTTTTAGCTAATATTATAAGGGCCTATCACGAAAACAATGATGATGTTATTACTACAATTGTATTTAATATCCAAAATTTTTCTATAGCATCCAAGGAGGGAGATTATTTTGATCAAGTAAGCGATAAAATAATGGAAGTGACTGATAATCTCAAACATCTCCAGGAAAAAGTAAAAAAATCTCAAAACGAAATTTTAAAAAATAAAGAAGAACTGGCCAAAGCCAGCATAGTTTTGGCAGAAGAAAATAATCACTTGGTTTCAACTAAAACTCAAAAAAACAGTCTCTTGGTTCAAACCGCTGGTGATGAAGCCAATTACCAAGCTAAGTTAGATAAAATAGAAAAACAAAAAAAAGAACTTCTGGGAGACATTGATGAGCTGTATAATGTTAATTTTGCTGAAATGAATTCCTTCGCCCTAGGATTAGAAAGACCGACCTCGGGCTTGGCCAAAACTAGCTGGTATTATTCCCAAAAAGATCCTCGCTGGGGAAATGAAACTATAGGTAATTCTAAATCAAAAATGAAGGATTTGGGTTGCGCCGTGACATCAGTTGCTATGGTTTTTACCTGTCATGGAGTACGGATTAATCCCAAACAATTATCCAACGAGCCGATTTTTTCTTGGGACTTAATTAATTGGCCATTGAGTTGGGGGAAATTGAAATTAGTAAGTAGCACTGCTCACAGCGGAGTAAGTTGGAGTACTGTGGAAAAGGAAATAGGAAAAGAAAATCCTGTGATTATTTTTATTAATGCCAAGAGGGGAGCGGGACATTATGTAGTGTTACATAATAAAGCAAAAAATGGAAAATATGTGGTGCATGATCCATATTGGGGAGCTAACATTTATCTTGATTCAACTATTGAATTATTGTCAAAATTATATAAAGTTTCTATTCCCAAAAGCGCAATTAATCAGATGATAATATATAAATAATATGGTAAAAATTTCAAATTACAAATTTCTAATTTCAGATAAATTTCTGAATTTCTAAAATCCTAAATTTTCAAATTTTTAATTTTGCACTTTGCATTTTTAGCTACACTTCCTATGTCGCACAACCTATGTTATAAAATAGCCTGCCAATAGGTGATATAATAAAATTTTAAGAGTATTAATTTTATGAAAAAATTTAAGCCCACTAAGGGACAAATTGATTACACTAATATTCATTGGGCGCCAGTTATAAATTGCGTTTTAGAATTTCAAGGCAAAATTTTAATTGTTCAAAGAAATAAAAATTTAAATTTTTATCCCGGATATTATAATGGAATTAGCGGATTTTTGGATGACAATAAATCACTTAAAGAAAAAATTAAAAAAGAAATTTCTGAAGAATTAAATTTAAAAGCTAGTGATATTAAATCTATAAAATTAGGAAATATATTTCATCAAAAAGCACCTAAATATAATAAAACTTGGATAGTCCATCCTGTGCTAGTAAGAGTAAAAACAAATAAACTAGAACTTGATTGGGAAGCTCAAGGCTTTAAATGGATAAATATTGATGAGGTTAATAAATACAAATTACTGCCAGGCTTTATGGGCGTTATAAGCGAAGTTAAAAAAATATTATAAAATTTTATTACTTTTGGCAGATATTAAATTGCTATATTTTTATTAAAAAATAAACTTAAAAAATACTTTTTTTAATTAAGTTTAGATAGATAGATGTATCCTTGTTTGGTTAAAAAATTATTAATTTAGACCATTTTTTCAGTAACCTGGTAGCCTATTTAATTTCTCCAAAAAATCCATTTTTTTAACTAATTTAGGATACATATATGTATGCCCAAAGAGTCAAAAAATTATAAAAAAACAAGCTCAAAAAAAGTTTGTTTTTTTGGTAAAATAGTAGGCATAGATGTATGCCTCAAATGAGTCAAAAATTACGAAAAATTAACTTTGGGGAAATTTTATTTTTTTATTAAAAATTCTCGCAATAAAGAGGCATAGATGTATCTCATAATTGATAAAAATAATTTTATTTTTAAATAATATTTTAAGATCTAAAAAAGAGTGTTTTTGATGCAAAAAAGTATGGGTAGATGTATCTCTTAATTTGATAAAAAAACATATTTTTTGTTGATATATTGCAGTGCTTTAAAAAATTATAAAAATAGTTCCTTTTTGATATATGGAAGTATCTTGTAGCAAATAGAAAACAAATAAATATTTTTTTATATTTTATTTGCCGACTTAAATTATTCTTATATATACCTTAAATTTATAAAAATCAGTTACTAATACCTGTTTATAATTTTTTTTAAAAATGCTAGGGGAGTGGTTAATAGAAAGTGCTCAGATTATCCATTTAGAAATAATAATAAGCTCTGTTTGGGGGTACATAGATGTATCCAAATTTAATTAATTTTCACCCAGGGTCAATTTTGAGGCCCAGGAGAGTTCCTAAAACCTATTCAAATAATATAATTATTAGGGATAATATGATCATTAATATAGATATAAAAAATAATTTTTATAATGTAAACGAATTTGTATTAAATCAATTCTGAAGATTTTTTATATGTTTTGATAATTGAATAAAGGAATGGATATGTAATATTTGCTGAGTAATTGTGTGGAGAGACATGTATTGAGTAGTTAAATAAATGGCTTGAATACAGGCTTTATTTGGGTGTTATGTCGTAAAATCCGACTTGCGCGACTCTCAATGGTCAGTTTTATAAAAATAATATAAAAATAGCTATTTTTAGCTAAATTTGTAAATAAGCAGTGTAGAAATACACTGCTTTTTATTATTTTAAAGGAATTGATGGGGTGAAGCATCAATTTCCCTAAAATAATGAAAATAAAAAATAATCGTCTTATGGGTGATACAGACCAAAAAGAGATGATGTTAAAAATAAAAAACTGGCTAAAAAATAAAAAGCTCCAGTTTAAAAAGTGGAAAAAAGAAAAAATAAAACAATTTATGAAATCAAGATTTTTATTAGGATCATTGATGCTGATAGTCGGAATTTCTTACACGGTTGTTTTCTACGAAATACGCAAAATAGATATTAAGGGAGAAAAGTTAATAGCAATAAATGATGTCGGTGTTGTGGGTTCGCCTGTGGCACATGCTTCATTGGATGAGCAGTTAAATGGTGAGGGAGAAATTATCGATGATAAAAATATCCCTCCCACTGCTCAAGAAATAGAAAAAGAAACAAAAAATGTTTTTAGGGAAAATTCAAAAATTGCATTAGCAGTATTTAAAACAGAAAGTGCTTTGAATCCAACAGCTCAAAACTGGAATTGCTATTACTACGATGAAAACGGAAAAAGATATAGTGATATGTGCAAGTTGGAAGATAGAAAAAAAGCATGGAGTGTTGATTGCGGTGTAGCTCAAATAAATCACGAAACGCCAGGAAAGTTAAAAGAATGTCCAGCTGAATTGTTTGATTATAAACACAATATAAAAATTGCCCATGAAATGTTTAGCCGAAGAGGTTTTCAACCTTGGGTAACTTATAACGAGGGTTATTATTTAGCGAATTTATAAAATAAATATGCAAAAAGAAAAAACAACACAGATGACCATAATCCCAGATTTTTTAATTATTCCCGGACAGGTTATTTTTAGCCCTAAATTGCAACCATTAGATCATAAAGTTTATGGAGTTATTTATTGGCTTCATAGTTTGAAGGATGGAAGATGCTCAGCTTCTAATATTTATTTAGCAAGGGTTTGTTTTCCATGTGAAAAAGATAATGAGAAATTAAAAACAAAAGCAAGGTCAGTTCAAAATTCTTTGACAAGGTTAGAAAATAACGGATTTATTCAAAGAATTTTTAGAGATAAAGCTAAAAAGATGAGGGGGGAAATTTTACCCCTAGTATCTTATAGGGTGTCATTAAATGATGATACGGTGTCATCAAATAATGATACAAAGGTATCATCAAATGATGACCAGATAAGTAATATATCTATTAGTAAAAGTAAAGATATTGTGGCTAGCGCCACTTCACCCATTTCAAATTATAAAAATCCTTGTTTTAAGGATGGTTGCAAAAAGGAAGCAATGAGAGGAAAAAGATTTTGCAGTGAACATCAATTAATGAATTTAGCTCAATTCGTAACTTGGTGCAAGGAAAGTAATCAAAAGCATATTGAAATAATTGGAGAATGGGCCGAAACAGTGAAGCCAAACTTTAAGACTGTAGCTCAATGGCAAGCTTACATTAATAGGAATTTGAGACCAGCAAAGGCATTGATTCCTTTTGATAGAGAGCAGCTCGAAGCAGGTTTTGAAAGGATTGAAAAAGGGATTAAAGAGGGATGGTTAACTGAATATTCAATGGAAACTTTATTTAAATTTATAACTAACGCTAATAAATAAAAATATGGAAAAAATAATAATACCTCGAAGCGATGTGGCCTCTTATGGATTTAAACTAAAAAAAGATAAAAACGTTAATTTAGAAGTTGATGTAGAAAAAACAGAGAATGTTTCAGACGGTTATCACACTTTTGGGGAATTGTATGAACACCGGATTGAGATTTGGATAATATCATGTCTTTTTGCTAAAAGATTATTTGTTATGGGTGCTGGTAAAACCTTTCCTTGGCGATCAAAAAAACATTCTGACGGAAGTGTTTGGGATAGATGGTTTATTTTGGGAATTGGAATGGAGAAAGGAGAGCAGATAACTTATCACCTACCAATTGAACGATGGGATGATTGTGAATTTGCAGAAACTCTTGAAAAAGCTCCTGAGTGGGATGGACATACTTCTAATGATGTTTTGGAAAGATTAAAAAATTGGAGAAATTAGAAATTATAATTATGGCAAATTCAAAAATAAAAACAATCCAAGATTTTGAGAGAAGAATAGAAAAAATAGGTGGTTATGATTATGAAGATTTAAAATGCCCCTTTTGCGGAGAATGGAATTATGCGAAAACAATAAAATTCCATATCGCTAAAAAAGCTAAATGGTGCAAAAAACATAATGACTTTTATTTAAAAAATACTGAAATAATAAAAGTCAGAAAATGGAAAAATAATAATTCAATTTAAAAAATAAAAATATGGCATTCAATAAACAAAACCCCGGGGTAATGAGCTCAACTAAAAAAGGTCTTGATATTAGAGATAAAGAAGATTTGGAAATAGTTAATAAATTTGAAAAAGAACTTGAGTCATCCATGAATAAAAAAACTGAATTATTTGATGGAAGAGAAATTACCGGATTTGAATTATATCTCCACAACAAAGGATTATTTAGGTTTAGTCCACAATATCCAACTGGAGCAGTTGTGATGGCTAATGTTGAAGCTTATCGAGACGCCAAAGATAAATACAGTGCTTTGCAAGATTTATGGTACAAACGAGATTTAGCAAAAAAAAGAGAGCAAGAAAGACTTCAAACATTAGCAATATAAAAAATGAAAATCGAAATTGATAATTACAAATGCCCGAGTTGGAATGAATCAAATAGGGCAATTCATTGGGCGGTACGATCGGTTATTCGGGATGAAATGAAATCATTATTTCTAGCTTGCCTTTATAGCCAATATACAAGAGCGGAATTGAAAAAGCTCGGAGAGGAATTAAAAAAGCCGGTGGATATAAAGATTGAAGCTTATTTCAAATTGAGTAACAGAAGGGACCCAGATAATCTTTTTGTGAAACCGATATTAGATGGAATTGTAAAGGCTGGAATATTTACGGATGATAATGGGGATGTGATTGACTCTTTGACTTTAAGAGCAATAAGGAAAATGCCAAGCGATAAAATAATTATTTATATAAATGAATAAATATGCAAGAAGAAACCATTAAATATCTATCAGATTTACAGATAAAGGTACAAAAGGAAAGAGATGAATTACATAAAAACATTTTTATTGATAGCCATCCAATTCTTATTCCCGGTGATTATGAGCAACACAGGAGGGAGATTAAAAGATATCAGAAATTTCATGAAGGTGGGTTTAATAGTAGTAAGGCAATTGAAAGAATGGTTAAATTGGATTTTGTTATAGGCGATCTTGAATCTATTTTATGGAGGAATAAAGAAAATAAAAAAGAAGATAAAATTAATTTTTTAAAGATTAAAAAATGGAAAAGCAAAAAATAGAGCCTTATTATCAAATGAGGGCTAAAGAAATAATTGATGGCATGTTTAGCGCAAAGGTATTTCACGAAAAGATAACTAGGGACGATATGAATGGATTTGAGGATTTAATAGCTAATGAGTTGGGATTGGAAATGAGTTTAGTTAGAAATGAAATTGCTATGAGAAAAGAAATGATGAGTGATATAGCCATGGCTCAATTAATGGATAAAGGAAAGGTTGAATTGGTTACGGATGAATTTGGAAATGATTACGAGCCGGTGTTTAAGGTGGTGTTTAAAAAATCTAAGGAAAAAGCTAAAAAATAATTAATTTAATTCCCATAGGGAAAATATTATGAAGATATTAACTGCAATAGGAATATTGCTAGGAATTACACTCCTTGGTTTAAGCCTAAAAGTGTTATTGTTTCCAGCTCATGTAGCCACTAAAGAAATTCAGATGGCTTATGATATAACCGACAAAACGTTGGAAGCTGAAAATGCTATTTATAACTATGAATGGTTTAAGCAACAAAAGGAAGATATTGAAGCGAGTAGAGCAAAATTGGTTGTAGCTGAAAATTCTATTGATAGATTTAAATTTGATGCAGTGAATAGAGAGCACTGGACCTTTGAGGATAAAACTGAATATTCAAGGCTTAACTCAATCGCTCAAGGATTAGAAAATTATCTAACTCAACAGATAGCTGATTATAACGCAAGAGCAAAAATGGCGAATAGAAATATATTTGAAAATGGTCTTTTACCTAATTTTATAGATGCAACAACAATGTTGTTAAAAAAATAATATGAAAAAAATAATATTAAGTTTGGTTTTGGTGGTAGGAGTTTTATTTTTAGCTGGATGTTCCGACATCGAGAAATCTACTCAAGGGACAGAAAGCAAGAAGCAGGAGGAAATTCAAAAGAAGTTAGTGAAAACAGTACCAACTCCGGATATAAAAAATTCTACTGCTAGAAAAGCAATTGCTCAAAGAGCTAAATTGTTTGATGCCAATGACAAAATTACTTATATCTATTTAATCAATTATGGGAAGGTAATGGCATTTTATTCAGTTAAAGGCCAGCCGGTGAGCTTGAGAGCGTATTTAACGCCAATGGAGAATATTGTAAATAATAGAGGGGTATTATGTACTGATGCAGCAAGAGGCGACAACACATCGCCAAGCTGTTATGGAGGTGACGGATATTTAGTTGGCGCCCCTGATGTTGATGGAACATACGGAGACACAGTTGATGGAATATTCTTTTTTACAACCGAGGGAGCTTATGTGGAATGGAAGGGTGATTATATGGTTAGTGATCAACCTCTTAAATTAACTCAACAACCAGAATTAATAAGAGAAATAAAATAACCCCACCCAAAGCGATAGCGTTGGTTAAGGTAAAAAAGTATGGTAGATGAAACAATGGACACAAGAGAATTAACTTATGGAGAAAAAGCAGTTGGATTAAAGTTTAACCCAAGCGGAGATGGCGACGTAGATAGAATAAAAAAGCTTTATGCAGAGATTATTTTCAGTCGCAATCACAGAAGCTCAAATTGCTCAAATGTGGGCTGTAAAAGCTATCACATGGAATCCAGAACCTAAAAACATAACAGCGCCAGCAGAAAATAGATAATTAATTAAATTTAATAACATTTTGTTACTATTAGTAACATTTTGTTATAACAAGTAACATTATGGACGAAGATTTTAAGAGAACAGGTGATTGTGGAGAACGTGAAACTAGCGATTCACTTAGGGGAGAAATAGAAAATGAGATGATAAGACAGACTCAGCTAATTGAAAAATTAGGGCTTATAATTCCAAAGCTAGATGAAAGATTAGCTGTAGTGTTACTCACTGGACAGGAGAAAAGTGAAGTCGGAGAAGAAACTCAAATTTCAACAGAACTTGGAAAAGAATTAAATCAAAACAACAGAAGGTTAGCTTCAATATTGGATAATGTGAAGAATATTATAGATAGAATAGAATTATAGTTATTTTCCCGAGGCTTTTAAAAGATAGAAGCCTCGATGAAAGTAGTTATTTAAAATGTTTGTTAGTAGATATGGGGGTCGGATAAAGTCCGTTAATGTAAACACGGTAAATGATTTACACTCCCTTTTCTGCTAACAAAAAAACAAAGGAGGAACTATGCAACCAATGGCGCGAGAGTGCTGTATCTGCGATTCGTTATTCGGATGTAATCACATCATAAGAGGTAATTACTGTGAGCTGTGTGACCAATGGGATGACTGCTGGATTGATTTACATCGATACAAAGATATTCTCAAGACTCATGGATATTGTCCTAAATGCGGATTAGCTTTAATGCAAAACATCGAGCGGAGAAAACAAAGTAAAAAAGTAGAAATTGAGAGGAGAAAATAATGGATACATTTTTAATTTTAGTTTGTGATAACTGCAAGAGTTTTATAGCCTGCTTATCAACAGTAACCCTCGAAAAAAAGTCTTGCGAATATTGCAAGCAATGCGACAAGCTCAACGTAGACCCTAATCGCATTTGTTCTTTTAAGAAGTGTAAAAAATGTGGGAAATAATTAATGGTGGCTAGACTTAATAAGTTTGGCCACCGCAAAAATATGAAAGAATTTTTACTAATATGGCTTACAATTTCAGGTTTAATAATAGTCCACCAACTTAATCAAATAATTGAATTAATACAATGAAACAAATATTAGAAGAATTAGAAAATATGCCAACAGGATTTAATCACAGAATAAAAATTGGAGAAAATCAAAGAGGATTGAATTTTGTAAAAAAGACAAATCCAAAAGCTACTATGGAAGATTTAAAAATTTATAATGCTGAATCTGAGGGGTATGATTTAGGATATGAAGCGGCAGTTATAAACTATATAGAATGGAGAAATGAAGTGTATTTAAAATTAAAAAGATTAAAATAAACTTATATGAAAAGAATAAAAGAAAAACTACAAAAAGCTAGAAATAAAATGATAACCACTATCCCCGATTGTGATTTTAATTTAATTTTAAATGTTGCCGAATCCGCCCTCAAAGAACAAAGAAAAGAAATATTGAGTTGTTGTTCTAAAAAAATAAAATATGAATTTAAAAATGATGAAGACCCATACATAGAAGGATATAATCAATGTATAAAAGAATTTTTAAATAACTTAAAAGAAAAAGGTTTATGAAAAAAGTAATAATAAGATTAGCAGCAAGATTTATGTTTAATGAGGATAGATATGCTATTCAAAAATTACAAAATGGGTATATATTCCATGATAAATATTATAAAGACCTCGATTCGATGAAGGATGATTTAATTGAAAGTCTAAAAGAGTTTTTTAAATAAGTCGATGATAAAGAAAAAATCTAAATCAAAATTAAATAAAAAAAAGATTGTTAAAAAATTAATTACTAACAAATCTTTAACTGTAAAGAAAAAATCTATTTCTAACGAATTTGTGGATATTTTGATGGATATTTTTGATAAAGATGAAAAGCTAGTTTCTTTTTATATCAGCTGGGTTAAACATGAGGGAAATTCAACAAAAGCATATAAAGAATTACATCCAAGTGTTAGTGATCAAGTTGCTTCAGTGCTAGGAGCGCGCAGGTTAGCAAAGGTTAGGGAAAGGGGTGGCACAGGAATGCTTCTTTGTGACTTTGGTTTAGGGATAGAAATATATTTAAAAAAGATTAGAGATGGCTTAAACGCTACAAATACTGACTTTATTAATTTAAGAATAAAAAAGGGAAAGGACTCGGAAATAATATATGAAAAAGTAGAAACACCAAATCACGCAGTTCAAAAAGCATATCACGATAAGCTTGGAAAACTTCTCGGGCTTGAAGATAATTCTCCAGGCGTAGCGGTCCAAGTAAATAACACCAACAATACAAACTTAATTGATAATATTAACGACGATGAACTCGATAAACTTATCTCGTAAAGAGAAACTAGCAAAACTTAAAGAAATGATTAGTGATGCCGAAAAAGATCCAAAAGCATATATTAATAATTTCTGCCAAACTTTTAATCCAAAAGTGGAACCTTATCATTTTAAATTTAAATTATTTCCATTTCAAGAAAAGATGATTGTCGATGAGCTTAAAGATGCTATCGAAAACGGAAAGGATATATTTTTTGATAAGTGTAGAGAGATGGGCGCAACCTACACAGTGATTGATGTTATTTTATGGTTTTGGAGATATATCCCCGGTTCTAACTTTTTGCTCGGTTCAAGAAAGGAAGCTTATGTAGATAATACTAAAGGTGACTCCGGCGGTGTATCAAATAAAGAAGAGTCATTATTCGGAAAAATAGAATATACATTAATGAGGCAACCTAAATTCATATTGCCAAACGGATTTGATTTTAGAAAACATTTAACCTATATGTCTTTAATAAATCCGGAAAACGGTAATATCATATCCGGTGAATCATCTAATTCAAATTTCTCTCGAGGAGGTCGGCAAAAAGCAATTTTTATGGATGAGTTTGCATTTTGGGATAATGACTCATCTGCGTGGGGTTCTACTGCAGATACAACTGACTGCAGAATTGTACTAACAACCCCAGGAATCAAACCAGGTAAAGCCAAGAGGCTAAGATTTGGAGAGGATGGGGAAAAAATTAAGATTATTGAATTAGATTATCATTTAGATCCGCGCAAAGATGCAAAATGGCTAGCATCAGAAAGAGAAAGAAGAAGTGAAGAAGATTTTGCTAGAGAAATAATGAGAAATTGGGACACTTCTATTAGGGGCAGAGTTTATGATGAGGTTAAATATATCGAAGTAGGAAAATTCCCTTATAATCCAGAATGGCCATTGTTTGTTTCGTGGGATTTTGGTCTTGACGGAATAGCTGTTCAATGGTGGCAGAAGAATCAAAATAACGGAAAGTTTAGATTAGTGGAAGCTTACAAAAAGGAAAATGTTTCAATCCATTATTTATTTCCATTTTTCCCAGGGAATTTGATTGATTCATTGTTTGATTATACTTCTGAAGAATTGGCGCTTATTCAAAAAGTTAGTCAGTGGAAAAAGGCAATTCATGTGGGAGATCCTGACGTGGCTAAACGGTCCATAGTTAGCAAAGAAAAGACTAGCACTAGGTTAGAGTTAGAAAAGGCTGGAATATTTGTTCAAACGTCTCCAGAAGCTAATACGTTCGCAATCAGAAAAGAAAAAACTAAGGTATTTTTGCAGAAAGGTGTTGAAATCAATGATACTGAGGGAAGTGGGGATGTCGGAACTAAAACATGGGTTTCTTCTATAAAATTTGCTCGTTATCCACAGAGAAATGAAAACTCTCAAGCGACGTCACCGGTATCACTTCCTATTCACGACTGGACATCTCATCATCGTTCGGCTACAGAATATCTGGCTGTTAATCTTGATAAGTCCAATATAGCAACTGGAGGAGGAGATGATAAATACAAAAAGTATCAAAATTATAATCAACCTAAATCTTACGATAAGAGAGGATTTTTAAGATAAATTTATGAATATAAACAAACTTCTAAATGAAATTGATATAAGTGATTTTTTTAATGATATACCGTTGGTTTTGCCAAAAGTAGATATTGACGGATATAACGTTAAAAATTGGGAATTCGCGATTGTTACTTATAACATTGGAGAATCTCCATATTTAAAGTGCAGATATGAAAACCCAACTAATAGCAAGGAATATATTTTCAACTCAAATAGCCTAAGTGAAATTAAGGAATATTTAAAAGAATTTAATTTAATAAATAATAAAAAAACAATATGATCAAGTTGAAATTTGATGCGAGAAGAAATGTAATCGAAATGTTTAGGGATAAAAACATAATCACAGCCCTAAGTACTGATGATTTTGGGAGCCTCATAAGAGAGGTCAAAAGAATAATGGAGGAAGCTAATCCAAAGATAGCAAGAAAAAAACAAAGGAGAGAAGAGCGCCAAAATCTTATTAGAAATCTTAAAATCTTGGTAGCTATAAAGTTTATTGATTTTTGGAGATATGTAAAAAGTTTATTTAACTTAAAATAGGGTTATGTCAAAAACAAATATAGAAATAGAAGATGAAAAAGAAAAAGATAGAATCGTCCAGGAAATTTATGACACCCTGGAAGCTAATCGCTGGGGCGATGGTTGCGATTTATTGGTTGTTAAAGTAGTTTTTATTGGCAGACTAAATTTAAAGCCTTTGTATGTTTATAAAAATAAACCTGTGAGATTTTTAAATAATAACATTTTATAATTTCATTGTATTAAATATTGATATTATGATACAATTTAGATGTTAAGAAATAACTTTAAAAAAAATGGAAAAAGAAATAACACTCAACGATATCTTTGATGAATACAAAGATAGTGTTCCTGTTCCTATTTTAGAAATAGCCGATAAACTAGATATCAAAGTTTTTGAAACAGAAAGCTTGGATGACAGTGAGTCCGGATTAATAAGAAAAGAAGGGAATCAGTATGTTATTTATGTGAATGCTAACCATTCATCTACGAGAAAGAGATTTACGATAGCTCATGAGATTATTCATTTTCTTCTTCATAAATCAATTATCAATGATGACTATGTAACTCAGAATAGGCAACCAGTGATGAGAAAAGAAGAAGCCGAAAAAGAGGAGGAGAGAGTTATGATGGAAATTATTGCAAATAAAAATGCTGCTAAGCTGTTGATGCCGAGAGATAAATTTATATATATTTGGAATAAGTCAAAGTCGATTGAGGAGGTCGCAAATATTTTTAATGTTTCTCCTGCTGCTGCTGCAATACGGGGTAGTAAATTACTTGATCAGATAATTATGTAGTTCTATGACTAGGAAAATTGCAAAAGGCGAACAACTTAAAAATGATGAGGAACTGAAATTGGACGAAAAGAATAACGACCACAATAGAACGGAACGTTTTAAAAATCATTTTAATTTAGCTATGATTATAATAATGTGGGGAGTAATTATATTGATTATAATTTTAGTATTTATCGTTATAAAACATAACCCCAATGAGATGCCCGAAACAATATTGAAGGTACTCGTCGGTGCTGTTGGTGGTTTTTTGTTAGAAAATTTCAGAAAACGTATTGACAAATAATTTTATTGTGATATTATGAAATTGTAGAAATTCGTTAGATCATAAACGGTCGAGAGAGACAACTCGAATACGCATGACAAGAGACTTCTATTTTTTCGGTTTTGCGCCCTCGTGGTGAGCAGTTAAACCGAGCATAGGAGTTTTTGTATCCAATAAAATTGAATAGAGTCTATGCAACCCAGAAGGGTTGTTTTTTGTTATATAAGCTCCTGTGAAAACAGGGGCTTTTTTTATTTATCTAAGTTAGCGAAAGGGAATTGTTAGTTTACTAACAAACCAAAGCGAGTTTCACTCGCTTAAATGAATAAAAATATGGAAGAAAATGAAACAATCCAAATAACTGAAGTGTCTAGTGATATTCAAGCAGAATTCACTGAGGCCGAAAGAGTCAAAAAGGATGTTATGTCCTCTGGTTTTGCTTGGACTGATAGAGAGCAGTTGTTTTATGGGAGATATGTAAATATCGACGATAAGGAAAAAGAAAAGAAAAATGTTGAATCATTTTATTCCACAGGAGAACTCGCAACTTTAATTCTTGATAGCAGTTGTCGAATAATGGCTCAGATGGCTACCGGAAGATTTTCTAGTTATCGAGACACTGACATATCTAAAGTTATAGCAGCAAATCTTGTTTACCATGAATATATTTTACCCAATGCAAATATCGGTGGTGATTTTTTCACAAAATCAAGACAGGTTAATTTTTACTCGAAAATTTACGGAACAATGATGGTTTTCATCGACTATATGGTTGGTAAATTGTATACCGGTCCGGATATGGTTTTGGTTCATCCTAGAAGATTTTATCCTCAACCAGGAAAATATTCCATTAGCGATATGGATTGGTGTTTTGTGGATGTTTTTGTAAGCAAAAAGTGGCTAGAGGATAGATGCAAAGATAATCCTGGAGTATGGAACAAGGCTGTAATTAATGAAATAAATCCTTCATCCGTTGACCAATCGTCTTTAACCTCAGAAGAAAAGAATCGAATACAAGACAAGGACACTATAGTTTTAAGAAATTACTTTAATCGAAATGGAGACTGGATAATTTTTGAACCTAATTCTAAAAAAGAAATTCTTAATGAAAAAGATTATTTTCCTGGAATTCCTTTGGTGGAAAAATTGACCATTCCAGTTTTGGATAGATATTGGGGCTTATCAGATATGGAAAGAGGTGAGATGCCACAAAAAGCAATCGATGCGTTGTGCAGAAAATATTTTGCTTCATTAGATAAGAGCATAGACCCAACTGCCATTATTGATCCTGAATTAATGGTTATGTCTAGTGTTCATGTCGACAACAAATTTTGGTTTGCCAAAGAAGGCAATGTTGATAAGGTTAGGATTCTTGAAAATTCTCCTCAAGGACTGGCTACTTTTCAAAGTACTTACAACATGATGAAAGCTAATCTAATGAGCTTAGGCGCTGCTTCTGATACGTCTATCCCTAAGAGTGTGGATGTTGGCTTTGGCAAGACTCCAGAGGCCCTGAAGATGCAAGGAGATAGAGAGGGTGCCAGAGATAGCTGGGATAGATATATGCAAGAAAGATTCTTGGAAAATGTGGCCAATATGATGATGGCAGTAGCTTCTAAAAGAGGCATGGATAAAGTAAAAATTCCAGGAATACAAGAAGCTTTAGAAAATATTAAAGTTGTCTATCCACATAGTGATTTAAATGTTTTTGAAAATGGAATTATTACAAGAGACTTATTATCTGATTTATCTATTAAATACAAAATTGATTCTGGAAGTACTGCTAAGCGAAGTGATGCCGCTGAAAAGATGATGGGACTTCTAAATATGATTGCTAAAAATGATGCAATCCAACAAGACATTGCGAGTAGCGGAAAAAAGATTAACTGGGGTGAAGCGGTTAAAAGATTAGCAATTGAGAATGGAATAACCGATTGGAATAAAATCATTGTTAGCGCTGACGATCCAAATGCAATCGCTGGGGTTGGAGATGAAGGAGGGACAATAGTTGAAAATCAAGAGAATGAACAGATAGTAAATAATGATGTTTATTAAAAAAAACTAACCTTACGCCTCTTATCTCCTGCCTTTACTCGTAAGGTTGGGCAGGGAATAAGAGGAAAAATAAAATATGCCAAAAGGAATCAGAAAGAGTGGAATTAAGCCAACTCCTCCAAGCAGAAGTGGGTGCGTAGTGTCCGATGAAATAAGAAAAAAAATAAGTGAAACAATGAAAGCTCGGGGTATCAATAAGGGGGAGCTTAATCCATGTTTCGGCAAAAAACATACCCATAAATGGAAAGAGCGACAAAGTAAATTTAATAAAGAAAATAAAATATTTCCTCCAATTCATAATGGAGAGAAATGCCACAATTGGAAGGGTGAATTTGTCTCTTATAGTGGTTTACATTATTGGGTACGAAGAAAATTGGGAAAAGCAAAAAAATGCTCAGTTTGTGGAAAAGAGGGCAGAGGAAGAGAAATGCACTGGGCGAATAAAGATCATAAATATAGAAGAAATACAAATGATTTTATTGAACTATGTGCTAAGTGCCACACGAAATACGATAAAGATAATAATTTAAGATAAAAAAATGAATAAAGAAGAAATAAAAAAAGTTAAAGCAGAAGTCACAAAAGCTGAAAATGAAAAGACTGATCATGTAGCTGAAGAAGAGGCTCTTTATACGATGTCTGAAAGTGAAGGTTGGAAGATTATGGTTAAAAAAGCCAATAAAACTATATGCGAACTTCTTGAGCCGGTAGATACAACTAATTTATCAGATAATGCCAATCATATTCTGATTTTGGCAAATACATTCGCTAATGCTAAGGCATTAAAAATGCTTAGAGAGTTTGTGAATGAAGTTGAATTAATTAAAAAAGTACGCAGAGAAAGTGAAACGAGAAAACAAGGAGAGCCCAAGCCGGTAGCACAATAATTTGCGCTACTTCTCGGGAACTTCTCGTAAGAGAACCTGGTAATTTTTAAAATCGTAGCGCACCGCGTATAGGTGCGAAAGAATATGGATATAGAAGAAAAAAACATCGCTCCGGAAGATAGCGCAAATGCTTCCATAGAAAGTAATTCGTCAGTGACGCCAACTGAGTCGCCTAACAACGAAAAAGAGGCGGAAGAAATTAAGGACTTAGATCCTAGAATTATGGACATCGTCGGTGAGGATGAAATTAAAACCGCTTTTGGAAAACCAAAAGAAGAATCTGAAACCGAAGAAGAAAAGAAACCTGAAGCTGAAAAAGCTGAAGAAGAGAATCAAGAGAAAAAGGAAGTTGATGAAAATCAAAATGATGAGAATCAAGATATTCAAAATCATGAGGTTCAATCAATGACTCCTCGTCTTGATAAGCGTCTAGCTGATAAATATATCCAAGTCCTTACTTTAAGGGGGGATGAAAACATTCCAACTAAAGAAGAACTAATGAATGATTTAAAAAATCATTCTAAGGACGACAAAATAGAGGCTTTGGAGCAATATTTGGCGATAGCAAGAAAAATGAGAGGGCTGAAGCCAAGTAGAGCATTAGAGGCCGAGGATATTGAGGCAATCAAAGATGCTGAGCGTGAGGAAATACGCCAAGAAATAATTCAAGAGGAAAACCAGAAAAAGGAAATGACAGATTTTGTGGAGTTTATGGGAAATCATCCTGAGCTTAATGAAAACAGTAAGGATGGTAAATACGACCCTATTCTAGCTGAGGCTGTTGAAACTTTAATTAATGGAGGAATGTCCATTAATAAAGCTTATAAAACAGTAATTGACGCTAGAGAAAAAGTTAAGCAAGACAAAATCGCCAAAGAAAAAGAAGTTAAAAATAAGGCTTTGTCCGGGGTAATATCCGGCTCAGGTGAAAACCTAAACAAATCTGGAGAATTAACTTGGGAAGATGTGGAAAGAATAAGCGAAGAGGATCCTCAATTATATAAGCGTATGCTCGCCGAGGGAAAGTTTAAGCATTTAAAATAAAAAATTAGATTGCTTAAGCTAAAAATTTAATTAATATTTTTTAAAAAAGTAATTGTATGGATAATTTGGGAACAAAAACTACTTCCATAAAATATCAAACCAAAGCACTTCAAAAGTTCTTTCAGCGTTCGATGTATGTGGATGTGGTAAATGATAATTTTGAGGCTCAGAATGTTTCTGATCCTAAAATGAAAAAGAAAGTAGATAAAAAATTTAAAGAGTTTGTTGTTACGACTCTTACTGGTGGTGGTTGGAAATCTACTGATGGAGTAAGCACAATAACTTACACCAAGGTAACGGAAGTTATTTCTAGATTGATTGTCGGCACATTCCTTGAGATAGCGGATGAGATTCCATCTGTGGCTGCTTTTGCTAGCGCAGTTGAAGATCCAGATAGTGAAATAATCAATCAAGCTGGACAAGCTTTATATGAAGAAATGGACCAGGCTATATTAGCATTTTATGCTGATGCAGCTGCTGGAAATTGGTTAGGGACATCATATGTCACAGGAACGGTTACCATAACAGTCACAACTGGAGCAGTGGTTGGAGTTGGAACGACTTTCGCAGCTTCAATGGTTGGAAAACCATTTAGAGCTGACGGTCATAGTAAATGGTTTAGAGTTAAAACATTTACAGATACAACTCATATAGTAATTGAAGACGATAGTGACGATACTGATAGCGCCTATACAGGTGGAGCTATTGCAGGGGGAAGTTCTTATGAAATTCAAGCAAATACTTGTCTTGCAATTACTCAAAGCAATTTCAAATATAATCTTGATGTTCTATCTGGAATGCTAAAAGGAGCTCCTAATGATGGAAAGCGTTGGTTAGCTTTGCCCGAATTGGCCGCTAAACCAGTTTTATTGAAAGCAACTGAACTTAATCCAAGTATTAAGGAAGTTTTTGATGAGACTGTGGCTAAAGGTAAGGTAGCTAAAGCATCTGGATTTGATTTGTATTTCTTACCTGATGAATGGTTCACCGGTGATAATACTGATGGTTTTATGTGTGTTGGTGGTCATAAATCTTTTATTACCGGAGCTTTTGGATATATTGAAAATATTTCAACAATCAAAGCTGAGCAAAATCCAAATGGACATTCTGATTTAATCAAAGGTTTATTTGGTCATGGAGAAAAAGTGGCTGACGAAAGAAGAAAGGCCGGAGTTGCATTTTATGCAAAATTCAATCTCGCTTAGTATCTTTACAATTTTATAGTCATATATCCCTACCAATTGGCTTGGTGGGGAAATTATGGCCATAGGGCTATTAATAATTATTAAAAGCTAACAAAATGAGTGAAAAAATTAGTAGAGACACATTGTCTCATGGCGACAAAAAGCTAATCGAGGACGTACTTAAAAAAACTCCTCATGAATTAACTAATCAAGATAAAAAAATCTTGAGAGCAAGAAGAAACTACCTTAGTGCTGTTGAGGAAGAAGTTTTTGGAAAAGTTTTAAATGAAGATGTAGAAGTTAAAACTGAAAAACCAGTTAAAACTGAAACAAAAAAAGAAACTAAGAAAAAATAGTTTATCTTTCGCTAAAAAGCTCCCTTTTGGGGGAGCTTGTAGGGGGAGAGAAATAATAAAATAAAAAAAACCGCCCAAGCTTTCTTTCGACGGACAGCTCAAACGGTTTAACAAACATCTATGAATAGAATAACAAACATTTTTAAGTTTGTCAAAGCAATGAATATGAATTATGCAAAAAAATCAGAATGGAAAGATATCATAAAATATTCTGCATATACGCTGACGGATTTATTATTTTTGGCAGGTATCATATGGGCAATTAGGAATTTATAAAGTTTTGTCTTTTACTATAAAACCCCGCATAGCGAGGCTTCTAGGGGAAGGGAAACGGAAAGTACATTTAAAAAATTATTTTGTTAATCCTCTATAAATTAGATATGGAATTACTGATATTAGAAGAAGAATGATGAAAAACATTATTCCACCAAGTATGGTGTTTATTGCCATTATGAAACTTTGGAAAAGAAAAACAAAAATAAATCCGATAAAGTTATCGTCATGAGCAGTCGCGAACAATTCTTTTAACCACCTAATAAATGCATATATACCAGAGAGAAAAAATGAAATTCCATAAAGAGCAGAAATATAACCCTCATGTTTTTCATAAAGATTTTCAAAGAAAGGTTTCTTTGGCTCAACGTAAATAGTTTCGTGAACTACTGGTTGATTATAGTTGTCGTTGTTCATAAATTTTATTTTTTTAAAAGTTTAAATAAATTTTTAATCGCTATGGATATTAATTCATAAAAGATTATAAATGGAAGAACAATTATCATTCCTATTGCCATCCCTGGAATCTCTTTCTGTAAAAGATTGTTCTTAATGAAATCAATAAAAGAAATATCTGACAAATAAAAACTAATAGCTAAAACACCTACGATAGGGATTAGCCAATAAATAATAAATTTAGTAAATAAATTTTTCATAAGTAAATAATTAATTAAATCTTACTATAATTGCAGAAAAATGCAACTATGTCAAGAAAAAATAAAAAAATATGGCAAATCTAGGAGCAATTGCTTCGGCAATAAAAGCTGGATCTATAAAAATTGGATCTGCGGTTGGAAAGACGGTATTAAAAAAGGCCCCAGTGGTTGGGACAGCTTACTCTCTGTTGAAGCCAATAGCATTAGCCAGTGAGGGAGATGGATATTGGGGGGATGATAATAAGTGGCATGAAGGAAAAGAACCATCCAATAATTCAGGCGGAAATTCAAAAACAACTTCATTAAACGCAAATACGGATGAGGAAACAGCACAGCTCAAGAGCGGAGGAAATGCTCCCGGGAGTATTTATGACAAATCTAAAGGAGGATCTTCGGGTGGAAACAGTAGCATAATAAGTGCTATTGGTAAGGGTTGGGATGACGCTAATGATGAAATCGGGGCTACTGAAAAATCTTTAGGAACATCCAAAAAATATATTTCTAATCTTGGAAAAATTAAGGATAAATATATCAGTGCTTTAGATAACTACAAGAATAGAACCGAAAGCGCTATAGCTGGCAATAAAACATTAATTGAGAGAAATCAAAAAGAATCACTTGATGATTTAGCTGGAGATACAAGAAAAAGCGTTGATAACACCAATGTCATGCTTGGAATTAAAGGCGCAAGCGGTGGCAGTGCTAGCAGAATGGCGGCCAAGGCTATTGCTGGAAGCGCTGGGAGAGAAAGGTCAAAAGTTTTAACCAATTATGGAGATCAGATAAGTGAACAGAATCAAAACCTGAGACATGCAGGTGAAGAATATAAAACAAAAAGAGATCAGGCCTATCAATGGCAAGAAGACGCTACTAAGGAAGCTGTGGAAACATTCAAAGAGCAAGAAGAGGCTTTAAAAAGATTAAAAAATAAAAGAGGTGATTGGAAAAAAGAAGATGTTAAAGCTGAATCTGATAAAAATTTGCAAAAGCTTATGGCTACTCTTTCTAATATTAACATCTCTGCTAAAAACTTTAGAACAGAATTAGCTGCTAAGTATACAGAATACGGCGGAGCAGCGGATGAGTTAGAAGTGGCTTCTGTAGATATAGATTCTCCAGCCTCTCTTGAAACACCTAATTTTTCAGAGGAGATTGATTTAGAAAATCCGGAAAATGCTGAAGATTGGTATAACCCTGAAAATACAAATAAAAAGAGAGTTATTAAGCGATATGATCCGATTACTGGAGAGCCTATTTATGAAGATGAAGAAGAGACTGTTTAATTAATTTAAAAAATAATTTAAATGTCATTATTAAATTTCTATAGAAAAACAAAAAAGAAATTAAATGATACTTTTGAGCCAGTAGCTCAAAAGACTTCTTCTAATCTTGGAAGAATGGCTAATGAAGCCAGAAATTATTTAAACAATCCCAATAATACTCCCGGCTGGATGAAAAAAGCAGATCAAGGATTAAGAAGTTTTTCTCAAAAAGCAGAAAATATTCCTAAATTTGATTTTGCAAAAAAAGTAAATAATCCAGTTGGGAGATTCGCCGCAGAGATTCCACAGCAAATAATGAATATCCCTTCAAGAACAGTTGCTGGAACATTTAAGGATTATGGGAAAACAAAAGCAACTCCTTCATATTTAGTTAGGAGAGGAGCAGAGGCTGCAAATATCGGAGTAGATATTGGCTCAACTGTTGCTGGAGGAGGAACAATAAAAAAGATAGCCACTGATGGATTTAAGAAAGCCTCAAAAACAGGAGTGATGGATGTAATTAAGACCGGAGCAAAAAGAGGAGCTAAAGAAGGTTTTATTTACGGTGGAGCGTCAGGAATATTAAGCGGTGCGCAAGAGGGAAAAAATTTAAAAGAACAAGGGGAGAATGCATTAAAAGGAGGTGTCCAGGGTTCTATCATGGGAACAGTAGCTGGAGGAGTATTGGGCGGAACAATAGCTGGTGGAGGTAAAGTTGCTCATAGCACAAAAGAGGGTGTTAAAAAGGAAATAGCAAAGACGACTACTGATATAATGAATTTTAAAAATCCATATACAAAAAAAGTTGTTGATAAAGTAGATTATAGACCGAATTACGGAATAATGATTCATGGCAAGCCTCAGATGGTCCCAGTGCCTGGAACAGAGAGAAAAATAATTCAAACTATAAAAACACCATTTAAACCTGAAAGTGTTCTTGGGAAAGTTTTAAACGTGCGGCCAGGATTAAATATTCAGGATATGAATGCGACTAAGCCAAGAATTGTTTCATCTAAGGTAATGGATTTTAATAATAAGATCGCTTTAAAAAATAAAAAAGCTCAAGAAACAATAGCTAGGCAACAACAAAATCAACGCTTGAGGCTTGATAAAGCAGAAAAAGGTTTTGTACCACCTCAAAAAGTTAAAGCACCGCAGAAGGCATTTTTGGAGGTTGAGCAAAACAAGCAGTCGGTATTTCCATCGATTGAAGAATTTGTAAATAAAAAAACAGAAACAAAACAAAATAAAGTTCCAAGTATTGAGGAATTTGTTAATGGTAAAAAATCAATAAAAAATGAATCTCCATTTAAGGGGGATGAATTTGTGGTAAAACCAAAAAAGGAAACTCCGCTAGCACCACCAGAGGGCGGATTTAATAAGTTCCAAGAGAGGGCCCACAAAGTAAAAGGAGAGAGAGTTGATGCAATTAGAGAAATAATTGATTATCCGAAGGAATTGAGAGCTATCGGATATGTAAAAAAAGATATTGATAGAATAGGTGTAGATCAAGCTAAGCGAATTATTAAGCTTGGAAATTTGGGTTATCCAAAAAATGAAATCCAAAAGATGGATTTTGATAGAATGGATTTAATTTTAAAAAGAGAGGTTCCTTATCTAACTTTAAAAAATTATTATAAGAAAAAACACGAATTGGATACCAATTATTTGGAGGGAGTAAACCCAGCAAAATTAAAAGACATCTCGGCTCCGATGACAGGATTTAGAGATGTTTATCGAAATTTTGAGGCTACTTTTGGTGACCAATTTCCTAAAATTAAAAAAGAATTACTGGATCCATTTGATGCTGCAAAGGGTGAATTTATCAATGAGCAAAAGATACTCTTAAACGAATTAGAAGAAAATATTGTTAAAAAATTAGGTATTAAAAAGGGAAGTAAAGAAGATATGGCAGTGGTTTTATTTGGTGAAGGGAAACTTGGAGAAGATGAATTGCGACAGCAATTCCCTAAACAATGGAGAAATATTATCGAGGCTGATAAATGGTTTAAAAATAAATATCCTCAACTACTAAAAGAATTAAATGCAGTAAGGGAATATTTTTTTCCGACTCATCCACTATATCCTGAAAGCACAAAAATAATACCAGAAAGAAAAGATTATTATCGACATGGTAAAGATTTGGAGGGAATTGCCGGACTAAAAAATATGTTCGAAACTTCTGCCAGTATAGATCCCGCGTTAGCGGCTTCATCTGATGTGACTAATCCAAAAACAAAATGGTTATCTTTTGGCCAGGAAAGAAAAGGTGACGCTAATGATTTTGGGGCAGTGGAGGGATATTTGGATTATATAAAAAATCATGCTTACGCCAAGCATGTCGATCCTTTTATATCTAAATTTAAAGGGGTAGATGATGAAACTAAGGGCGCTCTTGGTGCTGGGGAGTTTTTCCATGAGAGCAGGGGACTATCAGAAGAGCTAAGTCAAAAATTAGATCCAATTCAGCAAATTACTGATTCAACGGATATCGCTCAAATTAAAAAGATTTTAACGGATCATAAAATTTCCGAAGCTCAAGCTGATTGGATGGGCAAAGACTTGGCCGCTTTAAATAATTACGAAAAAGTAAAAAGTTATATAAAAAACAAAACTGCTAAAAATAAAGAAAACGCTTTGAACAATATGGGTTTTAAAGCTAACGCAGAATTATCGGAAAATAAGTTAAATAATTTTTTGGTATTTATAAAAAACTTTTCGAGAGATTTGGGAGGGAAAACAAATCCACTAGATCGAGGACTGCAAGAAAATTTATTTGGAAGAAAAGCTCTGAGTGTAGTTAGTTGGGCCAATAGTAGATTTAAGGCCAACGCTGTGCTTGGAAATGCCTCTAGCTCTTTAGCTCAATATTTTAATATTCCTCAAGGATTTGCAAGCGCTGGAGTTAAAAACTCAGCCAAGGCTATTGGTAATAGTTTAGCAGGAATATTTAAAAAAAATACTCCTATTAAGAAATCGGCATTTGTTAATGAGAGATATTTTAATGATTATGACAAATTTAATGAAGGAGTTTTAGCTAATACTAAAAAGTTTGCGATTTGGATGACTGGAATAGGGGATAAAATTGGAACTAAATTTATATGGAATGCACATTATCAAAAAGCTTTATCTGAAGGCGTGTCTAATCCTATTAAATATGCGGATGATTGGACAAGAAAAATGGTAGCTGGTAGAGGCATAGGAGAGGTTCCAATAGCGCAAAAATCAAAAGTTTTTCAACTAGTTGCGCCATTTCAATTGGAAGTGGCCAATCAATGGTACGCGCTTAAAGATATCGCTAAAAATGACCCTAGTAAATTAGTTGTTGCAAAAAAGATGTTGGAATTTACTGTGGCTAGTTATTTGATGAATCGAGTAGTTAATGAAGTTAGGGGTTCAGACGTATCTTTTGATCCTATCAATGCAATGGTAGATGCTTATCAGGAATTCGAAGGTGAAGACGGCAAAGTTAAAGGATCTTTAAAAGCTGGGGGAAGAATAGCTGGAGAAGTTATCTCTAATATTCCAGGAGGACAAACTCTTGCGAGTATGTATCCTGAGTATGGATTTGGAGTGAATGAGGAGAGTTTTCCGACGTTATCTAAATTTATGAATATTCCGAGAAAAGAACTTTTTGGAGAAGGAGATCCTACTAGATTTGGGACTGGCGGATTACCGATGTTTAGTGCAGTTAAAAATCCGTTAACCGGAGTTATATTGCCTTACGGAGGAAAACAACTTGAAAAAACCTACAGCGGAGCGAAATCTTTATTAAATGGATATGTTGAAAACAAAACTGGCAAAGTGATGACTCCAGTAGAAGCAACACTCTCAAATACATTGAGAGGTTTAATGTTTGGAAAAAACGCTTTTGGAGAAATGCAGGATTATTTCGATAATAAGCAAACTCCGCTTAGTAAAGAACAAACTGAGAAATTTAAAATTGGAGGAAATAAATATTTTGATGAGGTAATGTCTTCGCGCGCATCAGATAACACAAAGGAAGAACTTAAAAAAGCGGTAAAGTTAGGCAAGATTACTAAGGGGCTAGGTGATTTGGGAGGTGGAGTTTTCGGACTCGAAGATGGAAATTATTATGTCCCCAATCTTCTCGCTGACACAAAAACATTTAAAACTGAGGAGCTAGCCCGAAGAGCAGTAGCTATCGATTTGGTTGCTAATGGCGAAGCTAACTATGATTCAGATATTTATATTAACGCCTTTGGACTCGATAAATATACAAAGGAAAATACTAAACAAGGAATGGATAAATATATTTTTGAAAACGATAAAATTGATACGGCTCGTAAAATATTTGGAGAAGATGATACTTATAAAAATATTCCCGATGAGGTTAAAAGCCAAATTTTCCAAAAAATGGGATTAGAAAAAGACGATATCGAATATGATTTTGCCGCTAATCAAACTGATGATGTCAAGTCGCAATATTTTGTTTCAGCTTTGTCACAAGAAGCCGATCATCAAACCGTGCTCGATAATATTTGGGAAAATCGAAAGGAAAGTATAGGTGGAAAAATTCTGGCCTCCAATGGTGTAATTGATAATTTATATGATGCAGGAATTATTAGCAAGGAGGAGCGGACATATCTTAAAAAAGTAAAAATTGGGAAAGACGGTAAGGAAAAACTTTCATCTAGTAGCGGATCAGGTACAGGCAAGAAACTCGAGGAGAAATATCGCTATCCGTTGGTAGATAATGATTTTTTGGAAATAAATGCATTACTTAACGGATTTAAGAGCAAGCCGAGAATGTATAGAATGCCAACCAGATTTACTAAAAGGAGAATTACAAAAGTTAAAAGAAGACGAAGATAAATTTATAAATATAAAAATATGCTAATAAGCGAATTATTAAAAAAAATTCATCGAGAATATGCCAAAGATACAAGTTATCCAGAAGGATCTGATAACGAAGAAATGTTAGTAAGACTTGACTATGTGGATGATGCAATCGATGAATATGAGAGTTGCGTTGACGAAGGATATTGCTGGGATGAACTAAAAACAAAATTGACTTTTATTTTTGGCGGAACAGGAACTGACGAATTGCCTGAAACATTTTTATCTTTCATTAAAAAATTCGGACAAAAGGGTTTTGAAAAAGCTCAATTTTTAATTGGAAACGTTACTTATAGTGAGATTGATGCAAGTGAAGGAGTGGAACTTGAACAGCAAGGGCAAACATCTGGAAATGTTTTCTGGCAAGAAGGCGATAATATCAGAACCCTTCCGGCTATCGCTGGTACATATATTTTGCCTTGTCTTGAAAAACATCCCCGATATGTAACAGGCGAGGAGCTCACGCCGATAAAAATGAAAAAACCAAAATTTATTCAATATTTCGTGGTGGCCAAACTATTTCTTGATGACGAAGATGAGAGTCTTTACGAGGCAAATATGCTAGCGGCCAATGAAGAGCTTAAAAAAATGAGATATAAACAATTAGCTTAATTTATGAAAATACTTCCAAGAAGAAGAATTAAATCTAAAATACCCTGGAAATTAATTATTGATACTTTCAAGGGCTTAGCATCATTATTGGATGATGTGATTTTGGGCGCAAAATTTGCCAAAGAGGCTTTGAATTTAATTTTGGTCCAAGATGGACGCTGGAAAACAAGATGGGGAACTGCTTATTATGGAAGTCAATTGCCAGGCAATTTTGTAGCATGTGGAATATATGAAAATGTAGATGGTACTCAAGAAAAAATTGCTATCGGTGCCAATGGAAAGGCATATAAAAGTGTTGATCAGGAAAACTGGACAGAAATTACAGGAGCAACTTTTGATATTGCTGCCACAAAATATAATTTTGTTCAATCGGTAAGGCAACTATATATTTCTAATGGAAAAGATAGATTAACCAGGTATAACGGAACTAATCTAACTAGATATACACCTCTATCCGCGCCGACTGGATTAGGACTAACTAGAAATGTTTTAACTGCTGGTAGCTATAATAATTATTACAAGGTAACCGCTTTAAATGAAGTTGGAGAAACTCAAGGAAGTGCAGAAGTAAATCTTAGCACTAATAAACCAAGAAATGCTTGGCTACCAGGTTCTAGTGAATATTTAACATTGACTTGGTCTGCAGTCACGGGTGCAGCTCGATATCAAATTTATTATGCAGATGAAAGCGGTAAGGAGTTATTATTAGCAGAAACTTCAACTACTGGATTAAGCTTTAAAGATGATGGAACTTTTGTCCAAAACCCATATTTTTCTTGTCCTGAAGGAGATACTACTGGCGCACCAGTATTTAAAATGATTGCAGATAGCGGATCAAGATTATGGGGAATCACAAATGAATTTGTATATTGGAGCGGAACTGGAACGGATTTGGGAGTATTTTCGGAATTTTATGGTGGAGGTTATCAACCATTAATAGACGGAACTGGAGAAAATCTAGAATGGGTTGGACACTTTAGAAATGGTAAGGGTGATAGCGTCACGACTGTATTAACGCGCAATAAGGCCGGTATCGGATCTATTTGGCAAATATCTCTAGAAGTAACAACGATAGCCGACACAACGATTATAGTGCCTAATCCAGTCAAACTACCTGGACCAATAGGAACAGTGGCAATGCTTGGAGTAATTGATGCTAACGACTCACTTTATATTCCAAACAGTAGAGGAATGTTCTCATTGAATAATAAGGTAAATGTTCAAAACATTCTTTCAACTGGAGAATTATCTGGCAATATTCGCCCATCATTTAAGGGGTTAAAAAACATTGGAAATATGGCCGGTATTTGGTACGACTCCAAACTATTTTGGACAGCCTCAGAAAGTGGAAATGGCAATGACATCATGTTTGGTTTGGATACTGAACAAGATGAATGGCTTTGGAAATGGACAATTGGATTTAAATCATTTTTAGAAATTACAGAAAGTAATGGAACGACTAAATTATTAGGAATTCCAAATAATGGAGATAAATTGATTGAAATTTCTAAAAATATAAAAGGAGATCTTGGAAAGCCATTTTATCAATCGTGGATGTCGGGATTGATTCCAGTAGATGATGATCCGACTGTTTTCGCTAAAATTCAAGAGGCATTAGTGGAATTAGGAAGACCAGCTGGAACTATATATTTTGAAATTTTGGGGTTAAGTCAAAAAGGAAATTTTTCATCTATCGCAACAAAACAAATTACAGGAAATCTTCAGACTATTGAATTTTGGACAGGGGATTTGGGAGAAATAACACTTAAAGATGAGGAAGATGCCCCAGTAACTTATAGTCAAGCATCAGTGCCAAGCGCCAGAAAAGTAAAAAAAACATTAAGAGCTATTCAGTTTCATATTTATTCTAATTCGGCTGATGCAGATTTTACAATACTCAAAGTTTTAGCAAAAGGAATGATTAAGAAAATGAAAACACCTTCTAATTTTTATAAACAATAATTAATTTTAAAAATAAAAAAAATATGGCAGCACAAAATACAGACAAATTTAAAAAAGTAACTTCTAATACTGGATGGCAACTTGGGAGTAATGGAATACCAAATGCTGATGCGGCAAGTTTTGAATTGGTTTCTGCTTTAGATATTCCAACTGATACAGCAGTAATAATAACAATTAATAGAGTTGATGCTGGTGGAATTCAAACCCCCGGAAAAATGGAAAGAATTATAGGTATTATGGGTGAAAATAATACTGTAACTAATTGTATTCGTGGAGTAGGGGGAACAGCTCAAGCTCATTCAGGAGGATCAGTTGTAGAAATATTAATTGATAAAAAACTTTGGAATGATTTAATGGATGGAATTTTAGTTGAGCATAATCAGGATGGAACGCATAATATTCCAAATAAAACAATTCAATCAGTAATTAATGCTCCAAGAGGATTTTTATTGAATGGTAAATTTACTGTAACAGATACCGGATCGGGATTAAATGTTGCTATTAAAACATTGGCAGGATCAGACCCGACGGCAAATGATCCGGTGTATTGTCGAATAGGAGACACTGTGCGAAATATTACTTCCGCATTATCTCGAACTTTGGCCGACGGAACAAACTGGATGAACGCTGGAAGCGCCGAACTTGCCACTAAAGAAATAGATTATTTTACTTATCTTGTTTGGGATTCAAATAGCTCAGCAGTAGGACTTTCGTTTGCTCGTATTCCTTATGCTAATTTAGTCAGTGATTTTTCTACTACAACTACCAACGAAAAACACTGTGCTGGATATGCAGATTTTACCACTACCGATGAAGTAGAAAATATTGGAAGATTCGCAGCCACTCTTTCAGCTGGTGCTGGATATACTTGGACAGTGCCGACTTTCACCGCTTCTAATTTGATTCAAAGACCGATTTATGAAACGAGAGAATTACTATATACTCCAGTTCTAAATAGTATGGTTGTTGGTAATGGGACGATTGAAGGAAGATATAGTATATTTGGAAATAAACTTAAATTTTCATATGCGTTTACACTAGGCTCTACTTCTTCTGTTAGTGCTGGAGGAGCTAATTTTTCAATACCAATTTCTATGGTTGGTGAGGGATATCAAAATAACATTATGATGTATTTTCTCGAAGGTGGAGTTGCTACTTTTTTAGCTTCGTGTTTTTTTATAACTCCTAATTCTTTTAGAATTAATGGTGTTAATTCTGCCTCTTCTTATTCAGCATTTGTAGATTTGACGAATACTGTGCCTTTTACTTGGGGAGTTACTGATAAGCAATTATGTAGTGGCATTGTAACAATATTATAAACATTATAACTATAAAAAACAAAAATATGGAAAATTGTACAACAATAATTTGGATTAAAAATCTACTATATATCCCGGCATTTCTGATAGCCATAGGAATACCCGAGCAAACATCTTGGTCAATCTCCGCTCTTTCTATCTTGATGATTGTAGATTTTGCTACAGGTATTTTGGCTTCTTACAAAATTGATGGAAGAAACTCTATCACATCAAGAAGAATGACAATGGGGGCAGTAGCTAAGGCCTTAATATTATTAATCCCATTTGTCTTGATATTGGGAGCAAAGGGCGCTGGGTTTAATTTAAATCTAGTTGTTCAAAGTATATTGTCAATGTTAGTTTTATCAGAAGTTTATTCAATAATCGGGAATATCCAAGCTTTTAAAACTGGCAAAAGGATAAAAGAAATCGACGCGCTCAGCATTATTTTGAAAAAAATAAGAGGAATGTTATTTAGCTTATTTGATAAAGCTAAAGCGGAATAATTATTAACCACTAATCATATTAGTAAAAAATTTTTGGAAGACATATTAGCAGTTATATTTATAATATCTATGATGATAGCGACGTTATCGTTTGTGGTTTTATATTTAATGAAAAGAGTTGAAAAACCAAATGTGAAATATCCAGTAATTAAAAACATTGAAAAACAATATAATTATTATGGCAAAAACAAATGAGTAAAAAATATTATAGATATGGTCACCTCGAGGGAATTAAAATTAAAGTAGGGGATATAGTTAAAAAAAATCAAATGATTGCCAAAAATGGAACCGGCAATGGTCAGTGGTATGCTCATTGTCATTTTGATATTTTAAGCTATACTCCAAAAAAGTTTACTGAGTATTGCATAGGAAAATCTAAGGACTGGGTTAAGGATAACTACGCTGATCCTAGAGGACTGGAAAAAATAGTCATGCCTACATTTCATCATTATGGTCTTGAATGGTTGGAATATTGGGATTATGACAGCCAATCCAAAAAAGTAGCTGGAGCGAAAAGCCCATGCTTTCATCCTGGATTAGATTTAAATGGAAAAGGAAGTGGAAATGCTGATCTTAATGATCCGATTCACAGTGCTTGCGATGGGGTAGTGGTTTATGTTTATAGTGGTACTGGAAAAAATGAAGGATGGGGGGATATGGTAGTAGTTGAAGAAAAGAAGGAAGAATTTATTATTTCAGAAAAAGTCGAGGAAGTTAAGCCAACTCCCGAAAAAATAGAAATTGCGGAAAAACCTATAGAAAATAATCCCATAGGTATAGAAGAAGAAAAGCCTCAAGAAGTGGAAAAAATCGATATTGAAGAAGTTATAAAAAGCGAAGTTATCCCGGTAAATCTAAAATTTATATTGGAAAAGATTATAGGTTTATTTAATAAATTTTTAAGATAAAAATATGCAAAAAAAATGGTATCAAAGTTGGACAATTTGGTTTAATGTAGGATTGTTTGCGATTGCAACAATTAATGAATTATCTACAATAATTCCAATATCCACAACGATTTTGGCTAATGTGGCTATAACTGGTAATATTTTATTGAGATTTAAGACTACAGTGGAAATTGTTTTATCTGAGAGGTAGATATTTGACAACGGCTCGCTAGAAGTGTATATTAAATATTGACAAAGGATCCATGGACATTGTCAATAAAAACAAAACATAAAAATATGTCTACAGCGAATATAAAATCACAGATGAATCAAGCGGTTGAATACTACTTGAGTTTTTTTGTACTCTAAATTTTGAAAATTGAAAATTTTATATAAAGTAAAAAGAGATCTCCTCACAAAGAAAATCTCTAAATACTTTTTCAAAAAATTACTCTTCCTCTGGAAGAGTTTTTTTATCCTTATGAGCCTCTATGATATTTTTATCATCTTCCCTTTTGGGAAAGTAGCAAAAAGATCCGATCTCATATTCTAACTCTGACATCTTGTTTCTTTAGGTTGGTCGGATTAACCTTGTAGTGACCCAACCAGTTAGCCCCTACATAATCCCGATGACGATAAAAGGAAAATGTAGTTGCCAACAAAAAAACTTGTGCCAGGTTTTGGCGTAGGCGCTAGCACCTTTCGGTGTGTTGCGCTTATGGCGCATGGTCTATTTGAAAACCTACGCCAAAACTTGATACAAGTTTAATGTACGATACTAGCTTTTATTAGGGGACCAGCCTGTTTATTAAATAACGCTTATATTATAACACTTTTATATTATTACACAATACTAAAAAATAACGTTGATGTTGTTGATTTTTTTGCACTTATGCACAGGGTAACAAAAAAATAATTTGACAAAAAAACAAATATCCGATACTCTTTTACATTAAGTAATTTTTAAAATTTCATCTTTTAACTTGTGTCTTTTTTAAAAAAGACCTTCTCAGAAATGAGATGCTTGCCGGACAAGTGCGAAGTTTTCTTTTTTGTGGTATATTTATATTGCAAGAGAATTTTCTTTTTTAGAAAATTTTCTCGCGACAATTAAACCGCTCATTGAAACCTTGTGCCGGCAAGCCAAGGGACTAGGTGAGCGGTTTTGTTGTGTATGAGTAAAAATATTGATGTTTATTTAGATTGGAAAGCAACCTATACAAATCGGGCAAGTAAGAATTATCGAATATGGTTAAATAAGTTTGTTGATTGCACTCACAAGGATATTGAAGATGCCGAAGTAGGGGACATAGTAAAATATAAAAATTGGATGGAGGATAATAATTACCAGCCCAAGTCGATAGAACTATCTATGGTAATCTTAAAAAATTATTTTCATTTTTGGAAACTGCAAGGAGTAAATTGTTTATCACCGGAATTAATAAGAGTTCCGCGCACGGTAGCTAATTCACATCAGCCAATAAGCTTTGAAGAATATTGTTCTATTTTAAGCTTTATCCACCCTACTGACTTTTGGGAATTTCAGAAGTTGATAATTGTTAGATTGCTTTTTGAAACTGGGATTAGAGTGTCTGAATTATGCGACATGAACATATCTGATATCGATCCAAAAAAATCAAACGCTACAATAAGAACCAAAAAAACCACCAAACTGAGAACGATATTTTGGAGTGTTGAAACTCATATTATGGTAAGAGAATTTTTGATACAAAGGAAAAAATTAAATTCAACACCAGCTTTTTTTGTCGGAAAAATAACTAATGGAACATGCACGAAAAGAATGACCACCAGAACAGTTCAAAGAATCATCAAGGCACTGTGCATCAAAGCAAAAATTGAAAAAAACATAACCCCTCATAGTTTTCGTCATGGTAAGGCACATAGGGTATTAGACCTTGGCGGAAATCCTAAAGATGTTCAAGCTATCCTAGGCCATTGTGACCCGAGTTCATCGTTTACCTATATGCAATGGAATGATAAAGAGTTTGCAAAAAGAGCTAAAAAATTTTTATAAAAACAAACCCACTTGCTTTTTTATGGTTTTATGATACATTGATGTATATGAATATCTACACAAAAAAAATTAAAAAATTACAAGAGGGGATAGATAAGCTAAAAAGTGAAAGAAACGCTAAAATTTTAGAATTGAGAAATAAAGGATTAACATTTAATAAAATAGGTGGAATATTTGATATGTCCAGTGAGTCAATTCGTAAGATTTTAAAGAAAAAAACAACCTAGTTGACAAGATTGAAAAAATAAATTATAATGGAGTTGTTAGGTAGAACTTTTAAAAAATAAAAACAAAACACTGCTTATTTATAAAAACGACCTCAAAAATTGAGTTCTAAGCAATCCCGATATTCAAATATACATAGATATACCAAATAAGACTAGTAAAGCCAGCGTGGCTTATTTCTTAAAGCCTGGTATGTCGTAAAATCTATATTGTGCGACATGCTCAATATATAAAGAAACCACTTTCTTAATATCCATTCGGGCTCATTTTTAGTAAGCATTGAAGAATGAATTTTTTTAAGAAAGTGGTTCGAATTTTATCTATCAGCCCTCAGGAGATATCTGAATGTCTCCCTTAAGGATAACTCTTTCTCCCCTTGATGAAACAGTGAGTATTGGACTCCCCTCCTTATCTCTTATTTTCTTGAGAAGTCCACCATCTATCACTCCTTTTTGTAAATTTTGTAACGAAGCAAAAAATAGGTATTGACCTGGCTGTAATTGTGCTGCGGGTATCTCATTTAAACTTTTAAATTTTTCCATAATCACAAAACACTCTCCCATGGTTTTTAATTGCAGAGGCCGCCTTTAGTCTCAATGTGAGCGTTGACTCTTCCGAACATCTGTCTGGCAAATTCCATCTTTTCTTCATCAGATATTACGCCATAAGAATAGTCGTTATTGCCGCAAGTACTACAAATGAAAACAATGTCGTTTTCTTTGCTAAGTTCTTCTGAGATCCTCAAGACTCCTCCGCATTTCTCACACTTTATTTCCCCTTCTATTTTAATTGCTACTTTCTCTAGCCATTCCATTTTATCTCCTCCTGAGAGATAAATTTTGAAAAAACTATCCCATTACTCCACTTTTAAATATAGCACAAAATGCCTATTTAGTCAACATTTGCAAGTGATTCGGCAAGTTAATTAAAAACACCTTTTTGGGGGGTGTAAGTAAATATTTTCAGGAAAAGAAATTAAAGCTTCATCCAAAAAGCCTCTGTCTCAGCTGGGATAAATCCCAAAGAGGCATAGAGATTTCTAGCTGCAATCCTGCTGGGATTACTGGTTAAGCTGATTGATTTTAGATTTTCTTTTTTGGCAACTGCAATTAAATCTTCTACTAATTTTTTACCCAGTCCCCCGCCTCTATACACACTACTCACCACGATGTCTTCCAATTTACCCACTAAACCTCTTGTTGGTACAGGATAGATTGCCAAAGCCCCAAATCCGATAATATCACCCTCGCTTTCAATCACGCGGCAACGAACTGCTATATTATCAACCAAAAGACCGGGTTCAAAATTAACCGGACCATCGGTCAATTCTTTTAATAATTCAATCACTTTAGGAGCATCTTTTTCTTCAAAGGGTCTTATATTGAACATTTTTTTATAATTAAAATTTATTTAACCCAAGAAAATCGTTAGCCATAAAATTATTCCACCAGACAGCATAGTTCCCAAAAGTAATAATGGCAATGATTTAGAGGCTGGAAACCTAAAGACAAAGGCAGCCACTGCTCCGGATAATCCGCCTAATATAGGAACAGGAATTGCAGCTAAAATAAAAATAGACCATGATCCATATTTATTTACTTTTTTACTGTTTTTCTTTTTAGTATGCTGAAATAACCATTTAAAAAAAATATTAAAAAAACCAACATGATGAGATAATGCTTTAGAAATTGGATCAAGCAAAAAAACTATCAATACCATTGCGAAGTAAGTTCCGGAAACTGAATATAGCCAAGCCATAAAAGGATTTAATTTATAAACCTCAATAGCCAAGGGAATGGATGCTCTGAGCTCTGTAACCGGTATCATGGCGATTATAAAGGTTGCCCAGTTTTTTGGAAAATCAACAAACCAATTTATCACAATATCATGCATAAATAAGTATTTTTTATTTTTATTTAAATATATTTTAACACTATAAAAGATTTTGCGCTAGGCAATCGACATTAGTTGGTAACTTGTAGCTAGCAACCAGTAATTTAAAAAACATTAAAAAAATAATTCGAAATACATATACAATTAGAAGATCCTGAATCAAGTTCAGGATGACAAGATTACTTGTCATTTTTTTCGATAATTCTCAATCGCTTTTCTAATGGCGTCAGCCGCTAGATTGCTGCAGTGCATTTTTACAGGAGGGAGTCCGCCCAGTTCTTCAGCCACTTGCTGATTGGTTATTTTATAAGCTTCATCCAGTGTTTTCCCCTTAACCATTTCAGTGGCCATTGAACTTGTGGCGATAGCTGCGCCACAGCCAAGAGTTTGGAATCTAACATCTTCTATTATTTCCTCCCCTGCTTCATTCTTATTAATTTTTAAATAGATTTTCATGATGTCTCCGCACTTTGGATTTCCCACTGTTGATTCTCCATCAGGATTTTGAATTTCTCCCAAATTGCGAGGTTTCATAAAATAATCTAAAACTTTTTTTGAGTATTGCATAAAGTTCATTAAAACATATTAACATTTTAGCATTAAAACATTTTACTAATTTTACATTTGTAGATTTATATTTGATTTATGATTATATTTTTTATTAATTTATTTCTTTAGTATTTTTATAAATCGCCCAGGCAGCAAGCGCATTAGCATTTATAATTTTGTTTTCCCGAATTAATTTATCAATTTCACTTTCTGAGAGCCAGAAATCTTCAAACTCTTCTTCGATATCAGATGGGAGCTGTTTCTTTTCCAAATCAGTGGCCAAGAATACATGCATTTTGATAACACTTCGCCTATTATTTGCTAAATAACTCCCTAATAATTTAAGATTATTGGATTTTAATTTAGCCTCTTCCATTAATTCCCTGTTTGCTCCATTTTCTATTTTTTCTCCCGCCGGAATATGCCCTCCTGGAAGTTGAAATATTTTTTCACCTATTGGGTAAGAATATTCTTTTTGGAGAAGTATTTTTCCCTCAGTATTTTTCACAATTAAAGTCGCTGCACATGAGCCATCATCTTTGTATTTTAAGTAAGTTGTTTTTGTGCCATTGGGCAATAATACTTCATCCTCTACTAAACTAAGTCGGGGATGCTCAAATATTACTTTTGAAGATAATTTTTTCCACATAATTTTATCTTACCGCAAGTTTACAAATTTCCTGAAATCAAGATTTGTTTTCCATTTGTAAATTTGTAATTGATTTGTAGATTCGCGGTTTTTACTTTCTTTATAAATTTATTTTTTAGGATCGAATTCTTTTAAGACATTGCCTGAAATTTCCCTAAGACGAGCCACAATTTCTTTTATTTTATCAATTGTAAAATCAATATCTTCTTTGGTGGTATGCTTTCCTAACGTCAACCGCAAACTTCCATGAGCTTGTTCATGTTTAAGCCCCAGAGCTAAAAGAACATGGGACGGATCAAGAGAGCCAGAGGAGCACGCGGAGCCGGTAGAGGCGTAAACTCCTTCCATGTCTAGAGATAGGAGTAATCCCTCTCCCTCTATATTATCAAATCTGAAATTAGCATTGTTAGGAGAACGTTTTTCTCTATGGCCATTTAAATATGAAGCTGGAATTTCTTTTAAAATTCTTTCGACTAAATAGTCTCTTAGTTCTTCGATTTTTTCAAAATTATTATTTCTTATTTGCTCAATCGCTTCGCCTAATCCAACTATGGCAGGCACATTATGAGTACCAGCTCGCAATTTAAATTCTTGTGCTCCTCCTGTTTGAATAACTTTAATTGGAGTTCCTTTTTTTATATAAAGCACCCCCGCTCCCTTGGGCCCATAAAATTTATGAGCAGAAAAAGAAAGAAAATCTACTCCCAATTTTTGAATGTCACAATTTAAATAATTAATAGCCTGAACCGCATCAGTATGAAATATAATTTTATTTTGCCTGATTGAATTTAATTCTTTTATTAATTTTCCTATTTCTTCAATAGGCTGAATCGTTCCAATTTCATTATTTACATACATGACGGATACAAAAATCGTATTTTCTTGAATCATCTCTTTAAGTTTATCTATATTTACCAACCCCTCATTATTTACAGGCAAAAAAGTAAGCTCAATTAAATCCGATTTAAATAAACTTTTAAGAGTGTCCAAAACGCAATGATGCTCAATGGTAGAACTTATAAAATGAGGCTTAGGCGCGTTTTTGCCGTTAGTGGCATAATAATGGCTCACAGCTCCCCGAATAGCTAAATTATTGCTTTCCGTGGCTCCAGAAGTAAAAATTATCTCGGTAGGAGAACATTTTAAAATTTTAGCTACTTTTTCCCTACTCTCATCCACGGCCATCATGGCCCGTTGGCCCAAATTATGAACCGAAGAAGGATTACCAAAATCTTGAGAAAAATATGGCATCATCTTCTCTAAAATACCTTTATCTGTCGGGGTAGTGGCTGCATAATCTAAATATATTTGTTTGAACATAATTTTTTTCTTAGAGGTTTTTAGGGGGGTCCAACCCCCAATTGGGGGTTGGACCCCCACCTAAGAGAATTAATTTGATATTAAATCGCTTAATTTTATATTATCTAAAGTTTTTTTAATTTCTTGGCTCAATTTTACCCAAACTTTTTTGGAGGCGCAAGTACTATTTTCACATTGAGCACTATAGCATTTAGTAGGCTCTATTTTTCCTTCCAAAGTTTCAACTATCTCTCCTACACTTATCTGATCAGGTTTTCTACTAAGCGTATATCCCCCACTTTTACCTTTTTGGCTCACTATCAAATCATTCTTTTTTAATTGAATAAAAATCTGCTCAAGATATTTGGCAGAGATATTTTCTTCTAGCGATATCTCAGTAATACTTCTTAGATAGGGATATTCCTTGGCTAGAAAAACCATGGCTCGCAGGCCATACTCGGCTTTGGAGGAAAACTTCATAAATTTATTTATGCCGTTACAACTTAAATTGTGACAGCATCTTATTCATACTATTTTACTATGGTTTAAGTATAATAACCTTTTATAATGTTGTCAAATATTAAAAGCATAAAAAAATACTACATGTTTTTTCTAAATTTATATCAAAATAAAAAAGGTAGCCTGAATTTTTATCCAAACTACCCCATCAAACTTTTTGCACAATTAGTGTGCTTAAGATTTTTTCCTGTGAAAATTTTGCCACTTGGCCCTATTGATTATTCTCTGAGGAAGTATGCCAATCTTCACTTTTTCCCCCTCCTTTGGAAGACGAAAAACTAATTGGGTTCTTTGTTTGGGTGGCTTAGTTATAATCTCTCCTTCTTTATTTGCATCACAAAATCTTTTGAATTTTCTTCCTCCTATTATGGTTAGGTCAATATTTTCTTTTATAATTAATCTTTTTTGATTAAGATCATATAAAGCTTTTGATACAGATTCTGAATATTTTTTGTTTTCAGGATCCAAGGGAAGCCATTTGATTATTCTGTTATATACAAAAGTTTTGGACGCAAATTTTCCCATCGGAAGAAGTCCCAAAACTAAAAGACATATTTTCTCCCATTGAATTCTCTTGTAACTGACATAAAGATTTTGGACTTTTCCTTTTACCGCTAACTCTAATTCAGACATGTGCAAAATCTCCCTTTAAAGTTTTATATAAACAAAGAACTCCTCAAAATTATACCGTTTTTATTAAAATATTCAATAGCTCTAGTTATGCCTAAATCTAACTTGTAAAATTTATTAAAAAAACAGGAGCAAGTCAGCTTAGACTAGCTCCTGTAAGAATAATTCTGCGCCCACACTTTAGGCGCGAGCGTTTGGTGTATGATTTCCTCCTTTTTTATATGCCCTAGGTAACTTAGAAGATGTTTTTTTTCTGGAAGGAAAAAGGATTCCCCTCGCTAATCTTCTACCAATAGGAGACAGTTTAAAAGCTGATTGTAGCCATTTTTGATTGGGCTTAATCTTTCGCTCCTCCGGCCTGCCCAAAACCCTTTTTGCGCAAATTTTCTCAAATTCTTTTTGCGGCAAGGATTGTCTTCCTAGGTCCTCCTTTTTAAGGAATCTATTCAGGAACAAATTTTGTAGAGTTCTGGATATTGCCGTTAGGGCTTCTTCTTTGCGTGTGACTGTATCTTCGATTCCTTTGTCATAGAGCAAGTTCCAAAGTTCCCATTCCTGGATTTTATCGTAGATGAAATACCTTGACGCCAACTTGCCGGGCTTAAGCAAAAGAAGAATCAAAAGGCAAATTCTTTTCCAGTGATCCCTTTCTTTCAATGTTTCTGCCACTTTTTTCCTGATGAGTTCCTCGGTTACTTCCTTGTACATATACCCTCCTGAAAGGTAGGTTTTTAAATCCCTTCAAAGCACCCCTAAAGAACTGCGATAAAATTAACTATACAACTTTTGCGGAAATAGTCAAATATTTGTAAGGACGCGATTCATCGCGTCTAAATTTAGATATTCATGTACTAAAGAGACGCGATAAATCGGCGTCTCTACTCTTTATTTGATGATATTTAATATTATTCTCCTGCCAATTGCCCACAAGCCCCGCTAATGTCAGAACCAAGACTTTTGCGAATAGTAACCGTTACCCCTTCTTTTTTAAGCGCGTCTTTGAATTTTTGAGTAGTTTCTGGGGAAGATGGGTTCAACCCAAAGCCGATAGAGTTATAGCGAATTAAATTAACATGAAGCATTTTATCATTGTTTATTCCTTTTAAAAATCTCGCTAATTTTAAGGCGTCTTCTCGAGAATCGTTAACCCTATCCATTAAAATATATTCAATAAATATTCTTCTGTTGCTTCTGGCTAAATAATTTTGTAGGGCTTCTTTGAGCTTATCTAAGTCGTGCAGTTTATTAACTTTCATAAATTCATTACGCTTGGCATTATCAGCAAAGTGCAAAGAAATAGCGAGATTGGCTTGTGGAAAAGATCTACTAAAATCTTCTATTTTATCCACCACTCCAGCTGTGGAGACAGAAATGCTTCGATTTCTAAAGCCGAATAATTTCGGATCAATAAGTTCATGAATGCTTTTCTTGACGTTTTCCCAATTTAAAAATGGCTCTCCCATTCCCATGTAAACAATATTTTCAAATTTTAAATTTTCATCCTTAAGTTTTAAATCGCTTTTGATATATTGTCGCCAAAATAAAACCTGACTGGTAATTTCATCAACAGTCAAATTTCTTTTAAATCCACCCCTGCCTGTGGCGCAAAAAAGGCAACCTAGGGCGCAACCAACTTGAGAAGAAATGCAAGCTGACCAAACGCCTGGTTTGGGGGAAATCAAAACAGTCTCAATTAAATTTCCATCCTTGAGAGTTAAGAGAGCCTTAATAGCACGATTATCTTTGGAAACCAAAATAGTGTTGATTTCAAAAGGCAATATAGCTATTTCTTTTTCTAAGACATTTCTTAACTCCAGCGGTAAATTAGAAATATTTAAAAAAGAAGGCTGTGCCTCCAAAAAAATTGCTTTTTGAATTTGCCCTAAGCGATAAGCAGGGATTTTATTTTTTAAGATAAAATCTTTTAATTTTCCATCGTCCATAAGTCTCAACTTTATAGCCTTTCTTTAGCGGAAAAAGCTCTCAATGCAGGACAAACGCGTGAATCCCTTGAAAAAAGTATCGGAAAAAATAAATTTTTTCCCTGAATTTCAGGTGGGTTTCAATTTTTCGCTGGTCCATTCTGAAAGCTTCTCCAAATAGATTATAGCTTATTTTTTATTTTTTTGCCAATTGATTTAAAAACACCGTATTTGTCAGGATAAAGACAAATACGGTGAATTATTTTTTGCATTTTAATTAGTGGCTTCTTCTTCCTTTTTTCCTTTCCAAATCGAAAATAGAACTATAAATGCTCCCACTGCCAGCGCAAAAATCATAATTGCAAAGCTTGTCTTACTCAATAAGCTGCTTGTTTTTTCTGTCAAATCAAAGAATATATCTAGTTGAGACATATAAACCGGCACCATAAGCAATCGGCTTAAAAGAACAATGATCATAATACTTCCCATCACAACTTTTATCATAAAAGGCTTTACGTAGGTTGTGCCTATTGCTCCCAACTGAATTCCAAATAAAGAGCCGGCTAAAATAATCATCGCTAATCTTATATCCACCAATCCGTGTAAGGCATATTTTATAGAGCCTCCCAATCCCATTACAAAAGCTACAACCAATTCAGTAGCTGAAGCCATCAAACTAGGAACACCCATAACATAAATCATTGATGGTACGCCCACAAATCCCCCAACCGCAATTGTAGCAGCCAAAAGTCCGGTGGCAAAACCCAGTGGAATTGTAAACAAAACGGAAATTTTGGCATCTATGCTCTTAAAATAAACCATGGTACCAGGAATATTAATTGTTTGAATCCATTGAGCTAATTTTGTTTTAACTTCTTTTTCATCAATAGTCCCATTTCTATAAGTTTTTATAGCATCTCGCATAACGAATCCTCCCACAATTGCCAATACTAATACGAAAGCGGCGCTAACATACAAATTTGAACCTGCTTCCCCAAATGTAGCTTTGATACTTTCTTGAATATGTGCCCCATATAAAACTCCGGCTTCTGCAGAAATTCCAACTACTATCCCGAGCTTATAATCAACTTGACCGTATTTTGCTCTTTTTAAAGCTCCCACTAGGGCTTTGGGAAATTTATGGCACATATTACTTGCTACTGCCACAAGAGCAGGTACTCCAATCCCCATCATAGCAGGAGTCAAGACAAAGGCGCCACCCGATCCGATAAAACCGCTCACTAACCCTCCCACAAAACCAACTACAAATAAATAAATTATTTCCGCGACATTTAAATCAATAAAATTGCTTGCTTCCAATACTAAATCATTCATATTTTTTTTAATTATATTTTATTTTTGATATTTTTTTGATGCCTCAAATCCCAATACATCCCAGAAATTATGAGTAAATTTACCATGCACAAAGGAAAACAAGAAAGCGATACCTATGATTAAAACTGTTTTAAAAAAATCAGGATGAGAAAATTCATTAATTATTACTTCTTGCTTTGTCATAAGGGCGTAGTATAAAAAGAAAACTACTGATCCTTGAATTAACATTTTGGCTCCTTGGTTTTTGATTCTTTTTTTCATATTTTTTGAAAAAATTAAAAATTATAAAAAGCCCTAGTAGGCTCTTGAAAAAAAGCGAAGATAAAAATTTTTCTTAAAAAACAAAAAGACTTTCAATATTCTTTTTATGTTTATTCAAAAAATTAAAGATCTTCACACCAATCAATGATACTCCCGCGCAAAAAATATGTCAATATATATTTTATTAAAAATAAAGAAAGCGCTTGTTGCAAAATTTACACAACAAGCGCTTTGACCAAAGAACTAGGATTAATATGAAGAAACCATGCCAACACCAGCAGGTTTTCTTTTTCTGAGGTTTTTAGATCTCAGTTTTCTTTTTTGTCCAGCAGTGAATGTAGCAGTTAGGCCTGCAAGCTTTGACACTGTCTTTCCAAAAGGCAGATCGAAATAATGCATCGCAAAAGAAAAAATATCTCCCCTACCAGAATGTCCGCATTGGCAATGGAACTTGCCGCAAGCAACATCCAGCACGCAAAACCGCCCTTCATTCTTTGGGCAACTAAACAAAAAATTGCCACTCTGATCTCTTTGATGTTTTTTGAAGATTTTCCTGATTAAATCTGCACTGGTCAGTTTGTTTCTTATGGGTTCAATCAATTTTTTGAAATCTCTGCCTCGTCTTGTCGATTTAGATTTTCTCATAAAAGCTCCCGTGGAAATAAATTTTAGATTAACCAGTCTTAATGAAACGTTTTACTTCTGCTTGATTTTTGGCACAACTCTTCAAGTTCCTGCATGTTTTTTAAGCCCAAATCTTCAAGAGAATAAATTCCCGAAGATATTTCCGACATCAAATCGGCAACTTCTTTTTCGGCTTCTTTTTGAGGGAACCTGCCCTCTCTCAAAAGTTGAACTGTAAGAAGCGGATTAGTATTCAAACTCATAGATCTCTTTCCTCCTTAGCTTGATTTTTACCAAATTAATAAAAACTAAACTTTTTTTATCTTACTCTTTTTATCTAAAAAATCAAGCTATTATCATACTGCCATTAGGAACTACTCGGCCTTATCCGAGAATAAAATAAAACTTTCTGTCTTTGCGAGGTACTCCGAAGCAATCCAGAAATGCATTTTGAAATATAATCCTGGACTGCCACGCAATTTCTGAGTACATAAATTACTCGCAGAGACGACAAAAAGGTTAGTTTTAAAAAAGACTAAATAGCTACTGTCATTAACATTTCTATTTTAGCATTTTTCTGGTATACTTATGTAAATTATAATTTATTAAATATATTTATTGCTATTATGCGTATTTCTTATTCGGCTCTCAACTCTTATCAAATTTGTCCGCTTAAATATAAGTTTCAATATATTGATAAAATTAAGACTCCTAAATCCAAGGAGGCTGTTTTTGGAACGTTAATTCACTCCACCCTAAACTTCATTCACACTCCCGCCATTTTAGCGCCCAGCATGGAGCAGGCCTTGGATCATTTTTCGAAAAATTGGAATGGAGATGTTTTTGCTGACGAGCTGGAGGAACGAGCCGCTTTTTCTCAAGGAGTGGATATTATTCGTCGTTATTATAATGATAATGATATTTCAAAAATCAACATTGTAGCTCTGGAAAGCTCTTTTCAAATAAAATTGGGCGATCATGTGGTAAATGGAATTGTCGATAGAATTGACAGAACGGAAGATGGCTATGAAATTATCGATTACAAAACAGCAAAAAAAATGCCCTCTCAGGAAAAGGTGGACAATGACGTGCAGTTAACTATTTATTTGCAAGCTTTTTTGGACAGATATCCGGAAGAAAGAAAAAATCTGGATAAACTAAAGGTTAGTTTATATTTCGTAAAACATGGCGCAAAATTAACTTCCACGCGTACCGAAGAAGATTTGAAAAATATCGAAAATAAATTTTTAGAAGTAATTGAGAAAATCGGTGAAAGCGAGTTCGAGCCCGTTATTAATCCTCTTTGCGATTGGTGTGATTTTCAAAACAACTGTCCGATGTGGCGACACAAATTTAAAGAAGAAAGGAAAATTGATACAAAAGAAGTAAATGAAGCCATAGAAGAATATATAAAGGCCAAAGATGATGCCAAGCACATTCGTACCAAAATAGCCAAGCTTCAAAATACTGTAGCTGAATACATGAACCAGGAGGGCGTAGAAAGAGTTTTTTCTGAAAACGGCATCATCGCCAGAACTCTCAAAAAAACTTATAAATATAATGAAAATAAGCTTAGAGAAATATTAGAGCCCTTGGATAAATGGGATGCGATAAATAAAGTAAACACAACTGCCCTAAAAAATGTCTTAGCAACACTAGATAATTCTGTTAAAGATCAAATCGAAGAAACGAAAGAACTTGACAAAGAATCGTTTGCGTTTAATATTAAGAAGCAGTAAAGTATATTATTGCTAGTTCCTTTTTAAACAAATTCCACAATGCAAAAAAGGAGGTGATTTTTAAAATGGCAAAAAGGGAAATAGAAAATTTGAATTCTCTTTTGGAAGAAATACGCGCAGAAGACTTATTTTTAGCTGTAGTAAAAGACGGTTATCCATATCCGCAATTGGTAGTTTCTAGTACTTATCCGACTACAGAAGGAGCTATTTCTTTTTGTTTTTTTATCTTTCCATACATTATCACTAAGATTGATGATGGGAATAAAATATATTCACCAAAAGGAATATTTGAAACAACTGTTTATCCCTATAAAGGAAAGATAACTGGAATTTTTAAGTCACTTCTGGAAAACAAAACTTCTTCATTTGATAGAAATATCGAGAAATTAAAAGCGCTAAAAGAAATTGAAAATATTCTTAACTAGAGCACAAATCCCAGCAGAATCTAAGGTTCTCGCTGGGATTTTTTATTTATTAAAAATATTTTATTAATTCAAAGGTCATCTTACGGATTTTAAAATTATTCCCACTCAACTTTTAACTTTGAATTTTTATTTAATAAGGCTCCCTTCGAACTTTTCTCCTTCAATGCAATTTTTCATATTATCCAAATTATCTCCTCCAATGATGGCAACCTCTAAATTATTTTCTTGGGCAAGTTTAGAAGCAATAGGATCAAACGGCGCGCTCATTCCTGGATCCCAGCTATCCCCCACCATTTTTCTAAAATCAATCCAGGAAATTTCTTCTATTTTTTTGGCATCGCTAAATTTATTGGGATCTTTATCGCAAAGATAGGTAATATTGGAAAGATTGATTAATTTTTTGGCTTTAAATCTTTCGGCTAAGATAGTGGCCACATAATCTGTTGACCAGCCTGGACGCCATCCAGCCGCCACCATAATCTTTTCGTCATTGGCAAAATGTGCACTAAGGTCTTCTTTGGTGCGAGGATTTTTATTTATGCGAGGATGGGCATATTCCTTAAAAACTGTTTTAATAAAATGAGCATTCATTCTGGTGGCATGTACTCCCAACCAATCCTTCTCTTCATTATCGATGCAACCCATTTCTTCAGCCGCCTGAATATAGGTCCGAGCAATTCTCCCCCCTCCGGTAATAATTACAAAACGATAGCCCTTGGCAATTTCCTCTTCAATCGCCTCTTTAAACTTAATAATAAATTGAGCATTTATTTTTTCTGGAAAAATTAGCGATCCACCCAAGGAAACAATTACGATTTCTTCATTCATATATTATTTTTTTAAAATTGATTAAAAATTTATTTATTACGCCGCAAAAAAACAATCCACACCAGGCAGATTGTTTGTTTTTTACTATTTTCTTTTATATTCGATATTGTAATTACTTACCATTAAAGCCGAAGCCACAAATATTGAAGAATAAGTTCCCACCAACACCCCGATTAAAATTGCCAAAGAAAAATATTTAATTGATTCTCCTCCAAACAATACAATGGTTACAAGTACAATCACCACAGTTAAAGAGGTATTTATAGAGCGAGCAATGGTTTCAATAATGGATTTATTAACTATTGATTCAAAGCCTTCTTTTCTGTCGGATTTAATCAAATTTTCCCTTATTCTGTCATAAACTACAATAGTGTCATTTACTGAATAACCCAAGATAGTAAGCAGGGCGGCTACAAATGAAGCCTCTATCTCAACATTGAAAAATTTTCCCAATAAAACAAAAATTCCCAAGGTAATTATAATGTCATGAGCCAAAGCAATAATCGCCCCAATTCCATATTGCCAAGAGGCAATCGGGTGGGATATTTTTCTAAATGACCAGGCGATATAAAGAGCGATTCCTATAATAGCTAAAATAATTGCAAGAATAGCATTTTGCTTTAATTGTTTAGAAATTGATGCCCCAATAAAATCTACTCGAAGCATCTCCACGTTACCTTCAAATTCATTAAGTTTTTCAACTACCTTTTGATTAAGATCTTCATCCGAGCCGATATACCTTAAGATAACTACATTATCCTGAGATTCTTGAACATTTAAACTTGTTAATCCCAAATCTTTTACTTTTTCCTGCACCTCTTCTCGCGAAGGTGATTTGAATTCTTTCGGCTCGTTTTGTTTTTCTTCTGAAAAGTTGTTTTCAGGGGTACCCTCAGGAGTCTCCTCTTGAGAAAACTTAACCTCCATCAATGTCCCGCCTTTAAAATCGATTCCCAATTTTAATCCCCAAAAAAATAAAATAAAAACACTAGCGACTACCAATATGCTTGAAACGATATATGTATATTTTCTTTTCCCAATTATGTTTATCATTATTTTAAAATTATTTTTTTCTTACTACTAACCAAAGTCTCTTGGATATCCATTCTCCCACGATAGCTTGCAGTATTATTTTTACCAATACAATAGCGGTAAACATGGACAAAACAACTCCGATTGTCAATATTACCGCAAAGCCTTTCACAAATCCTGTTCCTACCCAAATTAAAATCATCGAAGTAATTATAGTAGAATAATTTCCATCTCGGATACTAGACCAAGCCCTGCGAAATCCCTCATTGATAGCGCTCCCTAAATTGCGTCCATCTCTTAATTCCTCTTTGATTCTTTCAAAAATTAAAACATTGGCATCCACCGCCATTCCAATAGAAAGGATGAACCCGGCAATTCCTGAAAGAGTTAAAGTTATGGGCCAATCAGAAACCACTCCTGAAAGTTTAAAAACGCTAATCATCATAGCTGAATAAATAAAAAGTGCAATGGTCGCGATAAATCCAAAAAATCTATAATATAAAATCATAAAAATTCCCACAATTGCCAGTCCCGCCACCCCTGCTTTCAAACTTTTTTCCAAAGAAACTTTTCCTAAAGATGCGCCTATGCTTTGCTGAGAAACTAATTTTATCGGCACAGGAAGAGCTCCTTCATTTAATCTTCTTTTTAGCTCCTTCGCCTCATCAACGGTAAAGTTTCCGGTAATCACCGCTTCTCCAGCCGTTATTTCCGCTTGAACTGTTGGAGCGCTAATTATTTCATCATCCAAATAAATTGCTACTTGTTTCCCCATGTTTCTCTTTGTAATTTCGGCAAAAATCCTCGCTCCATCACCATCAAATTTTAACTGTACTTGCGGTTCAGACACTCCTTGATCAGTAAACACAACAGCTGTATCTTTTAGATTCTTCCCTGTCAATTCAGTATCTTTATAAATCCAATAATCTCGATACATTTCAGCCGTTTGCTTGGAAAGTAAAATATGTTGAGCTTTAATCTCCCTATTCTCTCCCTCACCTTTTTCTTCGAGTTTTTTGATAATATGCCAACCATAATCAGTTTCTACCAATTCCGGATAATATTCTCCATTTTTTAGATTTCCATTAAATAAAGCTTCGTCAAATTGAGGGACCAAATCACCTTTTTTTACAAAATCCAAAACACCGTCTTTATCTTTTGAACCAGGATCTTGGTTAAATTCTTTTGCCAAAGCATTGAAATCCCCGCCTTCTTTAATTTTTTGCAAAGTTTCTGCCGCAGATTGACGAGACTTCTCGTTATTTGGAGCAAGTAATTCATTAAATTTTTGTTTTTCTGCTTTTTGTTCCTCTTCGTTCTTTTCTTCTTTGAAAATCAAATAAGGGGTTTCCTTAATTAAACTTTTTAAATCTTCAGCGCTTTTTGCTCCTGGATATTCGATAATTATTCTAGGAGGAGTGCCAGCCACTGTTTGTATTAAAGCCTCACTGGTTCCGGTAGCATTTACTTTTCTCTCCAAAACATCTTGAGCAGCTTGAACTGCATCCTCCTTCTTATCCTCTTCTACCTTAGAAGTATCAACCTCATATTCCAATCTGTAGCCTCCTTGCAAATCCAAACCTAAATTAATTTTAGCTTTATTAACAAATTCGAAAACTGGCGGTATAAATTTCACCGTTTTCGGATAAGCTATTGTTATTGAAGTGATGGTTAGAAGAATGACTAACGCAAATTTCAACCTAATTTTATTTTGAATACTCATATTCCCGATTATAGTGTATATTTTAAAGATTGGCAATATGCTGATTCCCTGTGGAGTATGAACTTTAACTGTGTGCAATACTCAATTCGCCAAATACTTTACGCAGTGCCCAGCAACAAGCATGATTACAATCAAATATTTTTTATCAATTCTAATTTTTGAATTCTGTTTAATTTTTTAATGCGCGCTTCTTCTATTGATGCATCTGATCTATCTTTAAATTTTTTAGAAAAAATTAGTTTGACCGGCCGTCTTGAAGCGGTATATTTTGCTCCCAATTTACTGCTATTATGTTCAACGACTCTGCGCTCCAAATTAGTGGTAATTCCAGTGTAGAGAGTTTTATCTGCACATTCAAGGATATAAAGATAATACATATTATTAATTTTGCATAAACTTTTTTATTTTTCTAATTATACCATTTTAGAAATTTTATTTAAACAAATAAAGATATTTTCCGTAACCCTTCATTTCCATTTCTTCCTTGGGGATAAAAAGCAAAGAGGCTGAATTCATACAATAACGTTTTCCGCCTTTATCTTTGGGACCATCATCAAAAATATGACCCAAATGAGAATCTCCGTAACGGGAGCGAACTTCGATACGGTTGGATAAAAGTTTCTTGTCTTTATGCAAAGTCACGTTTTCACTTAAGACAGGTTGAGTAAAAGAAGGCCAGCCGGTGCCAGAGTCGTACTTGTCCCGCGAAGAAAAAAGCACTTCACCCGAAATCCTGTCGACATAAATACCTTCCGCTTTATTTGCATTATATTCATTTTCAAAAGGCTTCTCAGTGCCTTTTTCTTGGGTAACTTCATATTCCAAGGGAGTTAATTTTTTTTGAAGAATCTCTTTTGGAGGTTTCTGATAATCCTTAAAATCTAAATTCTCAGGCATTGCTACGGGCAATGTGTCTTGAGAAAATATTCCCTTTTCGGAAGCTTTTTGATTATGTTTTTTAACAAAAGATTCTCTGCCAGATGCTTTTTTGTAAATATTGTAGCGAATAGGATTATTTTTGTAATAATCTTGATGATATTCCTCAGCTGGCCAAAATTCCATACGTGGCAAAACACTTATTACTATCGACTTATCATAAATTTTCTTTGCATTAACTTCATCAATGACCATGTGAGCGATATTTTTTTCCTCTTCATTTTCATAATAAATAGCTGGCGCATATTGAACTCCTCTATCGCCAAAAGAACCGCCCGCATCAGTTGGGTCGCTATAAAGAATAATGTGCTCAACTAAATTCCTATAAGTAGTTTCCTTGGGATCATAGGTTACCTCCACTACTTCCCGATGACCTCCTTGAGCATAATTTTGATAATTAGGATTTGAAGTGTGCCCACCAGAATATCCCGAAATTACATTGGAAATTCCTTTAAGTTTTTCAAAATCTGCCTCAACACACCAAAAACATCCGCCTGCGAATATGGCTGTTTTTGTTCCGATTTTATTACTTGAATTTTTCATATAATTATTGTTAGTGGATGAATTATTTTGAAAAATTAATAATGATAAAAAAAGAAAAGCTCCAACGATTAAAAAGCCAAATAATCTCGATTTATTTCTCCCAATCATTAACGTTTACTTAATCTTTTGGTGAGGTACCCTGCCACCAAGTATAAGACCTTGCTCAGGCGATTATATCCCAAGGAAGAAAAAAGCATCGGCAATAAAAACAAAACGAGACTTATTAAGATATTATTTTTATTATTAAAAAATTCTTTTATTGTATTCATATAATTTTTAAATAAATTATTTTTTAATCTTTTAAAATTATTAATTTATGATATTTTCAAATAACTAAATTCTCAAAAAAGTGGATATAAATTGCCAAAATTAAAAGATTCTATTTATTTATCTATAATACGCTCGCATTTCTTCTTTCTTTCACATAAAATTGACAACCGCAGTTTTGTTATTATATTATTTGTGGGCAAGTAGAATAGTTCATCATATCAATCGCAACAAAATATAATGATGGGGAGGAGAGAAAATGACATATAATCATAAAAGAATCACCAGCCTGAGCCTGTCGCACCTACTCACAATAATAGAAAATAGAAGAAACTATAAAGACAGTGACGGCAACATCGTTTTCATACCCAAATGGCAAATAACCAGAGGAATGGCCGTAAGCGAGATTGGAAAAATTTTCCTAGACGAAAATGACCATTTGGCGGAACATTTGCTCTTGAGCATTATGATTTATATAAAAGATGTGTCTCATATTTGTTATTTTTATCTCTCCCAGCGAAAAGAAGGACTTTCGCCCGCCACATTATCATTTTTGGAAAGATTTGAAGGAGATTCACTGAATATCTCCGTCATAAATAGTACCATAAATATCAAGCTCTGAAATATTGTTTCGTCCCGCGACCTGATAGCCAATAAACTATCAGGTTGTTTTAAATTAAAGAATTAAAATTGACTCTATTTACAGTTAATTATATAATTCCAATAGGAATGGAAGCACTGATTCTTTATCAAAAACTCCAACGTGAGTTAAAAATAAATTATCACTCTTACTATGAGTCAGTACTAATCATATTAAGATTATTTTTAGAGAGAAGACTTTTTTACTCTCTCGCCTCCATCCTCTTCCTCGCTTTGTATCATCGCATACGGCGAGGATATTTTATTTGACTAGCAATATCAATGTTTATATAATAATTTTGGCGAGTTAATACAATTCTTTTTTAAAATAAGGAGAGAAGACATGGCTAATAATCGTAGAACTATTTTTGGGCATGAAACTGTGCCCATAAGACAATGCAATGAAGCTATGGGGTTTTTTTATCAAGAAGCTCAACAAAGCATCAATGGCAATTAGCGCTTTATATGTGGCCAGCAGGAACCCCTTTAAAAGCGTCCCGATTTTTATAAAGAAATGACCCCACTCCGCCCGTTCACCCGCTTTGCGCATTGCGCAAGGCGGGCCCAATTTTATTTTAATAAAACAAAAAACCTAATTTTGACAATTAGGTTTTTTAAATTTTCCGATTGAGCAGTGTTTATTTTTTTTCAAAAGACATTGAGCCTGAATTATTTTTTAGAAATAAAACCAGATTATTTTCATTATCCAAGGCCACAGAGTTAACCTCGCCCAAGATTTGGATAAATCTTTCTCCTTCCTTATTAGAACAAATATTTTTAGTTTGAGTAAGGCTTGAGATGATTAAACTATTTTTATTTAAAACATATGTTCCCTCAAAATTAGCGCAATTGGTAGTAGCTAAAATTTTACCATCTTTAGAAAAAGAAAGATTAAAGTTTTTAGGATCAAAAGGTTTCAAAAGATTGTCATCCCCAATTATTAAATTTTCCCAGAGCCAAACTTTTTCCGTTAAAGTTGAGGCTAATCTATTTTTATAGCTATTATCTTTTTGCAAGTTACCCTCAAAAACTTTTTTCTTTCCAATAAAAATAATAACCTCGTCATCTTTTTCTAAAAGAGTTAAATTATTTTTTTCATTTTTATAAACATCTTTCGAATCCAGAGAAAGCTTAATTTTAGGACCAAAATTTTCTCCCGTCATATAAGCTACTTTTTTGTAGAAAGTGACCCCTATTTCAGCGTCTCTTGTACTATCATAGTATTTTTGCTCCCTATCCAAGTCTTTTCCATTAACCAACGAGGCAGCAAAAATTCCCCCTAAAATTATTAAAACTAAGCCAATAATAAGCTTTTTACCCATAAATGTGTACAAAAAAATAATTAACAAATTAACTTTTAACTATACACTATTTAAGGCAAAAAGTCAAGAGCAATATGGCACGTTAGCATATTAACATGTGAACATACAATATTAAAAAACCCAGCTTTCAAGCCAGGTTTTATAATTAAGCCCTAGCAATGCAACAACTTAACGGTATATTTTTGAATTAATTTATGCAGCCTCAAGAGTAATAATTTCTATCTTTTCATAGCTAGTTAAGTCTTGAATCATTTCTTCAGTTAGCTTATCAAAGAATTCATAATCTTTCTTTAATCCATCAATACCGCCGCTTACTTTATTGACTGATATAATTTTCACATTTAAATCCCACTCGGTTTTTAAAACATCGCCAGTTTTATATTTTCCATACTCATCATCAACTCGCAGCGTACAAACAGTCTTCTTATTTTTAAGCCTTAATTTTATATCGTCCCATTCATTTTTTGGAAAAGTTATTGTGTTCATAATAAATTATTTCCCACAACACTTCTTATACTTCTTCCCGCTTCCACATGAGCAAGGATCGTTGCGGCCGACCGTGTTTGTGTTGATGATGGGTTTTTGCTTAGGGGCATCATCGCCACCAGCGTGATTATAGCTAGCGTTATCCCTCATTTTTTTAATTGCACCAAATTGCTCAATTTCATCGCTAGCTCCCGAAAAACTAAGATTATTCATTTTTTGCAAACTTTGGTCCTCTTTTATTTCAGCAGTCGGTGCTGGAGCAATTTTAAATATAGTATTAACTATGCTAGAGCGAATATTATCCATCAAAAGAGTAAATAAATTATAGGATTCTTTTTTATATTCTATTAGTGGATCTCTCTGTCCATATCCTCTTAGACCGATTCCTTGACGCAAATAATCAATTTCATCCAAATGATTCATCCAAAGAGAATCGATCGTTTGAAGCATAACCATTTTTCTCACCACGTTCATATTAGTCTCCCCTATTTCTATCTCCTTGGCTCCCAGATTCTTTTTAAATTCCCCAAAAACGAACTCTATGCAACTGGTAATTTTAACAGATTCATTTTTTGTCTTATCTTGAGAAATTTCAACAATTCTTTTCTTGGCCCCTTCATTTAGCGAAGTAATATTATTTAATTCAGAAAATATTTTTTCCGTATCCCAACCTTCCCCTTCAGTACCTCTTAGAACTGAAATTATTTTTTTAATCTCATCAAAAATCATTTTAAGCAAAACATCTTTGGTGTTTTTATCTTCCAGTATTTCTTGTCTTTTTTTGTAAATAACTTCTCTTTGCTTATTCATCACATCATCATAATCCAAAACATGTTTACGGATATCAAAGTTAAAGCCTTCAATTTTTGACTGAGCAGACTCGATAGTTTTTGAAATAATCGCATTTTGAATGGGCTGATCTTCGGGTAGTTTCAATTTGTCCATTATATTTTTCATTTTGTCTCCTCCGAATCTGCGCATTAACTCATCTTCCAAAGACACATAAAACTGACTCACTCCCGGATCTCCCTGGCGACCGGCGCGACCTCTTAGCTGATTATCAATTCGGCGTGCCTCATGTCTCTCTGAACCGATTATCACCAATCCACCCAATTCTCTTACGCCTTCTCCCAATTTAATATCGGTTCCACGTCCAGCCATATTGGTAGCAATAGTAATGGAGCCACGCTTTCCAGCGTCGGCGATGATTCCTGCTTCTCTTTCGTGCTGTTTAGCGTTGAGAACTTCGTGCTTGATTCCTTCTTTATTTAATAAATTGCTCAGATATTCGGATTTTTCGATTGCGATTGTTCCCACTAAAATCGGCTGACCCTTTTCAGATATTTTTTTTATATCTCTGGCAATAGCATCGAATTTTCCTTTTTCGGTTTTATAAATAATATCAGCCAAATCTTTGCGCATCATTTTTTTATGAGTCGGGATTTCCATTACATCCAGTTTATATACTTTGGCGAATTCTTCAGCACTAGTTAGGGCGGTTCCAGTCATACCGGCTAATTTTTTATAAATTCTAAAATAATTTTGAAAAGTAATCGTAGCAAGCGTACGGGACTCTCTTTGGACCGCCACACCTTCTTTGGCTTCAATGGCTTGATGAAGTCCTTCACTATAACGACGTCCTTCCATCAAACGACCCGTAAAATCATCTACGATTATCACCTGGCCGTCTTTAACGATATAGTCCTTCTCGCGTTTAAATAAAACTTCCGCCTTAAGGGATTGTTCGAGGTGATGCACATACGTTATTTTTCCAGGCTCATAAAGATTATCAATATTCAAAAACTTTTCTACCTTAGAAATTCCCGCCTCCGTCAAAGAAACGTGTCTTTCTTTTTCATCCACCTTGTAGTCTTCTTCTATTTTTAAACGCGGGATAATCTGGGCGAATTGTTGATAAAGCTTGGTAGATTCCGTGTCGGGAGCAGAAATTATCAAAGGAGTCCGGGCCTCATCAATTAAAATTGAGTCTACTTCATCCACAATCGCGTAATGAAGTTTTCGCTGATTCATATCCTCCAGGCGACTGGCCATATTATCGCGCAAATAATCAAAACCGAACTCATTGTTAGTTCCATAGGTTATATCAGCATTGTATGCATCTTTACGAGAAACTTCTTTTAGATTTTCCGTCTCAATACTTACTTCATCAGAGTCTATTTTTTTAGGTTCATACAAATAAGAAACATTGTGCATGATACACGCCGTGGAGATTCCCAAGAAACTAAAAATTGATCCCATCCAATTGCAATCTCTCCTGGCCAAGTAATCATTAACAGTTACGACATGTACGCCTCTTCCCTCAAGCGCGTTTAGATAAATAGGCAAAGTTGAAGTTAAAGTTTTTCCTTCACCAGTTTTCATTTCAGCAATTTTCCCGCTATGCAGAACAATCCCCCCTAAAAGCTGAACATCATAATGCCTCTCTCCTGTAATTCTTTTAGAAGCTTCTCGCACAACTGCAAAAGCTTCAGGAAGTAAATCATTAAGTTTTTCTCCTTTCTTAATACGTTCTTTGAATTGGGGAGTTTTATTTTTTAATTCTTCATCCGAAAGCTTGCTAACGGATTCTTCCAATGCGTTAATCTTTTCAACCATCGGTTGCAATTTTTTTACTTCTCTTTCATTGGACCCGAATATTTTTTTAAAAAATTTCATAGAATAGTATTTTAGTTAATTGAATATTTTGTTTAATAATCTAGTATCACCGCTCATCACGCGCCAAATTTTTAGCAATGCATGACCCGCAGGATAATGTATAACTTCTTAAGTATATAAAACAAAAAGCTCTTAGTCAAAGAAAAAATAACTTTTTTCAAACATCCATGGTATGGACAAAATTTAGAAAATTTGTTTTAATTTTATGGGCTCAACCAATCATGGTGGACCAACATCCGAGAATTCAAACAGGAGAATCAGCATGCTTGATAAATGTAGTCGAATAAAAAAATTCGTATTATCTTTTACTGCTAAACTTTTAAATGTCGATGAAGACCAAGTTACTCTTGAAACAGTTGTTCCCGACGTATTTTTATTGACAATGTTTTTTATTAAAACTTTCCCGGAACAAAAACCTATTCGGGTAATTGATAACGTGGAAGAAGTTTACACGGTAAAAAAAGCTATCGAGATATTTGAAAGATAAATCTCAGTTTGGTGCGGACAAGGACGGCGAAATCTTACTCTTAAGATTTCGCCATCTTTTATTTATAAAAAATTCAAACAGCAAAGTTACTTATAGGCGAGCTTAAATTAATTCACATATTTTAAACCTGCCCATTGATCTTAATAAATGCGCCTGGAAGATAGTGATCTTTCTAATTAATAAAACAGGAACCCACCGCAACTTTGGTGAATTCCTGTGGTAGAAGGCAATTATTCAAGAAATACTTGGGATTGCATCATCATCTTTGAATTACCGGAATCTTTCCTAAAATCCTCAAGTGCTTTTCGGCTATAATTACTTAATTTTAAACTTCCCAAATCAAGATATTTAAGCACTACGCATATCTGATCCTCTTGCGAACCCTCCAGAATTGAAGTAAAAAATTTTCCAATTTCCTCAACTTCTTCGAGGTGATTGGAGTTGATAAAAATTACTCCCAATTCTTTCAATGCGACACATGGATCTATCGGCCCAATTCCCTTTTTTAATTGAGCCATATCCATTAACTGTTTGGTGCCAAAATTTGTTTCTCTTGTAAAATTATTATCATCTCTCATCTGAATCTCCCGACTTTTGATTGAAAAACACTTTTAGCTTGGCCTTTTTGGTGCTATAAAATAACGATAATGCACTCCTTGCAAACATTGTTGCTAATTTAGTTACCCTGATGATTATATACCACAAATATTAGTTTGACTAGTTGACTGAGTATATTTTCAAATTCTATCAATATCGGTGTATAAAAAATATTATATAAACCACATATTCTCCCAAATAAAAAACACCCAATTAAATAGGTGTTTTTTGCATTCTTTAAGTACTGAATTATTTAACACTTAAAATAGAGTACTTAACTGCGCCAGTTGGAGTTTCTACTTTTGTAACATCACCCTTTTTCTTGCCCAAAAGTGCTTTTCCCAAAGGAGATTCATTGGAAATTCTATAATTGCTAGGATCAGCTTCACTAGCTCCTACGATATGAAAGGTAACTTCTTTATTGTTAAATTTTACTCCCACATCTGAACCAATTCTAACAAATCCATCGGTGGAACCGCTATCTTCTACGATCTGAGAATTTTTAATCATGGATTCCAAAATAGCTATTTTTGATTCGTTTTCGGATTGTTGTCTTTTAGCTTCGCTATACTCTGCGTTTTCGCTTAAGTCACCCTGCTCCTTTGCTTCTTTTATAGCTCTGGCAATTTCTTGGCGGATTTTTCCCTGTCTTTCATTTAATTCTTCTTCCAATTTCTTTAATCCTTCTTTGGTAATTAATTTCATTTGTTTTTCGTTTTCTTTGTTTGATTTAAAAAATCACTCTAAAGAAAAGTGGTTAACTAATTTTGAATTATAATACAGTATGGTAACTAAACACAGTACATAATTAAAATAAATCCATACTCACCCTAATATATAAAAATATTTTAATATACCGCTCATCTATTTTTCAATATAGGCTCATAAAAAGCAAAACTCTGTCTGCCAATAGGCAGATGTTGGCTTTCTAATTCGCCCTTCAATTCCGGCAAATAAGAAACAAAAAAAGATTAATTATTAATTATTAATTTTTAATTTTTAATTCGTCTCGTGTGACCCTATGGGGAATCCCTTCACTTCGTCATTCGTCGTGCTCCGCTGAGCACAGGACTCATTTCTCAGTTTAGGCCTGGGCTTTTAGAAAGCAAAACTCTTTACTTTCTAATTCGCCCTTCGATTCCGGCAAATAAGAAACAAAAAAAGATTAATTATTAATTTTTAATTTTTAATTCGTCTCGTGTGACCCTATGGGGAATCGAACCCCAGTTTTATCCGTGAGAGGGATACGTCCTAGCCTCTAGACGATAGGGCCATTTTTGAAATAAAAAAAATGGAATGCGAATATCGCATTACATAAACTAATTTAGCAACTTTTTCAAAATTAATCAAGAGCTGCTATCTAGAGTGCATAAATCATGCTAATTGCCAAACTTAAAAATCAATCCTAGATAAGCATTTACTTGTCTAGGATTATAGAAAACTTAATCATAAAAAGGAATTCATCTTTATTAGTTAGTTTAATCCCGCAGATAGTGAATTTATAAAACGGTAAAAAAATTGCATTTTCGGCACTAACACTAAAAACACAAGTACTAAAACAGACGTTGATAAAATTAAAACCAACTTAGCCTCACCCCATCTCAACAAAGTATTAATTATTTTCATAACATTGATCCTTTTTCAACAGATAATGAAAAATTTTACCATCCGCAATTATTGCACACATTTGAGAGTCCAAATCGTAAACTTATTTGCACACTGCCACATTTGGGGCATTTGGCTCTACTGAGCAGATATGCAGCCAAAGGGATAACTAAAATTAAAAGAATTGATATGATTATCAGCCACAAATAACCGGCTGTTATCTCATATCCATTTAAAAAAAATATTATTTTTTCCATTTTCGATAACTCCTCTTTATTAAATTTAACAAAAAAACTATCCCAAAAACCATTACTAATATTGCATAATTTGAATTAAAAATCAATAAAAAAAGCCGTTGGCAAAGTGAAATTAAATAATTTCAATTTATTTGCCAACAGCTACTCTGAAATGCAGATTAAAATGCGCTTCATTTCCCCTCTCTTGCTAATTTGCAATAACTATAAACCAATAATTAGCCATAAATTCTCTTATTAACTCTTTGCGAGCTTCCAATTTATAGTGCCAATAGAGCGGACTAAGCATAAGAATACCAATAGCTTCTCTGGTGAGCATAAATACCCCCTTATTTTAAGAGAATAAAAAAACAAAACTTAAAAAGCAAGTTTTGCGCATTTTTTTCAAAGAGCTACCCTCACTAATCTATTATAATTATACCATTTTTTAGCCCAAAAATCAAGGTTGAAATAAAATTGGAGCACCCATAAATTTTTAATTATCGGCTAACTTGGCACATTTGATTTATATTTTTACATTTATAAATAATATTTCCGTCTTGATCAGTGCGCCAGATCCTAATAGTTCTATTTTTAAGATTATCCAACACTTCTTTATGAGGATGACCATAGCTATTTTTACCCACCGAAATAATCGCATCTTGAGGAGTAACTTTATCCAAGAAATCGCTTGTAGTTGAAGATTTTGATCCGTGATGCCCTATTTTTAGAAAATCGGCATCAATATCTATATTGCTTTCTACCAATAAATTTTCTCCTTCTTTGGACAAATCTCCGGTAAATAGGAATTCATTTTCGCCAAAGATTAATTTTGTCACGATACTTGAGTCATTACGATCTATTGAGGTGCCCAAAGAATTATTCCAAGGATAAACAAATTTTAATCTGGCACCAGCGGGGAAAACAATTTCTGTCTGCCAAGTCGCAGTTATCTCATTTATTTTTTTATCTCTAATTTTATTAACCAGATTCAGCCACTCTCCGCTTTCATTAGTAGCATCGGTTTTTATGACATTTTCTATTTTATAAAAATCCAATATTTCATTTGATCCCCCATAGTGATCAGCATCCGGATGAGTTATTATTAACGCCTCTATTTTTCTGTCCCAAAAAGGCATCGCTCTGCCCAATTTTTCCAATACAACACGACCATTGCGGCCTGAATCTATCAAAACTTGGTTATGTCCATTTTCTATCAAAATAGCATCGCCCTGTCCTACATCCAAAAAATTAATTTTCATTTCTTGGTTATTTCTTAAGGCCAAAATAATTACCCCCAAAATAATGCCCATAGCCAAAAGGGCAATCAAAACAAAATAGATAAATTTTCTATTGTTCATTATTTTTTTGGATTAATTTTTTTATTTATAAAGTAGATAAAAATTATCAAGAGCAAATACCAAGTTATTATCTTCCAGTAACTAAAATCAAAAATAACCAGATTTGAAAATTTCCATTTAGACAAATAATCTATTATTTCTATTTCGTATTTTAATAAAAAATATGCCAGCCAACCCAAAGCTAAGGCCAGAGGATAAAAAATAAAACTAGCTATGGCGGAAAGAAAAACAAAGAGCATTGTAACGGGAATAATGGGTAAAATCAAAACATTGGCGATAATTGAGACCAGGGCCAGATTATGAAAATTATACAATATAATCGGCAAAACAAAAAGCTGGGCACTGATTGTCATTAACATTATTTCCAATATTCCCCAAGACTTATATTTTTTCAAAAAATACTTATCCCAAAAGGGAGATAATTTGACCAATCCGATGGTGGCCAAAAAAGAAAGTTGAAAACCGATATCCCATCTCAAAATAAGCGGATTAATAATAAGCATAATAGCTCCAGCCAATAAAATTGCATTATCCAAATTAGCCAATCTGCCATTTTTTATCGCCCAAAGAATAAGTCCGCCCATCACTCCTGCTCTCAAAGCAGAACTAGGAAATCCAATCATGGCAATAAAAATAAAAATTCCCAAAATGGCAAAATAAAAAGCTTGCGACCTCCACAGTCCCAGGAAAATACCAATAATCATCAGATATTCAACGATGATTGTAACATTGTACCCAGAAACAGCCACAATGTGGCTCATGCCTGTTACGGAAAACAAATCTTGCATCTCTTTACTTAAACGATTTCCGCCCCCGAAAAGAATTCCCTGCGCCAAAGCGGCTTGAGGCTGTGGAATTATTTGGGCTATATTTTCCTCCAATTTATTTCTTATATTTAAAACAATCTTATAAAAACCTTTTTTAGCTTCCTCCACTTTTTTAATTTCAGCACTAGCGCAAAGGTAATAAATTTTATCTTTAGCCAAATACATTTTATAGTCAAAATCTGAAGAGAAATTTTTCACCACCTCGGGATTGCACTTCACTTGGAGTAAATCTCCGTAATTAAATTCTCGATAAAGATCTGTTCGAATTAAAACTTTTATCCTATCTTGATTATTGTTGTTTTGTAAAATTTCCCCTTCTTCGATAGCGATTGTTAAATTCTGATAAAATTCTTTTTTGTCAGGTTCTTTTATGATTTGTCCAATTGTATCTATACTGGAAACATCTTCTTTTATATTTTGAATTTCTTGCAAGGATAATTTCGTTTTACCGATTCCTAGTAAAAAAGAAATTAATATTAGACCCAAAGCGATAAAAACACGATTTCTATAATCAACTAAAATCAAAACAATTGCACAAATTAAAACAAACCAGGCTAAAATTAAACTGGCTGACCAAAAAGATTGGTAAAAAACTCCGCCTATGAAACTCAAAAGCAAGAAAAAAAATATTCGAGATTTGGACATAATCCGAAGTTAATTTTTATTGAAAAATTTTAAATTTAGCTTATTTAGCACTGAAAGCTATTATATCGGCCAAAGTGATAATTCCTTCCAGGGTTCCTTCGCCATTAGCTACTGGGATAGAATGAAAACCTTTTTTCCTAAATACTTCAAATAATTTTTCTAGTTCTAATTCCGGACTAACAGTAACACAATTTTTAGTCATGATTTCTCCGGCAGTGGTGTTAGCACTAATTTTATTTTTATTTTTCAAAAGTCCTGTGTCGGGCAATTTATTTTCCTGAACAGTTTTTACAAATTTTGACAAATATAAATCTCCATCCACCCTTGAAAAAAAGTTAGTTTCCGTCACTATTCCAATCACCTTGCGATCTTTGTCTATTACTGGCACGCCATGAATCCTCTCTTTAGTTAAAATTTCTGCAATATTTTTTACCTCTGTATTTTCAAATACAGAGATTACGTCTTTTGTCATGATATCTTTTACTTGCATGTATTTTTTTGAAACAACGTAAGATCTCGTGTCCACTTTAAAAAAACAAAGTGTGCTAAATCCTCTAAAATTTTAATATTTTAGCGGAGAAGTATTTTTTTCGTAATCATTTTGGCGTCGAGATTTTAGATAGTTTCTTAATTAATATTTAAAACAAAGTTGGTCTCTCGTTCAAATAGTATTTTAAGGTATGAATCCAATTTTTATCTTCATCTTCTCCATTTTCTCTGGCTTTATTTTTTTCTGACAAGAGCCAGCGTAAATAGTTAGCGTCTTTTTTGGCTACGTCCTCCACCCATTCTCCATTATATTTTCCAAAATTAAATTTTCGAAGCAATATCGGCTCTTTGGAGATTTTTATCATTTCCCCAATGGCGGCCTCGGGAGTTTCTTTTATCGCCAGCATTTTTTCATAATAATAATCAAAGATAACTTCCAAAACTCGGATATCTCCCAGGGCATTGTGAGCCGTTGCATTTTCAATTTCAAATTCAAAATAATATCTCAAATATTGCAAACTATATTTCGGGATTTTTCCATCATGATCCAAATAGTGAGCGATTTTGAAAGTATCAATTATTCTGTTTATGACTAGACCTTCTTTCCTTAGCATGTCTGCATCAAAATCGGCGTTGTGAGCAACTAAAATATTATCTTTTTTAAAAATATCCTCTAAATCTTTATGCATCTCAGAACCGATAAAAGCCTCCTTATCAGCCACCATTTTATTAGTAATGTGAGTGATGCACATTGACTCTACGCCAATGGGAACGGGTGGTTTAAGCAAGCTTTCTTTCTCTTGTCCTTGAAACTTGTAGGCCACCTGACACAAGCGATCTTCTTTTCCCAATCCTGTTGTCTCAGTGTCTAAAAAAATTAAATTGTCTTTATACATAGTTAAAATTAATTACAGGTATTACGCACTTTGATATCCCAGTTTATTCTAAGCATAAACTAAGTTCTTGATTATAATTCTGACTCTTCTCCCACAAATCCACAAATCAAGTACGAATTTACAAATGTGAAAAATAGCTCATTTTTCAGGATATTTGTAGATTTGTAGCAAATTTGTAGATTCGCGGGAATTTCTAGATTACAAATCAAAGACGATATTTATTACTCAATAAAGCCAATATTGGGAAGTGGGTAACTATTTATTAATCATTAAAATAATTTATATTCATAGCCTTTCTAACGTCTTTTAGAGTTTGTTGAGCTACGAGTCTGGCTTTTTGTCCGCCCTCTTTTAGAATATTCATCACCTCTTCAGGCTTTTTTTCAAATTCTGCCCGTCTTTCTCGAATAGGCGTTAAAAATTCTTCTAAAACCTCAATCAATCTCTTTTTAACCTCCACATCCCCCACCCCGCCTTTTTGGTAACGAGTTTTTAAATCCCCCAGCCCTTCTTTGTCTTTATCAAAAGCAGTGAGATACTCAAAAACAGGATTACCCTCAACTTTGCCGGGATCTTCAACTCTCAAATGATTAGGATCAGTCATCATACTCATCACTTTCTTTTTCACTTCTTCGGAACTATCCGAAAGATAAATTGTATTATTAAGAGATTTACTCATTTTAGATTTTCCATCGGTTCCGATTAATCTCCCAACACTTGAACGCACTGCCTCGCACTCAACCAAAACATTAGAGTTATAAGTATGATTAAATCTGCGAACTACTTCATTAGTTTGCTCTATCATGGGCAATTGGTCTTCTCCTACCGGCACGAGCTGGGCTTTAAAAGCCGTAATGTCCGCTGCCTGACTGACGGGATAAATTAGAAATCCCGCTGGCAAACTTTTTTCAAATCCTTTTTGGGCTATTTCGGTTTTTACTGTGGGATTGCGTTGGAGTCTCGCTACCGTAACTAAATTAAGATAAAACATGGTCAAATCAGAAAGTTCAGGCACAGAAGATTGGATGAAGATAGTATTTATCTTGGGATCTAGTCCGATTGAAAGATAATCCAAGCCTAGCTCTAAAATATTATCTCTTACCTTTTGCGGATTTTCAGCATTATCCGTCAATGCTTGCATATCAGCAATCATAATAAATTGGTTGCATTCATGTTGCATTTTTACTCTATTTTCAAGGGAGCCGATATAATGACCCAAATGAAGCTTGCCAGTGGGTCTATCACCAGTTAAAATTGTTTTCTTGTCATTCATAATTTATTATAGATTACGTATTTTCCCCTCTCCCCCTCCCTGAGGGGGAGAATTAAAGAGGGGGTGCATAATGTCAAAATTTACCTCCTTATTATAACGCAGTTATTTAAATATTTAAAGCTTCGTAATACAACTCCTTATCTTGAAAACTATTTTATCACTGTTGCAATTGTTATAAGCTGTGAGATTATTTTACCCCTTTCTTCTTTTTTAAATCTTCAGTATTTACTGTATAAAACTTATCCCTTTCTTTTATTTTATTAGATTTCAATCCAATATCTTTTCGCATTGACTCTGTGAGAGTAAAAAGTGCATCGGTAACAATGTCTTTATTTGTATGACTTATACTTACTGTATCAAAGAATTTATCAACAGATTCTATAACTTCTTTTGATGAAAAAAGTAAAATATCATTGTAGAATTTCTTTAAAAATTCTTGTTGATAACTTAATGCTTCTTCATAAGAAAGGGTAGGATCACCCATAAAACCCCTAGAATAATTCAAAAGACTTGAATACGCTTCAATTTTTTTCACTCGAGATTGCATATTTGCCTCGCGGTCCTTTTGCAATAAATGACCAATAAAAGCGCCTATTATACCACCAAAACCAACTAATCCAAGTATTGACACTAATGTTTCAAAGCTTAAATTTTTTATAAATTCCATTTTTTTTATTTTAATTTTTTACTCTCCATAAATCCAATAATCTTATTTAACTCTTCTATTTCCTTTCGTTTATTGTCTAAAATATTTTTGGGAAATATTTTTTTATATTCATCGACATTGCATCTTTTTCTCTCGCAAATATGCCCTTTCTCGAACTCTTTTTTATAATATTCGGATTTTTTATTCTTTATTATTTTTCCAACATTTAAAATTCGCAATAATAATGCCTCTAAACACGGATTATTTTCAATTAAAAACACACCACTATCTTTTGCCATTTTTCTAGCTGCCTCTATTTCAATTTTGGGTCTGTCAGTATCAATAATTACCACACGAGCATCAAAATCTCCGTAATAGTTAATTGCTTTTTTTACAACCATATCGGGCGCACCTCCACTACCATTTTTAATCTTTATCCTTAAATTGATATTGTGTTTTCCATATATTGTATTTAAATATCTCAAGAAAACATCTTCATCCGCACCTTCTCCATAAAAAAGAATTGTCCTCTTTTGTTTTTTCCATTTTTTATTTTGATATTTTCTTTTTAGCATATGTGCAAAGCATTAATCAATATTAGGTACTGCACCATATGCTCCCGCCACATATTTAGCGTAGTAATTATCGTCAGCTCTCACCCCCTCTACATCATCCAATCTCCATGCCTCACTGCTTCCTTTATCATTTTTTTCTGTTAAAATAATCTGATATTTATCCATTTGATTCAATATGCGATGACTATGCGTGCTAAAAATAATTTGCGCATTTTTAGTATTCGTATCAGGAGAGATAAATAATTCAAAAAGTGCTTCGACCATATCAGGATGGAGATAAGCATCTAGCTCATCCAATATCGCAGTGCTTCCATCTTCTAAAACTTGCAATATGCTTTTCAACAATGTAACCAACTGTTTTGTTCCAGATGATTCATATATTATTGGAATTTCAAATGACCCTCCATTGATAGAATGAAAAACCGTAGCGTCCAGTGACGTTCCTCTTTCCTTCTTTTCCTTTTTAACATCAAAAGATGTAATTCCCAGATCGAAACGTGCCAATATTTTTTCCGCCTTTTCTTTTAATATTTTATTTTCACTATAAAATTCAAGCGCATTAAAAAAATTAAAGCTACTCAAGAATGGAAATAGATTTTCAGGCAGTCCAGTTTCGACAACGTTGGTTCTTATTTTTGACCAATAATTAGTTATTGTCTTGCTTCCAATATGATTAAATTGATTTGCAATGCTAATAATACTTGCATTATTGCGTAATGAATTTTTAAAATCATTCGGTAACTTAAAATTTTTTCCAGTAAATTCATATTTCTCCATCTTACTATTCCAATTTCGCGTAAAAAGAGTTTTTGATGTTAAGCGCTGCTTTCCTTTAGTTTTTACTTTTAACTCCTCAGCAATAATTCTCTTGTTGGTTATGGAAACAAAATACTCATAAATTTCTTTCTCGATTTCAAACTCAATTGATATTTCTGTCGGGTTACTTTTAGTATTATTAAAAATAAAAGGTTTTACAGGAATTTCTGCGTCTAATTTTAGCTTAAAGGAATCTAAAATAAACCATTTTAAAAACGGTAAAACTTTTATTAAATTAGTTTTACCTGAAGCATTTGGACCAATAATAACTAGCGCTTTTGAAATTCTTTCTCCAGAAAGTGAATCTGCATACATATCGCTTATTGGAGCTTTGTCATTCACCAAAAGACTAACTATATTTTCATCTGCAAAGGAATAAAAATTTTTACAAGAAAATGAACGAATCATAATTTTATCTTGTTATTAATTATATTTAAATAATATCAGATATTTAATTATAAGTCAACATTATACAATTTTATGTATAAAATACAGTTATATTATGATATATTGTGGAGAAAGCTTATTTTAGTCAAGCCTTTTTATTTCTCAAATAAAACCCCACCGCTAAGAAACTTAAAAGCATCTGGATTATTCGGCTTAATATTGCCACGCTTATTACGGCGGCAGGATTGAGGCCAAAAAATCCAAAAAAGGTGATGTAGGCCCATTCTTTAATTCCGATGTTATTAATGCTTACCGGTAAGGATGACACGATACTGATTAAAAATATCACGGATAGATAATCTAAAACTCCCACTGAAATTCCCAGAGACCAAAAAAGAATATAATTAGCTAGCGCCAAACCGGTTAGGTTAAAAAAGAAAGATAAGCCAATAGCTTTCCAGATAGTTTTTGATTCTCCATTGTAGCGATTAACTTCCCGCATCAATCTGTTAAAAATTTCATTCACTTTTTTTATCGGGGTGCTTATTTCTTTATGGGTAAAAAATTTAATAAACACTAAAATGCTCAGCAATAAAATTATATTTATAAGATTTAAAGCCAATAAAATTTTATTATCTAAAACTATTTTCCAATTCAAAACAGAAAAAATAAAAACCAAAAACATTCCGCCCAAAAAACCAGTCAGCCTGTCCATCACCACACTTGAGGCCGCTTCCTTGTATTTATCCGACAACTTTCCAATTCTATAAATCTTGTAACTATCTCCCCCGATAAAAGACGGCATAAAATTATTGACAAATGTGCCGGTAAAATAAGCTTTGAAATATTCCCTAATAGGTAAATTTATCTCTTTAAAAGAGGCCAGAAATCTCCATTTATAAACCGAGAAAAACATTCCCAAAAAATAAGCGCTGATATAAAATATTATTCCCCGGATACTTATTTTTTTAAAATAAAATAATACTTCCAGCCAATCAATTTTAAAAATAATCCACCAAACAAAAAATAAGCTTACTGCAAGTTTCAGAATAAATTTTAGTAATTTTTTATTTAACATAAAACAATTTGCCTCCCCTCCTCGGGAGGAGGGGGTTGGGGGAGGTGCGAAACTATATATTTAACCCTGTTTTTTAATTACTCTTCTAACCCCTCCTCAATCCTCCCCTTTAAAGGGGAGGAGGCTCTGTTTGATTATTTTTTATCTGCTATCTGAGTATACAAATCATAATATTTTTTCGCCACATTTTCCCAGCTCATTTGTTCCGCTTTTTTGCGACTCTCCTCTCCCATTCTGACTCGTAACTTTTCATCTTTTATAATCATTTCGATTTTATCAGCCAGATCCTTGGAATCTTTCATTTTTACAATCAAACCGTTTATACCATCTTCTACCAATTCAGTTGTACCGCCGGTTTCCGTGGCCACGATGGGTAATCCTGTAGCCAGAGCTTCAAGCATGGCATTGCTCATACCCTCATTGAGAGACGGCAACACAAAAAGTTTAGCCTCCTGATAATAAGGAGCAATTTTTTCTCTGGGAATTAAACCCACAAATTCAACAAAATTATCCAATTTTAGTTCTTTGGTTAAGCTTATTAAATTTTCCTTTTCATTTCCTTCTCCCACTAAGCGCAAAAAAATATTGGGATACTTCGAAACTAAAAGACTTAAAGCTTGGATTAAATAATTTATGCCTTTGCGCTCCGTAATGCGAGTGCCTCCGAGAGTAATAATAAATTTATCATTTCTTTGAATTGATTTTTCGGGATAGAAATCATTTATATCAATTCCGTTAAAAATAATATCCACTTTCTGATTTTGACTGGTTTTGAGCGCTAACTCTTTTAATCCCTGACTATTGGAGACTACTGCGCTAGATTTTTTCCAAATCATTCTAATAAATGGTTTTAAAACAAAATAAATAAATTTAAATCTGTCGCTATACCCAGGCACATCCGAACCGCGCAAAGAAATAACGTAAGGGATTTTTTGGGTCATTTTTAACCACCAGGAAACCGCTCCGCAAGGTACAGAAAAAAAAGAATGGGTCAAATCATATTTATTTTCTTTTGTTAACTTTTTAGTAAACAGAAAGGCTTTCCAGGAGTAAATGATTAAATCTTTTTGAGATTGGAAATGCAAATTACTTTTATTTTTTCCGATTGGCAAACGATGGATTGTGATATTTTCTCCGATTTTTTCTATCTCATATTTATCACTTAAAGAAGCGGTTATTAAATCCACTTTTAAATCATCTATTTTAGAATATTCCTTAAGGATGCATAAGGTTGCATTAGCTGCTCCTCCTCCCAGTGGTGGATATTCATAATTAAAAAATAATATTTTCATTTTTTAAAATCAATTGAATTACATTCTCCATCTCCCTCTTGCCTGCCCCGTCAAATATTTTTTTGACTGGGGTACTCAAGGGGGAGACTAAGAGGGGGTTTCTTTAAATTTTTCAAACCCCCGCCTGCAACGCTCTCTGCACTGCGGGCAGGCCTCCCAACCCTCCCCTTGCCAAGAGGAGGAAGCTAAGGAATTAAAATCATTTTATGCCAAAAACTTCTTTCCATGTATACCTATCTGCTACCGCTCCACCTTCATTTTGATAAGTGCGAAATTTCGATTGGTCAGGAGCTCCGCAATTTATGGTGATTGGTTTGGGCATTATGTGATAAACAGTTAATGTCCCAAATTTTTTCTCTTCTATCAAAATAAATTTAGCGAAATATTTTTCCAGACTTTTCTTATCTGATTGAGTGCGGATAATTATGAAGTAATTTGTCTTTTGGCATATTTTGGCACCCTCGCTCACGCTCAGCCCATCACGAGGAATTTTTTTCTTATCCAATAAATAAGCAAAGGCTCGATGAAATTCACTTTGTCCATAATATAAAACAGCATAATTATTTCGCCTGTAAACGCTTTCCATGTAATCCGTAATGGCCTGTTGTTGCTCCAGCGTAATTCGAGTTTTCTGTCGCAAAATTTTATCATTTCCGATATCTATCGCTTCGGTTTTAGCTTTAGCAAGCTGATTTAAAAAGTTGCCGGTAAAATATAAATTAAATGCCACAAAAATTATCGCCACCGCCCAAACCAGATTATTAATTTTTATCAATTTTGAAAGTTTACCCAAAATCAATCCCCAAAATATAAACGGCAATGGAATTATAATCAAATAAAATCGAGGAGATAAGTCATAAGCCAGCAAAGTAAAAATTCCAAATGATACGACAAATAAAATTGAGTTAAGAATTAAGAAATCTTTTTTTCGCAAATCCTTCTCCTTAAAAGTTTCAAAAAACAATAAAATTATACCCAGAGTAAAAAAGCCAGCCGCTAAAGCTCCGCTAAAAAGATGGTTTCTGCAACTCTCTTTGCACTCAACTTCTATTTTTCTGGTTTTCAATTCAGTGGCGATTCTGGGAAGCTCCGCAGTTTGAGAACCGCTTACGATAGTCCAGTAACTTAAAGTGTTTTCAGAATAATTTTTAATTAATTTTTCTACTATATCATATTTAGCTTTGCCATCAGATTTTTCTCCCACAGTCGCTGTAAGCTGTTTGATATTATCCCCTCCACTTTTTATATCGTTTATTATCAAGGGCAAATTTAAAAATAAAACTATCAAAACACTTAAGGCCCAATAAATCATTTTTATGCGCGGTCTTTTTACCGCTAAAAATAAAACGGCCACAATGAAAATTATTATCATGGCTAAAAAATGAAGCTGGGAGAGAATTCCAAACATAAGGGCACTTAGAAGTAGCCAATACCCCTGTTTTTGGCTCTTTTGGTCATCTACAGCCCCCAAAAGTGCCAAGAAAAATAGGATCACAAAAAATGGCAATAAATTAGGGTTCCAAGCAAAACGAGCATAAGTCACCAAAAATAATGATGTGGCAAATATTGCTCCAATAGCCAGAGAAAGGTTTTTAGAAAAATATCTTCGTAAGAGAAAATAAAAAACTATCATGGAAAGAATTGAGAAAAACAAACTTGCCAAAGCTGAACCCACGATAGAATTATTAATCGGCACAGAAAAAATATAGTCAACATAATAAGAGGCTGGTCCCAATCTCAAGAAACTTCCGGCGGCCCGGGGTCCCAAAAGAGGAAGATTGAGCGGTCCCCCAGCCAATGATTCATCGATTAAAGTAGCATCCCTGGCTTGATCTAATTCAAAATGAATCCAGGGAGCAAAATTATAGCTTCGCAAAAATACACCCACTGCAAAAAATAATATAAATATCCAAAAATATTTGTTTTTCAAAAAACCGATTTTTTCAAACAATTTAAATTTACTTTTTTTATTCTTACTCATTTTTGTTTTTTAACCGGTCAGTCGCGACTGACGGGTTTTGCATTATTCCAATAATAAACATTGATTGGGCCTCTTACTTTTAAGTTATTTATTTTTTCTAAATTTTCCACTATATAAGTTTGGGCCTCCTTGGAAAAGAAAGATTCATCATTATCAGAATAAACTATCCACCCGCTATTGTTACTATTTATAATTTGTCTTAGATTTTCCAGCTCTATTTTTTTCTCACTCTCATCCGCCCTTTCTCCGCCCAAAGAAACCACTTTCATTTTCGCTCCCTGCCAATAAAAATTTCTAAAGTTACGAGTAATCAAAACATCATTTTTTTCTCGCTTGTTAACTATATAGCTAAAAACGTTACGATAATTCGGATTGGGAGAATCAGAAGTTTGGACATAAGTGTTCTCCGAAGCCCAAAAGTATCCCCAATTAACGGAGGCTACAATCAAAAATATAATTGCTCCTATATAAGCTTTTTGGTTGTAGTTTTTTAGATTATTTTTTAAAAATTCAGCGATAGCCCAAATTCCAGCCGCAATCAAAATTATCTGAAAAGGCTTGGCAAAAAATATATATTGCTCACCAGTGTTTCTGTTCCAAAGAAAAATGGCGCCTAAAAAAATAACTGAATAGTTAACTAGCAGATAAACTCCTTCTTGGGTTTTATTTTTAATCAGATAATATGCTCCCACAGACAAAAGAATTATGGCCACTATTACATTAGAGTAATCAGCAAATGATTTCCCAAAATAAGAAAAATGATTCTCCCAACTAAGCGAACTCAAAAGCACATTGCCTTTTAAATTAATAATAATTCCCGCCAAAATAGCAATCAAAGAATAAATTAAATAATGATTTTTAAGATTTTTATTTTTTCTATAAACAATGAGTCCCATTACTAAAAAATAAATCAAACCAATAAAAACAAAATTGGCCGCCAACAAATGCAAATGCATGCTCAAAAGTCCCAAAAAAATAACGGGCAAGAAAAAAACAAAATTAATTCCCATTTTGTCATTTAATTTATTTAATTTTTCCCACTTACTTTTAATTTTTGATTCGAAAAATAAAAAAGCTGTGTAACTAAAAATCAAAAAAACAGGCATAAACATCGCGTACATTCTTACTTTGCGAGAAAATTCTATCCCATCAATACTGAGCGCCATCAAAAGCGCGGCAATAATTCCAATAATCTTATTTTTGGTAAATTTAAAAGCTATCCAATAAATTATCAATACTGAAAGAACCCCCCAAATCACACTCGTTGCCCGATAGGACCATTCCTGGCTGTCGGGTAAAAATTTCAAAGACTGCGCTACTTGCCAATTGTAAATCCAAGCTCGAGTGTAAGTATCTGCTCCATCTTTCCAAATATCAAAGTCAAAAAAAGTTTTAAAATATTCATTGTCTTGAAAAGGTTTTTCCAGATTAAAATCCCATCTGCGCCACTCACCCAGTTTCATATATCCATAAGCGGTATTTACCCCCAAAAATTCATCAGCCGAAAAAGACTTCTCACTTAAATTATAAAAACGCAAAAACCCTGCCAGTATTAAAACGGCCAGCAAAACAATCAAAAACTTTCTTTTCAATAAAAAAGATTTCATAATTTTTAAGTTATTATTTAGAGCACCCCCTCTCCCTCATTCCTCTTTGCCCCCTCTCTCCCTTTGGGAGAGGGTTGGGGTGAGGGTGTACTTAATTTAAAACCCACTACCTCCCTAATTTTACCCAATATTTAAGCGTTTAGCAAATAAAAAATCTAAAAAGCTTATCTTATGGATATAACTACTACTTTATTTTTATTTTAATCCATATATTCGCGTAAAATATATAGTCGCCGGGACAATTATCAATAATTGCATGATTGGAGATAATCCAACATCCAAATAAGGAATCAGAGGCATTAATTCATTATATGCCCAGCGATTATTTAAAAGAGCATATTTTTCAATAGTAACAGCAAATACAAACCCCAAAATAGCAGATGAAATCAATAAAGTCTTATTTTTCTGATTAATCCATTTTAAATCTCTTAAAATCAGACTCATTATTATATAAATAACCAAAAGAATAATAACATCCCCCAGTGTTGCTTTTAGATGAACGCAAAATAAGCCCGATATTCCCTCAAAATGCGGCGTGTACAAGCCAGCCTGGCTCACTTCCCAAATAAAATTCAGAATAAAAGCAAAACCTATATATACTAACAAAAATTTCTTCGTCATTTATTAACTTTTAACATTTTAGCGTTGATTGCCACTATAACCGTAGAAAGTGACATAAAGATTGCGCCTAAGGCTGGGGAAAGTAAAATTCCATAGCTAGCCAAAACTCCTGCAGCCAAAGGAATGGCCACAACATTATAGCCAGTTGCCCACCAAAGATTTTGCACCATTTTCTTATAAGTAGATTTACCAAAAATAACCAACGAAGCGATGTCTCTGGGATTACTGTTTACCAAAATTATATCCGCTGTTTCAGCCGCAATATCTGTTCCACTTCCGATAGCAATTCCGACATCTGCCTGAGCTAAGGCGGGCGCATCATTGATTCCATCTCCCACCATCGCCACAAATTCTTCCTTACCTTGAAGTTTTTTTACTTTTTCTTGTTTTTCATGCGGGAGCACTTGAGCAAAATATCCATCCAACTTTAATTCATCCGATACGCTTTTGGCTGAATTTTCGTTATCTCCGGTAATCATCCATAATTTTATATTTTCTTTTTTAAGCAATCTGATTGCATCATAAGATTCTTTTCTGATAGTATCAGAAAGATTTATCGCCCCTATCAATTCAAATTTTTCTTCTTTTTGACTGATTAAATAAATATTTGTTCCTTCTAATTTTTCTACTTCTTCAGATTTATTAATTCCAATCTCAACTAAATATCCCGGGCTAGCGACAATGTTTTTCACATTATTAATAACTCCTTCTATTCCTTTGCCTTTTATCGCTTTAAATTTATCCACTTCGAGTAAAGCTAACTTTCTATTTCCTACCTCTCGCATAATTGCTTTACCAATGGGATGCTCAGAATTTTTTTCCAAAGCGGAAACAATTTGCAATATTTTTTCTTCCGAATAATTATTATCTAAAACAATAATTTTCTTTACATCAAAAGTTCCCTCGGTCAATGTTCCAGTTTTATCAAAAATAATAGTCGTAATTCGCCTAGCGTTTTCAAAAGCAGTTCTATTTTTAATCAAAAGCCCGTTTTGAGCAGACACGGTTGTGGAAATAGCCACCACCAAAGGAACTGCCAATCCCAATGCATGAGGACAAGCAATAATAAGTACCGTAGCTGTTCTTTCTATCGCAAAAACAATATCCTTACCCAAAATAAGCCACGTTGCAAAAGTTATTACTCCAATGGTTATGGAAATAAGAGTTAGCCAAAAAGCCGCTTTGTCAGCCAAAAGTTGAGTTTTGGATTTGGAGGCTTGCGCATTTTTCACTAAACCGATAACTTTCGAAAGGTAAGTTTTATCCCCTACTTCTTCTACTTTTATTTCCAGCGAACCTTCCTCAACAATAGATCCACCAATAACTTTAGATTTTATTTTTTTCTCAACTGGCTTAGATTCTCCGGTAAGCATTGATTCATTTACAAAACTTTCGCCTTTAATAATAACACCATCTATTGGAATTTTTTCGCCCGGCTTTACCAAAACCACATCTCCCTGCTTAATTTCATTTACACTCACATCCATTATTCCATCTCCTTTTTTAAGATAAGCAATGTCTGGAATAAGTTGAGACAATTTTTCTAAAGCCCTAGAAGCTCCCATTATTGATTTCATTTCTAACCAATGGCCCAAAAGCATAATATCAATCAATGTGGCCAATTCCCAAAAGAAAACCTCTCCCATAAATCCCATTGTTACAGCAGAGCTATAAAGATACGCTACAACAATAGCTAACGATATAAGCGTCATCATTCCCAATGCTCCATGCCTAATTTCTCTTAAGGCGCCAATAAGAAAAGGACTGCCTCCATAAAAAAATACGAACGAGGAAAGCAAAAATAAAATCCATTTATCGCCTGGAAATTGAATTGAGATTTTCAATAACTCTTGGATAAATGGAGACAGGAGTAAGATTGGAATTGTGACAATCAAAGAAACGTAAAGTTTTTTCTTAAAGTTCTCCACTGAATGCCCCGCATGCTTATCATGTCTGGAATCTTCATTGTGATCATCATGGCGCATTTCTTTTGACTCATCATGAGAATGATGATTCATTGAATTATGATTATTATGATGCTCATGATTATGCATATTTTTGTTTTATTTTATTATGTTTACTATATTGAAAAGAAAAAATTATTCTAATTTAATTAAAAACAAACCAACAAAAGGTCTTACCTTTGTATACATGTAATGAATGCCCCTCAAATTAAATTCACTTTAAGTCCTTTTTCATCATCTCGAATTCTTCCTTGCTTATTTCTCCTTTAGCATAACGCTCTTTGAGAATATCCAAAGCATTAATCTCTCGTTTGCGTCCTTTTCGCGATTGACTCATTGCAAACCATCTCACCAGTGCCACGATACCAGCGATAATTAAAATCCAAAAAAGGAGCATAAAAATGCCGCCGAACCAGCCGAAGCCCCAACCCATTGGATTATTTCCAAAACCCCACATCATAGAATTATTATTATTTTGATTAAATCCCGCGGGAGACGACCAGTCTCGACTCGCCCACTCGTCGAACGAGGCGGACCAACCTCCCATCATCGGCATAAAATTGAAACCTTGCGGATATTGAGCGGAGGTGTCGCAACCGCTCATCCGTTTGCCCATAGCGATATGCATCTGTTCCTCACCTTCTTCACCCAACCTTTGAATCATCATAACATTCATAGCAGTATGAGAATCACCCGCCATTTGCCCCATAAAATACTCTCCAATAACACCAAACTGTTCCTCACTTAAATTTGAACAAGCAATTTCTTTAGCTTGAAATTTATCCCATAGCTCCTTGCCTTCCTTTTCTTCGCGGAGCGTGTGCTCTTTCACTTCATTCCAATCAATATTTGAATTAGGAATTCCGCCCATCATTTGAGCAGACACACCTACTGGAAAAAATCCGACAACGCCAATAGCGAAAATTGTAAAAATAAGTTTTTTCATATGATTAACCAAAAACTAAAACTTTATCCGAAGTTTCAATCAGCTTGAGCAAATCTGACATCGTGGAAACAGGACAAACTTCGCTTTCTTCTTTGCCGCGCATCTTGAGGCACGTTCCGCAAGCGTATATTTTACCTTCCAATTCTATAAACTCTTTGACCTTGGCGGAAATGTCAAAATTCTGATTATCTGGAATATTTTCCAATTCCGAGCCTTCGCTCAATAAGAAAATCTCCACCTGATGACTCGCTTTCAAAGCGGTTATGCTTAGACGCAAAACATTCCAAACCTTCTCCTGTTTATTTGTCTGCAATATTATACCGAGTTTCATATTGTTTTATTATTAAGTCTTTCAATATTAATATAACACACTAAGGGCAGGAAATCAAAGCGAATTAAACAGAATAAAATGAGTATAAACAAGTAAATGGAATCATATGCAGTATATGGTTCTAATACCTAATCAAATTAATTACTTCCAATACAAAAGTTAGATTTCTCCACTCTGCTATCGCTCCGGTTAAAATAATATACTGGAAGGATTTAAGTTAATTCGGTTTAAGAATAAAGTTTAGTCACTAGAAGTAGAAAAAATTTCTTGTCTCTGACATCTTCTATGCAACAAATCTCAAAAACAAAAATCTTAAGTTGGTGAAAAAATAGAAAAACAAAAAACAGCAATAAAAAATATTGCTGTTTTTTGTTCAACTTTTTAGCTTATCTGCCGATAAACAGGGATCTCTAATCACCCATTTAGTTCGATAAAAAGGTATATTCGATAAAAAATTGTAGACGAGGAGAGAGAGGGATTCGAACCCTCGATCCGATTTCTCGGACAACGCTTTTCGAGAGCGTCCCATTCAACCACTCTGGCATCTCTCCGTTTAATCATATTAGCACTTTAACATTCCAGCATCTTAGCATATCAGCATTTTAACATATTAGCATATAACAGCCACTCATACTAAAAAATAAAATAACCTGAATTATTTCATTAAGTCATTAAAAAATTTATTTGACATTTGAAATTTGAATTTTGACATTTCCTAAAGCAAACCTTCCATCGATTTTGAAAGTGCGCCAAGCATTAATGGAATAGCAATAATAAGTCCAATCAATGGTAAAACAAACATTAGAATCGAAGTTATCATGGTAAAAAGAAAATATTTTCTAGTTTTCTCCACGCTTACCCAAATAGCATCAATTTTCTTATCCTGCTCTTCCATTTTTTTTAAAATTTTTTCTTCCATATTTTTATCTACCCCGTTAAATTAATATCAATTAAACGGAGATTTTTTTAATTTATTAATTTTAATGAATCTGATTTTTTTATTTTTTTAGTTTTTATCATCTATTTTCTTATAATCATATTTCTCCAAATCCTTCTCTATATCAACATAACTTTTACCAGTTAACATTCCTCCAGCCATAGCCTCATCTTGAGTCACCTCTACAAGACAAAAATCAGGCATTTCAAACGATTCCATTTCCCCTCTCGACTCAAACTCAAAATCAACCACCACTAATCCCGACAAATTATCCAAGAAAACATCTATTTCTGCAACTCTGTTTTCATATGGATAGAAATATCTGTTTTTATGCAATCTCTTTCCCTTTATATGTGAAAATTCTTCAAATTCACCTTGGCTTAATAAAATAGTATGCTCAATTAGCTCAGAAGAATCATTGCCGTTAGCAATGTGTTTTTTGGTTATTTCAAAAACATCGCCTCGTTTGCGAATTCGCAAAGTTGGATGGGGCGAGTTTATCGGAATATAAATGTCTAAAATTTCCCTATATTCACATTTATCCAATCCCTCTGGGATATGTTTAGCCAAAAACGTTCTTTCTAATTCTATTTCCATATTATTTTTATAAATTATTTTCTTTTAAAAACTTTTTTAATTGGACCAAGGGTTTTATTTTCAAATAAGTTTTCTGATATCCTATATCATTTAATGATGAACGTGTAATATTATATCCTTTTGGTATAAATATTTTGTCCCAACCAAAGCCGTTCTCTCCAGCTGGTTTTTGTGCAATTTCTCCCATCATTTTCTTTTCAAAAATTTTTAATATTTTCCCATCGAAATACCCAATGGCGCATTTGGCCACTGCGCCCCTATCTTTCCCATTAACCAAAGAACAGATATCTTCAAATTTCATATTATCCACGAAAAATCTGATAAATGGCCCGGGCAATCCACCCAAGGATTTAAATTCCAAAGAAGTATCCTCCACAATGACCGGTCTTTTTATTTTTTTATAAGCTTGCCTGACTTTATGCTCAATAATCTCTTTAAGGTCTAAAGATTGAATTTCATCCAAATCAATTTTTTTGTGATCAATAGGATGATCTAAAAATTTCGCCAAATAATCAGCTTTGTTTTGATTGCCTGTCACAAAAATTATTTTTTTCATAAATTTATTTCAAAACCATTATCCATTAAGCGCGCGATAGCATGTCTTATTGGATAATCGAAATTATGTTTTTTATTTTCTAAAGCTAATTATTTATTTTAAAAAGTATATACTCTAATTTTACTCTATATTATATTTTTCGCAATTAAATTAATAAGGGTTTAGTCATACACGCATGACTAAACCCCATATGAAAGACAAAAACTTACGCAGCGCAAGGAACTTCATTGAGAGAAAGATATTTCTCCGTCTTCCCTTTTTCGGGAATACATTCGACAATCAACCGATAAAAATGCTCTCCATTTTTGCTACCAGCTTCAACCATCTTTCTGTTGAGAAGATTGGACAAAGCAATGTAATACCCATTCTTCGGCAAGTACTTATTTGGATTTAATGTTTCAGCTAAACTGAAAATCTGGTCGAAAGTTAGCCATCCCTCGCTCCTCAATGATTTCTTTGCCCTATCGAGAATACATACTATATCCTCTTCCATTTCTCCCATGTAAAAAAGAGTATTGAAACGACAGGTTGAAACAATCAGCGGAGAAAAAATAGCAACCGCACCCAAAGCAATCAGCAATAACGCTATTGTAATTGCCACAGATAAGAAAAAAGCGCAAACTATACCAGTCACACATGCAGAAAACAGAAGTTTTTTCATTTTCCCACCTCATGCTTTATTTGAGGAACTCTTGATTGCATATCACCCTTTTATCTCTCTTATAGAAAGATTACCTCAATATTTCATCTTTTGTCAATTTATAGTTTCCATTTAATTTGAAATTCTAGTTCCTCTTCTTTACTCTCTCTTTCATGCTCGATATTAATAATAGCATCCTTGGGAATATAAATTCTTTCGCCTGCCACTTGGATATTAAATTTTTTATCTTTTTCCAAAGCATCAGCTAGACGGCGCAACTTTTGAATAAATTCTTTCTTGGTATAAACTTTTTCAATATCTCTTTTTTTTGTCTTTTTCATATTATTAAAATTAATAATTATGTCTTAATTCTAACTTATTTTATCCAATTAAAAAAGGCTTTGGATGTTTAAATACAAGCACCAAAGCCCTTGGAGAAAAAATAAACCACATAATATCAGTGGCCAAATTCAAAGTGGAGTGAACCCAATAGCTCCTTGAGCGTGAAAAAGGTATTTCTCATTCCACAGCAAGGATTTAAAAGCAAAAACTTTCCTCTTCTGCATACATGTACACAAAAAATATTCGAGCAGTTGGCGCAATCAAGCGGTATTTCAGATGTTTTTATTACTTGTCCCCTTCTTTCTTCCAATAAGCTGTTCAAATAATCAAGCACCTTATCCTCATCTCCCTCGATTTTTGCAATTCGCAAATAGTCCTCTTTCATTTGAGCTTTTGGAAAAAATTCTACCCTCGTGTTTGGCATACCTCCCCCCTCTATTTAATTGTATTATTTTTTCTCACTAGAAATAACCGTATAAATTCTACAACAATCAAATTATTTTATCAACACTTAGAATTATATGATTAAACCATAAATGAAAACCACCAGCCAACGCTGGTGGTTTCTATCCTGCCCGCCTTGCGGGCTTTAAGATTAAATACATATCAAATACAGGGTCCACACTTTACGACTAAAATAAAATAAATCAACTCGAGAGGGAGCGTTAAGAAACTTTGTTACGGAGCGGATGTGGAGTCTGAAGTTTTAGCGGAACGAGAGTTAGATTTATTTATTTTAGGAGTACGTGTGGCAGTTTTTGTAACTTTTTGCTGTCAAAAAGTTAGTGAGAAAAAATTGGTAGCAAAAGTCTTACAGTTCAAATGCACACACCGCCTAAGGGCAGTGATTTTTCTGGTTAACAAAAAATGCTCCTGAGAGGTACGGTCGTGCCTCTCAGAAGCAAATTGCTGTTTGTTTTTTTGCCAAAAATGAAATTGCTTTATTTTATCTTATAATATTCCCTGTACCAAGTTACAAAATTTTTAATTCCTTCTTCGATTCGAGTGGTCGGCTTCCAGCCTAATTTTTTGAGTTTGCGAATATCAGCCACTGTCGCAGGCACATCGCCTGGCTGCATTGGTAACATTTTTTTCTTAGCTTTTTTACCAAGATTATCTTCAAGCACTTCAATGTAACGCATAAGGGTTTCCTCTTTGTCTCCTCCGATATTCATAACTTCGCATTTTAAGTTGGCATCAATCACCGCCATTGTGCCGCTTACGATGTCATCAACATAAGTAAAGTTGCGGCTCATTTTGCCCCGATTAAAAACATTAATCGGATTGCCTTTGGTGATGCCATCGGCAAAAAGAAATAAAGCCATGTCAGGTCTCCCCCAAGGTCCATATACTGTAAAAAATCGAAGTCCGGTAGTATTTAATCCATAAATATGACTATATACATGAGCCAATAATTCAGTCGCTTTTTTAGTGGCCGCATAAGGAGAAATTGGCGTATCTACACTATCAGTTTCAGAGAATGGTTGTTTTTTATTATTGCCATAAACCGAAGAAGATGAGGCATAGACAAAATTTTTAATTTTATATTTTTTTGCCATTTCTAATAAATTCATAGTCCCTCTCACATTCACATCTTCGTATTCGATTGGGTCCAGCAATGAATTGCGCACTCCCGCTAACGCAGCCAAGTGCATAACTTTATCCAATTTTTCTGCCTTAAAAATTTTATCCAATAATTTTATATCTCGAATATCGCCTTTGTATAATTTAAAATTATAACCCTTAAGATATTTTTTAATTCTATCTTTCTTTAATTGAACGTCATAATAATCATTAAAATTATCAATCATTACCACTTTGTCTCCCCTATCCATCAATTTTTTGGCCAAATTAGAACCGATAAAACCTGCTCCCCCTGTTATTAATATTTTCATATTTATTAATTAATGCTTAAATTACCATCCAATTATACCATTTTTTAAAAACTAATAAAGCAGTCACCCCTTCAAAACGATGACTGCTTCTTGATTGGCCATTTGTCGCTTTTATGTTAATTACATAAATACTCCGGATACATTTTGTGTTTTTAAATTTGAATTGTTTGAAGTTCACTTAATTTTTTATATATTCCTCCTTTATTCATCAATTCTTGATGATTACCCGACTCAGTTATTTCTCCTTTTTCAATCACCAAAATCAAATCCGCCTTACGAATAGTACTTAGTCGATGAGCAATTACAAGAGTAGTTCTATTTTTCATTACTTCCTCCAAAGCACCCTGTACAAGCATTTCTGATTCACTATCCAGCGCGCTCGTAGCTTCATCCAAAATTAAAATTTTGGGATTTCTAAGAATTGCTCTGGCTATTGCGACGCGCTGTTTCTGTCCCGTAGATAATCGAATTCCTTTTTCTCCCACCAACTGATTATATTTTTTAGGAAATTTTTCTATAAACTCATGACAATTTGCCAGCTTGGCAGCCACAATAACCTCCTCTTGGGTAGCCTCTAAATTTGCATATAAAATATTATTTTTTATCGAATCGTTAAAAAGACTTATTTCCTGAGGAACAATTGCGATGTTGTTTCTTAAATCTTTTAAATTAATTTTTTCTATATCGACTCCATCAAACAAAATTGAACCTTTTGAGGGAATATTGTAGCGTGAAATTAAATTCACCAAAGTAGATTTTCCTTCCCCGCTTTTTCCAATGATAGCCACCATTTTTCCGGCTGGAACTTTGAAATTTATATTCTTCAGAATTTCTTCAGTCCTATCATCTTCATATGAAAAATGAATATTTTTAAACTCGATATCTCCTTTGGGATTTCTTAATTCAATAGCGCCTTTTACTTCATAAGCTTCCGTGGCTTCCTCGAATATCTCTTCTGATCTTTTGATGGTAGTTAAGCCTTCGCGCAATCTTTTATATTGCCCGCCCATCATACTAATTGCATTTGAGGCAAGATTGATATAAGCCAAAAGCATCACAAACTGACCAATGGTTATATTATCTCCACTTACCAAATAAATTCCCAGTGCAAACAATCCTATAAAAGAAATAGTCATTATAGAATTTTGCCAATAATATAGATTCATCCACATCAAAACTTGACCTTGGCTGAATTTTAATCCCTCATCCATCAATTTGATATTTCTTTTATTTTCAAAATCTTCTCTGGCATTGGACTTTATCGCTACAATATTGGGTGTTCTATCAAAAATATTTCCATAATATTTTTCGAAAAATTTATTCACTTTCTTTTGATAAGCTACAATAGGATTGGTCTTGAAAATAGTTATGCCAATATAAAACAACATAAACAGAAGATAGATAATCGCTAAAATCCAATTTATCCAAAAAATCAAAACAAAAGCTAAAAGAGAAGTCAATAAATATGGGATAATGCTAAATAATCCATAATCTATAATGGAATAAATAAAATTATCAGCTCTAGAAAATTTCTGAATAACTTCTCCTATTTTTTTATTTTTATGAAAAAACATCGGCAAATGCATCAAATGATTTACCGAACTATTAATTAAATTAGCTGAGGCTCTGTAAGCCAATTTATTGGAGTGCACAACTCTCACTCGCATAAATAGCCCTCCTCCAATTTGAAGCACCGCCCAACCCAATAATAACAAATAAACAGAGGTCTCAAAGAATCCTCCCTTGGTAACCGTGTCAACTATTTTACTATAAATTAAGGGCAATATAAGGTAAGAGCTATTTTCTAAAATTACAAAAACACATGTTACCCAAATATCTTTTTTATATGGTCTTAAATATTTTATTATTGGCCCAAAATCACTTTTATTTATCATAAAAAAAGATTACCTTTCAGCGATTCTAATTCTAATGCAAAAATGCTTGCTTTGCAAATCTATATAAAAAATCACAAAAAAGCAGGGAGGATGGGATCACCCTCCCTGCTTGACCAAAGTACCAATAAACCGCTCTATTCCTACGAAAACATCAGACACGCTTGATAATTATTACCGTGACTACTTGACGGTTGCCAATATCAAGAGCTTTTCTTAACCCAAGTTCCCCGATTCCAGTATAAACATCAATACGGTTTCCCTTAATGTCGCCACCAGTATCTTCTGCAACTGCGTATAATTCCAATTCGGGAATATACACTTCTGTTCCAGTGGGAATAACCCTAGGGTCAGTTGCTATCATGCCTTCTTTGGGAATTTCTCCCGAGCTAGTTTTTCCGCCACCATTTCGTCTCATGTCTCCACGAAAACTTTTGGTAGCATATTTATTTTGACCTTTAACCGGCGTGTAATAAGCCGTAGCCAAAACCCTGATTGCCTTTTTCTGCGCAATCTTTTTCTTTGGTGGGGTACTTTTTTTATTCGCCAAAGCGATACTTTGCTTTGCCGAATAACTGTTATCTTTTTTGGCATAAGCTGAGCCTAAAAAACTGCAAGACAACAATAAAAGTACTGTCAAAAAAATTGATTTTTTCAAAACGACTTTCTCCTTTGGCTTTCGGACATAAAAAAACGTCCTTATTGAAGGGGCGGTCTTTTATTGGTACATTAACAGCATATCATATAAATTCTATTTCGTCATTTTCAATAAGATAAGTTCAAGAAATAATTTCTATTTTTTATTTTTTATTGTTAAACATTCAAAAGCTTCGTGATCGTTAAATTTAGTTTTCCATTCTTCGGGATTGCCATAATCAGCAAAGTCCTTATACCACTGGTGATTTGCTATCGGCTTACTCGCAGCCTTAATTGGACACCAATATCTCTCGGTTCGCGCTGCAATTTCCACAGCGTAAGCAAAAAGACCGTTTACATAACTGCAATATAAACAATGCACTTTTTGAATGACATTTAAATAGTCTAAAAACTTTCTATCATAAATTATGTACTCGCTTCTTTTGACCTTGGGAATTCCATACAAAGGAAAAGCTACCCAGTGATAAAGGGTTATACAAATATCCAAAACTAAAGCAGGAAAAATCATCATATAGATAAAAGGCAAAGAAAGAATGTGACGAACATTTTTGGGAATAGCATATTTCCAAGCAGGGATTTTTAAATTTTTGTTTTTTTCTTTAATTTTCTGAAGAAAAATGATTTTCTTTTGTGAAAAATAAAAGCCATATTTTTTTGCCAAACGAATATGTTCCTTTTTAAGGGCCAGATTTAACGAATCTATTTTTTCTATAATCTTTTTAATTTTTGAATCCATAATTTATGATTCCTAGTGAGCCCACAAAAGAAAATTTATTTTCATTTGGGACGAAGCGACGGAATTTCAAGCGCCGCAGCAGCGCTTATATTTTTATTCAATAACACACAAAACCCATTCTATTTCAAAAACCAAAAAATTTCAAATAAATATTAAAACAAGCGGAAAGCATCATATGCTATTCCGCTTAAAAGATAAAAATCTATTATCTCAATTTAAAATCACGAAAACAGCAAGACCGAAAATTAAAACGGAACCGTATTTGGAAAATTTTCCCTCACGATCATATTTTTTCTCTACAAAGAAATTCCTGACTAGAAAAAATAAGTATCCCAAAAGGACAATTAATGCCAATGCAAAAAATTTCCTCAGTACGACATCTTGAAATACCATAATTCCTCCCTCGCTATTTTTATAATTCATATTAAAATGAAGAGCCATTGATAAGGCTATCACTTTATGCAAGGCTGGTCAAATAAAAAATTATAGACAGCCTCACCAAGGTCCAACCTTTGGCGCGCCAAAGGTTGGACCTTAGGTGTTTGAGTACTGTCCATTATCTGTATATATTTCACTTTCCATTAGCCTTACCCGATTTCCCCATCCAATATCTTTTTAACATCTTCGAACTCATTCTCTACTTCTTTTAGTCTTTCTCGACTAACTTTTATCAGCGCCACACCCTCCTTTACTTTTTTTAATCCTTTTTCCACATCCACGTCCTCTTGGTTATCAAACCATTTGGTTATTTCTTCTAACTTTTTTAATGATTCCGATAAATTTGTTTTTTCCATATTTTTTTAAAAATTAATTAATTTACAAACATTGCACACTTTGATATTTAGTTTATTTAAGACACTAATTAGATTTCTAATCATAATCTTAATTTTTTACTACAAACCTATTCGCCTTGGCAAGCCAGAGCGAGACAGGCAAATCTGCTACAAATATACAAATGTGGTGATATACTATCCTCTGCAATATTTGTAGATTTGTAGTAGATTTGTAGATTCGCGGGAACTTTTAAATTTATTTTACCTCTGAGTTAATTTTACCATCACTGAATTTACTTACCAGTATGTCCCCTTTTTTAATTTGCTTAATTGATTTAATAATTTTTCCATTGTAAGTTACGATGCTGTAACCCAGCTTCAGTTGGCGCTCAGGACTGCTTTGCTTGATTCTTTTTTCATAATTATTCAATTCTTTTTCTATCTGCAAAACAATATTTTTAAATCCGACGCTGATTGATTCTTTGAAACTTTGAATTTTATATTTTTCCAGTCTGATGATCTGCTCTATATTTGAAATATTTTTTCTAATTTCTTTGGTGCATTCATCGAATCTTTTAATTATAGACTCATAGAAATTCCTTATATCCAAAGAATTTTTTTCCAACTTGCTCTTACTGCTAATTAAAATATAATTAAAATTTAAAACAATGTTTTTGATATTTTGCTCATAAATCTCAAATTTTCTGAAAATACCTTCATAAAAATTAATTAAATAAGTGGAAAAATTATTCAAATCATATTTTATATCTTTGAGGGATTCTTCGTATCTGAAAATAATTGTTTTTTCCCAAAGATTTACTTTTTCCAGTGCTTGCTCCCAAGATTTATTTAGATTTTGAGCTACCGCGGTAGGAGTGGAAACTGCTCTATCAGCCACATATGAAAGTAAGGGGACATCTTTGTCGTGGCCTATCCCGCAAAGAACCGGCATTTTTAAACTCGCCACTTTCCTAACTAACATTTCATTATTAAAAGCCTGCAAGCTTTCTAAACTTCCTCCTCCGCGAATAATTACCAGTACATCAATATCTTTATCGGCAAAATAATCAACCGCTCCTATCAAGTCACCAATAGCACCCATCCCCTCCACTCTCGAATCCATAAAAATAATCTTATAACCAAATCTTCCAATATTACTCATAAAATCATTTATCACTGCGCCATCTCGAGAAGTTATAAGGCCGATTCGGTTTGGAAAAATTGGAATGGGTTTTTTTCGTTCGGGGGCAAAAAGTCCATCCGCTTCTAATTTAGCTTTTAGCTTTTCATAAGCTTTTTTAAGTGCCCCTTCCCCCACCAGTTCAACTGTTCCCACTTTAAAAGTTAATTTACCATAAGGCTTATAAACTTCGGCTACGCCACGTACGATAATTTCCACTCCCTCTACCATTTCTACTCCGCACATTTCATAAACATTGCTCCACATAAAACAATTGAGCAAACTTTCATCTTCTTTATCTTTAATAGAAAAATAAACTTGGCCTTTTATGGAAACACTGGAAACTTCGCCTTGAATAGTAAAAATTTCCCTCGATATGGCAGCATTTAAAAAATCCAGATATCCGCTAACAGTATAAACTTTATCTCTATCAGAAATATTTTCTTTCTGGGAAATATTTTTTTCTTGAAATTCTTTTAAAATACCCAGGATTTCCCCTCCGTATTTCTCAAATTTCTTTTCTTTAATTCCCTTAATGGCTGTTAATTCATCTTTAGAGGTCGGCATCAATCTGGCAATATCATCCAAAGTTTTATTTGGAAAAACGCGAAAAGAATCCACCCCTTCAAGCTGGGCGGTTCTATTTCTCCAATCTCTTAATTTTTGGATAATTGATTGATTCATAACAAATGCCTTCCCTCTCTCCCTCTCTGAGGGGGAGATGCCGATAGGCAGAGGGGGTGAAAAGAATAAATGTATATTTTTAAGAAACAGTACATTTAACTTACAAGTATTAACTTTACTTAGAAATAATATTGATAACTTTACCCTAATACAATGTTACTTCTATTCAAATATTTAGTAAAGAAAAAATAAAAAGAGGGCGGCAAATCGTTGGATTTACCGCCCTTACCACATTAGCCTTTCGGACCTTTTTCGCTCGCCGCTACTGAAGCCACTTTCGAAGGCTTGTCTGTGGGTTAATAATTGCCATCCTTTCTCAAGTCATCACTTACCGTATCAGGACATCCTGAAATTTAAAAGCAGTAAGTGCTTGAAGGCAATGGCCCCGTAAATCTGCCGAATGGGTGCACGATGCAACTTAACCGGTGTGGTCTCATCGCCGAATGGCACAGCGGGTACCCATGCCATTCCAGTTAATAAGATAATATAGCATATATGAAATATTGTAAATACTTACTTATAATATGCCCTTAATTAACTTAATTAAGGTTTACATTTGCAGAAGGTGAAAACATCGCATGCATTTTGAAAAAATATAAAGATTTTTTCTCATCACCCTCAAAAAAAGAAGAATTTATTTTTATCACTTTATCATCTCCCCCTCTGGGAGTACCGCGCCCATCAGTATTATTTGTAAGGATATATAAATCGTTGCCCGGTCCCACAATGATATTTCTAATTCTGCCAAACTCTCCTTTTAAATGAGTTTTTAGCTCTTTGCTATCAATTTCGTATTCATATAAGGCTTCTCCGCGAAGACCTGCAAAAAATATACTTCCGTTCTGATAAGCCATTCCCGAAGGAGCCCATGTGTTTGTAGCTCCAGAATTAATAACGGATGATTCCATACCCTCCCTATTTTGATCTCCTTGAATTTGCGGCCATCCATAATTGGCACCTTTCCTGATAAGATTGAGCTCATCGTAACCAGATGCAGCACCCGAACGACCATGCTCTGTGGCCCATAAATTATTTTGACTATCCCATGTGATTCCCTGCACATTTCTGTGTCCATAAGAATAAACCGGATTTCCAAAAGGATTATCTTCGGGCAAACTGCCATCATCTTTTAAGCGCAGAATTTTTCCTGCCAACGAATTTTTATCTTGAGCGCTATTGCTATTTTGTGCATCTCCCGTAGTTATATAAAGAAATCCATCTGGTCCGAATTTAATACGTCCTCCATTATGATTTTGGGCAGCGGGAATGTTTTCCATAATCACTTTTCTTTCAGTGAGTTGATTGTCAGAAAGTTTATATCTTTCTACTATATTTCTTAAACCAGCGTTTGTCCTTGTTGTGTGATATAAATAAATCCATTGGTTATTTTCATAATCAGGATGAAGAGCTAAGCCCAATAGTCCACCTTCACCCAAGGATACCGCATTGGGAACCTGTATTTCAAAACCATTGTTTCCCATTTTTTTAAGAGTTCCCGCTCTCTCGGTAATCAACATACTTCCATCAGAAAGAAATACTATTTCCCACGGAATATTTAAATTTTCAACTATAACTTCTGTTTTCTCTTCATCTTGGGGACTGGTCGAGTTTTGGGAAAGAATAATCTTCAAATTATCGACATTCTTATTTAAAGTTGTCCGCTCTTTTGGAGAATAAAGCAAATAGAAAGACGCTATTGCGATTATTGCAAATGTAAGTAGAATAATTATCGGTTTATATATTTTCATATGCGTAATAGTTAATATTTAAGCATTGAAATGTTTTGTCAAAACCTGATTTTTGGAAGAACTGATTGGCCAAATAAAAAGTGTATCTTCTTATATTTATTATAACACATAGCCACACATAGCCAATATTTAAAAAACGACCCACTTTTATATAAACAGTGGATCGTTTTTGGCGGATAAAACAATATTTTTACGATAATTCAATTGTGTAAGTTATTGTTTTTTCACCTTTAATGTAGGGAAGCAACTCTTGTGCAAACTTCATTTCAGATTCTCCGATAACTTTGTAACGAGAGCCGTTTACACAACCTGAAAGAATATGAAACAGTTTTTCTGCATCGATCCCCCCTCTTATGGGCTCGATGAGCTTGGCATGCGAAAGGATGGCTGACTTAAAATTTGTATCGACAATATGTCCTTGCCTAATTCCAAGCCATAAAATTCTTGCCGTATCATTAGCAAAAATTGCCTTAATTTCAGGATCACTTTCTTCCGGATTAAACCTCAACCTTACCGATTCTAATATCATCTTGTTCTCCTTTTTGGAAACTATGACCCAACCAATAGATGCGCCAAATTATCAAGCACATCTCATATTTCTGGAGAAAAACCCAACTTATTTCTTATTGTGAAACCAATGGATCTTTTTTATTATACTTTTCTGATGACTTTTGTCCTCTAATGAAACAATGGCATGCAACATAAAATAATTCCTCTCAGAAAAAGCATATTTATAGCACCTGATATCTATGCATTCATCTTTTTGAAGTCTCCAGACTATTTTCCAAACATTCCAGTAACCCACGCCAAGTGCTCTGGAAATTTCCCTTATGGTTCTTTCCTTGTTGACGTTTTTGCTCGTGGCTACAAAAAATAAATACTGCAACACCTTGTAATTTAAAGTCGTACGATATTTCAATGCCCCTCTCCCTAAAAAATAAATAATAATGAACTGCCTCCTAACAAAACAATTTACCATATTTAACCTCATATGTAAAGACATGCGATTTCTATGCGATTTCTAAATTTCTATTTTTAAAATATTATTTACGTACATATTTACTTACATTACTAATAAAATAAAAAAGCGGCTAAGTTTTCCCTTAGCCGCCTATACAAATTCCCGACAAACAACATTGCACATAGAAATAATAATGATTATTACAAATTCAGGGGATCAATTATGTTCAAATCCTCAAACATTATTACACCATCTGATTTAATAAGCCTAACCACACCACTGACTCCATTGGGCAAACTTGCCTCTTTGCCACTTTCAATGCCCATTTTTTTAATGATATCAAATCTTTGCTTTATTTTTTCCGCCTTTGCGGTTTCATCGGCAGATCTCCCTACTCGACCAAGATGCACTTCGCGACCGTAATTTATCCTCCTTTGATAATATCCGGCCAGAACATGATTTCTCGCACTCATTCTTGGGTCCTCCTGCGCCATTAATCAAATAATCTGATAAAACTTATCTTTAATAAACATCTTTCTATAATTAAAAAAACTACCTCTATATTTAGCACACAACAAAAATAAGTGCAAGAAAATTATTATAAAAAACGGCTAGTTGCAAGCTTAGCCGTTTGTGCCAGAATTCTTTGAATTCGCTAAAAAATATTTTACGGAAAAATGAGCAATACATCAATCTCGTCCCAGTTGTCCAAAATTATTATCCCATCTGGCTTAATGGATTTAACAAGGACCTCAATACCATCGGGCAATTTAAAGCTCTTGTCCTTTTTGATATTCATTTTTACTATGATATCAATTCTCTTGCATCTCTCTCTTGCGCCTATTTGATTTTTGGCAACCCGCTCAACATCATCATAATGCAAACCTCTGACAAAATTTAGTTTTTGCGAACTCAATTTTGCTTCCACGGCATTTCCTCTTTTCATCTCAATTCTCCGTAGTTATTATTATTTACCAACATAAAAACTGGATTTTGATTGATGTCTCGCTTTTACTATATTTTAAAAAACTATTTCCAATTAAACATTCTTAGCTCAACATATCTTACAACAAAGACACCTATTGAGTCAAACAAGTAATTTTATTTTTTATGAAATAGTAATATCAAAACCAGCCAACAAAGAGATGGCTTCTGGCAATGAAAATTTTGCTTTTGTGATTTTATTGGCAGTCGGGTCAATAAAATAATTTATCGCTCCGACAAAATTTACTTTACTCAGATTTGAATTTTGAAATTTACTGCCCCTTAAATCAGAATTTGAAAAATCAGACTCACTTAGGTTAGAGTCCACAAAATCAGTGTCATGCACTACACACTGGATAAATTTGGATTTTCCAATGTCCAGCTTGCTAAAATTACAAAGTTTTATAACGCAATTATCAAATTGCCAAGAAAGCAAAAATTTATTTATTTCGCTAAAAGCTACTCCGCTTATTTTACATTCTTTAAATGTAACATTGCAAAAACTACAGTTTAATATTTTTGAATTTGAAAAATTGCATTCATTAAAAACACAATCAATAAACTTAGTACCCACAAAATCAGTTTCAGTAAAATTACATCTATTAAATTCACAATTGGAAATTTCCAAAAGCGATAGCTTCCTCTCGGACCAATCTTCTTTTTGGATAGTTTTATTTTCAATAATATCTTCCATGCTATTTGAAAAGGATATTTTTTATTTTTTAAATACTACAACGAAGACACGAATCTTTGTTGCTCCTCAATTTCCTCATCTAATTCCCCTATCTTACGAAATGTTCCCTTACAGAAAGTACGATCAACTAATTTCCCAATAGAAAGAATATTTCCTGTCGTCGGTGATCTTGAATATTAAAATTATTGCAAAGTTATTTTTTTCTTCTCTGTATCAATTTCGCAAGTCATATCAAAAGAAAAAGAATAGAAATTAGAGATATCATGCCCAAAATGATTCCACTGAATAATAGGAAAATCATAATTTAAAAAAACATCCGATACAATCTCTTCAATTCCTCTGTTGTCTTGCGGATATTTGTTATCATCGCAATCAGACAAGGAGCCAATTATCATTCCTTTAATATTTTTTATTTTCCCCGATAATTCTAATTCGCGCAACTTAAATGAAAGCATTGCCGGCGCCATGCCGATCTCTTCCCAAAATAAAATTTTATCATCAAAATTAGGGAGAAGTTTAGTTGCCAAAAGAGAATTTATCAAAGTAATATTACCACCTAAAATTTTGCCAGAAGCCTTACCATGTTTTATGACTTTTATATCTTCAGAAAATATGTTTGCTTTTTGAGAATTCTCTAGCACTCCCAAAAACTGAGAAAAAGAATTTTCATCTATCTTAGATAGCTCATAAACATTGGGTCCATGAATAGCAATTTTATTTATATTTTTTTCAATAGCTAATAAAAGAATTGTAATATCACTATAGCCAATAAATGGTTTTGGATTTTTTTTAATAATATCAAAATCAATATCTTTTAATAAATCAATTGAACTTGCTCCACCAGTGGCACAAATGATTGCCTTAACTTCCTCATCAATAAACATAGCATGCAAATCTTCAACTCGCTCTTCTTTACTTCCCGCAGAATAATAAAAATGTTTACCTAAATTTGCTCCCTTTTTTATCACAAAACCATTTTTTCTAAGCCTATCTAGACCCACTTCAATCTCCTCCTGTATATTCCAAATCGGCCTAGACGGAGCAATCACTCCAATTGTATCTCCTTTTTTTAAAACAAATCTATTCATCCAACTAATTACTTAAATATTTATTCATCCCGCTAATCTTTAATTAACTGGGACTTACATTACTTACATCTTACGCTTAAATTTATAGGGCGTAAAGTGAGTTTTATAAAAATAAAAAGAGGCGAAGATCCGTTGAAATCTTCGCCTTTACCAATTGAGATCCGATGTCTCTTCCCCTGGGGTAACTGGATATACCCGACAATATTATTGTTCCATTATTTGCTTCATATGAAATGGAGAAAATCCATCGTATACGCCTGTAGCATCATCCTGCTTTGAAAAAATTTCAAGAAGTTTCAGATCTTCGATTACCTTTACTTGCTCCCAGCTTCTCACTCCTAGATCATAAGCCTCCATAGCTGACTCAAAAAACAATTCAAAATCATGATCCCACTGCAAATCTTCCACCCTTTCAATTACCACTTTTTTGATTCCCAGTTTATTAGAGACATATAATCTATGGCTGCCATTTTGAACAAAGCATTTAAATGGCATACCGTCTTTAAAGATTAATCTCAAATCTTGCTCCTGCGAAAAAATCCTCTTAGGATCATCCAGAAAAAATTTAACGTGGCTCTCAAAAAGAAGCGGTTCAAAAGGTTGGATTTCTCCAATATCTATAACTTCTTGGCCCGGTTGCAAAGAACTGTCTTCTTTGAATTCCCCTACTACTAAATATTCTCTATAGCTATCCATTGATTTTCCTCCAGGAATATTCAAATATTGGAATTAAGTATCTCTTTTTTTATACTTAATTAATTACATGCGCCTATTTGCAGTACCTACATCTTATACTTAAATTTATAGGGCGTAAAGTGAATTTTAGAAAAAATAAAAACCAGTGGCGAATTGTTAAAACTCCACTGGCTTCCTGAAAATATCATCTACATCTTTCCCATAGAAAACATCTTCAATGCTTTGTATAAATATTTAGCTGCTCTTGTCCAGTCAATCGGATCCATAGCATTGCCAGTTAGCGTAAGTTGCGCTTGCGCATCAATGCTAAGGCCTGAATATTTATTTACTAACGGTTGTCCTAGGTGCAATGTATCGGGTCCTAAACCGCCCGCAAAAGTAATATTCAAGGAAAGCGTTGAATTAATTATGGCCTCGACAAAAGGCATCAACCCAAATGCATCCATGCCTTTGCCTCTTCCCATGCTCTTATCCAAAAGGACAAAATCGACAAGGCCTTCGTATTTCTCCAATCGCTTAATAAGTCTGACTGGATCATCTCCAACTTGTGCAAGCGCAGGCGTGCTAACCTGGAGGACAATATCTATTTTTGGATATTCTCTTTTTAATTCGGATAGCATTTCAGATGAAGGCCAAATCATATCCAACTGCAATGCGTGGATATTTTTACCGCCATATCCAACTGCAGAAACGAGATGTTTCGTTTCTGTTTTTCCATCATAATCAGCATAATGCAATGCATCATACGCCAAAGGATGATCGATAAACAAATCTTTAATATTTTCCTTGGGAACCCAAATAGAAGACCACTTACTCGGCATACCATTTAACGTTTTGTAACTAATCATTAAACCAATCATGAGCTTGTACTTAATTGAGTTTAATAATTCTTTCTGAGCTTTTTCAAAAACATTGAGCATTCCATTTACTTGTTTGATTGTTTCAAAATCAGTAATTCCTATATATGGATGTCGCATGGGCTACCTCCTTGGTATTTTTTATTAAATTTTGGGGAACTTGGATATTTGATTGTCTCATGTGAAAATTATTTCGTCAATATAAGCACAAAAAAAACAGCTCCTCAAAGAAAAACTGTTTTTTGAAACATTATGCCATACTGTGGTTTAGCGAAAAATAGTGCGAACCATATTTAATAAAATTTATTTTTTATCAGTATCCTCTTCCACTGTTATATTTTTTGCATCATTTTCGGGACGCATTAAGGGAAAGAGCACTACATCGCGCAAATTTAACTGATTAGTTAAAAGTGCTAAGATTCTCTCCAGTCCCATTCCCCATCCCGATACAGGTGGCATGCCATATTCCATAGCTTCCACATAATCCAAATCCTTATTCAAAGCCTCTTCATCACCACCCGCCTTAGCTTCCGCCTGCTCGTTAAAGCGTTCTTTTTGATCGATTGGATCGATAAGTTCGCTATAAGCATTAAGAACTTCCCAACCATTAATCAACAATTGAAATCTATCAGTAATCTGAGGGTTATCATCATTTTTTCTGGCCAGCGGAGATAGAGATGTAGGATGGTTAATCAAGAAAGTCGGATTAATAATTTTCTTGCGTGACACCTCCTTATAGAGGGCATCAATTAAATTTCCCAATCCCAAATTTTCCATTTCGTCTATTTTAATGCCGTCTTCTTTTATTTTATTTCGTAATTCATCCGCTGTTTCATATTTATCAATATCTATACCTGAATCTTTTAATATGACGTCTCTCATGGATATTACTTTCCAAGGAGGACTCATATCAATTTGACGCATATTGCCATCGCGATCCATAATATCTAATTTCAAAGTCCCCTTAAGTTTTTCAATAATAGTTACCAGCATCTTTTCGGTAAAATCCATGTTCATCTTGTAATCCCAATAAGCGGCATAATGTTCAATCATAGTAAAGTCTTGCAAATGGCTTGGGTCAATTCCCTCATTGCGAAAAACTCTAGCTATTTCAAATACTTTTTCAAAGCCTCCGACAATTACTTCCTTAAGGTAAATCTCAGGAGCGATACGCAAACTCACATCAATATCCAAAGCATTATGATGAGTAGAAAAGGGCTTAGCTAGAGCGCCTGATGCGGTGTTACACAAAACCGGAGTATCTACCTCAAAAAATCCATTTTGATGATAAAAATTCCTTAATTCACGAACGAAATTACTGCGAAAGACAAACCTTTCTTTTGTTTCTTCGTTCATAATTAAATCCAAATAACGTTTTCTATATTTCAGTTCCACATCTTTTAATCCATGCCATTTGTCTGACAATGGTCTTAGCGCTTTACTTAAAAAAGTATATTTTTCCACCATTACCGAAATTTCCCCTTTTTTAGTAACAAAAACTTCTCCCTCAACTCCGATAAAATCTCCAATATCGAGTGTCTTTATTATTTGTTTATATGTATCCTCTGGCAAATCACCAATTCTAAAAACAATTTGCGAACGTCCAGAAAAATCTTGTAAATGGGCAAAGGCAATTTTCCCCATATTGCGAAAAAGCATTATTCTTCCTGCAACACTGACTTTTTTTCCGATTAATTTTTCCGCTACATCCTGACAATTATTAATTTTATCAAATTTATCTGCATAAGGACTTATTCCACTTTCTTGCAAAAGCTGAAGTCGTTTCAAACGATCAGCTCTCTCTCCTTTTATTATTGATTCATTTTCTGGTTTATTCATACTTTTTATTTAATTGTGTCTCTGATAAAAATGAGACATTTTTATAGCTTAAATCCTACTCTATCATACATAAATAATCCACATATAGTCAAATAAAAAATAATATGTTTTAAAAAATTTACGTAAATATGTAAGTAAATTTTATTTGCATAATTTTTTGCAAAACAAAAACAGCTCCTCAAAGAAAAACTGTTTTAGTATGCTTCGCCAAGCTGTAGCTTTAGCGAAAGATGGCATGGGAGAAGGTATACGCTTCGAACTTTGATGGTGAGAAATTGGGAAAGTGTTAAAAATAAATTGGAGCGAGTAAGAATTTTGATGAAATAAAAAAGAGCCGCAACCCACGTGTTACTGTGAGTGCGGCTCTGCAGGAGTCCACTGCTTTTACTTCTCGTGAAGTTTCATCATTTTTTCATAGTCATTGGCCAAAACTTCTTGTCGTATAAGCCGTTGAGTATGGTCAATTTCGATGCGATAGCCCTGTACGAGACAGGTCTCCTGACTATCTGCACCACCGGTCTTGGTCGGTTCACCAACGAGTTCGTAGGCATTTGCTTCTTTAGGAAGCACGGCCTGCGCTTCGCGGATGTCATAACGGAAGATTGGGACAGGATAGTTCGACTCGGTGTAAAACCTGGCGACTTCTCCCACTTTCTCCATCGACGTCACACGAAATTCCGGTTCATGCGTATCAGCTCTGGCGCCTTTCTTAGTTACTTGTGTAAACCAAGTTTCGTCCGGCATCTGCATAATAACGAAGATTCCATCGGGCGCGCGATCTAGACCGCTCGACTCGAAAAGTTCTTGCCAGTGCTTGCGCAGTATATGACGCGGGTCAGGACCTTTGTCAATAGAGACAAGTTTGCCCTCACGAATGCCTATCAGGCGAGTACCGTCATACCAGTCGTGTGTATTTATATCAGACACCCAACTTGGCACCCGATGTTCACTCTGACTGACGTGTACAGAACCGATTGCACCGACACTCAGCAAATGAGCATACGCGAGTCCGTCTGTTGGTTTAACATTTTCAACCCAGTACATGCCCGGTCCATTGACCTGCAGAATATAGGGATCAAAGATCTTACGCTGATGATTATCCAAATGGTACTTCCGTGCGTAATGCGCATGTTGTTTAATGTACTCGTCAGATCTTGAACCAAGGCGAGCCTTAAGCACCGGATCAACTAATGCATCAACGTAGTGAAGAGTTGAAATAAATGGATGCTCACGCGTACGCACATACTCTTCAAGATCAACAATCTCCACGTCGCCATAGGCACCGCTTTCAAGCTTCCAGAATTCATCTGCGGAAATACGGCCACCTTCGGTTCGGCGCGTCTTGTCATCGTAATGATATCGATATGCCTCAACAACGCCATCGAGCGTTGCCATGGGGCCGATACCATGAGCTACGATCAGGATCTTAGTCCCACTTTTGCTGATACCAACGTACTCAGCAGACATAGTGGTGTAGTACTGATCCCAGGGAGTTGGTTTTGATGTGTCATGCATACCCAGCTTTTCGTATGGCGGTGTTGCTAGTCGTGCATCCACCCAGTCCAGCATAGTTCCAATTCTACCGACGCGACCCGCATATTTCGCTGCCTGTTTGAATGCGGGAACAAAGCCCTTTTCATGGTAGATGGCTATTGCACTTTCCGACAAACCACTCTCTTTTTCTTTCGTTTCCATAACATCTCCTTTCCCGTTTTTGGGTTTTAGGAACTGTGAATGCGACCTGCATTCAAGGGATGCTAACCATTTAGCAACATTTGATTATTGCACAACTCAATAAAAATGTCCATCCCTCATCCATCGGTTTTCAAAAAAGTTCGAAGCTGAATTTACCCCTATCAAAAACAAGGCCTCAATAAGCCTTGTTTTTATCAGCACGCCATAGTAAAGGATGTTAGAACTATTTTTATGAATAAAAAGGAGTATATTTATATTCCAGATCTGAGTTCTTAAATATTTACCTATAAATTGCAATAATCTGACGAATTATTAGTTCATTGGGTTTGATATATTTTCCAGTAAAATCAAACCAGACGGTCATAAAATCCTCTTTGTCTAATTTTCTCATGCCACCAGTTTCTGGGTCCTGAAGATAGATATTGTCATCATCCATTCCGCACACTACAGAATAATGTCCATCTGAGACATCTGCATCCGTATAATCAATTCTACCACGCGTAAACCAATTGACAATAACTGGCACATCTTTATCTAACCATTTTTCTATATCTTTAAAACTGCTATTATTTTTTATTTTTACCTTAAATCCTAAACTCTTGGCAGCTTTTTCGATTGCTCGATCATCAGTTCCTAGGTCCTCATCGGTACCGCACAGTTTTGCCAATTCTGACTCACCTTTCTCAACTTTATAATAAGAGAGGACGATCTTTAAAGAAGCTGGTCCGCACATTCCAGCATTCAGTGTTTCTTGAAATGGTTTTACTTTCAACATTTTTTTCATATTTTTTTAAAATTATTTTTTAATTCCCCAAATATCTAATATTTTATCATAAATTTTTAAAGCTTTTTTTCTAGATTCACCTACTATAATAAATCCGAAGGTTGCCTCTTGTTTATTTAAAATAGAAATAATAGTCCCTTCTTTTTTTCCTTTTATAGGATACAATATTTCTTTCATTTTATCCATAGCTTGCTTCTCGTCCAATTCCTTATTTCCGTAACAAAAATTATCTTGAGACATAATAAAATAATTATCTTCCCAATAATTACCCAGCAATGTTTTAGCCGTATCGTAAACATGAGTTCCTCCCGTCCTTCTCATATTGGTTTCTATTATATATGGAACATTATTGTTTGATAAAATAAAATCGATATCAAAAAACCCCCTATAGCCAAGCTCCTGAAACTTCTTTCCAACTTCATTAGATATTTTCAATAATTTATTTCTTGTTTTATTATTTAACAAATTTTTTCCTAAAGCCACTCCGAGAAAATCGCCCCCTTTTCCCAAAACTTGATTGCATAAATAAGTAATTTCTGCATCATCATCTGATAAAAATAATTCTACAGATGGAGAAGCTCCAGACATTTTTTTATTTGAAACTATATATTCTTCGACAAGAATCAACTCATCACTCCAGATGGAGTCAACTTTAAACTCTTTTTTGATATATCTTATAACTCCTTCTTTATCATCAAAATCTTCTTTTTTAATAAAAATTGTTCCCCACCCTGATTCTCCAAAATTAGATTTTAAAGCACATGAACGATTATTCACATAAAACCATACAGCGACTTTCAGCACTTCCTCATGAGATTTGCATACTATGCTTTCTGGCACATTCTCATGTATGCTCTTAATTCTACCGATTTCTATGCGTGAGCCGACCTTTGAATCAAGGTATGATGCAAGCCACACCGATTCTTCAGGGGGCATTTCCATCACATCAAAATCCAATCCTTTGCTTTTAAAATACTCTGTTAACGATACAAACTTATTTGTTATGCAATAAGGGGTAATTCTTACTCCTGGATTATCTTTGATAATTTGGCAAAGATTTTTCAGCAGCTCTCTATCTTTCTTTATCGCATCTGATAAACTAATATCAATCTCACCAGGATATAAGTTATCTACATTTTTAAACCCTAAAGCTATTTTGTTTAAAATAAAAATTTCTTTTGAAATTTGAAAAGGCGTTATAACAATCTTATTATCACCCTCCCATAATAAAGTCCTATCGCATAAATTATGCTCAATTATAATTCTGTCTTTTTTTTGCTTATCATTTTCGACTTTATTTATCGTATCTTCAAATGCCTCAGCTATATTGGAAATAATTATTGTTTTAATTTTCATAAAATAAATTATTAATAAAAAATATATTAAGCTAGAAATTTTTAAATGCATGGATGTCTTAGTAAGAAAGACATCCATGTTTTTTTTTAGCAGAAACTATCTTACCACTCCATGCCTCTTCATGGCCAGCAAGATGATTTTTTCAATCAAGTCTTCGAATGTATAGCCCTCAAAACTTGCCATCATGGTAAGTGTATTGTTCAAACCATGAGTGTTAGGTCCAATTCCTGGATTATAGTTAACCTCCAGTAAATAGATATTACCATCGGGGTCTATTCTGTAATCCATCCGTGCATAGTCACAGCAGTCCGATACGACAAATGCCAATTTACTATACTGAACCAACTTTTCGACTATATCCGCGGGGAGTTCAGCACGAACCATTTGTTCTTTTTTACCCCCCCATTTATACTCATAGGAGCGTATTTTCTCCAAGTCTGAATTTGCTCCTTCGAAAATAAATTCGAGTGGTGGAAAAACCTCCAAATCTGAGTTATTTCCGATGATGCCAACTGACACCTCTCTACCAACAATAAATTCTTCAGCCATTACTGGCTGGCTATATCTTTCCAGTGAGTCTTCGATTTTTCGTCTGAGCGAAGTTTCATCTCCAACTACACTGTCATGATAGATGCCAATACTTGCTTCTTCCCTTACTGGTTTAACAATAAGAGGAAAAGTCAAATTCTTATCCAGTTTTTCTGTAGAGCTCCGGAAAACTTGATGTTTTGCAGTCGGCAATCCATACGCCATAAGGACAAGCTTGGTTTTTTCTTTATCCATTGTGAAGTGCATATTGTGTGCGGTTGCCCCAGTAAAGGGGATGCTTAATCCTTCCAGTATGGCTGGCACAACCGTCTCTCTGTTGTTTCCTCCACCAAAAGCTTCGGCAAGATTTAATACAATATCAAAATCAAGCCATCTTGCTTTCAGATTCTCCCACAGATTGAGGTCAGCCAGCATTGTTTCAACTTGATAACCACGCTCTTTTAGTAGTTGAACCACCAATGGAACAATGATTGTTATCTCCTGCTCACAAATCAAATCACTAGGAATACCTTTTTCCAACCTTTCTGCCAAATTGTAAAGAACTAATATTCTCTCTTCCATTTCATTCCCTCCTCCTGATTGTTGTTATATCAAAACTTCCTTATCCTCAAAATCACTACATCTTGAAAGGTCTATCTTTTTCCAAAAATTCAACGGTATTGGTATTTTCCCTTTTCCTGGAACATCAAAAACATGCGTTGGAACAGCAATACCTGATAATTTTTTAGTTAATTCTGTCATTATTTCCTGCTCTTTTTTGATATCACAAACAAAAGACTCTAAACCCTTAACATAATCACACCTAAAAATATAATAAGGGATAACTCCCAAAAAATAAATTTCCCTAAATAATTTATCAAGTATTTCAGTATTATCGTTTATATCTTTGAGAAAAACTGTCTGTGACATCAATATTAAGCCTTTATTTCTCAATTTTTTAATTACCTCTACGCTCTCTCTTGTCAATTCATCAGGATGATTTATGTGAATTAACATATAGATCGGTAACTCTTTTGAATATTTACTGATAATATTTATTGTCTTTATCAAAATTGGATTATCGAACATTTGAGGGCAATGAATAGGCAATCTTGTCCCAATTCTAAGAGATTTAATTGAATCAATTTTAATCAAACCCTCAAGAGCATAATTTAAAACTTTAGGATTAAATAAGGGGTCTCCGCCACTAAGAATAACCTCTTCAATTTCTTTGTGGTTTAAAATATATTCAAGACCTGCTTTTATATCTTTTTTTGTTAAATCGCCACTTTTGCTACCCACTTGTCGTCTCCTTGTGCAAAACTGACAATGTGCTGCACATTCATACGACAACTTCCACAAAACCCTATTTGAATATTTGTGAACAATACCTCTCACTGGAATAAAATTATCCTCCTTTAAGGGGTCGTGTGAAATAAAATTTCTTTCTGGTGTACTTTTTAATTCACCTGCAATAAACTGTCTGGAAATAGCGTTACTACCATTTTCTATAAGTTTTTTTAAATGAGGTGTAAGTTTTTCACTAAATGAATTCATTTAATTACGTTCTAAAGGAATTGCGCCTAAAATGATTTCAAATCATAACATACCCACGACGTTCGGTCAAGCAGCCGTTCGGAAGTTTCAATTAATTTTTAAAATTTTGATTGAAAAGTCAGAACCAAAAAGAGGCCTAAAACAAGCCTCTTTTTTGGTTCTATTCTACGGAGCACGGGTGGAGAGAATCGAACTCCCGTTATCGGTTTTGGAGACCGACGTACTACCACTGTACGACACCCGCAAAAATTGCCACAAAAAAATTGTGGCAATCGTGACTACTTTTTCATTTCCTTATGAACAGTATGAGTTTTGCAAGTATTACAATGTTTTTTCATTTCCAACTTTTCTTTGATCTTTTTCTTATTTCTCCCAGTGTAATAATTAACATTCTTACAATCACTACATTTCAATTTCACTAAATTGTCATTGGCCATATTTTTCAGCTGATTAGCTTTTTAGTTTATTAGCTTTTTGGGCTGCAAACTAAATTCAAATTAATTCTTAAAATTACATTTTCTGAGCCTGAGACCGTGGATTCCACTAGTGATCTCATCCTAACCATAAACATGCCCGTTTTGGTTATGAAACCCTGAGCCTGAGACCGGGATTGAACCGGTGACCTCATCCTTACCATGGATGTGCTCTACCAACTGAGCTACCCAGGCGAAAATAAATAAACAAATACCAATAATCAACAACCAAATAATATCCAATAACCAATTTTAAAATATTATAAACTTGATTATTGAAATTTAGAAATTGAAATTTATTTGGTTATTGGTGCTTGTATCTTGAATATTATTTTGTGTGGGCCGGGACGGATTTGAACCGCCGTAGACTAATGTCGTCAGATTTACAGTCTGATGCAATTGACCGCTCTGCCACCGACCCACTACTCGCGCCATTGAAAGCGCTTGAATTTTCAATGTTAAATTTCCAATTTCCAATCAAATCTCAATGACATAATTAAAAAATTAATACATTAAAAATTCATTAAAAATTAAAAATTTTAAATTTAAAATTCTATGAGTGAGCCACCTGCTCGCCTCGCTGAAGCTACTGCGAAGCGGGTCGGACTCGGACCCGACGACCTATTTACGTTGCGTCAAAAAATATGCTTGTAAATATTACCATGGCTCGAGCCACCTGTCGGGCTCGGACCGACGACCTACTGTTTACAAAACAGTTGCTCTACCAACTGAGCTAAGGTGGCTAATTAAATTTTACTCGACTATCTTAATACTGCTGTTTTAATCTTGCTTTACCTCCGTCTCCGCCAAATGGCGGATTGCGGATGAGCTAAGGTGGCTAATATTTCAAACTTTAGTCTATTTGCACAATAAAAAACAAATACTTATCCAGTCTAATACAAAAATAAATAATTGTAAACACTTAAAACTTCTTTTTCTTAAAGCGACTCAATTTATTTTTGGCGCTTATACTTTGAGGATTAAGCTTAATAACCTGTTTATAACAAGCCTCAGCATCCACATAGTTTTCCTGACTTACATAGTAATCTCCCAATCTCTCATAAGCTTCAATATCTCGAGGATCAGAAGCAATTCTCTCCACTAAAATACTTTCTAGCTCCTCTTTTCTTTCTTCCGGATATGTAACTTTCTTACTTATCATCACCCGCTCTTCTCTCAGTTTCATCACATCTGTATCATTATTGTTGATATCTTCTTGTTTTTTATTTCTAGAAAAAATTCTTTTAATTTTACCTGGATTATTATTTTTAGTTAAATCCATGGAAGTGTTGTTTTTCTTTTCGCTCTCTTCTTCGAAAACTTTTTCCAAAATATCATCCTTTTTTTCAACCAAGCTCTCCAATCCGATTTCTTCGAAATCTTTCTTATCTAAATCTGATTCAATTTTATTTTTCTTACTCTTTATGAAAGTTAGCTTCTCTTCTAAGCGGTTATGCATCTTTAAAGATAGCACTTTAAAAATATGGGCGATTTTTTCCAAAAAGTGCAGCCATTTGCTCTTTACCTCCATAGATAACCTACTTTGAATTTCGGCCTCTTCCCCTTTTTCAATTTCTTTAGCGATATCAAGAGATCTCCGTGAAATCAAAAAAATAACCAGCGCCAAGCTTACAACTATAATTATTGGAGGTAAAACAAAATACAAATAAAACATTTTTTTATACCAAATTAAATTAACGCTTTTTCATAAGAAAATTTTATAATTTTGAGCGAAACAAAGAAAAAATGTTGATACCTATAAAATAGGATGAAATATTTTTTCTCTTGTTACATCCGAAATTATATAATTTACTGAGGAATGGTTAATTGAATTTGGTATTACTTTAATTCTTCTTTCTTAATTATAACATACTCTCCACTATCGAGCCTCAACTTGATTGTTTGCTCAAGGGGGCTCAATTCAATCACCTCACCCGATCCTCTTTTAATTCTAACCTTGCTCCCAACCTCCGGCATTCCTATTAGCATACTCTTATATTGCTCTGATTCATATGATAAGCAACACATTAGTCTTCCGCAAATACCAGATATTCTATCAGAGCCTCGTTGAGCCACATTTTGAATTTTGGCCATATCAGTAGAAATACTGGGAATTTCTCCCAAAAATTTTACACAGCAAAGTTCTTTACCGCAGACACCACAGCCGCCCAAATTACGAGCTTCATCTCTGGAGCCTATTTGTCTCATGCGAACTGAACGATGAAAAATTCGAGAAAGATTTTTTACAAGCTGACGAAAATCTACTCTTCCGTCTGCAATGAAAGTAATTATAACCGTTCCTTTGCCTAAAGTAGTAAAAACATCGACAAATTTCATCTCCAATTCCATTCTCTTAGCTTCCTTGCGACAGATGTCTAATATTTCTTTTTCTTTTTTTGAATTTTTTTCAAAATTATTTAAATCTCTTTCCGTAGCTTCTCTTAAGATTGTAAAAACTTCACTCTTATTTTCCCTTTCGGATTCCTGATTTAAGATATTTTTTACTGTTCCCAATATATTACCAGATTCATCTTCTACAATAATTTTATCTCCTTTTTTAAATTCGACACTGCCCAAACAAACCTTCGGATCACCCCACCCGCATAAATTAACCAGATATTTAAACATAATCAAATAATCTTAACGAAAAAACCATTTTTTATCCTTCCTCAATTATAACATACTTAATCCACAAACTAGAGCTTGCCGATTTTGATATCTATTAGAGCTCAAAGCGAGAAAATTCTCCCACTTGAATTTTTTCTCCAATTTTACCGATTTTTTCAGTGATAAGTTGTTCAATAGTCAGATCAGGGTTTTTCACGAATGATTGAGTCAATAGAGAAATTTCTTCTTTAAATTTCTTTTCTTTTCCTTCCATTATTTTCTCCATAATTTCCTCACTCTTTCCTTCATTTTTAAGTTGTTCTACCCAGATTTCTTTTTCTTTACTTATAATCTCCTGGGAAACATTCTCAGGACTTAAAAATCTTGGATTCATGGCGCTAATATGCATAGCAATATCTTTAGCTAATTCCTTAAATTCTTCATTTCTAGCTACAAAATCAGTTTCGCAATAAAGCTTAACCATAGCGGAAACTTTATTATTAGAATGAACGTAAGAACCAATAACTCCCTCCTTAGCTTCTCGATCACTCTTTTTTAGAGCTTTAGCTTGACCATTTTTTCTTAGGATTTCTATTGCCTTAGTTTCATCGCCAGCCGATTCATCTAAAGCTTTTTTTACATCAACCATCCCAGCTCCGGTCACCTCTCTTATTTTTTTTATTTGTTCTAAAGACATATTTTTTATTTATTAGATAAAATTATTTTACTATTGGACCAACTAAGTATTCCATTATAGTTTTTATTGAAGAAACAGCATCATCGTTAGCTGGAATTGGATAATTAATGTTATTAGGGTTTACATTAGTATCCACAATTGCGATAACTGGAATCTTTGCATTCATAGCCTCTTTTAGGGCAATCTCATCGGTTTTAATATCAGCAATAAAAATTGCAGCTGGCAAAGTTTTCATTTCTTTTAATCCACCCATCTTCTTTTCCAATTTTTCCAATTCTTCAAATTTTTTAAGTTTTTCTAATTTCGTATATTTATCAAATCCTCCAATCGCCATTTGTTCTTGAGAATCCTTCAGATATTGAGCTCTTTTTCTGATTACTCCGAAATTTGTAAAAGTTCCACCCAACCATCTCTCGGTTACATGGGGCATCTCGCAAGCTTGGGCGCAGATTTTAATAATTGCCTTGGCTTGCTTCTTGGTTCCTACAAATAAAACTTGCTTTTTCTCTGCTGTTATTCCTTTAATAATTTCTATCGCTTCCTTTAATTTCTCTTCAGTTTTTTGCAAATCAATTATGTTGATGCTTCTTTTGGTGCCAAAGATAAATCTATTCATTCTTGGATCTCTGCAAGATTTATTGTGTCCAAAATGAACGCCGTTTTTTAGCATTTTTTCCAAGCTTATTGGAGCCACAGAAAAATCCATTCTGTATCTTTCTTCCAATATATTATTTTTTTCGGATTCTTTTTTTACATCTTCTCCGACTGATGTTTCTTTTGCATTGTTCATTGTTTTCCTTTTTTATTAAATAATTAATCCTCTGCTTTTTTTATTTTTCTAGAAACTGTCTAAAATCTCGCGTCTTGATAAAGCGCTGAAATTATAAGCGAAAAACGAGCTGGGAGCCGAGGCATATCGAGATACGTCGAGGCTGAAGCGAAGTTTTGCAGCTATAATTTCAGTGCTTTAACAGACGAGCATTTGTTTTTTGCATTAATTTTGCGTCGAGATTTTAGACAGCTTCTTAACTCATAATCCTAAAAAATAGGACAGGAACGAGCCTAAAAAAAGCATGTTTTTTTATGTATCTTCAGTTCCAAATTAAAAAATTTGTTCCGAAAGAACACAGAAGTAGTATAGCAAAACTGGGGCTCTTGTCAATTGTTTAGTTATATGATAATATTTCTTTTGTACTATCGTAAGTAAATTTTACTTTAAATCACCAATTAAGACTAACTATATGAAAAAGGACATTCACCCAAAATATTATCCAGAAACAAGCATTAAATGCGCTTGCGGATCTATTTTAGAAACTGGAGCTACCAAGGAAAATATCGAAGTTGAAATCTGCTCACAATGTCATCCTTTCTTTACAGGAGACAAAAAAGTTGTTGATACAGCTGGTCGCGTAGAAAGATTCAAGAAATTAGCTGAAGCTTCTGCTAAACTAAAAAGTGCTAAGAAACCAAAAAAAGAGGCTAAAAAAGATGTTAAAGAAAAGAAAGCTCCTGCTAAAAAGGTTGCTGAGAAAAAATAATACTTTTTTACTTTCAAAAAACACCTCAATTGAGGTGTTTTTTAATTAATTGGCAAAATTAAGCCGTGCTTTTTCTAGTTCAACAACGAATCGCATTCCATTTCCTTGGGTTTTTCTATTTGCATAATATCCAGAATCGTCGGTGCAATATTTCCCAATTTTCCTCCTACCTGTAATTCTCTATTTTTAAAATCATTGCTTAGAATAGAAAAAATAACTTTATTTTTAGTATGAAAAGTATTGGGAAGTTCTTTCCCATCTATCATATCAATCATGTTGTCAGCATTGCCATGATCAGCCGTTATTATGAGATTGCCTTTTCTTTTTGAAATCTCACTCCAAATCATAGCCAATTTTTTATCTACATATTCTACCGCCTTAATGGTGGCTTTCATATTTCCAGTATGTCCCACCATATCCGCATTAGCAAAGTTAATCGCATAAAAATCATATTCAGAATTTCTTATTTTTCCTAAAACAAAATTAGTAATTTTTTCTGCTGACATTTCCGGGACTTTAGCATAAGAATCAGTAGCCAAAGATGGAACCAATAATCTATCTTCTCCCGCCACGCTATCCGCATAACCCCCATTAAAAAAATAAGTGATATGCGCATACTTTTCACCCTCTGCCACATAAAATTGCTTTTTATTTTTCAACGCTATGGGGAGAGAATTTTCTACGAAAGTACTGATGAAAGCTGTGTGCACATCCAAATCAGGACCAAAATCTCCCATAGAAACAAAGTGCAAATCTTTTATTTTTTTTATTTTCGGAATCTTATCATTTTTCTTTACGCTATCCCCGACCTCAACAAACAACTTTGTAAATTGTCTTGCCCTATCTGATCTAAAATTGAAAAAGACTACACTGTCTTTTTCAGCAAGCGCTGCTACGGGAAAATTATCCTCCAATATACAAGTGGGCAAAACTGTTTCATCTGATTCTCCTCTTTTGTAGGCCTGAGAAATTGCCTCTTCGGGAGAATTTGCTTTTTCTCCTTTGGAAAAAACTAAAACATCATAAGCTTTTATTAATCTTTCCCAATTCTTAGCCCTATCCATAGCCCAAAATCTTCCGCTAATCGAGGCTATTTTACCAATTCCCTCGGATTGAATAATTTCCTTATATTTTTCCAATAAACTCAGAGCGCATTTGGGATAAGAATCTCTTCCATCCGTAAAAAGATGGCAATAAACCTCTCCGATTCCATTTTTTTTAGCTAATCGCAAAAGCATCCTAAAATGATTTGGGTTACTATGCTGGCTATCGGTAGTACTCATTAATCCCATCAAGTGAAATTTACTCTTATTAACTTTGGCATTTCTCACCGCGCTAACCAAAACAGGATTATAAAAAAATTTCCCACTTTCTATTTCCTTATCTATTATATGAGAATCTTGAGTCACTACTCTTCCACCCCCAATATTTATATGCCCAGCCTCCGAACCGCTCATCTGATTTTCATTTAAACCTACAGCTTCTCCCGTAGCGTCTAACAAGGTAAAAGGAGATTTTTCCTTAAGATGATTCATGAAGGGTGTTTTGGCCAGAGAAATAGCATTAGCCCTATTCTTAGGGGCCTCTCCCCATCCGTCCAAAATCACCAAAACTGTCGGTTTTTTATTTTGCATATTAGTTTAGGTTTTAGTCTTTAGCTTATTAGCTTGTAGTTATGATAATTAAGAATTTTTAATAATTTGTAATTTAAAGTTCGAAAATCCACTCTCTGAAAAACTAAAAAGCTACAAACTAATAAGCTGATAACCTAGCTAGCTAATTGTTCATTAATTCTAAGCAAGCGATTGTATTTGCAAATCCTCTCTCCTCGAGAAAGCGAGCCGGTTTTTATAAAATCAGCTTTTGCGCCTATTGCTAAATCAGCGATAAAATCATCTGTAGTCTCTCCGCTTCTGTGAGATACTACAGTCTTCATATTATTTTCCTTGGCCAGATTCATACAATCAATAGTTTCACTTAAGGTTCCAATTTGATTTACTTTTATAAGCACACTGTTACAGGCCTTTTCTTCAATAGCTTTCTTAACCATTTTAACATTTGTAACCAATAAATCATCTCCGATTGTCATAACTTTATCTCCAATTTTTTCGTTCATCAATCTCCAGCCCTCCCAATCACCTTCGGCCAAGCCATCCTCTACGGACATAATATTATATTTATCAATCCAATCTTTGTATAAATTAATTAAATTCTCTTTGCTAAGTTTTTCTTTTTCCGGTTTCAAGAAATATTGATTTTCATTAGCTTCGTAAAAAGAATTAGCAGCTGCATCCAAAGCGATAAAAACTTCCACGCCTGGCTTATAACCTGCATCCAAAATAGCTTGAGTTATTACTTCCAAAGCCTGAGAATTACTTTCTAGGCGAGGAGCAAATCCACCTTCATCCCCTACTGCAGTACTTTGATTTATAGAGGCTAAAATTTTCTTAAGCGCAAAAAACACTTCACTCCCCGCTCTTAACTGCTCAGCGTATCCTGTAATTCCTTGAGGCACTAATTTAAATTCTTGAATACTTAATCCAGAATCGGAATGTTCTCCACCATTAAGAATATTAAACATTGGAATAGTTTTAAATCCATCTAATTCAAATCCAAAAGTTTCGGCAATGTAACGATATAATTCTTTGTTTTGATTTATAGCTGTCGCTCTGCAAACTGCCAAAGATACGCCCAAAATAGCATTTGCACCTAAATTAGTTTTATTTTCTGTACCATCCAATTCCAACATTTTGCCATCAACTTCTCTTTGATTTGCACTTTCCATTCCGATTAAGGCTGGTGCTATTTTTTCATTTACATTTGCTACCGCTTTAAGCACTCCTTTTCCGCCATAACGATTTTTATCTTCATCTCTTAATTCAAGGGCTTCATTTGATCCGGTAGAGGCACCACTCGGAACCGCTGCAATTGCCCTAACTCCATCTTCCAATGTTACTTCCACTTCTACAGTTGGGTTTCCACGCGAATCAAGAATTTCTCGAGCATATACTTTTTCTATTTTTGCCATAGTTTTTCAGATTTTTAGGAATTAGTTTTTAGCTTTTTAGTTTTTGCTTCTTAAATTTGCCAGTTCCTGCTAAAACCACTAAACTAACTGCCTATATTTATATTATTTTTATTTACATTCTAAATTATACTATTTTAAAAAGTTTAAAACAAGCGCATAAATTCTATGTATATCCCATTCTGTCATTTTTAATTCAAAATTCATTCCAAAATATCTATAATTTTTATTTTAGCTGATTTTCCGCCTATAATATTCACAGAACTTTTGGAAACATCAAAATGCTTGGACAATATTTTTATTACCATTTGGTTAGCCTCCCCATCAACTGGCGGAGCAGTTACTTTTATCTTATATTCATTTTTTGCTACTTCCGTGACTTCATTTTTAGAAGACCTAGAAATTACTTTGGCGTATATTCGCATACTGATGTCGCTTATCTTGGATAAACTTATTTATTCTAACTGAAATATTGATTAAAATTATAACTGCTAAAAATACGTTAGCATAGATAAAAAACACTCTTGCCCAACCACTCGCCAAGTCAGTGCCCAAATACAGTCCATGATAAACCGCCATTAAGTAAAAAGGAATATTTAAAAAATGAGTGATACGCCAAACCTTATAATTAATATATTTTCTTAAATAAGAAGATACTATCAAAACCAGCATCAAATACATTGCTATTACCCCGAAAGCCAATTCTACCGAATAAGTCTTGTTGAAAAATGGAATCAATACATCCAGCCATGTAAATTGAAGATATTTATCAAAGAGCAATGCCCCACTATGAACAAAAACCAAAATTAAGGCTTGAATGGAAAGCCAAGCGTGGATGTTAAGAGAATAAATGGGTTCTATCCACTTATTCAAAAAGGGCGTTCTAATACTAAGACCCAAAAACATTACAATATATAAAAGAGAGAAAGAAAGTAACCCAGTCACGCGCGTGACATACCAAGCCCATGAAGCTTCATTTTCTACAACAGTTGTATTTTCGCTGACAATCTTAGTAGCCACAGGAGAAAGGTTATTTAAAGGATCGCTCTCTCCCAATATTTCTGCGCCATCATAAAACCCGTCATTATCAGAATCAGGATTAAGCGGATCTGTTTTAAAAATTTGTTTCTCGCCTAAATCAGTTAAGCCATCTAGGTCACTATCCACTATCAGCTCTTCTCCGTAGTCTAATTTTATCTCAGGATTATTCTGGGCGGCTACAAAATTAATACTAAAAAATAATCCAAAAATACACAAACTAATAGATAATATTTTATTTTTCATAAATTCAAATTAACGCCTTGGACTTAATTATTTCCTTAGTGTCTTTTAAAAAAATACTTTTTATATTATTTTCATCGGCAAACTGCAAGCCCTTATCTAATCCCATCAAAAATAAAATTTTAGCCAAAACATCCGCTTCTTCAGTCGTATCGGCAACAACTGTTACTGACTTTAATTTAAAACTAAATTTATCTATATCCAGAGGATTTATTAAGTGATGAAATTTCTTACCTCCAATTTCCCAATGTTTGCGAGTATTCCCGCTAGTGGCAATCCCCTCGTTGGAGATCTCTGCTATTACTTCATTTTCATCCTCAGCACCCTCCAAGGCAATCCCCCACATTTCTCCTCGCACATTCAATCCGCTGGCATGCATATCTCCACCCAAATCTACCAAAAAATCTTTCCAGCCGTCTAGGTGCAACGTTTTGACAATTTCATCAGCGATATAACCCTTGGCGATCCCTGAAAAATCCATTTTTCTATAAAATTTTACCAGTTTTCCTTCAATAATTAAATCCTCATTTAAATCTTTACTGAAAATTTCTTTTGAAAAATAATCTTTGGCGCCAAAATCATTATCTAAAAAATTACTCTTATATCCAATTTTTTCTAATCCCTCCAAAATCCTAGGATCAAAAATTCTCTCACTTTTCAGATAATAGCCTAATGACTTTTGTATCAAATAAAAAATATCCTCACCAACTTCATGAAATATCCCTAGATCATTATTCAAATTGGAAAGTTCACTTTCTGGATTAAATCTGCTCAAAATCAACTCTTTTTCCTTGCAAATATTTTCCACCCCCTTAAAGCTTAGAGAAATTTTTTCGCATTCATTTTTAGGAGCAACAATTCCAATATAAACATCCGTCCCTAAAGCTCTGAATTCTTTTTCGAAAATATTATCTTTCATTTTATTTCTCAAAATTATCTACGATCCCGTTTTTATTATCATCCTTAACAATGTAGATTTCTGCTATGGCTGGGTGAACATCATCTTTATCTAAAATCCCATCGCCATCACCATCTTTTAAGATAACAGTTTCCACACTTTTGCTGGTAGTGGTAGTTTGAGCTATTAAAACGGAGTCAGCTTCATTACTCTCATATCTCTTGTCTTCATCTTCAGCTTTGACAGCCAAATTGCCCACAACAAAAAACACTATCATTAAAATTATTCTCAACCATTTTATTTTGTCTTTTTTCATAACTAGTTTACATTAGTGTTTTAGCTAGTAGTTTCTTAGTTTCATGTTTTAATAATTCCAAATCTGCAAATCCCCAAATTTATACTTTATAAACTTTATAATCTTAAGAACTTTAAAAACTAGAATTATGATGTTTTTGTTTTCTTATCTGGAGTTTTAGGTGTTGTTGCAGCCGGGGTCGTAGTGGTCTTTGTGGTAATAGTGTTTTGTTGCTCGATTGCTTTGGGGGAGGTATTTAAATCTCTTAATTTATTTTCTCTTTCTAGGGCTATTTTACTTTGAGCTTCTTGAACTTTTATGTCTACAGGATTTATATTTTCCTCAATTTTATTTTCTAAAGAAAACCTATTCTTATCTCGATCCTTCATCCCGCAAACAGCCAATGCAACAATGAGCACATTTATTATGAAGACCCCTATTTTATAACCATGTTTTTTTATTTCCATATGATTTAAAATTATAATTCTATTTTAGAATAAAATCCCTGTTTTGACTCAAGAGAAAGGGAGGGAATTAAATGATAAACTATTCCATCTTTTTCTATTTCCTTGTCATAAATATGCCAATGTCCAGAAAATACATGTTTAACATTTCCGCTCTTAACAAATATTTCCTCCAAATATTCATAATCTTTCCTTATCGCACCAGGATTACCAGGCACAAACATTGGAATATGCATAGCGATAATAACTTTTTTTTCAGTTTTTAATTTTTCCTTAAGCCAATTTAATTGATCCTCATCGATAAAGCCTCTGCCATGATCATCAATTCCCGTAGTATCGGGATAAGTAGCAGAATTGTCCAAAACAATTACTCGCCAATCTTTTTTATCCACATAGTAATATCTTTCTTTAGATAATATTTCTTGGAAATGATTAAGTTTGTCATGATTGCCCTTGGTCCAATATATTGGATAACTCCTGCTTATTTCTGTTAACTTTTTGGCATTTTTTCGACTGGGGCGATTCAAGTTATCTCCCAAAGTGAAAATCAAGTCTGCCCTTCTCATCCCCAGCAATGCATTTCTAAAATTCTTTTCAAAACGATCGGGAAAGATGATGTTTTCAGGATCAGCGCCATCATTTCTATAGCTCTGATCACCAGCATGAATATCGGCAACAAAACCAATTTCCAAATCAGAAGAACTTTCAAATTTTAAATACCCTATGCTTAAAATCAAAAATAAAAATAATCCGAAAAAAAGAATATTTATTTTTATTTGGGATAATTTCCAATTATTTGACATAAATAGTTAATTAAAAAATTTCCTTTATCTTTCCTATTAAGCTATCATCAATTCCGTCCGGCACCATATCTCCTGGCGGATTATGCATCTCAGCTTCAAAATAAATAATATTTTTTATTTCCAAAAGAATATTTTTCGAATCAGTTCTCAGTTCTTCCTTGATTGAGATATTTTTTTGCTGGCTATAAATAACAGCCGCCCCCAAAAACACAAAAAGAAAGAAAAAGAAGATTATAAATAAAAAGAAAAATATTTTTTTAAACATATATTTGATTTGTCTTATTAGCTAAATATAGCATATTTTTAAAATAGAAAAAAGAATCACTCATATAATTTCTCACTGACCATTTACCCATATTTTTATTTGTATCTGCGAATAACTTTTGTACTCAAAAATTAAGCAACCTCCTACTTGCAATAATATTGCATTTCGGGCAGAAGTTCGATTTTTCATTTAAATACATGAGATACATTCCTGGATTGCCGCGGGAGTACCCTCGCAAAGACAGATCGTGCGGCAATTCTATGTCGCCTAAAGACAAAGACGCCCTACCAGGGCGTCTCTACGCAAAAAATTGCGAATAATTTATTTTTATTTTATATCATAAATGACATCCTTCTTCTCCACGATTATTTTCCATTTATTCTCTTGAGCAATTTCTTTTAAATTATGATTGGGATTAAAAGCTATTGGATTATCAACCAATTCCAAGAAACTCACATCTGACTCAGTATCTCCCACGCCATAAGAATCCTCAAAAGTTAATTTATTTTCATATACATATTGTTTTATAAACTGTCCCTTATTTTTCACTGGCACAAAACCCTCTTTTCCCGTATAAACACCACTCTCATCTTGTTCATAAACACTTCCAAAAACTTCATCAAAATGCAAATGAATTTTATTAAATTCATTAACAATTTCAATTGGTGAACCGCTGACAGCAATGATATAATAATTTTTCTCCTTTAATTCTTTAATTAATTTTTCAGCATACACATACGTTCTGTCTTTGTGAAAAGGAACCACTATTTTGCTAGCTCTTATAATTTCTTCTTCTGTACATCCTTTTATATATTTTTCGTAAAGATCTACCAAGGCTATCCTATAATCCTCATAAGTCCCCACATGTTCCAACCAATTAGTATAAGCCTTATTAAGTTCCTTGCGAACACTGATGGGGAAAACCTTCAACCATACGAGCTCATTGATTAATTCGAAATGAAGATTTTTACGAAATATTGTTCCGTCTATATCAAAAACGGCTAGTTTGTTTTTTGTCATATGTTATTCTTTAAGAATTTAGGAATTTAAGATTTTATGAATTTATGAATTTTAAGAAAATATTTTCATACTATTCTCTAAAATTAAATAAATTTCAAATCAAATCTGCAAATGCCTTCCTAAATCCTATATTCCTAAAATCTTAAATTCCTAAAATCTTATTCCTCTGTTAATTTATACCCAGCTACTCCCAATGCCACAGCGACATTGAGAGATTGCTTTTTGCCTCTCATCGGCAACTCCATAATAATATCACACTTTTTTAAAATCCGCTTATCAATTCCTCTTGGCTCGTTACCCACAATTAAAACCACCTTATTACTAGGCTTAAATGCTCGGTAATCCACACTATTTTCATTTTGCTCCAACGCAATTATCTGAAAATTTTCTTTTTAAGTTTTTCAATCAACTTACCTAAATTTTGTACTTTTTCCCAAGCCACATATTTATCGGCGCCTAGGGCAGTTTTGGATAACATTTTTTCCGCCTTACTCTGCAGAACATAATCCTTCTCTGAAGGCGACTGAGTAAATCCGGTAATAAATATTTTATCTATCCCGATTCCATCCGCACTGCGAAACATTGACCCAACATTATATGCACTTCTTATTCTGTGCAATATCAAATAAAATTTCCGTTCTCGCATTTTCTTTCTATTCTAATAATTTTTATCTTTTTAAATTTTAATTTCTATAAATAACCACTGTTCCGGCAATAAGGTCGTGAAGTGCTCTTTTTTTGCTGGTAAAAGCCGCCATGATATAACCGATGAGCAAAATTATCGCTGACACAATTTTTCCTACTGTTTCTCTCAAAACAATATTTCCCAAAGAAGCTTTTGCCAAACTCTCATCAACTACCATTATCCCCATAGCCTTCTTGCCAAGAGTAGCCTGATATTTGTCGGTCATATAAATATAATAACCCCAACTTATCAGAGAGCTCAATAAATTTAAAAACCCGGAAGACTCTATGCTAAGAACAAATTTAAATATAACGATAAGGGGAAGCGATATAAAAAATACTATTATTCCATCGATAATTACCGCCACAAATCTTATCCAGAATCCGGCATATTTAACCTGAGACTGCGAAACATTTTCATTATTTGTCACTGGTTCGGAAACTAGCGGAGCTGGATTATTTTGTGGCACATTTAAATCAGAGTTATCTGCGCTACCTTGGTTCTCATTTATTTTATTTTCCATTTTTTTGTTTCTCGCCTCTTGGCGAAAGATTATTTTATTATATTTCCAAATTCCTAAAATCTTAAATTCATATATTTGTAAATTCATATTTACCTATTTGTACATTCGTAACTTCGTACAATTCGTATTTCGTAGAGACCCCTAGAATTTCAAATAGTTCTCCCAATATTCATAAAGCTTAGCTGTTGCCCTAACGTCCTCAGCGCAATATTTAGCGATATCCGCAAATTTTTTTTCTTTAAACATTTTATCAATAAGCGAACCATTAGCTTCCTTTTTGGGACTAGCAATGCCAAATCTCTTAGCATAAAAATCTAAATTAAATCTGCGACTGGCGCCATAATAAGTCATTTGATCAAGGAGATCGCAGTGAAATTGATAATCATATCTATAAGGAATCAGATTACGACTTGGTTTAATTTTTAATATAGCGCTTCTGAGATGCAAAAATGGAGCATCAAAAGCTCTCCCGTTAAAACTTATTATTTGTTTATATTTTTTTATATCCTTCCAAAAATTAATCAGCATTTCCTCTTCTGAACTTACTCTAAAAATAATGCCGTTCTCTGTAAAATCAACATCACTTTCTCCTCCTCGATAATAAACAACTCCCTTTTGCGTTTCGGGATTGAGCATTCCGATGGCTATAATTTCCCCAGTCAGAGGGCTAAGCGCTAAGCTTTGCTTAATTTTCTCTTGTTCAGCCTCATCTTTAGCGTACTTCAATAAATATTCCTTGGATTCATAATCCAAGCTCTCGAATTCTATGCCGATTGTTTCTATATCAATAACAATCTTAGTCATAAAAATAATAAAAAAATTAATCGCCAATTTTATCTAATTCTTTCTTAAACTCTTCATATATACTTTCCAATTCTTCCATTTCCGCCTTATCGTCTTCAGCTATTTTCTTTATTATATCATGAATTGCACCTTCCTTTTCTTTATTTACGTCAAAATTAGATTCTTCACTTTTTCTAGAAACTTCCAATAGCATAGTAAGATTATCTTCTAGATATTGAATAAATTTTTCATATGCTTCGTTGTTCCCATATTTGCTTCTTAATTCACTGGTTACCTTTCCTATATCATTTAGAGTTTTGATAAATTCTTTTTTGATATATATAAAGACTGATTTGTCTATTTGAGTATCATCTGACATCACACTTAGCTCGGAATCGATAAATATTCCCATTATCTCATCTCCTCCAAATTTCTTAATTCCAGCCAATGTAAAAACCTTTTCCGTACTGGCCAAGTGATCGATGAAATCTCTCAAAACTCCATATGGCGGATATTTTTCTGCCACCAATTTTCTAACTGAGTCAATTTTTGCCAATTCTCTGACAATCTTCTCTTTTCCAGCCTCATTTTCGATATCAGATTCCCTCCTCTCTCCTGCCGAAAAATCAAAGTTCTCAATTGAATTTTCTCTTTCCAATTCTTCTGTTGTCATAAAATTTATTTTTAAAGTAAGAAATTATTTTTTAAGTCCGGCTTTTTCGGAAAAGAAATTCATAACATCTGGTCCTCCCATATAGCACTTCCCCTCGCTAAAAACAAAAGGCACTCCGATATTAGAAGGGTTTAGTCCACATTTCAAAGCAGCAGTTCTCAACTCTTCCCCATTTTTCTTATTATGCCAAACTTCTTTTTTTACAAAATCCACCTTATTATAAATATCGTTCTTATCAAAAAAAGCTAATACATCCTTACAGTGAGGACATTCTTCTCCATAAAAATAAATAGTGGAACTCGTAACATTATCAACATCATTTTTAGTTAAATCATCATCCGATTCATCTGCCTTCAACTCTGTATTCTTATTCTCCTGGGCCATTTTTTTACTATTATCAGAAGCATTATTTTTTGCGTTTTGAGTATATTGATACACAGCTAATCCAGCCAATAAGACCACCGCTATGCTTGCCAATATAATATTTCTATTTTTCATACAAATGTTTTATCTGATATTTGAAAATATATTAAATTCAAAAAACCAAATTTTAAAAATTACTCACTATTTAATTATTTATTTTTTTATACAAATCTAGGGTTTTTTTCGCGACATCATTCCAATTAAAATCTTTTACTCGGCTCAATCCTTTCTCTCTAAATTCATTGCGCATGTTTTCATTTTCAGAAAAATCCAGCATGGCTTTAGCAATCTCCTCGGTATCAATAGGATTAACGAAACAAGCTGCGTCTTTTGCTATTTCAACCAAAGAAGAAATATTGGAAACAATCGCTGGAAGTCCGGCAGCAAAAGCCTCCAAGACGGTCATCCCAAATCCCTCATACAAAGAAGGTAGGATAAAAAATTCAGCATTTTTTAAAAGAGGCAATAATTCATCTCCGATAATATAACCAGAAAAAATAACATCTTTTTCTAAATTCAAATCTTTGACAAGTTGCAAGTACTCTTTGGATAACCATCCGTTTTTGCCAGCTAGTAAAATTTGATACTCGAATTTTTTTCCTTTTTGCCCACCTTTGTTTTTTGCTAAAATTTTTGATTTAAAAATAGCAAAAGACTGAATTAGTCTGGTTATATTTTTACTAGGCTCCACAGTTCCTACAAAAAGTATATATTTTTTATCTATCCCCAATTTGCCCAAAATTCTCCCAGCACCCGCATCAGCTAAATTAAAAAATCTCCTATCTAATCCGCTATAAATAACTTCCACCTTGTCTCCTACTTTAAAAATACTATTCAAATCCTCCTTAATAGAATTAGAAACTGCTATAATTTTATCCATTTTTTTAGCCATCAATCGATAAGAAAATTTGTATCTTATCAAAGTTGTCCTATGGAAACATTCTGGAATTTTATAAATTCCCATATCATGAAAGGTGCCAATAGTTTTTCCTTTGTAAGTGGTGGGTATCCTGCTAACTGGAGAGGTAGAGTGCAAAACATCTAATTTTTCCTTTGCCAAAGTAGCGGCAGTTAAAAATTCGTTATACGCTCCAGGCAGATACTGACTATAATCAGAAAATGGATAAAAAACAATTTTAGTATTGGGTCGGCTAAATTTTTTTACATCTTTTTCCCTAACTCGAAAATCAAAAAAAAGCACATATTGATTTTCTTTATCCAATTCTAGAAGATGTCGGATTAATTGATAAGTATAATGACCCGAGCCGATCGCATCTCCTTTTTTCGGATTTAAAATTGTCCTCGCATCTATTCCTATTCGCATATATATTGCTTAAATTAAGCGTTTTTTCACCACTCGTATTCTACTATATTTTTTAGTGATTATCAAGAATGCGCATAAGATTATCTCTTTGTCATATTAATTTAAAAAGAGGAGTACAGTGTTATTTGCAATCCCCTTTCACATAGAAAACCATTGAGGTTATTTAACTGGTCCGAGAAAACGTAAAGGAACTCCTACTATACAACCACCTCCTTCTGGAAGCTCGATTGTGCATTCATTGTCATAAATCCTTAGCACGCGAAGAACAGTCCCTATTTCATGAGAATCAACCATGCCCTTTATTTTCTTTACAGCGATAGCCAAATTGCCACTTTTAATTTCACTTACCACATCACACCTCCTATTTTTGAAATAATAATAGACTCTATTGTTTATTCTACTTCAATAATTCTAAAGCCTTGTCCAATTGAGGGTCTCTGTTTTTATCGTAGTCCTCCTCTGTTAGTTCAATTTCCACATCAGGGTTTATCCCTTTTTCATTTATTTGCTCTTCTTTGGGAGTAAGCCATCTAGCTACGGTAATTTTAACAGATGAATCTCCCTTTAGATTCAATAATTCCTGAACTGAACCTTTTCCATAAGATTTCTTACCCACTAGAGTTACATTTTCGCGGTTATCCTTCAGCGCACCAGCCAAAATTTCAGAAGCACTAGCACTGCCTTCATTTATCAAAACCACCGTTTTGATTCCGCTTAATTCACCCCTTCCCCTGGAGTAGAATTTTTTCTTTTTACCTTCCTTATCCTCTTCTATTACCACCACTTTTCCATTGGGTAAAACAAAGCCAGCCATATCAATAGCTACATCCAGGTATCCTCCCGGATTGTTGCGAAGGTCAATTACAACACCCTTTGCATCCTTGGGCATAGCTGAAATCAATTTTCCAAATTTTATAGCCGTGTCATCACCAAAACGAACTACATTAAAGTAAGCAATATTATTTTTCATTTCAAAAGTAACGCTTTCCACTCGAATAACTCCCCTTTTAACTAATATATCTTTTGTTTTCTCCTCGCCATCCGCTCGATAAACAGTTAATTTAACTTCTGTTCCATCTTTGCCTCTTATTTTTGAAACTGCCACATCAATACTCATATCAGCAGTTGATTCATCATTAACTTTCAATATTTTATCTCCTGTTCTGAGTCCAGCTCTTTCGGCAGGAGAATCTTTGAGCGGAGAAATAACAGTCAAAATACCTTGTTTAATTCCCAACTCTGCTCCAATTCCTTCGAAAGTTCCTTCTATATCAGCATTAAATTCTTTATTTTCTTCGGGATCCAAGAAAACCGTATATGGATCTTCGGTAGCCGACAACATCCCCCTTATTGAATTATAAACTAACTCTTCCGTAGTTAGCTTTTCCGCATCAACATATTTCTCTTTAAGTTTATCAAAAACTTCCCAATATAAAGACATATCCACTTGACTCTTGTCTTTGATATCTTTTAGCTCCAAAGACTTATCAAGTGAAACCTGTCCCTTGTTGGGATTGTTTTCTTGCCCTCTTTCAAATCCAATCCAAAAAACAAGCGCCAAAACCAAAAAGATCATTACTAATTTTAAATAATAATCCAAAACATGTTTATTGCTTTTTGTAGCATTACTGTTATGCTCAGTTTTAACAGTATCTATTACTTCATCTTTTTTTTCGTTTTCTTCTTTTATTTCATTCATAAAAAATAAATATACTAAACTTTCTCTAATTACTTATACTAATTCTTGGATTCTGCTTTCCTCGATACTTTAAAAAATATTTAATCGCACTACTTATATGAACCCAGGTCAATTTATTAAAAAATATAGAATAAAAAAATCCATTTTTTCCGCTTCCTTTTCCGTGATAATGAAGCATTTCAACCAAAGGATAATAAATCACTCTGTATCCGTTTTCCCAAAATCTTCTGCACCAATCCACATCCTCCATGTACATAAAAAATCTCTCATCCATTGGTCCAACTTTTTCAAAAATCTTTCTTGGTATCAGCATAGCTGAACCCATAAGCCAATCCACATCCATGGGCTCTTTACGATTGTAATCCTTCATCAAAAACCATTCTAAATGTTTTCTGGCAAAAGGCAATTTTCCCAAAACAGTCCGCCTATACATAATTGTGATGGGTTTATAAAAACGAAAACAAGAATCTTGAGGAGTTCCATTAAAATTCAGCAACCTAGGACCAATCATTCCCAAGGTATTATCTTTTTTTGCATATTCTAACATTTTTTCCACTGAATTTTTTTTAACTAGGATATCTCCATTTAAAATCAAAAAATAATCACCCGAGCTATTTTCAATTCCAGTATTAACCAATTTCTTAAAGCCAACATTTTCAGTAAAAGAGAAAAATTTTACTGTCGGAAATTCCTCTCTCATCATCATTTCAGTTACTTCTTCCGTAGCACTATCGGCTACAATTATCTCATACTCTATATTTTTCACATTATTCAAAATAGAATTAATGCAAAGCTTTAAAAGATCTGGGTTTTTGTAATTAGTAATAATAATAGAAAGGTCCATGGGTTGATACATCTCAATTTAAGGCTTATTTTTTAATATTCTATTTATTCTCTCCTGTTGCGGTCGTGGTCGTTACTGGAAATATGTTACTAAACATTTGATTAATTGAGTTATAATTATCCCCTATTGGAAGAAGAATATATCCAGTTTCTTTAGTTTCTGTCGGGTTATAAAGCAATCCTTCTTGGGAATTTTCCAATACTTTTTGAATTATTTCAGGATTTTGCATACCTTTTTCCAACTCATAAAGTTTTTTCATTTCCCACAGCTCAAGATCGGTTTTTAAGTTATTTCCCAAAGCGCTAGCTATAGCGTTAATTTTTTCAAAATCAGTCAATGTTCCAAGAGAAACGGCTTTTTCTTTAATTTCCTGAATAATCATTTGCTGTCTGCGTGCCCGCTGGAAATCACTTGACGTAACTCTGGAGCGTGCGTAACAAAGAGCTTTTTCACCATTTAAAGTTTGTGTTCCGGCGGGAAGCTTAAAATCACCTCCGCATTCAACATTGGGATTTGTGCAAAGTTTATAAGTTGCCGCAACATATTTAGAGCCATCTTTACGAGTATGATATTTATATTCAAAGTTTCCAGTTGGCTTGGTAAATGTATAGGAATCACAAACCCGCTCTTCATTAAATTGCATTGCTTCCTCAAAAGGCTGGTCTAGAGTTACTTCAATTCCGCCAATAGCATCAATTAAATCAGTGAAGCCCTTAAAATTAATCACAGCCGCATAATGAACTTCCTGTCCGATTATTTTTCCCACCACTTCTTTCATGCCCGAAATCCCAGCATTTTTTCCATCTTGCTGTCCGAGCGCATATACTGCGTTAATTTTGCTCTTAGATCCTGAGTTGGGATTGTCAACATACAAATCACGAGGAATGGATAAAAAAGCAGCTTTATTTTCAAGAGGTTTAACGCTGAGAACTATAATTGTGTCTGCCAGCGTTCCGCCTCCAGGGACATTTTCTCCTCTCATTCCCAAAAGCAAAATATTAATGCGCCCCTCTTTTTCACCTTTTAAATTATTTTCTACTCCCGGCAAAGATTTAGCGATACTGCTAAAAATCCCTCCTTCAGTAGAAATCTTACCCAAAAATCCGCCTGTTTTATAAAAAATAGCTCCAACAACTAAAAGAAAAACGATAATAATTATAATAATTATTTTTTTCTTCTTACTTCCCTTATCACTCGCAACTTCCTTAAAATTTCCCATCTTGTTTCGACTAAAAAAATTCATAAATTTACGCTACTCTATTATTTATTAAACGAATTAAAAAGATTCAGCATTTTTTGAGCTGACTCCTTCCACGAAAAAAGATGATTTTTGATTAAGCCCAGCCCAATCAGATTCTCTCTTTTTTTCTTATCAACACAAATATTATATAACATATCTGATAAATTATCAATACTTTGAGGGTCAAAATACATATCTTCTTCCACTCCCACCTCTCGATGAGGAGAAATATCAGAAGCTAAAACTGGCACACCCTGACTCATAGACTCTAAAATCGGTATTCCAAAACCTTCATAAAAAGATGGAAACACAAAGACCTCCGCCATCTTGTATACAATTGATTTATCTATTGTATCGATAAACCCAGGAAAACAAACTTCTTTGCTTAGCTTATTCACCGCCAAGGCTTCGTCAATTTTTTTATCAAAGTTATGAGCTCTTCTATTACCAGCCAAAACCAGTTTCACACCAGGAATCTTGCCCCTTATTTTACCGTAAGCATTTATCAAAAGTGGAATATTTTTTCGAGGTTGTAGGGTGCCTAAATATAATATAAATTTTTCTGGCAACTTATATTTTTCTTTAATCATTTGTTTTACCTCTTGGTTAAATTCTCGCTCAACAATATTTGTCGAATTAAAAATCACTTCTATTTTAGATTCAGCTACTTTATAATATTTCAAAATTTCATCTTTGGTAAATTGACTCACGGCAATTACCTTATCCGACCTCTTGATACTCCTGGGTATAAGCAAGTCCAAAAAAAATAAATCTTTCCTTAAAATCATATCGCGATAAGCCTTAAAAGAAACATCGTGAATATGCGTTACTACTTTCACGGCTTTGGGAATAAAAAAGGGCAAGATATATTCAGTATGGAAAACATCAATTTTATTTTTACGAAAAAAAATCGGCATCGTCCAAGCTGCCCACACAAATTTATTTTTAGCTTTCAATGAAACTACTCGGGCATTTTTTTTATCACTCAAGTTTAAATCTTTGTTTATATTTTCTAAAACTTTTTCATCATTGGAATCGGTAAGCAGTAAATACTCATTTATTTTATCCAGCTCCAAAATATTTTTAGTCAATTCTAAGACTACCACCTCACTGCCGGTTCTTTGCTTACCAATATTTCTAATATCAATTGCAATTTTCATTTATAAATATTCCTTAATTCTTAAAATTACACCCTCTAAATTGTTGTTTATTTCATTATTCCAAAATCTCAAAACGTTAAATCCTTTGTTTTCTAAAAATTCAGTTCTTATTTTTTCCTTTTCTCCACTAAATTCTTTTTTGTGTTGCCAACCATCTATTTCTATAATCAGACTCTTCTCCTTACAATAAAAATCTACTATATAATTATCAAACGAATGTTGCCTTCTGAATTTATAACCTAATTGATTTCCTTTAATTCTGGACCATAAAATAATTTCTTGAGGAGTTAAGTTTTTTCTCAATACTTTTCTTAATTTCTTTATCCTCTCCCTCTTGTACTCAAGGGGGAGATGTCCAACAGGACAGAGGGGGTTTCTAAATCTTCTCGTTGTCTCCATAAAATTTAAACTTATTCAAACCCCTCCGCCCTACGGGCACCTCCCCTTCCAAGGGGAGGAGAGGATCTTTAATTTTTAATTAAAGAAATTCCCATCCACACCCATAAAAATCCTAACATAATTCCAGCATTAAATAAATTAGGAATAATTATTGCTACCGAACTCAATACCACAAAAAGATAGAAAAAATCCATCCCGCTATCTTGGCGCAAAAATTTACCTTCTCTTATTTTTTTAAAGAAAAATAACTTTCCTCTTCCCAAAATATATCCTATCAAAATTAAAAATGAAATTATCCCAAAGATCCCTGAGCCCAGCCATATTTCCAGAAAAATATTACTAGAATTCAATCCTGCCCCTCTTTCGTCTTTCCCTAAAATTTCAGAAATATTTCCCCAACCTATTCCAAAAACTAAATTGTTCTTTATTTCGTCAAAAGATTTTACATAAATTTCTTGACGGATACTTACATTGGGATCTTTGCGATATATTTTTTTAATTATACTCCCAGCCAGCATCTCTCTTTCTATGTCTTCAAGATTAATGTGCTTGCAATCATATGCATTCAATTCAACTACATCACCAATGGGGCTTGGAATTTCTATTTCACTTTGGCAAGCAATAGTTATTTCTTGCTCTCCCGAGGCAGTGCTTTGAATTCGATTGTTAAGTTGAAAATTAGTAAGGTTAAATAAATATACTAACGCCACAGATAATAAAATAGACGCGATAAACATAAAAAATAATTTCGCATTTCTTTTTAACAAGAGATATAAAAGCATTCCAAATGTAATTAATACCGTTCCCAACCAAGCGCTTCTGGCCACAGTCAATATTAAAGCTACCCAAGTTAGAATTATTAAAAACCACACAAAACAACTATATCCAAACATAAAAGTTTTTACTCCCAACTTCAATAATTTCATTTTGCAATAAAAATTGTAAGCTACCACATACAAAACACTCAAAAGAAAAACCAAAAAAATACCCAACCAATCAGATTCACTAAAAGTTCCATTGGCTCTGCCAGGCATAACCTCAAAATGATTTCCGCCTCTCATAAATTGCCAATTTTGCCAAATTGAATAAATAACCACTACAAAAGATGATGTTAGAAAAAAAGGAACTATTTTTTTAATATCCTCCAAATTTCTAATAAATATTCTCACTAAAAAATAAAGCAAGGCAAAAGATGTGATAATTATCGAATGTTTAACAGCTAGCTCAACATTTAAAGCATTCAAGCTTCCCAAAAATCCACCCAAAACAAATAATACCAAAATATATTCAGTCCATTGGAATTTGGGCAATTTAAAATTAAGTCTGCCACCCATATGGCGAATTCCAACTGCCAGAAAAGTCACAAGTCCCAAAAGTTGATACGGACGAATTGATAGTCCAATATCCTCAGGAGCTAAATTTATATTTTCCAAAGCGATTGTCCCGATAAAAAACAAAAAACTCCAGCCTGGCCGATATAATGCCAATAAAAAGGTAATGCCAGCTACAAATAAAAAGTCCCCTATATTTTTTAAAGGTAAAAATCCAACATTATTTGCAATAATCAGAAATATAACCAATGCAATGTTAAATACTAGAAGATAATACTTAAGAGTGTTGATTCTATTGACAATTTCTTTAATTTGTGCCATCATATGTTTGTATTTATTTAAATAATTTATTTCAAAAAAATCAGGTTTAGGAGGTTGCAATGAAAGAAGGAGTATCAACTAAAACCGCCGAAGAAAATGCAAGAAAAAAAAGAATAGATATGATAGAAATTGTTGGATTGATCTCAGTAATGATAGCTCTTTCTTCATTTGTGGCAGCTTCGGTGATAGAAATTTTTAGGGGAACCCTTTCAAATCCTACCAACGACGCAATTGAACTTGTTTACAATTTTTCCCCTTGGAGCTGTGGTCTATTGATGCTCTGGGGAATTGCACTCACAACAATATTGTCTTGCATAATGCTTATTACATGCGCTCAGCATAAAAAATAAGTCCAAAACTCTGCCGAGGCAGCCTGGAAAATTTCAGGCTGTCCTCTTTTTTTAATTTCATATTTCCCATTTTTCTCCTGCGATTAATAAATGCTATGTCTTCGCGAAAAAATATTGTACTCAGTATTTTTGTGGCGATCCAGGATACTTAAAAAATATTACAAATTCTAGATTGTCGCAAAAATTAAAATTCAATAAATTTTTCCCAAGAAAAATTCCTAGCTTGCTCCCTTGCTTTGATAATATTACCCTCTCTTAATTCTTTATTGTTTAAAATTTCCTCTATCTTATTGGCGACATCCTCTTTGTTATTTGGATCAAAAAACACTGCGCTATCTCCAATAACTTCATCCAAAGAAGAATTGCTTGATGTAACTATCGGCACACCCACATTCATCGCTTCCAAAAGTGGCAATCCAAATCCCTCATATAAAGATGGGTAAACAAAAACACTGGCATTTTTATAAATCGCCGGTAAATTTTCCTGAGACACAAATCCCAATATTTTTACCTTATCTTGAATTTCCAATTCTTTAACTATTTTTTCCACATCAATAATAAGCGGGGCCAATTGAGGCATCAATTTTCCTGAAATCACCAAATCGGGAATATTTTTATTTTTATCTAAAAGCAATTTATACGCATAAATTAAAGTATCTATATTTTTGCGCTTATCCAATCCTCCTCCAGAATAAATATAGCCAGGGGTTAATTCGTATTTTTTTAACACTGCTTGCGAATCAAAATCAGTCACTTCTTTTTTATAAATAGCATCAACATCAATATATTTTACAACAATTTTATTTTCTTCTATTTTGAAATACTTGATCAAATCATCCTTGGTGTTTTGACTTACGGCCACAATCCTGCTTGCTTTTTTTATTGCTTTCTTAGTCAAAGACCAATAATATTTTTTTCTCCAATTATTAACATACTCGGGAAATAACTCTGGAATAATATCGTGCACCACCATCGTGTGATTAATTTCTTCTGATAAAATTGTGGGGCATTGGTAAAGAGAAATAAGAGACTCACAGCCATCCTCTTTTATACGTTTGGGCAATAAAAATTTTTCCCAAATAATTTTGCGCACCAAATCATCTCTTTTATAAGAAGGTAAAAAAACTTTCTTAGTAAAATTTTTAGGCAAATCCAAAATCAGATCTTCTTCAAGATATAAAACAAATTCATCGTTTTTGTTTTTATCGCCCAAAGCTCTGAGATAATTAAGGGTAACCTCCCCCATTCCACTTCCCGGCTTTCTGGCAAAAGACGCATTAATACCTATTTTCATATATTTAAATTATATCATCAAAATAAAATTTATTCCATCTGAATTATAAAGACCCAATCTTCATTGTAAAAATTGAGCCTTTTATTTTTAAAAAATTTATTCAAGATTGCACTATTTTCAAATTCCTATTTCACACCAAAATTCACCTCTCGGTAATTTCCTGCCCTATCATAAGCCCTGACTATAACAGTTTGAGCTTCTTCTTTGATCTTATCTGGAATAATATAAAAATCTTCATATTGCTTTTTCCATTTACGAATAATGTGACCATTTCCATCCAGAATTTTGACTTTATAATAATCTATTTTTGTTTCTTTATCACTGGCCTGGAAGGCTATTCTTTCATTTCTAGTTACTTGATGAGAACTGTTCTTTTGATTATAGACTTCGTTTTTAAAAATAGGATCCTTGGTATCTACTTTTACATTATATTCCTTGATATCTCTAAGGGTATTAAATTCATCGTAGAATTTAATTTTTATTTTATAATTATGATTATGACCAAAAGAAATAGTCTTGAACCACCTACCATTACTATCTACCGATATTTCCTCATAGAACTTATCATTTTTGTAAATCTTAACTTTACCACCCGCTATTTCAGGATTATCTCCTTTAAGTTTGGCCTTATCCTTCTCCAGGTAAAATTTTATGTCATTACCTAAAGTCTCTTTTTTATTATCTATTTTTAAATCGGCATCAGTTAATTTAGTAACTATTTCTCCTTCTCTTGGAGTTATTTCAAAAGTATGAGTTGAATAAGAACCGACGTAAGTAAAGTTTAGATTTCCACTATTATCTGCCTTGCAAATATTATCTTTACAGTTTTCTCCAGTAATATTTTTTAATTCGTTGTCTATTTTAACATAATAGTAAACATTGGGAGTTGAATCTCCTACCCTATGAAAGGTACTAGATATATTATTAGCAGTCTCAGTCCATTCTTTTTTCTCTGCTGTCCAAATGATATCGGTAACATCCATGAAATCTGGCCTAATCTCATCCTCTTCGTAATTAGAAAAATTGTTTTCAGGAGTAATTGTTAGATTTGCTCCTAGGTTGTAAATTTCACTTAGATCTCTAAATTTTCCATCATTATATATTCTCGCTCCTCCCTCAATATTTATCTTATCACTTCCCATGACGTGGGGTGGCTGGTATTCATAGGCTCCGATATCAGGAGTTCCATAAATAGGGTTGCCAGCATAATCAGCAGTAAGACCAACATCTGCGCCAGAATCAATAGCTGGAGAAAGGTACCCCAATTGAAATTCAGGGGGTTGAGAAGGAGAATTAGATGAGAAAAGAGGATTCGTGATTAAAGATCTTGAATCAAATAATGAATTAATTTTCCAATCTTCTTGAGAACTATAACTTACCCCTTTCCAATACCAATTATTGGTATAATCTGCTTTATAAAAAATATTATTATTAAAATCATTATCAGTTGTATTTGAATCGGTGTGGGCATAAATATCTCTACTATTATTATTAATAAAAATATTGTTTTTTAAAATCATTCGTTGATTATCATAATTTGCAATTACTACGCCCGCATGAGATGAATTGCTATCCCGCTGACCATTAGCAATAATATTATTTTTAATTTCAACATCAGTAGCACCTCCGGCACCACCACCAATTCTTATTCCTCCAAATTTCCCCGTTGAGGGGCCTTGGTAAGTTGAGCTCCCAAAATTATCTATTATATTATTTGAAATAATACTACCATTCCCACCTTCAGCAATTTGGATACAGCCTTGCAAACAATCATGTACATGATTTCCTTTTATTGTAACATGATCCGTATTTCCAACCACTGATATTTCAGAATCCGAATCAATACTGCTTCTTCCGTTATTATACACTTCATTACCCTGAATAATAATATTACCCCCCTGGTACGAACCTATGCCACCCATATCTCCAGCATCAGTTACAAGTTTCCCATTATTATAAGATTTGCTATTTAAAATAAATCCAGATTGAGACTTCATATATATTCCAGTACTTCCGCAGTTATGAACAGATAAATTGTCATATGTTATATTTGAAGTTGTATTTTCTGCATTAATTCCAACATTAGTTACATCAACTATTTCTATATTTCTAACTAAAATATTTTCGCTATCTCCAGATATTTTAATTCCCAAATCCCTATATTCATTATTATCTGGCCTACCACCAGGATCCGCAATGAGAAAATTCTCTACAACAATATTACTAGAATTGTCAATCAAAATCCCATATGGCCTAGCTCCAACTAAGATATTTCCAGGATTGCCAGAATCATTACGCAAATAGAAAGTATTTGCCCCTCCGATTGCGTTCCAGTAAAAATAATTATTTTCTAAGTCATCAAAAGGCACCAAATTATCATACTTATAATGTTTTTCTGATCTCAAATCGGTCTTAGCCCCGAAAGACTCATATACATCATTTCTGTAACCTCTCCAAGTATGAACACTACCCTCATTAGATCCTCGCACAAAATAAAAATCATCATAGTAAACAACACCCTCTTCTCCTATAGCATTACCGTATAAGTAAATATTCAGAGCACCATTTTCACAGTTTGGCGGATTATAATTAAAAGTTATTGAATATTTAGTCCATTCCGAAGAAGATATTGTAAAAAGATTAGATGAACCACCCCAAGATCCATCGCTTTGGAGGTAGTAATATTGACCACCCAATAATCCAAATGTTCTCAATTGAACTCTGGTATCCTGACCACTTTCACGTTTTGCATAAAATTCCAAATAATATTGCTCATTGCACACAATGGGATTTATATTACTTCTTTGCACTCTCGGCTGGTTAACTCCATCAGTATAAAGTTTAAGACTATATTTTCCAGACATAACTTCCGTCGATGATGCTTTCGCATACGAACTTCCTCCAGAATATTCAGCCCAAGAAATAAAATCGTCATTAGGATTTGATTCTGTAAAAATTTCAAATCCTCCATTTTTTTCAAAAGGAGAAATTTTCCACCAATTATTATAATAATCTGATTTTGAGATTTTTGGCGCATTTCCATCCCCATATGCTCCAAATGTTATAGGATTTCCTTCACTTCCCGAACTAGGGATAATAAGTTGTTCTCTCCAAGTTTCCCCTCTCTTAAATAAAATATTGTCACCTGAATTAAAAGTTGAATTATTTACTTTATCTATAGTTTGCCAAGCTTCATCCTCTGTTATTCCTGAATTTAAATCGCTTCCACTTGTGGCGTCTATATAATAAGTTGCCGCGCTTACCTCTTCAATCATCGCAAAAAATCCCCAAAGGAAGAAACTGAGGAAAAATACTTTTTTAAAATTTCTTTTTAACATTTTCAATTTATATTTAATGTTTTGTTTTAAGATATTAAATACTTTTAATATTTAAATTTAATGAACTTATATTACCAAAAAATACAACAAGGTGCAAGAATAAAAAACATACAACAGTTTTAATTAACTTGATATAATATGAAAGATGTATACTATAAATATGGAGGATTTAAAATGAATGGTTTTAATTTCCAATATTCAATATACATTCAATAATCAGTAGATCAGCATTCAATTGTAATATTGAAATATTGAATGAGTATTGTTTATTGATTATTGGATATTTTACATACTTATGACAAAAAAATTAAACAAAATTAAATTAGTCCTAGCCCCTATGGCTGGCTTTACGGATAAAGCCATGCGTCAGATTTGCCAAGAACTCGGAGCAGATATTACTTGGAGCGAAATGGTGAGCGCCGAAGGAATTTTTCGAAATGAATCAAAAGATAATAAATCTTTGGTTTTAGCAGAAAAATTTAGCGACCAAGAAAAAAATTATTGGGTGCAAATTTTTGGCAATAACCCTCTATCCATGGGCGAATCTGCTAAAATGGTCCAACAAAAGATTAAACCCTTGGGCATAGACATCAATCTAGGTTGTCCTGTTAAAAAAGCTCAGAAGGCTGGCTACGGAGCAGTACAAATGGGAAAAATGGACGAGGTGGTAGAAATAATCAAAATTATTAAAAAATCCAGTCAACTTCCATTGTCCCTGAAAACCAGACTTGGGTTAAGAAATCCTGAGGAAATTTTGGACTTTGCACCACGCTTGGAAAAAGCTGGAATTAATCAGTTAGTTGTTCATGCTCGCACTTTTCCAGGAATGTTCCACGCGAAACCCGACTGGAAGATTGTCAGAAAATTAAAAACTATTTTAACCATTCCCATTATTTATAATGGCGGAATTAAAACTCCCGAAGATGCTAAATTTTATTTTGAAAAAACCGGATGCTCCATTCTAATGATTGGACAGGCTGCGATCGGCAACCCTTGGATTTTTAGAGAAATAAAAGATTTTTTTGAAAATGAAAAGTTTACTCTGCCTACTTTAGCAGAAAAAAAAGAAATAATTTTAAAACATGCCAAGCTCGTAAAAAAATATTATAGCGAAAGAGGTTTCGTAACTTTCCGACCCCAATTAGCCGCCTATCTCAAGGGTCATCCGGACGCGGCCAATCTTCGCCACCAAGCGGTAAGGATAAATAGCTTAGATGATGTTAAAGAAATTTTAAAAGAAATGTAAAAAAATTAAACAATTCATAAAAATTAATATTCTGTCATTTTCCGCGTATGCGGAAAATGACAGATTTTCTTATTCCTTGTCATATAAATTATATTTATAATTAAAATTTATACACATCAATATACTAGCATATTGATGTGCTGTAATAATACTATTTTTATTTTATAAAATATTTTAAATAAAATAAGGATTTGTGAGAAACGTTTGTCTCGCAAATCCTTATGGAAGCGGTAAGGCGATCAAGCAGCCGCTGCACGCTCGTTAATCTTTAGTTTATGCTTTAAAAAAGCAATTCCAGTTTCTGTTGCCAAAACGGGCAAATGAGAGCATTTCAATGACTGAATAATTGATGCATCTGACCCTGACTTTCTAGCCCACTCCTCAGCTGAACAGTCGCAATTTTTTCTACAACAACTTTTAAGTTCAGCAAATTGCGACTCGAAAACCATAGCTTGAGCAGAAGGAATTTCCACGAGTCTTCCCCCTACCATCAGTTTAATGGGGGGGAACAATTTGTTTTGCATGAACTCAATGACAGCCGTTTGTTGCGCCAAGGAGAAATTTTCATCATCCATTATTCCCAAAAATTCTCTTGCCCACCGCTCGACTTCATTTTTATCTTCTTCGTTCATACTCATATCTTTCTCCTTCAGTGATTTCTAAGAGAGTTGGGGCAAGGGAATTTTTCTTTAATATAAAGTAGCCCCTTGGATGTAGCCAGGCAATCAAGCCCCGCCCTTCTCAATTCGTTAATTGCAAGGCTTTCATGCGCAAGTGCCTTTTCTAACCATGCATAAATTTCTTTATCTCCACCCAACCTCTTCCGCAAATCTTGAAACTGAGATTCCAAAGTATTCATATCAATCTCCCTCCTGTTGATAATAAAAAACAGTAAAAACAACTAAAAAAATAGTAAAACATTCTTAGATAAAATGCAATATAAAGCATTAGTCATCAGTCAACAGTCATCGAGTCACAGTAAGAACAATCAATTTAAAATTTGCCAATACCTTATAAACCTTATAAACTTTACAACTTTACAAACTTCTATTATATATTTATCCTCTTAAGCTCTCTTCTCAGTTCTCGATAATCAGGAATTATTTCTGAAACCAGAAACCAAAACTTTTTGGAATGATTTAGTTGATCCAAGTGACAAAGCTCATGCACAATTACATAATCCATTATTTTCACGGGGAGATAAACTAACTTATAATTAAAATTAAGATTTCCATCTCTGGTGCAACTCCCCCATCTCGTTCTTTGAGATCTGATTGCAATGCGCTTAAATTTAAAGCCATACAAATCTCCAAAATAATAAACTCGATTCTCGATTATTTTTCTGGCCCTCTCTTTTTCTTTTTTATACGTTTTTTTGTCCATGGCCGGACGCAAATCTAGAGTTGTTTTTTTTAGTTCATCTATTTTCTCGATAATCCAATCTTTTCTTTCCTCAACAAATCTCTCCGCCATCTTTAAACTTGCTCTATTGGGAATAGACACTAAAATTTTAAGGTGAGAATTTTTTTCGCACCCTAGCTCATTATCAAAACAAGGTCTAATGCTTAGCCTCAAATTTTTTGATAATTTATATTTTTTGATTTGATAATTTATTTGTCTTCCAGATATAATTATTTCTTTTTGCATAAATTGATAAAATGAATTATGAATTAAGTATTGTGAATTATGTATAGTATTTATACTTTAAAAACTTTATAACTATTTCCTGCATTCTTAAGTTCTTAGTACCCTCTACGAGCTACAAGCTAAAACCTACAAGCTAAAATTATTTTACCACAAAAAAAGAAAACCCCGCCTTTTATCGCGGGGTTTAATTATTTTATATGCTTAGACGAGGCAGTGCCTCATCTCTACTAATTTTCTGTTTCAGCCGTTTCTTCATTTGAATATTCAGAAAATCCCTTGTCTTTACTTTTTCTAACTACGACCTTAAATTTGTATTTGGTATTTTTAGAAAGGTTATCAATGGTAATCTCCGCTTTTCCGCTCTTACTGAGAGTTTTAGTAAAAGTTCGAGTTTCAACTTTATCCGTATCTTCATTTTTTACTCTCACTTTAATTATAACTTTTTTCTTTTTTAATTTAGTTGAAGTAACATTTAAAATAACCAAAGAACTATTTTCATCTTTTATGCTAAGTGTTGGATTATAATCAAAAGTTCCTTGTGCATTTATTTTTACCTCATCAGAGTAATCGGAATAATCTCCATCAGATGATTTCTTTACGGCTACCTTAAATGAATATTCATTGTATTTAGTTAAACCATCAATTTTAATATCAACTTTTCCGTTTTTGCTTAGTTTTTTTTCAAAAACTTTAATATCATCGCTATCAGCATCAATATTCTCAACTTTTATCTTTATCTTTACATCCTTTCTTTTTAGGTTAGTAGAAGTTATCTGTAAAGTTGCAGATGTGCTTTTTATCTTCTTGATCTTTACTGTTGGCGTATAATCATTACTTACCGCTTGCACTCCTCCAAAAGAGAATCCAAAAGCTAGCGCAAAAATTATCATAGATAAAATTGTTTTTTTTATAATTGATTGCATATTTTTTGTTTTTTTAAAATAGATTACCTAACTACCCCATTATAATATGACTTTAAAAAATTAACAAACAAAACATAGTTTTTAAAGTTTATAAAGTTATAAAGCTCATAATTCATAATTCTTGATTCATAATTCATGCACTTCTTGCCTTAATTCAAATTTATTGATATTATTTTTATTGTGATTAATTTCACAAAATACGGAGAGGTGGATGGGGTCCCGCCAAAGGCGGATAAACTCCAACACCACACATTTTTATATGGTTTTCAGTTTTAAATCATATAAACAAAAATTTAATACGGAGAGGTGGCTGAGTGGTCGAAAGCGGCACACTGCTAACGTGTTGACCCCTTAATAAGGGTCCCAGGGTTCAAATCCCTGCCTCTCCGCCCTTGGTTCGCCGAAGCTTTAGCGAAGGCGACTCTTAGTTCGCCATAGCCCTTAGCGAAGGCGACTTTCGCCTCGCTGAAGCTCGGCTTCGGCGCGACACAACAGTCCGCCAAATGTCTGTAGACATTACTCCCTGCTATTGACTAATTTTAATTTATGTGATATAAATTGATTTAGTTATTAGTAAAAGTTTTTTCACAAATATGCCCATCAAGTATGGGATTTTTAATTTCCAAAAAAACAACCCGGGAGAAACGATGAAAATCACAAATAAAAGGTTAACCCTTACCCACGACTATTATTTACTACTCCTGGCAAGTATTCCAAATACATCAATACACCTTGCAGTAATAATATCCGAAAAAGATTGGTGTAATCATCAGGCAAAAGATACGAAAAATGGCACAGTAAAGGGGTGCCTGGAGTGCGTAAAAATCGCCCAAGGAGAAGAAGGTCAAGATTTAAATTTTACCGATGCCGATAGCTTCATAATAAATGATGATTTTGGCAGATGCTGGACTTTAAAAGCTGGCGAATTAACATTAACTAAAATTGGCTCCTCAACCTTTCTGGGGGAAGAGTCAAAAATCAACCTAGCGGTGATTTATTCTTCTTTTTAAGAAATAGTAGTACATTGAGATTTTTCTTAACGGCTTGCCTATCACTGAGGTAAGCCGTTTTCTAATTTCAATTTATTGCATATTTATCCGTATCTGATAATCTATTAATAACTCAGTAAAAAACTGATCTTTCAAAAAATAAAAAATTAGAATTGGGTAAAAAATTTATTATTAGATCCACATCAATCCGGGAGGAAAATATGTTTTACAAATCCCTACTCTTCATTGCTTTTTTGGCGATAATAATAGCTTTTGGTTTTTGGGCATTAACTCCTGCAAAAAAGAAAATCAAAAATTTGCTCGCATGCCCAAAAACTGGGGTAAAAGAAGTTAATCCGAAAGGCAACAGTCCTTGCACTGAATGTGCTAAAAGATATGCAGGAATAATCTAAGGGAGGAAACTATGGGCAAACTTGAAGAGAGATTTTTTGGTACCAAACAAGAAACTATCATCAAGCCTGGCAATGAAAATACGGGTCCTATCTGCAGACTCTTATCGAAGGGATTGCTAAAAGGAAATTTTATTCTTCGAGGAGGAAACCCAACGAGATACAATTTTAACTTTGATCGCATCTACGATTAACCCCTGCTCAAAACTGAGCAAAAATACGGAAGATATCACCCAAGTATCTTCCGCTCTAATTCTAATTTTTTATTTCGACAGCTAAATGAATTTCTTTGATATCAATAGTATAGAAATTAAAAACCGCCTCATCTATGAAAATGATTTGGTTTTTGCTCTTCCTTCTAACATGCCCATAGTTCCAGGACACACTCTTATTTGCCCAAAAAGAATTGTTTCCAATATAAATGAGTTAACTCAAAAAGAACTCTTGGCAATTTTTGATTTACAAAAACATATCAAGGAAGCTATGTTTAAAATTTTTAATGCAGACGGATTTAATTATGCATGGAACGAAGGAGTACTTGCCGGACAAACCGTCAATCATTTGCATCTACACATCTTGCCCAGGAAAAAAGATGATGATGGAATTATTAATTATGAACCGCGGGAATTTTTATACAGACCAACAAACAACCGCCCCATTTCTCCAGAACAAGAACTAATCGAAATCGCAGAATTGATCAAAAAAAATTTATCTTAAAAAAACTCCCGAGGAAGATACGCTTCTCCCTCGGGCAACTCATTTTAGTCAATTTCATTTTTTATAAAAAACTTTTTTAAAGGGAATTCTGTTATATGTTCCGCCTCCTTCATAAAAAGAAATAGAAACCAGCTTATCCTCATACTGAACTTCAATTATTCCACTCACTCCTGTGCCCAACCAGTGCCCATAATTAACTTCGATATTCTTGCTTTCTTCACCATTTCTCCCTATGACCACTTTGGCATCAGCTAAGTTGCAATTTGGCAACCCATAAATAACGAGAAAGCCATCCTTTTCGCTGATTTCGGCGAAAAAGAAGATAACATGACCCTTGGGGATATTCACCACATCACCCCCGATAAAAAGAACCTCCCCTTTCTCATCTGAGCTATTTTTCATTTTCCCCTCCCCGAAAGTATGTTTTTAGAAATCATCGTTACGCTATTATTAGTTATTTAATCCCAAAAAAGTTCTTTCGTCAATCTTTTTAATATTAATTATTCAGCTTTTTTCAAAGATAAAATAGAATCCTTGGTCTTTGCGAGGCGGTACTCCGCCGTGGCAATCCAGGACGATACACTTTAAAACCTAGATTCCTGTCCGCAGTTGCTACAGCGTTGCGGGCGAGGCCACGCAATTTTTGAATACAAAAATTACTTGCAGAGACGGCAAAAAATAATTAGTTTCGAAGAAGGATAAATAGTTACTTTCAATATAAATGGACAAAAAATATTTCAATATTTTGCACATAAACAATTCTTTTAAATAAGAGAAAAATAAAAAAAGCTAATTCTATAAATTTATAGAATTAGCTTTTCCCTACCGATGTTACCGGCAAATTTTACAGTACAACTGACTTCTGGGCGAAGTACGGGTTGGTTGCCGGATCAATCTGCTCCAACCATTGAGAGATCACGGCGTCATAATCGGCAGTCAGAGCATACACCTTTTTCATGAGTCTGAATCGAGTTTTGAGCGTTGTATTACCCGTCGCAGCAATTTCTGCCAGCACATACGGATAGTCTGAAGGATCAACAATGACCGTCACGTCATGAAAATTTTTGGCCGCCGCCCGTAAAAGCGTGGGTCCGCCAATATCAATGTTTTCGATGGCATCTGCGAAACTGCAATTCGGATCAGCCACGGCTTTCTCGAAAGCATAAAGATTAACCGCGATGAGATCAATGTTTTTTATACCCTGTTCGGCACATTGCCGCTGATGCTCTTCATTGGCTCGCTGATTGAGAATTCCGCCATGCACCAATGGATGCAGGGTCTTCACTCGACCATCGAGCATTTCCGGAAAGCCGGTAAACTCGGAAACATCCTTTACATCAATCCCTGCTTCGCGAATTTTCTTGGCGGTTCCGCCGGTTGAGAGAATTTCAATTCCCCGCTCAAACAGCTCTCGAGCAAAACCTTCAATCCCATCCTTGTCTGTCAGACTGATTAAAGCCCGCTCGATTTTTTTCGTATCAGTTTTCTTCATTTCGCCACTTGCTGCGGCAGTCTCCATATTCATCAATGTTTCCTCGACCGTGTTTCCCATGGGAATGATTTTAACACTCATGCCTTTCTCCTCTTTTAGTGACTTTAGAAAAACAGCCTATCTGCTTTCCTATAAGAAATTTCAAACAACTAAGATTCCTAAATATATTAAACAAAAGCACACTTGTCAAATAAAAACTTACTTACATAATTTACGTAAATTCATTTCTTAAATCACAAATCTTATCTCTAAATTTATATATTCCTAAATTCTCATACCTCTAACTCATACACTATTCAACTAATATAACATCTGCTAAACTAAAAATTACTTCTAAAAAGTAACCCGAAGCAAAGGAGGACAAAATGAGCTCGGAAATTCATACTATTTCATTATTCAAGCCAATATTAATCGACAGAGGAAGAATAAGAATTTCAGTAATTTCTCGACCCACTTTGGATGACGGGAAAACTCCCGATCCAAGAATAATCCAAGGAATAACTCACCATGAATGGGTCAAAGATTTCGCCCCGCCTCCAAAATTAATTGGAGCATACAAAAGAGGAGAAATAAATTGGGAAAAATATGAAGAAAGATATCTTGAATTTTTGCGAAGTTCGCCCACAAAGCAAATGGTTAGAAAATTTGCAAGCAGATGCGTAAAAGAAAAAATTACTCTGGCTTGCATAGAAGACGAGGCTAATCATTGTCACCGAAGACTTCTAGCAGAAGAATTGCAAAGACATAAACCAGAACTAATAATAGTTCACAAATAAAAGTCATCCACGAAATTCGCTGATGGCTTTTATCTCTATCTAGAGATACTTTCTAAATACCTCCCAATTAACGACTTGCAAATTTTAAAGAATAGCTGTAATTTAAGTTATAATCAAAGCTCACAAGTTCTTCTTAAAATTTAAAAATATACTTCGAGAGGCACATTATGATATTCAATGAAATGATTTTAGTTTACGAAGGGCGACATAAAAGTCGGGAGAAATTTCTAACAGATCTCCTACTTAAGGTCAGCAAATTCATAATTGGAAATTCTTTTCCGCCATTTACTGGACCTGGTCAAATTGTTCTTCGAGAATTTCTGAAAAACATCCATGACCATAATGGATGTTGGGGATTTGTAATTATGAATCGCCTAAGTGATGGAAGATTTGTCTTTCAGATTAAAAATTCTCTAAATCCTAGACCGAAAGAAAATGAATACCAGTCCAAAATAAAAATTAATTTTGGAGCTGGGTTGCGACTATTAAAAGAAGCGCATCCAAACATAACAATTGAAACCACTAAAAATCTCTATGAATATATAATTATTTACACTCCGGAAATATAGAAGCAGGAATTGGGAATCATCCCGCTTCCTGTTTTATTTTACACTCGCAAATTCTCAAATTCCCACATTCTCAAATCAACTTTTAACAATATAGCAATTTAACAATTCCAACTTTACACACTGGCATTATTTTTCATAATTCATGATTCTTAATTCATAATACTTGATACTTACCCCATATCTGCTACACTAAAACTATGACAACAATAGCCGTAAACAAACGAGCCAATTTTGATTATGTCCTCACCGATAAGTATGAGGCTGGTTTGGTTTTGACCGGCGCCGAAGTAAAATCAATTAAAACTGGACACCTGAGTCTCAAGGGAAGCTTCGTAACATTTAAGGGTACAGAGTTGCATCTAACCAATGCCGATATACCATTTTATAAATTCGCAGGCAAAGCCGTTAACTATGATCCGAGACGCTCTCGAAAATTATTAGTCAAAAAGTCAGAAATCAAGACTTTGCTGGGAAAAGTGAAGGTTAAAGGCTTGACACTTGTGCCTATTCGGGTTTATACTAAAAAAAGACTTATAAAGCTTGAGTTTGGCGTTGGGCGTGGTAAAAAAGAATACGATAAAAGAGAGGATATAAAGAAGAAAGACTCCAACAGAGCAATGAAAAGGCTTATGAGAAATATTGGATAAAATTAAATTAAACATTCGCGCTTACTATGTTTCACGTAGCATTAAACGGGCCTGCCCGCCTCACTACGCGAAGCGTTGTGGGCGGGGCTGTCTAGTTTCGACAGTTTGAACCTTAAAAACTAAGCAAGTCGACTCACGTAATAAAAGTCGTAAAACCTGATTACACGATTATAAGTGCAAACTTTGTATCAAAAGCAAAGAACGCAATTGCTAACGCTTTTGCACCATCTTTCGCTTCTGCTATCGCCTAAATACGCTTTAGCCATCGAACTGCCTATTTCTAGTAAGCAGACCTCGGTGCCAACCACTAGAATAGCTCGCTAAGGTATCTTTCGCCTATCGGGCAAAGCTAATCGAAAGATCGACTAATAAAGTTCGTTTGTCTTAAATTTATTAGCCAAGACTTCTGTTTTGCAACAGAAAAAAGACAAAATAAACTTGTAGAAATGTTTTTAGGGCCAATTCTGGACGTGGGTTCAATTCCCACCAGCTCCACCTAATATCAGTGCAGTAGCGCGGTAGCTTCTTAGTAAAATCTATTTTTCTAAAAAGCTAATACCTACTGTCTAAAAAGCTAAAAATGAGAAGACGTCACGTAAAAAGAAAGCCGATTCAACAAAAGCCTCGTTACAGAGTAAACGAGTATATTAGGATGCCTATAGTTTTTGTTATTGATGAAGATAAGAATCAAATTGGAGAAATGAGCAATACGGATGCAATCGCCCTAGCAAAATCAAAAGGATTGGACTTGGTGGAAGTTGCTCCAAATGCCAATCCCCCAGTTTGTAAAATAGCTAATTTTGGGAAATTTCAATATAGCCAATCCAAGCAAGATAGATTAAATAAAGCTAAGCAGAAGAAAACGGATGTAAAGGGTGTAAGATTGGGAGTAAGAACAGATTCTCATGACCTTGAATTCAAAAAGAAGCAAACCGAAAAATTCTTAAGCAAGGGCAACAAAGTGAAAATTGAGCTTCGCTTAAGAGGGAGAGAAAAAGCCCATCAAGATTTAGCAGTAGCCGGTATCAGAAAATTCGTTAGCAGTATTGACATACCTTACAAAATAGAAGAAGATATTAAGAGATTTCCTGGAGGATTTAATATCTTAATTGCCCCAGAATAATATATCCTAATTAAAATCCTAATTAAATACTAAAACCCTAATTAAACACTGATTATATTCGAATACAATTTGGAAGTAATTAGTTTAAAATTTGTATATGCCAAAGATGAAAAGCAAGAAATCTCTTTTGAAGAAAATAAAAGTAACTGCTAAAAAGAAGGTTCTAAGAAGATATACTAAGCAGAACCATTTTAATTCAAAGCAAACTGGCAGTTTCAAGAGAAAGAAGAGATCTGATGTAGAAATTGTAGGACAAGAAGCGAAAAATATTTTAAAAGCAATTATTAACTAGATTATTAGCCATTAGTTTTTAGCTTATTAGGGTCTTTAACCTAAAAAGCTACAACCTAAAAGCTATGACCTGAAAATATGACAAGAGTAAAACGTGGTGTTTCCGCCAATAAAAGAAGAAAGAATATCTTATCCATGACCAAAGGTTTTAAATGGAGAAGAAAATCCAATTTTATCGCTGCCAATGAAGCCATTCTAAAAGCTGGCAAATATGCTTACCGAGATAGACGCACTAAAAAGCGAACTATGCGCGGATTATGGATTATCAGATTAAATAATGCCGTTAGACAATTTGAATTATCTTATAGCAAATTTATCGATATTCTAAAAGGTAAAAATATTGAACTAGACAGAAAGGTATTATCTCAAATGGCTGGTGAAAATCCTGAAGTATTTGGAAAATTTATGGAAGAAGTGAAGAAATAATTACACATACTATATAATACAGAACATAAAAAACATCCACCTAAAAATGGATGTTTTTTGTTTTTGTATCGCGCATAAATTAAATGCAGAGACGAATCACTGCTTGGTCTGAAATATTTTTACACACAAAAATCAATGAAGTCACTCTCAACCCACAGAGGTCCAACCTCTTTTTTTCCCGAGGTTGTACCTCTGACTAAAAGCTAAATAAAAAAAATTACTTTTAGCGACCTGATCACTAAAAAATCAATCTCACTTATTTTTTTGTATTAAAAAGCTAGACTTCCCCTTCTTGGAAAAATCTAGCCAATTTGCGGAAAAATTCAATTTGCACCCAAAGCAAGCGCAGTAAGGGTAAACAATGCAACCGCAACGATCCAGCACCCAATACGAGTCCAAATTCCCAGACTCTCTTCTTCATCACCGCCAACATTCGATGAAAAATTCGGCCTATTACTCATAGCATTCTCCTTTGCGTTTTACGCTTTTGAAATTATAATGGATAAATTGTTATCTCCAACCATAATTATGCCTTTGCTTTTTGGAGCAGATTCCTTATTTTTATCCTCAATTTTTTTCTGCTCCACTTTTTTTTCTACATGCTGGCCTACACCTATATCTAGCAACATTAATAAAAAAAGAATAGCAAAAAGAAGAATGAATAAACGCTGAAACAAACTATCTCCCTTAAAACCGAGATCACCATTCATATGCGACATAATCAAACCTCCACAGTTGATTTTTAATCAAATAACTCTACGTTTTTAACGCATTAATTCAATATAGCTTCACAGACACAATTTGTCAATGCATAACATACACTTGTCACATGAAATATAACCCACACAGGGCAATGCCCTGCGTCTACTTTGGTTTTATTTTTATCATTTTATTTTTGATTACTATTTTTATGTTATGTAAATCAAAATAGGCGCTAAGAGTTACGCAAGGCTCAACCTTAAATACCTCCAAGGTTGAGCCTTGGGATACTCAAATTCAGTTTGTTAATGTGACGTCTATGATAAATTCAAGTGCCCAATATTTATTTCTGATTTTTTAAATATTCTGCCAAAGCATCTCTATAACTTCTGAGGGGATTTAATTTTTTATTAAGCAAGGCAGAAAAATAAGGCCTTTTGGCAGGTCTGTGAAACTCATCTCCAGTAACCGGCTCGACAATGACGTCTTCCATTTTAGCTTGCATAAATAATTCCTCGGCTGCTTCATACCATGTGCAACATTCACTATTTATAACATGATAAATTCCAAATTCTTTCTTGGCTTCAATAATTTCCTTGGTTTTTTGAGCGAGATCGGGTGCATAAGTAAAACAACTTGTCTCTTCATCCACTGCCTTAACTTCCTTATTCTTTTTTCCCATTTCAAGCATCATGTCAAAAAAACTTCGCTTACCCTCTTCACTCAAAGAAGGTTTACCAAATAATTTAGAAAGTCTGATAATATAAAATTTTTCTCCATTCTTTTTAACTTCCTCCTCGCCCATCAACTTGCTTTCTCCATATTTATTTACTGGTGCTGGCTTATCATTCTCTCTGTATCCTATCTCAGGTTCAAATCCAGCATGCAAGCCACAACTTCCACAACTTCCGGTACATCCCTCAGGTTCGGGAATATTGGGCATTTCCGCTCCAAAAACATAATCGCTTGAATAATGCACAAAAACCGCCCCAATCTCTTTGGCAATTTTAGCCAAATATCCCGGAGCTTCTCCGTTTATTTTTTTAGCCAATTCAAATTCTTTTTCATCTTCTTCGCATTTATCCACGGCATTATAAGCCACGGCATTTAAAATTACAGCTGGCGCAAGGGTGCTAATTTTTTCTTTAGTCTGAGCTTCATCTGTGATATCCAATTCATCTTTATCCCAAGCAATAACCTCATAATCTCCATTGTTAAAACTACCAGCCAATTCTTGCCCCAACATTCCTTTAGCTCCTAATATTAAAACTTTTTTCATAATGTATTTACTTGATAAACTTTAAAAACTTTGCAACTTTAAAAACTATTTTTTATTCCTACCCAATCTTAGTATGCTTATTGTTTAGATGATGGTCTCCATAATTTCTATATTCACCAGTCTTGATATTGGTTAGCCATTGAATATTATTTTTGTACCACTCTACAGTTTCTTTTATGCCATCTTCAAAGGAAACAGAAGGCTCCCAGGCAAGCTCGCTTTTTATCTTGCTAAAATCCACCGCATAACGCTTATCGTGCCCTTTTCTATCTGGTACATATTCAATATTAGTATCATCAAATTCCATTAATTCCAAAATTTTATGAGTAATTTCCAGATTAGTTTTTTCTGCTCCGCCTCCGATACAATAAGTATCGCCTATTTTTCCTTCTCTGATAATTTTATCTATTGCCCGACAATGATCTTTGACATGCAGCCAATCTCGAATATTTTCACCTGTTCCGTAAACAGGAAGCTTTCTTCCTTCCATCAAACTAGTAATAAAAAAAGGTATCAATTTTTCAGGAAATTGAAATGGTCCATAATTATTAGAACAATTAGAAATTGTGACTGGCAAATTATGAGTATGGAAATATGAACGCACCAAATGGTCTGAAGATGCCTTGGACGCACTATATGGACTTCGAGGATCATAATGAGTATTTTCATTAAAGGCCGGGTCGCCTATATTCAAAGAACCAAACACCTCATCAGTTGAGATATGATGAAATCTTTTATTACCGCTATTTTTCGCGATCTCTAATAAATTTAAAGTTCCATTAACATTTGTTCGCACGAAAGAATCACTATCTAAAATAGATCTGTCCACGTGTGATTCAGCCGCAAAATGAACCACCACATCAACATCTCTTATTAATTCCTCTACCAGCAAAGAATCCATTATATCACCATGGACAAATTGATAATTTGGATTATTTTCTACATCTTTCAAATTCTCCAAATTGCCCGCGTAGGTCAGAGCGTCTAGATTTACTACCTTATCTTCGGGATAACTCTTTAATATATAATGAATAAAATTTGATCCAATAAAACCTGCTCCTCCAGTAACCAATAACTTCATATTTTTAAAAATAAATAAATTACTTATTAATTTTAACACCTATGCTTTAAAAATCAAATAAAGCGCTTAAGTATTATACACCAAAATCAATAAAAAACTAGTTCTCCAGCCACCCAACCCTTCTTTCTACTTTTGCCCATCTATCCTGAAGCTCCGATTCTTCCATTGCTTCAACTTCGCTAATCGCAACTTTCATGAGTTCAGCTATTTTTTCTTTTTTTACAAAAACTACTACTCTTCCCTCTCGAAAAATAGCCCTATATAGACCAGACTGCTCTATCCTTTGGTCATATTTCAATTCTTGATTTTCTAAGTCATTTTTGCTTTTGGTTAATTTACTGGTCTTTAAAACCACATAATCAGTCATTTTTTCGTTCATGGGCAAGAAAAACTCTTCTCTGCGACAAAGATTCGGACCCATCTGAGTCGAAGCAGTGAGTGATCCTCCATCTTTAACCATTTCTACAGCTCTATCCATCTCAGCTGTAAGATCACTGGCATCAATCTCCATATGTTTCCACCAAGGATGAAGAGATAGCATGATCCCCACAATTGCAATGGCCATGATTTGGCGCTTAAAATTTGGGAACTTCTCTAATAAATCCACAAAAATTAGCACCAAAATTGGGGGAATTAAAATAAAAACATGACTACCGCCCGCAATTCTACCGGGAATAATAATAAACAATGCAATCATCAATGATGGAATAAGCAAAAGGGAATATTTAGAAATCCAAGTAAAAATCCAAAGAAGTGGCGCCAATGATTGAGCAATCAAATCCAATCTTTTTTCAATTTTATAAATTGACATTATAGCTTGCGGAGTAAATTTGGATAAAATATTAGCGCTAGAACCAAATCCGATTGTAATATAATATTTGGCCGCCAAAAAAAGACCCGCTCCACCCAAAGCTGGTGGCGTAAACCACCTCCAACTTCTTCTTTCCAAAAAAGCCAATGCTCCCACCAGAAAAACTGTCGGAGCCACAAATTCAGAAACAAACACCATAAAAATTACCCAAAAAGCAAAAGCTCTGTATTTTTTCTCATGATAAGCCATCAACAACATCAGAAAGGCTGGCCCCGCCACGGAAACCACATGCATATCACCTACCGCTTGTGAAGCTATTAAGGGATGAAAAACAAAAAGACCAACTGCTATCGCTCCAGCCAAATTGCTGATTCTTTTTTTGACAAAAAGATACAAAAATATTGAACCCAAAACAAAAGAAAGCTGGATAATAAAAAATAACGTTAAAGTGTGCGGAAAAATAGCATACAGTGGCACATATAGAATTTGAACAAAATTAAGATGCTCTCTTAAATTAGTATCAACTTGCAAAAAACTCTGATAAAAAATTCTTCCATGCGCAGTGTTCCAAATAGCCTGCTCGGCTACCGGAGTATCGCCAGTTCGATATGCATATTCCTGATACTGCAAAAAGGTTACGCCAAACCAAAAAATTCCCACCAAAATAATACCCCCTATCACAAAACGATCAAAGAATTGTTTATTGGAAAACTTTACCACTTTTTTAATCCAGGAACTCATCACTTCTTTTGTTTTTTTATTTTTTTCAGCCAGCATATGCTATTTTTAGTTAAATACTTACTTGGTTAAAATTGTATCAAAAAAGCCCGCTAGCGTCCACAAAATCATTATGTTAGAATAATTTAAGAATATTTTCTATCTAAAATCATATATTTTTAAAAATGAAATCATATCTCCCTATTTTAAGTTCTATATCAAGAATTATCGAAAAAATAATCCACTGGCTAAAAAATAACAAAAAATTTGCATTAGTTTTCTTAATGATTCTTACCCTTTGGGTTTCTATCGTAGCTTTTGGCTCCAAACGTTATGCCGACGAATCATATCATTACAGGCAAATTCGAATGTTTTATTCCGCCAGATTTGAAATGGCTGATGGGTTAACCACAATACCTGGCTATCATGCCTTTATAAGTTTACCAGCCTGGGTAATTTTTGATGACTTATCTTTATTTAAAATCAGACTTTTAAGCCTTTCAACAGCTCTATTTATTATCCCTATCTTTTTCTTCCTGTCTAAAAAAATATCCCCCCCTAATCCATGGGAAAAAACGCTTATCCTGATTCTCTTGCCAATAGCTTTCGTCTATTATCCGCTTATTTATACAGATATTTTTTCCACCCTCTTATTTTTTCTAGCTTTTTATTTGTCTTTAAATCAAAAATATCATTGGGCAGCATTAGTTTCGATTGCTGCTATATGCGCTAGGCAACAAAATATTATCTGGCATCTTTTTATTTGGATATTCACATACGTTAATCTTTATGGTTTTAATTTTTCTTTTAAAAATATCTTAAATTATTTTCGCGCCACCTTGGGATTTATTGTGGGAATTATATTATTTTTTATTTTCATAAAATTAAACGGAGGAATCGCTATTGGAGACAAAGGATCTCATCCGCTCGGCATCTACTTGGGGAATATTTATTTCTTTTTATTTTTAGCTGGCTTACTTTTTTGGCCAATATTATTGAAAAGGATATTTACAACTAAAAAAATATTGAAAAATAAATTTGCCTGGGTAGCTCTCGGAGTGGCTACCGTGGTTTCGGGAATATTATTTTTTTATCCACCAGAGTTACACGGATATAACCATGACCCCCGCTTTATTAGGAATATTTTTCTTAGTTTTATTTATAATGGACACATAGGTTTTTATAGTGTATTAGTTTTTTTGGGAATTCTCTCGCTATTTTCTATTAAATTAAACAAACTCTCAAATTATTTGATTTATCCATTCACCATCTTATGTCTTTTGCCATCATGGCTCATAGAACAAAGATATACAGTTATTCCTTTTCTTTTAATTCTATTATTCAGAAAAGAAGAATATTATCGCTTGGAAAATATTTTAAAGATCTATTATTTAATTTTATGCATAACACTGGTTTTTGTTTTGGTAGAACTAAGATTATTTCTTTAATTCTCAAAGTAAAATGTTAAATATAAATAAAATAGTTTAAAAAATATCAGTTAAGCAATAAAATATGACAAAAAAAAATAAAGCTTATAGCAAAGTAAAAATAGTAGTTACAGGCGGAGCCGGATTTATCGGTTCCCATACTGTAGTTGAACTTTTGGAAGCTGGATACCTTCCTATAATTATAGATAACTTTTCTAACTCTCAACCTTGGATAATTGATAAGATAAAAGAAATCACTTCTCAAACACCGATAATTTATGAGGGCGACTGCAATGACAAAACTTTTTTAGAAGAAGTTTTTCAAAAAGAATCAAGTATCGAAGGAGTGATTCATTTCGCCGCGTTTAAGGCTGTGGGAGAATCAATAATCAAACCCCTGGATTATTATAAAAATAATCTCTCATCGCTTATTACTGTTTTGGAAACTATGCAGAAATTTGGAGTTAAAAATTTAGTTTTTTCTTCTTCTGCAACAGTTTACGGCGAACCAGATTCTTGCCCGATTGCTGAAACCGCTCCAAGAAAAATATCCCCTTCTCCCTATGGCAAAACTAAAACAATCTGCGAAGATATAATTTCAGACACAGTAAACGGATGCAAAAATATTTCTGCCATCTCTTTGCGTTATTTTAATCCCATTGGGGCTCATCCCAGTGGATTAATCGGCGAATTGCCTATTGGCGCCCCCAATAATCTCGTTCCCTATGTAACTCAAACAGCCGCAGGAATCAGAGAAAAATTAACTATTTTTGGCAATGACTATCCTACTGATGATGGCTACGGAGTAAGAGATTTTATCCATGTAGTTGATTTGGCGCAAGCGCATATCAAAACCCTCCAGTATCTCACCAAGCATAAATCTCCTTTCTATGACGTTTTTAATGTCGGCACCGGAAAAGGAAATAGTGTTTTAGAAATTATTGAAACTTTCCAAAAAGTAAACAACACCAATGTTCCACGTGAAATTGGACCGCGTCGCGAAGGCGATATCGCAACTTGCTATGCTGATGTTAGTAAAATAAAAAAAATGATGAACTGGGAAACTAAAAAAACTCTTGAAGATAGCCTAAGGGATGCGTGGAAATGGCAAAAAAGTTTAAAATAATTAAAAATTAATAATGAAGAATTATTACTTTATTTTTTGTTTTTTAAATTTGAAAATTGGATATTGTTTGGAATTTGGTTATTAGTCCGCCAGCTGGCGGATTGGAAATTATTTAGCTATTCCTTGATAGCTAAATCAAAGGGTCTCACTATCGCCTCTCCCAAATAAAAAGCCTTGAGACAAAAAGCATAATCGATAACTACTTTTTCCTTCACTCCATAAAAACCAAATTTATTGTGCAATTCTTTTTTGTAATATAGATTTGAATGTTGAACATTTTTAATCGGTAAAGTTTCCGCCTTTGCATTCAGCAAGCCTTTTATTCTCTTGCTCTTTTCCTAAACATTTTCTACTTCCGTAAAATATTAAATATTTTAACTCTCTAAGCTACTCCCTAAAGCCGATGTTGTCAAGAATAAATAGATTAAACGAACTATACAGACGAGGCAACGACTAATCTCTACATAATGCATTAAAAGAAAAGTCCTCCTCAAACAAGGATTCTGTCAAATCTAATTATTTAGTCACTCTCCATAGCTCATTAAATATTTCCCTTTGTGCATTAGTAATAAGATTATCTTCAATAACAAATGCGGTAGGCTTATTATTATAAGAAATAAACGCGGTAAAATTTCCAAATATCAAAATATCCGTTTGATGATTAAAAGTTTTATTGAGAATCTTGACCTGATGTAATTTATTTTTTTGAGAATTCTTTTTATAAACAAGAGCATTTTGCGTATCAACAATCAGCTCTCTGACATATATTTTTTTCTCTTTAACTATCTCAAAAAAACCAAGTCCAAATTTATGAAAAAATTTATCGACTCTGTCGATATTAGCCACTGCCTCTATGGAAGAATTGCCAATAATTTCATGATACAATTTTTCAATAGCTGGCAAATTATCATAGAAACGCAACTTAGGATACTCGGCTAAAGAATTTTTTTGTAATTGCTCAAGTTCTGGCAAAGCAAATTCTGCCTCAGAAATCAATTGAGAAATTCGATCTTCTTCTATTTTTAAAGAATCAACAATTTTCCTGACTGGCTCAGCCTTGAAATAAGTAGTGTTAGTATCTTCAGTATACAATGACACCAAACCCCTCTCTCTTAATCCTTCCAAATGGTAATAAATATTAGCCCTTTCAATCCCCGCATTTCTAGCTAAAAAACTGGCCTTTTGCGGACCCATTTCTAAAAGGGTAACAAATATTTTGATTTCTTTTTTAGACAATCCTATTTTTTTAAATATTTCTTCCATAGTGTTTAATAAAAATTGATTAAATAATCCTATAAATCCTATATTTATAGCATATTTCCAAATATTTGTAAAGTAACTTTAAACACATTTTATTATTATTTTATTTATGATAATCTAAACTTCCCTACTAAGAATGATCTTTTCAAAATTAACCGCCAATTATGGCAAAATAAAAAAACGGAGCAATGACATGGAAACTTCGATTATGAAGAAATTTGCGGCAGAACCATTTAATCTTTTCAATAGAAAAGCTCTGAATGAAGCAGAAAACAATGTTTTAGATGGTGGTATCAGAAAGCATACTCGGATATTGAAATTACTGGCGTGTTTCCTTCCTGGACAACTGCTATTTCCGCTAATCACAGATAGCGTCCTAGGATTGTTAACAGCAACATCGTTTATAACTCTCCTGCTGGGTGGCGCATGGTATGCCATATCTTTCCAAAATGTTTCCTCTGCTCAACTGGATGCCGGAGTAGCGGACTATATTACAGAAAAAATGTTTGGAGCATTTGTGCTTTGCTTGTCCACACTAGCAATCCTTACCGCCGCCTCAATGATAGTTGGAGTATTTCCAGAATCATTAACTTTCAAGATCAACTGGTCACTAAAGGTTCTGATACTCTTCTATAACTTGGCATGGTTTTTTATTGTCGTTAAAAACGTATACCAATCATCTGTAGCATATGATGCTGCAGATAGTCTGCTCGGTGATGGATTTCCAACTCTGATGCGAGGAGCAAAAGCCAATGCGGAAAATGAATCACTGTCGAAGCTGATATCGATGTTGATTGAGGAAGTTAGATCTTCTAAGCCGCTACAAGAATGAAAAACATTCACAAGCCTTATTTAACCCCGCGTGAACAAAATTATGTTCCCGGGGTTGTTTTTTATAAATACAATTAGAGAGCAATTTTGAGGTGCAGACGAGGCATTACCTCATCTCTCCCATTGACCTCTTCCCCTACCTTTGTTAATATAGATTTGTGCTTATTTGGCCCTTGACGCAAAGACTGATAATAATACCTCGTGGAAAAATAAGTCAGTACGCATAAAGGTCCGATGGCCGAGGGGTTAGGCAAAGGTCTGCAAAACCTTGTACAGCGGTTCAACTCCGCTTCGGACCTCAAATGAATTAAATAAAAAAAATTACGCATTTAAAATAATATGATTCTAGTTTCTGGAAAATATTATTTTTTCGAACTGCCGATGCGGATGCGAAAGGCGAGAAAAAATGATATTTTTTAGAAACTTGATTAAATGCGTACACCCGAAAGCCCGGGTGGTGAAATGGTAGACACAAGGGACTTAAAATCCCTCGATCGCAAGATCGTGCGAGTTCGAGTCTCGCCTCGGGCACAAAACATTTGTCATGGAACATGGAGCATATATAACAAACACACATATCATAAAACATATATCACTTAGCAAAATCTACATGGAGTAGGTTTTTTAAACTGAATTATTGACTTTTTAATGATTGTTTATTAGGATTGTTTCAAAGTGATTAAGTGGGAATAAGATAAAAATGAATAAGGAGGAATCAACATGGAAACTATATTATTGTTCTTTTTGGGATTTTATCAGTGTGATCCAGCTACCATGAAAAATGGTTTCGACCAAGAATGCACTGAGATTATCGAAAAACATACACCAAGACCAGCAGGTTTTCCATCGAAATGGGGATTCGTGCCTACTGGTGGCATATCTTGTCCTAATGGTGGCCAACTTGTTGGCAATCAATGCGAAGAACGCTATCTTGGTATAAAAAGATAGTTGAATCTCATTATAAGGAGACAAATCAAATGCCGTGTTCAAGATGCCAAAGCGCACAACATAGTTACTCTAAACGACCTTTTCATCCACCCAGCGGTAGTATCCATGATAATACATTCATATGCAACTATTGCCGTCAAAAATGGTGGCAATACAATACTCATTATCATCTGTGGTCTACTGTTGATGACAACGCAACTTTCAATAACATCCGAAGAGGATGTCTGGAACCTGTAGCAATTGGCAATCCAAGCAGAAATCTGCGCTAACCTAATTTCATGTATTATACGGAGCCGTTTCAGAAAGAGACGGCTTCTTTTTATTTCAAGTAAAAAAAATATAACACAGATTCTAAGAGCCCAATCGGGCTCTTAGGGCCTAATCCCTTAATTCGTAATTTCGAATAAGTTCGTACTTCGTAGGGTTTGACAAATTCCCCAAAATATGCTAATATTGTTAGTTGAATATATGAGTGCTCCAGTAGCCCCATAATTCAACTCTGGCTCCAAAAAACCAGAAAAGTCCGCTAAAAACGGCTGTCCGCAAGTGCGCTTGGGACAATAATGTTTAATGAATTTTTGATGCGTACTATTATTGCCTTAGTATTTTTGATGGCTATAATTCTGTTACCAAAAGTAACCCTAGCCAATCAATCTAAAGCGGTTACAGACGAAGCTCTAAAATTTAAAATAAAAAATAACATAGTTTATATACAAGATATCCCGGTAGGTTATAAGGTTCCCAAAGAAATCAAAAAAGAGGAAACCGTTTTGGTTTCAGATCCAAGAGATGAAAAAATTCTTACTATCTGGAAAAACAAACAAGACAACCAATGGAAATCTTTACGTCAAGGAAAATTTGTCATCAATGCTTCTGCTTATACAGCTGCGGCTGATGAATGTGGAAAGAGTGATGGAATTACAGCAAGTGGAGTAAAGGTTCAAGAAAAAAGAACCCTTGCTTGTCCTCCTCAATATCCTTTCGGCGCTAAAGTAAAAATCCAAGGTTTGGGTACCTATACCTGTGAAGACAGAGGTGGTGCCATAAAAGGAAATAAATTCGATATATATATGCAAACCAAATCTGAAGCTTTTGCCTTCGGAAGAAGAAATCTAGAAGCAGAATTGGTGTTATAAAAACTTTAAAATAAAATCCGCCAGCTAAAAACTGGCGGTTTTATTTTGTTTGATTATCTAAAAAATTAGGACTGACTACTACTTAAGTAATCAGCCCTTTTCTATAAATTGAGACAGAATTTTTATTCCATTATTGTCAGAAATTCGTCCCATCCCTCTGCATGAAGTAAGCCATCATCAAGTGAAGCACGGAAATAATGAGCTCCAGCAGAAAGCACTATGACGCAAACTTTAAATTTGATAGAATCTTCATCCATTTTCATCCAGCACAATTCTACAAACTTATTAAATTCTAACCCGCTCAAATCTCTCCTGAATCTATCCAGTTGATGAAGAAACATTTCTCCTTCAAGTCTTATTTGCCCAGTTTTGTCACGCAAATGGCGAAAATCTTTAATTATCGGCTTTAGCTCAGAAGAAAAACGTTCCGCGATATCTTCTTCCCTCACCTCTCCCGATACATACAATCTGATTAATTCCTTGAATAACGCCCGCACCTTAATTCCGTTTAATTCGATACGGCCTCTAATATCAGCTTTTCTTTCCATTTTTCCATTCTCCTTTTATAAAATACTATCCACATTTAAACAATCCGATTGCTTCTCGCCACATACCAAACTAATATATTTTACAAAATTAAGCAAGATTTTGTATATTAAAAAAACTGCCTGGAGACAGTTTGCATGTTGGTTGTAGCTTATTTAGAGAAAATAAATTATTTTATTTCTCCGAGGGTATATATTTTTGATTTATCTAATTTATTTTCCGTTATACAATTTCTCATTGAAACTATTAATTTCCTGTATTCCTTGTCTACCGCATCTTGACTCTTATTATTATTCAAGTCAATAAAAAATAAAAAATTGTTAAATTGTTCCAATACCTCTTCTGATGCCCAAATTTGAGATTTTCTATGTAAATTCAACAGTCTAGAGCAAGAGCGTTGTCGATCTTCATAATTTGCCACATTAAAAAAACCAGATAGTGTTTCGTTTATTTCTGTATATAATTCTTTTCTCATCTCTAGAATTTTTTCATATCTAGATAATTTTTTGTTGAAAAAATAGGTAAAAATTCCCCCAATAACTAATGATGAAAAACCACTTGATATAAAAGCTATTATTAATGATTGGCTAAAAGAAAGCATTTTGTTTAATAATTAACTTATGTATGTTAAAAATTAAGTTAATTTAAGTATGCTAATACTGGCGAATTTAATTTCATTTTTATATAGTCACAACGGACCATATAATGAGCAGTAATGATTTAGTTTTAGTTAAGCACTATTTCACAAAGATACGTAGTAATGAATATCGCTTACGCGTAGCGAAGGTCGCCTTCGCTAAGACTATGGTGAACTATGAGCAAAGGGAGTAATTCTGTCACAGATATTTTTCTGAAGAAAAATTCTTCGACCCCATCTCGCGGCGCTAAGGCGCATCGCTCCGACTTTCTCATCCCTCACGAAAGCCAAACTCTTGGCTTTCTTCTCTCCTTCGTTCACGTTGTTCACTGCGGAGAGAGAGGGATTCGAACCCCCGGTACCCATTAAGGCACAACAGTTTTTGGCGACCCCGCACCAAAGCGGAAGGGGTGAGATTCGAACTCACGGTGGACTTTCATCCACGACAGTTTTCAAGACTGTTCCCTTAAACCACTCGGGCACCCTTCCGCTTTTTTGCGGGGCAAGCTATCGCTGGAGTTTATCCACCTCTGGTGGAACCGCTCAGCCATCTCTCCATAATTAACTCAATTTTTAATAAACGACCCCTTATTGCCACTTTCCCAATATAACAATTAAAAATAGATTTGTAAATATTCAACCTTGCAGCTATCTACCTTTTTCCAAAAAATAACAATTATTTTTTATTTTACCACAAACAAATACACCTTCTCCCCTGTACTCGGGGGAGATGTCATTGTACTCAATGACAGAGAGGGCATGCATTTATTTTAACCCTCACCCCAGCCCTCTCCCGAGTACAGGAGAGGGGGATTGGAAAAAGGTGAATAGTTGCTTACCCTTTCTGTTTTATTTTTTATTAATATCATTCAATCATTTGAATTTTATTTGAAATTTAAAATTGGAAATTTGAAATTACTAAAAAATGTTCCCCATTTTTTAGGAGTGTGTTATAATTCAATTATAAAAATTACTTAAAATAAAATGTATTCAAATAAAAGACCCCCTTTTAAAAAAGATGTTCACATAAACCACGAAGGAGAATATTTGGAAAATCCGCATGACTTTATGCTAGAAAAACACGCTCATGGCACCCTTCTTCACTGGCAAGGACCAGAATATGAGCATTATCCCAAAGAAAAAACTTGGTATTCAGTGGCGGGTTTGATTTTATCCGCTATAGTGATTTATGCCTTAGTTACCAATAGTCCTATTATGGCTATAACATTTGTTTTAATCGGAGTAGTTGGATATATCCAATTGGAAAAGTTTCCTCGCGTACTAGATTTTAAAGTAACTCACGATGGAGTAATGGCTGGCAAAGAACTTTATGAATTTGATAATATAAAATCATTTTGGATTTTTTATGAACCGCCTCATACTAAAATTTTAAGCTTGCACACCGATGCTATGCTAACTCCTTATATCCATATTCCTGTTCATCAAATAGATCCAGTTAAACTAAGGGAAATATTGATGGATTTTATTCCGGAAGAAAAGCAAAAACCAACCTTAGTAGACACGATTGAAAGGCTTTTGCATATATAAATAAGTTACGCTAGTGAGGCTCTAAGAGCCCTATAGGGCTCTTAGAGCCTTTTTGCGCGGAGCCTTTTCATTTATATATTTATATGCTAGGATATTCTAGTGTTCGGCCATAAAATGAGCTCTCGTAGTTCAACGGATACCTGCCCGCAGTACTACAACGTTGCAGGCGGGGAACGCGAGTTTGTGCAAACTCGCAATTTCTGTTAATAATGAGCAATTTAATAAAGATGAAAAATGAGCTCTCGTAGTTCAACGGATAGAACGCGAGTTTGCGGAACTCGTAATTGAAGTTCGATTCTTCACGAGAGCACAAAACTGTAGAGACGTAGCATTGCTACGTCTTTTAGGTTTTAATACATACAATTTCTTCTATCAAAAAAGACGCAGCAATGCTGCGCCTCTACATTCAATCAAGATCTAAATTTTAATTCTCCACGAACTCTTTTTTCTTCCAGGTATCCGATTGCCGACATAGAACTTTTTTACTATCTTCAGACTCATCAATCAGTTCTTCGATTACCATCTCCATTCTCATCCCCTGCGAACCCTTTACCAAAACTAAATCCCCTTCTTTGATTATACTTTTTATAATTTTTCCCGCCTCTCTCGGATTAGAGAAAAATAAAACGCTTTTCATTTCATTATCGCTTCCCAATAAAGTCTGAGCAGCTTCGTGCATTCTTTTGCCAACTAACACTAACTTATCAAATTTGCCCTCCAGTACGCTCCTCACAACATCCAAGTGTCCCTTCTTAGAATCTTCTCCCAGCTCAAACATATCCCCTAAAATAAGTATTTTTCTTTGGGCGTTTATCTGATTCATTGTATCAATAGCCGCCAAAGTAGAAACTGGCGAAGCATTATATGTATCATCAATTATAAGACTATTTTTAATACCCTTTATCAAGTTCATTCTTCCCAGTGGAGATTTATAGTCCTCTAGGGCACGCAATGCTTCAATTGTATTAATTTTAAAATATTCCCCCACTCCTACTGCGGCCAAAGCTGCGTAAAGGTGATGCTTGGCAATCACCTTGGGTAAACGCATAGGAATAATTTTATTGTCATAGTTTAACTTAAAGCTTAAACCCTTAGATTTTCCATCACTTTCATAATTAAAACGGACATCTGTAACCTTAATATATGCTTCTTCATTAAAACCATAGGAAACCGTTTTGGTTTTTGTTTCACTGACCTCTTCTTTTATATAAGGATTATCAGTATTTAAAATAGCCACGCCATTATCAGAAACAGATTTTACCAAAATACTTTTTTCCTTGGCAATTTCTTTTATATTTTTAAAAAATTCCAAATGGCTGGAAGAAATATTAGTAAGAATCCCGACATTTGGTTTAATAAAACTCATCAAGTATTTCATATCTCCAGGCCTATCTATCGCCATTTCTAAGACTAAGATTTTTGGATAACCCAAAGGAGTAATTAACCAAAAAATCCATTTCAAAAAAACTAAAATCCATTTAAATAAATTTCTGCCTCCAGTTTTAGCACCGATTATAGTAAGAGGAATTCCAATTTCGTTATTGTAATTTTCCTCATTTTTCCTCACTTTAAAATTATTTTTTAAAACCAAAAAAACCGCTTCCTTGGCAGAACTTTTCCCCACCGATCCGGTTATTCCCACTATCTGAGGCTTGTGTCTTTTTAAAATAGTCACCGCCATTAAGCGTAGGATTTTTTCTAAATAAATTATTTTCTTTGATTTCATTTAACTAACTTTTTAAAAAAATTATTTTTCTTCTTTATTAATAGGCTCAGTTGGTTCTATATTATAATAATTCAACAAAAATTTCATTACCTCTCCAAAAGTAGGCGCCGCACTGGATTCTGCCCATTGCAATTCCTTTGGATTGTCTATTTTAACTATAACAGCAAATCTAGGGTCGTCCAACGGAGCGATACCGGCGAAAGATCCTATAGTTACACCCTCTTCATATCCTCCCCCTCCTTGCTTGGCCACCTGGGCGGTACCCGTTTTTCCTCCCACCCGATAACCGCTTACCGCCGCTCTTTTACCATGACCATTCACCACTACGCTGCCCAACATTTCCTTCATCTGATCAGAGGTTTCTTTTTTTATAACTCTTCTTATTATTTGTGGCTCGACAATTTCTTCCTCCCCATTTGAATAAACTTTCTTCTCCACTATTTGCGGTTTCATTAAATTTCCGCCGTTGGCGATAACTGAATAAGCATTAAGTACCTGAAGTGGCGTAGTAGTTATACCCTGGCCAAAAGAAGCAGTAAAAAATTGAATATCGCTTTTTAGATTAATTAAATTACGGATATCCCCGGCCGATTCATTGGGTAATGCTATTCCAGTTTTCTCACCAAAACCAAAGTTTCTTACATAATCAGCGAATCTTTTGTTGCCGATTAATTTTTCCGTAAAAATAACTCCAGTATTTAAAGATTTTTCTAAAACCTCCGTCATGGTCTGCTCGCCATTGGCTTTACCATCAGAGTTTTTGATATTATAGCCTGCCTCGCTTATTACCCCCGTATCCACATATTTAGTATTAGGGGATATTACGCCGGAGTCAATACCACTGGCTAAGGTCATAGTTTTAAAAACAGAACCCGATTCATAAGCGTTGGTAACGGCTGGATTAATAAAAAGACTCATATCTTCAACCTTTCCAAAATCATTAGGGTTAAAATTGGGATAATTTGCCATAGCTAGAATTTTCCCAGTGCTTGGTTCTTGGACCAATATACTTCCCCTATCAGCTTTATATTTTTCCATGGCTGATTTAAGAATTTTCTCTGTCTCATATTGAACTGCCTGATCAATAGTCAAAATCAAATCAACTCCATCTTGAGCCGGAACCTTCTTTCTGTCAGTAATCGATATCCATCTTCCGGCACTATCTCTTTCTTGAAAAATACTTCCATTTTTTCCGTGCAATTGATCTTCCCAAAAAGACTCCAGACCATAACGACCGATTTCCGTTTCTCCATTTGAACCCACAAATCCAATTACCTGAGAAGCCAATTCTTTGCCAGGATAATATCTATAATTTTCCGGCAGAAGCTTTACTCCTTTAAGTTTTAAATTTCTAATTTTTTCCGACTCCTCTTGAGATATTTTCTTTTTCACTATCTCAAACATATCATTTGGATCAGACAATTTCCTCTCAATCTCGCCTCGATCCATTCCTAAAATATAACTTAATTCACTAATAACCCTATCTCTATCCGTAACCATTTTGGGCTCTAAGAAAGCCATCATATATTCCTTGTTAACCGCTAAAGGGTATTTCTCATCCCTATTTTTCAAATAAATTTCTCCCCTTCGCGCAGAGAGTTCGCTAAAGGCTTCGTGCTGATCTTCTGCCATTCCTCGAAATCTGGCATAATCGCGCACTTGCAATATATAAAGACGGGCAATAATAATTATTCCCATTAAAAAAATAGCAGCAGCCAAAAAATAAATTCTTTGGCTGCTTACCAAGTTGTCATGTTCATTTTTCCTGCTAGCTAAAATCGTTTTGGACATAAGTATCACATTCTTAGAACAATATATTTAAGATATTGATATTTTTCAAATCTCAGCTCAAGAATTTTACTTTAGCGCTCGTCTTTTAAAGCCACTGCGCCTTCATTATCATCAATATAAACCACATCCTTAACTTCTACCATATTTAAATTTCCGATATTATCTTTGATGTTATAAAAAGAATTTAGTTCTGCTTCCTGAATTTGCAATTGTTTATTTTCCTTTTTTAACTCTTCTATTTTTTGTTCCACTTTTTTAATTTCATATCCCTTCACCGCGCTAGTATTGATTATGGCCAAATAGATCGCAGCTACAAATAAGCACAATACGATTGCTAACATTTTTATTTTAGAAAAACTGAAATTATTTTTAATTTTAACTTCATTATTATTCATTTTTTTGTTTACCCCGTTAAATTGCGGTAATCCGCAGTATTTAACTGGGGTTACCCCGTTAAATTTATTTTAATTTAAGCTAGGGTTAATTTTATTTTTGTTTTTGTTTTTGCTTATAGTTTTCTTTTTGAGTTGGCCTTATTTAACTGGGGTTTTTATTTAAATTTTCTCTATTATTCTCAATTTGGCGCTTCGCGCTCTGGGATTTTCCTTTAATTCTTCCGCTAAGGCAGTTATGGGTTTTTTGGTAATAATTTTTATGGTGGCTCTTTTGGTGCATTGACATATGGGAAATTCTATCGGACATATGCAATTTACCTGAGCTTCTTTGAAAATATTTTTTACAATCCTATCTTCTCCGGAGTGGAATGAAATCACGGCCAGCCTTCCTCCCTTATTCAATTTTCCAATAGCTGCGCTAGTAAATTTTTCTATACTTTCTAATTCCTGATTGACTTCCATCCTAATAGCTTGAAATGTTTTAGTTGCCCAATGGATTTTTCTATGTTTGTATTTTTCAGGAATAGCTTGAGAAATAATTTTTACTAATTCATCTGTATTATTTATTTCTTTAACTTCTCTGGCTTCAATTATTTTTTGAGCAACTCTACTAGCCAGTTTTTCTTCCCCTAAATCTCGAATAATTCTATTTAAATCCTCTCTTGAATACTTATTAACTATATCTCTGGCGGTTAATTCCTGACTTTTATTCATCCGCATATCAAGCTGGGTTTCCGAATTAAAACTAAATCCTCTTTCCTTGTCTTCCAGCTGATCAGAAGATAACCCGAAATCCGCCATTATTGCATCTACCTTCTCTATCTTCAAACTTTCTAAAATACTTTCTAAATTTCCAAAATTATCTTTTACTAATATTAAATTTTCTTCTTTTATATTTAAATTTTCTTTCTTAATTTTATTTTTAAATCTTTCCAGAGCCTCACTGTCTCTATCAATCGCAATTAATTTTCCATTAGGTAAAATTCTTTTTAATATTTCCAGTGAATGACCGCCACCACCAAGAGTTGCATCAATCGCCAACATCCCATCTTTTAAATTTAATCCTTCCAACACCTCCTTCAATAATACTGATTTGTGAATTGTCATATCTTAAATTGTAGCTTTTTAGTCATTAGCTTCTTAGTCCTCTTACTCCCAAAATCCTAGATTCTTAAATTCATATCTCCCTACGAGCTACAAACTACTGCGCTACTTACTATTTAATATACTCCCAGCTTTCCCAACTGCTCCGCTATTTCATCACTATCCTTTTCTGCTTTATTTTTATAAATATTCCATTTCGTTTTATCCCAAATTTCCAATCTATCAAAAAGTCCCGCTACTGTTACATCTTTTTTTAATCCGGCGTATTCTTTTAAATAATCAGGGATCAGCACTCTGCCTTGTTTATCTAAATCAACATCTACCGCTCCCGCCAGCATCAGACGAATAAAACTTCTGGTTCCGGATTCTCCGACTGGCAAACTGCCTAATTTTTCAGCCAACTTCTCCCAAGTCTTCATGGGGTAAATAAATAAACATTTGTCCATTCCTCTTGTTATCACCACTTTTTTCCCAAGCTCAACACGACATCGAGATGGCATCGCCACTCTTTTTTTGGGATCAATTGTATGTTGATATTCTCCAATAAACATTTTATTAGGTAATAGATATTAGGTGGTAGTCGGTAGTTTCTAATTATTAATTCTACCTTTTCTCCACTCTTCCCCACTTAACTACATTATACTACCATTTTACCCCACTTAGCATTATATTGTCAACACTTTTTGAGATTCTCTACGAATTACGAACCTATACCTGTCCGCCATTGCCTATTGAATAAATTAACCAAAATAATTTACTTATCACAAGCCATTAAACTTATCAAATTAATACATTGTTAAGGCTTGGCAGGCGGGCGAATATACGAACTCTCTCTTTGAGGAAAATAAATATTTTCCGGTTCCCTCTCCCCCTCCCTGAGGGGGAGAATTAAAGAGGGGGTGGAGTAAAAACCACCCAAAACCATTGTCCAATAAGTGCGCGATAGCATTTATATCGGACATAAGCAAATTTAAAAAGCCGCATCGCAGTTTTCTGCAATCGGCTTTTTGGCTGACATCAAGTTCACACAAGAATGGTTTCATCCTTTTAAAGTAAATCCTACTTTAGCCAACACTTTCCTGATATCCTCTATGGTACTCGAACTCACACCCATAATGCGGACTAAATCTCTTTCGGTTTGCCCAATCAAATCTTTAACCGTATTGATATCAGCACGCTTTAAACAATTCACCGTATGCGACAAAAGCCCGATATTATCAACAGAGCAGTTAAGGGTTTTGATATTTACTTCATTTACTACCCTAATTACCAAACCAAACATCTCATCCAAAGATGGTTCATTATCATCTGGAAATTCTGAAATAAAAATCACATCAAATAACTGAGTGTTTTCGGAAAAATTAACTATCTTTAAACGATTGCCAAAAATTATCTGCATTCTCGCCAAGGTATTTACTGTTATGCCGCTAAGCTTAATTTCAACATTCATCTGGGTCACCTCTTTTTTTGAAAAAAGTTATCAGCATTTATTCACTGAATGAAATATGTTGCTGTTTTTTATAAAATTGAATTTTCTATAAAATTATTAAAGAACACTTAATATAATTTAATATCTTACCACAAATATCTTTTAAAATAAATAAAAAAGATAATTCCTAGCATGTAACAAAAATCCTGCGGCGCGTTTGAGATACAGTAAAGACAATAATTTAAAAAGCCGAATTGCAGTTTTATGCAAGTCGGCTTTTTCACTTCTTTATCCAAAAGAAGTTTTTTAAAAATATTTTTTTGCCATTTGATTCATTGCCTCATTTTCATTAGCGACTGATAATTTCTGGATAAGATTGTCAATTTTTCTTAAACCAGGATCACAATCGCAATAGGACATCAGTCCGATAAAGGTGATAGCTTTATTGATATTATCAAAAGATACTTTGCCCCGGCCAAGTTCCTGTTCCAAGAAATTGCTCGTTTCGATAATTCTTCTTTTGATAACAAAAAACAAATTTCGGACTTCTTCGCTTTCCGTTATCGGAAGAGAGGATTTTTCTTCTGTGCAACCTTGCCTCTCCATTTCTGACAATATGTCGTACATAACATCGCTTGCTACCTTAATCACATATGCAAAAAAGGAAGAAAAATTTACCCCAGACAAATTCTGGTTGGTTTCTATGCATTCTCTTATTAAGGCTATTGCGTTATCAACCGGGTTTTTAGTAATTACATTTATACTCATACCTTCCTCCATTCTTTTAAAATTTGAATCTGGAAATGAAAAAACTGGATATAAATCTTATGTGCTGAATTTAATATTTAAAAAGCCTCGGGCAAAAGTTCTGCCTTTGGCTTTTCATAAATAATCCTGAATATTCTAAGACGATTGATTGCCTTTCTTAAAAGAGAAAAATAATTCTCGACATCCAGCACCCAAAATAAATAAAGTTGCCGGAATAAAAACCAAAAGATACAAAATGGGAGAACCTCCTGATTCTACAATTACCTCAGCAAACATACTCCATATCGCTAGTCCTCCAAAAAATATTCCAATGGCACAAGAAACATCCACTGCCAAAACGTTTATCTTCAGAGATCTATATTTAAAATAAGTCTCTCTGATAATCGCCGAAAGTAGAAATCCCACAAAAGGAGCAATAATCCATTCAAAAAAAAGAATGCAACTACCGAAATAACCCAGGGCGATACCCACGACAAAATATATCATTTTAGCATATGAATTCGCATCTCGTTCCATCATCTCCATCCTCCTGATTTAAAATTTTTACACTCGACACTTTTTCCATCAACCAATATTTATCCCAAATTAGACTGCTAACTAAGGATAAAGATTGGGTGATTGAAGATTGTCAAAAAACTAATCAACATTAAAGTATATCACAAAATGGCTAAAAAGTCAAACAAAAACCCGTACCTCCTCACTAACCCTCTAAAATAAAAAGTGTTTTTATTAAAGATCAGCAATTACATCTTTTTTCCCTGTACTCTCGGGACCCGCCTGCAACGTTGTAATACTGCGGGCAGGGACATCACGTACTAATTGACAGAGAGGGAATGTATTTATTTTACCCTCTCCCCAACCCTCTCCCGAGTACAGGAGAGGGGGCTATAGTAGGAAGTCACAAAAACCCCGATGTTGAATCGGGGTTTATTTGTGGACCGAACAGGACTCCTCCTCACTCCGATTCGGAGCCTGGGCGCTACACACAAAAAAACTCGCACCCTTCGAGTCCTGTTCTAAAAATAAAAAACTGTCGTTAAAGACAGTTTTTATCAGTGGACCGAACAGGACTCGAACCCGCCACCTCCTCAGTGCAAATGAGGCGCTCTACCAGATGAGCTATCGGCCCATTTTATTGAAATGGTAAACTATTAAATTGTAGTGATGCCTTCTCTGTGCAAGTGATTGAGAACTAGTGAGCAATCTCCGCGACCAGATGTCACCCAGAGGGTGATCAGCCTTTGGCTGAAGCTATCGGCCCAAATAATTTATTTTTTCAAACTAAAATAAATTATATAGCATATCTAAAAATTTGTCCATACATTATAATTTATCATTTATTAGTTAACGTATTAACGAGTTAACGAATTACTTTTTAAAAAAACGCTAATATATTTCCCAACTCGTTAATTCGTTAACTCGTTAATTATTTAATAGCAAATTAATATATTATACATTTATCTTCAAATAATAATATGCTACTATGTTAACATGTTAAAAATATTAACTTGATAGCATGCTTTATTTAAACGCTCTCAATAAAATAAACGGCGTCGGTCCTCAGAAATTAAAAATACTTCTAAGCTATTTTAAAAACGGAGAAGAAATTTACAATGCTCCACTATTGGAATTAATCAAAAGCGGTATCAGCGAAAAACTAGCTCAATATATAATCACCCAAAGAAATAAAATTAATCCCCAAGAAGAATGGGCTAAGCTGGAGAAAGAAAATATCCGAGCTATTTCTTTTTATGACGACAACTACCCTGCCCCGCTCAAGGAAATTCCTTCTGCTCCCCAACTACTTTATGTAAAAGGTGATTTTGATTTTAATTCTTCTCCCATGATCGCTATCGTTGGCTCGAGAAAATATTCTTCTTATGGACAACAAGTGGCAACTTCCATAGCTCATGATTTGGTTAGAGCTGGAATAACAGTAGTTTCTGGAATGGCTCTTGGAATTGATACATTTGCGCATCGAGGAGCTCTTGAAGGGGGCGGAAAAACTTTGGCTGTTTTAGGAAGCAGCTTGGAAGATAATAACATCGGACCCCGAGCTAATTTTAATCTTTCTCGCCACATTATCGAAAACGGCGCCCTTGTTAGCGATTATCCGCTCGGAACGCAAGCTACACCCCAAACATTTCCAGCCCGCAATCGTTTAATGGCTGGACTTACGTTGGGCACAGTGGTAATTGAAGCTGCACCTCTGAGTGGCACGCTTATCACCGCCGGAATGGCCCTGGATTTTAATCGCGAAGTTTTTGCTGTGCCTGGAAGTATTTTTTCACCCAGCTCCCAAGGAACTAATCAACTTATTAAATCAGGGGCTAAAATTGTTACTAGCGTAAATGATATTTTGGAAGAATTAAATATAGATAAATTTCAAGAGAAAAAAACTGTCCGAGAATTTATTCCTGCCTCCAAAGAAGAAGAAATCATTATGAAAATTATTTCTCACGAACCAACTCACATTGACAGAATTATTAAACTCTCTAGAATGAACACAAGTGGAGTCTCTTCAATTTTAATTATGCTTGAAATGAAAGGAGTAATTAAAGACATCGGAGGACAAAACTATATTTGCTTGTAATGTCAAAATTCAAATGCCAAATTTCCAATAAAATCTAAATTTCTAATTTCTTAATTTAATTCATTTAGTCATTTATTTGGAATTTGAAATTGGAATTTTGAAATTTTTTATAACCTATCAACTAAACCACCTAACTTTAAAAAAATATGAAACTAGTCATCGTTGAGTCCCCTTCCAAATCAAAAACAATTAAAAAATATCTCGGCAGTGGCTATGAAGTAAAATCTTCCATTGGCCATATTCGCGACTTACCCAAAAGTAATAAGAAAGCTATTGAGATTGAAAATGATTTCTTGCCTCATTATGAAATTCTCGAAGGCAAGGAAAAAGTCATTGATGATTTGAAAAAAAGCGCCAAAAAAGCCACTGAGGTACTTCTAGCAACCGATCCTGATCGCGAAGGAGAATCCATTGCCTGGCATTTAGCTGAAGCGCTAGGTCTAAAAAAAGCCAAAAGAATCGTCTTTAATGAAATTACCGAACAAGCTGTTACTGAGGCCATTGGACGCCCTCGCGCCATTGATTTAAATTTAAAAAATGCCCAAGAAGCTCGCCGAGTATTGGACAGACTTTTTGGCTATGATTTGAGCGGTTTAATTTGGAAAAAGGTGCGTTATGGTTTAAGTGCCGGACGAGTCCAATCTCCAGCCTTGAGAATTTTAGTAGAAAGAGAAAAAGAAATTCAAGCTTTTATTACAGAAAAATATTGGAGTATTATTTCTACTGTCGAAAATAAAACCAAAAATAAATTTGATCTAACTTGTGTCAAAGAGCCTCGGGATAAAAAAGAAGTCGATGCTATATTGCAGGCAGGCAAAAAAGACGCGTGGAAAGTATCTAATATTTCCGAAAGGGAAATTCATCGCATGCCCTATCCCCCTTTTATAACATCTACATTGCAACAAGCAGCCAGTTCAAGATTGGGATTTGCTCCTTCTAAAACAATGTTTTTGGCTCAAAGACTTTATGAAGCCGGACATATTACTTATATGAGAACCGACAGTACTATTTTAAGCAGTTTGGCGCAAAAACAAATTGCTCAAGTAGTTACTAAAAAATTTGGAGCAGAAAATTTAAAACCTCGGGTATTTAAAACTAAGAGTAAATCCGCTCAAGAGGCACATGAAGCTATTCGCCCAACTGATTTTAATAAACCATCTATTGGTGATACGCCCGAACAAGTTAAGCTTTATAATTTAATTTGGATTCGCGCCGTGACCTCACAAATGACAGAAGCTGTGTTATTGAGCATGAAGTTAACGGTGCAAGTGGGAGAAAATAAAAATATTCCTCTTTTTATCACCAAAGGGTCGCGAGTGCTTTCTCAAGGATGGTACAGTGCTGATACTCATGCCATCAAAGAAGATGTGGAATTACCGAAAGTTAAAATCGGAGAAGAATTGAAATTTATAGATATCAAAGCAAACGAAAAAGAAACTCTTCCTCCACCTCGCTACACCGAAGCAGGACTCATTAAAGAATTAGAAAAAAGAGGCATCGGTCGTCCGTCTACTTATGCAGCTATCATAAAGACACTCAAGGACAGAGCTTATGTCGATAAAGAAGGCCGCACATTAAAACCCACAGACACAGGAGAAACGGTAAGCGATTTCCTGAGCAATCATTTTAATCACTATATTAGTGATTCATTCACATCGCAAATGGAAGATAATCTAGATGAAATAGCTAGCGGAAAAAAAGAATACGCTAAAATTTTAAAATCTTTTTATGGGCCATTTACCAAAGAAATAAAATCCAAAGAAAAAATAGAAAAAGTTACCAACTTAGGAAAGGCTGATGCCAAACATAAATGTCCGCTTTGTAAAAATTCAATGATTATTAAGCTAGGAAAGACTGGTAAATTTTTAAGTTGCGAAAAATTCCCAGATTGTACCGGAGCCAGGACTATCGATGGAAAAATTTTGGAAGGTCCCAAAGAAACGGGAGAAAAATGCCCTCAATGCGAAACCGGAAAATTAGTAACGCGCGAAGGAAAGTTTGGAAAATTCATTTCTTGCGATCAATTTCCAAAATGTAAATATATTAAAGAAGATCCCAAGGAAGCTGCCAAAAAGCAAACTGGCGTGAAATGCCCCAAATGCAAAGATGGAAATATGACCGAAAAAAGAGGACGTTTCGGAATATTTTATGCTTGTTCCAATTATCCTACCTGCCGTCATGCTATCAAATCCAAACCCACGGGAAAAATTTGCGGTTATCCTCGAGTAGAAAAACCCAATGGCAAATGCGATGAACTGATGATGGAAGGCACCAAAACTATTCCTGAAAGATGCTCAGATAAAACTTGTCCTAATCATCGACCGGACAAACTAGGCAAATAATAGAGCATATAACATTAAGCACATAGCAAAAACAACCATCTAAACAATGGTTGTTTTTTAATCTCAAATTTCCAATTTCCAATTTCCAATAAATGACTAAATTATAAAATGTAAAAATAATTCCCCATTTCTTTACTTTGAAATTTAATCATTTAAAATTGATTTGATATTTTTAATTTGAAATTTGAAATTTATCTTTCTTCTTGCTTATTGCCCTTAAATTATTTATACTAAAAGCAAACTAAGAGATATTTTATGATATTATTAAAATCTGAATTAAAAAATTTACTCAAAAAAGTAAAAGTGCCGCTTACGCAGTCGAGAAAGGATCTCATAATCCGAGCTTTTGAATTTGCCGAAAGAGCTCATCAGGGGCAAAAAAGAAAATCGGGAGAAGATTATTTTAGCCATTGTATAGCTACTGCTGAAATACTAGCGCAAATAGGAATGGGTTCCAAAACCATTGCCGCAGGATTATTGCATGATGTTCCTGAAGATACCCCTATTACTTTAACCGAGATAAAAAAAGAATTCGGAGAAGATATCCATAATCTTGTAGAGGGCATAACTAAACTTGGAAAAATTAAATTAAAAGAAACCAAAGAGGAATACTTGATAGAAAATCTGCGCAAAATGTTTTTAGCTATGGCGGCTGATATTCGAGTAGTGATCATAAAGCTGGCTGATCGATTGCATAACATGCGAACTCTAGAGTTTAATCCACCCGAAAAAAGACCTCGCATAGCTAGAGAAACAATGGAGATTTTTGTACCTATTGCAGACCGGCTTGGAATCGGAGAAATAAAGGCCGAACTGGAAGATTTATGCTTCAAATTTATAGATTCGAAGCATTATAAAATTGTTAAAAAATTACGTGATGATTATTATCGAGAAGGTGAAAAATTTAATAACCAAGCTATCCGTGAATTGGAAAAAGAAATCAGAAATAGAAAAATAAAAATAATTAAAATTTACGGCCGAGCCAAAAATCTCAGAAGCTTATTTCTTAAATTAGAAAAAAGAGAGATGGATATAGGAAGAATTTATGATCTTATCGCAATTAGAATAATAGTTCCAACGGTCTCGGATTGTTATGAGGTTCTAGGAATAACTCACAAAGTTTACCGACCAATGGTAGGGAGAATAAAAGATTATATTTCACTTCCCAAACCCAACGGATATCAATCAATTCATACCACTATTTTTGGACCCGAGGGACGAATCATGGAAATCCAAATAAGAACACAAAAAATGCACGATGAGGCAGAATTCGGAATAGCTTCTCACTGGATTTATAATGAAAATAAACGAAGAGATTGGAAAAATTATTTCAGGTCTCAGGAGACTTATTCTGAAAAAGAAGTTGGCTGGATAAGGCAACTGAGGGAGTGGCAAAGTGAAGTCGGACAAGACAATAAAACCTTCCTAGAGGGTCTAAAGATTGATTTTTTTAGAAACAGAATTTTTGCTATTACTCCCAAAGGTGATGTTATTGATTTGCCCGAAGAGGCTACCCCGGTAGATTTTGCTTACGAAATTCACAGTGAAATTGGTAACTCTATTACGGGCGCCAAAGCAGATGGGAAAATGGTACCACTGGACTATAAAATTAAAAATGGTCAAATGCTAGAGGTTATGACTTCTAAAGAAAAAAAGATCCCCAATAGGAAATGGCTAGAGTTTGTCAAAACTTCCAACGCTCGCGCACATATAAAAAGACAGCTCAAACGAAGTGATGAATTAATATAAAATCCAACTAAAAACTCAAAATAAAAAGTTAAAATTAAAAATTATAATGAAAACCACCAGCCAACGCTGGCGGTTTCTATCCTGCCCGCTTCAAGCGGGCTCAAATTAAATACACATCAAATACAGGTCCACACTTTACGACTAAAATAAAAATAAATCAACTTAAAGAGAGCGTTAAAAAACTGACACCCCAACGGTGTCATCCCAGAAAATAGAATTTCTTAACGATTCGCCAGCTGGCGGAGAGTTTTAGAAATTCATTTATGTGGGATCTCTCTAGTAATATCCTAGAAGTACGTGTGGCAGTTTTTTGTAACTTTTTTGCTGTCAAAAAAGTTATTGAAAAAATATTAGCGGCAGGGCCTATGTAGTCTTAAACGCACGAACCGCCCAAAGGCGATAATTTTTCTTGTTTTATAAGAAATATTTTTAATTAAAATTATGGTTGCACTGGAAATGGATTTGACGCGTCCTCATTTATTTCACTTAAATCTTCTATTGGAATTTCAGTCTCAATAGTTTCCATACTTTTATTATTCTTCTCCAAAGATAAATTACTAATAATTTTTTTCAATTCATCATTGGAATAATAATCTATTATTACTCGTCCCCCATTTCCCCCAGCTCTTTTTACCCTAACTTTAGTCCCCATCATTATACTCAACCTATCTTCCAAATCTTTAATTTCAGGATCAATATTCAAAGTTCTCTTGCTTACTTTTGCGGAAATTTCCTTGGTCTTATTTTCAACCTGACGAACTGTCCAATTATTTTTGATTGTCAGATCCAATAAAGCCCTTTGCTTTTCTGGATTTCCAACTGACAAAATGGCCTTGGCATGACCTTCAGTTATAATTCCATCTTTAAGAGCTTTGAGAGCCTCTACGGGCAATTTTAAAAGCCTAATCTTATTAGCTACTACACTTCTGCTTTTACCCATTTTTTGCGCCACTTCCTCCTGGCTCATTTGAAATTCATCCATTAATTGCTGAAAAGATCTAGCCTCCTCAATCGGATTAAGATTGTGCCTTTGAATATTTTCAACAATAGCCAATTCTAATTTTTGCTTATCTTTTATATCTTTTATGATAATAGGAATTTTTGTAAGTAAAGCTAACTTGGAAGCCTGTAATCTCCTCTCTCCCGCAATTAATTCATACTCATCCCCTTTCCTCGTAACCACCAAAGGTTGCAAAACTCCATGCTCCTTTATTGAATCTGATAATTCTTTTAACTTTTCTTCATCAAAGTGAATCCTGGGCTGATAAGGGTTGGCTGCAATTTTATTAATATCCACCTCCAAGACTCCTTGATTAAAACTTTCCGCAACAGCCTTCTTCGGCTCTTCTCTTTTGGGGATATAATTATCTTTTTTAACATAATCAACTCCCTGCAGATCATCCGAAGAAGAGGAGTCTGAATCGGCATCTCTATTTATTTTTTTCTGAGGTATCAGAGAAGATAATCCTCTTCCCAATCCATAATTTTGAGCCATAATTCTTAAAAATTATAATTCTAAAATAAAAATTTAAATTTAGATTAATAATTTATTTACTATTTATTTCTACTAAAAAGATTAACTTCAAATTTGTTAAGCATTTTTATCCGCCTCATCCATCTCGATAATTTCTCTGGCAATACCTTTGTAAGCTCTAGCGCCCTTAGAAAAAGCATCGAAATTTAAAATTGATTTTCCAAAACTTGGAGCCTCAGCCAAACGCACACTTCTGGGAACTACATTTTCAAAAACATATCCCGGAAAATGCTCCCTTACCTCCTTTACAACTTGGCGAGAAAGTCTATTTCTCCTATCGTACATTGTTAGCATCACTCCTTTTATTTTCAAATCTGGTTGAATATTTTCCTTGACCAAACTAATTGTTTCCAATAATTGACTAAGACCTTCTAGCGCATAATATTCTGTCTGGACAGGAATAATAATTTCATCACTGGAAACCAAACCATTAATAGTCAGAAGTCCCAAACTGGGCGGACTATCTATAATTATATAATCATATTCCATCCTGATTTGCCTAAGGGCATTGTATAATTTAAACTCCCTATTTTCCATATGAATCATCTCTACTTCAGATCCAGCTAAATCTTGCGAGGATGGCAAAATATCAAATCCCAATGATTTTTTAGTAACTATAATTTCCCTTGGATTTTTACCCAAAATCATTGCTTGATAAAGATTATTTTTCAACTCTCTGACATTTATACCCAAGCCAGAAGATGCATTTCCTTGGGGATCCAAATCAACCAAAAGAACCCGCTTACCAGCAGTTGCTAAATAAGTGGTCAAATTAACAGCGGAGGTAGTTTTACCCACTCCCCCCTTTTGATTGACTAATGAAATTATTTTTGCCATAATTAATTATAGTATAACGTTATTTAATAATTTTGAAAAGAGGGTAACCTCTACGAAATACGAACACATACGAAATTACGAATTTATTGTAACATTTATACATTCACAGGCGAAGCCGAAGAAACAATAATATTTGACTAATCACATAAATTTCGATAATATCAATAATGTTCATGATAGAATTTTCTGTCCAAAGCAGAAGAACATTGGAATAATTAAGTACCTAAAAAAATTTGTTAAAATATCGCCCGGATGGCGAAATTGGTACCCGCCCGCCACGCAAGCCAAGCAAGTAGTCTTGCTGGCGTTGCGGGCAGGGACGCGCACGACCATGTTTTACACATATGTCCTAAAAAGCAAAAAAGATAATGACTTATATATAGGCTTCACGGAAGATTTGAAGAAGAGATTTGACGAGCATAACTGTGGACTGGTAAAATCAACAAGTAGCAGAACACCACTTGAGTTAGTTTATTACGAAGCTTGTCTTAGCGAAAAACTAGCAATAGCGAGAGAGAAATATTTCAAAACTGGATTTGGAAGAAGGTTTTTAAAAAATAGAATTTAAAAGTATTTTGAAAATTTATAAAATATCGCCCGGATGGCGAAATTGGTAGACGCGCACGACTCAAAATCGTGTGGATTTATTCATGAGAGTTCGAGTCTCTCTCCGGGCACAATTAAAAAGTGGATTTATCCATAAGAGTTTTTACCACGCTGAATAACTGTGGCGCCTAGTCTGACAACTAGGCCCCGCCTGCCATCGCATTGAACATATTTATTTAATATGTATTATTTATTTTTCTCACAATCATTTTACAAATATATTCTAAGTAAGGCATTGCGGGCAGGTCTCCAGACACACTTAAAAATACAATCTTTTAGTTAAGGTTGTTTTTTGTTTTTAAACTTGACTTTACCTTAAAATATCAATAAGCTTTAATAACCTAGTTCCTAAAGCCAACCATATCCATAAATATATTTACAAAAACAGGAGGAAATCAACATGAGTAAAATAACCTTCGGAAAACTGCGAGGTGGTGAAAAATTCAAACTTACCAATGACCCCCACTCTCCAATTTGTATGAAATTAAAGTTATCAGCAGCTGACTACATCTCTTTTGCAAGCATAATAAAAAAATGGAAACAGCAGGAAAAATTTGATAAAACACTATATCCAATTGCCATAAATTCTTCCCCACTTACAGCGGTAACACCTGATGGAGAGTTATTACGGATAGGGAACAAAGTTGAAGTATTCAAAGTGGAATAGCGAAATGCTAAACAGATTTCAAAAGGAGCATGGGAAAATATTCCCAAGCTCCTTTTTTACTTGACTCCCTCCTTATTACAGATAAATAATTAGTATTGAGGAACCGCCTTCATGTTATTAATTATATTGTTATTTTCGATAACTATGCTTTCTTTATCACAATTTCTTCCTGCATTATGCTGAAACCATTTCGAATTGTCGTAATAACCATATCTATTATTCATTTCGGTCTCCTGAGAATTAAGAGAAAATTCTGCACATAACTCAAAATCTCCTTTTGTAACCTCGCCACTTTTATATGACTTATTAATCACCCTATATTCATAAAGAGCATCAGTTTCGGGATCTTTGCTCTGGCTACAATGGCCATAAGCAGAATCTTCCAGTAAAACAGCTAATGATTCCGGCATGGCTTTATGCTCATTTGCGTAAGAACTTATACAATTAGCTAAATTTTGCAAATCCTGAGCGCGCGTATTGTCAAAACTTCTCATCCTTTCAGTTTTTGGCGAGCCGCTTGCCATAAACCCCAAAATTATAGAAACAACCACCACTCCCGTTACTGCCCAGCCAAAAATAACAAAAACTTTTCTCGGTATATCTTTTTTATATTGAACCTTTTTTCTTTCCATAAAATAAAATCCAAAAACTCCTCCAGCAATCATAAATATAGTTAAGGCTTTTAAGAAGAAACGAATTGTGAGCTCGCCTTGAAGCATACTAAAAATTACCACAATTAAATCCCCCACTATTGTAATAGCTGATACAAGCAAAACCAAATAAGTAATCCACTTAGTAAGGAGGGATTCGACTTTTCCTTCATCTTCTCTAAATCTCTTAAACCAAAATCGCATCGCAAGATAATACAGAGGAAAACTGATAATTAAAGCAGCGATAGAATAATGAATCGTCTCTGAAGACATAGCCCCACTTCGATAATAATTATTTAATTTATCCTGAAAGAAATAATTAATCACTCCATAAAGCAACATGCCCAAAGAAGTAGCAAAAATTCCCAAAAGAATGAAAGAGAAAAAATTCGCAACTATTTCAACCGTTGTTGATTTTTTACTAAAAGCTGCTTGCACATTTCTTGCCGGCACCGGTACCCCGTATTTTGCGAGTCCTGTAGCATAAGCACTATCCACTTCTTCTTCCGACCACCCAACTGAGCGAAGCTGCTTTTTTATTTCATCGTGAGAGATGCCGGTCTGAATTTTACCAACTATATAATCAATAAGTTCCCGAGATTCATTTTTTGTTTCATTTTCCATATTTTAATATTTTTATTTTATCTAATTATACATTATAATAATATCATAAAAGAAACCTTAATAATATATTCTTAAAAAGCAAAAAAAATGACACATCGACTGTTTGAAATTATTCAAAGCAAAGGAATTAAATTTAAAACCAAACTTATCTTCACTATAGAAATTCTAGTTATTGCCATAACTATAATTTGCGGATTACTAGTCTATAATCATACTCAAAACTTAGTTCGTGAAGTTCTTCGAAATAAACTTATTGCAATTGCATCCACTGCTGCTCACACCATAGATAGTTCGAAAGTCAAAGAAATTCAATCCCAAAGAAATGGCGAGAGTCCCATCCATTTTGAAATAAAAGAAAATTTAAAAAATATAGTAGCCAGTGATGAAAACATTGACTCGACCTATATAATGGAAAAGTCGGACAACGAAAATATTTTAAAATTCTTAGTTGATTCAGCTGAGACTGAAGATCTCAATGAAAATGGAATAATTGAAGATGACGAAAAAGAGGCAGCCCTGGGGGAGGAATTTGACATATCCAGCTTTCCTGAAATGAAAAAAGCTTTTGAGCAAAAGACCGCCGACTATGAAACAGCCTGCGATAAATGGGGTTGCTGGTTAAGCGGCTATGCTCCTATTATCGATGAAAATAATAATCCGATAGCTTTAATAGGAGTAGATATTTCAGCCGATCAAATTGTTGCTCATGAAAAAAAGATGAAGCTTTCTATTTTTTTAATTTTAGGAACAATACTGACATTCTTTCCAATTTTTCTTTTTTTCTACCTTAGACACACCCTTAATCCCATCACAGAAATTGCTCAAGATATAACAAAATTTAGTGGAAATTTATCAACCAGAATACACATGGACAGAAAAGATGAATTTGGATTGATTGCTGATAATTTTAACAAAATGGCAGACGAATTAACTGACTTGGTAAAAAACATGGAAGATAAAGTGACCAAAAGAACCATGGAAATAGCCAGCCAAAAAAACCAAATTGAATCTGAAAAGAATAAAACAGATTCTATTTTAAAAAGTATTGGAGACGGAGTTTTTGTAATAAACACTCATTTGGAGATAACCATGTTCAATAAAACCTCGGAATCAATAACGGGATATTCTGCCGAGGAAGCTTTGGGTAAAAAGTATTACGAAATACTCCAATTTTTCAGTGATTCTGACGAGACAAAAAGAAACGACGGATTCATAAAAGAAGCTATCAAAACAGGGACAATTCATGAAATGCCCCCACACACGTTGCTAATAAATAAATTCGGTCAAAAAATTCCTGTCGCAGATAGTGCCTCTCCCCTTAAAGATAAGGAAGGTAAAGTTATCGGTTGTGTAATAGTTTTTAGAGACATTGCTCATGAATATGAAATAGATAAGGCCAAAACAGAGTTTGTTTCTTTGGCTTCTCATCAATTGCGAACGCCTCTTTCTTCTATAAATTGGTACGCCGAGATGCTTTTAGCGGGAGATGCCGGAAAGATAAATTCTCATCAAAAAAATTATCTTCAAGAGATATATTATGGCAATCAAAGGATGATAGAACTTGTAAATTCATTGCTAAATGTATCTCGTTTAGAGATGGGAACATTTTTAGTAGAGCCCAAACAAACAAATATATTAAAAATGGCCGATGAGGTGGTTAAAGAATTAACTCCACGATCTTTAGAAAAAGATATAAAAATAAAAAAAGATTACGACAAAACTCTTCCAGAAATAAATGTTGATCCAAAACTAATGCGAATTATTTTTCAAAATCTTCTTTCTAATTCCATAAAATATACCCCCGCCAAAGGAAAAGTAGAATTAAAAATAAATCAAGATGCGCACAATCTAAATATTGAAGTAACTGATAATGGGATGGGTATCCCAGAAAGTCAAGCAACAAATATATTTTCTAAGTTCTTTAGAGCAGACAATGTTCGCCAGACAGAAACCGAAGGTACTGGCTTAGGGTTATATCTAGTAAAATCAATTATTGAACATTCCAAGGGAAAAGTGAGTTTCCAATCTATTGAAAATAAAGGAACTACCTTTTTTGTCTCCTTCCCTCTCTTGGGTATGCGACCAAAAAAAGGAACCAAAGAAATAAGCGAGGTTGTTTGTAAATTACAAAATAAATGCTAAAGCCAACATACTAACCTTTCAGCATGTTAACATATTAGCAAAGAACATTAGTTTTAAATGTCAAAATGCCAATTTCAAAACCTGTCCGAGGGCTTTGGTTTTTCTAGTTAACATAAAAGACGCAGCAGTGCTGCGTCTCTACAATAAGAAATATTTTTAACTTTT